>MAAC01011120.1_pt1 | contig 417920 bp, 372 predicted proteins | sample 1115981 | NCBI WGS metagenome assembly MAAC01 (sample SAMN04961126, study PRJNA320927) | seawater metagenome | isolation source: sample BD02T64 sea water enriched with oil for 64 days | place: USA:Gulf of Mexico | collected 2013-07-27 | reverse complement strand
TAAAGCCCTCTTCGCCGCTAACTATCAGGTCTTAAAGACGCTGGGTTTGCGTTGAAGAGGAGGCGCATTATAGAGATTCAACGCGCCCCGTCAATGGCTTATTTTGCTTTTCTTTCAATTAGTTACTGTCACCCGGGCAAACTTCTTTTTCCCCGCCTGACAGACGTAGGTTGCCCCTGGCTTCAGTTTAAAACCTGGGTCTGTTATAGACTCACCATCAACCCTTATAGCGCCCTGCTTTAGCATGCCTTTGGCGGCAGACGCGGAAGCAACAATCCCCGACTCTCTAGCCGCAGAGATAATTGGAACACCCCCATCATCATCTGCCACTAATGTGCAGCCAGGCATATCGTCCGGCGTATCCCCCCATGCAAACTTATTACCTGCCCCTTTGTGGGCATCCTTCACGGCATCTTCGCCATGGAATCGCACAACAATCTCTTCAGCCAACTTAACCTTGATCTCTCTTGGGTTCACCCCGCCAGCTATCTGTGCTTTATAGGAGTCGATATCCTCATTAGACCTAAAGCTGAGCAATTCAAAGTAACGCCACATTAAGTCATCAGATATCTGCATTAGCTTCCCATACATCTCACTAGGGCTATCACCTACTCCGATGTAATTACCCAAAGACTTGGACATCTTCTGTACGCCATCCAACCCCTCTAAAAGAGGCATCATCACAACAGTCTGGGGACGCTGACCATCAGCCTTTTGTAACTCTCTCCCCATAAGTAGATTAAATTTCTGATCTGTCCCACCAAGTTCAACGTCAGCTTTAAGCGCAACCGAGTCGTAACCCTGTATGAGCGGATAAAGAAATTCATGTATCGCTATTGGCTGCTCACCCTTGAATCGCTTACTGAAATCATCCCGCTCCAACATCCTGGCCACTGTATGCTTCGCCGCCAACTGGATCATCCCTGCGGCCCCCAATTCTTCCAACCAACTGGAATTAAAAACAATTTGGGTCTTTTCTCGATCTAGAATTTTGAAAATCTGCTCTTCATAGGTTTTGGCATTCTCTGCAACCTGCTCAGGAGTCAGCGGTTTACGCGTTTGATTCTTGCCTGTTGGATCACCAATCAGCCCTGTAAAATCTCCGATTAAGAACAATATTTCATGCCCCAAATCTTGGAATTGCTTCAATTTATTAATCAATACTGTGTGACCAAGGTGCAGATCAGGTGCCGTTGGATCAAAACCGGCTTTAATCCTTAGCGGCCGGCCTTCTTTGAGCCGCTCAACCAACTCATCTTCCAATAATATTTCTTCTGCTCCGCGCTTTATTAACGCCAGCGCATCATTTATTGATCCAGTCACAATTTTTTCCTCACAAAACAGGATTGGAGGGCATACCTACCCCCAAAACGCGCCATTGTATCATCGACTCAACCATATAACAGGGGACTATTGCGTTGTCGTGCATTTTACCCCCCCACAAATTGTGATATAAAACGCAGCTATCGTGTGGATATTTCAGTATTATGAAATTTCGTTCTACTATATGTAAGACCCACCCAATTCATTAATGAAGATACACCAAAGCAATCCTATGGTTACAACGCAACTTGCACAAGCGGCCAAGGCATACCCAAAAAAGCATCTAGCCTGGGTAACCGCCGTTTCTGGCCTAATGTTAATTATTCTGGCTGTATTGCCCGCGCCGCCCGCTTCAGCAAAACGTACAACAATCTTGCTGTCGCCGGAAATCAACAATCCCCCATCCCCTCAAAACACTTTGAGCACCTTAATTCCTACCAAGCCTCCCTCCTCTCCAGCGGAAGCGAAGCCTCAAATTCATTGGGTAGAACAAACGGTAAAAGCAGGAGACACACTTAGCCATATTTTTAAGCGAGCAGGACTAAGCGCCCAGGACGTGTACAACATTACACACTACAGTGACGACAGCAAAACCCTTTCCCACTTAAAACCAGGCCAAACATTGCGCTTTGACATCGGCAAAGATAAGCAACTCAACAAGCTGCAGTATATTGAAAGTAGGCTATCCAGCACCCTCTATGTGCAACGTGGCGATCGATTCGATATTGAAAAAACAACCAAAAAACTGGTGGCGTTTCAAAAATACAGTGAAGCTATCATAGACAGCAGCCTTTTTAATGCGGGTCAAAGAGCGGGGCTGTCACAAAACTTAATTATGGAACTGGCAAGTGTCTTTGGGTGGGACGTCGACTTTGCACTAGACATCCGCAAAGGAGACTCTTTTAAACTTATATACGAAGAAATGCACTTAGACGGCGAAAAGATTAAGGACGGCGGCATATTAGCCGCTCAATTTATCAACCAAGGCAAGGTATTTACCGCGATCCGGCACGAATCAGGCAAGAACAAAGGGGATTATTTTACCCCCGAAGGGCACAGTATGCGCAAGGCGTTCCTGCGATCACCGATCAATTTCGCTCGCATAAGTTCCCACTTCAACCTACGCCGCAAACACCCTGTATTACATACCATCCGTGCGCACAAAGGGACTGATTACGCGGCCTCTAGAGGCACCCCCATAAAATCAACTGGTGACGGCAAGATTGTTTACGCTGGCAGAAAAGGCGGATACGGAAGGGTTGTAATCGTTCAGCATGGACAGCGTTATCGCACCCTCTACGCCCATTTGAATGGGTATGCAAAGGGCGCCCGCTCGGGCAAACGCGTAAAACAAGGCCAGACCATTGGCTATGTCGGTAGCTCTGGGCTTGCCACCGGGCCCCATTTGCACTACGAATTTTATGTGAACGGCTCCGTTAGAAATCCCGTTACTGTTTCTCTTCCCCATGCAAAGCCTATTTCCGCCAACGAGAAAGAGGCATTTTTACTACACGCAACCACAATGCAGGAACAACTCGTCGCTTATGCCGGAACCATCCACCCCACTCTAGCCAGCAATAACTAACGCCATGACCCCAGAGTACTATATCGGCCTCATGTCTGGCACCAGCCTAGATGGCATCGATACCGCGCTCGTCGAGTTTTCAAGCCACAAGCAGTTTTGCGTGCTCGAAACATTATTTACCCCATACCCAACGGACATGCGCAACAAGCTATTTCAATTATTCACTCCAGGCAATGCTGAAATTGACCTAATGGGACAACTTAGTCGACAGCTGGGGCAGCTTTTCGGCCAATCTGTTAACAACATACTAGAGCTATCTCCACTGTCAGCCAAAGACATCAGTGCAGTCGGAAGCCATGGTCAAACTATTCGCCACAGACCTGAGCTCCTGCACCCCTTCACATTACAAATTGGCGACCCAAGTACAATCACACAAACAACGGGCATTACTACTATCGCTGATTTTCGCAGCAAGGATATTGCCTGTGGTGGGCAAGGTGCACCTTTGGCACCCGGCTTCCACCGGTCAGCCTTTCATAGCCCTAATGAGAATAGAGTAATAGTTAACATTGGCGGCATTGCCAACATCACCTGGGTCCCGTTGTCTCCCGAGGATATAACTCTTGGATTTGATACAGGCCCAGGAAATGGCTTAATGGACACTTGGTGCCAGAAACATATAGGCGCCGAATTTGACCGCAACGGGGAATGGGCAAGATCCGGGTCAGTAATAAAGGAGCTATTGGATACCCTCACTTCCTTTGATTATTTTCAAACTCCCCCACCGAAAAGCACCGGAAAGGAGCTTTTCAACGAGGAATGGCTTAACCCTTTTATTTCATCCTATCCACTAGCTAAACCCGCTGACATTCAGGCAACGCTGCTCGAACTGACCGCTATCAGCATCTCGCGCTCTATCAAGGAACACTGCACGAATGCAGACAACATTTTCGTTTGCGGTGGCGGGGCGCTAAACGGCAGGCTAATGGAGAGAATCGCAAAGCATATCTCACTCCCAACTTACACCACAGCTAAGCTTGGCGTTGACCCGCTTTGGGTTGAAGCTATTGCTTTTGCTTGGCTGGCTCGACAGACAAAACACAATCTGGCTGGCAATCTCCCTAGCTCCACAGGGGCTAGAGAGGCCGTTATATTGGGGGGTATATATCCGGGAAGCGAGGGGATTTAGACTGAAAAGGACGAACCGCAACCGCACGTCGTTGTCGCGTTTGGGTTATTAACGATAAATTGCGAGCCTTGCAGCCCTTCACGATAATCTACTTCAGAACCCATCAAATATTGGATGCTCATTTGATCAACTAGCATGACGACACCGGAGTTTTCCACAATGGTATCCCCCTCTTTTTCTTCTTCATCAAAACTAAATCCGTAAGAAAAGCCCGAACAACCGCCGCCAGTGATATACACTCTCAGTTTCAAATTATCGTTCCCTTCTTCTTCAATAAGGGATTTCACTTTCTTAGCGGCATTATCGCTAAATACCATTGCTGACTCTGTATCTGCCAGGTCATTATCAGACTGAGTGTTTACTGCATTATCACCCATAAATTACTCCGCACACTGCTTTCAATCACGACATTATCTTAAGACCGAGTAGTTTAGTCAAGATTAGCTTGATTTTGCAGCGAGATTTACTCCTGAGTCCCCGATATCATTCGCCTTTACCTTACCTTTTTTGGTAGCAGGCGCATCAGAAGAAGCCTTTACCTTGGGTTCTGCTTGATCATGGACCAGCGACCCATTCACCTCAGACCCCATCACCATTTCAATCAGGTTATAGTGAACATCGCCATTCACAACTGCCTTGGAGGCCAGTTCGACATGACCAGGGGAATAAACATTACCGAGGACTTTGCCATTAATAACCACATTAGGAACTCGAATATCTCCTTCAATCACACCCGCTTCACTTAGCCTCAGTAAGGCCTCGGTACCGGGCTGCGCATGAATATTGCCCTTAACCACGCCCTCGATCAAAAGACCTCCCTCAAACATAACGTCACCAGAGATCTCAGACCCCTTGGAAATCATGGTAGTTTTACCCGCGTGACGGTCAAAATCTACTTTTTTACCCTTATCTTTGCCCCACATCAGACTTCACCTCTTCGATTTTCCAGTCAAACATACGCTCTAAGCGCATGGCTTTTTTTCCTCTAGATTGTGCAACCACTTCCACCTGCTCAGGAAGGAAATTGACCGGGAGCTTTAAGTCCCCTGACAAATCCTGGAAGTAGCGAAACTTAAACTTTGCCCCCTCTTTAGTCGCTGATTCAGAAAGCGCAGACAGTGTTAACGTCTTGGGCTCTCCCTCTACCGTGCCCAGTACTCGAATATGAACGCTACCGCTAACATACGAACTATTGTTGGCCACTTGAGTCAACACCACCTTGTAGCGAAAGCGCTCTGCATCAATGGCTCTCTGCAAGCTAAGCTTCTCTATGCGTAAACCTTTATCATTTCTAAGCGGAGCCATGATTCCTTTATAAAAGCTCACGGCCTCCTGGAGCTCGGCAACCTTGTCCTGTAGCTGAACATTGTCTTGCCTTACCCGCTCAGTTGCCTTTTTCTCCAACACACTGCCATGTCGGTCAACGGCAGCGACACCGCGCAACTCTACATTTTCCTTTTCCAACGCCGTAAATTGCTGCTTTAATTCCTGGTTCTCTGTAAGTGCATCCAAATGGTGGCGCACCCCCATCCAATACCCACCAGCTAAAAAAAGCGAAGCGACTAATGCCAACGCAGAGACAGTCAACAAGCTTTGCTTAAGCTTACGCCCAGGCCGATGCTGCACCAATACCATTGACGCTTGAGAGCTTTCTTGAACGATAGGTTTACGCGTTGTTTTCACAATATTCTTAAGGCATCAATGGTACTTGCCCCAACCCCTCTGCTTCGTCTAAACCACACATCAGGTTCATATTCTGAATAGCCTGACCCGCCGCACCCTTAACAAGATTATCAATCACAGATAACACCACCACGGTATTTCCGCCCTGCGGACGGTGAACCGCCAATCGGCAAATATTAGAACCTTTGACGCTTCTGGTTTCAGGCGCAGCCCCTTCAGGCATCACATCAACAAAAGGCTCATCAATATATCGCTGCTCGAAAAGCGTCTGCAAATCGATAGATTTATCCAAAACCTGACTGTAGCAGGTAGCATGAATACCCCTAATCATTGGTGTCAAATGAGGGACAAAAGTCAACCCTACCGAGGTGTCAGCGCTAAGTTCAAGCCCCTGTTTTATTTCTGGTAAATGCCTATGGCCACCAACTCCATAGGCTTTAAAGCTCTCCGACGCCTCGCACAATAACGTACCAACGCTCGCCTGACGGCCTGCACCACTAACACCCGATTTAGCATCAGCGATCAAGTTGGCGGAATCGACAATGCCCTGCTCCAACAGCGGCAAAAAGCCCAACTGAACGGCAGTTGGATAGCAACCTGGGTTAGCAACAATCCTAGCCTGCTTAATTAATTCGCGGTTAACTTCTGGCAAGCCATATACCGCTTCGCCAAGTGTATCAACACAAGCATGAGGCATGCCGTACCACTCTTCCCACGCCTTAGGATCCTGCAAACGAAAGTCTGCCGCCAAATCGACTACTTTTACGCCTTTAGCGAGTAAATCAGGCACCATTTTCATGGCAACGCCGTTCGGCGTAGCAAAAAACACAAGATCGCATTGCGCCAGATTCTCAAGCGTTGGCTCACTAAAAGGCAAAGCCAAGAAGCCTCTGAGATTTGGATACAGGTCGGCAACTGCCTGCCCAGCCTCAGAACGAGAGGTTACAGCAACCAACTCGACTTGAGGATGCATAACCAACAAACGAAGCAACTCAACTCCTGTGTACCCTGTCCCACCAACAATTCCAACTTTAACCACGCCGATACCTACTTAACCTTGAGGGGTTTCCCTCGAATACTGTCACTTTTTACTGGGTGATCAATGATATAGCAGTCGTAAGCCAACACAATGTTTTCACTGGAATATTTCATGATTTCACACAACAAAGCATATTAGGGCATATAATGTAACTAAAGTCCGCCAGCCAATTCTCACTTCTAGAATAGAACAGATATAGCACAACAGCCTATGCCGCAAATAGATTTAGACAATCTTCGAGATAGACTTGCCCATATTGACGCCCTGCCGCTGCTTTCCGCGCTTGGTATCGTTTCTGGATGCCTCGCCGGTGGCACAATCCTTATCTTTCGCTTGGCTACGGAGCACTTGCAGGCTCTTTATCTCGGAGGCTCTGCGGAGAACTTTGAGGGCCTCGCGCCTTATTGGTACTTTTTCCTGCCGCTACTAGGCGGCATCTTGCTAGGCATCCTCTTCCATTTCATCCCCGCCGGCCTGCATAGAACTGGCGTAAGCTTGGTAATGGAGCGCTTTAACCACCAACAGGGAAACCTGTCTTTCAAGGGGATGCTAGTTCAATTCATTGGGGCGGCCATTTCACTGACTTGCGGCCATTCCATGGGGCGAGAAGGCCCCGCCGTTCACTTGGGAGCGGCCAGTAGCAGCCTGCTCGCGCAGTGGGCTCGCCTTCCCAACAACAGCATGAGAGTTCTCGTAGGTTGTGGCTCCGCTTCAGCCATTGCAGCATCATTTAATACACCTATCGCAGGTGTGATCTTCGCAATGGAAGTCGTCATGTTAGAATATAGCATTACGACATTTACTCCCATCATTCTAGCATCCGTCGCTGGAGCGACCATTACCCGGGCAGCCTATGGACATGACGCAGCATTTAGCGTGCCCACCCTCGAAATTTCCTCCCTGTATGAACTGCCCTACATATTATTTTCAGGCGTTATTTTCGGCTGCTTAGCAGCGGCATTTATCTGGCTAAGTAAACAAACCTATCAATATGCGCATAAAACCCCCGTAATGTTGCGCTTTACCCTTGTTGGTGCTGCTGGCGGCTTCCTTTCTTTTCTCACGCCAGAAATAATGGGCGTAGGTTATGATACGGTAAACTCAGCGCTTATTGGGCAGCTCGGACTGACCACACTCATCCTAATCACAACAACAAAATTACTCGCAACCAGCCTGTTCGCTGGCTCTGGCATACCGGGCGGCATTATCGGACCCGCTATATTTATGGGTGCAACGGCTGGCGCCGCATTGGGTTTCGTCGGCGAAGAACTTGCCTCTGGCAGCGCTGCTAGTGCCAACTTCTATGCCATGCTTGGGCTCGCAGGCATGATGAGTGCAGTACTGCAGGCCCCCCTTGCAGCGCTAATGGCGTTGTTGGAACTCACATCAAATCCTAATATTATTTTTCCAGGCATGTTAGTTGTTGTGGTTGCAAGCATGATTAGCTCTGAAGTATTCAAACAGAAAGGCTTCTTCCAAACTATGCTCGCAGCACAAGGTATTGATCTCAAAACATCAGCACTCTCTCAACACCTCAACCGCGCTGCAGTGCCAGCAGCAATGGAACGCAGTTTCAGCCGTGCAAAACGAGAAATCAGCCCGGAAAACGCAAGAAAACTGATAGACCAACAGAAAGAATGGATTCTCGTCGGCATCGACCACGCTCCTAGCCATATTCTACCAACCGCTGACTTGGCCCGCTTCCTTGACGACTCAACAAACGAAAATACTGATCTGTTAGAGGGAATCAACCTATTAAAAATACCAGCCACCCGCTACGATGTTCACGCAGTGCTTATGAGCTCAACATTAAAAGAAGCGCTAGACACAATGAATAACCGCTCAATTGATGCAGTTTATGTCCACCGAATGACAGCTCCTAACATCTACAGGGTTTATGGCATAGTCACTCGAAAAGACATCGAACGCTTCTATCAATAGAAACACACAACAACCCACCACTTCAGTCACAATGACCCGACTCACCTCAACAACAATTAAGGATTTCACACATGCTATTGGTTAAGGCATTTCACATTATTGCCGTTATCTGCTGGTTCGCGGGGCTATTCTATTTACCGAGGCTCTACGTATACCACGTACAGGCGCTCAACGAAGGTGACACCAAAGGGTCTGAAAGATTTAAGCTAATGGAGCGAAAACTCTACCGTGGAATCATGACACCAAGCGCAGTCATCGCTTTAGTCTTGGGCCTTTGGATGCTCGTCGATCGCTGGGACAGTTACTTCTCTCATGCAACCTGGATGCATATAAAATTAACGCTTATTATTCTATTATTAGGATATCATCACGCTTGCGGCATCTTTAGGAAAAAATTCGATAACGACGCCAATACTCGCTCAGAAAAATTCTACCGAATGTTTAATGAATTTCCTGTACTAATACTAGTAGCTGTCGTCATATTGGCCGTTTTAAAACAACCCTACACGACCTAAGGAACATAGGTGCCGCGGGGTCTCTCCCCCGTTCACGAGGGGCAACCCCTGCCTACTGGGAATAGTGTGCATACGCAGGTATAATGGCGCCCCTGTTAGAAAGCACTTATTGCATCACCCCATGCGTTCAACTGAGCGCATGCAACTTCACGAAGACCATTATGAGTAAAAAACTGTTTATCCAGACCCATGGCTGCCAAATGAATGAGTATGACTCCTCTCGCATGGTAGATTTACTTGAGGCTGCCCACGGACTTGAGCAAACAGACGACGCTAGCGAAGCAGATGTTCTACTGCTAAACACGTGCTCCATTCGTGAAAAAGCGCAAGAGAAGGTCTTCCATCAGTTAGGGCGCTGGAAAAAGCTCAAAGAAAACAACCCTGATCTGATTATTGGCGTTGGTGGCTGCGTTGCGAGCCAAGAAGGAAGCGCGATACAAGAACGGGCTCCTTTTGTCGACGTGATCTTTGGGCCACAAACGATGCACAGACTGCCGGCAATGATTTCGGACGTCAAAATCACCGATGCTGCCGTTGTTGATGTCAGCTTCCCTGAGATTGAAAAATTTGACGCCCTCCCAGAACCCAGCGTCGATGGCCCAAAAGCCTTTGTATCCATCATGGAAGGTTGCAGTAAATACTGTACTTTTTGTGTTGTACCCTACACCCGAGGTGAAGAAGTTAGTCGTCCCCTAGACAGCGTACTGAAAGAAATTGCACATTTAGCGAGCATGGGTGTACGAGAAGTGAACCTTTTGGGGCAAAATGTAAATGCATACAGAGGTATTACCGAAAATGACGAGATCGCTGATTTAGCAGAGCTCATCACCCTAACGGCAAAAATTGATGGTATTGACCGCATTCGATTTACAACGTCCCACCCGGTTGAGTTTAGCGACTCACTAGTTGAGGTCTATGGTAAAGTCCCTGAACTTGTAAGCCATCTACACCTACCGGTACAAAGTGGGTCGGACAGAATATTGGCAATGATGAAGCGCGGCCACACAGCCCTAGAATACAAGTCCAAGATTAGAAAGATTAAAGCTATTCGCCCCGACATTAGCATGTCATCAGACTTTATTATTGGTTTCCCTGGAGAGAGCGATAAAGACTTTCAAGACACCATGAAATTGATTGAAGACATTGGATTCGACCATAGCTTCAGCTTTATTTATAGTGCCCGCCCTGGCACCCCAGCATCAGACCTCCCTGACGACATTAGCGACGAGATGAAAAAACAACGCCTCGCTTTGCTACAACATCGAATCACTCAGAATGCACAGGAAATCAGCCGCCGCATGGTAGGTACAACGCAACGCATTTTGGTTGATGGCATCTCAAAGAAAGACCCTGGGCAGCTCCAAGGCAGGACAGAAAACAATCGCGTAGTTAACTTTAGGCATGATGACGACGAACTTATCGGGCAATTTGTCACCGTTTCTATTGAGAAAGCGTATACCAACTCGCTTATTGGGCAACTAATTTAGTGAGCCCTGAGTACTGATATAGATTAAAGAAAGAGCATTAAAAAAGCCGCGAAAGCGGCTTTTTTAATGCTCTTTAGAAACGTCGATAGCCACCTACGCAGATAACGTCTTCTGTCTTTTTCTAGCGACACGAAGGCTCAATAAACCCACAACAAACAATACAACAGAACCATACATCTCTGTCATATTCCAAAAACTCTCAACCACAAAAGGACTAAACTCAACCGAACCAAAAACACGCTCACCCAAGGCATAAGCAAACATCGGAACAAATAACACAACTACGCCTAATAACTTTACTACAGATTTCATAACTTCCCTTACTCTACTCTTACTTCTACATCTTTTGCATCTTTCAGCAATCAAGTATAGCTAACTGACCACTTTCCCACCATTATACAGCAATTACCATGCCAAAACTACATCCCCTTAAATAACAGTCACTTACAGAAGAGACAAAAAAACTAACCGACTTAGTGTAAAGCCTATCGACACATCCCTTTTACTCCTACGCCCATAGGTATATCCTAGTAGGTAACATATACTTTCCCGTCGGAGCGGATACCCCATACTTTGAGTGCGACAGCGATTACAACCCAAAAATTAACTCTTGAGCCAAACGATACCCACAGGCTCGCAAACCTTTGCGGCCAGTTTGACGCCCATTTGAAGCAAATCGAATTGAGCTTAAATATTGAGATCAAGAATCGAGGCAACGCCTTTCAACTTACAGGGAGCCCTCACCGTGTCGCTGCAGCTCGCAGCATGCTTAATAACCTATATCATGACACAAGTTCTGGTCCTGAACTTACTCCAGATGCATTACATATCCAGTTGAATGAACTCCTTATGTCACTATCCGAACAAAGCACTTCCACACCGTCACCTATTGAAGAAATCGGTCAAGATCTATCCATCATTACCCCCAAAGGTAGAATAAAACCCAGAGGCGAAAACCAACAGGATTACGTCCGTAATATTTTTCGACATGATATCAATTTTGGTATTGGCCCTGCGGGTACAGGCAAAACATACCTTGCTGTGGCTTGTGCGGTGCTTGCCCTAGAAGCTGAAGAAGTACGACGCATCCTTCTTGTCAGGCCAGCAGTAGAAGCCGGTGAAAAGCTTGGTTTTCTACCAGGAGATCTTGCAGAGAAAATAAACCCTTACTTACGGCCGCTCTACGACGCACTCTATGAAATGCTGGGGTTCGAACGTGTCAGCAAGCTTATTGACCGCCAAGTAATAGAAGTGGCTCCACTTGCTTATATGCGAGGGCGCACGTTAAACCACTCATTTATCATACTGGACGAAAGCCAAAATACGACCAAAGAACAAATGAAAATGTTTTTGACTCGCATCGGCTTTGGCTCAAAAGCCGTCATTACCGGCGATTATACACAAGTGGATTTACCGCGCGGGCAGCAATCTGGCCTCAAGCATGCGATGGAAGTTATCGATGGCGTCGAAGGAATTGGATTCTCCTATTTTGCTGCCAAGGATGTCGTTCGCCACACTCTTGTACAGCGTATTGTTGAAGCGTACGAAGCCCATGATGAAGAACACGGAACAGACTGAGTAAACTTGATGAGTGACCCGATAGACCTCGCATTTCAAAACCCAGATAACTTAACGATTTGTCCAACACAAGAAGATTTCTTGTGTTGGACCATCACCGCTACCAACGCGGCCCGCACATACACGCAAGCACTCACCGATGACCAACAAGAACCATTTGAATTAACTATCCGAATCGCAAGCCAGGATGAAGCAAGAACGCTAAATTCAACCTATCGAAATAAAGACTATCCGACCAACGTACTATCTTTCCCTTTCGAAGCTCCTGCCGAAGTAGATATTAACCTATTGGGGGATATCGTTATTTGTGCTGACATCGTTATCGATGAAGCAAAGCAACAAAACAAAAGCCTACAGAGCCATTGGGCGCACCTAACAATTCATGGTACTTTACACTTGCTTGGCTTCGACCACATCGACGATGCAGATGCAGAAACGATGGAGGCAATAGAAGTAAATGCAATGGCAATGCTGGGTTTTGCTAATCCATATAAAGACATAACAATCAGCGCTTAACGGCACCAGCAGAAGTTCAACTTACAAAGGTTTGTAAAAACACATGAGCGACGACCACAGTCGAAACGGCTCTTCTGGAAAATCATTTCTAGACAAGATATCCCATTTTCTCTCGGGAGAGCCGCAAAGCAGAAAGGAATTATTGGAAATACTTTCTACTGCACAAGAAAATGGGCTAATTGACCACGAAGCTATGGGCATCATACAAGGCGCCCTACAAGTGTCCGACATGAAAGTACGAGAGATAATGGTTCCTCGCACTCAAAGCGTCATGATATCGGTCAATTCAAAACCAGAGGAATATCTCGATAGCATTATAGAGTCAGCCCACTCTCGCTTCCCCGTATACGGTGACACCAAAGATGAAATTGAAGGCCTTTTGCTTGCTAAGGACCTGCTCGCAATTGCCGCTGATGGAAAAATCGAAAAAACAGCACTGAAGAACCTTATTCGACCGACAACCTTTATTCCTGAAAGCAAACGCCTGAACGTACTCCTACGAGATTTCCGGGAAACCCGAACTCACATGGCCATTGTAATTGACGAATATGGTGTCATGTCAGGGCTTGTCACTATTGAAGACGTTCTAGAGCAAATTGTTGGCGAAATTGAAGACGAACACGACATCGATGACGAACACCTTATCAAACATGGCAAAAACAACACCTTTGTTGTTAAAGCCGTCACGCCTATTGATGAATTCAACGAGTACTTTAGCTCTACCTATAGTGACAGTGAATTCGATACCATAGGCGGCATAGTACTTAGCAGTTTTGGGCACTTGCCAGAAAGGGACGAGGCTATTAGTGTCGGCACATTCAATTTCAAGGTCCTTAACGCTGACAATCGTGCCATTCGTTTGCTAGAAGTCACCTCCCTTGGGTAGCCTGCTACCCAAGTAATCTCTCTATAAAATCTATTCTTAACACTACTTGGTCCAGCATGCACATATATGACTCCCCCCCCATTACCCGCCTGTCAGCTACCTCAGGAATTAAAGGACACATCCTGTCCCTTTTTGCTGGCTGCATATTTGCTCTAGGCTTTGCACCACTCGGTATCTGGCCCGCCACTCTTATTTCAATCGCCCTCTTTATCACGCTACTCCAAGGGCAATCACCCGGCACAGCCGCATTTAGGGGGTGGCTGTATGGCCTTGGGCTATATGGCGTAGGTGTATCCTGGGTATTTGTTAGCATCCATTATCATGGCAATACCCCCGCGCCACTAGCGATATTAATGACCTTTATCTTCACTGGCGGACTTGCGTTATTATTTGGCGCACAAGCTTGGGTATATCAAAAACTGGGGTTAGCCCGAGCAGGAGCCATTACTTTTGCAAGCTTATGGATATTATTTGAATGGACAAAGATTGAACTACTAAGCGGCTTCCCCTGGTTATTTGTCGGCTACAGTTTTATCGACGCCCCGCTCAAACACTACGCCCCTGTCGTGGGAGTGCTCGGTATAAGTTGGCTAGCCGTTGCCTCAGCTTATTTTCTGGTAAGCGCCTATCAGCATCGTAGCTTGCGAGTCATTTTTTTAGCTCCCCTCGTGATTATTTGGGGAGGGACTTATTTTATCGAGACCCAGGAATGGACCCGAGTGTCCCTCAAAGGGCCCGTTAATGTCAGCCTTATTCAAGGTAATATTTCGCAAGAAAAAAAATGGGATCCATTAGAGCGCGACAATATTATCAATACCTACCTCGATCTTACTGAAACTGAGTGGGGGCAAGATATCATATTATGGCCTGAAGCTGCTTACCCCGTTTTCTACAACGAAGCGCAAGAGGTCATCGCTAAACTCGACATTCAAGGCAAGCAGCATCACAGCGCCATAATTAGTGGCGTCCCCTATTGGGAAGAAGGCCCTGAAAAATACCGCTATTATAATTCGATTTTTGTAACGGGTGCTGGCGAAGGTATGTATCACAAACAGAAGCTTGTACCTTTCGGTGAGTTTATTCCCTTCGAAGATTTGATCCGGGGCACGATTCCATTCCTCGACCTCCCCTTGTCCAGTTTTAGCAGAGGGGATTACAATCAACCCCCATTGATAGCCAAAGGTTCCTCATTCGCCCCATTTATCTGTTACGAGGTTCTTTACCCAGAGTTAGTGCGACGCCTAGGTAAAGATGCAGACTTCCTCCTCACAGTCTCCAACGATGCTTGGTTTGGCAAATCCTGGGGACCCAACCAACACTTCGAAATGGTTCGTATGCGCGCACTTGAACTCGGAAAATACATGCTGAGAGGAACCAATACCGGAATTACAGCAATCATCGATCACAAAGGTAATGTTATCTCGCAAATCCCGCAATTTGAGGCTGGTGTACTACGCGGCCAAGTACTAAAGACATCAGGTCACACACCTTATTCTCTTTATGGTTACTGGCCTCTGCTTGCCTTAGCCACACTGATCATCGTCATCTGCAGCCTTCTGACCATCTGGCAGCAAAAGAGCGGCAACAACACCCCTTCAAACGATTAAATCAATGAGCTAAGCGGTAGTTTACAGCCTGAACCTGAGGTATCCTACGCCTTTGGTTTCAGGCTTATCGGCCTGGAATACTTTAGAATTTTGAAGTTCAAGAGAGTTTGTAACGTGGAAAATCTGTACGATCCCCAAGCCATAGAAACCAAAGCCCAATTACATTGGGAAAACAGCCAATCCTTTAAGGTAACTGAAGATCCTACCAAAGAGTCCTATTATTGCCTGTCCATGTTTCCCTACCCTAGTGGACGCCTCCACATGGGCCACGTCAGAAACTACACTATTGGGGATGTAATCAGCCGTTTTCAGCGAATGAAGGGTAAAAATGTTATGCAGCCTATGGGCTGGGATGCATTTGGACTGCCTGCCGAAAACGCCGCGATCAAAAACAATGTTGCTCCTGGAAAATGGACTTTCGAGAACATTGACTATATGCGAAACCAGCTTAAACGCTTGGGCTTCGGGTATGATTGGGATCGAGAGCTTGCGACTTGCCAACCAGAATATTATCGCTGGGAGCAGTGGTTCTTTACTAAGCTCTATGAAAAAGGCTTGGTCTATAAAAAGATGGCGACCGTCAATTGGGATCCCGTTGACCAAACTGTACTCGCAAATGAACAAGTTATCGACGGCAAAGGCTGGCGCTCCGGAGCCACCGTTGAGCGTAAAGAAATACCACAGTGGTTCGTTAAGATCACTGATTATGCTGATGAACTCTTAAACGATCTAGATAAACTCGATGAGTGGCCAGAACAAGTAAAAACCATGCAACGAAACTGGATTGGCCGATCAGAGGGCGTTGAATTGGAGTTCGGCATAGAAGGCGGCCAGCCCCTTTCTGTATATACCACTCGACCAGATACTCTAATGGGTGTCAGTTATGTTGCCGTGGCCCCGCAACACCCCCTTGCACAGCAAACGGCAGCATCCAACTCTGACGTAGCAGCGTTTGTATTATCATGCTCAAATACTAAAACGGCAGAAGCTGATATTGCGACAATGGAGAAAATGGGCATTGCTACTGGGCTATACGCAACCCATCCAATTACAGGCGACCAAGTCCCCATTTGGATCGCAAACTTCGTACTAATGGATTACGGCTCTGGTGCTGTGATGGCAGTACCAGCTCACGACCAACGGGATTGGGAGTTTGCGAAGAAATACTCGCTAGCAATCAATCAAGTCATCACTAGCACAAATGGCGAAACAATCGACTTAGATTGCGAAGCCTTTACTGCAAAAGGCACATTGGTAAACTCTGGTAAATTCGACGGCTTATCATCAGACCAAGCCTTTAAGAACATTGCAGAGCACCTGGAATCCGAGGGCAAGGGGAAAATCAAGGTTAATTACCGCCTTAGGGATTGGGGAGTATCTCGCCAACGCTACTGGGGGACCCCCATCCCCATCATCAACCTCAAAGACGGAACCGCCGTTGCCACCCCGGAAGAGCAACTCCCTGTAGTACTACCGATAGACGTTGTCATGGATGGCGTCACCTCACCGATCAAATCAGACCAAGAGTGGGCTCGAACGACATTTGACGGTGAAGACGCGCTGCGTGAAACGGATACTTTTGATACCTTCATGGAATCCTCTTGGTATTACGCAAGATACTGTTGCCCAGACAGTGATAACGCGATGCTCGATCCAGAAAAAGCGAATTACTGGCTTCCTGTAGATCAATATATTGGTGGTATCGAGCATGCAATACTGCACCTACTATATTCTCGATTCTTTCATAAGCTAATGCGTGATGCCGGCCTTATCGAATCTGACGAACCGTTCAAACGCCTACTCTGCCAAGGCATGGTACTGGCCGACACTTTTTATCGAGAAGCAGATAATGGCGCCAAAGAATGGTTTGCACCCGTCGATGTAGATATCACGAAAGATGATAAGGGTCAGTTAACCAGCGCAACACTACGCTCTGACAAGCAACCAGTGCATCACACTGGCATGAGCAAAATGTCAAAATCAAAAAATAACGGCGTAGACCCCCAGATCATCATCGACCAACACGGCGCAGACACTGTTAGATTATTTATGATGTTTGCCGCTCCGCCTGAACAGTCACTCGAGTGGTCTGATGGCGGCGTTGAAGGTGCAAACAAATTCCTTAAGCGCTTCTGGAAAATCGCAACAAGCCTTATAGAAAAGGGCCAGCCATCACCATTAGTTGTCGATGCATTAAACAAGGATCAAAAATCGTTACGCAGAAAACTACATGAAACCATTCAAAAAGTAAGCGACGATTTCAACCGCCGTTACACGTTTAACACCGCTATTGCCGCGATAATGGAACTCTGCAACGCAATCGTAAAAGCCGATGACAGCACTCCAGAAGGTCACGCAGTCACCCATGAGGCCGTACAAGCAACGGTGCTAATGCTCGCACCCATTGCACCGCATATTTGCCATGAATTATGGCAAGCATTGGGTCACAAAGAAGACATACTGACGGCACCATGGCCCGAAGTTGATGAAACCGCATTGGTAAAAGATAGCATTGAGATGGTCGTTCAAGTCAACGGTAAAGTTAGGGCAAAACTAGAGATCAGCCCTAGTGAAACCAAAGATGCGATAGAGAGTATGGCACTAGCCGACGGAAATGTTCTGAAGTTTATTGGTGACAAGGACGTTAAGAAAGTGATCGTCGTTCCTGGTAAACTCGTCAGCATTGTAGCCAAATAATGTTGAGCCTCATGACTCCAGCGATAGCAAATACCAAGCGCAATTTATCCGCCGCGCTTGGTATTTGCGTCCTCCTGATCCTTTCTAACATGATCAATGGCTGCGGCTTTCACTTGCGAGGCGCGAGCAATCTAAGCACATCCCTCTCAGAGCTCGCGTTAAGTACTGATGCAGAACAGGATTTAACCGTTCTGCGCTTAAGGCAACAACTCAAGCGCGCAGGTGTATCTGTAGCGGATGGTTTTAGCACAACTCTCCATTTATCTAATATACAAACAAAGAAACACACGGTTGCATATGACAGCAGGGGCAAAACCGCTCGCTTTGAATTGATCAAATCAATCGACATTAGAGTTACAGGCCAAAGTGAGCGTACGCTACTGCCCAAGACAACTATATCCACCAGGCAATCCTACAGCTATGTTGATACCGACACGCTAGGGAAGGATGAAGAGCAGTCCTTGCTAGAACAAGAAATGAGCACATCACTTGCACTTAGCATCATTAGACGCCTAGCACTCATGGACCAAACCAAGAGTACGAACCAGTAATGAAACTGCGCTCCAATCAAATCAACCAACACCTTAAAAAAGCATCTCAAAGCAATAGCCTATTACCCCTGTATATTGTTAGTGGCGAAGATCCCCTCCTTATGCAGGAGTCTTGCGACCTCCTACGCATGGGTGCCCGCGCCGCAGGGTTTAGCGAAAGAGAGCTCTACAGTGTTGAATCAGGCTTTGATTGGAATCAGCTTCTAGAATCTACTAACAGCATGTCGCTATTTGGCGATAGAAAGCTAATAGAAATACGACTAACCAAACCCAAACTAGATGAGGCAGGGAAAAAAGCGCTCGCCACCTACCTTACTGCCCCCAGTCAAGATAACCTGATCATCTTAACCATGGGAAAATTGGACCGGAAGACGCTAAACACAAAGTGGTTCCAAGCCATGGAAAATAGCAGTGCACTGATCCAAATATGGCCTATTGAGAACCACCAATTACCCCAATGGGTCCAGCAAAGGATGGAAAGCAAGGGCCTACACCCCAGCCCAGATGCCAGCCAATTACTTGCTGAAAGAGTCGAAGGCAATTTATTAGCCGCAGCACAGGAAGTCGAAAAGCTTGCTTTGTTGATAGAGCCTGGACCAGTCAATATCAGCACAATCAGGGCCGCTGTAGCAAACCACTCTCGCTACACGCAATATGAATTAGTTGATCACGCCATTAAGGGCAACGACATACAGGCACTCAAAATCCTAAATTTTCTAGAGAACACTGGGGTTGAGCCAATCGCCATTCTCTGGGCGCTATCAAAGGACCTCCGAGCACTAGAAGGTATATCAACAGCAGTGGAGAATGGCCAAGCACAGGCCAGAGCGTTTAAAGATTTCAGGGTCTGGGACAACCGAAAACCCCTATTTCATAACGCCCTAAAAAAGCACCGCAGCACTGCCTTTAGGTCAATGCTCATAGAAGCCAGCTACATAGACCATTCTGTTAAGGGGCTCACCAATGCCAACCCATGGATTGGCTTTCGAAATATCATACTTATGCTATCCGGCACACTAAAAAACAACCCCCTACCATTAACACACCAATAATTATTTATCGGTTGACGAACCCGCCATGGCAACACCTTCAACACTAGGCTCTCTCACGTAGGCAAAACGCGCTTTGCGATATCCATTCAGCGAGACTCTACGCAAATTCTGCATTGTCTTATAAGGCATTTCATAAGCCAACAACTCCACCATCCATTCTCTAGCCTCTACACCAGGGTGAATCTCAGCAGTATAAACAATTTCGACTTTCCCTCCTGCTAATGGCTTAAGACTCCACTCAGCGTTAAAAAATTGCTGACGCTGGCGGTTCTTAAATTCATTGATGTATTGTGGTTCGGATACGATTTTTTTAGTCACAACTAACGTCGAGGGGTCTTGTGACCACTTAGAATAGAGCACGTTATCTTGATCTTTCGCTGGCCAAGGTGCGTCAATGACTTGATATACGAGAGACTCTTGAGAGCTAATATCCCTTATCTTCTCTACTTCGAGGGTTTTGTGCATCCATTCTGGAAATTGAGAGCTGTCGTTCAACAGTGCAACCAAACTAGACAAACTAGCCTTTATCGTCGTCACGGTCTTGAAGGATTTTACCGGGCTTATAGACGATTTCTTAGTGTAGTGCTTTACACCGTCTTCATCCAATTCCAACTGCCAATCTGCGGCCACTCCCCAAGAACTTATGCTCATGACGATTAATACAACAACACAGCGAATTGCACGTGATTGTAAAATAGGCATATCCATTACCTCCAATTATTATCATTATTGTTCGTTATTCTTATTAGTGTCTTAGTATTCTACTGACTTTAGATTAACCTTCACACAACTTTAATACAATATTCGATGCATACATCAAGATATACACTCTACAAAGGGCAGCAAAACAAGCTTACGCAAAGCCAGTGCAAATAACAAGTAAGCAAGCTTGACACCTGTAATCGGCAGGCACAAAAAAAGCCGGCTAACCGGCTTTCTTTGTGTCTACTAACTAGAGAAGCAATACTTACTCTTCGTTACCAGCACTCTCACTCTCTGTCGCTTCGATCAACGCTTTCATACTTAACTTAATACGACCGCGATTATCAACATCAAGTACTTTAACCTGCACTTCCTGCCCCTCAGTAAGGTAGTCTGTCACCTTCTCTACGCGCTCTTGCGCAATCTGAGATATATGTAACAAACCATCAGTACCAGGAAGAATCGTTACAAACGCTCCAAAATCTACAATACGAGCAACCTTTCCGGTATAAACGGCATCAATTTCTGCTTCGGCAGTCACTTCTTCAACTTTAGCAACACCAGCATCTGCTGCCGCACGATTTTCACCGTACACTTTCACAGTACCGTCGTCATCTATATCAATCGATGCACCCGTTTCATCACAAATTTGGCGAATGGTTGCACCACCCTTACCAATAACATCACGAATCTTATCAGGGTTGATCTTTATCGTTAGATATACCGGAGCATCATCAGAAATAACTTCTCGGGCTGACGTAAGTACTTTGCCCATTTCTCCCAAAATAGTCAGACGCCCAGCACGAGCCTGCACTAATGCCTGCTCCATAATTTCTTCAGTTATGCCTTCGATCTTGATATCCATTTGCAGTGCGGTAATTCCGTCTGCCGTACCCGCAACTTTAAAGTCCATATCACCAAGGTGATCTTCATCACCTAAGATATCCGACAATATTGCGAAACGCTCTCCTTCTTTAACAAGCCCCATTGCGATACCCGCAACAGGCGCCTTAAGAGGTGCACCTGCATCCATCAAGGCCAAACTTGCACCACAGACACTTGCCATAGAAGACGAACCATTCGACTCAGTAATCTCTGACACTACACGCGTTACATATGGAAAGTCTTCAGCAGAAGGAAGTACAGCTTCAATACCGCGACGAGCCAATCGACCATGACCAATCTCACGACGCTTAGGGCCCAAAGCCATGCCAGTTTCGCCCACACAATAAGGAGGGAAGTTATAGTGAAGCATAAAGTTATCAGTCACTTTACCTTCCAGCGAATCAAACATCTGCGCATCACGCTGACTGCCCAATGTTGCAGTGACGATGGCTTGTGTTTCACCACGAGTAAATAACGCAGAACCATGCACCTTAGGCAAGATTCCCGTCTCAATGGCAATAGGCCTTACCGTATCCAAAGCACGACCGTCTATACGAGGGTTACCAGACAGCACACTCTCACGAACAACATTCTTTTCAATACTCGCCATTAGCCCACTAACTTCTTCGGTGCTCGCCTTACCTTCTTCCCCAGTCATGGTAGAGATGGCTTCGGACTTAATTTCACCGACTCGAGTATACCGAGCAAGCTTATCGGTAATTTGATAAGCTTCAGCTAACTTAGCTTCGAAGCCAGCTTTCAACTGCCCCTTCAACTCTTCATTCTGCACTGCAGCAGCCAGCTCCCAAGTAGGGTTAGCGACTTCAGCAGCAAACTCTTTGATTGCCTGAACAACTGGCTGCATCTCTTGATGACCAAATAATACGCCACCAAGCATTTCGTCTTCGGTCAACTCTTTTGCTTCAGACTCAACCATTAGTACCGCACCCTCAGTACCTGCAACCACAAGATCGAGATCAGACTCTTCTAACTGAGCAAAGCTTGGGTTTAAGATAAACATGCCATCAATGTACCCTACTCGCGCCGCGCCAATAGGACCATTAAAAGGAACACCTGAGATCGCCAACGCTGCAGAAGTACCAATCAAAGCAGCGATATCTGGATCGTACTCTTTATCGGTAGACATGACTGTCGCCATGACCTGGACTTCATTCATGAACCCCTTAGGGAAGAGCGGACGAATAGGACGATCGATCAAACGACAGGTCAACGTCTCTTTTTCTGAAGGGCGACCTTCACGCTTCAGATAGCCACCAGGAATACGCCCTGCAGCATAAATTTTCTCTTGGTAGTTAACCGTTAATGGAAAAAAGTTTTGGCCCGGCTTAGGCTCTTTCTTTCCAACAACAGTCACTAATACTGACGTCTCTCCACAAGAAACCATAACTGCACCAGATGCTTGACGAGCAACTTTACCGGTTTCTAGTACAAATGTTTGTTCACCAAATTGAAATTCTTTTCTTACGACATTAAACATATTTACCTTCCATCATTTTCCAACCGTCAGCTGATCACTAAACAGACCCTTACTGACATCTAAATTTTATCGTTATATCTCGAGTTTCTACTGTCTTTTCGAATGCTTTTTACACAAAACCTATATCCATCGAGCCATTCACATGACAACTTCTTCAACATACTGCTTAGCAATACTATCTGAACACAACAAACAAAAACGCGGCACCTACCAAAGCAGATGCCGCGCTTTATCAAACAACTCGTAACAATCTGAGTAGATTCACTCGCACACTGTTAACAAACTGTTTTACTCGATTCAACTGGATATCCTAACGACGGAGACCAAGCTTAGCGATAAGAGCGGAATAACGCTCTACATTTTTACGCTTTAAGTAATCAAGTAGCTTACGACGCTGATTTACCATACGAATCAAACCACGACGTGAGTGGTGATCATGGATATGCTCTTTAAAATGACCTTGCAACTCGTTGATTTGCGCGGTCAATAGAGCAACCTGAACTTCAGGAGAACCAGTGTCCCCTTCAACTCGCTGGTGATCGGCGACGATTTTTGCTTTTGCTTCAGCAGATAATGACATGTGTATTTCTCCAAATATGCATCAACATCTAGAAAAGCACCGCGCATATTTACAGTGCTTTTCCTATTTCCTCAATTAAGAGGTCTTTAACAGGCGCCGGGGGGCCACCTTCCCATCGTCCAGTATCTCCCCGATTCCCAAAAATGTGCCGTCTTCTAACGACAGCTTGACCATTCCCGCAACAGGTGAATTCGGCACCTGCACTGACTGACCATTATTAAGGTAGTAAGCCGTAGTTTCGCTTAGCTCAACACTAGGCCAATCCGCGACAGAGGAATCGATAGGTTTCAACAGCCTATCAATTTCAACATGACCACCTTTTTCGAGGGCCTCATCAAGTGCTTCAAACGAGACCATCATATCTGACGAATAGGGACCAGAATCTGTTCGGTGCAATTTGATCACATGCGCGCACGTCCCCATTGCAGCCCCCATATCCTCAACCAAATTACGGATATACGTGCCTTTACTACAACGTACGGCTAAACTGAACTCATCGCCTTCGAACGAAAGCAATTCTAGCTTAAAAATTGATATTTTGCGTGCTTTTCTTTCTACTTCGATCCCCTGACGTGCCAGCTTGTATAGCGGCTGACCCTCATGCTTAAGAGCAGAGTACATTGAGGGGACTTGCTCGATCTCGCCGAGAAAGGCCGGTATCGTATCAAGAACAGTTTGGCGCGTAACATCGTCAAATGAGCAGCGTTTAACAACTTCGCCATCAGTATCGCCACTAGCAGTCTGAACGCCCAGCTTGCCAGTCACCAAATAGCTTTTGTTCGCATCCAGTAAAATTTGGGAAAATTTGGTTGCCTCACCAAAACAAAGAGGCAACAAGCCCGTTGCGAGTGGATCCAGGCTTCCAGTATGACCAGCTTTAGCTGCACCAAACATTCTTTTAACACGTTGTAGCGCAGCATTTGATGTCACGCCAAGCGGTTTATTCAATACCAGAATGCCGTTGACGTCTCTACCCTTTTTATTTCCACGACGGCCCAATTTACGAGTCCACCTCGTCACCATCTGTCGAACGACGCTCATCCTCAGATAGCGCTCGATTTATCAGCGCGCTCATCCTAGGCCCGTCAACGACAGTTTGATCATAATGAAACCTCAAGCTCGGTATTACACGAAGCTTAAGGCCCTTTGCCAACGAAGAACGAAGAAAGCCTGCAGCACTAGTTAAAACATCTAGACCTTGCTTTACGTTTTCCTCACCCTCAATCCCCATAAAGGTGACGTAAATATCGGCGAACGCCAAATCTCTACTCACCTTCACCCCTGAGATGGTAACCATCCCGAGGCGCGGGTCTTTTAGCTCTCGCTGAACCAGCATTGCCAAATCTCTCTGCATTTGATCGGCAATACGATCCGTACGATTATATCCTCTAGGACTGTGACGCAATGTTCTCTATCCTCGCGTTTATATCGTGCGCGCGATTTCGGTGACACTAAACACCTCAATCTTGTCGCCCGGTTTAACGTCATTATAGCTCTTCACCGCGATACCACATTCAACGCCGTTAGCTACTTCACTAACGTCATCCTTAAATCGACGTAAAGATTCAAGCTCACCTTCGTATATAACAATGTCATCACGAAGCACTCGGATAGGCTTGTTGCGGTAAATAGTTCCTTCAACAACTCGACACCCGGCCACTGCGCCAAACTTAGAAGATCGGAACACATCACGTACATCAGCAACACCAAGAATTTCTTCGCGTAGCTCTGGCGATAACAAGCCAGACATTGCCTTCTTGATATCGTCAATGATGTCATAAATAACACTGTAATAACGTAACTCTATGCCCTCTTCCTGACACAGCTTCCGCGCTGAGCCATCGGCACGAACATTAAAACCAATGATCGATGCGCCCGAGGTTAAGGCTAGGTTTACGTCTGACTCGTTAATACCACCCACACCAGAAGATACGATCGAAACCTTCACTTCATCGGTAGAAAGCTCATTTAACGATGCAGACAACGCTTCGAGCGAACCGCGAACATCGGTCTTTAATACGATATTTACGAATGAAGCCTGACCCGCGCCCATATTTTCAAATATGTTATCCAGCTTAGCGGCTTGCTGTCGTGCCAAACGTGATGCACGTGTTCGCTGCTGACGGAATTCAGCGACTTCTTTCGCTTTTCGCTCATCGGCAACCACCATGAAATCTTCACCGGCACCAGGTGCGCCCGCAAGACCAAGGATTTCGATGGGAATTGATGGTCCGGCTTTAGTGATACTCTTACCATCTTCATCTGACATAGCCCTAACGCGACCATAATGCTCGCCTGCCAACACCATATCACCAGCGTTTAGCTCTCCACCCTGAACGAGTAAGCTAGCAACAACACCACGACCTTTATCGACACGAGACTCAATAACAACACCTTTTGCAGGCCCTGTTTGAACAGCATTAAGCTCAAGCATCTCGGATTGCAGCAATATAGCATCCAATAACTCAGTAATACCTGCGCCTGTTATTGCAGACACCGGAAGGAACTGAGTATCACCACCCCATTCCTCAGGAATAACCTCCTTCGCTGACAGATCATTCTTAACTCTATCAGGATCAGCTTCTTCCTTATCCATTTTGTTCACTGCAACGATAATCGGTACGCCAGCTGCTCGAGCATGGTCTACCGCTTCCGCAGTTTGAGGCATCATGCCATCATCAGCCGCCACAACCAACACTACAATATCGGTGCTGTTCGCACCACGAGCACGCATTGCAGTAAATGCAGCGTGTCCCGGAGTATCAAGGAAAGTAATCATGCCATGGCCGGTCTCAACATGGTATGCACCAATATGCTGAGTTATTCCGCCCGCTTCGCCAGCTGCAACTTTCGATTTACGAATACAATCAAGCAATGACGTTTTACCGTGATCAACATGACCCATAATAGTCACGACAGGCGCACGCGTTCCTGTTTGCCCTTCACTCATAACGGCTTCAACCGTCTCAACCAAGTTATCTTCTAACTCAGTATCGCTCTGCAATTTATAAGTATGGCCTAGCTCTTCAACAACAAGAACCGCAACCTCTTGCTCAATCGCTTGGTTAATCGTCGCCATAACCCCCATTTTAAAGAGGACCTTTACAACATCACTGCCCTTCTTAGACATACGCTGCGCTAAATCGGCAACAGTAATATTCTCAGGCACAATAACTTCGTGGACAATCGGACCGGTTGGACTCTTAAAACCATGGTCCCCAGCACTCTTTGACTTCAAAGTCCGAGTTGGGCTTGACAAGATTGGCTTCTTCTTGGCACCACGCTTAGGACCACGCTTAGTTCGCTTAGCTTCTCGGTCCAAACTATCTTCGAAGGCAGCCTTAACGATCGCATCTTTCTCTTCGTCAAGGACTTCCTCTTTCTTAACGTCCACCTTTCGATTAGCAAGCTCATCAGCAATTCGCTTAGCTTCGGTTTGCGTCTTCTTCGCTAATTCAGCTTCAGCCTTGACCGTCGCTTCTTGACGAATGCGGTCTTCCTCTTTCTTAACCGCAAGGTCACTCGCGGCTTTTTCTTCTTTAACTTTACGCTCAGCGGCAAGCTCTTCTTTCGACTTAGTCGGCTCGGAAGGAGTCTCTGCTGATTTTTCGCTCTTTTTACGAGCAGCTTCAGCTTTAGCCTTTTCAGCAGCAGCATCAGCGCTTCTTTTCGCTTCAATACGCGCCTCTTCAGCAGCCACTAACTGGGCCTTCTCTTCCTCGGCTTTACGTTCTAGCTCGCTAGTCTCTTCTTTTGCTTCAAGATCAACGACGCTCCGCTTAACATAAGTTCGCTTCTTGCGAACCTCAACATTAACGGTTTTGCTTCTGCCCTGCGATCCACTCACCTTTAACGTACTAACACTCTTACGCCTCAATGTGATTTTTTTCGGCTCAGATTCGCCAGCGCCATGAGATTGCTTCAAATGAGCTAGCAATGTCTGCTTTTCTTCATCGCTCACTTGTTGGCCAGCATCGCCATGGCCAAGTCCAGCATCTTTCATCTGCTGTAGCAATTTTTCAACGGGTATACCCACTACTTCTGCAAGCTGGGCTACAGTCACCTCTGCCATATCAGCGTCTCTCACTCCGGTAATTGTGCGTTATTGATTGATTTAACGAGCGGCGTAGTCTCTACGCGTTAGCTCTCTTCAAACCAAGGGGCACGGGCTGTCATAATCAGTTGCGCGGCTTTCTCTTCATCAAGCCCTTCGATCGAAACAATATCGTCTACTGCCTGCTCGGCAAGATCTTCCATCGTGACAATATCAACTTTTGCAAGTTCGTAAGCCAAATCTCGATCCATACCGTCCATTTGTAGCAAATCATCCGCAGGAGTTTTGCCACCTTCGACCTGTTCTTCAGACACCAACGCCTTAGTCAATAACGCGTCTTTTGCCCTTTTACGCAACTCTTCTACTATATCTTCATCAAAATCATCTATCGCCATCATTTCATCTAACGGCACATAAGCAACTTCTTCTAACGTGGTGAAGCCTTCTTCAACCAACATCAAAGCCAAATCTTCATCAACACCCAAATCATCTACAAAGGCATTAACAAAAACACTAGCTTCTTGATCCTGCTTTTCTTCTGCTTCGTTGACAGTCATCACATTCAAATTCCAACCAGACAACTCACTGGCTAGCCGAATGTTCTGTCCACTTCGACCAATAGCCTGAGCTAACTGATCTTCTTCTACTGCGATATCCATTGAGTGACTATCTTCATCAACAATAATGGATGCAACTTCTGCAGGCGACATCGCGTTAATAACAAATTGAACAGGATTATCATCCCACAACACAATATCAATCCGCTCATTGCCTAATTCGTTAGACACGGCCTGGACTCTAGCGCCTCGCATACCAACACAAGCTCCGACAGGATCGATACGTTGATCGAATGTCTTCACTGCAATTTTTGCACGAGAACCAGGATCTCTAGCTGCGCCCATAATGTTAATAAGGTCTTCGCCAATCTCCGGCACTTCAATCTTAAATAGCTCGATCAACATCTCTGATCTAGCCCGACTGACATATAGCTGGGGTCCACGATTCTCACGATTCACGTCAAACAAAACGCCACGCACACGGTCACCCATTCGAACATTTTCTCGAGGTATCATCTCTTCGCGACCAATTAAGGCCTCAGCATTGCCACCAAGATCGAGAATGATACTGTCACGAGTCACTTTTTTCACAGTACCGCTGAGTAGTTCACCCATACGGTCCTCGTACGCTTCAATAACTTGATAACGCTCTGCTTCTCTTACCTTCTGAACAATAACTTGCTTAGCAATCTGCGCGGCAATACGACCAAACCCAATAGATTCAACAGGTTCTTCGTGAACGTCGCCCAATTCATACTTGGTATCGACATCTTTGCCTTCTTCCACGGTGAAGTGACGCCCAGGAAACTCAAAATCTTCATCAAGAACAATCGTCCATCGACGAAACGTCTCGTGGCTGCCATCTTTTCGATCAATAGCCACACGAATATCAGCATCTTCATGCGGATACCGCTTACGGGTTGCAGTTGCCAATGCCTGCTCTACAGCCCCAAAAATGACATCTTTATCAACACCCTTCTCATTAGAAACGGTATCAACCACCAAAAGAATTTCTTTACTCATTGCACTGCCTCGCCCAGAGACTACTTTTCGTATCGCTGATTCCCATATTAGGAACCACCCAAATTAAAACCGTGGAACTAGATTCGCTTTATCAATCTGAGCGATCGATACAGCAACCTCTTCTTCATCCACAGCGAACGTAATGACATCGCTATCCACTGACACCAGGCGCCCAACAAACTTCCGCTTATTTTGCACTGCCAGTTTTAGCTTAAGCTTAAACTCTTCACCTTCGTATCCAGAATATTGCGCGGCACTAAACATCGGCCTGTCCGCACCTGGCGACGACACCTCTAAGTTATATTCCCCGTTAATAGGGTCTTCAACATCGAGTATCCCACTTACTTGGTGGCTGACTGCAACACAATCATCCACATGCACACCCTTTGCCGAGTCGATATACAAACGCAAAACACTGTGCTTTCCCTGAGGCATATATTCAATCCCCCAAAGCTCCATTCCCGCCGCAACAACGGCTGGTTCCAGCATTTCTTTTAACGCATCAACTCGTGAACTAGAAGACATTAACCACCTAAGAACGTTCGCATTAATTAAAAACCCAGAAACAAAAAATGGGCACAAGGCCCACTTAATGAATTCTGATTTTAAAGCTTTCGCCAGTATAGCACATATATACTGGCCAGAAGACATCCGCTGCGACCAACCTAAAAAGCCGGTACTAACAAAAAGCCCCTAAAAAGGGGCTTTTGTAAATTTGGTAGCGGGGGCTGGATTTGAACCAACGACCTTCGGGTTATGAGCCCGACGAGCTACCGAACTGCTCCACCCCGCATCAGCAAGGCGTGCAATATATGCAAAATCGCCAATGGTGTCAACACCTTCCTCACAACTACACTCGTTTTATTAGCTGCCAGAGTAAAACGCCAGGATCGAAAAACAAAAAAGCCATGCACCTGTTACGCAACTTATCGCAACACATGCATGGCTTTAATATTTGGTGCCGAAGGCCGGACTTGAACCGGCACGACCAAAAGGCCACTACCCCCTCAAGGTAGCGTGTCTACCAATTTCACCACTTCGGCAAGGGACGGCTAATTTACCAGATTTAAGGGAAACATCCAGAGAATTAGTTACTTAATTTCACTGCTCGGGCGAATCTAACTCCACAACAGGCACATCAGACTCCAAAGCACCACCAACCGTCACTGTAGGAATATCCGACCCAGATCCAGCAGGCGCATCAACTGAAGGCACATCACTTGGCGTCACGACCTCTTTCACCACTTCAGCCACCTCACCTACTATATCGATGCTACCAGCGTTTTCTGCCTTCTCTCTAGCGATGTAGGCAAGCGCCAAACAAAGAACAAAGAATATGGCCGCTAAAATCGCAGTAGAATGCGTCAAAAAATTCCCTGACCCAGAGCTACCAAAGAATGTTTGAGATGCCCCAGAACCAAACGAAGCCCCCGCATCCGCCCCTTTCCCTTGCTGTATCAAGATTAACCCGACAATTCCCAGGGCGACCACTACTAGCGCTATAAGCAAAACTGTTTCAATCATTTTTCCGTCTCTATTATTAAGTAATCTTCAATAACCACTACTAACCAGCTGCCCTACAGATTGCAGCAAACTCACCTGCATCCAAAGAGGCACCACCAATCAAACCACCATCTATATCTTCACAGGCAAATAACGATTCGGCATTTGAAGCCTTAACACTTCCGCCATACAGTATCTGCAAGCCTTGCCCAACAACAGCATCTCTTGAGGATACCCACGACCGAATCCCAGCATGCACAGCCTGAGCTTGCTCCGGTGTTGCCGTGAGACCAGTGCCTATCGCCCATACAGGCTCATACGCTACAACTGACTTACCAAAAGCCTCGATTCCGCACAAATCAGCAATGGCCGCCAACTGCCTTTCCACCACACCCATTGTAACTCCCGCCTCTCTTTCCTGCTGACTCTCACCAACACACAAAATAGGGGTAATCCCAGACTCAATAGCCTGACGAACCTTGGCGGCAACCACTGCATCAGACTCAGCGTAAAGCGCTCGTCGCTCAGAGTGGCCCAAAATCACATACTCACAGCCAACATCAAGAAGCATCTCAACTGAAACCTCACCTGTATGGGCACCAGACAGCTTATCGCTTGCATTCTGCGCGCCGACAGCAATACCAGAGCCCTCAGGCAACAGGGATTTCACTTGTGGTATATAGAGCTCGGAAGGACACAACACGACCCCCACTTTATTAGAATCGCCTGCATCGCCCGCCTGCTGCAACTCAACAAAACCCCTCACCAAAGATAACGCCTCTTTACTAGAGCCATTCATCTTCCAATTACCAGCCACCATTGCTTTGCGCATTCTTTCTACACCCAATTATCGCGAGGCGGCAATGGTATCGAAGAAGCCTATAACATACAAGACTCACCTCACGCGCAAGAGACGACCGATTCGACAACATCTGCTATTTGCTGGGCCAGCGCACCAACCTCTTCTGGCACGTCCCCCTCCACCATTACTCTTATCAATGGCTCAGTACCAGAAGCACGCAGTAGCACGCGCCCCCGCCCTTCTAACACAGCCTCGACTTCCGCAACAGATGCCGCCACACGCTCGCTAGCAATAACGTCCATCTTTTGAGGCAACCGCACATTGATCATAGTTTGCGGCAACTTTGACATACCCTTCTTCAGCTCAAACAGACTCTTACCTGACTCAACTAGAGCAGACAACACCTGCAAAGCAGACACAATACCATCACCAGTAGACGTCTTGTCTAAACACAAAATATGCCCAGAAGACTCCCCACCAATGAACCACCCCCTTTCTTTCAGGAGCTCCATAACATACCGATCACCGACATTGGCGCGCAGGAACTCAACCCCCATATCCTTCATGGCTAGCTCAAAACCATAATTAGTCATAAGAGTGCCTACAACACCACCATTGATCCCACCATTTTCATGGTGATTTTTTGCGATAATATAAATGAGCTCATCGCCATCGACCACCTCACCAGCATGATCCACCATCATCAAGCGATCGCCATCACCATCAAAAGCAACACCGAGATCAGCACCGATCTCCAAAACCTTTCTACGCAGAGCGCCAAGAGACGTTGAACCGCAGTCCAGATTGATATTCAACCCATTAGGCTCAACACCAATAGGAACCACCTTTGCCCCCAACTCTGACAGGACATCAGGAGCCATTTTATAGGTCGCTCCATTGGCACAATCAACAACTATCGTTAAATCCTCAAAGCTAACACTTCGATCAATAGTTCCCTTACAAAACTCAATATAACGCCCCCTAGCATCCTCAACTCGACGGGTTTTACCTAGTTTCGCGGAGGGCACCATATCCATCGGCTGGTCGATTAACGCCTCGATGGCCGCCTCCATCTCGTCATCCAATTTCTGCCCTTTCCCCGAGAAAAACTTAATTCCGTTATCGTGAAATGGGTTGTGGGAAGCGCTAATTACAATACCCGCACAGGACCGAAAAGTTCTGGCCAGATAAGCAATAGCTGGCGTCGGCATAGGCCCTAACATAAGAACATCAACCCCAGCAGCAACTAAACCTGCCTCCAAGGAGGATTCGAACATATACCCAGAGATCCTCGTATCCTTACCAATAAGCATTCGGGTATTACCCTGTTCGGAAAACACCTTGCCGGCAGCCCACCCCAACTTAAGCATAAATTCTGGCGTTATTGGCGACTGCCCAACCGTCCCACGAATACCATCAGTTCCAAAATATTTCTTTCCCATACCCCTACCTACCCCTTTGCATTCATTAATCCCGCACTTCCCGAAGCGCCCTAACAATCTTCAGCGCATCAACCGTTTCGGCAACATCATGCACCCTTACAATTCCCGCCCCACGCTCAACCGCCAGCATTGCCGCTGCAACACTACCAGACACCCGGTCATGAACAGGCTTATCCAAAATTGCACCAATCATTGTTTTTCTCGACACACCTACCAACAGCGGCATATCAAACACAGAAAATGACGACACCCCTTTCAATAGCAGCAAGTTATGCTGAAGGGATTTACCAAACCCAAAACCTGGATCAAGCACAATCGCATCCCGGGATACCCCACCAGCCACGCAGGCATCAATCCGCCCGGCAAAAAAAGCGGTGACCTCTTCGACAATATTGAGATATACGGGGCTATCCTGCATCGTGCCTGGCTGACCCTGCATGTGCATCAAGCAGACAGGCAGACCAGATGCGGCGACAGCGTCAATCGCCCCCTCTCTTTGTAGCGCCCTAACATCATTAATAAGTCCTGCACCAACAGCAGCTGACTCACGCACAACCTCCGGAGTACTTGTATCCACCGATACAACGCAACCAAACTCTGCAACTAACAACTCAACAACCGGCACAACACGATCAAGCTCTTGCTGAACGGATACCGCACAAGCCCCTGGACGGGTAGACTCTCCACCCACATCAACAATTTGGGCGCCATCCGCTAGCATTTTCGCTGCATGAGCCAAAGCCTGCTCTTTTAGAACGAAAGAACCCCCGTCCGAAAAGGAGTCAGGGGTTACATTCAACACGCCCATTACCACGGGGTGCGACAAGTCTAATAATGTAGACCCGCACCGCAACTGCGGTGCAGAAAGGTTATCCATACAAACTCAATAGGCCGAAAGCCAACTATTGATAATTAATGAGTATTCGCGGGACCTCCAATAGTCCCCTTACCATCAGAGCCTGATTCTTTTGGCTCTACTTTCTCAACAGGCGCATCGCCAGATCCGGAATCCGTATCGTGCCAATCTTTTGGTGGACTAGGTGGTTTTCTAGCCATCAACTCCTTGATTTGCTCGGCATCCAATGTCTCGTACTTCATTAACGCATCAGCCATCGAATGAAGGATATCCATATTATCCTTGAGTAACAGCTCAGCATTATCATAACAACGATCGACGATCGCACGAATCTCTGAATCGATGAGCTTTGCCGTCTCACTAGAAACAGACTTGCTTTGTGTAGATTGACGGCCCAGAAAGACCTCGCCCTCCTCTTCTTCATAAGACAAAGGCCCAAGTTTGCTGGACAAACCCCACTTGGTTACCATATTGCGCGCCAACTCGGTTGCTCTTTGTATGTCGTTTGATGCGCCGGTAGTAACACCGTCCACCCCTAACGTCAATTCTTCGGCAATTCGACCACCAAAGATCATTGCGATTTTGCTTTCCAATAATAACTTGCTGTGGCTATAACGATCCGCCTCAGGCAGCGCCATCGTTATCCCTAAAGCCTGACCTCGCGGGATAATACTAACCTTATAAATAGGGTCATGCTCAGGCACGATCATCCCAACAATGGTATGGCCCGCCTCATGGTATGCCGTATTACGCTTTTCATCCTCCGACATAACCATTGTTTTACGTTCAGCACCCATCAAAATTTTGTCTTTGGCTAGCTCGAAATCTCGCATTTCGACAAAACGCTTGCTGGCTCTAGCCGCAAACAAGGCAGCTTCATTCACCAAATTTGCTAGATCTGCGCCAGAAAAACCAGGAGTGCCACGCGCAATCAATGCCGCCTGCACATCATCAGACAAAGGTACTTTTCTCATGTGAACTTTGAGTATCTGCTCTCGCCCACGAATGTCTGGCGCCGCAACCACAACTTGCCGATCGAACCGGCCAGGGCGCAACAACGCCGAGTCTAACACGTCCGGTCGGTTGGTCGCCGCAATAACAATAACACCGTCATTTGGCTCAAAACCATCCATCTCAACAAGCAGCTGATTAAGGGTTTGCTCACGCTCATCATGCCCCCCACCCAGACCCGCTCCACGGGACCTACCTACCGCATCAATCTCATCAATAAACACAATACAAGGCGCTTGCTTCTTAGCTTGCTCAAACATATCCCTAACGCGCGAAGCACCCACACCGACAAACATCTCAACAAAGTCTGAACCGGAAATGGTAAAGAAAGGCACCTTAGCTTCCCCTGCAATAGCCTTCGCCAATAACGTTTTACCCGTACCAGGAGAACCCACCATTAGAACGCCCCGAGGTATCTTTCCACCCAAACGCTGGAATTTACCTGGATCACTAAGGAACTCGACAAGCTCCTGTACATCTTCTTTTGCTTCATCACAACCTGCAACATCTGCAAATGTTGTTTTGATCTGGTCTTCACCCAATAAGCGAGCGCGACTTTTACCGAAGGTCATAGGGCCGCCTTTGCCTCCCCCCCCACCCTGCATTTGCCGCATAAAGAATACAAAAATGCCCACAATCAACAATATCGGGAAGCACGCAACCAACAATTGCACCCACAAACTCTGCTTCTCTGGCTGGCGCCCTTCAATGGTCACCCCGTTTTTCAGCAACGTCGGTAACAATTCAATATCAGGCACAGAAGGCAACACAGTATCAAACGATTCACCCGTTTTCATATACCCTACGGCACTGATGCCATCGATCGTCACCCGATCAACCTGGTTAGCCTCAACGCTTTCAATAAAGCGGGAATAGCTCAGCCGATGCGTATTCGTTTGCGTCGAGAAATTATTAAACACTGATAGCAACACTACTGCTATTACTACCCACAAGATCAGATTCTTTGCCATGTCGTTCAAGGGTTTACCCTCTCTGTACCGTCCAATTCACGTTTGCACACAATAATAACCAGACAGTAATTCGTTGAAAGTGTGCTAACTGCACGTCGCTAATTACTTATTCTTTACATTACACCACATTTTTCCGTTTCACCATGTCGCAAAACGGTTTTCAACCACAACAAACACCTAACCCTTAAACCCTTTCCCTAAAAGGTATAGCTCTTTCGAACGAGCCCGGGAAGAATCTGGTTTTCGCGTAGCCAGGGTCTTGAAATTTGCCTGCACTTGCTGGCGATATTCTTGAAACCCTTCTCCCTGAAAGACCTTAACTAAAAAGTTCCCCCCAGGTGCTAAGACGTTGACAGCCATATCCAAAGCAAGTTCTACCAAATACATTGCACGCGGCTGATCAACACTCTTCATACCACTCATATTGGGGGCCATATCTGAAATTACAAGGCCCACTGGCTGCTCATTTATCGCTAACATAATTTCACCATAAACAGCCTCATCCCGAAAGTCTCCCTGGATAAAGGTGACCCCTGCAACAGGGTCCATCGCCAAGATGTCAGACGCGACAACCGTTCCCTTGTCTCCGGCCAATTCCGCAGCCACCTGAGTCCAACCACCAGGTGCAGCCCCCAGATCAAGCACAGTCATCCCGGGCACAATCAACTTATCTTTTTCCTGAATTTCCACCAGCTTATAGGCTGCCCTAGACCGATAACCGTCCTGCTGGGCCTTTTGCACATACTGATCTTTAAAATGCTCGTCCAACCAACCCTTACTAGACTTTGACCTTGCCACTGAATACCCCTCTTTCTATAAAACACTAACGTTTACCAGCAATCCAGAGTAAACTAGCGCCATTAAATTTACGACTGATTGTTTTTCAACCAAGGTTTAACTATGCCTCTAGCTCAAGATCAAAAAAAGCGTTTTCGTCAGATAGGTCACCACCTCAAACCCGTCGTCATGGTTGCTGACAAAGGCCTCACTGAAAACGTCCTAGCCGAATTAGAAAGGGCGCTAGAGGACCATGAACTCATTAAAGTAAAGCTGGCAGTGCTCGACAGAGAAGACAAGCACGCTCTCATCGAAGCAATTTGCGAGGAGTCTGGCGCAGAAGTAGTGCAATCAATCGGTAAGATCGCCCTAATATACCGAGCCGCCAAAAAGCCAAGCCCCAAGCTATCTAACGTGCTTCGCGATCATTCATAGATTTACATCTACGTTAGAGCGCCATAAAAAAAACGCCCAACCTTAGTTGAGCGTTTTTTTATGGATACTGACACTAGCCATGCTTAACTGACAGTATCTCGTATTCCTTTGTGCCACCGGGGGTTTCCACCTGAACTTCATCCCCTTCCATCTTCCCTATCAAACCGCGCGCGATGGGAGACCCAACAGAGATCTTCCCTGCCTTAATATCAGCCTCATCCTCCCCCACGATCTTGTAGGTTTTTTCTTCTTCGACATCCATATCATATAGCGAAATCGTGGTCCCAAAAAGCACTTTCCCCGTACAGGGTATCTTAGAGATATCGATAATCTGCGCATTCGACAGCTTACCTTCGATATCCATTATTCGCCCTTCAATAAAGCCCTGTTGCTCACGAGCTGCATGATACTCAGCATTCTCTTTAAGGTCACCATGCTCTCTAGCTTCCGCTATGGCAGCCACAACCTTGGGACGCTCCACTTTTTTAAGATGCATTAATTCATCGTTTAGTGCATCAGACCCTTCTTGGGTCATAGGAAATCTACTCATTTTTTTTCCCTAATGAAAATCTTGTAATCGTCGTACACGTTTTTCACCATTATTCATAATGGCGACACAAATCGCATCCGCACCAGCAATTGTAGTGGTGTAGCAAACTTTATTCTGAAGTGCCTCACGACGAATCTCATAAGAGTCCGCGATCGCTTGGGTGCCTTCAGTTGTATTAATAATCAAGTCCATTTCACCGTTCTTAATACTATCCACCACGTGCGGGCGACCTTCCTTCACTTTGTTTATTGTTGCAACCTCTAAGCCTGCGTCTTTTAACACTTTTGCAGTACCACTTGTGGCCACTAACTCAAAACCAATTTCAGCCAACTTCTTACCCACTTCTTGAGCAGAAGACTTATCGCCATCACGGACACTAATAAAAGCTCTCCCTCCAGTTGGCAACACTTCACCAGCACCTAACGCAGCCTTTGCAAAAGCTTCAGCAAAACTATCGCCAACTCCCATAACTTCACCCGTTGACTTCATTTCTGGCCCTAAAATAGGGTCAACTCCAGGGAATTTTGCAAATGGGAAAACAGCTTCTTTAACATTAAACAATGTTGGCACCAACTCCTCGCTAAACCCTTGTTCAGCCAAGGAAGTTCCGGCCATACAACGAGCCGCTATTTTTGCCAAAGAACGTCCAATACATTTCGACACAAAAGGCACTGTACGCGAAGCCCTTGGGTTTACCTCAATGACATATACTTCTTCATCTTTAACGGCAAACTGAATGTTCATCAAGCCCACCACACCCAATTCCAGCGCCATTCTTTTAGCCTGGTCGCGCATGATATCTTGGGATTCCGGACTTAAGCTGTACGGAGGAAAAGAGCAAGCCGAATCACCAGAGTGTACGCCAGCCTGCTCAATATGCTGCATAATGCCACCGACAGTCACTTCGCTACCGTCACAAATCGCATCCAAATCCACTTCAACAGCATCATCTAAAAAGCGATCCAATAATACAGGCGCATCATTTGAAACCTGTACAGCCTCTGTCATATATCGACGTAACTCTGATTCTTTATAAACGATTTCCATCGCCCGCCCGCCCAATACATACGATGGGCGCACTACCAACGGGTAACCAATATCGACTGCGTAACGAACCGCTTCTTCCGTACTTCTCGCTGTTCTGTTTGGCGGCTGCTTAAGATCCAAACGCTCAATCATTTGCTGAAAGCGCTCACGATCTTCAGCACGATCAATGGCTTCAGGACTCGTACCTATAATTGGCACTCCTGCCGCCTCAAGGTCTCGCGCCAATTTCAATGGTGTCTGGCCACCATATTGCACGATAACACCTTTCGGCTTTTCAACATCAACAATAGCCAGCACATCTTCCAATGTAACAGGTTCGAAATATAAACGATCCGATGTATCGTAATCTGTCGACACAGTCTCTGGGTTACAGTTAACCATAATGGTCTCATAACCATCTTCGCGCATCGCCAGTGCAGCATGCACACAGCAATAATCAAATTCAATTCCCTGACCTATACGGTTAGGGCCGCCACCCAGCACCATGATCTTCTCTTTGTCGCTAGGCTGCGCCTCACACTCATCCTCATAGGAAGAGTACATGTAGGCTGTTGATGTAGAGAACTCAGCCGCACAGGTATCAACTCGCTTATAAGTCGGCAGTACCGCAAGGTCTTTTCGACGCTGACGAATTTGCTTTTCACTAACACCAAGCAGAGCTGACAATCGAAGGTCTGAGAACCCTTTGCGTTTAACACGGCGCAATTTATCAGCAGAAAGGTCCGACAATGCCGTAGCCCCTAGCTCTTTCTCTGTCTTAATAAGGTCTTCTATCTGCACCAAGAACCAAGGATCAACTCCTGTGCACTCCTGGACTTCCTCAAGAGGTAGACCCTCTCTAAATGCATCACCGATATACCAGATACGCTCAGGGCCAGGAATAGTTAACTCTTGGCGCAACGTGGCATGCACATCTTCAGCGCCAGCGTCCAACACGGGGTCAAAGCCGTTCATATCAACTTCCAATCCGCGCAATGCTTTTTGCATAGATTCTTGGAAGGTGCGACCGATTGCCATCACTTCGCCCACTGACTTCATTTGAGTAGTGAGCACTGAGTCTGCTTTGGGGAATTTCTCAAAATTAAAACGAGGTATCTTTGTAACCACATAATCAATCGAAGGCTCAAAAGATGCCGGGGTTCTTCCACCAGTGATGTCGTTTTGCAACTCATCAAGGGTGTAGCCAATGGCAAGCTTTGCTGCCACTTTAGCAATGGGAAAACCTGTTGCTTTTGAGGCCAACGCCGAAGAGCGCGAAACCCGCGGATTCATCTCAATTACAACGAGCTTACCGGTTTCTGGGCACATGCCAAATTGAACGTTAGAACCGCCCGTCTCAACACCAATCTCTCGCAACACCGCCAACGAGGCGTTACGCATAATCTGATATTCTTTGTCCGTTAATGTTTGAGCAGGTGCAACGGTAATCGAATCACCCGTATGAACACCCATTGCATCAAAGTTTTCAATAGCACAAATGATAATGCAGTTGTCATTCCTGTCGCGAACGACTTCCATTTCATACTCTTTCCAACCGATCAACGACTTATCGATCAAAAGCTCGCTGGTTGGCGACAAATCCAAACCTCGCGTGCAAATCTCAACAAATTCCTCGCGATTGTAAGCGATACCGCCACCACTTCCACCCATGGTAAAAGAGGGTCGAATGATACTGGGGAAACCCAAGGCATCCAATACCTGCAAAGCTTCTTCCAGGCTATGAGCGATAGCGGATTGCGGCGTATCCAAGCCTATGCTCTTCATAGCCTTATCAAAACGATCACGATCTTCTGCTTTATCGATGGCGTCTTGCGTCGCCCCGATCATTTCAACACCAAACTCTTCCAGCACGCCATTTTTAGCCAGATCCAACGCACAGTTCAAGGCTGTCTGCCCGCCCATCGTTGGCAATAACGCATCAGGGCGCTCAGTTTCGATAACCTTCGCTACCGTCTCCCACTCAACCGGCTCAATATAGGTTGCATCAGCCATGCTAGGGTCGGTCATGATAGTTGCAGGGTTAGAGTTTACAAGTATCACGCGATACCCCTCTTCCCTCAGCGCCTTACATGCTTGGGCCCCTGAGTAATCAAACTCACATGCCTGACCTATAACGATAGGGCCAGCACCCAAGATTAATACACTTTGTATGTCGGTACGTTTTGGCATCTTAAAAACTCATCAACTGAACAGATAGCGACCCTTACGGCCGCTATCTGATATCTCTTAGTACTGCTACAGCAACTACAATCTGCAACACCTAGCTCTTACGCTCACCCATCAGTTCGATAAAGTGATCGAATAGCGGACTCGCATCATGAGGCCCCGGGCTCGCTTCAGGGTGCCCTTGAAAACTAAAGGCCGGCCTATCGGTGCGATGTATACCCTGCAAAGAGTCGTCAAACAGCGATTTATGAGTAGCCCTGAGGTTACTCGGCAGCGCCGCTTCATCAACGGCAAAACCATGGTTTTGACTGGTGATCAACACAGTATTATCATCCAGATTCTTCACCGGATGATTAGCACCGTGATGGCCGAATTTCATCTTCAGCGTTTTAGCACCACTGGCCAACGCCAATAACTGATGACCAAGGCAGATACCAAACACTGGAACATCAGTTTCAAGTATGCTTTGAATCGCACTTATAGCGTAATCACAGGGCTCAGGATCACCAGGACCATTTGACAAGAAAATCCCATCAGGATTCATTGCCAGTACATCGGCCGCCGGGGTTTGCGCAGGAACAACGGTCAAATCACAACCACGGTCCACCAACATGCGTAAAATATTTCGTTTTACGCCAAAGTCATAGGCGACCACCTTATAAGGCTTTTCACCTTCGGGTACAGAATACCCTTCGGTAAGGTCCCAACTACCCTCAACCCACTGATATTCTTCGCTAACAGTCACTTCTTTTGCGAGATCCATACCCTTCAAGCCAGCAAATGCTTTCGCCGCCTCTATAGCAGTGGCCTCATCGATGTCACCTGCTTGAATACACCCACCTAACGCACCCTTCTCCCGCAGGATTCGAGTGAGCCTTCGTGTATCAATATCAGCAATACCCACCACATCACGGTCTCGCAGATATTCATCAAGCGAACCCTGTTTGCGCCAGCTACTTGCGACAAGCGGTAAATCTCTAATAATCAGGCCTGCGGCCCATATTTTGGTGGACTCTTCATCCTCATCATTTACACCAGTATTACCGATGTGCGGATAAGTCAGAGTTACCATCTGACGGGCATAGGATGGATCAGTAAGAATTTCTTGATAGCCGGTAAGCGCTGTATTAAAAACAACTTCACCAACAGACTGACCGTCTGCGCCTATAGATATGCCTCGAAAGACGGTGCCGTCTTCTAGGGCCAAAATGGCTGGTTTACTCAAGCCAACCTCCAATGGTCATAGGAAAGGAAAAATGAATGATCATTTACAGTAGTCAATTGCAAAAAAGCGAGACGTACTCTTCGTACAATCCCGCCTCCTTTCAATTCAGCATGTTACGCTGTAATTTGGTCTTCTACTGACGTTCAACGTTAGCAGATTTCTGAAGCTTTTCTAGCGAACAACCCCACCAATCCCATTTACTTTAATGTTCTGGGCCACATTTTTGGTGGACCAAGACAAGCCGTCTTAGCAGGCGCACCTGTAAGTCGGGTAAACTATAGAGAATTAGAAAAGTTGCAGGCGAGCGCCTCGACCATTATCTGATCGGGGCGTATTCTATAGAATTGTGGCAGTAGCGTCTATGGCTTTACCGCAAACAACGCAGATAGGTTATCGAAGACCTAGCACGTCTTGCATATCAAAGAGCCCAGCGTCCCGCCCCTTTAGCCAGCCACAGGCTCGTACAGCCCCGCGAGCGAAGTTCATTCGACTCGTCGCAATATGAGAGATTTCTACACGCTCCCCGTCTGCAGCAAACATGACTGTATGTTCACCCACGATATCACCCGCACGAATGGTTTCGAAGCCGATCGTCTTCCGGTCCCGCTCTCCCGTTTGCCCTTCACGCCCATACACTGCAACCTCTTCAAGGTTGCGACCTAATGTATCGGCAACAACCTCTCCCATTCTCAAGGCAGTCCCGGATGGCGCATCAACTTTATGCCGATGATGAGCCTCTATGATTTCAATATCGACCTCATCACCCAACACCTTCGCCGCCACCTCGAGCAACTTAAAGCATAGGTTCACCCCCATGCTCATATTAGGCGCAAACATAATAGCTGTTTTCTCAGCACTCACCGCCAATGCCGCCTTATGCTCCTCGGTTAACCCCGTGGTACCGATAGCCATTTTCTTGCCATTAGCAGCGCAAAATTTGGCATTCTCCACCGTTGCATCAGGGGCGGTAAAATCAATCAGCACATCAAAGTCATCAACTACCGCATCCAAGTTATCCGCGAGAACAACGCCCAACTTGCCAACACCGGCCAATTCCCCTGCGTCGGCGCCAACTAAGGAGTTGCCAGGCCTGTCAATAGCAGCGGACAACTCAACACCTTCACCCGCGCTCACTGCCTCTATTAATGCCCGACCCATACGGCCAGCAGCACCAATAACAGCAACTCTTACATTTGCATCTGCCACGAACAGCTCCCTAAATCATGTCATCAAAAAATTGTTTTACGCCATCAAACCATCCTGCACGCTTCGGTGACTGACGGTGGCCGTCTTTTTCCAAGCTATCTTGAAAGGTTCTCAACAGTTCTTTCTGATCTTTATTCAAATTAACTGGCGTCTCCAAGATAACCCGACATAACAGATCGCCCGCAGCGCCCCCTCTCACAGGAGCAACACCTTTACCGCGCAAGCGAAACAGCTTACCGGTTTGAGATTCTGCTGGAATCTTCAATTTAACACGCCCATCAAGCGTGGGTACCTCCAATTCACCACCCAAGGCCGCATCCACAAAACTGATAGGAACCTCGGTATAAAGATCTTTGCCTTCTCGCTGGAATATCGCATGATCCTTAACTGCAACCTGAACATACAGGTCACCCGCTGGACCACCTTGCGCTCCGGCCTCACCTTCACCAGCCAAACGAATACGATCACCCGTATCAACACCTGGTGGAATCTTAACGGAAAGCGTCTTACGCTTTTCTTTACGACCCTGCCCATGACACTCACGGCACGGATCCTTAATGGACTTACCCTGCCCTCGACACGTTGGGCACGTTTGCTGCACAGAGAAAAAACCCTGCTGCATACGCACCTGCCCCGCACCACCACAAGTTTGACATGTCACAGGTTGAGTACCTTTTTTAGCACCCGTCCCATCACAAGGGTCACAATGCACTAAGGTGGGCACTCGAATCTCAACAGTAGTACCTTTAACTGCATCTTCTAATTCTAGCTCTAACGTATATCGAAGATCTGACCCACGATTAGCGCGCTGCCTGCCGCGACCACCACCGCCGCCTCCGCCACCACCAAAAATATCGCCAAACACATCACCGAAGATGTCGCTAAAATTACCGGCCCCAGCACCACCGCCAAAGCCGCCACCCGCACTTGGATCAATCCCTGCGTGGCCATATCGATCGTAAGCAGCTCGCTTCTGATCGTCAGACAAGATCTCGTAGGCCTCACTGATATCTTTAAACTTCTCTTCGGCGTCGTTATCATCCGGGTTTCTATCTGGATGATACTTCATCGCCAAACGGCGATAAGCCTTCTTCATTTCCTGAGGAGTCGCTTCTTTAGAGACACCTAAAAGCTCATACAAATCTTGTTTTGCCATGCTATCAACCAATGTCGGTTATTCAAATCCTAGATACAGCAACGCGGGAGCAAGCTCCCGCGCGCGTCTTACATCATTAAGAAGTGAGGGTTACTTCTTATCATCAACTTCTTCAAACTCTGCATCGACAACATCGTCTCCAGCAGAAGCTTCTGGCTGCTCAGCATCAGCGCCACCCATATCCATATCTGGAGCACCGCCCGCGGCACCCGCTGCTTGCTGCTCTTCATAAAGCTTTTGTGCTAGACCAGAAGTCGCTTCAGTTAGCGCAGCAGACTTAGCTTCCATAAGCTCTTTGTCATCGCCCTTAACGGCTTCTTCCAGCTCAGTGATTGCTGCCTGAATAGCCACTTTCTCTTCTTCAGTTGCCTTATCGCCCGCTTCTTCTAGCGTTTTCTTACCGGCATGAACAAGACCATCAGCAGTATTTCGAGCAGTCACTAACTCTTCAAATTTACGATCTTCCTCAGCATTTGCTTCGGCATCACGAACCATTTGATCGACTTCTTCATCAGACAAACCACCAGAAGCCTTGATTACGATAGTTTGCTCTTTACCTGTCGCCTTATCTTTGGCAGACACATTAAGGATACCGTTCGCATCCAAATCGAAAGTTACTTCAATTTGTGGCATTCCGCGTGGTGCTGGTGGAATCTCGCTTAGGTCAAAACGCCCTAAAGACTTATTACCTGACGCCTGCTTACGCTCACCCTGAAGTACGTGAACAGTAACCGCTGCCTGGTTATCATCTGCTGTCGAGAAGATCTGTGATTTCTTAGTAGGAATTGTGGTGTTTTTCTCAATAACTGGCGTCATTACGCCACCCATTGTTTCAATACCCAATGTTAACGGAGTTACATCTAACAACAATACGTCAGTTACGTCACCCGCAAGTACCGCACCTTGAATTGACGCACCCATCGCAACGGCTTCATCAGGGTTTACATCTTTACGAGGCTCTTTACCGAAGAACTTTTCAACTTCAGCCTGAACCATAGGCATACGTGTTTGACCACCAACCAAAATAACATCATCGATTTCAGAAGCACTAAGTCCAGCATCATCTAACGCAGTCTGACAAGGCTTTATTGTGCCAACAACCAACTCTTCAACCAAAGACTCCAATTTAGCGCGAGTTAATTTGATGTTTAAGTGCTTAGGACCAGAGGCATCAGCAGTAATATAAGGTAAATTCACTTCTGTTTGCTGACTAGAAGACAATTCGATCTTCGCTTTCTCCGCACCTTCTTTAAGACGCTGAAGTGCAAGCGGGTCGTTATGTAGATCTACACCACTTTCTTTCTTAAATTCATCGGCCAAATACTCGATCAAACGCAAGTCAAAATCTTCACCACCAAGGTGAGTATCACCATTGGTCGCTAGTACTTCAAACTGGTGCTCGCCATCAACTTCAGCGATTTCGATGATAGAAACGTCAAAAGTACCACCACCCAAGTCATATACTGCGATAGTGGAATCGCCACGTCTTTTATCCATACCGTAGGCTAATGCCGCAGCGGTAGGCTCGTTAATGATTCGCTTAACTTCCAAACCCGCTATACGACCCGCATCTTTAGTCGCTTGACGCTGGCTATCGTTAAAGTATGCAGGAACAGTAATAACTGCTTCTGTTACAGTCTCACCGAGATAATCTTCGGCGGTTTTCTTCATTTTCTTTAGCACTTCAGCAGAGATTTGTGGTGGAGCAGTCTTCTCACCTTTAACCTCAACCCAAGCATCACCGTTGTCTGCTTTAACAATACCGAACGGAGCACGCTTAATGTCTTTTTGCACTTCTTTATCAGTGAAGTTACGACCAATCAATCGCTTGATGGCATATAGCGTATTAGTTGGGTTAGTTACTGCTTGGCGCTTAGCTGACTGACCTACCAAGGTTTCTCCATCTTCACTATAAGCAACGATGGAAGGCGTCGTACGATCGCCTTCACTGTTCTCAATAACTTTAGCTTTGTCGCCTTCCAATACCGCTACGCAAGAGTTGGTTGTACCCAAATCAATGCCAATTATCTTACCCATGTTTCTTCACCTTAATTCAAAAGCCCTGACAGACTTTGCTCTATGTTAATTCCAGTGTCTGCCAGACAGGTCACCGGTTCTTTAGTTAATACTTTAACTGCGCTTGACTCTATCTATGGGGGAACAAGTTATGCTTTTCAACCCTCATTCCCACATAAAAACCAAGCATTATTTATTTCGAAACTAATTCATTACGCCTTAGAGACGATAACCATCGCAGGGCGCGCCAAACGGCCGCTCAAGGTATAGCCTTTTTGCAACACAGCCATGACGGTATTCGGTTCCATATCTGGATTAGGCTGCATCGACATCGCCTGATGAAATTCGGGGTTAAATGGCTCGCCGACAGGATCTACCTGCACAACTCCATGCTTAGTTAGCGTATCCGATAGCATTTTCAATGTTAGCTCAACACCTTCACGCGTGGATTCGACACCACTTTCGCTTTCAGCATCAGCAACCGATTGCAATGCGCGCTCCAGCGTATCAACCACAGGCAATAAGTCAGTTGCAAACTTCTCTAGGGCAAATTTATGCGCATTCTCAACATCGCGCTCAGCACGGCGACGCACGTTCTGCATCTCGGCTTGAGAACGCAGCACAGAGTCTTGCTGGTCTTGTACTTTTGCTTGAGCCGCCGCTAACTGCGCCTGTAATTGCTCAATGCTAACATCTTCAGCAGTACCCTCTTCAGATTCAGTACCCGCTTCTGACTCAACATCAGACACCTCAGTTTCCTGCGCCTCTGTTTCAGCAACAATGGATTCTTCTTGTTCTGGGCTTGTTGCCTCATCACTAGACATAGATAAACTCCAATAAATACATACATTTACAATAAAACGGACTGCAGATAAGACAACGCCGCGAAGCCTATCAAAAAGCACTCATGCGGCGTCTTATCTATCATTGCAGGCTATTATGGGGGTCAATCTTCTGGATTCAAGGCCGCGCTCAACATTTTTGCAGTCATATCCACCATAGGGATCACATCTTGATACGCCATACGCTTGGGGCCGATAACAGCCAGCATGCCTAATACGTTTTTCTGAGCATCGGTATAAGGGGCGGTTATCATGCTGCATTCATCAAAAACCTGATACCCTGACTCCTTCCCAATGAAGACCTGAATACCCTCTGCTCTAGAGCACTGATCCATGAGATGGAGTAAATCCCTTTTCTGCTGAAAGGACTCAAACAACATTTGTAACTGATCAGCGCCACCGGCACCCGCCATTTGAATCAGGTTCGACTGCCCACTAACAACACACTCCGGCTCCAAATCATCGCCATCAAATGTCTTAGCGGCCATCTCGACCGCCATTTGCATGTGTCGATTCATCTCAACCTTATCGTCCTGCATGTCTTGCAATACATTGGCTTTAATCTTCAGCAGGTCCTCCCCAGAAAAGCGCCGATTAAGATAATTAGCCATCTGCTGAAGCTCTGCCTCGGAAAACTCCCGGCCCATATCAATGATACGGTTTTGCACTTCCTTTTCGTTTAGTACCAAAATAACCAGCACTCTATTATCCGATAACGGCAAGAAGTCGATTTGACGCAAACAAGAGAGCTCTTGCTTCGGAGCCACAACCACTCCTGCTAACGCAGTCATATCCGATAACACTTTTGACGCCCTTTCCAACAACTCACTGGGCGTCTGGTTGGAGGACAGCTGATGATTCACCCGATCGACGCTTTCAGAAGTAAGCGGCGACATCGTAATCAACCGGTCAACAAAAAACCGATACCCCAACTCAGTGGGAATACGCCCCGCTGAGGTGTGAGGAGAGCATAACAACCCTCTCTCTTCCAGCATCACCATATCACTACGAACGGTTGCAGAACTCACAGGCGTAGCTAAGTCTTCTAACAGCCGCCTAGATCCTACGGGGGCTCCGTCATGGATATAACGCTCGACTAACGCTTTAAGTATCTGAGAAGGACGATCATCAATTAGACTCATATATGCCACATCATTGCCTGGGTATATCAACAGCATGGGGTCGTTTTCATACATTCCAAGTACTTACCCTAGCGAATATCGATCGCTTCGCATATTATCCCGTTATAACGAATCAACTGATGCCCACATTATGCTTTCTCATATCAATATATCAAACTTCGCTATTGTTGAATCCTTGGACCTCGACATCCCCAATAAGCTCTGCGTCATTACCGGAGAAACCGGGGCAGGCAAATCTATTATGATTGATGCTCTTGGCCTCGCGCTAGGTAATAGAGCGGATTCTGGGTCCGTACGGCACGGCGCAGATAAAGCGGACATCCTTGCCAGCTTTGATATAGAAAAAAACACCACTGCCCAGCGCTGGCTAGAGAGCAACGATCTCGAAGAGGATGGTGAATGCATTCTGCGCAGAGTCATCAACAAAGATGGCCGCTCTCGATCATATATCAATGGTCGCCCCACCCCAATGTCCTCGCTGAAAGCCTTAGGTGAACACCTTATATCCATCCATGGCCAGCATGAGCATCAAGCCTTATTAAAAAAAGACACCCATCGGCGCCTGCTGGATCAATTTGGAGGCCTCACTGAATTAGCTAAACAAGTGTCTCAAACATTCAAGCAGTGGCAACAACACCAGCAAGCCTATGAACAATTTAGAGATAACGCGAAGGAATTGAACGACCGCGTTGACCTGCTTCGATTTCAACTCGGAGAGCTTGAATCTCTTGACCTTCAAGCAGGCGAATTTGCCTCCCTTGAGAAAGAGCACAAACGCATGTCAAATGCTGAACACCTCATTACTCAGGGAAGGCAAGCACTACAAGGCCTTAATGAAGGCGAGGCCCCTCTCCTCGACAATACCGCCTCCGTTCTACACCTCGTGTCAGAGATGAGGCAGCAAGACGACAGCCTTTCGGAAACCATCGACCTCATATCCAGTGCTGAAATTCAGCTACAGGAAGCGGCCAACAATTTACACAACTATATCGATAATCTAGACATTGATCCTGAACGCTACCAATGGGTCGACCAACGCATAGCCAGCGCCCACCAAATGGCCCGCAAGCACCGATTATCCCCTGATCAACTACCAGAATTACAACAATCCCTATCCGATGAACTAAGCAGTATTGATGGCGGTGACGATAAAATTGAATCCCTTCTTGCCAGCGCACAAGCATCGCAAGAAGCATACCTACTGAAAGCACAATCCCTGAGCAAGAAGCGTAAACAACAAGCCAAGAAGCTTAGCAAGATCATCACAACGCAAATACAGACCCTAGGCATGCCGGGTGCAGAAGTATCAATACAACTTGAAGCATTAGAGACAAGCCACGCGACAGTACACGGCATTGACACAATAGAGTTTCACGTGCAGACCAACCCAGGGCAACCTAGCAAACCTCTCCACAAGGTGGCATCCGGCGGGGAGCTCTCCAGAATCAGCCTATCAATTCAGGTTGCTTGTGCAGCAAAGAGCAATGTAGCCACGTTGATTTTCGATGAGGTCGATGTGGGAATTGGCGGTGCGGTCGCGCAGGTCGTTGGGGAATTGCTTCGGGAACTAGGGCACGATAACCAGGTCATTTGCGTCACCCACTTACCGCAGGTGGCAGCACAAGGGCATCACCACCTACATGTCAATAAACAGACCAAAAAGCAATCAACGCACACGGATATCAGCCCACTATCTCAGGACGAGAAGGTCACTGAAATTGCGCGTATGCTGGGAGGCCTATCAATAACGGAGCAAACCCTGGCGCATGCCAAAGAGCTTATTCAAGCCTCCCAAGGCTAGTAAATGAACTAGGCCTTCTTCTTTCGCACGTAAAGTACAAGGCTATGATCTACAAGCTCATAGCCGTGTGAATCTACAAGCTCCTTCTGCAGACGCTCAATCTCATCATCATGGAACTCAATGACTTCATCAGTGTCCATAACTACCATGTGGTCATGATGTTCTTCTGAGGTCAATTCAAATACTGAATGACCGTTATCAAAGTTATGACGCTCCACAAGACCGGCTGTTTCAAATTGTGTTAACACCCGATAAACGGTTGCTAGGCCGACGTCTTCGTTCTTATCAAGCAAGGCCTTATATACATCTTCGGCACTCATATGCTTAGCGTCACCAGACTCTAAGATTTGAAGGATTTTGACACGAGGCAACGTTACTTTTAACCCTGCTTTACGAAGTTCTTGATTATCCATAGTATGCACTACCTGTATCCAAATAAAGGATATCGAATTGTGTTGTTATCATCAGATCAAGTATGATACTTGCTGACCGGAACCATAGAGGAATTGTACACCAGATGCAAAAGTTGATTCGAGTTTGTTTGGCCATAAGTCTATTAGCACTCTCAGGATGTAGCGGGCTCCGCTTTCCTGGGGTATTTCGTATTGATATAGGCCAAGGAAACATCATTAGTGAAGGTGCCCGCGAAAAGCTCAAACTCGGTATGACCCCGAGACAGGTGGAATACGTATTAGGTAGCCCCGTCATCAAGGACCCACTACACCCGGGCCGCTGGGACTATATCTATAACTACGAAAGTGGCAAGGGCGGCTTCGTGGAAAACCGCCTTACCTTATTTTTCGGCAATGAGCGCCTGGAAAAAATAGACGACTCTCAATTTAGAAACCCTGAAGCAGTTACTGAAGACCTCAAAAGCCAAATCAAGGCATCCAATAGCTAGCTCACACCAAGGCTAGCTATTTTCTCGCTTAGCCTTGGCTTCTGCCGCCCGACGTTTACGAACCTCCTTAGGGTCCGCTATCAACGGGCGGTATATCTCCACCCGCTCACCTGCTTCTAATATTCTATCTTTCGGCTTTCGCTCGGTTTTACCAAAGATCCCCATTGGCGTACCTTCAAGCTCTAGCTCTGGAAATTTATCGGCGATTCTAGACTGCATCGCCGCATCAAACATAGACGTACCCTCATCCACCTGTAGCGTCACTAGCTCTTGACGGTCAGGCAACGCATACGCCACTTCAACGGTAATTTTTTCTTCAGCCATGCTAACGTCCCCTACCCTTTTGTTGCCCATTCATAGATCAAATACCCCATAACATAAGCAATGCCAGCGGGGGCAACAAACCGAATGACAATGATCCACATATTAAACAACGCAAAATTCTTCACGTTCAGCTCTTTCACCACATGACTGCGACGCATCACCCAACCAGTAAATATTGCGATCAGCATGCCGCCTAATGGCAACATAATGTTAGTGGTTAACTTATCCAAGAAGTCCAATACACTCGAACCCAGTATCGTCACATCGGACAGTATATTTTGAGACAGCGCGCACACCAAACCTAACGCCCAAACCGGAATACCAATCGCCAACGCCGCCTTAACCCGAGAAAAGCCCGCCGTCTCAACCATCCAGGCGACAGCAGGCTCCGCCAAGGAAATCGCCGATGTCCACGCAGCAAATGTCACCAAGATGAAGAAAACCCCGCCTAATACGACCCCGCCCGGCATTTGGCTAAACGCCAATGGCAGCGTCTTAAACATCAGCGAAGGTCCTGCCGCTGTTTCCAAACCGTTGGCAAACACGATAGAGAATATGACTAAACCTGCCACAATCGCAACCAGCGTATCCAAGATACCAATCGTCACAACGGTTTTTCCTAAAGATTCGTTCTGCGGCATATAAGCGCCGTAAGCCATGATCGCTCCCATGCCCAAACTCAAGGTAAAGAACGAATGCCCGAGTGCCGAACGTATCGCCTCGGCGGTAAGCGCTTCGGGGTTAAACTTGAACATAAAGGTAAACGCTTGCCCCAGCCCTCCGGTTGTTGCCGCATAACCCAACAGCCCAAGCAACATGACAAACAATACTGGCATCAGAATGTTAACCGAGGTCTCAAGCCCTTTATGAATACCTCTGGCGACCACAAACATAACCATCAACATAAACAAACTGTGCCACAGCACCGTCGACACAGGATCAGATACCAGCGCACCAAATTGTGCAGGTATATCGGGCTGATCCAACAAACTACCACCGATAATTTTTACCGCATAAGCTACCGCCCAACCGGCAATGACACTATAAAAGGACAGAATCAAGAAGCCCGACAACGCCCCCATCCAACCAATGCCGCCCCATAATTTACTGGCATCAGAGCTCTTAGCCAGTTCTTTCATGGTATTAATTGGGCTCTTTCGCCCTCGTCGCCCGAGCATGACCTCTGCCAACATGACCGGAATACCTATCGCCGCAATAAACAATAAGTAGACTAAGACAAATGCACCACCGCCATTTTCACCCGCCATATACGGGAACTTCCAAATATTCCCCAAACCAACCGCCGACCCCGTCGCCGCCAATATAAATGTCCAACGGCCTAACCAAACGCCATGAATAGATTTCTTTTCCGTCATGTGAATCCTTAAAATGAGAGTGGGTCGGTACTGCTCTTGCACTGCACTTGTATTAGATAGAACAATACGGCGCAATTCTCCAGATTTTTCCCTACAACTACAAGTGCAGATTACCCGTACCCTTTATCTTCAATTCGTCCTATAATCCATCTTTCCTGTAGAAAAAGAGCAACTTACCCTTCCCATGGCCAAATCAAGTAAAGCAAAGAAAGCTGGCAGTTCCACCATTGCCCGCAACAAGAAGGCATCCCACGACTATTACTTCGAAGAAAAATTTGAAGCAGGCGTTATGCTGGAAGGCTGGGAAGTGAAAAGTTTACGCGAAGGTAAAATCAACCTCGTTGATAGCTATGTGCAAATGAGAAATGGTGAAGCTTGGTTACACGGCGCCCATATATCCCCATTACTCAGCGCGTCGACCCATATCGATCCAAACCCCACTCGAGTTCGGAAATTGTTATTGCACCGACGTGAACTTAGCAAGATCCATTCAGGTATCGCAAAAGACGGCCTGACCTGTGTCGCGCTAGCCTTATATTGGAAAGGCCCCCATGTGAAATGTGAAATTGCCCTTGCGAAGGGTAAGAAGCAACATGATAAGCGAGCCACCGAAAAAGAACGTGATTGGAACCGAGAAAAGCAACGCACCGTTAGGCACGATCAACGCTAGCCCCCCCAGCCTAAGTGACTTTATGGGTTTTGGATAAAATAGTCAGTATAGTGGTTTGACGCTATATCCATATTACTGACCCTCAGCCGCAGGCTGCAGGAGGCTATTCATGGCTTGGTTCTATATTGTCGCCGCAGGCCTGATGGAGGTGGTTTGGGCCATCGCCCTCAAGCAATCCCAGAGCTTCAGCCAGCTATATCCATCACTTCTCTTCATTTTTGCCGCCATACTGAGCATTATCCTGCTATCTCTCGCCCTCAAACACCTGCCTATTGGCACCGCCTACGCAGTCTGGACAGGAATTGGCGCTTGCGGCGTCGCCATCGCAGGCATTGTCGCCTTTGGGGATACCGCCTCACCCGCCAGAATCGGCTTTCTAATAATGATAATTGCCGGTATCGCAGGGTTAAATTACACCACCTAAAGGGTGAGCCTAAAGGGAGGTCATATGAGCAACGGGATATCCTACCAAGATTGGCATATTGCCTGGGCCGACGACCAAATAAGCCTGAAAGACGGGCTTGACCGAATGCTGAAGATTGGCGCCCCCGAAGAAGAAATCCCCCTGTTAATAAAGCTTGTGGAAAACCCCAAATTCTCCATCCCTGGCATCACCCTTTTCCACGGCGCCGTTGAGCTCAAACAACACGATTGCATCCATGTATTACTTGGCCGTGGCTTACTGCCAAAAGACGAGGCATTTGTGATTGGGTTTACCATGGGCAGCACGAATCAAGTATCCACCGCAGAAGAGTCTATGTTCTGTAAAATCACCAAACACCTATACCCTCGCATCTATAAGTTTAACGATGAAGAAATTTCCATCTTTAAAGATGCCGTACGTCTCGGTACCATATCGGACTGCAAACCGTTAGATTGCTTTGACTTTGAATCATGGCAGCATAAACCACTGGCGGACATACGCATCGCTGCGGGTATAGAACCCGAGCTAATAGAAGCCTATTATCAGGTCGAAAAACGGCGCTTTCCCAACTCAAAAGCCAGTCAACGACTCTAAATTTTTAAGGAACCAGCATGGCCTTTCAACATATATCTGTTCAAGATTTTAAAGCACTCAAAGAATCACAGCCCGTTTCTGTGGTCGATATTAGAGACAAGGCCTCCTTCTTAGCTGGACACATACAAGACGCTATTCATTTACACCAAGACAACCTAGACGAAGTATTACTTACACTGGACATGGACCACCCCCTCGTCGTCTGCTGTTATCACGGCAATTCCAGCCAAAGTGCCGCAGACTTTCTCAATGAACGAGGATTTGACACCACCTACAGCCTAGCCGGTGGCTACACCGCCTGGAGCGCAGAGCAAGGTGCCTAAAATAATTCGTCTGCGCAATGCCCCTCTGGGATTTGATATGGTATAGTTAGAATACTTTTGGGGGCGACATGGTTTCGACGACGGTTGCAAACCCTTTGGTGCATGTCGAGTGGGTAGCAACACTCGTACTCCAAGTGCTATAAACTATAATCGCAAATGACGATTCGTACGCTTTAGCAGCTTAAACCCTGCTATCCATCGACCCGGCTCTCTCGTGGGCTTGACTCGATGGTAATTTACACGAGACCGCAGATACGGGTGTCTGAGACGTAACTGTTAAATAATTTTGGACTGGCTTGCAGCATCCTGCCTCGTTGGATCGTTGTGAGTAAGATTAAAGACGAGATCTAAACATGTAGACCCATAGGCAGAGTGCTGGCGGACGCGGGTTCGATTCCCGCCGCTTCCACCAAATGAAGGTTCAGTACGAACCTATAAAGCCCGCAAGACCACGTAAAACCTGGCCTTGCGGGCTTTTTTGTGCCTACCGATATACTTAAATCCTCAATTACATACTCTAACCATCTTGATTCAAAGTGAAACATTGAAATGGGTCTTCGCCCTTTATAGACAAAGCGTTAACCGAAAAGTTGTTTTAGACAGTAACGGAATGATAGATAACTTGATTTCGGCCATTTTCCTTGGCTTTATAAAGATTGTCGTCGGCCTCTTTTAGCAGGCCCTCGTGATTATCTCGTTTATTAGGTATGCCACCTGCCACTCCAACACTTACAGTCATAACGACGGTACGTTGTTCATCGTTAACGGGGTTATCTTCAAATTGTTTTCTAATATTCTCTGCGACAATGTTGGCCCCTTGAAGGTCTGTGGCAGGTAATACTACGACAAACTCTTCCCCTCCATATCGAATGGCAACATCCGGGGAGCGCTTTAGATTGGATCGAATAATAGAACCTGCGCTGGCTAAGCAAAGGTCGCCAAATTGGTGGCCATGGGTGTCATTAAGTTTCTTAAAAAAGTCTATGTCAAACATCAGCACGGATATGGGTTGCTTTTCCCTAAATGCGCGTTGGTGTTCTGTGGGTAAATATTGGTTCAAAAAGCGACGATTTCTTAGCCCAGTCAGTTCATCAATGGTATTGAGTTCCTCCAAACGTTTATTCGCTTTCTCAAGTTCCTCCGTGCGCTCTCTCACCAATTGGTCAAGTTGTTCGTTTTCTCTAACTTGAGCTTCTAATAACACTTTTTGTACCCTTGCAGCTTCAGCTTCGGCGGCTTGCGCTTTTTTTACCAACTGGACTTCGCGGGCTTTCATTAAATTGATTCGGTCTGCAAGCCCTATAGAAAACAAAATCAATTCAAATCCATTGGCCAATTTTATGAAGGATGACGCAAGATAGTATCCAGGTAGAATATTTTGAGATGATAAGGTGGTAAATATCACACTTAGAATAACGACACCTTGCCCAATGACGAAATACTTAGCGGGCCCAAATCCCTGACGTTGTCTGATGATAGCAATGGTTAATACAATGACACTGCCACTAAAAATAACAAGAGAATTTAGTCCAACCACTAAGTAGAGCGGACCGAATATCTCAAATATGAAGACGAGGCTTATACCAATCATATAGAGTTTGAGAAAACGATCGGTGCGAGGCAAACCCTGAGGTGTTATCAAGTAAGATCGACAAAATTGCGTCAAAAACAAGCCAGTCAGCACACCAAAAAAGTAGACGCCACGCTCCGTTAATAACGTCACATCGGGGAATAATAATTGCGGATAACCCGACAAGCAAAATGCAAAGCAAGCATAGGTTAAGACAAATGAGGTATATTCCAGATATATCTTTTCCCGTAGCAAAAAATACAGAAATAGATTATATAACATCAACCCCACAGCAAGCCCAAAGTAAGCCCCATCGAATACTTGGTCAACGGACAATGACTCTACAAATTTCATTTCTGTTGATATCACCAGCTGAAGGGATAACGCACTCGTAGTTCTTACCCGAATATACAGCTCTTGATTGGACCCAGATGGCAAGGAAAACTGGTGAACATAGTTTTTTAGCGTAAAGGATTTACTTGTAGGTGAGAGATGATCGCCGGTTTTTAGCGTACTTTGAATCTTTCCTTTGTTAACCACATAGAAATCAACTTCATCTATCAAGGGGTATTTCAAATCAGCATTGATAGTTTGCGTTTGACTCAGCTGATTAACTATAGGGATCTTTATCCAAAATGTAGATTCTGAGTAACCCAAGTTCATATTCATATGAGGGTAAGAATAAAAATCCTCTTGAATAGGATTAGACAGAACCTGTTCTATGTTAAGTATCGAATTGACGTCCTCAAATAGTAACACTCCAGCGCCGATTCGTTGTTGAAAATCCAGTCGGTCAACAACCAACTGGAAGTCATTACTAGCCATTGCCATTTTACATGGAAATAATAACCAACAAAGCACGACGAAAAGAGTACCTACTTTGCAATAATATGCGTGCATAAATTGGAATCCGTTACATTACGTACTAACCAGAGTAATCGCATTACGTTGGTCTACTGTTATCTCTTACCTTGAATGTCTTTCATTTTGTCAATGACAGGGATACGTTTCCGCTCCGAGTCTTGAAAGTGACCTTGGCGCAGTTGATCAATCTCATAGGCTTTGTCTTCTTCAGCTATACCTTCTGATGCGAGTATTTCTCTTCTTTCCGCTCTATAGGCTGATACTCGTGAGTCCCATGTTGCTTGTCGTTGATCCGCTTCGGCAAATCGCTGAGCGGCTTCTGCTCCGAACGCTTGTGTTCTAATCTCGAATATCTCAGCGTCGCTCGCACCATCTCGCCTGCCCTGTGCTACGGCCTCTAGTGCTTGTATTTGAGTTCGTTCAACGCGCTTATGTTCTCTGTCAGCTTCGGGCAGGTGCTCTTCAATTGCGATGAGTGCAGTGTGACGCTCATTGTCTGTCAATGATTCATCACCCTGGATCTCAAGGCGTCTGATAGCATAATCATCGAGCATATTCTCTTTGCCGAAAAATGCAGTATAGGCTTCAGCGTCCATGTTGCTTGCGCGTAGGTCCCTCAAAAGTCGCTTCATCTCTGCATGACTTGGTCTTTGTTCCGTGGCGAGGTAGTCATCGCTCAATTGCTTTTCTAGGTCTATTTCAGCAGATTTGAGTTCATAGTATTGATGCAGAATTTCGATTGCTCTTGGCACTGCCGTTTCTGGCAAATAGAAGGTTAGCATTTCCTTAATGCGAGCGAGTATCGTCTCCATAGGCTCTTCCCCCACTGTGGTGAGAAAATAGTCGAAGAACCTGCGTAGATGTGAGCTGACAATTAGCTCACCTCGATCGTTTACTTCCAGGCGGAAAGGGATGGTTGTACCTATCAATGAAGGCGGTAGGTCACCGTATTCGGATTCGTAGTTATCGTAAGTAAGATTCGGTGATATCCAGTTGGATGCTATGTTTTTTTCTTTTGCCATCTTGCCGTTTTCAGTTGAGCTAACGGGAGTCTCTACTTGCTCGATGTTCATCGCCAAGGCAGCGTCTTCCTCAGGCCAAAGCCACCAAGCCGCTCCAATCATTAGAGCGGCTATGCCCAAGCCAAGTATTGTGCGCATAATCCAGTTGTCCTTACTCTCTCATAAAATGCGTTTTATCTCAGTATAGTAGACGTCATTGGTTACGTTGGTTTGGATTAGAAAGGGGAGCAGCACTCCCCTAGGTTATTGACTGCGTTATTGACGTTACAAGCCCTTTTGTCGTAATCGACTTGCGTGAGATTCAAAGATGTCTTTGGGGTCTGTCCAGCCAGACATGCCTAATAGCATGTTAGAGCCATCGGTATGGTTATGCTGGTAGTCATCGCGAAGTACTTTACCCCAATGTTGTGCGCAGCGAGGCACTAGGCCATCAGTTTCTGTCCCAGGAGCAGACAATGCACCCACAATCGTCATTGCATAATCTAGCGGATCTAACACGTTGGTTACGCCGGCGAAGCCGCCCCAAGAGTAGTAGCTGATACCATTGACTTCTTCTGCGCCGCTTCCACATTCTGTCGTTGGTTTACCCTCTGGATAGTTGGCGTTGTACTCGATTTGCCCGGCTGTACTGAGTTGGTAAACTGCGTCAAATGATTGCTGGTCGAAGGATTCGCCAGAGGCAAGAAAATCAACCACATCACCCAGTGCGTTTAGTAGTGTTTCGTTAAACGCGACGTATGCGTCGTACATGGGGTGATCCGGTGGAACAATGCTGTTAAGCATCATGTCATTAAAAGGAGAACCACCATTTGCACCGTGGACACTGGTCACTGACGCTACGATGTCGGGGGCCGTGCTGGCAACATAACGAGAGGTTGGGCTGCCTTGGCTGTGACCGATCAAATTGACTTTGCTAGCGCCTGTAGCCGGTAATACGACGTTGTTGATGTAGTCAATTAATTGCTCTCCGCGCTGCTCACTGCCACCCCAAGCAGTGAGGTTTGGCGTCCAAACATTCGCATCGCCGCCTCTCAATTCACTTGGAATACCGTGCCAGTATTCAATGAACAAGATTTTATCGAAGCCAGAGACACCGTGCACTAAAACGATAGGGTATTGGGTGTTGTAGCGATTGGCGTGTTGCGTAATGTCACAACCTACATTCCACCAAGCGCAATCTTCGACAGGTTCATAATCATTATGACTGTTTGCACTAACCGTTGTAGCAGAAAAAGCGAGTGCTGCTGTTGCAGCGAGAGAAGCGAAAGTATTTCGTAAAGTCATTTGCCGACCCCATTCAAGTATGAATATGATGCGGCAACACGTCTGGCGGATTTCGTCTAGAGAGGTTAACTCAACCCCGAGAGGCGGCCCGACCATCCTCCAGTGTTACTGATAGGACTCGTGGCTTTCCGTCCCGCAATTGCTTGCGGTTTGGCGTGTTGTCGTTTCCAACAACCCCTGGGTAATCCAAGGTGTGCGAATGGTGTTTATCATTAGTTATCCGTAGCACGAAACAAACTATCGTTGAAAAATAATCCAATTACTATGCATGGATACAAACTGTTACATGGGTACACGTACTATTTTCCGCGTCATTTCTACCGCTAAAATAAAAGGCTAAGCACTTTTTGACAGCTAAGTAGTTGAATTGATAAGGCTCGACAGATCAAGGCATCCAATTGTCAGGGGAATGGCAAGATGTTATGGAACCGTTTGTATTAATGTGTCAAATGGATATGCGAAATTTATATAGAGGCAGTTCACATTTTGTAACGTTGAATATGACAAATGGGAATGGCAGGAGATCTTTTAATATCTGACAGTTTGATGCTGTAATGTATTTCCTAAGGAGCCTTCGATTGAAGATAAATTGACGCTGATAGTTTACGCCTGAAAATGCATCGTTCGAGATAGCGGCCTGCCACTAAAAGCAGGCCCGCAAAACCATGTAAAACCGAGCCTTGCGGGCTTTTTCGTATATAGAACTCGCTCAACCGTCCTATACAGCCAACCCTTTAGTTTTATCAGCCACTGGCTCACGATCAAATATTCCCACAATCGGCGTGCCATATTCTCGCAAGATCGGCTCTATCTCTCGGTGCACGGCATGGTATCGATAAAAAGGAACGCGTGGGAATAAGTGATGAACCGAATGCAGATTCTGCCCTAGCCAAAACCATTCAAAAGGTTTCATCCACGTAGGCATGATTAAACTATTGGTCGTGCGGTAGCGCTGCTGTTCCTGATAAGGAATATGCGGACGATAAGCAAACCAATACGCAGTAAAGAATCCGCCAATCAAATACCCCAATATAAGCACAGTAACATCACCCGGTTGATCCACAAGTAATACAAATGCAGTTCTCCAACCGAGAGAAACAAACACTTCAACGCAATAAATCGCTCGCTCTTTTATGGTCGCTGATTTCCAACCGTGCTTTACAAAAAATGTATTTTGAACCCAGAAAAACTTAAGCACGGTCATCAATGCCCCCCATGGACCATTCGCCATACCACTCATTATGTAGTCAGGATCTTTTTCTGGGTGATTGGTATATCTGTGGTGCGTAAAATGCTCCAAACGGTGGGATGCATAAGGCACTGCAATTAATGGGGCAACTAAGAAACCGCACAACTTATTTAACCATTCTAGGTGCTCTTGCTTACCGTGTATATTCCCGTGAGCAGCCTCATGCAAAGGGGTATATGACATATAGGTAAAAATGCCCAATATAATGACCGTTGCCCACGCAGGCAATATTCCCATAGCGAACAACGTTAGGTTCACAGAGAAGCCTGCAAGCACAACGCCAACCATAATTACGGTAGGCCAACACATCAACCCCATATGTTGCTTGGCGACGGCAATAGCCTCTTTATTCAACTTTGCTAAATCTGCGGACATGATGACCCTCTTATTTCTTATAGCGTTTATGTTAAGCCTGATTCGATTACTTATGCTACTAAGTTACTGAATGCGCCTTGTCACAAACAGGGCCGCTATGGCCATTCGCTTTGCATAAATGGCCAGCTAGTTATCTATCATAGATTGCTATAGACTTTCCTTCATGCCGAAAAAAGACCCTATTCTCCATCCCGTTGCCATCGCTCAAGTGATGATAAACTTTGCCGCCAGTCACGGCATTGATCAAGATACCTGCTTACAAGGTACTGAGATCATTGAAAAAGAACTCTGTGACAGTGATGCGCTCATTACTCGTAATCAAGAAATGAGGCTGATCGAGAACCTCATTTTGGCATTACCAAATGAACCTGCACTGGGCTTCCAATTGGGCATGCAATACAACATCGCGACATTCGGGGTTTGGGGCTTTGCAATTCGAACCAGCCGAACATTACGAGAAGCTGCCACGCGGGCAATGCAATACCTCCCCCTAAGTACCGCTTACTGCAATATCTACCAATTTGAAGATGGCGAGCTATTTGGGTTAGGTTTAGATCCAGAGCCGATCCCCCCTCATCTACGTCAGTTTTTGTTGGAAAGGGATATGGCTACAGCACTAAACCTTATGAAGGAGCTGAATTTTGCGGGTGTAAAAATCGCTGGGGTAGAATTAGAAGGAGCGCCACCAGAATACGCTAGCTTAATCGAAGAGCTTTGCGGCCATAAACCTACGTATAACTGCAAGCGAAACGCAGGGTTAATACGCCAAGAAGATGTAGACCGCCCCCTTCCCATGTTCGATGCCAACCTGGTTCGCATGCTCGAAGATCAATGTAAAATACAGTTAGAGCGCAGAAAAGTATCCGGTCTCGAAGGCCAGGTGCGACAGCAATTACTCGGCACTTTAGGGTTGGTCGCTACTCTTGATAACGTCGCTAAAACACTGGCCATGTCACCGAGAAGTCTGCGTAGAAAACTGGAACAAGAAGGCACTAACTTTCGTGCGATTGTAGAAGAAGAGCGCCGCCAAATTGCGTTGCAATTACTCATCGGTAGCAGCATGAAACTAGATGAACTGGCGATACATTTGGGTTATACGGATACCGCAAGTTTTACCCGCGCCTTTCGACGCTGGATGAGTTGCTCACCAGGGGAATATCGTAAGAATCACTGTCATTAACCATAAATAAAAAAGGCCGCACGATGCGGCCCTAGTCGACACAAACTAAAATACCTACGCTGCAGACTTCAGCGTTTTATCAGTATGCTCTCCAAGTAGCTCATCAAATTTGGAGAGGTGATGTTCATTGTCATGGTCCCAAGGATGAAAGCCCGGTCGAAACCAATCAAACCAACCAGTAACACACTGGCTCTTCAGGCCTTTTTTACCCCATAAAAAACTCAACCCACTGCGCCACTGCCCAATATCAAGCAATGCCTTCTCACGCCGGACATTTTCAATATAAAAAGGATATTGAAGGGAAAAGTAAACACCGGTTGCTGCTACTAACCAAAAAGTACGAATCGCATAACTGCTTAAAGAATCCGGCATCACCGCTTGATACACATCGTAAGCAACAGCTTTATGTTCTGTTTCCTCTAATGCGTGCCAATTCCACATCGCAACATAATTGGCCTCGGACCCTTCCACACTTTCTGGCGTACGCAACAACGAATCAGCCAATAATCCTGTAAGGTGCTCAAGCCCAATTGTCACTGCAAGCTGATGCTTTTTGGGTAGCACCTTTTGACCAAAATTAAGCAAACCAGTCACAATCGCTTCCTGTTCTTTTGCTGGCGTATTAGTGGCTTCCAACAACGTATTAAGCTCTTCATGCTCTCGACCATGCATAGCTTCCTGTCCAATAAATGCAGTAACTGCTTTGGTTAATTCTGGGTCCTGTATCTGGTCTCGAAAGTGGCGAACCGAATCAATAAAGAACCGCTCCCCCACGGGTAAAAACACGCTCATAGTATTCATGTATTGGGAAACGTTAATGCCGTCTCGGTGCCAATCGGTTATACGATTAGCTGGGAGCTTAAATTGGATACTTCTACGGGTGGGCATGATAGATTTTTTCATGGAAACCTCTCTTCTCTATTCATTACATTGGATCAGCCAGGGCGCCATTCTCGCCATCGCTTTATGTTACATTTAATAATGTCACATTGATTTATGCAACATAATTCTGATAAAGTTGTTTCATATTCACTCAACAGGCCACTCTCATGTCATGTGATACACATACAACAATCTGGATTTAGACTTATGAGCGCGAGACATTTTGACGTACTAATCATTGGCGCTGGGCTTTCTGGCGTTGGCGCAGCAGCACATCTACGCAGGCAGAGCCCTGGAAAGTCGTTTGCCCTCATTGAGCGACGGCAGTCTATTGGGGGGACTTGGGATCTATTCCGTTACCCAGGTATACGGTCAGATTCAGATATGTTTACGCTCGGCTACTCATTTAAGCCTTGGAAAGAAGAAAAGAGCATCGCAAGTGGCGGGTCAATTCTGAATTACATCAAAGAAACCGCATCAGAATACCGATTGGACAACCACATTCACTACGGACAAAAGGTTGTGTCGTTAGATTGGTCTAGCCCTGAAGCCACATGGACTGTCATAACAGAAAGCGAAAGTGATGGCTCCCAAGACATATTCACCTGCAACTATTTGATGGGATGCACCGGCTACTACAACTACGATGCCGGCTACACCCCTGCATTTCCTGGCGCCGAAAACTTCAAAGGCCAAGTCGTTCACCCGCAAAAGTGGAGTGACGATATAGATTATGGCAACAAGAAAGTACTGATTATTGGTAGCGGTGCAACCGCCGTGACCCTGGTGCCTGCAATGGCGGAACACGCAGCTCATGTCACCATGCTGCAACGCTCTCCGTCATATGTCGCGACAGTCCCAGAGAAGGATGTTATATCCATACGGCTCCGTAAATTCCTGCCGGAAAACGTGGTATATCAAATGGCCCGCGTTAGGAATGTTGGCCTGCAACGTACTGTGTACAAATTATCAAAACAACGCCCGAAGATCGTACGCAAAGCCCTACTTGCCATGGCCAGTAAGCAGCTGGGGGCCGATTTTGATATGAAGCACTTCAGCCCCAAATACAACCCTTGGGAAGAGCGTTTATGCGCCGTACCAAATGGTGATCTATTTAAGGTGCTAAAAGAAGGGAAAGCATCGGTTATCACTGATGCTATCGACACATTTACCAGTAACGGCATTTTACTTAAATCAGGAAAGACCATCGAAGCCGATATCATCGTCACCGCCACTGGGCTAGATTTACAGATGCTTGGTGGCATCACACCAACAGTAGACGGTGTCCAAAAAAATATCTCAGAGTCGATGATCTATAAAGGCGCGATGTTAAGTGGCCTACCGAATATGACAATGATCTTTGGGTATACAAACTCCTCCTGGACACTCAAAGCAGACATGGTCAGTGAGTTCACCTGCCGCTTACTCAATTACATGGACAAGAACAGCATTCGCTATTGTGTACCGGAAGCCCACCAAGATGACATAGCAGATAGCCCTTTCTTAGATTTGCAATCCGGTTATGTTGCACGCTCCGCCGATAAGCTACCACGCCAAGGTAAAAGTGCCCCCTGGAAGGTTGTCCAAGATTATTTCAGTGATATTCCCGTGCTGAAATTTAGCCAAATTAACGATGAAGGTTTGCGATTCGTCGGTGGGCGCGAGCAAAAAAACAAGGGCGTCTTCAACACACTACTGAGTACATTCTCCTAAACTTGCCTTAATACATTTGGCCAATAGCTCATTGGCCAAATACCCACCCAACCCACAATCCCTCGCCTTTCCGACCGCCTTGAATCAGGTCTTCGAACAACTTATTTGCTATATATCCAACAAATATACACCCTATACTACTCACTTAATAGATATCGGAGTAGCCAACAGTGAAAAACATGAACTTTCAGCATCCGCCTGGCCCTGACTATCAACGCCCATTGGGTTTTATGCAAAACAGAGCCATCAGGAAAGAAATACGCTCCCTGGACCCAGTCAAAGATTGCCAACGCATCGTGTATCTAATGGTGGGGTATGAATTCACCCGCGAAGTCACCAGTGCGTTGGATATTGTTTATCTTGGCTCCGGGGGCAATAACTATATGGCAGATATTCTCGGTCGCTCTCACTACCTGACCGATGGAATGAAACGATATGATGACTCTCGTTTTCTTATTTTTAAATTTCTAGAATCGGGCTGGGATCAAAAAGATGGGGCTGATGCCATTCGTCACATCAATATGTTGCATAGCAAATACAAAATCGATAACGAGCAATTTGTACAGGCTCTGTGCGTATTCCTGGTTGCCCCTGTTGAATGGATCGATAATTTTGGCTGGCGAAAGCTCACCAGTATTGAAAAAGACGCGTGGTATCATTTTTGGATTAATGTCGGCAAGCTGATGGAAATACGTGAGCTACCTACATCAATCGAACATGCAGCAAAAATCCTAAAAACGTATTACCGTAATATCAAAGCCCCCAGCAAATATGCCAAAGCACTAGGTGATTCCACGCTTGCCGTGTATGTTGAAAAGTCCCCATGGTACTTCAAACCATTTGCCACCACCTATTACCGCAGTTTCTATACTGACTTTCTGCGAGAAGCCTATCAAGTAGAAGACCTGCCTGCGGCGGTTAAGTACTCCGTGTATAGCGGCATAAAGTTGAACTCGATTGTTCGACGGTTCTTATCCCCTTCCCCCTTCCCCTACGTCATCAATCGCCAGTCCTTAACTACCTATGGCAAAGGGTTGCCCAAAGTTCAGGATGCCGGGCCTTCTCATATCATTAACCAAATGAAAGAACAGCCCTAGCGCTCCCCTTGCGTGTATTTCAGTATTGTCCTGAAATACACGGTCTACCCGCTGTCATATTCTCTCGAGAAATCCGCCAATAAGATCCATCACTAATACGTTACATTCTGTATGCGGATTATGACCACACCGGGGAATCACTTTCACCGTATTCAGTGTTGGATTCGCTTGCTCGATGGGTTCAACTTGTTTCTCAGTGCCATACACATCAGCCCCCCCTTGAATCGCAAGCACGGGGACTTTAATCGCAGACAATAGATACTCAATATTCCAAGAAATAAAATCAGGACTTAACCAACGGTTCGCCCAATTAAAAAAAAGCGTCTCCGTATGCTGGCCGTGTAGATCAAAAAGTTTTTGTAATTTTCCCACACGATAGGCCTCCAATGCATTGTTAACACCTTCTACCGTTTCTTTCTCCACCATCGTGTGCGCCGCCAAGGTCACCACACCTTTGATGTTCGGTGCATTTTCTGATGCTGCAATAAGCGCAATACTGCCGCCGTCCGAGTGTCCGATAAGTATATAAGGCCGATCCCCCACCACTTTCGACAGCAGTAAGGGCAATTCATATAATGCGCATTTATGTAGATAATTCTGCGTATATGCCTGCTGGCTTGCAGAAGATTTTCCATGGCCAACACGATCAAATACAACCCCAGGGTAACCCGTAGCTTCACACAACTGTTGGGGGAATCCCCCCCAAAGATCAACACACCCTAAGCCTTCATGCAAAAATACTAGATAAGGTTTATTGGCTTGCTCGTTAATACGCTCGAAAAATAGCGTCGTATCTCCTGAGTTAATTGTTGGCAAAATTCGACTCTCCCAATACACTTCACCGTGCAAGATTACTTGCATACTTGAACGTAAAATCTCACATTAAGTTCAGATATGCAAGCGACATAAGGCTTGTGAATGGTTTGAATCAGCTATTTTCGAGGTAGCATTGTATGTGCAAGAATATCTTCTCCGAAATTAACATCCCAGCCCGGGCCCGGTTTGTAATGCACCTCATGGGCGACAAGAGGTAAACGGCATTGCTTACAGACAACCTCCGGTTCAAATACTTTTCCACACTTCTTATGTCGCAATATCAGTGGAGCTCCCTGCTCTTCTGACAACCAGTGATCGCCCCAACGCATCATCGCAAGAAAACTGGCGTAAAGATCCATACCAGACGCAGTCAAATGATACTCATAGCGAGTTGACCCAGCGCCATAATTTGACCTTTCCAGAATGTCATGTGACATCAGCAACTTGATACGATTGCTTAATATATTGGTCGCAATTCCCACTCGCTTTTGGATTTCATCAAAGCGGTGCCGTCCAAAAAACATTTCACGTATAACTAAGAATGACCAACGATCCCCCATCACCTGCAAAGTTCTGGCAACAGAGCACGCCCGAGGCAGCGTAAATTTATCCGGTTTGGATGAGCGATTCGTTTTGCTTCCCGCAGCGGCCGGTTCAACGCCCGCACCCGGTCCATCTTGATACTCAACATCCTTTGCATTGACCTTGGTACCACAGCATGAATACACCACTTCAGTCACTAGACGCTTACCACAAGCATGGTGTGTTAAATGTAACGGTATACCTGCATCTCCGTTTTTCCATCGGTCACCCCATCGCAACAAGGTCAACATAACGGGATAAAGGTCTGCACCTTTCTCGGTAAAACGATACTCTTTTCTAAGCCCACCCTGTGGACTGGGGACTTGCATCAATAGGCCGGCTTCCCGCAATGCTTTTAGCCGATTTGATAATGTCGCCCGAGGAATACGCAACGTACCTTGAAACTCATCAAAACGTTTCAAACCAAACCATAGTTCCCGCAACACAAGAAACGACCAGGGGTCAGAGAGTGTTTGCAAGGTTCGATCAACCGAGCAAGATTCCAAATGGGGCTTTGAAGATGATGATTCCAATAGGACGCCGATAGAGGTGGTGATGGGATTGCTGGAGCATACCACAGCCACTATGTGACGAAAAGAAACGGCTACCAGTGACACCTCAACTAGATTAACTCGTCTCTCTCCCAACAACACATCACTTGCATATATGAACCTTATTACTTGCATATATGAACTAATATGATAGCCTGAATGGAATTGAAATTTGGCTATTCGAAAGCCAACCACTCTCAACAACAGTCAACGAAGGTATGAAATGAATACTAAACCGCTACACGGAAACGGCATTTGCTACGACGATGCGTGGTTGGTCGATGGTTGCCGAACCGGCTTTGCTGAAATCAGTGGCACACTGTCAAACGTGTCGGCTACGGACCTTGGTATTGCCGTTGCAAAGGGCCTTTTTGCTCGTAACCACGTAAAAGCTGACGATATCGACACCCTATTAACCGCCAGCCTATCCCCTTCAGATTTTGATGCCTATTTTTTGCCGCGACATATCGGGCTGTATGCCGGTCTGAACCAATGGGTCCCCGCGATGCAACTACAACGATTATGTGGTTCCGGTTTTGAGCTCATTGCTCAAGCAGCAGATTATCTGCAACTTGGTAAAGCCCAAACCGTCATGTGTGTCGGCACAGAAGTCATGTCTCGCAATCCAATATCGTGCTTTACCAATCGAGGCGGATTCAAATTAGGGCAAGTGGACTTTCGCGATTATTTATTGGAGTCCTTTTTTGATACCGGCGCGGGTATCCCTATGGGTAAAACAGCAGAAAACTTAGCGGAGCTTTACGGTATCACCCGATCTCAGGTCGATAAGTTTGCCCTCAGTAGTTTTTCTCGAGCAATGGAAGCGAAACGCGCTGGCTACCTTAATGACGAAATTATTCCATTGAGTAGTCAAACGTTTACACGGGAAGGTTTACAAGACCGACAGCTACGACTGCCAAGAGGAATAACTCACTTTGCTGATGATGAACATGTGCGCTCAACAGATGAAGCAAGCCTCAATAAACTGCGCCCTTCATTTAAAAAAGACGGCGTACAAACAGCGGGCAACAGCTCGGGTATTGTTGATGGTGCTGCCGCAATGGTCGTCGCCAATAGCGCCTATTTAGAACAGTCCCAGCAACAACCTTTAGGGCGGGTATTGGCCGCCACTGCTGTTGGGGTTGAACCATCCATTATGGGGATAGGCCCTGCACCAGCCATTCGGAAGCTACTGGAAGTTGCCAATGTGTCACTGAATGAAATTGACCGGTTTGAGATTAACGAAGCGTTTGGCGCTCAATATCTATCGGTAGAAAAAGAGCTAGGTATCGACCCAGAAAAAGCCAATGTAAATGGTGGCGCTATTGCCTATGGCCACCCTCTTGCCGCAACGGGTGTGCGCTGCATATTGACACTGGCCAAAGAACTGCAACGTTCTGGTGGACGCTTTGGTATCGCCTCAGCCTGTGTTGGCGGAGGCCAAGGATCAGCAGTTCTCATCGAAAATATCGCGCATTAAATTTGGTCTTTTTTCAGGAGTAGGCAATACATGTATAACGGTAACAAAATCAGCGTTCACCCCATTGGTAACAACATAATAGAACTGTGTTTTGACGCCAACGATGGGTCCGTCAATATTTTTAACCAAGCCACCGTCGATGAGCTACATCAAGCACTAACAATTATCGAGCAGTCCGATAACATCGGAGGCATGCTTGTCACCAGCGCCAAATCTGTATTTATTGTAGGTGCCGATATTACGGAATTCACGCCTGTATTTGCTCAACCCGCCAATGAAATGAAACGGTATTTCGGGGTTAACAACAGCAACTTTAATCGCATCGAAGACCTGCCTTTTCCTACTGTTGTCGCGATCAACGGATTCGCCCTCGGGGGTGGGTTAGAACTTTGTCTAGCATGCGATTACCGCGTGATGGCAAGCAATACCAAAGTGGGGTTACCCGAAACAGGACTGGGTATCATCCCCGGCTGGGGAGGCACCGTACGCGCCCCTCGATTAATGGGAATTGACAATGCCATGGCCTGGATGGCCACTGCTCGCCATTACCGTGCTAATGATGCGTTGCAGGCAGGTCTAATCAGTAGAGTCACTGAAGCCGACAGCCTACGCGCAACGTCTATCAGCATTCTTTATAATGCCATCCGTAACCCCGAGGGTTACCTCGAAAATCGTAAAACCAAAACCCACCCTATTGATATTTCTTCGGTAGATCTAACAGCGCTCGCAACCGCGGCAAAAGCGCAATACTGCACAAGAGCTCCGCACCTACATGCACCTTCTGCCGCAATTGATTTACTCGTTAACGCTGCTGGAGCTAACCGAACCCAAGCGCTAGCACTCGAATCCGATGTATTCATAACGCTAACCAAAAGCGAACAAGCCCGCGCACTCATTGGCAACTTTATCAATGAACAAACCACTGGAAGAATAGCAAAGAACTTTGCCCGGCAATCTACCTTAAGCATTCATCAGTCTGCAGTCGTTGGCGCAGGAATTATGGGGGGTGGAATTGCGTATCAAAATGCGCTGAAACAAATACCTGTTGTTATGAAAGATATTAACGACCATGCACTCGACTTAGGGATGGAAGAAGCCAACAAACTGCTGACAAAAAAAGTACGGCAGGGACGGATGAGCCAGCAAGAGCTCAGCGATACCCTAGGCTTAATCACCCCCAGCCTAGACAACACTGCCATCAATAATACAGATCTCATCATTGAAGCAGTGATCGAGTCACCGACCATTAAAGAATCCGTATTAGCAGAATTTGAAAATAACCTTAGCGATAAGGGTATTTTGGTCAGCAACACATCGACTATATCTATATCTCGACTCGCGAATGCCCTGCAACAACCACAGCGCTTTGCCGGTATGCATTTCTTTAATCCTGTACATGCAATGCCGTTGGTTGAGATTATCCGCGGTGAGCACACATCTGATGCAACCATTGCAGATGCCGTTGCCTACAGCCTCGCAATTGGGAAAAAGCCTATTGTTGTTAATGATTGTCCGGCATTTTTAGTCAACCGCGTACTCTTCCCTTATTTTCGCGCTTTCGAATTACTCATTAGGGATGGCGCAGACTTCAATGCGGTTGATAAAGCCATGGAAGACTGGGGCTGGCCTATGGGACCAGCCTATCTATCGGACGTGTGTGGTATTGACACTATCCACCACTGCCAAGAAGTCCTTGCTACCGACTTACCTGATCGAATGAGCCTCGTGACCCCATCAGTAATGGATGCACTCTATCAACAGCAACGCTATGGTCAAAAAAATGCAGCTGGTTTTTATCGCTACCAAACCGACGCGAAAGGCCGCCCCCAACGCACCCCTGACAGTGCAGCAGCGACATTGATCAAGAGCTGCCAATCCCAACAGCAGGATCACAACGACGAGGATATTGTTATTCGTTGCATGCTGCCAATGGCAATCGAAATGGCCCGTTGTATCGAAGAAGGCATTGTCAGTTCACCTGCAGAAGCAGACATGGCCCTTTTGTATGGACTGGGTTTTCCGCCATTCCGAGGGGGTATCCTGCGTTGGATGGATGAAATAGGAGCACCCACACTCTGTCAATGGAGTGAGCGATTCGCCTACCTAGGTAACGCCTATTGCGCCACAGATGGCATGAAGGCAATGGCATCCACAAGCAGCACCTATTATTAATCGAGCAAACCCTATGACTATGTACACAGCCCCACTACAGGATATGGAACTGTCACTGAATGAAATTGCAGAGCTCGGTAAAATCACCCGCTCCTCGCGCTATTCGGGAGACTCTCAAGATTCAGAAGTTTCCCAAGATATTGTGTCCGCCATACTCAAGGCCGCCGCCAATTTCACTCAAGATGTACTATCCCCGCTAAACCGTATGGGTGACCAACAGGGTGTGCATATCAACAACGGTACTGTGGTCACTGCTCAGGGATTTAGCGAAGCCTATCATCAGTATAGCCAGCAAGGATGGCCGTCCTTACCAGCGCCCTCTCGCTATGATGGGCAAGCACTTCCCAACGTTATCAACGCCGCCGTGATGGAAATGGTCATGGGTGCAAATTTAGCATTTTCACTGTGCCCTATGCTCACGCAGGGGGCGATAAAAACCATCGAGGCATATGGTAGCGATAATATAAAAAGTACCTTTCTACATCGCATGACCAGTGGAGAGTGGACAGGGGCAATGGACCTAACGGAACCGCAAGCAGGTTCGGATTTATCTTCAGTCACAACTCAAGCGATTCCTGAGGGCAGCCATTACCGTATCAGCGGCCAGAAGATATTTATTTCGTGGGGCGACCACGATATGGCAGAAAACATCATCCACTTAGTGCTCGCACGACTGCCGGATTCGCCAATAGGAGTCAAAGGTCTAACTCTTTTTCTTGTTCCCAAATTCCTAATCACCCCAGATGGATCACTGGGTGAAAAAAACGACATCAGCACCGTATCCGTAGAAGAAAAACTCGGCTTACATGCAAGCCCCACCTGCGTGCTTTCTTATGGCGATCAAGATGGAGCGGTAGGGTACTTATTAGGTGAGGAAAATAAAGGACTCGCCTGCATGTTTACAATGATGAACCACGCTCGAATTAATGTGGGAATGCAGGGGTTAGGGCTTGCTGAGCGCGCATACCAACAAGGCTTAGCGTATTCGACAGAGCGAACACAAGGAGGCACTGTTATTCACCACTATCCTGACGTTCAACGCATGGTTATGCTCATGCGTTCAGGTTGCTCCGCCATGCGAGCCTTGATATATCTTGCGGTTGGATTGACTGACCATTGCGAATCGGAAGACCCGACCTCGGCACGCAGGGCAGATCGTAGGCTGCAGTTACTCACCCCCTTAGTCAAATCTTGGTGTACTGATTTAACCCAAGAAATCACTAGCCTCAATATACAAATCCATGGCGGCATGGGTTTTATAGAGGAAACAGGCGCAGCGCAATTTTATCGCGATGCACGAGTCCTACCCATTTATGAAGGCACCAACGCTATTCAAGCCAACGACTTTATTGGCCGTAAAATACTCGCAGATGATGCCGCAGAGTTAACCCGACTCTTTTCAGAAATAGCCACTGACTTACACCAGTTCAGAAGGCTTCCTGCGCTTTCAATAGAAGCGCAACAACTTTCCGAGGCACTAGGGATAGCCAAAGAATGCACATCCATTCTGCTGAAGGCACATTCCAACGATAAAGACTGGCGCTCTATTGCCTGTTACTTCCTGGATCTTCATGCCTATTGCATCGGCGCTTGGCTTCTCTGTAAAAAAACCATGGCTTGTGCGAATCAACCCACATCGTATGGCGCCGAGTTTATAGAAGAACAACATGAAAATAGCCGCTTTTATTGCAACCATTACTTGCCCAGGATTTACGCTCTTTCAGCATCGATCCAGAGCATCCTCAATTAAGAGCCCTGCCCCTTTAAGATCTCTGGGTCGACAGCTCGATGAAAACCATTAACCGTTTCTGAATTACTCGCGTCTCCTTCCGGCAATGGCCATATTGCCGGAGCAGACCCCATGGATGAGCCTCCATCAACCCGTAAACATTGGCCAGAAATATAATTACCACCCGGGCCCAATAAAAAGCACACCGCGGCACTAATTTCCGCTTCGCTACCGTAACGTTTGAGTGGAACATGGTCCTTCAGTTTCAGAAGAATATCTGTCATTTCTTGGTCATAGGTATCAAAACCACTGGAAACAACCCACCCTGGAGCCACTGCATTAACCCGCACACCATATTGCCCCCACTCCCAGGCTTGGCTTTTGGTGAGATTCTCCATTCCGGCTCTGGCAGCACCTGAATGCGCCATTAACGGCATACCATTAGCATTGTCTGCGGTTATATTCACCACGGAGCCGCCATGGCTTTTCATAGACTGCTTGAATACTTCCCGAGAAACCAAGAAGCCACCGACAAGGTTATTGTTTACAACAGCCTGAAATCCATTCTTTGAAATTTCTTCAATCGGCGCCTGAAATTGCCCACCCGCATTATTCACCAAAAAATCTATTTTCTGGTGTTTTTTGATCACCCCTTCTATCGCCTGAATGACACTATCTTCATCACGGATATCAAATGATACCCAGTCGCAATCGCCACCATCCTCGGTGATCTCTTGCACTACGGTTTGCAATTTATCTTCACTACGCCCTGTTATAATCACACGAGCACCAAGGCTAGCCAGCTCATGGGCAATACACCGCCCTATGCCGCTCCCGCCCCCTGTCACTAACGCCACTTTTGCTTCCATTAAATTAGGGGTATATGTTGATTGATAAGACATCAAAATCTCTCTAGTTGTTACGTTTAAAAAATGATAAAGGGCTACAAAGATTGTTTAAGAAGGGCTTCTATTGAATTAACAAGCAACGCTCGATAAGTATCATAGTCGGTGGCTATATTCGCCTCTTTCATCACCACACTCTTTGAACCCGCTCTAGGAATAAATATCTGTGGGACTCTGATTGCACAAAAAACAGCCTCCCACAAATATCGTTAGGTTATGTATTGTATTTGATCAGGTTATATAAGAGAATACGCTTCCTTTTGGGGGAATGTAGGGAAGCATTATACATAGCGATGTCAATGTACTTCAAACAATCAATAAAGTACGTAAGCTTATTATCACGTACACCTTAGGTGGGATATGCAGCCACGGCTGTTCCGTTTTGAATCCATTTACAAATTAACATTTTGTTAGAAACCTCTCATTTATAAAGGCCAAATACTCTTTGGGGTCATTAGCACAAATTAATGTACTGCATTTTTGATAAACGTGATTTATATAGTAGTTTGAACCGGTCTCGGATAGAGACGCTTGCCACTGTCAAAGGTTTTTTTAATGAGTATAGTCAAATGGACGACAAACAAACTCGAAGTTTCACACGGTCAGAACAACCCCCTGTTGTCGATGGAAGGGTTACGTGGCATGGCAGTCTTTCTCGTATTTTGGGCGCACTATAGCTCTCAAATCACCCCCTGGCTCTCCGGGCATTCCATTCAAATAGCCAATTTTATTCACGACCTCGGCGTAATAGGTGTCGACCTTTTCTTCGTTCTAAGCGGTTATCTGATTTATGGAATGATTATCACTAAAAAACGATTCCTATTGGTAGAATATGTCAATCGAAGGGTGCGTAGAATATACCCAACCTTTATCGCGGTTCTATCAGTATATCTAATACTATCCTTTCTACTCCCTAGCGAAAGTAAGCTACCTGAACAGAGTGGTGAGCTAATTAAATACGTGCTTTACAATATAATGTTGCTACCCGGTATTTTTGATATAAAGCCAATCATGACAGTTGCATGGTCACTAAGCTATGAAGTGTTTTCTTACATCTCAATACCCTGCATTATTCTTTCACTAAACATGAAGAATTGGCATGCAAAATATCGTATTTACTTTTGGGCGTTATTTTCGCTACTTGGATTTTATGTTTGCGTAGACTATCAAGAATACAGCCGATTAATGATGTTCGCTTCAGGGATAGTCCTTTTTGAACTTCATAACAACCTAAAACTAAGAATTAGCCAAGGGGGTATATTCTGTTTATTTCTCGCTTTAATAATATTCGGTTTTAAGTCCGTATTGGGATTTAACTACCTACTATCCTTAATGGCTCTCTATGTTTTATTCCTACTTATGTGCCTTTGTGCATTTAATGATACGACAACCACCTATCAAGTATTTTCTTTTTCTCCACTAAGATGGCTGGGTAACATGAGCTATTCATACTATTTATTACATGGGCTGACTTTAAAGTTTTCCTTCTTCGTAATTGGTCACTTATTCGGTCACACAATAGAAAACGCATACCTCTATTATTGGTTGTGGATCCCTCTATTTTTACTATCCCTGATTGCATCATTCGTTCTATTTGTTGTTATTGAAAAACCTCTTTCCCTTACCATCAAAGCAAAAAAAGAAAACCAAATTCAGAATACAACACTCTCGCTCCCTCCCCAGAAGCAATTAAGTTAAGCACAAGGTATATTAAAGAGATTAAGCTTGTCTCGATGCCCGAAGTGCAGCTCAAGCTTTAACTCCGCATGGTGACAAATGTCTCGTGGGGATTTCACACAACATGTAATATTTGTACTGTCCCCCAGGGGGGCTGTTTTAGAAATTGATACTACGGCGTTTTTATCGCATCGACTAAGGTATAGGCCCCCGGTTTTAGCAATTCAATATTCTCGGTTCCCGTCAACCCTGCTTGAATCGCAACACCCAACAAATAACTGCCAATCGTTGCGGCATAGACAACCGGATCAATAGAATCCACAAACTCTTCCTGTTCTATGCCACGCCGAATCCAACGTTCTAACATATCTCTGACAAACAGATGGGTATCTTCGACGCATTCATTGAGTAGCGGAGAAATCGCAATACTGCCCGCCACCAATACAAAGTAGGCTTGGTATGCCGGGTTGTTTTGGATATCTTCAAAATGAATGTCAATATATCTTCTTAGGGCTGCATGACCGCTAAGCCCCTCAACATTGTCATTGGCTAACTGCTGAATTTGCGCTTGCTTTAGCTTATCCACCAAACGGGCAAACATTTCATCCCGCTTACCCAAACGTTGGTTAGCCAACCCCCGACTCACCCCCGCTTCGGCACCAATTCGCTCACAGGTCGCGGCATTAATCCCGTCTGAATTCAGTATATTGATCAGGGCATTGAATAGTTTATTCTCTGATTCTTCTTTACGCTGTCCCTGGGGTTTACGCTCTTTCTTAACTGCCATTGATTCCTCCTAAAACTGCATCGAGTATATCCCACGGCACTTTCACTTGCTATACGCACAACAAATATAGTCATCGTTCTTAACCACCCGCCCCTTAACCAAAAGTTGAGTTCTACTCGAATTTAATTCGATTTTTTCCAAAGGGCTCATTCCCTATCCTGAGTAGCAACACAGCATAGTTATTACTATAAAGAATGGCGCTTTGCCATCGAGGAGGATACGTGGGAGATAAACTGTTTGGCGTGATTAGCAAACACCCAATATGGGTGATACTGGTAAGCCTAGTCATTGCCTTCACAACGGCATTTGGAGCCCAGAACTTGGTCTTCCGTAGTGATTTCCAAACGTTTTTTGACAAGGACAACCCCCAGCTACTTGCCTACGAGCTAATGCAAAAGGTGTACAACAAAAGCGACAACATTTCCTTTGTGGTCGTCCCCAAGGGTAACAACGTTTTTAGTGCTGAGCACCTAGGCGCGTTAGAGCAACTCACCAAGGAAAGCTGGCAAGTACCTTACTCTACTAGGGTTGAGTCGATTACCAATTTCCAGCACACGTTTTCAATTGATGACAATTTGATTGTTGAGAACTTGGTGGAGAATACAGGAAACCTAACTAAGGCGGATTTAGGACAAATCAGAAGTCTCGCGCTACAGGAGCCAAACTTAGTCAACAAACTTGTGTCCGCTAGCGGGCATGTTTCCGTCGTCAACGTGACCGTTAAATTACCTGGAGCCGAACCGACAGAGGAAATGCCAGAAGTCGCCAGCAGCGTACGCGCAATAAAGGCTAAATTTTTAAAAGAAAACCCAGGCTCCCAGATCTACTTATCCGGCACAGTCATGCTGGATGTCGCGTTTAATGAAGCCGCTACTGATGATGGAGAAACCCTTATTCCCCTTATGTTTTTGGTCGTTATCATTACCATCGGCTTGATGCTAAGAACAATTTCAGGGACGTTTGCAACAGTATTGGTCGTCTTTTTAAGCATCGCATCCACTATGGGGCTTGCAGGTTGGCTCGGCTTCTATTTAAGCGGCCCCTCTTCCTCAGCACCGACGATGATTCTTACTCTCGCCGTTGCTGACTGTGTTCATATATTAACGTCCATGTTTTATGAAATGCGCCAAGGTGCTGATAAACGCTCTGCAATTACACGCAGCTTACAGATAAACCTACGCCCCATTTTTCTCACGAGCATTACGACAGCCGTTGGTTTTCTCAGCATGAATTACTCTGATATTCCGCCCTATCGCGATTTAGGTAATATGGTTGCCATGGGTGCAATGTTTGCTTTTATCTTCTCTGTGACCATTTTCCCTGCATTGTTGATGGTATTGCCCATTAAGGTGAAAGCACAACCAGAAGGTAAGAAAGATTATATGTCGATGTTCGCGGGTTTTGTTATTGCCAAACGAAAACTACTCTTACCATTAGTCAGCGTCGCAATTCTGGGTTCAACAGCGTTTATTACCAATAACGAATTAAACGATGATTTCGTCAAATACTTTGATGATAGCGTTCCGTTCAAAACAGCAACCGATTTTATGCAAGACAATTTGTCTGGGCTAACAATCGTAGAAGTATCGGTAAACTCGGGTAGCGCTAACGGTATCAATAGTCCAGCGTACTTAACGGCGGTCGATGACTTTAGCCAATGGATGCGTCAACAGCCAAAGACTGACCATGTAAATACCCTTACAGACACGCTAAAACGATTAAACAAGAATATGCATGGCGACGACCCTACGTGGAATCGGTTGCCCGACAGCCAGGAAATGGCAGCCCAATACTTGTTGCTTTACGAGATGTCCTTACCTTACGGTTTGGACCTAAACAATCAGATAAATGTGGATAAATCTTCTGCCAAAATTACCGTGACCTTTACCAACCTCACTAGCAACGAGCTGATTGGTTTTGAGAACGCCATTAACCTCTGGTTTAGGCAGAATGCTCCCGAATACACCCTTGATATCGCCGGCCCAAGTTTGATCTTCGCCCACATGAGCCAAGAGAGTATATCGAGCATGATCACCGGTACCGTCGTTGCCCTATTCGTCATTTCTCTTATATTGAGTATTGCTCTAAAGAGCTGGTCATACGGAGTAATAAGCCTTATACCCAATTTGCTACCTGCCGCTGTTGCATTTGGTTTATGGGGGCTGATTGACGGTCAAGTAGGAATGAGCCTATCCGTTGTACTGGGTATGACACTGGGCATTGTTGTAGACGATACGGTGCACTTTCTCAGTAAATACTTGCTTGCCCGCCGAGAGAATGGCGCAGACCCCGCAACCGCCGTGCGCTATGCTTTTGCGAATGTCGGTCGCGCGCTGTGGATCACCACCTTTGTATTAGTGGCTGGGTTTTCGGTTTTGGCTATGTCCACATTTAAATTCAATGCGTACATGGGCATGTTAACGGCGATTACGATCTTGATTGCCTTAATCATCGACTTTTTGTTCTTGCCTCCCCTATTGATAGCAATCGATAACGCCCGTGAGAAAGTATCGAGCAGAAACGAGGCTGGTGATCAGAGCACCATTAACGACGCCAACCCTATTCTACCAACACGCTAACAGTCTGATAAACGCAGTCATCGGAGAATCACTATGTTCAATACACGACAAATTACATCGAGAATAGCCCCCATTTTTCTCGCCATAACACTATCAACAACATTAGCGACGTTCGCTAGGACAGCTTTAGCAATCACACCACAGGAAGAAGGATTAAAGATTGCAAAAGAAGTTAAAAGTCGCGATACGGGCTGGACTGATAGCACAGCCAATATGATGATGATTTTAAGAAATGAACAAGGCCAAGAAAGCCTACGGGAAGTTTCCATCAAGACTCTGGAACAGGTGAGCGAAGGCGACAAGAGTTTAACGGTATTTAACACCCCCAGAGATGTCAGAGGCACCGCATTTTTGAGCTTCTCCCACCCCACTGGGGCTGATGATCAGTGGCTCTATTTACCCGTACTAAAACGGGTAAAGCGCATATCATCAAAGAACAAATCTGGGCCCTTTATGGGGTCTGAGTTTTCATTTGAAGATTTCAGCTCCTATGAAGTGGCGAAATATACTTACACATTAATAGGCACAGAGAACGTCGATGGCGTTACACAATTCTTGGTAGAGCAAATCCCCGTGGATGAGAATTCTGGATATACCCGACGTATTGCGTGGATCGATGAACAGGAATTTCGCACCCAAAAGGTAGAATTCTATGATCGAAAAGGATCGCTTCTTAAAACCTTAACCTATGACAATTATAAGCAATACTTAGGTGAATACTGGCGATCTGAAAAGATGACCATGATCAATCATCAAAGCGGTAAAAGCACCGAATTGCAATGGAAAAACTATGCCTTTAGAACCGGGCTCAAGGACAGCCACTTTAATCGCAACAGTTTGAAGCGTGCGCGCTAACCCTTAGAAACAGGGACGATATTATTCAAGCTCTTCCCCTACCCCTTTCAAACCATCCCACAGCAGGCGCGCTACCGGTCCCGGTAGCGTGCTTTTCTGCCGGGCAGCAAAGTAATTGAAAACATTGTTATTATTTCCATCGGTGAGCGCTATCTTGACCAACGTTCCATCAGCCAGTTCATCAACAATAAGATGCTCTGGCAACATCCCCCAGCCCATACCACTTAATGTCAGCATTTTTTTGGTGGCCAGGTCATTCACATACCAACAGCGCTGACCATCTTGCACACCAAAGCTCACACTCTTACTTTGGTTGCCGGTGTCTTGCACAATAATCTGATATTCTTTTTCAAGTTCCCGTTGAAATCGAAGGTTAGGATGTCGTGACAACAACATGGGAGAAGCAACATTGACTATCGCCCCTTGGCAAATACGGGCAATATCTAGCGTTTTTTGAATCGTCAATTCATCGATAACAATAGCAATCGCCAGATCGGCTTCGCCGTTATTCAAGGCCTCCATTGCCCCGGTGACCTGCTCTTGGCGTAGAATAATTTGAGTATCGGGAAACTTTTCTTGCACCATTCCCAAGACCGGCAGCAACAGATTCATATCAAATGCACCACTCACCGCTAAGGTAACACTGGCTTCATTGCCCGCACTGAGATGATGGCTAAGGTTTTCTATTTCCACTGCCTTGTCCAGTAACGTTAACGCTAGCTGAAATATCTGCTCACCTTCTGCAGTCAAGATCATTCGATAGCCATCACGATTAAACAGCTGTATGCCCAACTGACTTTCTAGTTGCTTGATCCCTTTGCTCACCGCGGCCTGAGTCTTAAATAAGCGCTCACTAGCCGCTTTTAAGGTTCCTTGTTCTGCAACGGTTTTTAGCATTTTTAACTGATCGATCTTCATTGGTCCCCTTAATCCGTCACTCACATAGTTGTATCTATTCTAGTCACGGTATATTTTAGCTACCCCATTAGATCCTACTTTGATATGCATGACAATTGAGGCATTCCACTCATCTTAAACGAATATGCTTGCATGTAATCTCGCCCCCCGTCTAAATGTCCTTCAGAATGATCTTGTCCGCTTCCGACCTTAGTAATATGCAATATAACCCCAATAAAAAAGCCGGACAATGTCCGGCTTTTTTATTCATACTTAGAACAACCTACTAACGCCCTTGCAATGCAGCAATACGCTTTTCCATTGGGGGATGTGACATAAACAACTCAGAAAACGTCTTTCCACCGTTAATACCAAAAGCCTGCATCTCGCCCTGTAAATGGCTCGGCGATGAGTTTGATAAACGCTTTAATGCACCGACCATATTATTCGTTCCCGCTAACGCCGCACCACCTTCGTCAGCTTTAAACTCTCGAATCCGCGAAAAATAAGCCACAATAATACTGGCCAGTACGCCTAGGCACATTTCTAATACAAACACGACGCCCATATAAGCGAACATACCCAAGCCTTCACCTTCTTCGTCATCTCCTGCAAGCGCGCTACTTATGGCACCCGCAATGATGCGTGCAAAGAAAATAACAAAGGTATTCACAACCCCCTGGATCAACGCCAAGGTCACCATGTCACCATTGGCGATATGTGATACCTCGTGGGCAAGCACTGCTTCCACTTCCTCTTTGGACATATTGTTCAACAATCCAGTACTGACCGCGACTAACGAAGAATTCTTGCTCGCGCCTGTGGCAAATGCATTCATATCATCAGCGTGATAAACCGCCACTTCCGGCATTCCAATGCCCGCCCGCTGCGCCTGACTCGCAACGGTATCCATTAACCATTTCTCCATCCCATTTGACGGTGATGTGATGACTTGCGCTTTAGTGGACCATTTCGCCATTTTCTTGGACATTAGCAGCGATATAAAGGAGCCTCCCATACCAAAAGCCAATGCGATAACCAATAAACCGGTCGTTGATCTTCCATCGACTCCAAGTAGCGACAGCACCACACTGAGCACCAGCATAATGGCCAAATTCGTGGCTAAGAACAATACTACACGTTTCATCTAACCTAACTCCTCTATTGAATGATTCACGGACTGAATAAGGGGCATTCCCATTTTCACCCGTCATACACCCTATATGCGTCCCGTTTTCCAACTTACAAGATATTGCCGGAATAATATTTAGCCAAATCAACACTCTCAGCCGATACTAGTAGCTATACAGGCTAATAAGCATAAGGAAAGTCATAAAATGCACTATCTCTACTTGCTGCTGTTCTTACTCATATCCAACATTACGACCGCGTCTGAGCCGGATCAGCAGGTTCCACTGGTAACCGGTGAATTCCCTCCATATTCCAGTAATTCCCTGACCAACGGAGGAATGATTACCGAGCTTGTTGAAGCTGCATTTGATAGTCAACGCCAGGCTACATCAATCACCTTTCTACCTTGGAAACGCGGTTATGGCGAAACCCTTCATCACGATTATTTCGCTACCTTTCCCTATGTAAAGGACGCTAGCCGAGAAAAGTTATTTTGGTTTTCTCGGCCAATTTTTACGTCCAAGGTAAGACTATTTACACTGAAGAAGAGCAACCTTCGTTTCGAGATAGACTCAGATTTACAAGGACTTACGACATGCGTTCCTCAAGGTTATTCAACCCAAGAAATTGAACGATTTATCGAAAAGAAGCTAATTAGCGTAACCATGACACCCAAAAACGATACCGCTTGTATAAAAGCCTTACTCGCAGGACGCGTTGACGTATTTTCTGTTAATGAAATCACCGGCTGGAATATCATTAACAAACTCTACGGCCCGTCAGATAAGTTCTCCACTATTGGTAAGAGCATATCTCAAAACAATTACTATCTTATCGCAAGTAAGCGCTACCCCAATGGAAAGGCCCTTATTGATAGTTTCAATAAAGGGCTTAGCTATCTACAAAAACAAGATACTTATCGCTCAATTGTGGCAAAGTACCTGCCTAAGCCATAAAGAAACACCTACAATTCCACCCCTTTATACCGGATATACGACGTTATAAACCAGGTACTGACTTTCCCCAACTTGGCCCTCACGGCGTATTCATTAATGAATTTTGCATAGCCGTATTCTAGGAAATACGGTTTGTCCGCACGATAGTTTAATAGATGAGCCAAATTTCGTGCCCGCCTGAACGCATCCAGCGCTCCCCATGAAAACCAACAATCACTGATATCAATCAACGCATAATGGCCATCAGATTGACGTAATATATTGCCTAAATGAATCGCTCGGAAAAAAACGCCCTGCTGGTGTAGCTCCACCATAATGTCCACGAGCGTCGAAATACCGCCATTACCAACATCAGACACGTGGTCTCTGAACTCTATTCCATCAACGGCACGATATCGAAGTGCGTTAAATCGACCATCTTCTGCCACCATCGTTTTACATACCGTCACTGAAGGCACATTTCGTCGCTGTAGCTCTTGGCTGTTCTTGATGAACAACTTGTAAGGCGAAAATAACGCTCGTGAAGACAACTTCCTTTTGGGACGATAAAAGAGCTTGTATATGTAGCCATCGTTGGTCAGCAACACCTTCGGCGCATCAGCCCCACCCTCTAGTAAGGAAGAGTTTGATAGTAATTGCGCTAAATCGGCATCCGTAAGAATAGAAGTCTGCATACATCCAACCGTGACAATGACGTCATTTGGCCCCACAGGCAAAACGAACAAGAAAGGCGGCATTCTACCTGCTTCGACTAGTGAAATCTAACACTCACCCAATATAACTAGGCAGCTTAGGTGCGTAATGTTATTCACCAGACTTAATTACCAAACCTAAGGTTTGTTTATATATTAAACCGGAATTTTATTGACAATAGTAACCATTCTCACTACGATTCCGCTGGTTAAATACGAATCAGTATCACTATCAGGGGGTCACCATGAAACTTCGCCCAATCCAAAACCTATTAGGTTTGAGCGCTCTAACAACAGCAATTCTTCTTACCGGCTGCGGCGGCGGTGGTGGTGGTAGCGACGGCTCAGACGCGGGTTCAAGTGACTCAGCGACGCAGTACGCGTTTAGCAGTAAGTTCTTAGATGGTGAGAGTGCTGTTAGCTACACTGGTCAGACCGCGCGTCAAATTCTAGTCGCCGATTTAACAGAAGCAATTGGTGATCTGGAAAAAGAAGCTGGCGCAGAAGTCGTAACCGATATCGGTTTCTACATTAGCGGAGACGTAGACACTACCAATTACCTATTCGAGATTACAGACGAGACTGTTGAGCCTGGTCCCACCTATGGCGATATTAGTACAGGAAAAACCCTCGATGGAAAAATAGCGGGCGGCGATGGTAGCGGCGGCGGTGAAACTTCAATGCTTATTGGCGATGAATTTTTTGGTTGGGTAGAGGGTATGGATGGAGACCCACTACCGATTGAATTGGTTGACTACCTTCTCGCTGAGCTTCAAACAACGGTTAGAGATGTAACCGATCCAACAATTGATGTGACTGGTGGCGATGCCATTATTACTTCTGCAACCGTTGATACCAAAGGACGTGATTTTAAACAGTTAATCCAAAAGTTCTTACTTGGCGCGGTTAATTTCTCCCAGGGCACCAATGACTACCTACAATACGATTTTTCTGGTGCCAACACTCAGGACGGGACTAAAGCCTATACCACGGCAGAGCACAAATGGGATGAGAGTTTCGGCTATTTTGGTGCTGCGCGTAATTACAATGATTATACCGACACTGAAATCCGCGCACAGAGCGGTCGAGCTGAATATGCTAACGGCTACAATGACTTGAGTGGTGATGGGCTAATAGATCTTCGTTCTGAAATAAACCTTTCTAATTCTGTTAACTGTGCAAAACGAGATATCGGTCGTACCACAGACTTTACTAAAACCGCTTTTGATGCCTTCCTAGCAGGTCGCCAAGCCCTGAATGAAGCAGCAGGGAATACCCTTACTGCAGACCAAATCACTGCACTTGACGCCACATTAGAAACACAAGCTGGAATTGCAGCAAAAACATGGGAAAAATGTATCTCCGCCACCGTCGTTCACTACATCAATGATCTACGCTCTGACCTCAGCAATTATGAGGGCGATAATTTCGCAGACCTTGATAACTATATGGACGTCGCCAAACATTGGAGTGAAATGAAAGGTTTTGCACTGGGTTTACAGTTCAGCCCCTACTCACCCTTCAGAGATGGGTCTGTTGCCGGCATTGATGTTGATGACCTCAAGCAAATCTTCGAGTTAATGGGTGATGCACCAGTACTAGCCGACGGTTCACAGAATGGCGTAGCAGCGACAGGTGATGCCGCTACTGCTGTTGCAGAGTACCGTGCAGACCTCCTTACTGCCCAAGGTATTTTACAAACCGCTTATGAGTTTGATGCAACCGATGTCGATAACTGGTAAAACAGTAACCCTGTAAAATTAACAAAAGGCGCCTAGGCGCCTTTTGTCGTTTGTTCCAATTCAAAAAAATACACTTTTTACTGAGAAACCTTCATGAAAAAAATTGCCACTGCAATGTCGGTCATGACCTTGGCGTTAACAATGCAAGGCTGCGGAAGCAGCTCTAGCTCCGAAGAATCCACAGAGCTATATTCACTCTACCAAGACCTTGCCGATAATATTATCATCCCCAATTATCAAGCATCTTCAACCGCAGCGGCAGGACTTGCTGGGGCAAGCGGAAGCATACAACAATATTGTGATGCCATCGGTTCAGGCAGTGAAGCAACTGCACTTACCACGGCAAAAAATGCCTGGTTAACCACCATGGCAGCATGGCAGCGGGCCGAAGTTCATAAATTTGGCCCTGTTACCGACGATGAAAATGCACTTCAAAACCGTATCCTCCCCTATGCTGACTTATCTATCAGCACCTGTGGAATTGACCAAGCAGCAGTATCGGCACAAGACGTAAGCTTTGACTTTGATGCACGGTCAAGAAACCAAAAAGGCCTCGGTAGCATCGAATACCTATTATTTAACACCGACCTTACTCACACCTGCCCTAGTCAAATCACTGAAACTACGGACTGGAACGCGCGCACAGAGCAAGAACGCAAAGAATGGCGCTGCGATTTAGCCCGTATAGTCGCTGATGATCTGAGCTCAGCGATGGCGTCAGTAACCACTGAATGGGAATTAGATGGGAGTAACTACCGAGGTGTTTTTATTAACCCGGAAAAAGCCGAAGAGTTTCTAACCGCAATCAGTGATGGCTTATTTTATCTTGAAACCATTGTTAAGGATAAGAAACTAGGAATCGCGATGGGTATCAGCTCTTCTTGCAGTGACTTTACCTGCCCTAGCCAGCTTGAATCTGCCTATAGCGAGAGTTCATTAGCAAATATCAAGGTAAACCTAGAGAGCTTTGAAGATTTCTTAACCGGTAATGGCGGGTTAGGTCTCGATAGCTTGATTAGTGATGCCGGCGTCCCACAGGTTACCGAAGACCTATTACAATATGTCGATGACGCTATCACAGAAATAAACAACAACAGCACCAGTGCATTTGATCAGGCCACAGAAATCGATAGCACGTTAGAAGAAACTGAGTGTACCAATGCAACCGCAGCACCAGACACCCCCAGTAGCTTCCCTGCATGTAACCTTTACGGTCATGTAAAAAATATTACTGATACCTTAAAATCAGGCTTTGTTGCTGCAATCAGCCAGAGTATCCCTGAAGGCGCGCAGTCAGATAACGACTAGCTCACTCTACATATTTGATTGCACAGGAAATGATTACAATGAAAAAAATAGCCGGTTTATTGGCCCTTGTCAGCAGTGCGAACCTTATCGCACAACCCGAAGACAATGCAAAGAACACAGCACCTGAAACACCCAGAATTGTTGAAGAAGTCCTTGTTACCGGCGGCCAAGAAGCCATCGATACCCTGGGTGGCTCTGCCCAACTTCTGGATCAAGAAGTATTGGAACAATTTGACTACACCGATTTAAACCAAGTCATGAGCTTTGTGCCTGGTGTTTATGTAAGACAGGAAGATGGTTACGGATTACGCCCTAACATAGGGATTCGTGGTGCTACTTCTGACAGAAGCCAGAAAATCACCTTAATGGAAGACGGCGTATTAATCTCGCCCGCGCCCTATACCGCACCTGCGGCCTATTATATTCCTAATATTCCTCGCATGGCCGCCGTCGAAGTGATTAAAGGGCCATCAGCAATTCTTCACGGTCCCCATACTGTCGGTGGTGCTATCAACTTTGCCACAAAAGCCATACCTGATGAGGCAGGTGGCGAGATCGATGCCACCATCGGTAGCGACGCCTACCACAAACTTCGTGTACAGTACGGCGACAACAGCGAACAGTTTGGTTACTGGGTAGAAGCACTGACCTATGGCGCTGACGGATTTAAAGAACTGGAAAATGGCGATGATACAGGGTTTGTGCGCAACGACCTTAATACAAAGCTACAGTGGCGTACCTCAGGTGATGTTGATATGCCACAGCAGTTCACCCTTAAACTGGGCTATGCCGATGAAGAATCCGATGAGACTTACCTTGGCCTTACGGATGAGAATTTTGATGATGACCCCTATCAACGGTATGCCGCTAGCCAGTTAGATAAATTTGAATCTGATCATTCTCAAATACACCTTGATCACGTCATTATGATTAGCGATACCTTTAAGTTGAATTCCAAATTGTATTGGAATGAATTTAATCGTTCCTGGAATAAGTTTGATGGATTTATTGATAACACTCCAGCTAACACAGTACTGAATAACGAAGAAGACTACCCGAACCTTATCGGTATTATTCGTGGCGAGCAGGATTCCACCCCTGGAGATAATAGAGAGCTGATCGACATCACCAACAATGACCGAACCTACGGTTCCTACGGCCTTCAGGTATCGGGCCTATTTGATATTGCAGGCGATAAATTCGATCAGGAATTAACGGTTGGTGCACGTTATCACTACGATTATGTAGATCGCTATCACACTGTCAAAGGCTACCGAATGGAAAGCGGACAACTGGTGGATTACAACGATTACAGTGGACTCAAAGGTGATAACAAGGCGGATACGACTGCCCTTGCTTTATTTATCCAAGACAAGATTTTTTGGGACGCTTGGGAAATTACCGCCGGACTTCGATATGAAAATATCGAAGGTAAGTTTGAAGATCGCGAAGCAAATACCGATAAAGATAGTAACCAATCAGTGTTTATGCCCGGTATCGGTGTTTTTTGGCAGTATACCGAAACCGTTGGCTTACTTGCCGGTGTCAACAAAGGCTTCTCTCCTGCAGGACCTGGCTCAGAAGCAGACCCAGAAGAAAGTATCAACTATGAAGCGGGAATTCGATACGAAAATGACGCACTGCGAACTGACGTTATTGGTTTCTTCAGCGATTACGACAATCTGATTGGCCGCTGTCGAGCCAGCGATACCGCATGTGATGTAGGAGACGAATTTAATGGTGACGCCGTTAAGATCTATGGCGTTGAAGCAACAGGCAGCTATTATATTGACCTAGACAGCGGATATTCACTTCCGCTATCGGCTTCCTATACCTATACACGATCGGAGTTCCAAGAAACCTTTAGATCGGACTTTTCACAATGGGGTGATGTACAAGAAGGTGACGAACTGCCTTACCTACCAAGAAATATTGCACGCGTACAAGCCGGCATCGAAAGCGATATCTGGCAGTATTTTGTTGCGGTAAAATATACCGATCAAATGCGTGATGTGCCGGGACAGGACGACATTCGAGAGGAAGCCTATACCGATGCCCTCACCACTGTTGATATGTCGCTAAGCTGGAACGTAAGCGAAAGCCTACTCACTCAGTTCACCATCGACAACATATTTGATGAAGAAGCCGTTGTGTCTCGTCGCCCTTTCGGCGCCCGACCTAACAAGCCTCGCTCTTACTACGCACGTGTAAAATACACGTTCTAAGTCTCATCAACATATAAGCAACCTCGGGTAAGCAATGGAATATTTGATAGAAGGGCTTTTAGCCCCCTTTGCTTACCCTGTTGACCCCAGTAAACGGATTTTCTGGGGCTTTCTCCTCTCGTCGTTAATTCTCGCAAGCATCAGTGTTACTGTAAGCCAGCGATCTTTTTCCCCTAAAGCTCAACTCGCCGCATTAGTAAACCCTCGTTATTGGTTTACTCGGTCTTCTCTTGTTGACGTGAGTCTGTTGTTTCTCAACAGTGTGATTCGAGCAGTACTACTGGTCCCCAGCTTTGGCGTGAAACTGGGAGCAACGGTGATTGTTGCCTCGTTCTTGCAGAGTAATCTCGGCGACGCACCAACCCTTCATACACCTATCGCTCTCATCGGATTACTCTATTCCGCCTGTTACTTTTTGACCGAAGATATTTCTCGCTTTACCCTGCACTACCTCTCACATAAATTACCTTGGTTATGGCATTTTCATAAGGTGCACCATAGCGCAACGATGCTCACCCCTCTGACCATTCACCGAGTACACCCCGTCGAAATGGTCCTCTATTACCTCCGTGGCATGATTGTATTTGGTTTAATCAGCGGCCTGTTTATCTATCTGTTTCGCGACAAGATCAATGGCTGGGATATTTTGGGCATTGAGGCGTTTGGTTTCTTATTCAATCTACTGGGAGCCAATCTACGGCATAGCCCGATTTGGCTATCATTTGGAAAGCTTGAAGCGGTATTTATCAGCCCCGCACAACACCAGATCCACCACAGTACGGCCCCCCAGCATGTAGACAAAAATATTGGGACCTGCCTTGCGGTATGGGACAAGATGATGGGCACGTGGTTACCCGCAAGGAATGAACAAGTGCATTACTACGGTTTAACCAAGCATACAGACGAGAACGCAGACCAAGCAGTCACGCCCACACTATAGGGCGAAGCATATTACACCTAGAAGCTGCACCTAAACATTAGGCATAAAAAAGGCGATGATATCATCGCCTTTTTTTATGCTGTCATCGTAGCAGAATGCTGACTTACGAAGGCTCTGCCACCATATCAAACCGCTGCTCTAGGTATGCAATAATATCGGACGACTCATACATCCACGTCACACCGTTATTCTCTTCTATACGCAAACAAGGCACTTTCAGGGCACCACCTTCCGCTTCTAACTCTGCCGCTGCCTTGGCATCTCGCTTAGCGTCTCGTGTGGCGATAGGTAGCCCTTGTCGCTTCATCGCCCATCGAACCTTTACACAGAATGGACACGCCGCATACTGATACAAGGTGAGGGACTTTGCTAAGGTATTTACTTCCGCTTGCTCTGCCGCATCACGGCTAACGGCTGAAGGCCTATATAAAAAATCAACCAATAGAATGATTCGGGCAAGTACCCACCGGACGATAGTCATCTTACAATTTACCTATTTGTTAACAAGCTTGAGGGAAGGAGGCGGATTCTAACACTATCCACCTCCTTAGGACATTAGTCCTTAAGACACATCAATCAGTTCTACGGTTCCATCTTCTAATATTTCTGCAATTTGCCCTTTTGGCTCATCAAGAAATACCGTTAGTAACCCAAACACGACAACACAAGAGACCGCAATCACCATAAAGAAGGTATTCGCATCGGCAAGAGAATTCACCAATAAGAATGATGCGGCACCAACATTACCATAGGCCCCCGTCATGCCCGCAATTTGACCCGTGAGTCGACGCTTTATCGTTGGCACAACACCAAAGGTTGCCCCTGCCCCTGCTTGCACAAAGAAAGAACAAAACACCACGACGGCGGTAATCATCCAAAACTCCCATTCCGGAGCAATAAACGATAATCCAAAGTACCCAATAGCGGATCCAAGAACCGTCAGCAACAAGGTTTTCTTTCGGCCTATTTTATCACTTAAGTAACCGCCACCTGGACGAGCAACCAAGTTCATCGCCATAAAGAACCCTGCTAATAACGCTGCCTTTGCAGGTTCGTAGCCAAACTCTGTCGTAAAATATAATGGCAACATCGACACCACCGCCACTTCCGATCCAAAGGTCACCATATAAGCAAGATCTAACATGGCCACTTGTTTGAATTTATACCGGTGTAACTCGGGAATTTCTGTATTGAGGTTTTCTTTATTCACCCGGTAGATATTCACCACTTGCCATAAGAACCAAACACCTAGCCCTACCCAAATAGCATTGGTCATTGATTCCGACAATAACGCTACACCGGCAGGTGATAATCGCCAGCAAATAATGGCCATTGCCGCAAAGATCGGCACACACATAATGACATACAGTACAAAGTCGCCTTTACTGGTGACTTCCATCGGGCCCAATTTTTTCGGCGAAAAGTAGGTTGCTCCTTTTGGTGTGTTTCGAACATAACGATAAAAGACAAAGGAATACAAAATCGCGACAATGCCAGATATCGCAACGGCTGCCCTCCAACCATCGGTCATAATGGATGCAAAACCTACCGCCATCGCGGGTAAGGTAAAATTAGCTACCGCAGCGCCAAAGTTGCCCCACCCTCCATAAATTCCCTGCGCCGCTCCTGCTTGTTTAGCAGCGAACCATTCGGTCACTAAGCGTATGCCAATAACAAACCCAGCACCGGTAAAGCCTAATAAGAAACGCGCCGCTGCTAGTTGTTCATAGGTTTGTGCTGACGCAAAAGCCAAACAGATCACACCAGAAATCGCCAACAGAAGACTGAACATTAAGCGCGGACCATACTTATCAACCAACGAGCCCACTAACGTTCTCGCGGGAATGGTTAGCGCAACGTTCAAGAATAATAGCGCTTTTGCTTCTGCGTCGGTTAAGCCGAAGGTTATCTGAATATACGGCATCAATGAGGCATGGCAGAACCACATAAAGAAGGTAATAAAAAATGCCACCCATGACAGGTGAAGCACTTTTATCTTTCCATCACCTAGATTAAATACATTAAAACTGCTGTTCGACACGCGGTTATCTCCTACACAACTGATAATTGCTGGCCAATAAATAGAATTTTCCTAAGGCAAAGCAACAAGTATGCCAGAACGGCACACGCCCTATTTACCTAGGTGAACACCTACTCTGGGAGCCCCCAAAGGTATTTCGCAACGCCCCAGTAAAATGGGAAAGGCAAGTCTATCAAAGACAAGCTGCACCATAAAGGTGCAAAACAACGTATTTGGTTATGCGCCCAACTGGCGGGCACGCGTGAAGAAATGACTCACCAACTGATAAAAACGCGTGATATGTAGGGGTTTGTCGCCCAAATAGCGGTGCACAAAGTAGAATGGCCAGTGCCGTCCATGGTAGCCGGGTAATAGACGTATTAACTTTCCTTCCATAATAGCGCCACCCACAGCAAATTCAGGCAACAACGCAAAGCCCATATTTTCTAGCGTCATGTCCAATACGCAGGGCAGTGAATTCGACCGAATAAAGGGTCGAATATCCAGCTTACACAGGGCTTCAGTATCATTACTTTGCCCAACGGATAAGGTCTCATCCTGCCAAGGCGCGGTAATCCAATGCAATGGTATTAGGTCATTTGGTGTCGATAATGCTGCCTGCTGGACATAACCGGGGCCTGCAACCAATATCTCAACCGCACCACCAATGGGTAATGCACGGTAATTACTATCTCTCAAATCACCCGCATAGACCGCCACGTCCAAGTTGTTACGAATCAAATCCATCGGTTCATCAGTAATCACCAACGACGGCTCAAGTTTTGGAAACTCGATACATAGCTGCTTTATCGCTGGCACCACAATATCTTTTTGACAGGCATGGGGGGCGGTAATAGAAAAAGGCCCAGACGGTGTTTCTTTACTACTGGAGAGCTCCTCAAACGCCAAATTCACTTGCCCGGACAATAACTCACTTCTGGTCAGCAACTTATGCCCGGCAGACGTTAGCGACATACCTCGGGTATGGCGAGACAATAACTGTTGCCCCAAATACCCCTCCAGCCGCTTAACTTGCTGACTGACCCCTGACTTACTCATGCCTAGCGTACCAGCAGCGCCGGTAAAGGATTGCTGCTTAGCCACTTCTGCAAATACCAGTAACGCGGGCAGCATTTTTACATTGTTCATATTTTTAAACAATCAGTTCATTTTTAAGAGATTGTTTCATTATTGTGGCAACCTTATTCTAAGTCAACGCTCACGGCGACATAAGCAATCATTTACTGAACACAACAAAAGGAAGCCATTATGACCGCACTGATTATTGTTGACCTCACCCCTATCGACAAAGAAGCCCTCACAACCTATAGCGCGTTGGCAGCAGAAACTTTATCCGCGTTTGGCGGTGAATTCTTAGCAAAAGGTGGCATCATCGCTTTACACGGGGACTCTGCATTCTCAACCAAGGTGGTTATTCAGTTCCCTAGCCACCAACACGCCAACGACTGGTACCACTCAGACGCCTACCAGAAAATCATTCCAACGCGGAACAAAGGTATGGATAGTCAATTCCATTTGATCGGTTAAATTCAGCCGAAAGAAACTTCCCTACCGATGTCCGGTCAAACAACGACAGAATACTTCGTTTATTGACCGGACTTTACCTTCTCATGCTGCATTCGCCCATTACCTTGGAAGCCCTCGCCGTTATAGACGCCATTGATAAACGGGGCAGTTACGCCTCTGCGGCAGAGCAACTTAACAAGGTGCCATCCGCTTTATCCTATATTGTGCAAAAATTGGAAGAGCAGCTAGCAGTCACCCTATTCCAAAAGCAGGGCCGCCGCTCTGTGCTCACGCCCGCTGGCCGACATTTATTAGTGGAAGGCAGGCATGTGCTTCAAGCAGTCAATGTGCTGTCTGATAAAACCAAAGCCATTGCCACCGGCTGGGAATCTCGATTACGTATTGCCATTGATTCTGCCATGGACCCCGTACCAATCTTCGCAGTGCTAGAAACCTTTCTTAAGGATCACCCGTTAATTGAAATTGATATCAGCGAAGAAGTGCTCAATGGCGCATGGGAAGCGCTGATTGAAGATCAAGTGGATTTACTTATTGGCGCACCACCACCGATGCCCACACAAAAGGGTATAGACACTGTCGCCCTAGGCGCATTCGACCCAGTATTTGTGGTTACGCCAGACCATCCCTTATCTCATTTACCGACACCGTTAACGGAAGAGGATATTGCCCAATATCGAACCATCGTCGTTCATGATTCAGCGCAAGCCGCGATCCCCTGGACCCGCGGCGTTATCTCAAAAAGCCGCTATTTTTATGTCCCTACTCTTGAATACAAAATCAAAGCGCAGTTATCTGGGCTCGGCGTAGGCTTTTTACCCAGAAGCCGCGCTCAACCCCATTTAGACAGCGGTGAGTTTATTGAAATTCCAGTTGCGGATGAACATATGGAAGAACATTTGTTGATGGCGTGGAAAATCGTCAATCGAGGAAAGGGATTGCAGCAACTAAAATCGATGCTATTAGACGCTGAGCTCTTGCCCTCCTAATTGCATGCCATTGCAACCCAACGGTCCAACGTCCAAAATAACGCAAGACCACCTATACCATAGGGTAATACTACTCTGAGCTGTCGCATTGGATATTGGCCTATAATTTTTGTACTCAACACCGTGGCGCTAATCAATATCCCAATAAAGAACAATTGCCCCAATTCTACTCCCACGTTAAACGCCAACAGCGCTACCATTAATTCCGATGGTGGCACAGAGAGTAAACTCAACGCTCCGGCAAACCCGAGCCCATGTAACAGGCCAAAGGCCCCAGCAACAATCCATGGATACCGGACCGTTAATCCACCGTTGCCTTTATTCATCTGAATCACTTCGTAAGCCAACACTACAATAGATAACGCGATACAGGTTTCAATCGGTGCCGAGGATATCTTCACAACGTTGAAAGAAGCCAACGCCAGAGTAACACTATGGCCAACGGTAAACGCAGTAATCGTTTTTATTAGGGTTGTGGGGGACAACACCAACAACAAAATCGCCAGCACAAACAGTAAGTGATCATAGCCTGATAACATGTGCTCCATGCCCAACAAACCATAACGTTCTAAGCTTTTCCATTGATCGACAGACTGCACCGACAGCTCACTGAGTCGAATAACAATCTGATCATTTTCCCGTAGAAAAAGCGCTTGAATAGCTTCGTCGGAAAACCCCGTCGCTGTTAACAAAAGCGCGCTTCGCTGCCAAGACAGAATGATCTCATCATGACCGGTGAGTAACTGTTTGCAGGTAAAATGATAGGTTATCTTATTTTGAGTTTTGAGAACGCTAGATGTGTTATCCGACTGAAGGCTATATTCACATTGGTTCGGCAATCTTGGTGCTGAAATAACATACGCACCCGAGGTCAATACTCGCCACTGATATCGCCAAGGGGCCTCTTCAGTTTTTACCTGCTCAAGCCAGGCTTTAGCCAATCCTAGGTCATGTGCATGAACCGGGGTGGTAGCCACACACAGGACAATTAACGATGACAGCAGCCACTGCCCCCGAGAGAGGCATTTTAGCGTCACTGCGACGCCTCTATACGAATGGTATATTGTTGTCTGAGCTCCGCTACTTTTGCAGTAACACGTTTATTCTGCTCATCGCGAATCCATGCATTTTTTACGTACTTCCCCACGCTCTCGTACGGTTTAATACGCCCCTGCTCAACGCTGTTCACTCGAATGAAATGCTGCCCAAAAGGGCTATCTATTGGCCCCAACCATTGTCCATGCGGCGCATCCTGAAGAGCCGCAGCAACATGACCACCCAATCGCGCGGCAACCGTTGCTTGAGTCACTGAGGTAAATACCAGGGGAAAACGCGAATCATGATCACCAGGGGGGGTATTCTTATGAACCCCATCACCCAGTAAGGAAACATCTTCGGCCTCAGCTAACTGCGCCAACATATCGTCGGGCGGATGATGTTGACGAGAAAAATAATGCTGATGAAAACTAAAAACAGGCTCAGCTACGAACTCGTCTTGGTGGAAAAGATAATACGCCGTTAATTCATTCTCCTTAGGCTGTCGTTGCTCGGCAGAATATATAGCCTCCAGTTTTCGCAACATGCGAGTTCGAATAATTTGATCGTCATCAAGACCCAATCGGTGAGCTTCTCTTAGAAGTATCTCTTTATCAATATATTCTTGAATGGCCTGGTCTATTTCAGCAGGTTCTAATCCAGCAACATCTGACCCAGCACCTTTCAGCGAGAGCCGTTGTGCCAAGATATAGGATTGTGTCTCTGCTGAAATGACGAGCGTTTGATTTCCTCCGTGACTAACAACCTCATCAACAAAGAAAATACCCCCTGCGATAAGACAAAATATCACAAGGGGATCAAAACCTATGCGCTGTATAACACGAGGTAACACTGACATATAATCGACTGAACCTGCTATGGATCTGCTTGTACTAAAGTAAACGATCCTTGAGAGCTATCGTCCACTTCAAACTGTTGTGTTACTGGAGAGTACGTATAAAAATCAACACGATCTTCCAACGGTTTAAATACATAATATCTCAACAACATCACCTCTTGCGCATCACATTGATAATCCACAATAAAGTTCTGCGCCACACCACCCCTTGGGCCGTTGGTGGTATACCATGCTTCACGCTGACACACATGCCCTGCGTTGGATAAAATCACGTTATCGTATTGATACAATAGATTATCTTTAATATAGCTGGTGGCCCAGGTGTCATGGGTTGCTAAGATGACCTTTCTATTTGGGTTCGCCGCCAGAATACCTTTGGCCCAATTCATACTTGCCGCTTTATACCCTGAATATTGGTCATTCGCTTCAACCTGAAGAAACATATAATCTTCATTGCCGATTGTCATCAAACCATAGTTATTTTCAATACCACCAAAGTTACCACCCCACCACGGCTCACTGGAGAAACTAGATACTGGAAAATACTGATTCATGGTCCATGGATCGTCATGGTTTCCGGTAATGGGCATAAAAGGTACTTGCCCATATAACTTATCCCATGCAGAGGTTGAATTATCCCATTCCCAACTGTTGTTCCAGCTCTCAACAATATCTCCTAGACCCTGCACAAACTTGATATTGAGATCGTCCTTAGTATCGACAATCCAATCAAACGCGGTTCGCATATGGCCGATAGGCGCATTATCACGATTCTGGGAATAATGCTGAGTATCCGGCACGACCACTAACGTCCACTCACCACGACTCTTATTCACGGTGTGCGGCCCTGCGCTTGCCGGAGAAACATCAATATAATTCAGGTTAAAGTCACCATCATCAATATGCAGAGTAATGGTTTGTGTTCCAGCCTCTAATGCAATACCTCTAGCGGTAACTGTCTTCCACGTCTGCCAACCTCCAGAGCGAGATAAATAAATACTATCCGATAGATCATTACCATTCACACTGAAACGCACTGACGAACCATTTCCTTCACTGGCAACCCGTAGATGAAAATCATAGTCCCCTGCTTCTGCAACATTAACGGTGTACGTTATCCATTCGCCATCTCGTAACCACCCAACGCCATAACCACCGCCGGTATCAAACGACTTTTCAATATCCACTTCATCACTGCGGTACTCGCCTCCGACGTTTTCACTGTCGACATCAGAATAGGCAACACCAGCACAGCCGTCATCATAATTTTCAGCTTCAATACGCCCAGGTAGCGATACCGCAGTGCCGCCATAAGGCGTAGTATTACTGCAAGGGTTGGGCTGGCCAGTATCACTCCACTGGTAAGCTCTTATATAATCAACTTCCATGGTTTGTGGAAAGGCAGTGCTACCATCAGGGTTACCGGGCCAATTGCCGCCGACTGCCACATTCAACACAAAATGGAAACGCTGATTAAACGGTGCAGGATATTCTGCCGCATCCGACCACCAGTTATTTTGCGTTTGATACAGCACACCGTCCACGTACCAACGGATTTCATTGGTATCCCATTCGATGCCATACACATGATAATTATCAACTACGCTAGTGGCTGGTGTATAGCTAGCACCACTGTGGGTATTGTTCGGCCAACCACCACCATAATGTAAGGTGCCGTGAATATTGTTGCCACCACTGGCTTCTAAATTTACCGCTTCTAAAATATCGATTTCACCACTGGCTGCCCAACCACCATACACCCAATCTGTCGGTAACATCCATATCGCAGGCCATAACCCTTGACCTGCGGGAAGCTTCGCCCGCACATCAATTTTCCCATATAGTATATCGCCCTTATTCGGTGAACTTAATCGGGCAGAGGTGTAGTTTCTTGTGCCATCTGCACCGGTATAGTTTTCTTGACGCGCTTTAATCACCAAGTGTCCGTTCTCAACATAAGAGTTTTCTGACCGATCGGTATAGTACTGCAATTCGTTATTGCCGCCACCATTGCCATCCACAGCATGCTGCCATTTATTGCTGTCGATGCTATTACCATCGAACTCATCGTGCCACACCAGTGACCAACCCGGCTCAGGAGGTTCTGGCTCAGTGGTTCCACCATCATCAGTAATAATATATTCCGCGGCAAATACTGTGCCCGCTTTGCCTTCGGTATAAGGTAAAACATGAATAGTGGTATCTTCGGCAATGGAAATCGGCGCTGCATAAGTATTGCTGCCAGTGGTTGGCATTGACCCGTCCGTTGTGTAATACAAGGTATCAGCGGACGTGTGGGTTACGGTAATATCTTGCGTGCCTTCATAAGTTCCTGCCACCGGTGAGAAGCTACCTTCTCCACCACAGGCGGTGAGAAAACAAAGGATCATACTTGCCACAAACGTTCTCGACAAAGCGGTACTCACAATATTCATGGAACCTCCAATAAAGATTTCTTGTTATTATTTTCAACCAACGTTATAGGGAATGTAAGAAGCGCAATAATGCGTTCTTATCACCGGCCGATGACGATTGATAGGCTTGCTTTGAGGCTTGAGATTCTCCTCCATGCCACAAGATTGCTTCTTCTATACTTCTTGCGCGACCATCATGTAAATAGCTATGTACTGGTGTGCAGAATTCGCCACCATCAGTCCCAAAAGGAACACTTCCTGTAGAGCCTGCCACACCGCCATTAACACAGGCCGCTAAACCAAGCCCCCATAGTGGTGTAGTTCGCCATTCAGCCCCTGTGGCCTGCCCTTCCCCTAAATTATCGGCAAGCCCTTCACCCATATCGTGTAATAACAAGTCCGTGTACGGATGAATTGTTTGATCACGTAGTTCGGCCAACGGATGAAATTCACTGGTGTGTAATGTATCGGTATGGCATTTCACGCAACCGATTGAGTTGAACACAGATTTTCCTTGCAACACTTCTGCATCGTTATAATCTCGCTGAGGTCGAATGCCTAATAGCGAAATATACTTCACCAAATTATTAAGGTCATCGTCAGCAAGCTCCACACCTGACGATCCACATTGCAATTGATTCGAACCACAATCAGGGTTCGGTAATACCGATGTCATCACACCCATGTCCGTATTTAACGCACCAGCCACCTGATGCTTTACGCTGGAGGTTGCCGCTTTCCAACCGAATCGGCCAAGACGGGTCTCACCCGTTAGCGGGTCTTCACTTAATTGTGCCTTGCCCGATATACCATCACTATTAGCATCATTTTCATCTGCCAAGGCAAGAATTGTCGATTCAGATATTGCTTCCAACAAACCCACCCCGACTAATCGTGGTGCTATACGCGCAGAAAATAACGCAGGAGTACCGTTGGAAAATTGATAATTAGGAGAACGTAGTCCATTGCTTTCAGTCCAGCTTGCAATCGACACCGAACCTTCTGATGTAACACCGCCAGTATTACTGGGTTGCAATACTCGGCCGATCATCGGGTCTGGGTTACCATTGGCATCAGCCACCTTAAACACCCATTTATCCAAGTTCTCACCCACAGATGCAGGTGTCGCACCACCGTTACGCTCATGACATTCTGAACAGCGTTGATTGACATAATGCGTTCCGGCTTTTCCCGCCATCTCATTAAAGGTGCCATTAGTAGGATTTTCATCATGAGAGCCATCCAAGAAAGAGGTATGATGCAAGCGTCGACCCAGAACAAAGGGCTGTGCATTATCAAACCCCAGGTTAGTTGGCATTTGCATAAAGTGACCATCAGGCTCCGCCGTTTCTTGTGCGTGAATCGTAGTGTCACCGCCTAACCAAGCTTGCTCGGGAATTTTAATTGAGTCCCGCTGAAAATCGACACCCGGTTGATGAGGCCCTGTCTGGGTGGTTTCCCAAGGCACAATCCCTTCACCCACAATGTATAAGTAGGTCGTTCCGTAATAGTTCTCCCGTCCACGAGGCAAGGTTTTTTCTAGAAATTGGCTAACTTCAAACTCCAGTTTATCGCCGATACGAATTTCCCTTCCTTCACGGCAATTCCAACTTTCATCTTTGTAGTAATGAAAACTATCGATCTCATTCATTACTCCATTTCCACAGTATTCCGCCAACGTATTTCTACCCAAATACCACCAACGATTTTCAGCTTGTGTCTCATGCAGTCGCCACTGGGATTTAACGTTCATGCGTATACTGCTGCCGCCTTTCGCCACATAATCGATAATCTCAATACCGGCAGTACGAAACTCCCAATAGAAAGTAAGGTAGTGGTCATAAGCTTGGAAGTGATTTTCTTTCGCATGACGATCACGACCACGGTCCGAGATGCGTGTCACCAGTGCATCACCACGATCATAAACGATGACACTTTCTAATGGGGTGGACTGATTATAAAGCGGTACAATATCACCCATGGGCGGTTCAACAATCACAGCGCTCGGGGTGAGTTCAATCCAATTAAGATTAACCTCACCGCCATGAATGGCTACTCGCAACGTATGCATTCCTGCACTTAACGTGATTTTTCCGATCAAGCGAGTTTGGTATGACTGCCAACCACTCACTGTTGTAAGTGTATCTGAACCCACACTAATACCATCGACTAGTAACGAATAATTGCCACCCTCCACATTGGAAGCCACACGAGTACTAAGATCATAAGTGCCTGCGGATAAAGTAATGTCGTATTCCAACCATTCACCGCTATCCGTCCAGCCAACATTAAAACCACCACCGGTATCTTCCGCTATCTCAATATCAACATCATCATCCCGATAGACACCACCGTCATTACCGACGGTAGTATCAACATAGCGCTGATAATCTTCGGCTTCAATTCGCACACTCACGGGACGATTAATAATGTAATCAGCACGAAATAACGCACCCTCAACGCCTTTATTAACCGGCAACACTTGGATTACGGTATTCACGGCAACATCAATGGGACTGCTATACACCTCACTGTTCACGTTAGGTGTTGTACCATCGGTGGTCACATAGAGAGTGTCCGCTGTACTGTGGGATATGGTTACCTGCTGGGTATCATCATAGGTACCAGCGTCAGGCGAAAAGCTGCCCTGTCCGCCACACCCGACAAGGAAAACCAGCATGGCTGCCACAATTAGTGTTTTCGGTGAAACTCTCATATATGCTCCAAAGCACAGTCAGTAATATCCTTCGAGCGATCTTAAAGGTGTGGTGAAAGGGATGCATGTCATTTCGCCCCAATAAAGTGATCATTAGATGCCAATTACGCGACATGTGACAAAATAGACACCGTAAGAATTACAACGAGTCGACAAACGCGAGGAGCGCTTGTTTGTTACCTGCTGATAACTGTTCATAGGCCAGCGTAATATTTGCAGCTTCACCACCGTGCCAACGGATAGCTTCATCGATAGTGCGCGCACGACCATCATGTAAATAACTGGCATCAGGGATACACACTTCATCACCTTGCTGACCTGTAAAATTACTCACCCCCGCCGTCACACAAGCCGACAGCCCCACACCCCATAACGGTGCCGTACGCCACTCTGCACCTGTCGCCTCTCCCTCTCCGAGATTATCCGCAAGTCCCTCACCGAGATCGTGCAATAGCATATCGGTGTAAGGGTGAATTAGCTGATTTCGCAATTCGGCCAAAGGTGCAAATGCGCTTGTTTGCATCGCACTGCGATGACAACTTTCACAACCGGTAGATTCAAATACCTGCTGTCCTTTCACAACCAGGGGGTCATCAATGTTACGTTGCGCACGAACACCGAGTAAGGCGACGTACTTTACCAAATGATTAAGATGCTCATCACTAAGCTCCACACCATGCTCGTTACCACAGGTACTCTGGGTGACACCACAATCCGGCATGGGCAGCACCGATGTCATTACACCCATATCTGAATTTAACGCAGCTGCAATTTGATGCTTTAAGCTAGATGTTGCCGCTTTATAGCCGAATCGTCCCAAGCGTGTATTACCGGTTACAGGGTCTAGCGATAACTGTGCCTTACCAGAAATACCGTCACCATTACGATCGGTCGCATCCTCCCGCTCAAGTATGGTGCTTTCATCAACGGCATCCAGCAAGCCTAACCCCACAAGCTGTGGAGCAAGCCGTGCAGAAAATCGCGCAGGCTCACCACTAGAAAAAATATAATTAGGCGAACGCAACCCATCGCTCTCAGACCAAGATGCGATAACTACATCACCCTCTCCTTGCTCGGAAGAAACATTGACATTGCGGGGCTGTAGTACGCCACCTCGATACGGATCACTACCCCCACCCCCATCGCCTATTTTGACCACCCATTTATCCAAGGGCATATTGATATCAACAATGGACGCCCGCCCATTTCGAATATGACAACTCGCACAGGAGGTATTAATATAATGCGTGCCCACCTTGCCTGACAGTTCATTAAAAAAACCGTTATCTGGGCTTTCATCATGTTGACCGGTATCAAAGTGGGTATGATGCACGCGACGACCCAATACAAACGGCTGACCATTGGCATTGGATAAATTCGTCGCCATCTGCATAAAATGATTATCGGGTTCATCGGTATAGTTATAGGGCAGCGTTGTTTTTCCACCTAACCAAGCCCGCTCCGCTATGGGGTAAGAATCCTCGCGTTCAGACGATTGATCCTCCCAACTGCCAGCGGTTTTCCATGGTACAAACCCCTCACCTACAATATATAAAAATGTCGTGCCATAATAATTATTACGCCCTTCTGGCACATCATTCAGAAACTGACTGACTTCAATCTCCATCCTCTGGCCTCTTTCCAATGGTACTCGCCCATCGGATGCAGTCCAATTTAACGCGCGGTAGTCGTCAACCGTTAGGGTGTATTTATACTGTTCACCATCATTGCTGACCTTTCGAAAGTCATTATCCCAGGTGCCTGGCCCCTCCTGCACAATACCTTCTGCACCATAATTTCCATGATACTGTGCCACCGAACCATAACCGCTATACCAGGCTCTAAATTCAAAAGGGTAAGTAATGGGCCATTCGGTGATAAAGGTTATATCAATACTATTTCCGCCCTTTGCAACATAATCGATAAATTCGAATCGCGCGGTACGGTGGGTCCAATAATGAGAAAGGTAGTGGTCGTAGGCTTGAAACTGATCTTCTTTGGCATGCCGATCACGGGCACGGTCAGAAAAACGCGTCACCAATGCATCACCACGATCATAACTTACGGCACTTTCTTGCACCGTTGACGCGTCATACAGCGGAGTAATCTGTCCTAGCACTGGTGGTGGCGTGTTATCAACCGGAGAAAAATCAATCCAATTAAGATTAAGCTCGCCGCCATTAATATAAAACCGAACCGTATGATGCCCTTCTGTAAGCGTCACCTGCCCAACGGTATCGGTATAAAAGCTCTGCCATCCCCGCACGTCATTGATCTCCCGCGTGCCAACGGCAACCCCATCAATCAAAATCGAATAACTGCCACCAGCCAAATTGGATGCAATACGGGATGCGAGCGTATAGGTACCAGCATGAAAAATAAGGTCGTATTCCAACCATTCTCCTGCCGCCGTCCATCCCACATTAAAACCTGCACCCACATCACTGGTATGTTCAATATCGACATCATCTTGTCGATAGGCACCACCCATATTACCTGCGGTCGTATCTTGAAATCGCTGATAGGCTTCGGCCTCCACTAACAAACGGGTCGGCCGTTTAATATTATAGGATGCGGAAAATACCGCGCCTGGATTTCCACCGACATAAGGTAACGCATAGAGGGTTGCGCTTTCCGATATGTCGATAGGTTGTGTATATACGAGGCTTTCAGTAGAAGGTAAAGATCCATCGATGGTGTAGTAAATAGTATCCGCTGACGTATGCGTAATCGTTACCCGCTGTTGATCAGCATAATCCCCTGCTTCAGGTGAAAAGCTACCCGCTCCACCACAACCTGACATTATACCGACGGTGTAGATTATCAATAATAGCTTCGTTAATAATAGCTTTGTTGATTTTAGAACAACCCCTCTCATACCTTCTCCTTTTGTAGAAGAAAAATTCTAGCGTTTCCTTCCTCTAATCGCATGTCATCTCGAACCGATTAATTATCATTAGCTGCCAAATAACTATTTAGACATACCGAAATTTTGTTTTACATAACTTTGGCGATATTGATTCGGCGAACAGGAAAACCAACGCTTGAAGGCCCGAGTAAAATTACCCGCATCAGAAAAACCAAGACTATGGGCGATCTGCGTAATACTCTGTGGGGTATTTTCGATATATTGTTTGGCTTGATGCTGACGCAATTGATCCAATAATTGTTTAAAGGTTGTTCTTTCCTGATGCAAGAGGCGCTGTAAAGACCGCACACTTATATTCAATGCAAGCGCAGCATTTTCTATGGTCACATCGTCCTGTCGAAGATTAGAGCGAATATACCGTTTCACATCCATTAGGAAAGAAGAATAATCTAACGCCGATAGGGCCTCACTGCATTGATGTTCGTGCTGTTTCAATAAAGTGGGATTGCCATGCATCGAAGGTGAATACAAGCATTCGGGGGTTATGTGCAGAGCAAACTCTTTCGCCCCCCAATGAATGGGGGCTTTAAAATAACTCGCGTACACATCTGCATTTTTCGGTTTAGTGTAAGCAATATCCACCTGGCTAATCGTTACATGCTGGGGTTGCAAAAATCGACAGGTTCTCACAGTAGTTGCCAAAATAGCATCCATTACGGTTTGAGGCAGTTCAATCGAGTCGGTAAACGTAAACCCGAATACGGGGTCATCACTATCTTCACGTAAAACACAGTCGTAAGCATTCGAGATATACGCGCTGTATTTCTCCATCAGCTTTAATCCATCTCGCAACGTGTCTGCCGATAGTATCGCCAAGGATAACGCCTGAAATGTATTAGGGACAATCCCTCGGCGCGCCTCCAACCCTATGGCATCACCATAAAGTAATTCTGCAGCCGCAAAAATAGCAAGCACATCATCGCTATTGCAATAGGTATTGGTCAGGCATGTAGCGTCAACTCCAGACGCTTCAATTATTGCGGATCGGTCCCAGCCACACAACTGGTAGCCATGTAAACACGAACCAAGCCAACTAGATAGTACGTATACGTTCCCCATTCCAACCAACCCTCGAGTCATCACACCTTAACCGCACGAATTGGCGATCTTATTATTCTTATGTGTCACCGAAAATTCCGGCCATGCTTTTTGAGGCAGATCAATCGTGATGTCAAATTAACATCCTAATTTATGTTGATTCGATCACAGTTTTTCTATTTATAGGTTAACGATACGCGTTTGAAAAAGTGGAATATATAGGTCGTTGTGGCTAATTATCACTCTAAATAAAGCAACCAAGAAACCCTATAGATCTATAAGCCAGCCCTTACGAAATTCAATTAGGACTATCTCGAATGGAGTGTTAATAAATACATTATGATTTTTCTGCAAGCTCAAATATGAGCAGTCAACTATTTTTGCATATTGCAATTATGCAGAATGCAAACCTCATTTTTTCGCAAAATAAAAATATGCTATCAAAATTAACCCACTCAACTGACCATTGAAATATTTTGATCTCCCATCTCATTGAAAAACATACAAAAATAATAACACTTACATTTGGTGTATTTCTTGCCCCTTAAATAAGCCAACTTGGCGAATCCAATAACATTAAGGGGCACAACAAAATGAAACTACACCTTTTTTCCCTGGCGACGATATTATCGCTGGTATCTTTCAGCACTCACGCGACACCAATTCTGAGTTCGTTTACCCAGCCAGCCGTATATTTTAGCCAGGATCATTCGCTGGGATACGCATTTTCATCTGATACAGATACAACGGTGACGGCGTTAGGTTTCTTTGATTCCAATAGTGACGGCCTCAGCGCCGATCATGAAGTGGGTCTGTGGGATGCATCGGGAAGTCTGTTAGGATTAGTTGATCTATCCGCAGGAACAGGGGAATCATTAATTGATGAGTTTCGTTATGGGTTTCTCAGTACTGGCGTAAACCTGTTAGCAGGCCTTACCTACTATTTAGCCGGGACCACCAACGCTGATGATTGGGTCTACCAAGCAAGCGATATTGTCATGGATACCGGGATCAATTATTTAGGGTCCTACTACACACCCAATGTCGGTGGCTCCGCCAAATTCCCTCCAATTCTTGCGCCCTCGCGAGAATATATGACTGTCAACGCCCTCACTGCTGTCAGAATACCCGAGCCAGAAACAATCCTAATGTTCACCCTCGGACTATTGGGACTAAAACTCAGTCGAAGAAGCATTGTGAAAAAATAAGACGTGAAGGTATTGTCTCGAAAAGTAAATCGCTACCGATCATAGCAGTGGTTTGCTTTTCGAATTCCGTTATAGATGGTCAATGAAGAAACAACCCAAAGAATAACGCCTGCCATTAGCTGCTAAAACACTCTGCATTAAACTTGTCTTTAACGGTAAAGCTGCTGGCTTTGTACAGACGATACAAAAAGGGGTGGTGGTGCTAAGGCAGAATTCAGCCCCTAACAATAAAGAGGCGCTAATCAGCGCCTCTTGCTCTCAGGTTTGGCGATGGGTCCCCATTGGGTTTTCGAGTATTATTTTCCTTCGCGTAGTGCTGTACGATATTGCGCAATGCATCCCGTCCAATTGGCTTGCCAATATGTTCATCCATACCACAATCAAGGCACTTCTTCTTATCCATATCCATTGCATCTGCCGTTAATGCAATAATTGGCGTATGTTTACCGCTATTTTTTTCTAGATCCCTGATGGTTTCAGTTGCCTTATACCCGTCCATCACTGGCATCTGACAATCCATGAGTATCAGGTCATAATCATTGTTGGTCGCAAATTCAACCGCTTTGCTACCGTCCTCTGCTATATCCACTGAGCAATTCAGTTTCTGCAACATACGCACGGCCACTTTTTGATTAATGACATTATCCTCTGCCAGCAATACATTAATGGTCTGCTGACTGTTACTGCGGGAGTTAGACACCCGGTTATCCTTGCCATTAAAGGTATAACTACTCACAACATCTGGGGTTGTCACGTCTGCGGCTAACAGATAAGTCATAACTTTATCAAAGGTCGATTCTCTCACTGGGTGTGAAATATAGCTCTTGAATCCAAGATCCTGACAGTATTGCAGGTCCCCCCGTAGCGGCAAGGAAGGGCTGTATATGAGCACAACTTTCTGCTCGATCCGACGTTTCTTTATTAACGCACTAATTTCCGTGCCTTTTTTGAGGGTGTCGAAGAACACGCAGGTTCGCTTACCGCCCCACTCCCCCTCACTACCATCAAAACTCTCAGCCAACGTTTCCAACGTATGCCGAAACACCTTAGCACCACGCATACTGCATAGAGATGAAAGGCAGTTATAGGCGTGATCTAATTCATTGACAATAACAACGGGTAATTTCTCAAGTGGCAAAGAAGTTGGCTGTACATATTCACTGTGTACAGGCAAGGTAATATCAAAAGAAAACACTGAGCCTTTCTCTGGCGAGCTTTTGACAGAAACGCTGCCGCCCATCAATTCAGCCAAGTTCCGACAAATATTGAGTCCTAACCCCGTTCCACCGTATAACCGCGAGGTTGCGGTAGTGGCTTGGGTATATTGTTCAAATATGGTCTCCGCTTGCGCGCTATTCATACCAATCCCGGTATCAACCACGGATATTATCATGTGGCACTTCTGCCGATAGGTATATTGATTCCGAACCGAAATGGAGACACAACCCTCTGAGGTGAACTTAATCGCATTGGTACAGAAATTGAGAATTATCTGCCGGATACGAAGTGGGTCACCCACTAGCGTTTTTGGAATATCGCCATCTACATCCAACAGCAATGCAACATCTTTATCTTTGGCTTTAATTGAGGCAAGTTCAGCCACCTCAGATAACGTTTCTCTTAAATCGAATGAGATGGGGTCAATATCCAGTTTACCCGCCTCAATTTTAGATATATCCAGAATATCATTGACGATCTCGAGCAAAGCGTCTGCCGATGCCTGAATAGCAGTGGCGTATTCTCGTTGCTCAGGCGATAAGCTGGTTTCCAATAACAGAGAAGACATACCCACCACACCATTCATCGGAGTGCGTATTTCATGGGACATATTGGCTAAGAACAAACTCTTAGCGATATTCGCATCTTCTGCAGCCACTCTGGCGCGCCTAGAGTCAGCTTCCGTTAACTCCCTCTCGACCGCGGGTGCTAATCGCACCATATTGTCCTTCATGATGTAATCATGGGCACCGCTTCGCATCGCGGTAACCGCAATGTCTTCCCCAATAACACCAGACACAATAATCACAGGAATATCGAGATTATAGTGATGATAAATTGCTAGCGCTTGGAGCGAATCAAAGGTGGGCATATTGTGATCAGAGATTATCAAATCCCAACTTTCCGCATCCAATGCACTGGTCATACTCACTTCGTCCCATACACGCCGAGAAGTGATATTTTTCCAGCTCTTTTTGAGCTCTCTAATGACTAAGAACGCATCGGCTTCTGAGTCATCTATCACCAACACGTTAAGAGACCGTTCTACATCCACCATAACCTCTTACATCCACCCATTTCTATTAACCCTTACTTAAGAGGGAATTATCGCTCTTTTTTAAATACTAGTACAACAGTAAGGCCAGTGTACTTATTTCATACACGCTTTCGTGTAACATAACAAACTGATATATAAGCGAGCAAGATACCTAACATCCAGTTCACCTGCCTAGTCTAACCATAATTTATGCTACTAAGAACCCGATTTTATATTCCACCTCTTCGAAAACAATCGGTCATGCGGCATCAATTGATAGAAAAGCTCAATCAATCATCAGGTGGGGAACTCATTATTGTATCTGGACCGGCCGGATATGGTAAAACAACATTAATTAGCCAATGGCTACACACCCACCCACACACCTTTGCTTGGTTGACAATCGATCAAACCGCTTCATCGCCGTATACTCTATGGCAGCATATTATTAATGCCCTACAAAATGTCCAGCCAGGTTTGGGCAAAGATGCACTTCTGCAACTCAGTCACCATCAACCACCCGTGGTTGAGAGCGAGATCTTTGAGCAGGTCATCATATCGTTACTAAACGATCTCGATGCACTGTGTACAAATAATAATACGAATGAGCCATTAACGCTGGTATTGGATGACTTTCATTCCATTTGCGGTACGTCCTCTAACCCTATCACGTTACATTTAATGAATCTCTTCTTAGACCACCTACCACCCAGTTTACGCTTAGTGTTAACCTCAAGAAGTGAACCCTCTCTCTCTTTACCAAGACGCAGAGCAAATAATCAACTATTGGAAATATGTGAGCAAGACCTGGCTTTTAATTATAGCGAAGGCAAACTTTTTTTTAACAACACCATGCAATTGTCACTAATTGATTCAGAAATCCATACGTTGTTTCAACGCAGTGAAGGTTGGGTCGCAGGGCTACAGCTTGCAGCCCTGTCACTGCAAAAAAATCCATCGCTATCACCGACTTCGTTAGAACAGGGCTCACTTAATAAACATATTTCAGATTATCTTTTTGAAGAAGTGTTTGCATTGCAAACAGCATCACTTCAACAATTCTTGATCACCACCGCTAGCGTGCCACGCTTCTGTGCTGGCTTATGCAATAGTATGTTGGATATTCAACACGGATTAACCACAATTTCGCAACTCGACCAACGTAATCTTTTTTTAATTCCCCTCGATAATCATGGTACTTGGTACCGCTATCACGATCTATTTCGACAGTTCTTACTGAATCAGTTTTCAGAACAGCCATTATTGGAACAAAATACAAAACGCGCCAATGCCGCTAAGTGGTTAGAAGAAGCTGGATATATTGAGGACGCCCTCGACCAATGGATGCTCGTAGAAGATTGGGAGCACTGCACGCGCTTACTGCATCAAATTATCGATGTAAATGATTCGCAGTCATCGAACAATGAACGTATCGCTCAATGGCTAACCATCATACCGCCCGACGCCCAAAAGAAATTCAATATACCGGCTAGTCCTGCAAAAACGGGTACCAACAATCCAGTACGCACAATAGATCTACAGGACGTTAATCTTTTAACCAGCAGAGAAACCGAAGTAATGCATTTGGTGTCTCAAGGCTTGGCCAATAAGCAAATTGCCACTGAACTCAATATTTCCCTTAATACACTCAAAGTACATATTCGTAATCTATATGGAAAAATGGGCGTAGAGAATCGTACCCAAGCGTTACTCAAGCTTTCCCAGAAAAACTAGCCTGCCCTATTCTCCACCCTAACCCACCCCTAATTCACCCCTAGGGGTGATGCGCCCCCACTTTACTGCTCGTATTCTGTTCTCACTGGGTTACTGATTCACGGAGAGAGAGCAATGAATAGCCAAACACAACAAAGAGAATCCTTGGAATACGACGTTGTTATTGTCGGTGCAGGGCCCGCAGGGCTTGCAGCGGCCTGCCGAATTCGTCAGTTAAGCAGCCATGTAACAGTCTGCGTATTGGAGAAAGGCTCTGAGGTTGGTGCACACATTCTATCTGGAGCGATCATGCAGCCAACAGCAATGAACGAACTGTTTCCTGAATGGCAATCCATGGGAGCTCCACTTAATGTTCCTGTCACAGGCGATGAAATTTACTATCTCACTAATCAAGAGAAAGCCATTCGATTTCCAAAAGCATTTGAGCCCATTACATTACGCAATCATGGCAACTATATCGTTAGCTTAGGAAATGTCTGTCGCTGGTTAGCCGAGCAAGCTGAAGCGTTAGGTGTTGATATTTATCCTGGGTTCTCAGCCGCTGACATTTTATACGGTGAAGACAACCAAGTCATCGGAGTACTCACCGCAGATGCAGGTATTGACCAACAGGGTAAGCCGAAAGATTCCTATATGCCAGGTATGGAACTCATTGCAAAATACACCGTGTTTAGCGAAGGCTGTAGAGGACATCTAGGCAAGCAATTAATTCAACATTACCAACTCGATAAAGACAAAGACCCACAGCACTATGGCCTTGGTATAAAAGAACTGTGGGAGATACCAGAAGCTCAACACAACGAAGGCTTAGTTATTCACACCGCAGGCTGGCCCACAGCAGAAACCGGCGCATTGGGTGGCGGGTTCTGTTATCACTTGGACAACAATCAAGTATCTCTGGGGTACATCACCGATTTATCTTACACCAATACCCATTGCAGCCCTTTTGACGAAATGCAACGCTGGAAATTACACCCCAAAATAAAGCAATTTTTAGTGGGCGGTAAACGTATCAGCTATGGTGCACGAGCACTGGCAAAGGGTGGATTACAATCATTACCTAAAATGGTCTTTCCGGGTGGCATCCTAGTGGGCTGTGATGCGGGCACCCTTAACAACGCAAAAATCAAAGGCAGTCATACCGCAATGAAATCGGGCATGCTTGCCGCCGAAGCGATCACCGATGCCTTAACCAATAATCAACAGCACACAGAACTTACTAGCTACACCGAAAAATTTGAACAATCCTGGATTTATGAAGAGCTACAGTTTCAACGTAACTTCGGACCAGCGCGACACCGGTTTGGTGATCTTATTGGCGGAGCAATATCGTTTCTTGATACCAATATTTTAGGGGGTAAACTTCCCATCACGCTAAACGACCCGATCCCTGATCACGAATCATTGCGTATTGCAGAAAGAAGCAAACCCATTACCTATCCCAAACCGGACGGCGTGATTACCTTTAGCAAATTAGATTCGGTTTTTTTGTCCAACACCAACCATGCGGAAGACCAACCTTGTCACTTAATCTTAACTGACAAAAATATTCCCATTCGCCATAACCTTGCATTATTTGATGAGCCAGCGCAACGATATTGCCCAGCCGGTGTGTATGAAATAATCGATGGTGACGACGATAAAAAAGAATTATTAATTAATTCCCAAAATTGTCTTCATTGCAAAACCTGTGACATAAAAGATCCCATGCAGAATATTGAGTGGCGAGCACCCGAAGCAGGTGGAGGACCCAATTACCCCAATATGTAATGTGCATATTTGCGATAGGGTTTGCAAAGTCAGTATTGAAATTTAGTTAAACGCCCCTGTCGCAATTCATTCCCATGAATTGCCTTACAACACACATGTCACCTATGTACAATCCATAACCGTTTTGACACTGTCGTTCTGTGAGGCCATTTATGGGAAAGCTTGTTTCAGCATTCTCACCCAAGCGTTCATTCCAGCACCTTTTTTATCGCCCTCAAAAGGGTTACCCAATTTTCGATGGATTTCGAGCGATCGGTATGATGTGGGTTATTCTCGTGCATATAGTCGCATCTGCCGCCATGTTAACCGCGGCATTTAGGAAAACCGACGAACCGTTATTATCGTTTCAGGTAGACAATACGCCTTGGTTTCTCGACTGGATGTGGAACGGGCACTTAATGGTGGATATGTTTTTTGTGTTGAGCGGATTTCTTATCGCTGGATTACTTTTCCACGAACACGAAAAAACCGGCAACATCCGATTATCGCGTTTTTATTACCGTCGCTTTATGCGACTGATGCCAACGTATCTTTTGGTGGCGGGTTTATTTTATCTTGCCAATCTGCCACACAGGGAAAACCTCTGGCAGAATTTACTGTATATCAATAATTTTTTCCCACACAAAGAAACCGCAGCTCCCTGGACCTGGAGCCTTGCAGTTGAGGAACAGTTTTATTTAATCTTCCCACTACTCACCCTCTATGTATTAACCAAGACACAATACGTCATGCGCTGGCTGTTGGGTTTATTGGCATTCTCAAGCCTGATCCGTCTTGTTATTTATATCACTGACGATAGATTGTACGGCGTACAAATGTCACAACAAATGATCGATATGGATCTGCAAGGCCATTACTACTCTGTACTGTATGATAATTTATACACACGCTTTGGCGCCTTCATTTGTGGTATCGGAGCCCTCTACGTATATCGTTTCTACCACGTTCAAGTTAGCCATTTATTTAACCACACCATCGGTGGGAAACTATCCCTACTCGCGGCACTCCTATGTCTAGGATGTATTCTGCAATATAATGTGCTGAAAACTTCCGTCGAATTGTCGGATCTTGAACTCACGTTATTGTATGGATTTGAACGTAACCTCTATTCCTTCTGTATGTCTCTACTTTTCCTTGGCATGTTATGCAAAGTAAGCATGATACGACCACTGACCTGGTTTTTCTCGTTACGACTCTGGTATCCCTTTGCACAACTCACCTATTGTGCCTACTTGATTCACCTCCCTATCGTTATGGGCGTGATATCCATTATGGCTGGCAGCTGCCCTGCCATGGGGTTCAATTGCGATTACGACAATATGAATTCGCTGTTGGTAGCCTTCCTCATTGCCGTATGCCTCACCTATTGTATTTCCGCCATTATTTATTTCATGATGGAGCGACCACTGATGAGTTACCGCGATTTCACCAGTAAAGAATTACCGCCAGCCCGAAGCACCTCTACAGTTACGGGATCCTTACTTGGCCGCACCATTGATATACGATAATTCACTGACTCGCTAGACAATGCGACACTTCAACCGAGCGGCGCTAGCAGGCATTAGGACAGACGTGTATGATGCCTACTCCGCCACTCGATAAACAAGTGTTTACCCAATTATGCAACACATATTCAGAGAACCTTTTAGCGGCCTAAGCCACCTAGCTGCCGCCTTTGCTTCCATCGCAGGGCTTTGCGTACTGACAGTCAATGCCGCGCTTTATGGCAATCTATGGCATATCATCTCCTTCTCGATATTTGGTTCTTCCATGATATTGCTGTTTACCGCCAGCGCTATGTACCACCTGCTGCCCATCACAGAGCAAGGACAAAAAGCCTGGAAGCGTATCGATCATATGATGATCTTTGTACTTATCGCGGGTACCTACACACCCTTTTGCCTCGTATCATTACGCGATAATGTGGGCTGGACGTTATTTGGCGTTATTTGGGGCCTCGCTATCGCGGGAATCTTACTGAAGATTTTTTGGCTTCAAGCACCACGTTGGTTATCTACACTCATATACATTGGCATGGGCTGGATGATTATATTTGCCATTTCTCCCTTATCCGACAGCCTCAGTGAAGATGCCCTTACCTGGCTCATCGCAGGTGGACTGAGCTATACCGGTGGTGCCGTCATCTACGGTACAAAATGGCCAAACCCCATCCCAAACCACTTTGGGTTCCATGAAATCTGGCACCTATTTGTTATCGGTGGTGCTTTTTGCCACTTTTGGGCCATAGCATTCCACCTTGTGGGGCCTACCTCAATCGCAACCTAATGCGGCAGCACCTCCAAACCGGCCAGTTGTCAATTTTAGTGCCTTTTTCAACCCACTCTTGTCATAAATGACCCTACCCAACCTACCAGTAGGTAGGTTACGATCTTGGTATGCAAAATCGTAAGCAACAAATCGTCGAGCTCGCCTCCGACCTATTACGCACTCGAGGTTATACCGACTTCAGTTACCAAGATCTCGCTCGAGAACTCGGTATCGCGAAAGCCAGTATCCACCACCACTTCCCTAAAAAAGACGATTTAGGCATGGCTCTGTGTCACTGGTCCCAGGACTGGCTTGATCGTGCATTTAATCGTATCGAAGACAATCATGACCATGCCTGGGACCGCTTAGAAGCTTACTTAGAAGGCTCCCTATATTGGATTATGCAAGAAAAGAAAGTCTGCCCATTGTGTGCATTCCACCACGACCTCAACCTTCTCCCCTCTGAGATGCAAGAAGCGGTAAAGGAACTCGACGCCTTTGAAATCCAATGGGTTCGTCGAATTTTTGAGGAAGGTAAAGACAGGCAAGAACTTCATTTTGAAGGTGAAGCATTAGCCAATGCTTATCTCTTTATTTGCACCGCTAAAGGTGCACTCTATTTTGCTCAATCCCAAGGCCCTGAAGCCTTCCATTGCTCCATCAAACAGCTAAAACGCCTCGCGACGGGGCAGACCTAATGGAATCCAATATGAACAAAGACAAGACTCTTTTCACCCCCATATCTCTAGGCAATTTACAGCTCAGCAATCGTGTTGTCATGGCACCGATGACACGCTCTTTTTCACCCAAGAATATCCCAAATCCCTTGGTAGCTGCGTACTATAAGCGCCGCGCAGAAAATGAGGTCGGCTTAATCATTACAGAGGGCACCTGCGTTAACCACAAAGCTGCCAATGGTTATCCTAACATTCCGTTTATGCATGGCGCTGAAGCCTTAGCTGGGTGGAAAAAAGTGGTTGATGACGTACACGCGGCTGGAGGCAAAATAGTGCCTCAGCTTTGGCATGTGGGTGCTATCCGGAAAGAAGGGGCTGAACCTGATGCATCAGTACCAGGGTATAGCCCTTCTGGCTTGATGACACCCAACAAAGAAAACGGTGTAGCCATGAGCCAAGCAGATATTAACGACGTTGTTGAGGCTTTTGCACAAGCAGCAGCAGATGCGCAAGAAGTCGGTTTTGATGGCGTTGAGGTTCATGGAGCCCATGGATACTTAATCGATCAGTTTTTCTGGGAAGGCACCAATAAACGCGAAGATAGCTATGGTGGCGACTTAGTGAGCCGCACCCGCTTTGCTGTCGAAATTGTTAACGCAATCCGAGCACGCGTGGGAGATGACTACCCGATTATCTTCCGTTTCTCACAATGGAAACAACAAGACTATTCTGCGCGATTGGCGGAAACCCCAGAGGCCCTCAAACAATTCTTAACGCCGTTAGTGGATGCTGGCGTGGACATTTTCCACTGCTCTACTCGCCGTTTTTGGGATGCTGAGTTTGAAGGGTCTGATCTCAATCTTGCCGGTTGGACAAAAGAACTCACAGGAAAGCCTGTCATTGCCGTCGGTTCTGTGGGCCTGAATACCAGTTTTATTGATGAAGAGAAACGAGACATGAGTGAGCATGCGGGCTCTGCACCAGACTCCCTCGACACACTTCACACCCGGCTGGATCAAGGTGAGTTTGAGTTAATCGCCGTTGGTAGAGCCTTATTACAAGATCCTGAATGGGCCGTTAAGGTAAAAGAAAATAGACTCGATGAACTCGTTGATTACAGCAAGACGTCATTGGGTCAATTACACTAATCCGCCACCTGTAAATACACAGCACCATTACTTGCAACAGTCTCGTTGTAAGTAATGGTCTTCTTGAAAGTAACGCTTAGCGTCGCCCTTAGCCCCCCAACAATCGCATCAAACACTGTGCATGATCCGCTGCTTCCCTGCCCCTGTCAGTTAAATACCCACCATCCACATGATCGGTTAGACCTTTATCATACAAACGTGCTGCTGCCGCGATGATATCGTCTGAGGCATCATGAGAATGCACTTTGATACCCGCGGTGTTCGACTTAAGATTAAATTGGTTTAACAGCCTAATTTCTTGTAATTTTTCATTTGAATTAGTCATTGTATTCCTAATCGCTATTGGTAAACATCCCTAGGATTTCCACTTCTTAATCTAGCAATATATTTCCAAATTAACAAAATATAATGTGCATTATTCTCCATCAAATCGACCACCTATTAGGGCATCGATATAACCATTCCCCGAATTTTGACCGCTTTCTCAAAATGGTCCAGCCGGTGCTCTAGTATCCACCATTTGGCGGCTTCCATCAGCAATTCAGGATCATCGTTCTTATTGGCAAAAAAAGCGTAAAACGATAATCCAACATTGTCGCCTTTTGCTGCCACCTTCTTATCACACACTTCGATAATTTTTTGACGTAAGCTTTGCCGCATCACTATTCCTTAAATAAACGCTATTCATCACTCTCATTTCGAAAAGGCTGGGTCAGCATGAAATCCATACGCCTTTCTTTTTCTGCACGAAAAACATCCAAACCGATATCCATGCCCTCATGTCCTTGCACTGGCTGAGCCCTGTAAGTACCAAACAATCGATCCCACCACGGAAAATTAAACCCAAAATTTGAGTCGGTCTCACAACGAGCGACCGAATGATGCACCCGGTGCATGTCTGGAGTCACCACCAATAGACGAATCACCCTATCAACCGCAGGAGGAATGTACACATTACTGTGATTAAAGAGGGATGTGATATTGAGTAAAACCTCAAAAATCAACACAGCAACGGCGGGAGGACCGATCAACCATACAATCAATAGCTTTAGCATTGCCGAAAACAAAATTGACACCGGGTGAAAACGCACACCCGTTGTCACATCGAATTCAGTATCAGCATGGTGCACGCGATGTAAGCGCCAAAAGAGTGGAACCCTATGAAACAGCAAGTGCTGCACATAGATGGATAAGTCCAATAACATAATCGCCAAAAATATGGCCAACCCACTCCACAGTGGTACTAAATTTAATAGCCCCCAGCCTTGCGACGCACAGAGCTCGGCCAACAACATTGCTGAAATAGGGGCAAACAAGCGTACCACAAGCTGATTTAGCGCCGAGATGCCAATATTACTGGTCCATCGAATCAATCTCGCCGCCACCCGCTGACGACGGGGGTACAAGACTTCGGCCGTAGCAAATAAAGCAAAAGCACCAAAAAAACACCCTAACCGAATAAGCACTTCATTCATTTTTGACGCTCTGGATGTATCAGCACAACACTCACTCTCCCTCGACAAAGACCACTACAGATTTATTCAGCATAACGAGTATACCTAGCCTCCTCAACGCTGAGAGACGCCACCTCTGCCACTAAAGCTACCTTACAACCCAAGGAAACTACCCATTCATTATTGGTGCGCTCACGATCCATTAATGTGCGCAGATTAAGGTGCGCTCCGAACAACGCACCAACTTTCGGCACCTGCACCATCATGGCCCAATTATTGCTTATTGCTGGGCAACTAAAATGTTAATCATCCTGGAATATAAAATGACAGATACCAGCCTGAGAGCGAACTTCCTCTCCTTCACCGGTAGAGCAAAGATTCTCCACACTACGTGGTTTGCATTCTTTGTCACCTTCCTCGTGTGGTTCAGCCACGCACCGTTACTCATTGCTATTCAAGAATCAATGGGGCTTTCGGACCAACAAATCAAGACTCTGTTGATTCTTAACGTTGCTCTGACAATACCTGCTCGAATTATCACCGGTATGCTGGTCGACGTATACGGCCCAAGAAAAACCTACTCTCTCATGCTACTGGCAACGTCAGGACTGTGTTTCTTCTTCGCTGCAGCCACCAGCTTTGAGGTACTTGCACTCGCTCGCTTCCTGATGGGCTTTGTCGGTGCAGGGTTTGTCATCGGTATTCGTATGATCAGTGAGTGGTACCCTGCCCGCCAATTGGGCCTCGCTGAAGGTATCTACAAAGGCATGGGGAACGTGGGCTCAGCAGTAGCTGCACTGTCTTTGCCAACCATAGCTTTACTGATTGGCGGTGACGATGGCTGGCGCTACGCGACTGCAATTACAGGTGTAATCGCACTCATTTATTCTGGCATTTACTATGCGTCAGTAACTGACACCCCAGCAGGCTCAACCTACTTCAAACCCAACAAATCTGGTGGATTAGAAGTAACGTCCAAGCGAGACTTCTTCTTTTACCTCCTAATGAACATTCCAATGTATGGTGCGCTTGCTGTACTAACATGGAAAGTTGCCGGGTTAGGCCTACTCAGCGAATTCGCAGCAAACATTGTGTACGGAATTTTAGTTTCCATCTACGTATTCCAAGCCAGTCAAATCTACAAGGTAAACAAAGAGATTTTTGTCACCCCTGTAGAAGAGATTCTTCAGTACAATTTTAAGCAGGTTGCCATTTTGAGTATTGCTTACGCGGTAACATTTGGTGCGGAGCTTGCGGTTGTATCAATGCTTCCCTTATTCTTCAAGGATACCTTTTTAATCCCCATGTCACTGGCCGGCATGTTTGGTGCCTGTTTTGCCATCACCGATGTACTTTCATGCCCCTCTGGTGGCTTTATAAGTGATAAGTTTGGCCGTAAGACATCCCTAGTCATACTATTGTCAGGGGCTGCCATTGGCTTCTTTGCGATGTCACAAATCGATGACCAGTGGCCTATCGCTATGGCCGTTGCCGTCATGGTGGTTAGCTCCTTCTTCCTCGGTTCAGCAGCCGGCTGTGTATTTGCCGTAGTGCCGCTGATCAAACGTCGCTTAACTGGTCAAATTGCTGGTATGGTTGGTGCCTATGGCAATATCGGTGCGGTACTATTCCTAACCGTATTCTCACTCGTATCACCTTCCATCTTCTTTATGACTATTGCTGGCGGTATTGCTTTTGCCGCAGTCGCATCTATGTTCCTAGACGAACCTAAGAATGCACTTGCAGAAGTTATGCCCGATGGGACAGTACAGCTAATTGAAGTACACTAAGCAGCACACTCGCTTATAATTAAAAAAGGAGGCATTTGCCTCCTTTTTTAATGCCCGCTAACAACAGAAAAGAATCACCGAGGAGTATCGATGACAACGTCACACAGCAAGAACGAGCTCGTATTTACGATTGGGCAACGCTCTGTGGCGGGAGCTAAAGCAGACAATGAAGATGCTATCGGTATTCGCATCCCCAAAGGTAGCTTGCTCAATAATAAGGGCGCTGTCGCCGTTATTGCCGATGGCGTCAGTGCTGCCGAAGCGGGCAAAGAAGCCAGCGAATCTTGCGTCCATAACTTTTTATCGGACTACTACTCCACCCCTGACTCATGGAGCGTTAAGAAATCCACCTCTCAAGTGCTCACCGCCCTCAACCGCTGGCTGTACAGCCAAGGTCGCCATTTTAGCGACGCCAAGAAAGGCTACATTAGCACGTTCAGCTCTATCATATTTAAATCCCACAGCGCCCACATATTTCACGTTGGAGATTCCAGGATTTACCGTTTACGTGATGGAGGACTGGAGCAACTCACCCGCGATCACACGGCATTTGTCGGAGAAGACAAGTCTTACCTTGCGCGCGCCATGGGGCTCGACGTAAAACTCGACGTTGATTACCGAAGTGTCGACCTTGCCAAAGGCGACATTTTTTTACTGAGCACCGACGGCATCCATGACTTCTTAAATAATGCCAATATGACTCAAGCGCTTCTTAACCTTTCAGCCACTGCCTCTGATGACGAACTAGAACAATGCTGCGAAGCATTGATACAACAAGCGCTCAGCAAAAAGAGCCATGACAACCTTAGCTGCCAAATTTTACGCATCGACCAACTACCCAGCCAAAGCATGTACGATGTCTGTCAAAAACTCACTGAACTGCCTTTCCCCCCAGATTTAAGCCCTGGCATGATTCTCGATGGCTATAAGGTAGAAAAGGAAATACACACAAGTAACCGTAGCCAGGTATATCAAGTTCGCGACACCAAGAGCAATAATCTTTATTGCATGAAAACACCCTCAGTAAATTTTGAGGACGAACCCGCCTACATCGATCGCTTTATTGTCGAGAGCTGGATCGGCTGTCGTATTAATAATCCCCATGTGGTTAAAGTTGTCGATGCAGAAAGATCAAAGTCATGCCTCTATTACCTGACCGAATTCATTGAAGGCATCACCTTAACGCGCTGGATAAAAGAAAACCCCAAACCCGCCATCCAGGATGTCATCTATCTATTTGCGCAAATTGTCAAAGGCATACGAGCACTACATCGCCGGGACACGCTTCATCAGGACATAAAGCCTGACAACATACTGATCGACAAAAACGGTGAGATTAAGATCGTCGACTTTGGGTCTTGCTATATCAGTGGCATTGCAGAAATAGCCACTCCCTTAGAACGACATGGAGTACTCGGCACCGCGGGTTATTCCGCACCAGAGGTGGTATTAAACGGTAAAAGTACTATGCAATCAGAGATCTTTTCACTGGCAGTGATTGCCTATGAAATGCTTACTGGTGAAGAGCCTTTTGCAGGAAAACTCAACGAATGCAGAACCACGAAGGCTTATTCGAAGACGAAGTATGTCCCTTGCCACGAACTCAACCCTCTAGTGCCTATTTGGATTGATGGTGCGATCAAAAAAGGCCTGCGTTACGAGCCAGAACGCCGCTACGACGATGTATCGGAATTCCTCCATGAATTACAACACCCTAATCCAAAGTATAAAATACACTATCAAACAGCGCTATTGGATCGCAACCCGTTAATATTTTGGCAAGCCACATCAGGCATATTGTTTATCGCCTTGGCCGTATCCCTGTTCTTTCACGTGCCCACGCTCGGTTAATCAGAAGTCTGTGTTTTAAAAATCGGCGTCCCGCGTTGCTTCTTCATCAAGAAAATCTAATGCATCCTTTCCATATCGCCTTCTGTTCGCCCTTGCCGCCCATTTTGACACTTGGCGCAGTATCGGGTTCTTATGCTCTTTCAGGATAAACTGCGCAATGGGTAGCATTGCTTCAGCTTTTATCGCATTAAATTTCTTAATCATTTGACCCCCTTCAACCCAATATATTCTCGCTGCTCAATCCTTGGGTATATTTTGCAGGGGACCCCTTTGAGATGCGGTATACCTTGCTCTCGATCCAAATATTCTTCACTATCAGGCACAATAACCCCATCATTATGTTCGAACGCCCCCAGATCATTTTCTTCTGGTAACCACCAGCCATGAGGCACACGAATGAGACCTTGCGGTATATCATCTCTCACCAATACCTCCATATGTATTTTACCAACATGAGTTTCGATAGTGGCCCATTCGCCCTCAATCAAACCAAATTTCTTCGCATCAATAGGATTAACAAAGGTTCGCGGCGTTCGATTGCCTTTCCTCAACACGCGCGCATGACGCTGACCCGATTGAAAAAACTGAGGCTCTCGTAATCCCACAAAAAATTTCAATGGATACTCCGCATTAGGCTCAGGAACATTGCGATAGTAGGGTAACGGGTCAAAGCCTAGATCCTCAAGAACCGACGAGTACAACTCAACCTTACCACTGGGTGTTGCGAACCCCGTTTTTTTGTAGTTATAGTATTTGTATTCTGAGAATTTCATTTTGTAATTATCGGTAAATTCTTGGTACGACATGCCAAGTGGCTGCAAACGGTAATCAAATAGATCTGTTACCGTCCCCCAAGGAAAGTGCTCTGCCAACCCCATACGGTGAGCCAGTTCTTTTATGAAAAAATACACATTCTTACACTCCGCAGGGGGATCATATAATGCGTACGAAGACTGTAGCATTGTCGACCATTCATACGTATCCATGAGATTGGGGCGCTCCAGCCATGTATCGCCAGGCAATACGTAATCGCACAAATTACCGGTGGGTGTCATAAATAAATCGACACACACATTCAGATCCTGATTCAACATAGCCTCTTTGATCAGCGTCTGATTGCCATAGCCCATCAGCGAATTGTTGGCGATACTGATAAACGCCTTCACTGGATAGGGATCACCATAAGCCATCGCCCTAAAGGTCGGCGAAGGTACCGCCATATGAGCCCCTTTTACAATATTAGGATACTCGATACCGAAAACACGTTGACTGTGCTCACTCAACAAATCTGCCGCTTTAAATGTAAATACAGGGTGTTGGTGATAACCAAGCTGCTTCTTTCTCTGTTCATCAGATAGCGCTTGCGTTAATTCAATTTCGGATTCAGAAATAATATTAGGGTTCACCCCCATTAACATTTCCCCTCCCGGCGCATCCAAGTTACCGGTAATGGCCCTGAGTATGGAGATGGCACGAATTGCAGATGTACTACTTACGTGCTGGTCCGTAATCGGGGACCAAGGTATAATTGCACTTTCCGCTGTCGCGTACATACGCGCACTTTGTTGGATGTCCTCTACAGAAACACCGGTAATTTCCGACACTTTATCCAAGGTGAAATCTTGTGCCAACCGCTGTTTAAGCTGATCGAAACCTACCGTCCAGTTCTTAACAAATGCTTTATCGTAGAGTTTTTCTTCAACAATAACACGTAGCCAGCCCATGCATAACGCACCATCCGTCCCTGGCTTAAGTGCCAAATGAATATCAGCTCGATCGGCGGTCTGACTTAATCGAGGATCAAAACAGATAAGTTTCGCGCCTCTTTTCTCTGCTAAGCGCAACCGAATATACTCCCACACCCACGATTGATTATGCGGGTTATGTCCCATCATCACGATACATTGAGTATTTTCAAAATCAGGCAGCGGCATCCAACCATAGGTGAGACGGTTGACCGCCGCGGTATTCCCCAAACATAAAGCGACAGGTGACAGGTAATTCGGCGAGCCCAGCAGGTTCATAAAGCGTCGCGTCATACCCGATTCAGTCGAACAGTTCCAAGGCCCACTACTGACTACTAAAGCTTCAGGGCCATGCTGCTTAATGACACCCTGAAGCTTCTCGGCGATTTCACCTAACGCCTGCTCCCAGGAAATCTCCTCCCATTTGCCTTCACCGCGCTCCCCTACCCGCTTTAATGGTTTGGTTAAACGATTAGGGTGTTCGAAAACCTCATGAGCCAACTTTCCTTTGGCGCATATGGCTCCTGGTGCAATGGGATGATCAAGGTTTCCCGCTAACGTGAAGCGAGCCTCACCCTTTTCTCGCGTTGCGATTAGCTGGCACGCGATATCACAAGTCGCACAGATAACATGTTTTGATTCCATTGACCTAACCCTCACTTAGCTGCCTATGTTGTAAAACCTACTCCAGCAAAGTAACAGCATCAGAAATCATTATTTACCAATAATCGCCACTTATTTATCTTTTATCGCCAATAGAGATACACTAACGATAAGCACCTGGAGAATATCGATGAGCCCAACTACCGCCCACGACTGTCCTTACGTCAATAGCAGCTTTCTAAACCAATTCGGAGAACTCGTACTATCTCGAGGTGGCGATATTGTTGAGCTATGCGCCCAGGTAGGGATGCCAATTGAAGCGATAACCGGAGGGCAAATGCTCATTCCTTTTGACCGCTTTATCGCATTGCTGGAAGCGACGGCAAGCGCGCTGACATTTCCCGACATCGCTTTTGCACTGGCCCAACGGCAAGACATCACAATATTGGGACCGCTTTCTGTGATGCTTTATGACTGTAAATCTGCGGCCGAAGCACTTCATACCATCGTAGAATATTTTCAACTTATCGTTTCTGGATTAGAGATAGAGGTCATCCCTCGCGAATCCACCGTTGAGTTACACTACCACTGCTACCTACCCACCCTATACCACCGCCCCCAGTTTCAAAATTATTTACTGGCAAGTACGATTGTTACTTTTCGAGGGCTAGTCGGTGACTCCTATCCCATACGAGGGTGTTTTTTCTCTCAACTTGAACCGTCCCCCCAAGTAGCCAAGCAATTTTCTCAGTTCTTTCGCTGCCCGATCGCATTCGGTACTGACTCGCTGCGCATCACCTTTGACCGTGCCTTTATGGACGTCACACCAGAAATAATGACGGCGACTCTGAGTAAAAAAATCAGTGCATCTATGGCATCAAAAACCAATATCGTTGATCAAGTATCTAATGTTATCGCACTTTGCTTACCTAGCCAAAAAGCCGACCTCAAGACCGTCGCTGCCTCCATGGGCTATTCCACAAGAACCCTTCATCGCAAACTAGCGAAATCGTCGACATCATTCAATGCGCTTCTCGATTCAGTACGCCTATCCCATGCCAATCAATACCTATCGGGTACCCATTATCGCTTAACCGACATCGCTGCATTACTCGGCTACAACAACCTCAGCGCTTTCACTCGAAGCTATCAGCGCTGGTGCGGCACATCACCCTCTGCTGCAAGAAAATCATACCGCCTTATACAATATTAGGGCCGCATCATGAGCAAGAAAGGAGTTTGCATGCTCAGGCTTATGGATATGATATCCTTGCGCATAATCCACCCCCATAGTTACTAACTTTTTCAAGACATCTGCATTCTCAACAAATTCGGCAATTGTCTTCAAGCCCAATGCATGCCCTACTTCATTAATGGATTTTACCATTGCATATGAAGCTTGATCCTCCGCAATATCTTTGACTAAAGAGCCATCTATTTTCAGGAAATCCACACACATATTTTTCAAATATGAAAAAGACGAAAGCCCCGATCCAAAATCATCAAGGGAAAATCGATAACCTCTACTTCGCAGATGAGACATTAGTGCATTACAAGCGTCAATATTATGAATTGCGGCCGTCTCTGTAATTTCAAAGATCACCTTCTTTGGATCTACCCGATACTCAAACTGCAAACTCTCTATATACCCAGCCAAATCCTCTTCTACAATCGATTGGCCGGATAAATTGATAGAATAAACCCCTTCATAATCACATATTGATTCGAACGCATTTTTTATGACCCAGCGATCAATTTGAGACATCAAGTCATATCGTTCAGCAGGGGGAATAAAAGCACCTGGCGATTCGTACCCACCATCTTGATTCTTTAGGCGAATCAACAACTCATAGTGTTTATCATCCTTCACCCCATCAATTCGCAATATTTCTTGAGCGAAAAGCACAAACCTCCCACACTCTAAAGCCTCATTAATTCTCGGCAACCAGTCAGCTTGCTCTTTGTGTTTTTCATACTCCACTCTATCAGAGTCCGATATATGCACCCGGTTACGACCCTGTCGCTTTGCAATTTGACAGGCATTATCGGCAGCATTAACAACCGTACTTAGTTTATCAGGATGCCGCCCAAATATAGCGAGGCCTGCGGATATACCCACCTTAAATGAAAAACTTGAGTAAACAAAAACGTAGCTCTCAACCGCCTCCCGCATTGACTCAGCTATTGCTTTCGCCACTTCAATCGAGCAGTCTTCCAACAATACAGCAAACTCATCTCCGCCAATGCGCGCTAAAATATCACGCCCTCTAATTTTAGAAAGTAATATTGAAGAAATTCTTATCAGCAATTCGTCTCCGGCTTCATGCCCTGCAGTATCATTCACAGGCTTAAAACGATCTACATCAATAAATATGATCACGCCAGGCAAACCATGGGCAATCGCTTTCTTTACAATTTTCTCTCCTTTAACCTCGAATTCTTGTCGATTTGATAATCGAGTCAAAAAATCATGTGAAGCCTGATAGCGAAGCCTCTTCTCCAAGTCAGCTTGTTTTGATACATCCTCCAATATGACTAAGCAACCATTAAATAATTTCCTGATTTTTATATTTAGCGTCTTATTGACAACATTAACGCCGTCAATATTAGCGACGCTCTCATTCTTTCTAGAAAGAAGATCTTCATATACATCAAAGAAAGAGGGCAAGTTAATAAAAATATTCTTGTAGTATAAATCCAATAAGTTATCAGGCGTGCTAGAGGGGAAACCAAGAAAATTTACCGCATCGGCGTTAATAATACCGACCTCATTCTTCGATGATAGAGTAATAATACCAAATGGTGCATTACCCACAATTCCCGTGAGATATTTCCGTAAATGTACTGTTTCGTCTCTATATGTTCCCATTATCCCGCCAACACCAAAATAGTTGAGTCATCATCTGCTTTCGCATGATGATCGAACAAAATTTCTGTAAATCGCTGCACACTACTTTCCGCAGGAATTGCCACATAATTCACATTAACTAAACCATCAGAATATAGTGAGAAATTAAATTCCGGTGGGCGAGGTATACAGGTAATGGGGATTTTTTCTGGCATACTCTTACCTAACAGGCCCGTACAAGGTTCCATATCTAATACTACATCTGGGTATGAGAATATCTGAATGGACCCCACTATTGTAGTCTCAACACACTCAGGCGTAATGCGCACAATTGCGATACTAATACCATCGACATAACCTGCTCTTTTAACACTCTCGTCACATAACTGGAGTATCTCATTGAGAGGCCTTGTGTAGTTATCTCTGAGCACGGCATTAACACAATGAACACACTCAACACTTCCCGTTTGATAGCATTGTCTCCCGCCATCCATAACACAGGCAAGAACACTGTCTCCATGATAACTTTTGATAAAGTAGCCGTCACCATTCATGGTATTATCCACCGCCGGAAAAGATACAACACCAAAATCGATATCAGTACTCGGTACCTGCTTGTACTTCCTCAATATAACTGATGTTCCCTGGCTACCGGTATCTACCTCCATTTCATCCACACTTCTTTTGGCTGCACCAAGACCGATACCATAGCTTTGAGCTGAACTATGACCATCCGTCATAGCACGATTCAAATCCCCAATCCCTCCTCCTCTATCGGTAATATGAACCTCTACACCTTTATTATTTTTACATAAACGAAAGACTACTTTTGCATCCACACCATAACGAATTGCATTAGTTGCAATCTCAGATGTTGCCGTACAAAAAAGCCCCGAATCCAACCGCGACAATCCAATATCAAGAGCCAACTTCCTCGCAATATTTGTCACATCAAAAACGTCTCTTTCTTCGCGAATATTAAAAAAGCCTACACCTTCTGAGCCGTAAGGATTATTCACAACTCAGCACCCTTCCGGCTTACAAAGCTGGCACGAACACACCTAAATACTCCTAATCTCTTGACCATTAAACTTCAAAGCAAGTTTAAGCGCCGACTTTAGATCACGAACAATGGGAAAGTCGCCCATGCCTACACCAGCATTAACCATCGTCCTCGCTAAATCGCCACTGATACCACAAAAGATACACTTTACCCCAACAAACTTTAGGGTCCTTGCGAGGCTCTCCATATAACCAGCCACCGCAGAGTCAATGGCCTCTACGTTAGCCAAATCGATAATGGCAACTCCATTTTGTTTTTCATTTGCCAATTCGGTTAGTCGATCGCTAACAGCCGCCATGCGCGCAGAATCTAGCGCCCCAAAAAGCCCTGTATAGATACAATCACTGGTTAATTCATTGGCGATCATCGCCACTTCACCTGAAATCTGTTTACGACTAAATGCTACCTGCCCTGATGCCATAATTAATCCATTTAATACCGGTTCGCAATCACCGAGCAATGGCAATCGCACAATAGTCACACCGCGCCCCCACTTAATAATAAGGGGTCACTCGTCCATACACGTCTATTAGAAATACAACAGGATTGGGGGGGGGAAGAGAATAGAAAATAGAGCTTCCTGCACCTGACGCCATCAGTGTAGCCCACAAAGTAAAGCAGCGATACATAAAACATTTAATAACGGAGATGGCTTACAAGCGGGCCTCCTCATTGCTTGATAATTCCCCTCGGCTAATTGACCATAAAACAGAGGCGGGGCAATCAAACCTCCAACCGCTCATTCCACAATAGTTCTAAACGTTAAATTAATTCTTGGCTCATGCACGACTTTTGTTGGTGGGAGTCGATGCATCCAATAATCCTGAGTCTGCCCTTTCATCACAATTAGATTTCCTGACCGGAGTATCATTGAAACCACTTTCTTGGTTTTTTTGTGTTTAAAAGAGAACTTTCGCTCAGCGCCAAAACTCAATGAAGCAATTGCCCCCTGTGGTTTTAAATCTCGCTCATCATCGCTATGCCAGGCCATACCTTCAGAGCCATTGTGGTACAGGTTTAACAGACAAGAATTGTATTGTTCCCCTGTTCGCTGCTCCACCAACTGTTTAAGCTCAACCAATACATCGACCCAAGGTAATGCAACTTTAGTCGTATTGGAATAAGCGTACTCAAAACGGCGACTGCCATACCACGCCACCTTTCGCTTGGTCACTATTTTTTTTCCAAACATCACTGCTTCGTCATGCCGCCACTGAATTTCCTCACACAAACGTGAAAAATATTCCACTGCACTATCAAAAGATATTACTTGACCATAATCATTTACGATGCTGTCACCCGATAAAAGGTTAGCTGTTGGATCTATTTCACGGGGAAACAAATCTTGATCACTATTGGGTTTCCACTGGTCGTAATCAATCTTCATACAATGTCCACAGGGTCTATAACCCGCTTCAAGCGCTTCTTCTCGCGACATAAAAAACACGCGATTCTCGCGCTTCATTCTCTTTCCTGACCAGCAATCTAGCGCACCAAAAATTCGAAGGTGAGAATTTCCTCCTAACGTTAATTCGCTGGATTTTATTTTTCTATGCAATTCCTGGTCACTTATGTCGGCGTGATACAACACGAATATTCCTCGTGATTAATGAATTTGGTACAATAGCGCTTACTATAATGGCCACCCCAATTATCACCACCCGATTCTTGCTAGATAGTATTCTGATTCACTAATCTGACAAACCGTAGCGCGCTAGAATCGCCTTCAATTGCCCAGACTCTCGCAAAGCATCCAATCCCTCTGAAAACATCTTTGCATATAACGCTGAATGCTTATTCTTAGGGCTAAAAGCAATATATAACGCTTGATCAATATCTGTTTTCCCTGCCAACATGACCTTACCCAACAAGCCCAGCTTTTTCACTGAGTAAAAAGCAACATTCTTATCTTCAAGACACGCATCAATTCTGCCTACCACCAAAAGACGCAGACATTGCTCAAAGATGCCATCGCCCTTCATTATCACAATATTGTCCGACCCGGCCTCTCGCGCAAGATAGGCAGCAATATCATCACCGTAATCATAATCCTGAATGACACCAAGGCGAATATTCTTCAGCGATTCAACGCCAGTAAACTCCCACATACTATCGACACTCACAACAAAATAATTTGTCGAATAACCAAAAGATTGTTGCGGAAAGATGGCAGTCGGCAGCTCCGGCTTAGTCGCCCCTACTGCCGCATCATATTCACCGGACAAAGTCTTAAGTACGGCGCGGGTCCAAGGCACACTTTTATAGTGAATGGCATAACCTTTCGGTTCAAAGACTGCACGCGCAATATCAATAACAAAACCTTCTTCTGTGCTATTTGCCACGCAGTTGTAGGGGCACCACTCATCCGCAACGAGTGTTATCACTCTATCGTTGTCATCCCCTGACACCGACAACGAAACACAGACCAATAGCAAAGACGCAGCAAACACCCACCGCCACCTTGATTTTGTTCCCATGGCACACCTCGCTGACAACGACGCAAGATTACCCACTACTCACGGGTAATATCTTCACCAGTGTAGACCTTTTGCTCAACAATTCAGCAAGTAATACTGCTACCACCGTCAAAGGACAGCCCAACAATCCAGAAACATACTATCCATATATAATATTTTCTATCTTATTCGATACTTTATCCTCATCCGATCAAATAAGCACTGCCAATCACATACAGACAATATACTTATATATCAAATGCTTAGACTAATCTAAAAAGTACAACACAAAACTGGCACGAATTAAGCGATACCCTAGGCGAGGCTATAGAAAATCTTCCTTCTATTTTTCTGGAGCTAGGGGGCGCTGGTTCGAGTCCAGCCCGGTGCTACTGTGCCGGTGGCGCAGTTGGTAGCGCACTAGCATAAATTAGATTTTCTACTCCCCTCACCTTATAGGCTATGGCAGCCGCTTCCTTCTAACTCATTCCAATTGAAAATTAGCGCTGCCACTCACTTATATTTACCAGTAGAGAATAACCATGAATAAAATGACCATTACGCTCAGCAAGTTAGATGGTGTTGTAGTCAACACAACACCATTAGATTCCACAGTAGATAACCTTGCTGCTGCATTGACGCTAAACGCCGAACTCATGCAGTTGGGATACATCATGTCTGAAACATTACTCACTGCCACCAAGCAGTTGAGTAATAACAACCTCACCTTATTCGCCCAAGAATTAATAACTACGTTACGACAACGTAAAGGGGCGCACATCAACTACACCCCCATGTACCCAAACTTCCCTCGACAAGTTATCGATATATCTGACATGGAACTGTATCTAAATGCCATCACCCACTACTGGTCCCTAGGCCAATGGCTACCCGACACCGACAAGCTTCCACGCCACTATGCTTTTGAAGCCACAAAATTTCAAGAAATAGCACTCACCACTGACAACCAAGTAAAGGGAATATTTACCGCACTATTAGCCTCTAACGACTCGCTGTCAGACACTGATAAGAAAATTCTTGAGTGGTTTATGTTGAACCTGCCTAAAGATCAACGGATCTTTCCTGAAGTCATCCCTTTTGCTGAGAACAAATGTGTAGTCGCTGCAATTATGTTGGCGCAATCACAAGACATCAGCCCTTTGGTAAAAAGTGCTACCGATATCTTACGCATCGCTACTTACTTATCAGAAGGAGATATTTCACTAGCCACAAACACAACGTTTATTTCATTGCCGCGCCAATTACGCAAGAACCTCAGCCTTCAGTTGGAACGAGTCATTAACGAAGAAGATATCGGCCGTCATCGCAACAAATGGGTACGACTATTTCACAACTTACACGTCGGAGACTACTCCAAAAAAGTGTATTCCATTGCTAAAAATGGCCAGAAACAATCAAACATTAGAGAGCTTTTATGGGCGAATTGAATACGCGCTTAACACCAAGGATATTACGGGCGCCATTCGGTTATTAAGAACCCGCCCAGGAGAATTCGGGCGTAAACTCGATCACTTATTACGGCTAAGCCAACCCAAACAAGAAACCCGACTACAGCGCTTACTACAAAAAACAGGCATAGAAAAAAGTGATGATGCACAAGCCATGATCATAGATGAATTCTTATCGATAGCAGATAAGATTCCAACGCGAAATCTACTTCAATTATTCGGCCACATACAGCGGCGAAACACTGACATAGACAAGCGAGTGGTATTTCCAAAGGGCAATACACAGCGCGCCATTATCGTGAAAAAAAACATGAGGGCGCTAAGCCACGATTCGCTTTTATCATTGACCTCGGGGTTAAGAAAAATACTAATTGCTCGGCGGGTCTATTTAGTGTCGCCCGCGGCACCCGCCTCCCCATCAGACACAACACAAACACCTTGCGCTTTTTTGTTTACTGGGTGGGACGGGACATCGACTTAGGTGCGAGTTTTCACCGTGAAGATTTCACCCTACTCGAGCAAGTTAGCTACACAAAATTACGATCCAGTAATTTTCAGGCATATCATAGTGGCGATATTACTTCATCGCCCAACGGTGCCTGTGAATTTATTGACATCACCATCGATGCGGCCATTGCACGAGGTGCGCGATATCTAGCCATGAACGTCATGGTCTACAGCGGCCCAACGTTTGCAGAACATGATACCTGCTTCGCCGGTTGGATGGGCCGTGAGAACCCCAACAGTAACGAGATCTTCGAACCCAAAACGGTACAACAAAAAATCGACATTAGCAGTCATAGCAAAAACGTCATCCCTGTTATATTCGATCTTGTACAAGGCAAAGCCATATGGACCGATATCAGTACCCAACAACGCACAGGACGGGGCGGCAACAACATCGAGTCTAACCGCGCCACCATAGAAGAAACAATCGAAGCCATTGTTGATTCAACACATAAGCTATCGCTCTACGAGCTATTTGAAATGCACGGTTTCGCCAGGGGGAAGTTGGTGGAAACAAAGGAAGATGCCGACCGCATTTTCTCAATCAGCGAAGGGGTAACCCCTTATTGTATAAACGATATTAACAGCAATTATATAACGCAATGAGAACCATCATAGGGCTTTACAGCAAAGACATGCTATAGCTATTCATCGCCCCCACCCTGATGAGGGGGCGATCTTTTTTGGCTCACCAGCCATCAGCTGCTCATTGATTACACAACAACACCAATCAATCTCATCTTTGCCCTCAAAATCCTGTATAATCTGGCCTCGTTGTTTTGACTGTAGCGGCAGTATACCGAGGGGTAAGCATGAAATTTACATCATTAGGGTTGGCACCAGAGATACAACAGGCGATTGATGCCTGTGGTTATACCGATATGACTCCCGTTCAAGTAAAGGCCATCACCCCTGCTCGCCGAGGTAAGGATATACTCGCTAACGCGCAAACAGGCACGGGTAAAACCGCGGCATTTGCTCTGCCTATTTTGCAGCAAATGACCGATAAGCCTAAGGCTACGGTTCCCGGTGCCCCACGCGCACTGATTTTGACCCCTACCCGCGAGCTGGCTGAACAACTCGCCGATACCATTGGGCGCTATGCTCAGTTTCTACCTCTAACAGTCACAGCCTTATATGGCGGCGTCAAGATGGGCGGACAAGCCAGAAAGCTAATCGCCGGAACGGATATCGTGATATCCACCCCAGGCCGCTTGCTTGAGCACTTAACCCTATGCAATGTTAACCTCTCTGGTGTTGAGTTTGTGGTATTGGACGAAGCGGACCGCATGCTGGACATGGGCTTTATTAGCGATGTAATGAATTTAGTACAGCATACGGCGAAGAAGCGACAAACCTTATTATTTTCTGCCACCATATCGCCTTCCGTAAATGAATTGGCACATAAAATTTTACACAACCATGCAGAAATTCGCGTGACAAAGCTCAACACGACGGCAGAAACCGTTGAGCACGTCATGTACCCAGTAGAAGAGCGTCGCAAGATAGAACTCTTCTTGGACTTATTAGACGAAGAAAACTGGTTCCAGGTATTAGTCTTCACCAGTACCAAAGAACAAGCCGACCAACTGGTGTCGAGCCTTCGATTACTAAAGGTTGAAGCCGCGGTATGTCACGGAGATAAAAGCCAAGGCTCACGCCGACGTGCCCTTGCCGACTTTAAATCCGCTAAATTACAAGTATTGGTTGCCACAGAAGTCGCTGCTCGCGGCTTGGATATCCAAGGCTTAGATTACGTGATTAACTTTAATCTACCCTATTTACCTGAAGACTATGTGCACCGCATTGGCCGCACAGGACGCGCCGGTAATTCAGGCAAAGCAATTTCGTTTGTTAGCCGTAAAGAAGAGCGTACGCTAGACCGGATCGAGCGCCTGATCGATAGCCCGATTAAACGCTTGTTCAGAGCAGGCTTTGAAGTTAGTGATCGTGACACCCTAATCAAACATATCTCACAAACCAGCCGCCCCGGACGTGCTAATAAAGCGAGCGCAACAACCATCAAACGTAACAAAACGAACTCTCGCCGTAAGCCACAAAGCGACAGTACTCAGGGAGCCCACAAACCCAAACGCGTTCGATCAAATCGCAGTAAGAAGTGATTCAGCCCCGACCTCTTCAGCCGATAAGCGCTGAAGCAGGTCGTCAAAGTGCAGATCTGCCGGAAATGTCGGCGGTAACATTATGTTGGCATAACTGGACGCTTCGTTTAATCCAACATCAATGCTTACGAACACCTCTAACGATTCCAATAGGTGTTCCAACGCACTGACCTTAGCACCTGTAGATGCAGGAGGGTTACCGTAAAGAATTAGCCCTTTCAAAGAACTCAGCTCCTCCCTCTGCATATTTTCCTTCGACAAATCAACAGCTCGCGTCACACCAACCGATACCCGAGCAAACAGAAACAACAACAAGCCTAAAGTACCATCATCAATAGACGCTAGATGGCTGACCTGAAACCCTACCCCATGCATTCCATACACTGCGTTAATATGCCGTATTTGACCGATCACATCACTGAGCGCATCTTCCCATGACATCTCGACCCAGCCAGAAACGGTACGTCGCAGGGGCTGACGAATGCATTCGTTGCCTTCAGTAATATCCTGAAATACAAACGCTTTCGGACATATACGCCCCTTGCTAAAAATATCTGCCTTATCTCCTACGACAGAAACAATTTTGCTATCTTTGCTTTCTATTTCCAAACCACACATTTTTTCGCAAAGACCGCAAGATCGATACTGAGTTTCTGTTTCACCAAGCATTACATTTACCAATATCTTCGAGCACTACATTTCGTGAATAACAAGTGTATTGAAAGCGGCTTCCATACTAACTTGAGCAGAAGGAAAGGTAAGAGCCAGATGGGCCAACAATCAGTCATCTGAGGCCAGCAAAGGCTTTATCTAACGCCTACAATCAAATAAAAACAATTCAGTGATAGACAAACCTCTCCCCAAAGAATTACAGAGATTCGTAATCGATACATTAGTCAGATCATTTGCCTCATCGTCCTACATGATTTTATCTTTTGGACACTACGAGTGTACTTATTCCCTTCATGCATAACCTAATATACAAACACGATAGTAGAAGCTAATTTTTTGAATTGCTTTTGCGTTATTATGGGAATGACTACCCCCCACTATTGTTACGCTCGTGAGGAAAAGACAATGACCACACATGTAAGAGACATTATGAGCACCAAGGTTGTTTCTGTTTCATCTCAGATGGGCTTAGATGCTCTGGAATACGAACTTAACCATAATTCAATCAGCGGAGCGCCAGTCATTGACGCAGGAAAATTGGTAGGGGTAGTAAGCCAGACCGACATCATCAATCAATTAAACATCGAACATACCTACGCAAGTAGTATTTATGATTACCATGAAGGCGCTTATACAGACGAAAGCAGAGAAGATGAAATCATTCAAATGGGAACGTTTGTAGGCCATCGAATGGAACATTTAACCGTGAAGGATATTATGAAATCGACCATCAAAAGTATCTCCCCTGATGCGTCAATTGAGGAAGCCGCTAACCAAATGATAAAAGATAAGATTCATCGATTATTGGTGGTGGATGGAAGTGTCGTTGGTATTTTATCGTCAACGGATTTTGTAAAGCTATGCTCTGAGGGAATGACTGCACACTAATAATTAAATTAACGTTCCATTTCACCTGGTACCGCCGGCTCGCGACAAGACCACCATTTTGTCAACGGAATGACAAATAACAGTCAAACCATCACGTTAGCCCCAAAAAATGGGAAACCCAACATTAAACATATCTTCTATACTCTACTTTATCTGCCCAAGAGATCCCAAACACACCCCTCATGCCCTTATACACACTCACCTGCTACCGCGATGTCAGCCAACACCCTCTGGTACTCGCCCTGATCTGGCTCAGCCTTTTCCCCGCCAACAGCTTGGCAGATGACTTTGCGCCTAATCGCTTCAGTTTTAACGGGTTCGCGACACTGGGTGCCGTCAGAGGTGGCTCTGAAGCCCTAGGTTATCGTCAAGATGTTGCTGAAGATGGTGTATTTGAAGACGATTGGTCACTTAAGACCGACTCTCTTTTGGCGCTGCAGTTTGGCATTAGGCTATCCGACAATCTTGATGCTGCGATGCAGTTTGTCTATGAGGACCGTGCGACCAATGGCATTAAAGAAAGCCTAAAATGGGCCTACTTGCGGTATCGATTCTCGCCAGAGTTCACCGCCCGAGCGGGCCGCATTGGTTTTGATTTATTTATGTTATCTGACTACCGACAGCTAGGATTCTCTTATCTTTGGGCAAGACCTCCCATCGAGTTCTATGGACCTTTAGCATTTGAATATTTTGATGGTGCCGATATTGGCTATTCTGCCCCGCTAGGCATTGGAACACTCAGAGCCAAATTCTTTGCCGGATCCAGCGATACAGCAGTCGATTTTATCGATGATAACGACAAGCTACGACTTGATGAGGCTATTGGTGCTACCGTCAATTGGGAGACCACCCATTGGCAGCTACGCGTTTCAGCAACATCCGTTGAATTCAGTGACGATCTACAGCAGACCTATGGCACCGATATATTTATCGCAGCCCTATTAGCTGCAGCACAATTAGGCTGGACTGACGCCGAAGGTATTGCAGAACAAATTGAGCTCAAAGACGTAACAGCCAATTACTACGCAGTGGGTATATCCTACGATAATGCTCCATGGGTGATTCAAACAGAAATCAATTACTTTGATGCTGAGGAACATTTATTTAAATCCTACTCGGGGCGATATCTTAGTATCGGTTATCGCATAGCGTCAACAACCTTGTATGGGCTTATGGCGAGAGGTAAACAGATGACGTCGAGAGATAAAATACCAGCACCTCCTGCGGCACTAGCGCCATTTCTAACCCCCTTGCAAGAGAGCTTACAAACACTTTATGATTTTAATTATATCAATCAACACAGCGTCTCACTTGGGTTCCGATGGGACATTCGTTATAACCTTGCATTGAAATCCCAATGGGATAGAACCTGGGTAGAGGACGCGGGTGGACTACTTTGGGATCAAAAGAATAACGCAACCCAAAAAGAAACCATCGATACTTATTCACTTAACCTAAACGTTATTTTTTAGTAATGATAAAACGACAGCGACTCATATTATTATTTATCGCATTGCTCGCTAGCCCTTCGCAAGCTGGTGTAGTCGTGATTGTCAATGCTGAAAATACAGCATCCGACTTTAGCCAACGTCAATTAGTGGATCTGTATATGGGGAGAAACTTATACTTCCCCAATGGCCAGCTGGCACTACGTCTTGATCAGTCGCCGAGTTCCGAAATTCGGCGAACCTTTTACGAAAGCCTTGTCGGTAAGTCAGTTGCACAGGTGAATGCATACTGGGCAAGACTGCTATTCACTGGGCGCGCCTCTCCTCCACAAGTAATCCGCACCAGTAAGGGTTTATTGCAAGCGATTAAAAACAATCCCAATGCGGTAGGCTATATCGATGAAAAAGAGCTAGAAGACGGTGTTAAGGTAATAGCTCGTGTCAATTAAATTCTGGCGATCACTGCCTTTCCAGACCGGGTTTAGCATTGCTCTTGGTGCAGTGCTACTGACATTAATATTGTCAATTGCGGTATATAACCAAACGATTGAAAAGGTCGTTACCGATTCCAATCACCGCATTTCCCAGCTGATTAGCACCATTGAACGTAGCGCTTCCATTGCTGCGTATTTAAATAACGATGAACTTGCCCTAGATGTGACCCGAGGACTGGTTAAGAATGACATTGTTACGGGTGTTTCATTACGCAGCGAATCCGGCATGCGAATCATTAGCGGCTCACCCTTCAATTTTAAGGAAGAGAGTATCCTACACTTCCCCCTCGCCTCCCCCTTTATGCCCGATGAAAAAACCGGCGAGCTCTTTATCAAACCGAACCAACAGAATATCGATGCACAAGCTAAACAAATGGGCGCTCTCCTGGTATTTACGTTAGCGACGCATTCTTTGATGATTACTATTTTTGTGATTTTTTTGGTACAAAACCGTCTAACAAGGCACTTGACCGATCTCGCAAACACACTCCATAAAATCGAACCTGGCAGTGCAGAGCGGCTTCAATGCCCCACACTGCACCGACATGATGAAATTGGTTTGCTCGTTCGAGATACGAATCAACTGCTGACTGCGGTTCAAAACACCTTAGCTGGCGAGCGGCGACTGCGTGAATATACTGAGACCCTAGAGAAAGAAACCCGCAAAGAAGCCGAACGCGACCCACTCACGAATTTACTTAATCGCCGAGCCGGAGAGCGCGCTATCTCAAGGGCGCTAGACAAGGCCGATACCAATAACACGCGCTGTGCCATCATGTTGATTGACCTGGATCGGTTTAAGCCCATCAATGATACATACGGTCATGATGCCGGTGATCATACATTGGTCACCATATCCAATCGACTCACCGACGCGCTACGTAAGAACGATATTGTTATTCGCTGGGGGGGGGATGAGTTTCTAATTCTCGTTCAGCAAGGTCATGATGATCTGCAAATATCAGTGATCGCCGATAAAATATTAGCGACACTTTCCGTTAACATTGATATAAATACAAGTATCCAAGAAAGTATCGGCGCCAGTATCGGGATATCCCTCTACCCCGATCATGGCACTGATCCTAGCTACCTATTTGATCTGGCCGACAAGGCGATGTACCACATCAAACGCTCAGGACGAAATGGGTATTTTATCCATACTCCTAGCGATACCGCTTAATCGCGACACCGATTACTCATATAACATCATGGTCCTTTGTGCCCTACCAAACCCTTTGTTGACATACGCATTTTTACGGAGCACACTCTTCTCGTTTTCATCACACCCTATCTAGGAGGCCCCCATGTATCCCATTGCACTGATATCACCAAGGAACACACACCTCCTGCCTGCCTACTATTCCATTTAGTATTTACTACTATCTCCCATAGTTAACGCCGACAGTGAGGCTTTCTCGCTTTCTTTAGAAAGCGCTATTGTGCTATGCGCACGATATCTGGAGATATCAATGAAACCTCGTAATAACAAAGAACGTCGCATGCTCGAATGCTGCGCCGAACTTCGCGTGGATGATGGCATTTCACCACGCCATCAAAAAAAAGAAACACAACAATCAATTGAACATAAATTGGAACGCCTGTGCTCGCAGGTACAAAAAGCGATTCGCTTCGCGATCGCTGAATACTGCGCAAATACACCGCTAAGCCAGTGGGACGCAGACTCTGTTGAACAAGAAAAACAAGGGCCCCGTTTTATCGTCACATTAATTCAAGTAACAGGAGAAAAACCTACAAACGACTCGATTGAATTATTACTCAAAGAATACAAAGGCGTTATTAGAAAGGCCGTGTCCGAATCCATTACTCGTAAAAAAACACCACCCTTACGGTTTCAAATCATCGAAGGGGGTCTCAATGAATAGGAAAAAAGCCACCTATCAACACTGGGTTAGCGAATCACTCCCCCTATCGTTAACGCAACAGATTGAACGACTGCGCAATCTCAACGATGTTAAACATGTTCGTATTATGCCAGATGCACACCTTGCCCATGATGTGTGTATTGGTAGTGTTCTCGCATCAGACTCCTTAATCTATCCACGGGCAATTGGCGGGGATATTGGTTGTGGAATGCTTGCGGCAGAGTTTACTTGTGCCGCTGACGCAATAGGAACCAGGGAGGCCAAGGCTATTTTGACGCTACTTCGCCATCGAGTCCCCATAATCAAACAACCCAAAGAAAATATCTGTAGTGAGGCGTTTCAACAAATAGAGTGCTCTCTATCACACCGCGCTTTAAGTGCGCTTGCCGACAAAGCGGGTCGCATACAACTGGGTACTCTTGGTCGAGGCAATCATTTCCTTGAATTACAGAAAGACGCTTGCTCTGGAGCCCTATGGGTAATGATACACACTGGCTCTCGAGCAATGGGACCTGCTATTCGTGATCATTACGAAACACTCAGTAGCAACACATCAGGAGGCCTGCACTACCTTCAGGCCACATCACCTATTGGTCAACACTATCTGCAGGATCACAATTGGGCCAGGTCCTATGCCGCTATGAACCGTCGCGTTATTCTGCAACAGATAGAAAATATTATTTTTCAGGTGCTCGGCGTAAAACCAGTGAACGCACTAGGTATCGATTGTGATCACAACCATCTACAACAGGAGACTCATGATAACGAGGTTTTATGGGTACATCGCAAAGGCGCTTCCGCAGTACATAAAAATTGCCTAGCAATTATTCCCGGCAGCATGGGTACACCCAGTTTTCATGTTATTGGAAAAGGTAACCAGCAATCACTCTGCTCCAGTTCACACGGCGCAGGACGCTGTATGAGCCGACACGAAGCAAAAAAACGCGTATCATTTCATCGCTTACAGAATGAAATGGAAGGTATATTTTATGAGAAAAAACAATCAAGACAATTAGTTGAAGAGTCTCCTTCTGCATACAAGGACATATCAAAGGTAATGAAGGCACAAAAGAAACTGGTGACGATAAAGCGAAAACTACTGCCCATCCTGAGCTACAAAGGGTAATAGTAAACACAGAGGGCTGAGCTTACCTAGCCCTCTGTGTTCATGACACGCCCCTGTTGCCCGCAAAAAGGACAGATGCTAAGGTGGAAAACCATTTATCAACAACAACCAGGCCTATCGTTTTGGGAACAAAAGCAAAAACCACTCAGCTAATGTCCAGTGACTACGTCATTTATATTCGAAATTTTGCTTTATCCAAGGGCATATCCGCGAAACAACTTATCGAAAATACCGAAGCCGATTTGTCACTGCTGCTAACGCCACCTCCAAAAGTCAGCGAGGCAGTCCTTCACCAAATACTGTTCAATTTCTTCAATGCTCTGAGCAATCCCTATATTGGCGTCTTTGAGTTCGGCAAAGGGTTGGTATTATCACTACATGGCAACCTAGGTCTTGCGATTCAAGGCGCATCTAATTTAGATGAAGTCATACACTTAGCTACACAGTATTTTAAAACCCGTGCAAATCAACGATCGCTCCAGCGTATAGACGGTACTGATTATTGCGAAATTCGCCTATCGGACGAACATGTCAAATACGATTACACCCTGGTGTCATTGTTACTCAGTTTCGGGTACATTGGTTCAGAGTTGTTAAGCCATCATCAATTAGACGCCCCCTACAGCGTCCACCTTCAATCCTCTGAGCCTGAAGATTTTCCTTGGCACCTTGTCGATAATTTCACACTCAAATTTAATCAGCCACACCACCAAATAGTGATTCCAAAACAGTGGATGACGCTCCCCATAACCCCGATTGATCCAGAGATCGCCAATCTAGCCAAAGATCAATGCAAGAAATCTCTCGACGAAATCTCTCCCGTTGATTTAGTGACTGAAATACAACAACGGCTACAACAATCTCATGATCGAAACATCAGCCTACAGGAAATGGCGACACAACTTCATACATCCCCAAGCACATTACAACGACGATTAAAAAGCTTCAGTACGACCTTTAAGAACATCAAACAGGACGTACGACTCGCACAGGCAAAACGCATGTTAGCGGACAAAGACGTCACCATTGAGCATATCGCAGAATGCTTAGACTTCAGCGACGCATCCAATTTTTCTACTTTTTTCAAGAGCTTTTCAGGCCTATCCCCTTCCGAATACCGCAAAACTCAACGCAACGACTAGCACAATAGAGCGACTCTGACCTCTTTTCACCGGTAAGTTGAATTGTTTTAACCTGTATCCCTCGCAACGAATCACTCATAGTCATTATACGCAGCCGACCACAGATACGAGGCTGATTGATTCAATGTCGCAGTAGAGGTATATCTTACATGTTTGGAATAAAGAGAAAGCAACATAGTTCACCCACCGATCTCACTATCGATGCAAGAAAGATTGAGTTTTCACTGGTACAGGACATGAAGGATAATCGATACTGGCATAGTAACGACCCGGTAACGACACATTTTTTCAACGCGTTACAATCAACCTTCCCCGAAGGTGAACGGTACTTTATTGATTCTGCACGAGATGCCAGAAACAAGATCGGGAAAGAGAATCTATCAAGCACACTTCAGTCACAGATTGATATGTTTATCCGCCAAGAAGCCTATCACGGTCAACATCACGAAGACTGGAATCAAGCACTGACTGCTCAGGGTTACGATAAAATCGAAAAATACTCTGAGGAACTCAAAAGCATCCGGCTCTGGGCCAAAAAGAATATACCGGCAGAAACACGCCTTTCTATTACATCAGCTGCCGAGCATTTTACCGCCTCCATGGCTCACTTGTTCATCTATAAAAGACCAGACTTTATCAGAGGAGCATCGGAATCATTTCAGCAAGTATTGCTCTATCATGCCTTAGAAGAAGTGGAACACAAAGCTGTCTGCTTTGACTTGTATACCGCGTCTAAGGGCGGCTACAAACTGCGTATGCTTGGTCTTGTATTCTCTTCCATCAACCTGATGAAGCATGTATCCAAAAGGCATATCTATTTATTAAAGCAAGATGGACAGTGGACATTATCAAATCGTTTAAAAGCAATGAATTTAATATGGGGGCCAAAAGGAATCGCAATTCAACTGTTGCCCTATATTTTGATGTACACCAAACCTAACTTTCACCCTTGGGAAACCGACGAAAGAGCGATGTTGCGCTCTTCGTTCCAAGATATATTTGATCAACTTGATGCCAAGATAGCCTCACCTGCCTGCACCTAGGTACGAAGCGTAATGGTGATATCCCGTGTTATTCATACACGGGATAGAACTCGTCATGTAACCTACCATCACCGCCAATCTCATCCCAGCCAGCTTTATACTTAACAAAAATATGATCCGTCACTTTAGCCGAAATTGGCTCATCAAACGCCCCCACAGGTATCCATACTTTATCGCCCGAGCGAAACATATTAGGCACCGTGGCACCACAACAACGACAAAAGTCGTAGCGATACCCGCTCGGTTTGGTAAATGAACTAATTGAATCTTCCCCAGATATCCATCGAAAATTACCCGTTGCAACAAAACACCCGGTAACCGCGGATGTCCCCGTTTGCTTTTGACAAATCTTACAGTGACATTGATATAGTTTCTCTATCGCCACATCGACGGCAAATGCAACATTGCCACATACACATGATCCCTTCATATATCCTATTCTCCTTTAATCGACATTCGCGAGTAGCGCAATCGCCCCTGAAGGCGAAGTGCCAAACCAGCGCTGAACCGCATCATAGAAAGTGCGTTCGTTTTGATAACCCAATAGAAAGCCGATTTCTTGTATCGAATGTATCCTCGCCTGGAATAATACTTCAGCCTTGCCCTTTTTCACCTCGTTAACAATATGCTTAAAGGCAGAATCTTCCTCTTTTAGACGTCGCTGCAATGTCCTAGTGCTCATATTGAGTAGGGACGCAACATTATCTATGTCGTCGGTTCCGCCATTGACGAGGGTCTGTACTTTCTGTCCTACGCTCTTCGCGGCATCCAGTAACACCAGTTGCTTTTCAGCAATCGCTTTTACGACTAATTTTAGCTCTGAGCTACTTGAGGTGATCTTTCGTTGAAAGACTTCCGCTTGCAATGTGACTGAGTTGACCTCACAACCAAATTCAATGGGCGCACTTAAATACCGGGCATAATCTTTATCCGTAAGTTCGCCATGAGGCTTATGAGAAAACTGATAAGCAACCGGGTTGATATCACTCCCTAACAATAGCTTAATACGTCGCTCAAAATACACCATATCCGTTTCATTCGCTTGAGGTAGATCAAAGAAGGGTGACCAAAAACTGAATGTAATGAGTCCACCGCCCTCGGATACGGTGAATCGCTTCCCCGTATCCGATACCAAACGCCAGTAGTTAAGCGCGGCATCGAAGGCATCTCCCAGAGTATCTGAATTTTGTGCCAACATCTCGATAAGCCCCCAATGACCTGCTGGCATTGCCTGCCCAACATCTAAACCAAGACAATCTGATCCGCTGATTTCAATCGCTCGCGCCCAAATAACCTGAAGGTCGCAAAGAGCCACACGATTTTCAGGCACGGCGAGCAATTCAGGCGTAATAGCAGTACCGGCTATTAATGATTCTGACGGCACCCCGTTAATCCCGAAGGCCGCTAACAAGCCTTTCGCATAGGAGGAAGCCACCGTAAAGGATGCTTTTTCGCTCGTAATATCCATATTGTCGTTATTATTCCGGTGATTGGCGGTAATCTGCATGGTATTGATTCTCTATTAATTTCATACTGATTGCGAATTCGTTTCTGACATTACTTACCGGCGTACAGTGGAATCCAACATGCTTAAAAAAATCACGACCTCTATCATCGTTCTTGGGTTGCTTGCCATCACATTGGCTTTCACCGTGGGGTTCACAAACGACCCCGACAACAGCAACCCCAGCGTAGAATTACAAGCCTGGCAATCAACCGGGCAATTCTTTGAATTCAATGGCCATCGTATATTTTTTCATGACAACGGTAACACCACAAAAGACGTCGTGTTATTAATGCATGGCTTCCCCACCTCTTCATGGGACTGGCGCCATCAATGGCAGGCGTTAAATGAGGATTACCATTTAGTCTCGCTGGATATGTTAGGCTTCGGCTTCTCTGACAAACCCCACAATAAGGAGTACTCGATCGATGAACAAGTAGAGCTTCAACTCGCTCTACTAAACAAACTTGGCATCAATAAGGTTAACCTTTTTGTCCATGACTACGGCACCTATGTCGCACAAGAAATGCTCACACGAGCCAATGACCCAACCACATCACACTTTCCAATATCAATAGAATCATTAGTGGTACTGAATGGCCCGGTTATTCCTGAGCAACTTCAGATGCGGTTTATTCAAAAGGTTTTCAATAGCCCCTTCGGATGGGTAGCATCAACATTCACCAATCCATTTATGTTTACTCGAAATTTCAGCCCAGTCTTTGGACCGAATACACAACCCTCCCCAGACGCCTTAAAAGACGACTGGTATGTTATTTCACAACAAAATGGCCATCGATTAAGTCATAAGCTCATTCATTACTATAACGAGAGTTTGCAACAACGAGAACGCTGGTTAAAAGCCATCCGAGAAACCCGTATACCCATGCTCTCCATCACCGGTCTAGCTGACCCTGTCGCAGGCGACGCAATGGTAAAAAAATATCGGGAATTAGTTCCTAGTGCCAATATTATCGAACTCCCTTATATTGGTCATTACCCACATATAGAAGCCCCAGCGTTAGTCACCACTCACTACAAACAATTTATCAGCTCACACTCCAATCGCGATACCCCATAAACTACAAGCCAAGGATCATCGACTTACGGGAGATACCTCGCCCATTCACTCAGAATGGACGGGGGGCGAAAACAAAAAAATTGTGATTCAGCGTATGCGTACTCAGCCTTTTTGCTACCCTTTACGTATACGCTGATTTCCCAGGGGACGACGGTGGACGCATTTGTTGCAAGACAACCTATATTCGATCGAAATAGCAGCATGGTTTCCTATGAATTGCTATATCGCAAAGGAACAACCAATGCGACTGGTGAACTAGAAGCTCCAGACACCGCAACGTCTGAAGTTATTATCAGTTCATTTATGGAGATGGGCCTGGAAAAAATCACCCAGGGACGGCTCGCTCATATCAATGTCACCCCAGAGCTATTGATATCCGGGTTATTTCCTACCGAGTGCAAACACCTCCTTGCCCCCGAGTTACCCAATACTATTTCAATTGATGAGCCTCTGATAACCGCTGTAACCTCCCTTAGTGCTAAGGGCTTTACCATCATTCTTGATGACTTTGTCTTTAGTGAACAATGGGGCCCTATCCTGGAGCTTGCGGACATCATAAAACTGGATGTACAAGCCTTAAGCGAAGCAGAATTACTCGATCAAATATCCATATTGAAGCACTTTGATATTACATTGCTCGCAAAAAAAGTCGAAACAGTCAGCGAATTTGTTCACTATCACCAACTCGGTTTTGAATTATTCCAAGGTTTTTTCCTCGCAAAACCGGAAATAATGAATCGAACAAAAATGCCGAAGAACTGTGCGGTAATAATGAAGCTGATTAAGACGCTAAATGACCCCACTGTTGATGCGGATCATATTGAACGCATAGTATCCATGGATGCAAGGCTTGCGGTAAAACTCCTTAGCATTGTAAATTCCGCGCTGTATTCCTACCCAGGGGAAATAGATTCGTTACAACGGGCCATCGTGGTTTTAGGGCACGAAGAGCTAAAACGCTGGGTCACCTTGTTGTCTTTGACCTCATTAGACGATGTACCTTCCGCTTTATTACACCAGGCAATGGTTCGCGCTGAAATGTGTCGAACGCTGGCGCCGGACAACATGGGGCAATATTTTACCGTCGGCCTTTTCTCATTACTGGATGCAATGATTGGCATGCCCTTCGACAAAATCGCACTCGAATCCAATTTGCCACAGGAGCTAGTCGACCCTATCGTTTGCCACGCCGGTCCTATAGGCGAAGTCCTGGCCATCACCATCGCGTTTGAAAGGGGCATATTTCACAGCCAACGAAAAATTGCCAAACACTCCAACAGCGCTTACCTCCATAGTATTCAATGGGCAGATTGTTTAACAAATACCCTACGCGCAGGTTAGGCAGCCGTCCTAACCGCTAGAATAGAACGCCACGATATATACAAAACCGCCAATTTTGTTTGACAGCTCACCACTGCCCCGCTTAGACTAAGTGAACACTTAGACACTGAACTAGGCATAGCAATGAACGAGCAGACTCTCGAAAACGGTAAAGAAGCGCCTTACTACCTCGCCCCTAAACTTGCCTCAATGGCCAATGCGGCACTCAATGGTGCTATCGGCGACACCTTAGAGAAAAGAGAACACTCGCTCACTGTAAAACCTGGTTTCTACTACCGCGGCCACCCCATTGGCAATGCCAATACAGTGACTACCCCTGGCAGCGCTGCATCCAAGAAGCTCACCATCTTTCTTCATGGTGCCTGTTGTAACGAACACATTTGGGAGTTCTCTCCAAAAACCATCGATCTAGAATCCTCAGACCTCGACCCGACGGACTATGGCACACTGATTCATTCTGCTTTGGGTTACCGTCCGTTTTACTATCGCTACAACAGCGGACTGTCTATCGCTAAGAACGGTGAACTCTTTGCTGAACACCTTGATCAGCTGCTAGGGGAACTTACCGTTGACGTTGAGGAGATTATCCTTATCGGTTACAGCATGGGCGGTCTGGTCCAGAAGTCTGCGATGGCGTGGGCATCAAAACACAACAATACGTTTCTCCCTCTCATCAAGCAGGCCTTCTATTTGGGCACTCCTCATCATGGAGCGCCGCTGGAAAAGATCGCCAAAATTGCCCACATGGTCTTAGACCGCCTCCCCTTTCCCATTACAACCCTCGTCAGTAACATCATGAACGGGCGCAGCCAAGGTATCAAGGATCTTGGTTTTGGTGATGTCACCCCCTACCCCAATGCATATTGGGTAAAAGACGTTGAGCATCATTTTATTGGAGGCACGTTATCTGCCAACGAGAGCAACCCTATTTCATTCTTCTTAGGTGATCTATTGGTAAGACAACTCAGCGCCATGCCAATAAAAGAGCAAGGTTACTTCTCTGAGCAGGGTATCCAATATCAATACCGATTGTTTCCTGGTGTTAATCACGTTCAATTACAGCGCAACAACGGTGTATTGAACTATATACAGCAGAACTTACAGGCTGCGGCGTAAATGCCTAGCCTGCAAGCTTCCCTATGATTGTATGCGAGCCAGTACCGCATTTACTTTTTCGTCTTTCGACACGATGCCCGCATCTTCTAGCTGCTGATCAAGCCCCCTGGATGAAACATAAGATTCAAGCTCGTCAGCTGCTTGATACTGATCATCCACCTGTTGTTGTAGGTCATGAATACGATTAAGCGACGCCTGTAAATCAACCTGCCCCGCACGCACACCAACTTCCCCTTCGATATTCCCCATCACTCGATGGGCGTTTTGTGTGGCCTTCACGACTCTTAGCTCCCGTTGAAACTCTTGCATTCTTTTCACCCTGCGTTGTACGGTACCTTTAAGAGCAACTTCCCTTTCTAGCAAGGCACTCAATACTGATGTCTGCCTTTCTAACATATGCTCAAGGTCAACAATGTCTCCAGCTAACGCTGCAGCCAGTTCGCCTTTATCTTTATTCAACGCTTTCGTCGCCTGACTTTCTCTCTCTTTAATCTGCTGCTCTAAATCATGGTTCACACGCTCAACACGAAGGCGCTCCGCCATCAAAAGCGTAAGCTGATGTTTTGCCTCCGTGATCGCCCCATGGGAATCCACAAGTTCTTGCTCAAACACGCGAATAGCATTGGCATCAATTAACATTTCTGCGCTCTCTCGAACACGGCTTCTAAATAACGTATGAATTTTTGTCATAACACTCATTGTATTACCCTCGCCTATTCCGAATATTCTTTGATGATTTGTTGTGTCTTCGCATCAGATATTTTATTCATCAATCGTTTACTCTCATGCTCATCCCGCATGGTTTTAGATATCGTAATCGTCGAACTCAACATAAATAATGCACAAATGGCCAAATACGCCTTAGTTTCAAAACTACCAGGCATAAACACAATACTTGTTGCCATTGCCGCCAGTGAGATAGCAAAGGAGGTTTTTACATACATAAGCCAACTTGCCGAATTACTCTGAATATCTGAACCTGCCATGTTAGTGCTCCGAATTAGCTGCAAAGCCCAGTGCCCTGCCGTTGAAAACAGATTACTCAAAAGCATCAGTATAGAAAACCTTACTAAAAAGAGTTGCACTAAGCGCCCCCAATGGTACTGTTAGACGATACCTTATGACATATCATGGAGAAATAGATGTCGGAAACTAGCGCAATCGTGCAAACCCTCAAAAAGTTATTACGTACCGCCAATGTCACCTATGCCGATGTAGCCGCCGCGCTGGATCTCTCGGAATCCAGCGTAAAGCGTCTTTTTTCAGATCAGGATTTCTCCCTAAAACGATTAGACCAAGTCTGCCAGTTAATGAATATGGAAATATCTGACTTAATGCGCCAACTGGATGAGGGGAAACAACATATTGAAAGCTTAAGTCTTGATCAAGAACAGTTATTGGTATCGGATTTAAAATTGTTGGTGGTCGCGTCTTGCGCGATGAATCATTGGAGCTTTAGCGAAATCACAACGCGCTACACCATCTCAGAAACAGAACTTATCCAATGCCTTGCGAAACTAGACAAGTTGCAGATGATTGAACTGCTCCCTAAGAATAAGATTAAGTTGCTTATCGCCCCTCACTTTAATTGGATAAAAAACGGGCCTATCCAACGGTACTTCGAAAGCCAAGTTCAAACGGATTTTCTCAATTCCAGCTTTACGAATAAGGGCGAACTGAGGTTATTCACCACCGGTATGTTGTCTCGAAACTCCAACGCTACATTACTCAAACGCATGGAGAGACTCGCGCAAGAATTTCGACAGTTTCATAACGAAGATTCTAGTCTTCCGCTAGAAAAACGCTTTGGCACAAGCATGGTGGTTGCGATACGCCCTTGGGAGCTGACAGCATTTGAAAGCTTACGCCGTGAACAAGATAAGCGGGTATTTTAGTATAGGGCGTAAAGAGTACGATGTTAGGCTTGATCAAAGCTATAAACAACGAGCAAGCCTAACACTGTCCCTAACACAAAATTATTTACACACCCTGTACCTTCTGGATAGACGAAGTCCAATAAGGCCGAGAAAAAATAGGCCAATCATCCCTGGTTCAGCCACCTGACCTGGTTCGGTGAAATTCGCCACAAACACATGATCAAGGTTTTGATACTCAACCTTAGTGCCGTTTGGACCAAAATTCGAATTTCCCCCCGCATATACACCGGTTTGATAATAGGCAGAAAATCCAGAATATCCATTATAATCAATTAATGCATAAACCGTACTGCCCGCAATTAGATCGGTATCTATATCAATAAAACCATAGCCATTATTGACATCAAAAGAAGTCGAGAACAACGTACTGCCGGTATTCAATCCATCGGAAAGCAAAAAGTTAAAAGTCTTACCATTGGAAGCCGCATCAAAAGAAAATGTAATATCATCGAAAAATGTATCTACCGCATCTACCGTAAACGACTGCCCACTTCCCAGCCAACCATTATTTATCCATCCACTCCAGGTAGCAGTTGTATCGATAACAGCGGCATTTACCTGCATAGAAAATAGCATAACGACCAACACCAATACTCTGTTCATTCTCTTCTCCAATTGAATAAAAATACGCAGGAGAAAAAGCAGCATTTTTCATGCCGAGTTCTTAAGTTGATGTTTTTGCTGTTTATTCATTTTTTACCTAATGGCATATGTAAAACAGTCTGACATTTATCAAGGGAGGATCCAGTTTGATATATAACCGTAAGTGACCCAAGTCACTTACGGTTATCTGAGTGAGTTCTATAGTGCTGTCTTACCCACTCAGTAGAATCAAATCTTTAAGGTGAATAATACGATGAACACAACTAAATCAGCGCTAATACTTGTCGATTGCCAAAACGACTTTCTATCTACAAAAGGTCTGTTATACCCTGCGATAGTGGATAGTTTAAATGCCAACGATACTATTCAAAATATCAATCGTAGCATTGCCAGCGCTCGAGAGCAGGGAATACCCGTCATATTTACCTCAATGACCTTTAGCGACAGCTACTCGGAAATGGGCGAAAGCCCTTACGGCATTCTTGCTACGGTCAAACAATCCGGCGCTTTTGTACGCGACACCTGGGGCTCGGCAATTGCCGACGGAATTAACAAGGGCGAGCAAGACCTCGTTATTCCAAAGAATACAATGTGTGCATTTAAGCAAACGAACCTCAAAGAAACTCTCGACGAGCAAGGTATTAGCCGCCTGATCTTTGGTGGATTAGTAACTGACCTCTGCCTAGAGGCCTCTGTACGCTCAGCCTATGACTTTGGCTTCGAAGCTATCTCGTTGGTAGATTGTATGGCGTCAATTAACCAAACAGCCCACATCAATAGCGTAGAAGAGAATTTTCCACTATTTTCCAAACCAATGACCCATGATTCATTCATTAATGAAATAACGGCATAGCACACGGATAACGAATACGATGCCATTGCCCCATTCTTTTCATAACCGTTGAGAATGGGTCTCACCTTACAGCCGACTATCGACGGTGTAGGTTGAATAAAAGAACAAAATGGCTAAAGTGGTGACAACAACTCAGGGTATACAGCGAATAACAACTTATGGCCAGCGCAGATAAAAACAAACCCACTACGTTCTTGGATGGCTTATCTAGTGATGCCGTGAACACACTTGAGATGAACACAAGCTCCCTATACCCCAATGAAGGTGCGACCATTATCCATAAAGGTGACAAGATTGGCGGGGCTTATCTTATCAGCTCGGGCACTCTCAAGGTCTACACCCTTGACGTAAACGGGAATGAAAAGCCGATTTATCACGTCTCCTCTGGAGAACTATGTATCTTCTCTGTGAATTGTATTTTTAACAAAATGCTTTACCCCGCATGGGTAAGGAATGAAACAGAAGATACCCATATTATTTCCATACCCACCCAGGTGTTCCAGGAATTATACGACAGCGAATTATGGGTACGCGATTACTTAGTCAATTCGTTATCACACCGAATTTTTGACTTAATGTCGTCAATTGAAGAGGTTACTACCCAAGTGTAGGTCAGCGCATCAACAGCTATTTAGTCCGAGCCTGCCCTGAGGACGGTATTTTAAGAGTTGGCCATCAAGATATTGCTAGGCAACTGGGTACTGCCCGCGAAGTGGTTTCTAGGCACCTTAAATCATTGGAGAATTTAGGACATATAGAATTGGCCCGAATGAAAATAAAAATACTCTCACCAACATCACTGGCCGAGATGCCAACACTGTAAGGGCAGAACTTAATCCCCGCGTTGAGTCCGCTCCAGCTCAATTAAACGTTGTAATTTATCCAGCACCCTTACGGTAACCTCCAACTCTTCTTGCTCAAACTCATTCGATGCTTGATCGAGATAGCCAAAAATAGCATCAGATAACTCACCTAGTTCAATCTCACCAGCTTGAGTTAATGCAATTAGTTTTGATCGTTTATGGCTCGGGTTTGTAACACATTCCAAGTACCCCTCCCCTACATACTCATCCACCATCACTTGAATACGCTGGCGGCTGACTTGGCGCTGCAATGCGATTTGTGGCACGGTCATAGGCCCATGCTTATCAATAAGTCTCAACACACCCCAAAACGTATTACCTTTTTTACTCACTGACCCCAGACTCATGCCTTGTCGCTGCAGACTCTGAAAGCAGGTCGTCAGCTTTCCAATCATATCTTGGAGTATTTCACTCTTACTGGAACGCTTCGTTGACCCCATAACACCACAACCCTGCAATATCTAACAATAGAAGGTGCGAAGCCTACTACTAAATACTCTATTTGAGAACCTCGCGCCATTGACAACAGCATTGTCACTATGACAACATGATTGTCAATGTTGCAATAGGAGCTATACATGGTCATCGACGTATGGGCACAACACCCAACCAATCGCTTTATTAACCACCCTTGCTTTGATTCCCTGAAACGCTGGACAGGACAGAGCACCGCAGAACTTGCGATACCGTTAGATTGTACGGTTGGAGCAATGCAGCAATCTGGCGTGCAAAAAGCGCTTATTGCCGCTTGGCATGGGCCTAATGGCGACTTAATCAGCAATGAAGAGGTCAAAGACTGTATTGAGCAACACCCTGACCTATTTGTTGGACTCGCTTCTACCGACCTGAGGAAACCTGTTGAGGGCGTTAGAGAGCTCCGTAAGTATGTAAAAGAGCACGGATTTAAGGGTTTACGAATCGTTCAATGGCTGTGGGATATGCCCTGCACAGACCCATTGTATTATCCCCTACTCGCAGAGTGTGTAGAATTGGATGTGCCTGTCTGTTTACAAGTAGGCCTCACAGGCCCCCTGTGTACATCTCGAACCGGCCAACCACAACATATCGAACGCATCGCCTTAGATTTCCCTGAGCTAAAGATTGTCTGTGGACATATTGGAGCACCTTGGCATCAAGAAATGATCGCCTACGCACGTAAATTCCCTAATGTATATATTGATACCAGCGCCTACATGCCCAAACGCTACCCTGCGGAATTAGTGGATTACATGAAGACTCATGGAAAGCACAAGGTTATGTTTGGCTCGAACTTCCCCATGTTGCTGCCAGGTGAATGCCTAAAACAGCTAGACCTGCTTAAACTTGATGATGAGACTCAACAGTGTTTTTTATATAAGAATGCGGAGCAAGTATTTGCACTATAAAAACGCCACGAGACGCAGCATGACATTTATAATGCTACGTCGCTCGGGGATCGAAAATTCAAGACATCGCCAATCAAACAGTTGTTGATATATGGCGCAAAAATTCGAATATTTTCAGCACGCTTTAGAACGAACGATGGCCTTATTCCCAACATACTTTTAAAAACATGATTAAAATGGGAGGAGTCTGAAAAACCTGCCGCTATCGATGCCTCTGTTAATGTATTCCCCAACGCCATAAGGTTCGCAGTAACAAATAAACGATGCCATAATCGATACCGTCGTATAGGAATTCCTGTCGTCTTTTTGAATATTCGACGCAGTTGAATATCTGACATATCAACAAGGTCCGCTAAGTACCTATTTGAGTGATTTCCCGCGACATTATTTTTGATAAACGCAATAACATGTACGATACGATCATCGACAAGATGCTCTTTATCGGGAGTATTTGAACGTGAGAAAAAATATCTCTTCATCTCCTCATAGGCGATATCCTCCGACATTCTTTTGGAAAATATATTCTCTAGCACTTGAATTTGATGGCTCTCGTCGTTGCTATCAAAGTATATGCCGCCCAAGGATTTCCCCATGAATTTCTTGCACTGATACAAGTCACCTCCACATGGATCCAGAAAACAAATCCCTACACGTTTACCATTAGTGGATGCATTAAAAGACATTCCCGCAGGAATAAGCGCAGACCGAGTAACAACGGGCTCAGCGCAATCCGCTAACGTGATTTTCATCGCCCCCTCAATGCAATAGACCAATATCGATGCCCCCGACGTAATCGAGGCAAGGTCAAATGCCTCACCTACATACAGGGTACGCTGATCCCACAAATACAATGAAGATATTGGGTACATTGATCGAATCACTTTGTTATTGTTAGCTACTCAAGCAGCCAAGACTTTATAATTATCACGGCAGTGTAATCGCTTATAACAACCAAAAGCAAGGGAGGAAAAGCACTAGGAATGTGTTGATTTGGTAACATAAAATTCCGGTCCAAATCTTACAAGTTATCAACAACCATTGTGATTACACTGATGAATCCTCTCCAAGATACAGCCTCTGAACAACCCGTTCCGCTATCGCTAAACTGGCAGTAATACCGGGTGATTCAATCCCAAATAGATTCACTAATCCCTTCACTCCATGATCATCTTCAGCTTGAATCTCAAAGTCTTGCACAGCTTCACCAGGACCTTGTAATTTTGGCCGAATACCGGAATAAGCAGGCATTAACCTTGCCTCATCTAGTGCAGGAAAGTACCGTTTAATTGCCTCCGTAAATTTCGGTGCCAAACGCGGTGAAACCCCGTAAGCTAAATGATCGATATACTCAGTATCTGGACCAAACTTTAGCTGCCCACCAAGATCCAGTGTTGCGTGAATACCGAGCCCTGCACCACTGGCCTCAGGTACAGGATAAATTAGACGAGAGAAAGGGCTCCTCCCCGCGTACGAAAAATAGTGTCCACGGCACCAATGCACCGTCGATATATGACATTCAGGCATACCATCAATATTGCGCGCAACAGCCTCACTTTTTAATCCAGCACTATTTATTAGATAACGGCAGGCCAACCTTACCTTTTCGCCCTGGCTGTTGAACGCTACCTTAAACCCACTATCCGAAACCGTTGCAGATTCCATGTAGGTTTGTCCTATAAATTGCCCCTTATTTACTTCAATCTCTGCCAATAAGCTTTGCATGTAACTGTGAACATCGACTATACCCGTGGAGGGTGACAACAATCCCGCAGTAGCACATAGAAAAGGCTCCATTGTGGACAGCGCAGATGCTGTTACTCGCCTGACATCGTCAACTCCATTCGTACGCGCCTTCTCTAACGCTGTACTCAGATAGGCCTCTTCCTCAGGGGTTTGGGCAACAATGAGTTTCCCTATCTTTTTGTGGGGGATGTTCCGTTCCTCACAGTAGGTATAAAGGGCCTGCTTGCCTTCGACACAACATTGGGCTTTTAACGAGCCCTGCGGATAATAGATTCCTGCATGAATCACTTCACTGTTACGACTGCTGGTTTCCTCACCAAAACCACTGTTTTTATCCACCACCAATACGTTTGGCAAAATGCGACTCAGTGCAGCCGCAACCGCTAAGCCTACAGCACCCGCACCAATAACAATTGCATCTACTTTATCCATCAGGCTTGCCTATACTCCAAACGTCATTGGCGATATTTTCTAATCGATACTGAATTCGACGTTGACCTCAGCCCCTTGAATTGAATCCACGTAGTTTTCATTCTCTTCGTCACGAATGATTCCACCGCCCACTTTGGTTCCCTCTGCTTTTGAGTCATGGAACATATTAGGCAATTTATTATTCTCCGCGATCACAACCCCGTCCTCGGCAACAACTCCTTCTTGATCGGGCATCGCTAGGTTTAACGGTTTTTTCACCTTCTTTTTCTCTTCCTGCTTCTTAGTGCTTGCCGTCGCTTCCACAGGTGCGTCAGTGACCACTGCCGCTTTCTCTTTCGCCACGGGAGGCTCTGGTGCCTTAGAGTCACAACCAGAGACCGTAATAAGTAAAGATATTGCGGCATAGTGTAAGTGCCGTATCACTTGTCCCTTTGTTCGCCCTATCATCTTCGGTACTGCCCACTGCATAATACTTACCTTAATCATGGTTATTTTGCCAAACCTATTAGTGGCGCCATTGTAGTGAATCTCTGGAGCATTTCATAGGAACTCGATCTCTATTCATAGACAACCAGCCCTATGCATCTGCGTGATTGGCCAATATACTAAATGATGTAGTTTGGTAGGGGTTTGATATAGGTTTTGTGTGATTTTACGGTTCAATCTAACTTCAATGATAAAGGAAAGCGCGGTCACGATGAAGATCTTACTGATCGAAGACAATGCAGAGCTTGCCGAGGCGATGGCTGACTTCCTTGAGCTACAAGGCGCCACCTGCGACTTTGCTTATAGTGGTTCTGCGGGGCTCGAGATTGCCCAACAGCCACACCAGGCAGACGTAATCATACTTGACCTTATGCTGCCCAATATGAGCGGCTTTGATGTCTGTACGCAATTGCGCGCCAGCGGCATAACCACCCCCGTATTAATGCTAACCGCCTGTGATACTCAATCAGACCAATTGCAGGGCTTTCAGGTTGGCATTGATGATTATGTTGTTAAGCCTTGCTCAATGCCTCTACTCTGGGCACGATTACAGGCATTGCATCGACGTAACACCCCCCAGGCCGATACATTAACCATCGGCCCGCTCACGCTTTATCTAAAAGAGCGACGCATCACAAGAGATGATCAAGAGTTACGATTAACCCCTACCGGCTGGCAGATTATCTCCCTATTGGCCAAACGTAGCCCTAATGTTGTATCAAGGTCAGAATTGGAAGAGCATGCTTGGCCCGATACCGATGTTGATGCCCGCAACGTGAACGTTCAATTACATCAACTGCGTAAGGCCGTGGACAAGCCCTTTGACTCTCCCATGATCCACACCCTCACCGGCGTTGGCATTTGCCTCAGAGAAAAGGACACAGAGAATCATGGATAATTCTGGAATCGCAATTAACACAGAAGCAAGAACACTATCGCAACAGGTACGTAGTCAATTGCTATTACTTGTCGGCATATTGTTTGGCGCTTTTCTTATCCTACAAATTTTATTTACCGCTTACACGCTGGACTTTACCGCCGATCGTGTCATGGCCCTGGATGCACAGGTACTACTGCGCAACATCAATGAAAACCCGAGCCATACATTACCCAGAGACAAGAGCTTTAGCGCCTACAAACAGTGGGACGATATTCCACACACCACTCGTACGCTCTTTTCACAACCGCCAGAGCCGGGTGATGCCGCTGAAGCAGAAACAACACTGAGTAATGGACAAGTTGAAGTCATCTATGTTTTCCATTATATCAACGAGGCATCGTCAGAAGGCTTACAACAATTATTTGTGCTAAACCGCTACGATGAACAGGACATGGAGGCTTTCACAGAAACGTTTATTAGCGCCATCGTAAATCAGGCCCTCTGGGTGACTCTGCTTCTATTTCTCGCACTGTTCGTGCTAATTTCCTGGATACTACGTAAAACCAGTGAACCATTTAAAATGCTATCCCAATGGGCCGCTGAACTAAGTCACAATCCAGAGCAATCATTAACTCCAAACTTTCCCATTGCTGAGCTTAATGATATTGCCAATCAGCTTGAGCGAGGGGTTGCAGATGTACATGCCAGCAACCAGCGGGAACAACAATTCCTTAAACATGCAAGCCACGAATTACGAACTCCATTGGCAATAATGCAAGCGAGCCTTGATACGCTTTCACTTCAAGTAAACGAAAAATCCCAGCGACCTGTGCAACGTGCGTTAAGGGCTAGCACTAAGATGAGCACACTGACCAACACCCTACTATGGCTTGCCCACGAGTCCGAGGCTCCTATCGAAAAGGTGGTTACCAATCCAAAAAGCCTTTGCCAAAGTATCATCAAAGATCACGAATACCTCGCTGAACATCGCGATATACACTCTACATTGAATATTTCAATACCCTCACTTCTAATTGAACACACCCTATTTTCTATAGTCCTCACAAATTTAATACGAAACGCTTATCAGTATAGTGCTGCTGGCGACATCGACATTTCAATTACCACCCAGCAGCTTACTATTTCCAACCCACTCAGTTCACATAATAACCCCACCCGAAATAACACCCAAGGGTTTGGATTAGGATTGCAACTAGTGGATAGAATTTGTAAAAAACTGCATTGGAAGCTATCGGTATCACAGCCCGACGAACACTTTCTTGTAACGATTACCTGGAAAGACACAAGAGGCTAATAATGGTAGCGCACTTGTAACTCTATCGTCCTTGGTGGGTCGATGTGTTTAAAATAGGTAAAATCAAAACCCAAGGAACCTAGCGGTACGTCGTTACCCCAAGAAAAGGTTTTTTCGTTGGTAAGATTCTTACCCACAAGGGTAATAAACCATTGTTCATCTTCCGAGTTCACCTGCACAAATCCATTTACTTTATAGTAACTATCCTGTATCAAATTAGGATCATGATCATTTGCCACCACAGTATCATCAACCCAGTTAATATCCATACCCGTGTTGAGCACATACTTCGACATCACCCAAGTCATATAAGATAAAGACATGTTCGCTGACCACGTCGGTGAAAACTGCAATGGCTTTCCTGATAAATCCTGTTGGCACGTTCGACTGCCAGTGTCCGCCACCGCCGCAACAATTTGATAAGTATTACACGCTGCATCAGGAAAAGACGTATAATACGCATCAAGATAAGCAACAGAAAAAAACACATTCGTACTCTCAGTCACAACGGACTCAATATCCAACTCTACCCCTTCCACTGTAGAGCTTGCTGCATTACCGACGATAAAGCCCGCGTTACCATCAAAGGTACTGACCTGAACATCATCAAATTCACTGTGAAACCACGCAATATTAAACCTCGCTCGGCCATCAAATAGCTCAGCTTTGGCTCCCCATTCAATGGACTCTACATATTCATCCTCAAATTCAGCGTCTTCGGCAACGCCAAAGCTATTACTCTCATCAAAACCTCCCGCCTTGACGCCATTGGCAATATTCAGGTATGTCATCCAATTATCGCGTATATCATATTGAACCCCCACATTGCCCGTCCAATGACGCTCTGTGCGATCCAGGTCTAAATAATGGTTACTACTAAAATTAAGTACATCGTCATAAATTAATGCCAACAGATCATCAGGGTTGCCATTTGGATCAGTGGTAACATAAGATTTTTTCATATCCTTATGTTCTTGAGAAAATCGAATCCCTACTGAGGAACGAAACACATCATTGTGATGCCATATAAATTGTGCGTAGCTGGATAACACCGCGGTACGCTGCTTAAAGGAGCCAGTGCTAGAAGAATCCAAACTACCTGCCCCAAGGCTTGTCATCAACGCTGCATTAATAGGAGTTAACAATGCAGTTTCTATCGGAGGCAACACACTAAATGCCACGGGTACTTGCCTTTCACTATCAAGGTCACTCTGATGATAATAAACGCCCAACAGATATTCCAACGCTTGACCATCAGGGGACTGTAGAAGGAATTCTTGACTCGTCTGATTATAGTGCTCTTCTCGCTTCGCCTCAATAAATGCAAGTGGCCCATAATCACCATCTAACACATTATCAAAGGTATAACTGGTGTAGGCACTGATTGAGCGCAAATCATGCTCGCCGAACGGTGCATCGATCGTCAATTGAATAATATCTGACTCAGTATCATCGTATTGTTTAGAACCCGAAAAATCGGCCGTTGATTTCTCATAATTAAAATCGGCTTCAAAATTGGGATCCCCAAACAATTGATACAATAACGTTGCGTTTGGACTGGCAATGGAAATCATATCCTGACGCCCCAACACATCGATATCAGCATGTTCCAGTTTAATCACATACTCTATATCCGATGCCAACGAACCAAGAAGGCTAAGGCGAGCCGCCCAGCTATCCTCCTTCGGGCCACTATCACCCAAATAGGTATTCTCCACATAGCCATCGTCCTTATGAATTCTTGCAACAAATCGTCCCGCTAGGTTTTCCGTTAACTCTCCAGACAACAACGTACTTAAGGTTCGCCCCTCAAACTCAATTTGATAACGATCATCGATATAGCGCTCTAATTCTGTAGTGGGTAAATGGGTGGTAATATTGACCGCTCCCGCGATGGTGTTTTTCCCAAACAATACCGATTGCGGCCCTTTTAGAATTTCCACTCGCTCTACATCAAGGAACTTAGATCGCGCACTGCGACCTCGCCCAAAATACACACCATCAATAAAGATACCGACGGATTGCTCAAATCCGTAATTAATGCCTGAACCTATCCCACGAATAAAGAGTTGAGTACCCGTGCCACCTTCAGCGATATGCACGTTGGGTATATAAAGTGTTAAATCCTCAAGCTCACTCATTCCCTGTGATCGTATTTTTTCATTGGGCACGGCGGATACCGATAGCGGGGCGTCTTGCAAATTTGATTCCCGCTTTGTCGCGGTCACCACAACCTCTTCAAGTACGCGACCAACATCCTCCGTCTGCGCTATGGCATTAAACGGCCGATATATTGTAAAGATGACACAACATAACCCAATGACAGCACAATACTTTTTCATCTCTCAAACCCTGACAAAGGCAGCCCCTATAGGAAAGCCCCGGTTATTGAGGTACGTTTATCGCAATACTAGAGACTTAACTTATAGCATATGCGCCTCCTAACTGTGTTATGAAGCACCCTTAATAACCTCTTAATATGGCCTTAATATTCTCTGTGTTTTACTGCCAACTCACTTATTGCCAGAAAAGAACACTATGAATTCAAGACGTTGGTGGTTAGTCATATCCATAAGTATCCTAGTCATTATTGTCATAGCGTTAGATGACATTGAAGACACAGCCGATGTAGAACATAGCAGCAGCCTGCCCAGCGTCCCTTTGGTAAGCGTCATACAAATTATCCCTTCTACCCAGCAAGCGCTGATGCACAGCTATGGAGAGGTAAAACCTCACTGGCAAGTCACCGTTAAATCTCAGGTTAGTGGGGAAGTTTTAGCGTTAAACCCTCAACTCACTGTTGGTAATAATGTCACCAAAGATACGCCGCTTATCGACATCGAAAATAGCCGTTATCAAGCCAACCTCTTTCAATCTGAGCTAGGTCTCGCAGAAGCTCGATTACAGCTACTTCAAGCTGAACATGAAGCAGCACAGGCCAAAAAAGATTGGCAACAGTCAGGCATCCGACGTACAGCCACTGCTCTCGCCCTCAGGCAGCCACAACAGAAAATTGCTGAACACCGAGTCAAAGTGGCACTCAGTCAAGTAAACGCTGCGCAAATCACGTTAGATCAAACCCATATTGAGAGTCCTTTCTCAGGCATCATTACGCAACGCTTTGTAAGCCCTGGGGAAGTGGTCAATGAAGGCACGCCCTTATTTCATATCGTCGATGATCAGCAGATTGACATTGCCATTACGTTAAGCAAAGCACAATGGACAAGCCTACCCCATGATTGGAAAACGATTACGGCACAGCTTCTCGACTTATCCAATAACCCCATAGGAACAGCCGAGCTTATTCGGGGCGGGGACTATCTTGATTCAGAAACAAGACAATACCCACTCATACTGCGAGTGACACATACTGAAAATACATCATTACTTGCGGGGGATTTTATCAACGTACAGATACAAGGGAAAAATATCGAAGACGCACTCGTGATTCCCGCTAGCGCCCTCGCCCAAGACGGCAATGTATGGTATCTAGATGCATCAGATACCCTACGGCATTTCAGTGCATCCGTTCTTTTCTATCGTCACGACAAGGTTATCATTAAAACGCCAACGCTCCCTAATGCAACGCCAACCTGGCGTATTGCCACCACCCCTCTTGCCTCATTTATTGCGGGCAATACGGTTGAAGCGCAGATTGTGGATACACAACATACGGCGTATGTAGAGAGGGATCAATAATGGCGGCACTAACACGTTGGTTTATCCATAACCCCGTTGCAGCAAACCTCATCATGATGCTTATTATTGTCGGCGGCATTGTGAGCGTAATGACAATACGCATTGAGGGATTCCCCAAACTCCCTGCTGACACCATTCAGATACAAACAACATTCGCCGACGCCCATGCAGAACAAATAGACCAGCAGATTACTCAAAAAATAGAAAAGGCCCTAGAAGGACTGCCTGGAATCAAACGCCTACAATCAACCTCCACTGATAGTTTCTCGGATGTCTACGTACAAAAAAAAGAGGGCTACGCTCTGCAGCGGCTACTCGATGATATTCGTCTTCGAGTCGATGGGATGGGCTCTCTACCCAGTAATGCAGACAAACCCGTTATCACTCGTAATGACTTCGATTTCCCTGCATTAATCGTGCAACTCTATGGAAATACCGATCAACGTACCCTACAGCAACTTGGCAAACAGGTTCGAGAGACATTACTTGCACTACCTGAAGTCTCTAAATTGAAATCCTGGGGAGAAAGAACCCCTGAAATATCAATCGCCGTAAAACCCGAATTATTACAACAATACAACCTAGGTATTGGCGACATTGTCAGTGTCATCCAACAGTCTTCATTAACGTATACTGCGGGAACCCTAAAAACCCAAGGTGGGCGTATCTCTCTACGTGCGGATAATCAAGCGTTCTTCGAATCGGACTTTCGCCAAATCCCTGTGTTCAAAAATAGCAACGGGACTCAGCTACGACTTGGAGACATTACCCAAATTGTTGACCACTATGAAGACGACGACGTTATCGTTCGCTTTAATGGCCAGCCAGCACTGGGCTTCGAAGTGCTTATAGGTCGCAAGGAAAACCTTCTCGATATTGCCAGCGCAGTTAAAGACACCATCCAGTCACTAAAAACCACAATGCCCTCCGATGTATCACTCAGCATCTGGGCAGATTCAAGTCACTATATTTCTGACCGCTTATCGCTTTTACAAGGCAACGCAATCCAAGGATTATTTCTCGTATTTATCTTACTTGGATTATTTCTTAATTTGCGATTAGCGTTTTGGGTCGCCATGGGCATACCGATATCCATCGCGGGTGCACTGGCCTTGATGGGAACCTCCTGGGCAGATTATTCGCTGAATGATATCACTACCTTTGGGCTCATCATTGCGCTGGGCATATTAGTCGATGACGCCGTTGTGGTTGGGGAAAGTGTCTTCGCCGAACGCAAACGTCATCCAGACCCAATGATTGGTACTGCCAACGGTGTCGACCGCGTGGCCACCGCCACTATCTTTGGTGTGCTCACGACAGTAGCAGCGTTTTTCCCCATGATGCTAATCGATAATGCAATGGGAAAGATGCTCGGAAGCTTTTCGGGTGTTGTTATCTTTGCTCTATTATTCTCTCTCTTTGAAAGTAAATTTATCCTACCCTCCCACTTAGCAGCAATACCCACTACGCAATCACCACCCCAAAATATTGTGTCTCGCGTTTGGGCCCAAAGTCAGCATATCGCGCAGTCATCACTTTCCACAATCAATCTTCGTCTGTACCGTCCGATATTACTGTGGAGTATTCACAATCGATACGCCGTTTTTCTCGTATTTATTTCGCTGGCAACACTCGGACTGGGCCTAATTAACAATGGTAAAATTAACACCGTCTTTTTCCCAGACATTCCTGGCCAAACCATTACCGTCAGCATGGAAATGGACCCGAGAGCCCCCTTCCAGTTAACGGAAGCCAATACCAATACGATAGAATCTATTGCTAATGAGCTTAACCAACAACTACAACAGCAACACGCATTGCCCACACTTCCCATCAAACACATACTGGTTGCAGTCGTCGGGAGCTATTCTGTTGAAGTGTATGCGGAGTTATCCCCTCCCGAACAGCGGCCCACACTGAGCACGCTGGAAATATTGCAGCAATGGCAACACACCGTTGGGCAGCTAGAAGGTACGTCGCAGCTTACCTTTAGTGGTACAGAAGAAACCGGTGGTGGGTTTGCCGTTCAGCTATTCAGCAAGAACGAACAGAACCTCACTGAAGCAAGCAAGAATCTGTCTCTGTTCTTAAATAATATTGAAGGCATTAGCAACCTAAGGGACGACCTCAACAGCGGAAAACCCGAACTCAATATTAAATTACTGCCGCACGCCTACCACCAAGGTTTTACAGATGCCGCGTTATCGACCTATGTGAGCAGTCATTTTGGCGGGGCGGAGGCCCAACGAATTCAACGCAACCATCAAGAAGTGAAAGTCATGGTACGAAACGATATTGATCGTCGAGATACCATCACAGACCTGATGAACAGTCACATCAAAAATAACACCGGTCACTCGTATCCACTCCATGCTATTGCCAAAGTAAGTTCATCCTATGCGACCAATTATATTGCACGCCGCGATGGCCAACGCGTCAATACCACCTATGCTTCCGTCAATAAAGCCTTGGTGTCACCTTCCGAAGTAGAGCAATCCCTTTATCAAGAGATAATTCCTCAACTTCATTTAGCATACCCAGATGTCACTATTTCGATGGCAGGCGAACTGGAAGAAATTGGCTCCCTAAAAAACGGCATGGTAAAAGCGTTACTATTTACCTGCGTACTCATATTCGTATTACTTGCCATCCCTCTCAAATCCTACTGGCAACCCTTCATTATAATGGCCGTTATCCCCTTTGGATTTGTCGGCGCCGCCGCCGGCCATTGGTTTATGGCCCTGCCACTTAGCCTTCTGTCTTTCTTAGGTATGCTAGCGCTAGCAGGCGTTGTGGTTAATGATTGTCTTGTGATGATCACTCGCTATAACCAAGCTTGCGACGATGGAAAATCACTTTCCGATGCATTGGTGGATGCAGGCACAGGCCGCTTTCGCGCCATTTTTCTAACCACGGCAACCACCGTTGCAGGCCTGGTTCCTCTAATGAATGAAACATCCGAGCAAGCTCAATATCTAATCCCTGCGGCAGTATCATTGGCGTTTGGCGAGATATTTGCGACAACAATTACCTTACTACTTGTCCCAATCCTTATCGCGATCAGTGTCGACATTAAAAGATTACTCTCCCCTACCCCTGTAGCGGCATAATGCCTTCGATTTTCACTCATATTGGGCCAAGTCAGCATTCACTTTAGGCCCAATGAAACACGCTGTAGACCCATTAAAAATCCTACGTTATATTAAAGCCTGTTTTTAGCGGAAAACGCTATTCATTCGTCTCACACCTATCGAGAGAAAAGGCATGCCCTATAACACCTTACGTTACGAAGTAGCTGATTATATATTAACCCTTACATTAGACAGACCTGAGCAACTTAACTCCTTTACGGTAGAAATGGCCAACGAATTAGTTGAAGCTTTTACCACAGCAAGTCAAGATGATGAGGTACGCGCCATCGTCGTTACCGGCGCAGGGAAAGCATTTTGTGCAGGTATGGATTTGTCTGCAGATAACAATGTGTTTGGTCTCGACGAAAATCTCCAGCCAACGATCGATGATGTAAATAACCGATTGGATGACCCAGAAATATTTCACAACGTTAGGGATACTGGCGGTAGAGTCACCCTGGCCATCTACGAATGCACAAAACCCGTTATCGCTGCTATTAACGGCGCCGCCGTCGGTATTGGCGCAACCATGACTCTGGCAATGGATATTCGACTCGCCTCAGAAAAAGCCCGTATTGGTTTTGTTTTTAACAAACTTGGTATCGTTCCTGAAGCTTGTTCAAGCTGGTTCTTGCCTAAAATTGTTGGCATTTCCCAAGCCTTAGAATGGGTATACAGCGCAGAGATACTCACGCCAGAAGCTGCGAAAGAAGGGCGATTAGTAAAAGGCGTTTATGCACCAGAGGCTTTATTAGAAGAAGCCTACAAAATTGCCCGTAGGATTGCCGACAACCGCTCCCCCGTAGCCACGGCATTAACCCGCCAGATGCTCTACAGAAACTCGGCACTAGATCACCCGTTAGAAGCTCACAAAATTGACTCTCTCGCGATGTTCTACACTAGCCTTGTGGATGGTAAAGAAGGGGTAGCCTCTTTCCTTGAAAAACGCGCGCCTGAATTCACCTCTACGGTCTCAGAGGATATGCCTGACTTTTACCCTTGGTGGAAATGATTCTTTATAACCATTAGTTCTAGACAGCCAATGCGAGCCAAGTGCATTGGCTTTTCTCTCCTTTTCACCTAGAACTTGGCCAATTCCCCCTATACAATCTATACATAACTATATACGAAAAAAATATATATTCTCTTTAGCGTTATTCTTAGCTTGTATTCATTTCTAGGGGTACTAGATGCAACGGTTTCTCGAAAAAGCCACATGGGATACATTTCCAGGCGCGGTCATTGCGATTGATACGAACGGGCACATTGCCTATAACAACCAGAAAATCCCTCCCTTACAATCACCAACGTTAACATCCAATATTTTTAATGCACTCTCCTCCCACAGTAAAACAACGTTAGCCGACTTTATGCAACGTAACCTTTCTGTCTCCGCCATTTCGGACCCAGGGATACAGCTGTGTTTTGATAATGAAAATGACGATAATTCACTCCCGCTATTTTTTAATTTTTTCAATCAAATTTCCGAAGATGATAATCACTATTTTGTACTCATTCATTTTGATAATCTAGATTCTCTTGATAGACATCAACAACAGTCCAATGCTAGCAAAGCTGCTGCTCACGAATTACTACGAATGCAGAGTGAACAAGGTAATCTTGTTCGTTTTATGAATGATTGTAATCGTATCAACGATTTCGCTTCGCTCTCCCAATTATGTTTCTCCACATTAAATGAGCTTGGATTACGCTCATCCCTGTGCCTTTTTTTAGATGATCACTATCTAATATTTGAAAGCGATGGCGTACGCCATAGCCGTGATGATGAACTCATGAAAAAGGCACATCGCTGTGATCGTTTTATTCACCACAAACAACGAACGCTGGTCAATGACGAGCATATTACCGTGTTAATCAAGAATATGCCGGTTGATGAACCTGAACGTTACGGGCGCTATAAAGACCACCTTGCATTGTTAGTTGAAGGGGCTGAAGGGGTGATCAACTCACTGCTCTTGCGAAAGACCGTTGATGCCAAGAAAGACTCGACCTTGTTGGAAGCCATATCAATGAGTAGTGATGCCCTGGGCTATATTGATTCTATGTTCAACGATCATAGTTCGAAAATAAGTGCCGCTATCAATACAACCTTGTCTGGAGTACACTCCGCATTCTGTAGCCTCGATCTCGACGAAGTACAAGAAGAGCAAATCCTAAAAGTGATCAATGAAGGTATGGATCACTTAGTCGCGCTGTATAGTACAGAAGTCGCCATCGATAGAAACCTAACCAAAGTAAGACAAGACCTAGCGGGTCTCGCGATGACAACGAGTGAGTAATGATTTATTGGTTCGACCTGTTTGGCACCGCAGTATTCGCGTTAACCGGATTGCTCGCAGCAAAAGATAAGAAACTGGATTGGTATGGTGGTGTTGTCTTAGCAATGGTCACCGCTATAGGTGGAGGTACGTTTCGAGATATCGCCCTAGGAAGAACACCGGTATTTTGGATACAAGATGACGCTTACTTTTGGGTGATTTTATCGACCGCGATTATTGCCACCCCTTTCATTTCACGAATGCACTCTCCTGGTCGTTGGCTTGTATGGTCTGACGCGTTTGGCTTGGCATTATTTAATGTCATTGGTTGTCAGGTCGCACTCGCTAGCGGAAGCTCTCTTATTGTCGCAGTATTCATGGGAATGGCCACAGGCACTTTTGGTGGCATGATTCGTGACTTGCTCGTGAGCGAAATCCCCCTTGTGCTTAGGCATGAAATATACGCCACAGCCGCATTAATGGGGGGAATAGTCTATATCGCTCTATACCACCTACCTATCCCCTCTGGTGTAGCAGAGTGCCTGTCGATGGTAACCTGCGTTGTCATTCGAATTCTGGCAATTAATAAGCAGTGGTCCCTTCCGAAACTCAATTAGGCCCCTTTCCCACTTATTGCAAAAACACTGATACCTTCTATATTGAATGAGCTGCGCTTATTAATTGATCAATCGTCATTCACATAGGCCGTACACAATGAAAGCACTCTTGCTCACATTATTCTGGCTATCCTGTGTAAGCGTATACGCTCACTCTCCCCACATCGTCACCCTCTCGACTAAAGCCTCATGGCCTCCCTACCACAAAGATATCGATCCCGGCGCTGACGGAATTGCGGTAAGAGCAGTCGCCTGTATTATGGCCCGGATCAACCAACCGTTTACGATCAACAAAGTCCCGTGGGCTCGCGCACAGGGGCTAACGAAAGAAGGTAAATCAGACGGTTTTTTTTCAGCATCCCAGAATGATGTGAGAGATAGCTACGCTGCTCAAAGCGATGTCTTTATCCCACAGACTCGTGCGTTTTATACGTTAAAACAACATGTCCCTATTGCCATCAATAATTATGACGTCGAATATATTCGTGCCCATATGACCGTCTCCGCAAGATTTGCCTCTAATGCGTTAAAGTCCCTAGAGAAAGATAACTTTAGCATCGCAGGAAAACCTAAATCTGAAGACCTTCTTTTTAGAATGATCAACGCCAATAGGGTTGGTGCCATCTTGGAAAACACCATTGTATTTAGAGGACTACTTGAGAAACATCAGCGAAAAATCGACGATTATGTTGAAATCATCTATCAAACGAAAAACATGGGTGTCTATTTTAGTCTCGCTTTTTTAACCTCACACCCTACCTTTCTCAGCGCGTTTAATCGTCACATTCCCCCTTGCTCACTGCTGCCGATCAACTCTATGAATAGCGTACAATGACCGCTAACATGGCAAGTGCATTCGAAAAACACTACACTTACCTCCTACAAGATAGTCGAATGAGAACACCAACAATGCGCTTTGCTAACATCTATTTAGCTCCAGAGAGACTTCAACAAATAGTATTGTTGATCACGCTATTAGTATCCCCCGTCTCGTTTGCATTTGATTTCGAAGAGCAGTTACAAATAAGCGGTTTCCTAAGCTTTGGTGCAGGTATTACCGATGCAGAACCTTACCCTGGCGGGAATAATCCCAACGACCCAGAAGACAACAACAATAGTGAAGAAGAGACTCCCAAGTACACAGCAGGCTCCGGCCGCTTTATTTTAGATGATCAATTGAGTTTTGAACAAGATACTCGCGCCGGCATTCAGTTTGATTTTGAGATTGACGAAAAAACAGTAGCCACACTTCAATTTGTATCAAAGGCCGCCATTAACAACTATGACCCGGAATTATCTTGGGCCTACCTATCTCATCAACTACTACCTGACTTAACGGTACGAGGCGGACGATTTCGCCTCCCCATTTATCTTGCTTCCGATTATCTTGACGTTGGCCTAGCGTACCCTTGGATTCGCCCCCCCACAGAAGTCTACAGCACCATCAATATGAGCAATCTCACCGGCGTTGACCTTCTGTATTCTGTACAAATCGGCGATTGGATATGGAGCACACAGCCCTTCATAGGAACATCAGTGTTTGAACGCGGGGATTTCACCGCAGAATTTGATAATTTATATGGCATCAGCACCACGTTTACGCAAGACTACTTCACCTTTCGACTCGCGTATATGGAGTATGAATTCTCCATTGAGCCCTGGCCCTTTAACGATAGCCATGCGTCCCTCGTCGATGCATTGTTACTCGTAGGACTTGATGAGTTACTGGAATACCATGACCCTAATCAAGAAATCACCCGCTTCCTTACTGCCGGAATTCAATTCGCAATATCCCAGTGGACGCTGCAATCAGAGTGGGCAAGACGCAAAAATCCAGAGGGTGGACCCGCCGTTGATGGATACTACATCACCTTACAATATCAATGGCAGCGCTGGCATAGCCACATGACAATTGCTGGCCGTAAGGAACTCAATGAGGACGACCGGTTCCATTCGGACCTCGACCAATTGATAATAATATCACCCACCCTTGCCGCCAATTTCATTGCATTTAATCATGCCGGCATCGGAACGGAAGATAACGAAAGTGATTCATTGACCCTAGGAGTAAGCTATTCCTTTAGTGAGACAATGATTGGCAAACTAGAACTCAGTAGAATAGAGAACAAAGAATCCACAGGCTTCTTTGAATACGCCACTGAGGATGATATTAATCATATCCTCAGCTTTGTCATCGACGTAATATTTTAACCGGAGGATTGTAATGAACATCAGCACAGCAATACGATCCGCCCTTAAAATAACAGGCCTAATGCTATGTCTCGCCTTACCCTTTTCCGCGATCGCCAAGGATTCGTTTTACGTCATTACCAATGCCAACAATTCCGTGTTATCCCTATCAAAGAGCGATATTAAAAATATTTTCTTGGGAAAAATACGATCATTCCCGAACGGATCGCAAGCCACGCCGCTAAACCTTCGAAAAGACTCTTCTTCAAGAAAATTCTTTATGGATGAAATCATTCAGACCAGCGAAACAAAATGGCGATCCCATTGGGCACGGCTTATTTTTACCGGTAAGGGTCGTCCTCCCAAGGAATACCCCAGTCCCAAAGAGATAATAGCGCTCGTATCACAACGTGAAACTGCACTTGGGTATTTTTTTGGAGAGCTAGAGAAAATCGAAGGCATTACTGTCCTACTAGAAATCCCCGCACACTAAGTGATTACATCACGAGGCCACTCCCTGGATACCAAGCAGTGACCTATCAAGCATGACCTAATTATTTAAACAAATGATACATCTGTTCAATGGATTCTGGACCATACCCCACCGATCCAACAGGTACTTGTTTATCTATTGCATCGATAATTTTGGCTGTCCATACCGGCCCAAAACCACCACAAAGTTCAATAAGCTGAACCCCTTCATCAACCATTTGTTGAGCAGCCTTAATACCCTCCTCTGGTTTTCTCACACCAACCACCTTCATTTTGAAATGCTCCGTGCCCTGCATTTGCTCAAAACGATCACCGGTAACAATAAATCCAAAATACGACAGCGCCATTATTCCTCTCCTAGATAAGCAATTGAACTAAGAATATTACGCTAGAGAATGCCGAAGCTGAAATTGATAAAATCAATAGTGCTTATAGTGATGAAAAATAACGAAAGTCTGTAATTGACAGAAGATAGTGTCCCGCCCTCTGTCAATTACGCAAAGCTGATAGTAAACGACTAATCCCTTACAACGTGTTTTAGATTATCCAACGCACCTGTGTACTCACGCTTAAATCGAGCCATCACATCTGCCACCGATTCAACCGCATGAATAGACCCTGTACCCTGCCCCGCGCCCCAAATATCTTTCCAGGCTTTCGCCCCAGTATTACCGCCGCTACCAAAGTTCATTTTGGTCTTATCTGCTTCAGGCAAATTATCAGGATCAAGCCCGGCATTCTTAACACTTGGCTTAAGGTAGTTACCTAACACACCAGTAAAGAGCGAGCTATAGACGATATCGCTCGCAGCGCATTCTACCAATGAATCTTTATATCCTTGATCAGCATTCGCTTCTGTTGTCGCAATAAAGGCGGTTCCTAAATAGGCAAAGTCAGCTCCTAGCGCCTGGGTCGATAAGATCGATTGACCATTTGCGATAGATCCAGATAACGCCAAGGGACCATCAAAGAACTCTCTAACTTCGCTAACGAGTGCAAACGGACTTAATGTTCCTGCATGACCACCTGCGCCTGCACACACAAGGATGAGTCCATCAACACCGGCGCTGATCACCTTTTTCGCATGACGCACACTAATGACATCACTCATGATGATGCCGCCGTATTCGTGAATTCGATCGATGTATTTTTTCTCTGGTACACCCAGACTAGTGATAATAAGCGGCACTTTATGTTCGATAATCGTTTCAAAGTCCGCATCCAACCGATCGTTAGAGTGATGCACAATTTGATTAACGCCATAAGGGGCAATAACCGCGTTAGGGTTTTCCTCTTTATGTGCTGCCAATTCATCCTCAATACGCGTTAGCCAGGTACTTAACTCAGGCTGAGGGCGAGCATTAAGCGCAGGGAAGCTACCCGCGATACCGGCTTTACATTGCGCAATCACTAAATCTGGCGTCGATATAATAAACAGCGGAGCACCAATAATAGGGAGCTCGAGTTGATTTTCGAATTGAGCGGGAATTGCCATAGTTCTACATCCATTCTGCGGGTTAGTCACATTGGTCATGTGATATCAAGAAACCTACAGTAATATGTCGGCACATCCGCTGTCATTAAACTAGTTTAATAGGACCGCTAAAGCTCGCTAAGCCATTGATTTTTATACTTAGATAACGCAACCGGGGTAATACCAAGGTACGATGCAATGTGGTATTGGGGGATACGCTCAAGGTATTCGGGGAAATTTTGTACAAATTGAAGGAATCGCTGCTTGGTGGACAGGGTCAATAGCTCGGCCTCTCTGCGTTCATTTCTCACTAACATGAATTGACAACAACGGTTAAATACCAACTGCCATTCTGATGAATTAGCCCACATTGCAGCGTCACGGCTGTAAGGTAATTCCACCAGACAACAAGGCTCGAGTGTCTCCACATAAAAGCGGCAGTCTTCATTCATTATCAGTGCACTAAGACTACCAACAATATTGTTTTCCGCATAAAACCCTTTGTTAAGCTCTTTGCCTTCGGGGGTCACATAATAAAAACGGACCAAGCCTTCTACCAAAAAGTAGAACTTTGTTACCCGCTGACCCGCTTCTTGTAAGATAAATTTTGCATCCACATTGATCACTGACATGCCAGCAGCATATTTGGACCATTCCGCTTCAGTCATATCAAATTGCTGATGCAAATACTGATACATACGATCTTGCGCTAACGCTTCTTCCATTGTTTAGATCTTAGTGAGATTCAACACACACGTGCCAAAATGCGATAGATAAAAAAAGGGAAGCAACCGATGTTACTTCCCTTTTCATTGCTTGTTTCAGCTTACAAGTAGATTAGTTGCTGAACAAGGTTAATCTGAGTACTCACGTTACCGTTTTAGTATCTATATAGCACCTGTAAGCACCAAGATAGATCTTACGCTGTCTCCGATTCAGCCACTTTCTCCAAAGGATAACCAATATCGGCAGGAAAAACGTTAGTCACCGTCACCGGCACACCATCTTGCGGCTCAGTCTGACCGCTCACCTGCATTTGCCCTGGCCATTCATCATTATTTGAATAAGGTGAATCAAACTCAATGCGGCGGTATAGATCAGCCCACATAATACGTAACTGTTGCTTCGCTTGATTTGATCCGATACAGGCCCGTCGCCCACCGCCAAACGGGAAGTACTCGAATGGCCCGGGTCTAAATCCGCCATCAAGCCAGCGCTCTGGTTTAAACTCTTCTGCGTCCTCCCCCCACACATCTTTGCGTCGCTGAATAAGATACGCAGCCGCCAACACATTGGTTCCCGCTGGAATAGTGATACCACCAAACGTTGAGTCCTTCACCAAATAACGGAGTGTACCAACCGCCGACGGTGTTAAGCGCATTGATTCATTCAGGGTCGCATTACAATACGGTAACTCGCAAATTTTCAGTGCATCAAATTTTCCATGCTCTTTGATCGACGCAAGAACTTCAGCACGGCACTTGGCCACAACCTCTGGCTTCTTCAGCACCCATAACATATGCCAAGCACTGCTGGCAGCACTAGTTTCATGCCCACCGACCAGTATTCCCATAGCCTCGGCAATGACACGCTCTTCGTCGAGTAAAGTACCGTCTTCATAGGTTGATCGCGACATCATCGAAAACATATCGATTGCCGTCTCATCATTTTCACGTCGAATCCGACGAATATCTTCACGCATCATGTCAGCCAGCAACACTTTCAGGTCAATGGCTTGCTTCCAGGGTAACAACCCTTTTTTACCATCGCCAAATTTCCCACTGGCCGTTTGCTTCAGATAATCTCTATGCAATTTATTCCGAAACTTAAAAGGCCCGTATAACGTGCCAATGGCAAACATGGTGTTATTGGTGGCGGCTCCGATCCAATCCAACATCAGCTTGGCGTAACGATCTTTTCTTTCACCTTCCCGCAAACCGAACAATGTATAAATAGCGATATCCAGCGATACATCTCCCACTTTACGAGGCGTATCGAATGCGTCTCCTACTTTCCAATTGTTTAAATGCTCTTCGACAATCTCATGCATTACATCTGCGCGTTTCTTTAAACGCCCAGCAATTAACGGTGGAATTACAATTTTACGTGAATCTTGATGCTCTTTGCCGTTTAAAAAGCCCGTTTGCCGATCACCAAGGTCAATCGGAATAGGCAGCTTAGACTGATCAACCGCATCCGGCTTTAGATTAAAGAAGTCTTTTACTTGAGCCGGATCTGCCAACCACACAAAGGGCGCCATACCTGGCAATAACAATGAAAAAGCGTCGCCATAATTCTCATGGCATTCTTCCAAAAAACTATAAATTCCCAACCCCATTTTCATGGCCGTTTTGAATTTTAATCCCCGCGGCCCTGGTGGCAGTGCTAAATCCGACATTCACAATCTCCTCATTCTTATTGTAATTCCCTCCACAAACCCTGGAGGCTCAACTCGTCTCGTATATAAACCAGTCTACGCTGACTCAGTGCGCGAGTCTACAGCGTATACCTGGTTTTGATATTACACAACAAAGTTGTTATTTTTCAAATAATTACGAGCTACTATGCGGTATTTATTGGGAGGTTCTGTGAGGCCACGGGGAGCGCCCCTCGCTTTTTATCGGTTTTTTCACCGTCGACCAATAGCAATAAACAGGGTAGCAATACAAAATCCACCAGCAGTGCAATGCCAATCGTAATTGCTGACATCAAACCCATTTCTGCATTTCGATAATAGGTTGAAAATACCAGCAACAAGAACCCTAACACGAGAATCAGAGAGGTATACCATAACGCTACCCCAACCGTTGAAAACGCATATCGAATTGATTCTTCTGGTGATAGCTGCTGCACACGGCGCCCCCGCAAATACTTGCTAAGGAAGTGGACCGTATCGTCAACAATAATACCCAATGTCATTCCAGTAACAACACTTAACCCCATGCCGACTTTACCCACCATCAAGCCCCAAATCCCAAACGCCATAGCCGCTGGGAGTAGGTTGGGTATCAAACTTAACAAACCGATTTTTAGTGACCTAAGTGCAAAAATCAAAATAAAAGAGATCACTACCAGTGCGAGAAAAGAACCAAACAACAGACTTTTGGAATTACGCTCTCCCATGTGACTAAACATAAGTGTGGTACTGGAGCCCACCGGTTGCGATGCCAATAACGTTGCCACTTCCGTTCGCTGACTCCACCATGTATTCACCCGCTGTTCAATATTAAGCATTTGTGTTGAGGATAAATCTTCAAATACCACCACCACTCTTGCCGCCGATTTATCCAGATTAACCTGATTGGTAAGATCCAAACCAAAAGGCAGTGACAGCTCATATAATAATAAATACTGTGAAGCTAACGCCCTACTTTCCGGGATTCTAAACCATTCGCTATCATCACCATGTAGATTTTTGTTCAGACGCTTGTAAACATCGACCACGGATGTCACATGCATCACTTCCGGCTGAGCATTCAACCAATTGGAGAAATCATCCAGTAACCGTAGGTATTGCGGCCCATTAACACCACCTTCAACACCACTATCAATGGAGTACTCGATGGTATATACGCCCGTCAGGTTTTCACTGGTAAATTGTGAATCCAGTCTAAATTCAATATCTTCGGAAAAATTCTCTACAAATTTGTTGTCCAATTCATTTAATGGAATCATCAGAACCAAACCAATAACCACAGCCGTCATCGATACAAGTAGCACGCGATTATGCTTGATGATCCAATCTGAAAACTGCTCCATGCGTACGCTTTGACGGCTTTGTCTCTGCTTCACCTTAGCCGGTAATAAAGAAATAAAAGCCGGTAAAAAAAGCATAGAACTCAGCATCGCTGCAATAACGCCAAAGGCAATCAAATTACCCATATCTCGATAAGGCGGCACCTCACTGAGATTCATCGACAAGAAACCAACAGCCGTCGTCACACTCGTAATGACAATAGGATAGAAGTTTACAATTAAACTTTCTTCGATGGCTTTATTGCGACTATATCCTTGTCGCAGAAACCCTATATATGCCACCAAAATATGAACACAATCCGCAATCGCAATGGTTAAGATGATGGTCGGAGCAGAAACACTGGGGGGGCTAATGGGTATATGAAGATGCCCCAACGTACCCAGTGCAGCAATCACTGAAAATAGAATCACACACAATGTACCTATCACCGCCGGTATTGAGCGTAACAACCACCATAAACAAACGATCATTAACAAATACATCGCCGGCATGAGTGTCGTTAGATCCTTTCTCATCGCTTCAGAAAACGCATTATTAAAAGGAATCAATCCCGTTACATACACATCTAGCTCAGAATGCTCATTGCGAATATCTGCGACCAACGACCTCACCGCTGTCATAAGATATTCACCTTCTGAGCGGTTTTCTCCTGGCAATTGAACCGTAATATTAATACCGGTAACGTGTCCAGACTCCGACACCATATTATTCAATAACGATGGTTCATGTAAGACAATGTTTTTGATTCGCGCAACGCCATGATCATCAAGGGCGGTATCAACATCCACTAAAGGTGCAACAGAAAGCTCATCCCCTTGCGCTTCGGTATGCTGATAATTTGCCAGTGAATCCACGCGGATAGCGTAAGGTAATTGCCAGGATTTATCGGTCAACTGCTCCAATAGACGCAACGTGCCTTTATCAAAGATACTTCCAGAACGTGGCGCCAATACCAATACCACATTATCTGAATGTTGGTATTCATCCTTTAGCGACTCATAAGATAGATATTGCGGGTTCTCATCACCAAAAAAGATTCTGTAATCCGAGGTGAAATACAGGTTTTTCATGCCGCTGGCGAGAAATGCCAATGACACCACCGTTCCCAGAATAATCATCCAGCGCCAGCGTACAACACCGGCTGCATATCGCTCTACGAAACCCATCGTTACTCTCCCCTATTGACGAACAATCAGTGTATGATTATTTCGATAATTAAAATAGAGCGTGCTTTTAGGATCAATTGTCCTAAATTTAGAACAACAAAATACATTAGGTAACTCTGTGGATGACGTAAACGAGATGGTGATTTTTTCTGCGGTGGCGACACATGGTAGCTTTACTGCAGCAGCACATAGCCTGGGGCTACAAAAATCAAAGGTGAGTCGCAAGGTTGCTTCCCTAGAGGAACGTCTGTCAACCCAACTATTACTTCGCTCCACTCGGTCCTTAACATTAACCGAAGCCGGAAAGGTCTATTTCCAGCATTGCCGACGAGTCGCCGAAGAGGTTGATGCAGCTAATATCGCTCTTTCTCAAATGCAGACCTTGCCCACTGGAACCTTAAAAATTTCGGCACCTGCCGTGTTCGGTTCTGAAATATTAACCTTACTGTTAAGAGATTTTCAGGAGCAATACCAACAAGTCGATGTCGACATTGTGGTCACTAATCATGGATTAGATCTCTTGGAGCATCACATTGATGTCTCTTTTGGAGCAACGGAGTCCAGCCACCCAGCGTACAATTCCACACCTTTGGGAAAAGCTGCACGCTGTATCTGCGCAAGTCCAGGTTACCTTGAACAATGGGGACAGCCCTCCTCACCTGATGCGTTAAATAAGCATCGCATCGTCCTATTTAAGTCCTGGTTAAACAGTAACAATTGGACCTTTCGAAAGGAAATGATCAATACAACGATTAACGTCAGCAGCCGTTTCGAAACCGATGACCTCAGCACCGCTCACCGGGCAGCGGTGTTGGGAATGGGAATATCGATGCTACCGCTAGCCATTGTCGCAACAGATATCGCAGAGGGTAAGCTAATACCCTTACTCACCGACTGGCAACTAAAACCAAACCAGTTATATTTGTGTTATCACAAAGACGCATACCTTACACCAAAGGTAAGAGCCTTTGTGGATTTTGTCATTGAAAGCTACAAACCAAGAGCACCTTGGTCTTACAGCTTAGAAGAGCTACTAACAGAAACTAAAACACCACTCTAGCAGCACGAGGACTCACCAGAACTCTCGCCGGTACCACAACCTTAACTTTTGGTTTTGCCCCGTGCCCGCGGTGATGATGACGCCCATGATGAACACAGCCTGAGAGTACAAATAGTGAAATGATCATTAAGAGTAAGAGTTTTTTCATTATATTTGCCATCCAATGTTAATCGATCTACCTTGACTTACTTACGAGAACGCAGCAATCGACAATAGGTTGACAAAAATTATGACTCTTTTGGAATGCGATCGAATGTAGAACGCATTTTTTTCCGCTGCTCAGGCGTCATCGACTTATGACGCTTGCGCAAAGCCCGACGCTCTTGAGGGCTCATCTTTAACCAACGTTCTCGCATCGCCTCTTTTTCCGCTTTGGGTAATTTCTGCCAGCGCTTTCGAAGGGTCTGACGCCTCTCTTTCGGAAGTGACTTATACCATTGATGCTTTTTTCGTAGTCGCTTACGGTCTTCTGCTGGCAGTGACTGAAAATTTCGAAAGCGTTTGCGCAACGCTACTTTCCTCTCATCCGGCAAATTATTCCAATGCTTAAAACGCTTTTGCATCAACGCTTTTTTATCGGCAGGCATACTCTCCCAACGTGCAGCCCCTTTTTGCAATTTCTGCTGCTGCCCTGGCTCCAATGCTGACCATCGATCTTGATACGATTGCAATACCTGTTGTTCTGATAGGCTCAAATCACTCCAAGCTACCCCTTTGGCATAAGATAACGGAGCTAAGAACAGTAACCCTAGCACTAACATATTCGTTGCAAATTTATTCATTACCTGGGGCCCCCTCTCTTTCTGACTCCAACATTATTGCACTTGATTGACCATCAGCGTGTTGATTTAACTGCGCCATCATTTCCAATTCCATAGGATCAACCCATTCACCTTCTGCATCTTCGAATTCCACTAAGTAGTCCAGAAATTCGATCGATAACACCTCTTCTGCAATGACCACTCCGGTAAAACATAACAATATAAATAGTGTTCTAATACTCAGCGTCTTAACCTGCATTTAATGCATCCTGTTCCATCAACCACGCAACAAATTCTATATCTTCCAACAGTTCAATATCCTCATCTGATATTGCTTCATCGCTCAATAAAGCAAGGTTTGCCTCCGAATGATCAGGGGCTTCCACGACAGGGTTAGCAAACCAAAACATAGCGACAACAAGCGCCATGACGATGCTGCCTGCACCGCTCCACTGCCACCAAGAACGTGAGCTTTCCTCGGCGGGATACACCGCTTGCTGACGGATAGCATTCAGTCGAATAAGCGTGTCAGCATCAATATCATTCACACTTTCATCCAGCGCCGATTTCGCTTTTTCGATAAATACACGTTCGTGCGCATCATCGAATGGTTTATTACTCATCACCAATGCCCCTCTAATTGACTGCGCAAGCTAGACAGTGCCCGAGAATAATGGGTTTTCACACTTCCCTCGGTAACCTCCATAATCTGGGCCGTTTCTGCGGTACTCATGCCTTCCCACATTCGCATGAGAAAAGCCTGCTGCTGCCTTATCGGTAGCTGACTTATCGCTACTTTTAATTGTGTTGTTGCCTGAGTTAACTGCGTTTGTTTTTCCGGCGTTAACTCCCGTTGATCAGGGGCTACCTGAATAAAATCGTCGGTATCTTCATCCGATTCTTTTGCTAATCCAAACCAACTAAATACTTTTTGTTTCACACTATTTCGACGGTGATAATCGTATATTCGACTTTGCAATATCCGAAAGAACAACGGCTTCCAATCCGCCTCACTCTTATCGCGATACTTCTGTACCAATTTCATCATGGTATCCTGGACTATATCTAACGCATCATCGTCATTACCCGTCGCGATTCTCGCCATTTGAAATCCACGCTGTTGCACGCTGCTCAAAAATCGATTCAGCGCTTTATCCTTATCCACAAATTCTAATCCAGTATCAATAGGAGGTTGAGTGAACCCTAACACGTTAGAAGACATATCCAGTGTACACCAAGTATCCCTAATTCGAAGAGGGTATCTTTCCCTCACCCTATGACGTGGGTTTTCATTGTGTTCTATGAGTAATAACGAGCTTGAGCACGTTTGGTTGACATGATTGTGAAAAAATACCCTTAGATACTACTTTCTTACCTAAAACAAGTATCGGAGATAACCGTGAAGGCGCGAGTCTCCCTCTTCATTGTCTTCGTCTATACCGGTAAGCACAGTGCCCCACATGACATAGAGTGTGAGCTGTTGATCTACCCTTATATCAAAACCTCCCCCCCAAGAACGCATAAACCTGCGCTGCCCCTCTATTTCTCTTTCCCTTGTCACACTTAGATCAACAGCCCTTGCACGTATGGTAAATGACTCAGTTTCTACCTGGGCCCAATCAACGAAAATACGCCCCCACAAATCCACTTTTCCCACGAAGAAGCGCTGTTGATATTCTATCGATGACTCAATAACGTTGTCACCGCTAAGCGCTTGCTCTTTATAACCTCTTACCGAATGTAATCCCCCTATGCTGCGCTGAAAATAAGATTGCAGTGGGAATCCAAGACTAGATTGCGCGGAAACAATCCATACTATTCGTGAACGAGTCGCATCAAACGCTTCGGCCCCAAAACCAAGGGAATACTGATATTCTGCGGTGGCCAGCTGAAAATCGACACCGTCATCAGTACCGATAATGCTGTCTATTTGCACACCGCAAGCCGGTGCTATTTCCATGTAGAAGCTGGTACACAGTAAAGCGCTCGCCTCTATTGTTTCTGTATTAGCCAATCCAGCGTCGTTCCACTCAAACCCCAGACGCCCTTGAGATTCCCCCCAAGAAGACACCGTGCGCCAACGAAACGCGAAGCCAGGTAGCAAGAATTGGCTCTCTTCGATGTCTCCAATTGCGGTATCAACGGCATTGTTAAGCACCTGCCAACGGGCACCTATTGACCATTGGTAAACACCTTCTGGCTCAGAAAAGTCAGCGTCATATAGTCCGTAAGCCCCGAGGTTCCATGCAACATCATCCTCTAGCCCACCACTGTCTTCTATCTCAACCCGACTTAACGAATAATCCCCGACAAACTCAACATGCCACGATTGATGACTCGAGGACCCAGTATCATATATTCCATTAAATCCATGGTAGGCATCACCACCATCGGTCTCATAGGAGAGATCGACGCTGTCTGTTGCAGTCAATAGTGAGAACTTGGCGGCGGATAATATGGACTGGAATGCACTGCTATCACGATCGGTATTGGCAGAATTATTAACCTCTAGCATGAATCGCCAGGGCTCTATCACCTCAAAGTCGCCGGTATCGACAGATAGACTTTGAAGAAAACTATATTCCGCTAAAATTTCATCATAGGAATGCTCTTTTGCTATCGACGTTTGTGAACAAAGCAGCCCTGAGGACAGTAAGAATACGTACCATTTTTTGCGCATTGACCACTAAATCCATCGTCTTACAGAACGAAACGGCCAGTATCGTAGAGCAATTACGTCCCGTCAAGGTGAAGCCAAAGTAGATGCCTCACCTTAAATAAAACAGCTAAGCAACCAATAGTTTTTCTATCACGGCCTCACAGGTTTTTTGATCCATATAACGAGGCACCGGATAATTATAGTGAGCTTCTTTTAGCGCGTCTTTCGCCAATTGAGGAATGTCTTCTTTATTTAGCGCCTCTAGTGTTTCTGTAATACCAAACTCCACTAGCATCTGGCGAATCCTATCAATAAATAGCTGCGCGGCTTCCCGGTCGGTTTTGCCCGCTACCGGCAACCCACTCACTTCAGCCAATTTTGCTAACCGATCTTCTGATCCAAATTTGCAGTAATCAAGCACATGGGGCAGCGTAAGCGCATTCGCAATCCCATGTGGCGTATGGTACTTAGCGCCAAAGGTATGGGCAATCGCATGCACATAACCCAAACTCGCTCTCGTCATTGCCATACCTGCATAAGATGAGCCTGTCGCCATGGCTTGTCGCACGCCTTCATCCTTCCCATTTTCAATGGCTTTAGGCAGGTTTTCCATAATCATTCGCGTTGCCGCTAATGCCAACCTATCTGACTCCTCTGTAGACATCGTTGAGACATAAGCTTCCACTGCATGGGTTAGCGCATCCATACCTGTCGCTGCGGTCACTAAGGGGGGGAGGCCCGTCATCAACGCACCATCGAGTGCAGCCATTCTCGGTACAAGTTTAGGGTCTAATACCAATGATTTTTGGTGAGTCACGCTATCAGACACCACGGCTGCTATAGATACCTCAGACCCTGTGCCCGCTGTCGTCGGAATGACATAAAGAGGTAACGGTGCATTACGCAATTTAAGCACTCCCTTCAGTTGATCCACGGTTTTATCATTGGTCGCTCGAGCGCTAATCACCTTTGCAGCATCCAACGAAGAACCACCGCCAAATGCTAGCACCGCACCACAATTATGCTGCTTTAGTATCTCAACACCGTTTTCGACCTGATCATTGGTAGGGTCAGGCAGTACACCGTCATACACTGCAACCGTCACCCCAAGCGATTCGAGTTCCGCCATTACTGGGTCTAGCAAGCCTAACTCCCTTAACACCTTATCCGTCACAATCAGTACATTCTTCTCCCCTAAGTGTGCCATCGAGCGACATAATTCTAGGGATGAACCCGGCCCTGAAAACACCGTGGGCTGTGGAACAGGCAGCACTTTACTCAGTGCTTTGAACCCAGCAATGATACTCTTATAACCTTTCACTTGAAGCGAGAACAGCATAGACAAACTCCGACAACAGAACGCATTAGAGTAATTACTCTAGCAGAACATGGGAGATACAACCAACCACCTAAAAAGCCTTAAAGTAACATGTTGCGCCACCTTCTGGAGTCAAGGCGGCGCAACGACAAAGAGATACGAGGAACTATGCTGGTTCTAGTTACACAGGCTGAATAAATGTTTATATTTCCCCTTGCAAGCCAAACTCCCTCCCTCTGACGAACTAGTTTGCCCCCTACCTTGCTTAGCTTTGGGGGAATCAGGGGTAGACAGTAATGAACGCCCTACTCCAAATCGATACGCAAACTCTATTGAGTAAACATCCTTATCTACGTTGGGCCCTATCTCTACCTCTGTCATTGCATATGAAGCTCCAAGGCTAAGATTATCGGTAAAGTATATTTTCGCGCGAAACTCCGCTGTCGTATTTTCAATATCTTCTATTTCAGAAAACCGATATTCAGCACCTAAGCTGAACTGCCGACTAAAATAGAAATCAATAGAAGTCCTAGCACCGGAACCCTCGCCGTCACTATCCGATTCACTATCCGAGAGCCGAGAAACAGTGTATTCACCTTCAAGGTTAACCGCAAAACCTGGTCCAAACATTGCGACATACCTGACCATCGGACCTATCGAGTCGATGTCAGTATACTTATCTACAGACACTCGGTTCCACTTTCCACCCACAAGCAAATTATCACCTATCAGCGCTCCACCAGCTAACGTAAAAAAAGTTTGATCATTACCGTCAATATCATCCGCTAATTCCTCAATAGCATTTAACTCGATGCTGCCATTAGCCTCCGCTTGCAACTCATCAATCTCTTCATCTAAACCATCAATATCAGTGCTCAAACGATGATAATCAAATGCGAAATAGATCGGAGTCGCCTTCCCGAAATACTCCACACCAACACTCGCGTCGGTCACTTTAACGCTATCAAATTCACTATTAGTCGTTTCCGCATACCCGAAGCCAACATGGCTTGAGCGCCCCAAAAAGCTGGCTTCCCCGAGGGGTAAACCACCAGTCACGACAGGATCGATATAAAAGGCCGCTTTCACTCTTCCTGTATCAGTCTCAAGCGCAGACATCTCGGCCCGATCATAAGAAATAGAGAGCTCGCCCTGGTAATCCGCATACCCAACGGAAGGTAGGAAAAAGAGTTGAGATAAGGCTGTTGCCACTAGGATTTTCTTCACTGACTACTCCTGTAAATTTCTATTTTTATTGTTCTAAAAGGCCTCTTTCCATTGAAATGACCTTCGAATCTTTTTCTAAGCCCCTAGAAGGGAGCGTAATACTAGCAAGTCAACTGCTTGGTGCCTATTCATTCGCTTAATTAACGATCCAAAATAAGGCATAATAGCCGCATTTATTTCACTATCAGCGTACTTAGTAGGAAGTTCAATGGATACAATTACGATAACCACTCCCGATGACTGGCACCTCCACTTTCGAGATGATGATATGCTCATCGAAACGGTACCGGCGACAGCACGCTGCTTCCAACGGGCTATCGTAATGCCAAACTTGGTCCCGCCCGTGATTGATGGGGATATGGCGCAAGCTTACAAAGAACGAATTCTTGCCGCTCGCCCAAAAGACAGTTCTTTCCAACCATTGATGACAATCTATCTCACCAACAACACAACTCCTGCAATGGTTAAGAGCGCCCATGATGCTGGCGTAGTCGCGGCGAAATTATATCCTGCTGGCGCCACAACAAATTCAGATGCAGCGGTCACCGACATCACAAATATCTACCCAGCGTTAGAAGCAATGGCCGATATCGGTATGCTACTACTGATTCATGGCGAAGTAACAACTGCTGAGACCGATATTTTTGACCGAGAGAAGGTGTTTATCGATTTGCATCTACAGCCTATCGTAGACAAATTTCCACAGCTTAAAGTGGTATTTGAGCATATAACCACGGCAGAGGCTGCATCCTTTGTCAGCGAGAGCTCTGACATGGTTGCGGCAACTATTACACCGCAGCATCTACTGCTTAATCGTAACGATCTATTAGTCGGTGGCATACGCCCACACAACTTTTGTTTGCCGATTCTGAAACGTAATATCCACCAGGAAGCCTTGCGTAAAGTGGTCGCTTCGGGCTCACCTAAATTTTTCCTCGGAACAGACTCTGCTCCCCATGCGAAAAACAAAAAAGAAAACGCCTGTGGTTGCGCTGGGTGTTACAGCGCGTGGAGTGCATTAGAACTTTATGCTCAAGTATTTGATGACCTTGGAGCCCTCGATAAATTAGAGGGCTTTGCCAGCCATCATGGCGCCGATTTTTACGGACTAGCGCGTAATTCTGGGTCCGTCACACTCACCAGAGAAAGCTGGACAATTCCCGAAGAAATCATTTTACCCAATGACGAGCCCATCGTTCCATTTTTTGCAGGAGAATATGTGAACTGGAAGGTAAGCTCTGTAAAATAGTACCCAAGTAACGTTGCCGTTACAAAAGTATGGAGCGCTATCTATTTCTGCGCTCCATACTCTCTGCTAAACCGCTCCAGTCATGCGATTCCAACGCTGCTTATTTCTGTTGGCTGCCTTTACAAAAAATCCACCGCACACCAATAAGGCCCTCTGAAAAACAATATAACACCGCACTTTTAACGGAATATCTTTTCTCAATTCAAATCGATATTGCTTTCCTGTGACATCATTGTGTAAACACAACCTTGTGTTATCAATCCCGTCGTCCGTCGAGGCGTCATCAACAGTAATTGCGTTTCCCAAATACCTAAACCGCCGCTCATTCGTTGCGTTGAACCCAAAAGGCAGGGGAACTCCGAAAATAATGGCTTGCAGCTGATCGTTTCTAACCCGCATAGAACCGTATAGAGGTAATGGTGACATTGATTTTGGCACCCGAAAAATACCCGTGCATTGCTGTGCCACAATGGAGGATACGGCTACCGCTGGACGATGCGTTGTAATCTCAGATTTCTCCTTAATATCAGTAATAGTTGCATCAGGAAATAGTGATAACAACTCATCATTGACGAGGCAATCAATCACCAAGTGCACCCTGGTCACCTGACTCCGATTATGCAACCGGTGAGTTTGAGAAAAATCCCCGAACCAGCACTCCCCTTCACCCCATTTAACCCTCTCACCGCCAATATGGAATTCAACATCCTTATGAGTCACTATGGGTATGTGAAGTCGAATTACACCAATGTCCCAACTAAACCCAGTGTCTTTATGCTCCCCTATCTTCTTATTCGGCGGAAGAAAGAGTAGCCGAGCCGTTGTGATGGGAAATAAAAACCCATCAAGAACCTCCTTAAAGTAGGAGCAGCGTGTTAATACCTCTGTGTCTTTATATATTCCCCCTTCCACAAAAGCAATGGCGTTCCTGTAGTCTCCATCGACACTGCGTAACGATATTCCTTTCCAACTACCATCGTGATACGGCCCAACTTGCGGCTGTGATTTGAACAACGTCTTTGCTAGTTGCAAGTCAGCCTGCAATCTTTGAACATCAAAAGACGGTTGTAGGCGCGCTTGTACAGGTAACACCATAAGATCCCCACTCCCTGAAGAACACTACTTAAGAGCGGCTATCGTTACATACGCAATAGATATGGGATATCTACCAAAAGGAGTATATTAACGCTGCGAAAGAAGAGTTACTGTTTTACTTGGCCTAAATACCCTTCTAACAATTGATAGAAAACGGGCCTTACGATTGGCTTCGCTAAACATCCATTGCTGCCAACCTCCTCATAGGTTTTAACATCTTCCTGCATGACATTTGCCGTTAACGCCAAAATAGGTACACCATGGCCTTTCGATCGAATTTCTCTAATCGCATCGACACCATTCATAACTGGCATTTGAATATCCATAAGCACCAAATCAAACGTGTTATTTTCGACCGCTTCTACCGCTTCTCTCCCATTATTGACTAACGTTAACTCCGCTCCCGTTTTCTTAATCAACATTTCTACTAATTTTTGATTTACCGGATTATCTTCTGCGTAAAGAATCTTCCCTCGCAACACAGGAATAGAAACCGTGGTCGTCGTGCTTTCCTCTTTAACTTGCTTACTCTCTTCCCAGCTATTAATCCATTCACTTCGATCAGGAAGCTCTCCGCCTATATAAGATGCAAAGCAGCTGCCTTTATCGGGAGTACTTGTAACCTCAATCGTGCCCCCCATCAATTCAGATAAGGTCTTGGAAATAACAAGACCCAATCCTGTACCGCCAAAATTTCTCGCAGTAGATTCATCTGCTTGAGAAAACTCCTGAAACAAGCGACCTAACTGTTCTTCACTCAATCCAATCCCTGTATCGATGACAGCGAATCGCATCAAGGACTTTTCTTCACTCCAACCCACTTCAATTGTCACACCACCATCTTTAGTGAATTTTAGCGCATTGCTGCACAAATTTAGTAGAATTTGTTTGAGCCGCTTAGGGTCCGCAATTATTTTCACCGGTATAGGGAATAGGTACTTCACCTTAAAATATAAACCTTGCGATATCGCTTTCATCACAAAGTATGATTCTATATCTTTCATCAATAACGCTAAATCAACGTCAATTTGTTCAACTTCTAATTCATGCGCTTCTATTTTTGAGAAATCGAGAATATCGTCGATTAATCCGAGTAAGTGATGGCTACTGCGGATAATAGTATCCACCGCATTTTGCTCTTCTTTAAAGGTTAACTCCTCATCGGATAATGACTCACTGTAACCGATAATCGCTGTCAGGGGCGTTCGGATCTCATGACTCATATTTGCTAGAAATTCACCCTTCGCAGAGGCAGAGGCACTTGCCACTTCTTTCTCAACACGATTTTTCTCCCTCTCCCTTTCCGCCTGTTCTTTTTCCTTTCTAGCAGTAATATCGACTAACGTACCCTCAATATGACTCGGCCTACCGTCATCACCTAGAATCAACTGCGCTGAATGCCTACCCCACGCATTACCTCCAGAGATCCTCTCATAAGCAATCTCAGTCTGAAACATACCGTCTCTTGCCAGCATGTGATATTGTAGTTGAGGGTCCGTATAACACATGTTTGTCGCGCTATTACCGGAGGTAATCATCGATTCAACATTTTCATAACCCAACAGTTTTGCCATCGAGAGATTGGCACTAACCATCTTTCCATCAAGAGTCATCCTGTACATACCCTCAACTGCATTATCAAAGATGGATCTGAATTTTGACAAACTCTCCATCGAGCGTTGGTTCGCTTCCAGCGCAGCTGACTGAAGGAATTTAATACGATCCGCTAAGGCAAAAGAAAGCAACACAGCCCCAACCAACGTTCCAATAGGAGCCGACACGAGTAACAACGGGGTCGCTGGCATGAAACCTGCGATCACACTCGTAAACAACGCCCCTCCAGTCACCGTCGCTAGAATCCCCGCGAAGTAATAACGCGCACTTTCATTTCCCCCAGCCCAAGCGACTATCGCCGTTATCATCAACACTGCCATGAATACAAGTGAGATTCCGGTGAGCCATAACTGCTCGGTAATAAAATCAACAAACAGCCCCACACTACCATTGACGATAATAACCATTCCAATGATATTAAATATCAAATCAAAACCTGGCATTTTATCTTTGGTTTCCAGGAATATTTTGGAGAACTGTACCATGACAAAATAAGTGCTCCACAGTAACGGAGGCAAATAGTATTTTGAAAGAAGTGCACCGCCATCACCAAAAACTGTTAGCCCATGACCAATTTCGATAAATTGCCATAGTGTAATTCCAAAAACATAAAGGAAATAGAAAAGATAACCCGAATCCCTGACAGAGAGATAAACAAATACATTGTACAAAGCCATTATTAGCATGCCACCAAAGAAAAGGCCGTAAACAAACTCTTCGTATGCGACTTTTTCAGCGAACGCAATAGGATTCCATAACATTATCGGTAAAAACAATGCGTTTTCATTTTTTATTCTTAGGTAGTAGGTCTTTTCTTGAAATAACGTTGTAGTAATAGGGAATACGCTATTAACATGAATTACTTTACGGTCAGATATAGGCTTTCTAATGTCTGCAGATTGTACTGTATATCCACCAATTCCATCAGGAGAATACAGCTCTGCAATATTCAGCTGTGATCGCCCGACTTCTAGATACCACAATCTGTTAGGCCCGACGTCGGCAATAGATGGGTTTGATGTCAAAGTAAAACGTAGCCAAAAAGTATGCCCGGTAATCCCCTTATTTAGAATACTTCCTTCACTGACTTCAAATTCATCATCGAAACGGCCACTGGATACATCATCGACCGTAAGTTCACCCAGCTTATCCTCTAGCACTTCCATTTTAGGATTAACTGAATAGGAATCCACTGCACCAAAAAGGTCAATCGATCGCTGCTGATAATCTAACTTAATCATCTCTACTGGTTTATCAAAATCAATCCAGCTTTCAGAGAAAGCAACGCGAGGCAAATTCGCAAATATTATTATCAAGAATACGATTTGTGATATTAGTCGTGTATTAAGGTAAATCCTCATACAAAAGCACCAGGCGTACTACAGTATTTTCTCTTTGGTTTCAGGTTCATCCTTTGACTTAAGCATTTCCACTGGAAAAATACCTTTCTCCACGTCGTCTTTTACTGTTGTCTCCGATTCGCTCTCATCATCATCCTCTCTCGCTCTAATAATACTAATCGCACTGATATACAAAGACATCGCGACAATTAACAATGCGGGCTGTACAAAAGCCACTATCTCAGGAGGCTCAGTCGCCGTCGTAAGTTTCATCGTAAGAATTAACGACGGAATAAGTATCAAAAATAGGGTTGTCGATATAATAAGTACAACCCGCTCTTTATAAATCCCAAGCGATTTATCCGCAACCAACCCCTGAAAAAACTTACTGACACTGAGCCCTGTCAATATAGATGCCGCAATGGATAACTCAGGGCCCAATAATATGCTTTTTGCTTCTCCTGCCCACAGTGTTTGTAATAAGATCGCCATAAACGGAAGCATTATAAACAAAATATCAGCATAGGTTCCCTGTTTGATTTTGTTCAGCTCTTTCTCATCAGCTACGAGACTATCTTTACCATTCATAACATCACCATCAGTGTTTCTCATCAATACTATCAACAACCAGACTAAACTCTTTTACTATCTTGGGTAACCAGTGGCTCACATCTTGAGTATCGCCATTCTTAAGCGCTTGCTCCAACTGCTGACTTTTTTTAGTCAAACCCTCTAATTGAAATGAGATAGCGGTTTCGCTCACTTCACTGGCTAACTCTCTAAGCTTAGCCCAATTTTCACTCTTAACTAACTCAATCATCATTTCTTGAATTCTCGGTAAGTCATTCGCAAACCGACGCATCACTGCTCTCTTCTGCACTTGTAAGCCAGGTTCGCGAATCTGTTCAGGTTTTGCGGGTATTAGTGAAGGCTGGGTTGCCAAATGCCTCTCCAAACTAGAATACAATTCTTTATTATTCAAAGGCTTAGAAATACACCCCATGCATCCCGCAGACAGTGCTTTATCTATTTCCACAGAATCTTGCTCTGCGGTTAATGCGTAAATAGGTATATCGCAGCCTTGCTCTATAAGGTATTTCGTTGCTTCAACCCCATCTCTTCTAGGCATATTGATGTCCATCAAGATCAGGTCAGGGTGAATTTGCAGGGTTTTTTCACACACTTCGATACCATCATTAGCAATCACAACGTTAATCCCTGTTTTTTTGATGATTCGCTCAATAAGCTTCTGATTCACTACATTATCTTCCGCCAACAACACTGTACCAAAAAGCTTAGGAATGACGACTTCCGAACGTTTGGTCATTTTCTGTGGTGCCGGTTTTCTATCTAGCCACACCGTTTTGCCTTCGAGGCACTGCCCTACAACAAATGTAAACACACTGCCTTTGCCATGCTCACTAAGAACATCGATGGTTCCATTCATTAGGCTGGCCAATCTCCGGGATATCGCCAAGCCAAGTCCTGCACCACCGTATTGTCTAGTTGAAGAGGTATCAGCCTGGTCAAACACGTGAAACAGGTTATCCCTAACCTTATTACTCATCCCCACACCACTATCGATCACCTCAAAGCAAAGACGCTCACTATCGTATTCCCACGACACCGCTAATATCACACTACCTTTCTCGGTGAATTTCAGCGCATTGGAACAGATATTTTGGAGTACTTGCGCTATACGTAGAGGGTCACTAACCACCGTTTCCGGAATGGGGTAACGATAAACCACATCAAATCTAAGTTTCTTTTTCTTGGCTTCCTCATGAAACTCACTCTTAATTTTCTCAACAAAGGTCACCAAATTTATCGGAACCTGCTCTATCATGAGCATACCAGCTTCAATCTTCGAAAAGTCCAAGATGTCATTAATAAGACTTAGCAAATTATGGCTACTGTCAAAGACCAATTTTATTGCATTTTTTCTTTCTCTACCTAATAATGCAGGTTCTTTGAGAGACTCACTGAATCCAATAATAGCATTTAGCGGCGTGCGTATTTCATGACTCATATTCGCTAGAAATTCGCTTTTTGCCGACGTTGAAGCTTCTGCAATTTCCCGCTCCGTTTTTTCGTTTTCCTTATCCTTTATCGCCAACTCCTTCAATTTTATTTGCGTAATATTGGTAACTGAGCCCTCGATATGACTATAGAGGCCAGACTCCCCAACGATTAATCGAGCACTATGACTTGCCCATACCTGCTTTTTCCCTGGCATAATAAATGAGAAATAGTTAATCGACACTCCATGCTCTATCATTTCTCCAAATTGCCTATCGGTATCTTCAAAAACTCTACTGGCAATATCCTTGCAACGGAGGATATCCTGAGTGCTTTCAAAGCCAAACAACTTCACCAATGCAGGGTTAGCACTAACTACCGTCCCCGACAACGACATTTTATACATACCATCCAATGCGTTATCAAATACAGACTGATACCTCTCCAAATACCCCATCGCCTGTTTATCCGCTGTCAACGCTAGCGCTTGTTCATTCTTAATTCTATTTGCAAGCGCGAGTGATAACGTCACCGCCTCGACTAAAATTCCGATAGGCGTTGCTGCCAATGTCAGTGGCGTTGCGGGGATTATTTGATAAGTAACACCCGAGAATATCATCAAACCTGCGACATTTGACAACCACGCCAAACAAAAATACTTAGCGTTTTCATTACCGGTAATCCAACAATAAGATATCATCATTAAAAATAGAGGAAGAAATATCGACATATAGATTAGATTCCATAGCGCCGAAATATTGTATTCAGAAAATGGAACCAGAAAAAAACTAATCAATGCTACAGCGATAAATACGTTAACTATCTTATCTATTCTCGGGTGAAAACGATTCAATTCCATAAATGTCTTTGAGAACATAGAGCCCGCTATACAACTCTCCCAAATAAAATATAGAATAAACTCTTTATTAAACGTTCCTATTATATTCTCAACATGGATAACCCCGTGCCCTAACTCTAGGAATTCAAAAACCACGATACCAAACAAATAGAGCACATAGTATAAATAGCTCACATCCTTCATGGAGAAATACAAAAACAGATTATAGACAAGCAATATGATCATGCTTCCAAGCAAAACACCGTATAAGAATTCTTCTATCGCTACTTTGTGAATAAACTCCTCTGGAGACCACAAGAATAGGGGGAATTTTAATAAAGTATTGCTCTTTATTTTAAGGTATAGGTCGATTTTCTGACCGATGCCGATATCTAGCGGAAAAACACTATTCGCATGTGAAATATCGCGATCGCTGAAATCGACCCTCATATCCGACGTTTTCACTTCGTATATTCCATCATACTCAGAAATAAAAAGTTCAACCTCGTTTAGCTGGCTTCCTCCCACCTCCAAATACCATCGCTTCAACACGGTTTCATTGGGGTATGCATCAGGATAATCCAACGTGAATTTCACCCAATATGTCGACGTTGTAATCCCTGTATTAAGAATAGGGTTATTATTTTTAACAAATTCGGATGCATATTTCGATGATGCTATTTGATCTATTGTTAGATCATTACTGACATCTTCAAAATACAACATATGTGGCGTTAGCAGGTACTGACCTTTCGAAAACAAACGAACACCCTGCTCCGCCTCTTCGGCGAAAATAGCTGCACATGAAAGGAAAGGTAATAATGCAAAAAAAATCGTAATTATTATTTTATGGATACGCACGAACACACGCTCCAATGAAGACTGCTAGAGATACGATTACCCTCACCCCGCCAAATTTTCTAACATTAATAAGGAGTTAGTTCCCTTACTTTAGTATAGTTAACACTGACAAAGCACAAGTTATTCCCCTGCAATAGCTTTTTTAAGGATAATTTTTATAGCTAATAACAGGAACCATAGAAATCGACATTCTATGTACAAAGAAGGAATAACAGAGCTAACTCGATAAGCTAACGGTCTAGCATTTATGCTTTCTTATGATTCGTTTTCTCTGAGGCCGCAACCAAGTTCAGTTCCGTTTCTACGATAGGTAGCCATCTATTAACGTCTTCTTCATTATCAGATATCAATGCTTCAGATAGACAACGGCAATAGGTCGTTAAATCAAGGAGGGAGCATTGATCAGCAACCTCCACAATCTGGTCGCTTAGTTCCCTGAGCCTCCCCCATTTCTTAGCCTCTATCAGGTCACGCATAAAAACTTCTATCTGAGGCAATTCATCGGTGAATCGATTGACCTCAGGGTTCAACTTTTCAGGTGGATGAATTTCACTAACACTCGTTTTATCCCCCCCCCTTTCATCGTTAAGTGAAACAATAGCGGGAGGCGACGCAAGCAAATGATTTTCTAACATCGAATAGATCTCTTTCTTATTGATCGGCTTGGATAAAACACCCTGACACCCTACACTAATAGCGTCTTCAACTTCCTTTTGACCCAATTCCGCAGTGAGGGCAAAGATAGGTCTGGCATATCCCTGGGCACGAATATACGCCGTAGCTTCCAGTCCATTTCTATTCGGCATATTGATATCCATAAGTACCACATCGGGAAGCCTTTTATCACAACATTCACATGCTTCGATGCCATCATTTGCCAGCAACACCGTCACGCCTGTTTTCTCTATTAACTTTTTTATCAACTTTTGATTAACTACATTATCCTCAGCAAGCAGTACGACTCCCTCTAGGCTTGGCACTGGCACCGTTGGTTTACTCGTGGATTTTTGATTATATTTATCCACAGTACTGGTTATCTCATTTATATCTGGCAATCTATCTATCCAATCAGCACCATCACTCTTCTTTGCCCGAAAACTAATACTAAATTCACTACCTTCTCTTTTCCCTTTCTTATATTCAACATCCCCCCCCATTATTCTGGCTAGATACCTTGATACTGGTAACCCTAGCCCCGCCCCTTTAATACACCTTTCATCTAAACCGTCCTCATTATTTCTTAGCTCGAATAAGTCCCTTACCGCGAAGTCAGAAACGCCTACACCTGTATCAACAACAACTATCGACATACTATCGTTCAACCAAGATACATGTACATTCACTTTCCCTTGCGTTGTAAAATTAACCGCGTTGTCACACACATTCGTTATAATTTGACGAATTCTTGTAGGATCCCCTTCAATTTTTGAAGGTAATCTAGAAGCGAATTCAACATTGAAATGTAAGCCTCTTTGGATCGACTTTTTTTGAAACTCGCAATCAATATTCAAAAGTAATCCACCGGTATCTACATCAATATTCTCTACTGCAAACCTGCCCGATTCTAGCTTCGAAATATCCAGTATATTATTGATTATTTTCAGAAGATTTTGACTGTTCCCCATTACCGTATCGATATATTCTTTCTTCAGACTTTTGTCAAACACACCCTCTTGCAGTGACTCACTGTATCCAATTATCGCGGCTAGAGGCGTTCGTATCTCATGACTCATCATCGATAAAAACACACTCTTCTCGGAAGCCGCCGCAGTGGCTATATTCCTGTCAACTCTCTCTCTAAATCCCTTTTTAATCGCATATTCCTTTTCCTTGATTTCTGTCATATCAATCACTGCACCTTTGATACTAATCACATCATTCTCAGAGGTGTAACTTAGATGAGCTCGATGATGCAACCATCGACTCCCCCCCCCGCGCACGCTGAATTTCAGCTCATTAATCATCTCGCCTTTATCCAACAAGATCCGCAATTGCTTTTCACCATCATCAAACAGCTTCGCTGCTACACTATTCCCATTTTCAACAACTTCTCCGACACTCTTCATCCCCATGATCGATGCCATAGACGGGTTAGCATTTTTGATAACCCCCTGCAGAGTCATTTGATACATACCCTCCTGTGAATTCTCAAAGACTGATCGATACTTAGATAGGTTGCTCATCGCTTCGTCATCAGAATCCAATGCCGATTTTTGAGCCATTTTTATACGATTTGCCAGGGCAAACGAGAGTATTACTGCCTCGAAAAATACGCCCAAAGGTGCAGACATGATGGTAAATGTATTGGATGGCAGAATCTGGTTAACCATCAATGAATAGATAATGAATCCAAAACAATTGAAATTCCATGCGAAGAAAAAGAATTTTGCATTCACACTTCCTTTGGACCACGCGTACGCACTGGCGATAAGCATATAGCAAAGGACAACAGATGAAATTGTTGTTATCCAAACAACAGAATCCTTAAAATTTATAAGAAAATTGGAGAAAAGGCTTACACTCACTGCACCAAGGAGCAGTAAGAATATTGTATCTATCTTTTTGTATAATCTATGTGTTTCCAAAAATGTCCTGGCAAATAGTATTCCTGAGAATAGCGAAAACAATACAATAAAAGGAATAAATTCTTTACCTACTACTTGAAAAATTTCGCCCGCATGAATACTTCCATGTCCCACTTCGAGCATTTCGAAATAGGTAACGCCACTGAGATACATCACATAGTAGAGGTAACCAACATCTTTCACAGATGAATACACAAAAAGATTGTAGATCATCATAATCAGCATCCCACCAAAGAAGGTTCCGTAGATAAACTCTTCTATAGCAACCTTAGCTGCAAAGCCTTCTTGACTCCATAACACTAAAGGGATTCTCAAAGATGTCTTATTCTCTATCTTTAAATAGAAAGTCAGCTCTTCATCTAGATACGTTATAATCGGAAAAACACTATAAATATGACTAACAGGGCGCTGCTCCCACTGTATTCGTAGATCAGAGCTACTTACCTGAAAGGCTCCATCCAATTCAGGGACATAGAGCTCAGCGACATTTAGCAACGACTTTTCAACTTCCAAATACCAGCGTTTATGTGGCTGTACATTTGGGTAGGTCGCCGGGTAAAGTAACGTCGCTCGAATCCAGAAAGTATGGGTCGTTATGCCAAGGTTAGGCAGTGCCACCTCATTTTTTACAAATAGCTCGTCATAAGCAGAAGAAGACACTTGATCAATAGATAGGCCATTCGTCTTATCCTCTAGCACATACATATGAAGATTAAGCGGCAACCGGTCCTTGGTAAACAATCGCACAGGGGCGTCCGCTAGGCTTGAACTGGACAACCCCAAGAATACAAACCAACACATTAATACCAGTAATCTGCGCCCTCTATACACTGCAGAACACCTGCGACTTAACGCCAATCTGCAATAACACCAATACTTGCCGCCCCCTAACAAACGACTACGCAACTTATAAGCGTACCTATTACCAGTATAGTTGAGCATTAGTTTTTACCAGCAGAGCTTAAGGCATACTCAACTAGCCACTCAATATGCGGTTACCACCCCGTTAACCTGTTAATAACCCACATTATTTTTGAAAACAGTAATCTTTGAGTATCGATAGCAACACCGAACCTAATTCACTTGCTACACTGTTGATGGCATATTGTTCCTGGAAACTAAAATTTGTATCAAACCCTATTCAAGCTATTTCAAGCTGCCATCGGTAGCATCAAGGATCTCACCCCCATTGTGCTGGTGGTACTTTTCTTCCAGTTAGTGGTGTTAAAACAGCCCTTGCCGGAATATGGCCAGCTCATAGCCGGGCTACTTCTCGTCATTTTAGGGCTAACATTCTTTATTCATGGGTTGGAGCAAGGCTTATTTCCTATTGGCGAGTCCCTTGCACACGCCTTCGCACGCAAAGGTAGTGTCACCTGGTTACTGATATTTAGCTTTTCTTTAGGCTTTGGGACAACCGTAGCCGAACCTGCACTGATCGCCGTTGCCGCAGAAGCAGCCAAAGTGGCCGCTGAAGGGGGGATGATTGAACGTGAAGTGCAAGCCCAATCCTCTTACGCCAATGGTCTACGCTATACCGTCGCGTTTTCAGTTGGGCTGGCCATTGTCATCGGTGTATTACGTATCCTACGAGGGTGGCCCATTCACTGGATAATTGCCGGTGGTTATGTGTTGGTCGTCATCATGACTGCTTTTGCCCCGAAAGAGATCATCGGTATAGCGTATGACTCTGGTGGCGTAACAACATCTACGATTACCGTTCCACTGGTCACGGCCTTAGGAGTTGGCTTAGCGTCGTCAATTAAAGGACGCAACCCAATGATCGATGGGTTTGGGCTCATTGCTTTTGCATCTTTATTACCCATGATATTTGTCATGGCCTACGGCATGGCGATCACCCAATGATTAGTACTTTAATCAACACTCTGATGAATACCGCTCTCGATATCCTTCCGATTGTCGTCATTATCTTTGGATTTCAATTTGCCGTCATTCGAAAAGTACCCCCTAATTTGGGGCGGGTTGTGGGTGGGTTTCTTTGGGTCCTCTTTGGGTTAGCACTATTCCTTGTTGGGCTAGAACTCTGTCTATTTCCTCTAGGAAGACTCATGGCAGAGCAACTCACTGACCCCATCTTTATTGAAAGCTCACGCCTAATGGCTAATCTCACTTCCAGCGAGCAGGGAAGCCACTGGCTTAATTATTACTGGGTGTACCTGTTCGCATTCCTTATTGGTTTTAGTACCACCATTGCTGAACCATCGTTAATCGCCGTCGCAATAAAAGCCAATGAAGTCTCTGGTGGAGCAATTAGTGTGACTGGACTAAGAATATCGGTTGCCATTGGCGTTGCCGTGGGCATTACTCTTGGCTCATATCGCATCGTTGTAGGTGACCCAATACATTGGTACATCATCGCCGGGTATATTATTGTCATTTTACAAACAACCATTGCCCCCAAACTTATTATCCCACTTGCCTTTGACTCAGGGGGGGTAACCACCTCAACAGTCACTGTGCCTTTAGTGGCGGCTCTTGGCTTAGGGTTATCGGAGACCGTTCCTGGCAGAAACCCTCTCATTGATGGCTTTGGTCTCATTGCCTTTGCCAGCCTTTTCCCAATCATATCCGTCATGGCCTACGCCCAAGCGTCACAATTTTGGCTCAATCGAAAGAAAGATAGCACCAGCATCAAACCCATAACGTCTGAACACAATGACTCACAGTAACTCACAGCAACAAGGAAACCATCATGCACTTTAAAATGATCGTCGTTTTTGTAGAGGATGATAAAACCAATGCGGTGATGAACGCCGCTCGGCAAGCAGGGGCGACCGGAGCGACCATCATTAACAACGCTCGTGGGGAGGGCCTGAAACGCTCTAAGACATTTTTTGGGCTTACTTTGGAAACACAAAGGGATGTCGTGTTATTTCTGGTAGAGGAGCATTTAAGTCGACATATCCTTGAGGAGATAGGCCGCGCGGGCCATTTCGATGACAAGCCAGGTACCGGTATCGCTCTGCAACTAGATGTTGAGGATGCGGTGGGCGTCAGCCACCAAGTTCAAAAAATAACAAGTGAAATGGAGGACTTACTATGACTTCTCGAAAAAACATTTTAGCCAAAGATGTCATGCGCAACCACTTTGTAGAACTCGATGGCATGGCAACGGTAAAACAGGCAATCCAACTAATGAATCAACAAGGGGCCAAGGTTGTTATCATCAAAAAACGGCACGAGCATGACGCCCATGGCTTGGTGTTACTGTCTGATATTGCGAAGAAAGTACTGGCACGAGATAGAGCACCTGAGCGGGTTAACCTTTATGAAATAATGTCAAAACCCATGTTAACGGTTCCGCCGGAAATGGATGTCCGGTATTGCGCGCGTTTGTTTGACCGTTTCGGACTGTCGGTAGCTCCCGTACTACAAGGACAGGATATTATTGGCGTGGTAAGTTACGGTGAATTAGTGCTACATGGTTTATGTGAGCTAATAGATTAAGCCCCCATGCCATTCCTTAGGAGTAATTAACGGTAAAAGTGACCTTTCTTTTCATGTTGCTGTGTCTTAAAACGCCTGTGCACCCACATATATTGCTCTGGGAACTTTCGTATCTGTCGCTCCAGACCTTCGTTAATTAGCGCGGCATCCGTGCAATCGTCTCCACGAGGAAAGTTCTCTAATATAGGACTGAATTCCAATTCGAAACGGCCATCACTTTTCCTATGGTGACCCACAAACACAACAGCAGCTCCCGTCATCTGAACTAACTTTGCAGTACTATTTAACGTCGCGGCCTCAATACCAAAAAAAGGCGCAAACACCGAATGCTTTGTTCCATAATCCTGATCTGCCGCGTACCACAATACACGCCCTTTTTTTAGCCCTTTCAGCATAGAGCGTAACGCAGAGCGTTCTATAATGTGATCAAAGAATCGTGCCCGCCGAGTCCTTATAAAATAATCAAACAACGGGTTATTATGTCGTCGATACGTAACATCGATCGGTACGCAATAAGAAATCAGAGCGCCGCCCAAATCCAGGTTACTGTAATGCGCCCCCACCAAAAGCACCCCTTTTCCTCGAGCCACCGCATTCTGAATATTCTCCTGACCGATGACATCAATTTGGGCCTTCAATCTCTCAGGCTTGCCCCACCACGCGTAGGCTGATTCAAAAACACCCACGATATTTTCTTTGATACACTGTTTTACCAATTCCTCTCTTTCAGCGGGCGCTTTTTCTGGAAAACATAGCGCAATATTCACCCTGACTATATGACAACGCTTACGAGCAAGCGTGTAAGCGAGAACACCACAACCTTCACCAAAGCGCCTCAATAGTGCATAGGGTAACTGGGCAATACACCATAAAAAGCCAATAGCAATCCAATCAGGGATAAAACGAAAGGTCACCGCCTCCTTCCAGGATTGAATTTCAACACTCTTTGCCATACCAATAACTCTCTCAATTAGGGCAGCGATTGCACCACTAATCACACCGCTCATCAAGATGAATCCCAAAAACATTGTCACAAAGCAAGAAAATCGTTACAAAGTGCTAATTTTGCCATGCAACTGCAAAATTTAGGTTGATCATTCAAGAGGTTATTATCAATATGGTGGGGGAAACAAACTAGGTCTCTATTGAGTACCCAAAGGGGGGGAATTACTATGCAACTATTTGCCATTCTAGCAGTATTGGTCGCCGCCAATTTTGGCGCAGTATATTATGGTTCGGATATGTTAGATGATCAATCAGCTGACGAGCCCACAGGCATTGTCGAAATCCAGGAAGAAGTTGCAACGGAGATAATAGACAACTCAACGGTCGAAATAACAGAAACGACTCCAGCAGAGTAAGCTATTTCGCTGAGTTTGACGCCCCCCAGGCACCCCTGCCTGGGTTCAGCACGCAAAGCAGATAGGCTATGGTGCTATAAGAATAACTTTTACTGACTCATCAACGGCATCGGTGTCCACATAGCCAATCATATTCTGATTGCCTGCAATAAACTCCATAACCTCTCGACTATCGCTTACCGCGAAAGGGGGCTGCCCCTTGCCCGCAAAAATAATTCGAGACCAATAAGAATTAAGTTGTGATTGAGTCTTCTTAACCACGTCGTGATAGAAAGACTCCCTTGCCTCTTCCCCTTCCCACTGATCAATCGGAACGACCTTTGTACCATCAGGGAGATTCCTGCTCTTCCCCAAGAAAATACTCACTACTTCTTCAATCGTTATATCATTGGTTGCATTATCATTATTAATGATAATGGCCAACTCAGCTTGGACACTAGAAGAACAAAGCAAGAATGCAGCCAGCACCCCGACCCATTTGCCCACCCCCGGAAACTCCATTGATACTGCCCCGCACATATTTATCGTTATTTTTGCCATTTCATCGCTGAATTGCGAAAAGCTAAAGCAACTAAACTAATTAGTCAATTTTATTAAAATTCTTAAGGCAAATATACTGATAGTTCCTTCCCTATATCAAGTACTTATTTCAACGATTATTACATAAGGTTACAAAACCATGGTCCCAACCTAGGAAATGTGGCCAATTTGCTCTGCATTAATCGTAACGCAATTCCTCCCCGCCGATTTAGAATCATACAAGGCCCTATCGGCTCTTTCTAAGACAACATCAAAGGCCTCGCCCTGATTCAACAGTTCCGACACACCAATACTCACGGAAAAGCTATCTTTACCTTCGCCAACATCAATAATTTCGGCCTCCCAGAGTTTACGCATTCTTTCAGCTACAATGTACCCCCCCTCCGCACTGGAGGACACAAGCACTGCAACAAACTCCTCCCCCCCTACTCGGCCGAGCACATCTTCCTCCCGTAAGCACGAAGTACACACCTCAGAAAACCGCTGAATGACTTTGTCGCCAACCGCATGACCATAGGTATCATTGACGCGCTTAAAGTGGTCAATATCCAACATTAGGATTGTGAATGGGTATTTGTAACGAATTGCTCGACGAATTTCTTTTTTCGCCATATCAAAGAGACTACGTCGATTAAGTAATCCAGTGAGAGGGTCGGTGGTCGCTAACCGCTCCAGCTCTTCTTGTATCAGCTTCCTATCAGTAACATCGAGGACAGATACAAATAATGCTGCCTCCCCCTGAAAGTCCATTGGGGTAGAGGACAGCATCCCCCAGAACACTTTGCCTTTCTGTGTCTTCATCAGCACTTCGTAGTTTGATACCTCGCCCTCAGAGAACGCCTCGACAAACTGCTCATGACCATCATCACTGACCCAAAATGACTGCATATCAATGGTATCCAGCGCTTGCTGCTCCATCGCCATTTCAAATAAGTAGAATGTACTCTTGTTGGCATATCGAAACGTGAATGACTGCCCTGCTTTAAGAATAATAATGGGATAAGGTGCGGCCTCCAAAATAGACCGTAGCTTTTCTTCACTCTCCCGCAACGCTTCCTCTGCTTGTCTCTTTAATGTCACATCTTGAACCGTGCCTGTTTCCCTTACAGGACACATTTCCTCTTCACCCAAAAACACCTTGCCTGCAAGTCTAATCCAACGCTCTTTATTGTCTGAAGGAGCGATAACACGATGCTCATGGATATACCCTCCCCCCTGATGATACGCAGAGGCTACCGCCTCCATCATGCCCTCCAGATCGTCTGGATGGAGCAATGTTTCATAATGTTTAAACGACTCTTGCTCTTCATCTAGACCCAAGACAGAACGCGCTTCTGCGGACCAAAAGCTAGTGCCATGCTCAAAATCTCGGGACCAGCTTCCCATCTGTGCGATTGACTGAGCTTCGCTTAGCCCTTCCTCGGAGTTTTTGAGTTCCCGCTCTGCTTTTTCTAGGGCGGATTTTAATCGATAAAGACTCCATAGCAGAACGCATATCACTATACCCAATGATACTAACACCCAAACCACCAGCGACAGCCAGTCATCGGACGCCATCGAATTTGGCTCTTGCTTGAGCACCATTTCCACTGGTGCAGCGTGGGCCGAAACTCCATTTAACAGGCAGTATAAAGCACACCCTACGATGTGATAGAGGAGCCCGGCGATACCCCTTCCGCTCCTTTCTACCTTTGCCTTACTTTCCAATGCATCCACTAGATATTAAAAACCCATCATTACAAATTTAACGTACTCTCAAATCAGTATAGACAAAGCGTCACTTACAACCCCTCTAAAACTAACTCAATTCAATATTTAATCTCCTTATATTCAAATATTTAGCTGATAGCGCCGCTAAAGTAATCAATCTGCCTTGATTTGTCCTTCAGACAACAATAGAGTGCAGCCCTCACGAGCAGTAGCATAGGGTGAAATAGTGGACAATCAGACTTCGCACATATCTTTAGGGTTTAAACTCACCCCAGAGATTCATATGGACATACTCGACCTGTTTGATTCTATTAGCACAAACGCCAAGCACCCGGGGTTAAGCGCCCGCTCAGCTCAAGTTCTGTCAGAGCTTCTAACGATGGCGATTGATCAATTTTACTTCGATATCATGAAAGACGTTCGGGTACACCCCGCGGCAAGGCGCTCAGCAGACAAAGGAATATCGACAGTAATCAAAGGTGCGAAGCTCGTTATCAGAAAAATGGTTAACAGCTTAGAGCCCCATGAATTGGTTATTTTTTCTGAGTATATGTTAACGCTAATCAAAGAAAAGAATGGTGAACCCTATATCGCCTTTCCATTGATTAACGGCACTGCAGAGCAAACTCAAGAACTCATTACCCGTATTCGAAACGATAAACACACACAGCACTACAATCATCAAATCGCAGACTTGCTTTGCTCTATTACCGATCTAGCGGTTATCAATTTTTACAGTAAACCGACACAACTGTTCAAAGTTCGCCCCTTTATCAAGAAGTCAGCTGACCTGGGAATAAAAACGGTCAATAAGGGTATTCACTTTGTCATTCATCAGCTCTTTAAGAAAACACGTCAAAAAGAGCTGATAGCATTCTCCTACATCCTTGAGAATCAGTTGGTAGGCGATCAGAGCAGCTACTCTCTAGACATAAAATCCGCATAAAAAAAACCACCTTAGATAAGGTGGTTTAAAAATTACACTCATAAATCAACACGTTAATGAATTGCTCTACGACAAGCAGAGCGGCACAAATAAACTGTTAATTTGAGTGTAGAACAAAGTGTTAGCATTGCCAGCGATCCAAGCGATTTTCCGAAGAATGAAGCAATTGCCCCTCTTAACCCGCCTAAAATCTACTTATCCAGCAAGAAATCCATCACACTAAACAGTTCCTCCACTGACCCTGCCATACTCACGTTAACGAAATATCGCCCATTTATCACAAAACTAGGCACACCAGGCACTTTGTATTTGGCTAGCAGCCCTTTGCCTTCACGCATTTTTTTCTCTACATCAGCAGACTTAAAGATCGTTTCAAACTTTCCTTTATCGACTCCCAAAGAAGGCACAAAAGCCACGATACCGCCCGGAGTATGTAAGCTCCGCTTTTTCTTGTGAATTACGTCAAAGATAGTATCGCTATGCTGTTCTTCTACCTTCATGAGGTCCAATGTGTAATAAAATTTGGCCATATCGGTAAAAAATGCATTCCATTGGGCTGGCACACGGTCGAATGAAACACTCGGTTTCAGCGTTTGCTTCCACTTTGCGACCTGAGGCTCAAGGTGATAGCAATGAGGACACGCATAGGAAAAAAAGTTAAGCACATGCGGTGTCGCTGTTTTCGACGGCTCTGGGGCAACTATTTTATAATGAACGCCCGCAATGTAACGCTCCATCGCCTGAGCAGTATTCCCCAGTAAGGACAAAACCCCAACCAGGCCCAGCGCAACAATCATTGGTATCTTTTTCATGTAAGTTATTCCTTTTTTATCTGACCCTTTTGGACAACGGCCGTTTCAGTTGATTCAGTAACAAAAACACAACGTTTTTCAGAGGGATAAGTTATGTCCACATTCAGGATCATGAGTATACTAAGCTTCTATTGACTAACAAGTTCTAGGAAAATTAAAGCCCACTAACCTACCCTTATTAATAACAAGAACTCCTAAGGAATCGCAGTAACTATGTTTCCCTTTGATACCCCAAAAAAAATCAAGAAGCTTGCTTCTCGCTTTCTAAACAACAGAACGTCTGTTGAGAAGGATCTATTGCTAGTCCTAGAACACCTCTGGACCATGCCTTATTTAATTAGCCCTATCAACTCTGAAGCCTCTACTAAATCAGAATTACACTGGAAAAGTTACAGCAGCATCCTGGATTACATCAACGCAGGACTACAAATAATTCTGCCCTTTGAGCGCAATGCGTACAGCACTGGCACCATCTCATGTAACCCAGAGCATTACACACACTCGGGAGATAGCGAAAAATGGTTTTTTATCAATGGTATAGCCACCTCCCCGCCGGTTGCAATTCTTAACTGTCAGGAGCTTGCCAGAATATTTCATCGTTCGGTACACCTTATTCACACACCCACCTATGGTATTGTGTGGGACCTGGTCGACTCGATAACCGCACGAACACTGCGCAAAGATGGGGTATTGTCTCGCCCAGCCTATGACCTGGTAAAGGAAGCGCTCGTCACCCACGATAAAGTTGTACTTCTCGGACACTCCCAAGGCACGATTGTTTCCAGCTATATCTCTCGCAAATTACTCAAAGACAAGAAATACCGTCACCTAGCCCATAAGCTGGAAATTTATTGCATGGCAGGTGTGGCCGATAGCTTCCGAGTAGACACCGAACTATCAGAAGAATACAAGCGAGGGGTCCCGTACGTAGAGCACTTCGTTAACAACCTTGATTTTTTTGGCCGAATTGGTGTGCTAGCTCACAAAGACCATACTGCTGGCGCGGTATTCAGTGCCGATAAAAAGGGACATTTACTCAACGATCACTATGTCGCCTCACTCGAACGGGGAGAATACTGCAGTCAAACCTCTCGCTTATTTAAATACATAGATGGGAACAGCCCTTCAGACACCGACTTTGTTCATCATATCTATTGACACTATCTCGAAATCAACGCCCACCACGGCCTTAATGGTGCAAGAAAGTGCGAATTTCCTCTTCCCGCTCCATTGCATCATGATAGCCCAACTCAATAAGCGCATTACAGAACTGCCTCTCGAACAAGAGGTAGCTGAGCACACTAGACCCTGAAGTATCCGTTGCCCCAATGCCGTGTAAGAAAATACGAATGGTTAAGGGTAAATTCTTAGCAAACTTTGCGGCAATTTGATCAACACACTGAGAAGGCGAAATAAGCAGACACTCGATGGGGTTCATCGTTATCCCTGATTTCTCCCTAACATTATCGGGAATGAGCTCCAAAGTGTCATTGATACGTTCCAACCGCTCAACATCGTATTCTAAACTATCGAGAAAAACACTATTCAGTAAATGGCCACCAATTTGAGCCAATGATGGATATGCTTCTGTCGCTTTTCGTACTTGAGGCGCGCTACGATTACCGCTAACCCCGACCACCAAGAGCTTTTTTGCTCCCATGTGCAACGCTGGGCTCAACGGCGCCAGCTGACGCACCGCCCCATCACCAAAATACTCTCTATTAATACGTACCGCGGGAAAGACAGTCGGTATTGCTGAAGACGCCAACAAATGCTCCACACTCAAGCTCGCTCTTAAACCCACACGCTGAAAGCGCTTCCAGCTACTAATATCAGGACTTCCATCAAAAAAAGCCACCGAGTGGCCACTATTGTACCCTGACGCTGTAACACTAATTGAGCGTAAATACCCATGCCGAATCGCCTCCTTAATATGATCAAACGGGATCATTTCTTCTAACAATTTAGCCAGCGGCTTGTTATTCAGCAAAGATGCAGGATGATTGGGCATCGCCATAAACATCCTCATTAAGAACTTTATGCCGCACACCCCAACCCCAATAGGGTCCGTCCTGTAAACCAGATGGGGCTTAAAGTGCCGCCACACCTGTTCAATTGCATATACAGCATTTCGATAATTTTCTGCATGTGCTGCTAGCGCCACCGCATTGATCGCACCTGCGGATGTTCCAGAAATCACCCCAAAAGGGTTACGTATATCGACAGGCATAATATCAGCAATCGCCTTAAGCACTCCCACTTGGTACGCAGCTCTAGCCCCTCCCCCTGACAACACTAACCCGCAATGTAAATGTGTTTCCCTGGATTGCTCTTTCTTAGTCATTACTTCCCTACTGCCTGTTCAACGTTCTTTTATCATAGCTGGCTTGACATAATTTGACACCATTCTCCTAAACCGTTTTGTTGAATCTTGCAATAGGCCTATGGTCTAATCCCGCCGGGAGATACATACTCTACATTCTGTATAATGACAAAGATAACCCGTAGCGACCATCAAGCTACCGAGGTTACAACCCACGCCGGGGTGGCGTGATAGATACCCAAAGGGAACCATTGTGAACAAACGACTATATCCGCTCGCCATATGCATCAGTCTTTTAGCGTCGATTGGCAACTACGCCTCCGCTCAGTCCCAGATCGAAGACCAGCAGGTGGTAGAACTTAAGGCCATAGAGCTGCCCAACCTAGTGGGGAATTCGTTTGCTAAAATAACGTTACTAGCCGTAAAGGACGGCATTCTCATTCCCGTCCCTCACCAGCTGGAAGATTTTGACGAGCAAGGAGAAAGTTGGTTTAAAGAATCGAAGACCCCGCTGCTCGGAACAGAGGGTATCATCGACCCCCACGACTCACTGCTATTTCGTTATGTTGATATGGGGCAACGGCTCGACGCCTATAATGCAGAATTCACTAAGCTTTACACCGAAATACAGGTACTAAGTAGCCATACCAACGAAGTACGCTACCTCTACGTTTCTAGGCACCTCGAGGGCTTCCATTACAAACCACTAACCCAATACGATCAGAAAGCTGGCATTATCAAATCTGACTATTTTACGCTACGCACCAATCCAAAAGACTTCCTTTCTTGGAACGACTTCACCTACTCAAGCTACGAAGGCAAACAACAGTCCAGCTTGCTCGACACCCTAAAACTACGTATAACGGCAGGCATACTATTTAACACCGCCTCAGTCACTCTCGATAACAACGATATCAACACTGAAGTTCTAGCGGTAAAACAAGGTCCCATACGAACAACAATTCTTGCGAAGAGCCAGTTTACGTTCGCATCTGTACCCGTCGTGTACTTGGATATCCGCTTCAAAGTATTGCCTCAGCAATTCAACATCAGTGTCGATATTCACGTACCGTCCATTATTGCCACTCTGCTAAGTAACCCCAAGGCAACGCTATCCATTGACGGTAACAACTTGCTCAACAGTGAAGTTCTCTCCTCATTTAATCCCATACTCCCCACTAAAGTCGATGGCAAGATGTCCTCTTCAGAGCTCGCCTTGTTACATAAGGTCATCTCAGAAGATAGGACCTGGGTCATGCTAAGCACCAATGAAGGGTTCGACATTTACACAGAGCTTTATGTCCCTAGTAATTTTGACGCACCGATAAGCCTTCTTTATGTAGATAACTTTGAACTAGCCGAACTACCTGAGAGGTTCACTGGACAAGGACCTAACATTGGTTATAGCCTAAGAGAAATCCCATTGGATGAAACGTTCAAGTTTCAGTTTGACGCATACTTCGCAGATAAAATTGGCAATCCATACGAGTTCGCCAGCAGGATCAAAGATATTCCCGCCGTTGCAAGTCAAACGATTAATGAAGAATTCACCCTCGTTCAGGGGGAGAACACTCCCCAGTAACCATAGGAAAATCGATGCCACAATCCTTATCAGAGCTCTCCCCGGCAAGCACCCGCATCTTGTTTGTTCGCCACGGCCAGATTCAGGCCAATGTCGATAAACGATGGCATGGCTGGACCGACAGCAGCCTAACAAGCACAGGGCAACAACAAGCATCTCGTGCAGGCAAGCACCTTAAGCGTCGCCACCCGAAAATCGCTGCTATCTATGCAAGCCCGCTCGAGCGAACACGCCACACAGCTCAAGCCATTGGTGACGCCCTTAGCCTCGACATACAAATTGCGGAAGGCCTAAAGGAATACGGCATTGGCGAATGGGAAGGCGTTCGATTTGAAGAATTAAGGGACCAACACAAGTTTTTTGATCGGTTAAAACAAGACCCTAACTTTGCCCCAAAAGATGGAGAGTCGATGAACGATGTGAGCTCACGCGCATTGGATAGCGTTACAACGCTGGCAAAAAAACATCGCGGGGAAACAATTGTTGCGGTTAGCCATGGCGCGGCAATGGCCCTCATTTTGGCCAACTTACTGCATCAAGACCCCTATGAATGGGGACGCTACTTTTTTGAGAATACCGGCATTACTGAATTGCATGTTGGTGACAAAACAACACTCATCGACTTCAACGACACATCACACTTGGATGACCTTCAAATATAGAGCGCGTTGCGTGATTGGCCTCAATCGCGCAACCCTTCCCTCTATTCCACATTGCGCCCATAAAATATTTCTAGCATTTCTCGACGTAGTTTCTTGCTGATGTCAGTTTTTTCTGCCTCTGTTAACGTCACCTCTCCACCACCAAAAAAATAGTCCGACAGGTTAAATTGTTTTAACAACATCTTGGTGTGAAAAATATTCTCTTGGTAAACGTTCACGTCAATCATTTCATACTGTTCAAGCGTATCATCAGAAAGATAATTTTGAATCGAATTAATCTCGTGATCGATATAGTGCTTTACCCCATCAACATCCCGCGTGAACCCTCGCACACGATAATCCACGGTAACAATATCGGATTCAAAGCTATGAATTAGATAATTGAGCGCCTTCAACGGTGAAATTAACCCGCACGTTGCAACATCAATATCCACTCGAAAGGTACTAATCCCAGAGTCATTACTTGGGTGACTTTCAGGGTAGGTATGCACCGCGAGATGACTTTTGTCGAGGTGTGCAACAACAGATTCCGGTAACGGGCCCGGCTCTTCTCGTGTTCGACTTTCATCCGGTGGCGTTGGATGCTCAGCGATTAGCATGGTAACGCTAGCACCTTCTGGATCATAATCTTGCCGAGCGATATTCAGGACTCTAGCGCCAATAATAGAGGTCACCTGATTTAGCAATTCCGTTAAGCGATCCGCACTATAAAGCTCATCGATATATTTGCGATATTCCATTACCTGAGCGGGCGTCGTCGCATAACAAATATCGTATATGTTGAAGCTTAACGTTTTAGTTAGGTTGTTGAACCCATGAAGCTTTAACTTCGGAGAAGGACTTCGTCTATTCATCGCTACACATTTTACACATCAAACACGGCTCCATCCGCCACCAGCCACCCTTGCAAACTTACTAAATTACGACGTTATCTCATAACTGTGGCCAATTTCAACGCCACCCTTGCTAAGCATAATCGAGGCTGAACAATATTTTTCTGCCGAAAGCTCCACTGCTCTTTTGACCAGAGTATCTTTCAAATTATTGCCGCTGACTATAAAGTGTAAATGGATCTTAGAAAACACCGCAGGTACATCATCAACCCGCTCAGCCTCCAATTCAGCAACACAGCCAGTCACATCCTGACGGGATTTTTTTAAAATGTGTACAACATCAAATGAAGCGCATCCGCCCACCCCCATCAACAACATTTCCATCGGACGAACACCCTGATTAGTTCCACCATGATCCGGCGGTCCATCCATTGTCACGGTATGGCCAGAACCTGACGTCGCATCAAATCTTACTTCACCAGCCCAATCTATCGTTGCTTTCATCGCAGCATTCTCCTTCGTCTATACGGCCGCACGATACCATAATCCACTCCAATTGTGTTCGAATTAACACTATTCAGCATTACTTTGTATCTAACTTGTCGTTTTTGTGAACTTATTAAGTCTCAATAGCTCTAACAGTTCAACGAAAAAATACGTTCATTCTCATACAGTTACGCTTTGTCGGATAGTTTTACTAATTAGGGTAGCGGCGTAGCACTTTTGCATCCATAATTAGCTCATAGCGGTAATCCCCCATTTAAAAATGGTGATGTCTGTTTTGGCATGACCATGGATCCCTATCGCAATTGATTACAATCATTATGGGATGGCGCTTGCTCTCACACTGACGAGCATAAGGACAGCTGTCATCCCTATAATAAAGGCCACACAATGACCATCACCAATAATAGTTTGATCCCGGATGTCGATAACTTTTTAGCTCAGTGCCATCGCCGAAAATACCCTGCGAAAAGCACTCTTATCTATGCAGGAGATGAGTCTGACGCCCTTTATTACATCATAAAAGGCACGGTAACGGTTATCATCGAGGATGATGATGGACGTGAAATGATCATGGCCTACCTCAATGAAGGCGACTTCTTTGGTGAAATGGGCTTGTTCGACAACGAAGCCAGCCGTAGCGCTTGGATTAAAGCAAAGACAGAGTGTGAAGTAGCCGAAATAAGTTACGCGAAGTTTAAGGAGCTCTCTGTAGAAGACGCTGACATTCTTTATGCAGTGAGCGCTCAAATAGCCGGGCGCTTACGGGCAACCACCCGAAAAGTCGGCGACCTAGCCTTCCTAGATGTCACCGGTCGCGTCGCCCGCACCCTCATCGACCTATGCAAACAGCCTGAGGCAATGACTCATCCTGACGGCATGCAGATTAAAATCACACGCCAAGAAATAGGACGCATCGTCGGCTGCTCTCGCGAGATGGTAGGCCGAGTGTTAAAAAATCTTGAAGTACAAGGTCTAGTCTCGGTAAAAGGCAAGACCATGGTGGTATTCGGCACTCGCTAACGAGCTGCCAGCCATAAAAAAAGGCCAGCTTAGCTGGCCTTTTTTTATGGCTTCAAACAAGTTTGAACCAATGTCTCTAGAACCTTACTGTGCTGTAGGCTCAACCGGCACTTCAACCTCTACCGCAGATTCAGCTTGCTCTGGTGCAACTTCTTGCACTTCAACAACACCTTGCTTGGTTTCATCTTCGTATAAATAATCCGAGACCATAAAACCAACGCCAAAATTTAAGGCGATTAAAGTTCCAAAAACAACGATAACGTGTCCCATTTTCAGTCTCCTATTAGACTATATCAATATTCAGCCACCTCAATTCAGCGATGGCAGGTATATCCCCCGTGAGCAATACTAACGTGTAAACTCACCAGGGTTTTATCAACTCTATTGACGGCCATGATACCCTGCGTTGCCTACAGAGTAAACAAGATGTCTAGACTACCCAGACACAAGTTAACCGACAAACAATTCTCTCAATGCCAACCCAGGGTCGGAAGCACGCATAAACGCCTCCCCCACTAGAAAACTATTTACCCCATTCTCGCGCATTTTTGCCACATGATCCAGGGTATGAATCCCACTTTCCGTTACAACAATTCGATCATTTGGCATCATATCGAGCAAACGAATAGTGGTATCTAAATCGGTTTCGAACGTATGCAAATTTCGGTTATTGACTCCAACAAGACGAGTCTTCAAAGCCAATGCTCGCTCCAACTCGGCTTCATCATGGACTTCCACCAGCACGTCCATTCCCAACCCTTCAGCACAATTTGCCAATTCAGCCATCTGCGAATCTTCTAACGCCGCAACGATAAGTAGTATGCAATCCGATGATAGCGCTCTAGCTTCTGCCACTTGATAGGTATCAACAATAAAGTCTTTACGAATCACCGGTAACTGACAAGCCGCCCTTGCCGCCACCAAATAATCCTCATGGCCTTGAAAATAATCACGATCAGTAAGAACACTCATACACGCAGCGCCAGCCTTTTCATAGGCTATCGCAATATCTTCCGGCACAAAATGTTCACGTATAACACCTTTGCTGGGCGATGCTTTTTTCACTTCCGCGATTACCGCTGATTGACCCTCTGCCAATTTGGCGGACATTGCGTTGATAAAGCCACGCGGAGCATCAGCTTGCGCAGATTGAGTAAGCAACGCCTGCTCCGATATGCCGACCTTTCGCTCCTCAATCTCTTCCCACTTTCGGGCGATTATTTTCTTTAGTACCGTTGGGGTATTACTCACAACTATGCCTCTTCTTGTCGGTATACTGCCGACATATTCACTAGCTCCGCCAACTTGTCTTTCGCTATGCCGCTGCCAATCGCATCTTGAGCCATCTCAACACCATGAGCCAAGGTATCTGCCAAACCTGCAACGTAAATCGCGGCCCCAGCATTTAATGCGACGATATCAGCCGCCGGCCCTTCCTCATTTGCCAACACAGAACGAATAACCCGAAGGCTATCCTCCACCCCGTCAGCGGCAATCGCTGATAAAGGTGCACGGGCCAGGTTAAACTGCTCTGGAGTAATTGTATATTCCTTAATCTCGCCGTCTTTGACTTCAGCAACAAAAGTCTCGGCTGCAATGCTAATTTCATCCAACCCGTCAGCTGCATGCACCACCATGACATGACGGCTACCTAATCGCTGTAACACTTCAGCGACAGGGCGCACCCATTGCTTACTGTATACCCCCATCACTTGGCTATCTGCGCCAGCTGGATTCGTCAAAGGGCCAAGAATATTAAAAATCGTCCGCACCGCCATTTCTTTACGCGGCCCAATCGCATGTTTCATTGCACTATGGTGCATCGGTGCAAACATAAAACCCACGCCAATTGCTTCTACGCATCGAGCAACTTGCTCTGGGGTAATATCCAACTTCACCCCAGCCGCTTCCAGCACATCCGCGCTACCACTGTTACTCGATACAGAGCGGTTACCGTGTTTTGCCACCTTGCCACCTACAGCAGCAACAACAAACGCACAAGTGGTTGATATATTGAATGTATTTGCACCATCTCCGCCTGTTCCACAGGTATCGACCAAATGCTCAGCGTCAATATTTACCGGAGTGGCAAGCTCTCTCATCACGCTGGCGGCACCAGTAATTTCATCAACTGTTTCACCTTTCATACGCAGAGCCACCAGAAAACCGCCAATTTGCGAGGCCGTTGCTTGCCCAGTCATGATCTGCTGCATAACCTCGCCCATTTCGGCCTCTGAAAGATCCTCACGGTCTATGACTTTTTGCAAAGCGCTCTGAATATTCATCAATCTCTCCGGTAGTGGGTTACGCCGACAATCTAGATGGATATCGGCATCGAATAGGCGCGATTGTAGCATTGCCGAGGAGAGGAACGGAAATGGCTTTTTCCTAAGAAATCAGCCATTTCCAAAGTAAATTCTATTTAAGAGAATAAATGCGAATTTTATGAACAGAAGTCATGGGATCTGAGAATATGGTAACAATCTGCCGACTCTCATCCCATTCATATCGCCACTGACCATCCTCATCTGAATGCTCAATCTCCCACCCATTTGGGTAATGACGTTGAGGCAAATGAATGTCTGTCCCGCCCTCCACACCTACCTTTTCAAAAAACTGTAACTCGAAGACTTTGGTGACCACATCGAAGGTGAAATAATCAGGCTCCCCGGCGATAGCTCTTGGATACGGCCGAACCAAATGCGCTACTTTTGGTGTTTCGTTCCCCTGCGCGTCCAACAGCCCCCATCCCCCAGGGTCGTTTGACCAATAGGCCCAACTAGCTCCCATCGTATCGAACATCGTTAAAGTATCATCCAGGTACTCCCTAAACCCGGGAGTCTCATCGCTACCACCAAATTCCCCCACTAACAAAGGCACTTGATGCTGATTAAGCTCATTCACCCGGTTTTTATTCCATTCCACCATATTCAACTTATCGGTTAAGTTATAGGCAACACCCTCATGAAGAGTGAATGGATAAGCATGCGGCGCATAGACTAATCGCTTTTCCCCAATCCTTCCATCACTCAACGGCGGCAACATTGAAGGAAGGCCAAAGTTGATTCCCAAAGACTGTGGCTCATAAAAAATCCATTTATCATTGTCAACGGATCTCAGCGCAGGTATCAGCCGGTCATAAAATGCCTTTAGTCGAGTTGGCTCAAACGTTAACGATACAGCAGATACCAAATCACCAGGATAGGGCTCGTTCATCAAGTCATAACCGATCACTCCTGGATGATCTCGAAACCGTTCCGCAACTTTTTGCCAAGACTGAATATAGTGATCTTGAAGGTATTGATGGGAGTTGTACCCCCAAAAATTAAGAAACGCTGCGATAACGGTCGGGTCCACATAGGCTATCCACCAAGGCAGCCCCTCAGGAAAAGTGAGGCTAAAATCATCCATCAGGCTCAATTCAGTCGCCCACTCTGGGGCGCCATTCCCCCCCACAGCGTGGCCATAAATATCCTGATGCATATCCAACATGACGTAGGCTCCGCGAGACGTATACCAATTTACCCGCTCTTCGACGGCATCCAAATAGCCTTCATCGAATAGCCCTCTCTCTGGCTCTACGCCATCCCAAAATATTAAGAAACGAACAAAGTTAAACCCCCATTCAACAACTTCTTGCTCAACATCGGCTTCACTGACCCAAGGCATATGCCCCGTTGCGGGGTTCTTTGCGCTACTGCTGGAATTAATACCATGAAGTATTAGTGACCTTCCCTGTGCATCCGTTATATAGCGTGTATTATCAGGTTTCTCCCAACACCCCGACAATGTGAAAACAATACAAAAACCCAACACTTTCGCACAACTCTTTGCCCAACTTATATCAAATCTATTCATTTTTTCTTCTTATTGTTGATTAAATCTGCATTCTGCTGGTAGACAACATCCCCTTATTTTCCAACCTTACCAACCCACACAGAGACGATAGTACCAAAAACAGCAGCCCGCAAGACTTATAGGTACAAAAGTACAAATATGCAACTGAATTTGATCGGTATTTAAACAGCACGAAAAATAAGCTAAACTAATAGGTAGATGTGCCGATAACACGGTCTTTACTTATGCCACTCATCACGCCAACCAGCTCAAGCGTTCGTGCATACAGTGGGGTCTCATCTAAGGACAGTAACACCTCATCATCGAATAGCTTAACCTCCCGCCAACTTCCCGAGGAAGATGACGACGCGTTGCGCGTCCATTTTGATTACGCACTCCCTACATTTGGCGATACGAGTAAAAGCACAAGTATTTTTCCCTCCCATCCTGCCACTGTTTTTGCCAATGCAACCGAGCAATTCCTCAACCAAACGGGTAACGCCCTTGAGCAGCTCAAAGCTGTTGCAATCCGGGCTGCCGCGGATAAGACCACCGGCCCAGGCAGAAAAGAGCTGAACTATGATGCGGAACAACTCGTCGACTTACTCGATAACATCGCCGAAAACGCCATCCTTGATAACCAGCAGTTACTAGACGGGAGCATTAGCGAGGTTTCCTTTCAAGTCAGTTTGTCAGAACCTACACAGAAGAGCATTCGCGGATTCAACGCCTCTACCGAGGCTCTTGGGTTACAACCGGGGGATAAGCAGTCAACCGGTGACCGTACCCAATTACAAGAAAGTGTTAGCGGCAATCAAGGTGTTCAGGAAGGCAATGCTCGAACAAATATACTATCTGATATATCTATATACGTGAAAAATCAAAATATTAATGAGGCGATCAATATCACCGACCAGAAATTCGGTGGTTTATTACAAAACGTAGCAAATACCTCATCAATCACCGATCCAACCCATGACGATTTTGGGTCGGGCTTAGCAAAAGACCTAGCGTCACGGGTTAATACTATCCGCGAATTTGGAGAGTCGACCCTGACAAATATTTACGCAACGGCCAACACCCTATTTAACAGTGGTGATATTAGCAGTAGTGATTTTTCCGGTACAGTTGATACCTCAATCGATAAGAACGTGAGCCTCGGCTCTCTCGATCGAGGGGATCTATCGATTAATGGTATCAATGTCGATAAAGTGACGTTTCTGGAAAATGACGCCGCTGGTACGTTGGTATATGCGATCAACGCACTCACCCCGATGACGGGGGTGGTTGCATCAACTGATATAAACACCGGGGAACTCAACTTAGAAGCCAGCGACGGTAGAGATATCGTTATCAATACGTCAACAACAGAAACTACGAATTTACTCTTTGGCGGAGGTGAGTCGCGCTTTACTCAAAACTTCAACGATTTACGAGTCAGCGGTCGAGTCACCCTATCGGCAAATGATGAACTCTCGTTCTTCGGCAGTAGCAAATCTCGCGCGGGGCTCGATGAGTTCTCTCTTGATGGCACAGAAGAGAACGTTTCAACAACCAATACAGTTCGAGATACCAATCTAGAAACTCAGACTAATGCGAAAAGTGCAGCCCTTAATATTAGCCAGGCCATCCAACAGGTGGACGACTACAAAGAAAAACTCTCGGCGTTACGTTCAGAATTTCAATCAACACTGCAAGCCTTTGGCAGCATCTACCAACAACCAAGGGAGAATAACACTGGCATATCCAGCACCGCCACTGCGTCTAAACTAGCCGAAATATCCAGAAGCATCATGCAACAACGCATAGATACGGCGGTACAAGCACAGGCAAATGCTGATTCGAAACAAGTATTGTTTTATCTTCGATAGCACAATACACCTATTGTCCTTCTAAAAAGTTCCTAAATAGATCGTGACCATGCTCAGTCAATATTGATTCAGGGTGGAATTGAACGCCTTCTATCGGCAGCTCCCTGTGACGTAAGCCCATAATATTTTCAACACTACCGTCCTGATGCTGAGTCCACGCAGTTACTTCCAAACAATCAGGTAGCGCCTCTCTTTTCACCACAAGTGAATGGTATCGCGTCGCATCAAAAGGCTTTTTCAAACCACGAAACACCCCTTCCCCACGATGGTACACAGGAGATGTCTTACCATGCATTACTTGCGCAGCCCTAACGACTTCTCCGCCAAACACCTCAGCAATACTTTGATGCCCCAAACAAACACCAAGGATCGGTATCTGACCCGCAAAATGCTTGATTACAGACATCGAAATACCCGCTTCTTTCGGCGTACAAGGCCCAGGCGATATAACCAATTTATCTGGGTTCAGCGCTTCAATTTGCTCTATGGTGATTTCATCATTACGATAAACTTGCACATCTGCACCGAGCTCCCCCAGATACTGCACTACGTTATAGGTAAACGAATCATAATTATCGATCATTAATAACATGAAACTTCCTCCTAAGAATATTCATCGGTTGATTGAGGATGCAAACCACTTGCGGCTAACTCTGCTGCCGAGAATATTGCTCGCGCTTTATTGTTGGTCTCTTTCCATTCCAATTTAGGAATCGAGTCTGCAACAACTCCTGCACCTGCCTGAATATGCAATACACCATCCTTAATAACCGCCGTTCGTATCGCAATAGCGGTATCCATATCACCATTCCATGACAGGTACCCTACAGCTCCGCCATAAACACCACGTTTTACCGGCTCTATATCCTGAATTATTTCCATTGCTCTAATTTTGGGTGCACCACTAAGAGTGCCCGCGGGAAATGTCGCACGCAACACGTCAATAGGCCCTTTGCCTTCTATTAACTGCCCTTCCACATTGGATACAATATGCATTACGTGAGAATAACGCTCAACAATCATTTTGTCCGTTAATTCCACCGACCCAATATTGGCAATACGACCCACATCATTTCTACCCAGATCAATTAACATGAGATGCTCTGCAATTTCTTTTGGATCCGCTAACAGCTCTTTCTCCATTACTAGATCATCATCCGCATTTCTACCCCTACGTCTCGTGCCAGCGATTGGCCGCACCGTAACGACCCCCTGCTCAACGCGAGCTAGAATTTCTGGCGACGACCCCACGATATGGAAATCACCCATATTCATAAAATACATATAGGGCGATGGGTTTAAGCACCGCAATGCGCGATATAGCTGCAATGGAGGCAAGTCGTAGGGAACTGACAATCGCTGAGAAATTACCACTTGCATCGCATCACCCGCCAACACAAATTCTTTGATACCATCGACAGCTGCCTCGAATTCCTGCCGAGGAAAACCCGATTCAAAGTGCTCTTCTTTGATAGGAGAGCAAACATCGATACTGGGTATTGGTAATGGTGCCTTTAATTGCGCTATGATTTCATCTAAACGCACCTGGGCTTTGGCATAGGCATCAGATTGAGCAGGATCGCCATGCACAATAATGTGGAGGGAAGCCTGCAAATTATCAAACACAACAATTTCATCTGATACCATCAACATTATATCGGGCGTTCCAATAGGATCACGCTTCGAAGCTTTATCCAATCTCTTTTCGATATAGCGAACAATGTCATAACCAAAAAAGCCCACTAAGCCGCCATTAAATCGTGGCAAGCCCTCAATATCAGGCACTCGATATCGCGCTTGGAACTCCTCAACAAAAGAAAGAGGATCTACGGCATGGTGTTCTTCTATTGTTTGCCCTGCATCTTCAATAACAATCTGACGATCAAATACTTTTAATACTCGCCGGCAAGGCAACCCTATGATGGTATAGCGCCCCCACTTCTCCCCTCCTTGCACAGACTCAAACAAGTAGGAATAAGAACCATCAGCCAACTTTAAATAAGTACTCAATGGCGTTTCCAAATCCGCAAGCACTTCGCGCATGACAGGTATTCTGTTGTAGCCTTGCTGGGCTAACAATTCAAACTGCTCTGGAGACATGGCTCTTTCCTGTTATGTTTCAGGGAACGTTAAAGAATAATAAATTAAGAGAATATGAATTATCACAACAGAGATCGCGCCATCTCCTCGCAAACCGTCATCACCAAGAGATTATGAATGCAGTAACTCTGCTATGGACTCAAGCATTCCATCCGGTTTAGACGTGCTAATAGATTCACCATGGTTATAACCATACGTCACACAAGCAACCTTGAAAAAGGAAGCCCGGGCTGCCTCCACATCACTACGAGAGTCCCCAACCATAAGACAATTCATCGGATTTACTTGAGAACGTATCGCTGCGTACAATAATGGCTCGGGATGCGGTTTTTTATGGGCGAGGCTATCACCGCTTAACACGATGTCAAAATACCCTTCCAATTCGAGCTTATTCAGCAAAGGACGCGTGAATTGATCCGGCTTATTTGTGATCAACACCATCGGTATCGACATGGACTTTAGCGTCGACAATGTCTTTTTTACATCAGGATAGAGGTGACTATTAACACCATTACACTGTTTGTAGTTTTGATAAAAACAGGTCATCGCATTGGCTAACAATGTTTGCGATACATTGTTAGCTTGTTCATCCGAGCCATCTTTTGCTAATGCACGCCGCACCAACATTTCAGCGCCATTACCCACCCATGTCCTGACCGCCGCCTCTCCCGCTGGCGGTCGACCTAATTGAGCCCGCATTTGATCCACTGCCTGTGTCAAATCGGGAACGCTATCTACAAGTGTACCATCAAGATCAAATGCAATTAACTCAGGCTTTCCAGCAAACAAGGCTTGGAATAACACACTCACAGAAGACTCCTTTACTTCATCTGGACAAACAATATCCACGTATATCTCTTAGACCTTCTCAAGCTCAGACCGCATACTATCAATCACTTGCTTGTAGCTATCAGCACCAAAAATCGCCGACCCAGCAACAAAAGTATCCGCTCCAGCCGCTGCAATTTCTCGAATATTCTGAACGCCAACACCACCGTCAACTTCCAACCGAATATCGAAACCACTTTCATCAATAATTTTACGAGCCTGAGCCAATTTAGGGAGTGTGCTGGGAATAAATTTTTGCCCACCAAAACCAGGGTTTACTGACATAAGAAGAATCATATCTAACTTATCAATTACGTGTTCAAGGTGTGTCAATGGCGTCGCAGGGTTAAACACTAAGCCGGCTTTACAGCCAGCATCTTTTATCATCTGCAAACTTCTATCAACGTGATGAGTCGCATCAGGGTGAAACGTAATGTAAGTTGCTCCCGCGTCAATAAACTCGGCAATCATTCTGTCTACGGGGGTCACCATCAAATGTACATCAATCGGTGCCGTAACGCCGTGATTTCGAAGTGCTTTACATACCATGGGCCCAATAGTGAGATTAGGTACGTAATGATTATCCATCACATCAAAATGAACAATATCAGCACCATCTAACAAGACCTGGTCAACATCTCGCCCTAAGTTAGCGAAATCAGCGGATAATATGGATGGAGCTATTTTATAATCGACCATGAAGAAATGCCTTTAATGTTCACTTTTGCACAAATAAGTCAGCATTGTACACGATAAATCCTATACTTCTGTAGATGATTTGCAGATCCCTTATCACAATTTTTGGCGTATGTTCAGCTAGGCTCACGCAAAGGGCTGCACTGTTAGCCATCCTGACATTTATCCCTAGCTTCGTCTTCGCGGAGGTAGAAAAAAATGATGCCCCTGCCGCCAGCACACCGATGATTGACGACAGCACAATATCACCTCCGATGCCGAAAAAACCTCCCGTTCGCGCAGAATTATTGGCAAACCGAGCACTAGCGGCACAACTCACGACTAATAATGAAAATGATTCAGAAATTGTGTGGCTAGGCCAAGATAGCAATGCATACCTAGGCTTATACTTAGCGGAATTTAGTGGAAATACTATAGGCAGTGCGCTCATTTTACACGATAACCAACAACATCCAGATTGGCCTGGCTTGGTCCATACGCTGCGTACAACTTTACCCGCAAATGGCTGGTCAACATTGTCTATTTCAATACCTTATTTTGATATTTCCATACCGCTACCGGAAAGAGAGATAGCAGCACAAACAACAACCGAATCTACGGTGCCCCCCCAAAAAACAGAGACAACAGAGGCTACTGGAGAAACGGATGACCAAACAGCAGCGGTCGAGGATAGCGCCCCCAACCTAATGGAAAGTGCAAGCAATGCCATTGACACAACTTCAGCTCAGGCCAATACGTCCGACAACATGACCGAGTCAGCTGAATACTCAAGGGAGCAAATCCCTGACATTGTTGACCAACGGATACGAGAAGGTATAGCAGATCTACAGCAAAGAAGCCCCCAGCCAGTTATCGTGATTGCGATTGGATTATCCGCAAGTTGGGCTGCCAACAAAGCGAAAGCCATGAGAGTAAAAAACATACGAGGACTGGTGATTATCGACCCAAGTAAACCACCCCACCTCGACGGCTACAACATCGGATTAGATACTGTCGACCTCAAGATCCCGATTCTCGACATCACTCCCGCAAAACAACAACGAACACTAGCTTACAAGCGTATCCGAATCGCAAAACAAGCACGCCACCCATCGTTCCAGCAGCGGGTGATTACAGGCGCTAGCGGGAACCTTTCGCAGTTCGAGCACCACGTAGTGATGAGCATCAGGGGATGGGGCAACAGGAACTTCCTACCAAAATAGGGGGTGCCTTGGCCAATATTTACCTACATCGCGAGGGTTACACTTAGCCCCCTTTTTCAGTAATCGTCCGCTTTTCTTTATCTTGATGTAACTGAATCATTTCATAGGCCGCCCGAATAGCCTGAGTTTTTTCGGTGGCCATTGTCACCATCTCTTCAGGTAGCCCTCGAGCAATCATCTTATCAGGGTGATGTTGATTCATTTGTCGTCGATAGGCTTTTTTGAGGTCAGTACGACTGACTGTTGGTAACACCCCCATCACACTGTATGCTTTTATGAGTAATTCTGATGTCGATTCCTGCCTGCCTTCGGCCTTCTTACCCTTGAATTCTTGATACGCTTGAGCGCTCTTAACCAACCTCTCCAATTTTGATACTGAGAATTGAATCGTCGATGCTATGTGTGTTAATGCTGCCCATTCTTTTTGGGCCAAAGTGCCATCCGCTAGAGCTTCTTGCACCAGCATTTCCATAAATAATTGAGGCAATGTCGACCTTCGTCCACAAGCTTTTTGAAGCCGAATAAGGTCAAAGGTAATATCATAGTTCGCACTTTTACCCTTATCGAACAATGCAATGGCATCCTGCCTCTTCTCTTCCGTTAGTCCCATCCGCTCCATTACTTGCATCGTCCAATTGATCTCAGCCTGGCATACCACGCCATCACACTTAGCAACTCGCCCAAGACAAATGAACGTAGCATCAAAAAATGCTTTCTGTATATCTCCTTCGCGCTGCTCAGATTTACGATGAGCCACATGGTATAAGCCGTTACTCAATTGAACCACGGTATCAAATTTCCGCCCAAGGACCGCGCCAACACTCGCGCCAATGACACCAACAACCCCTCCCCCGGCTAAAAAATACCCAACAATTAGTCCGATTAATGGCCCCAACCAAATTAACTGCATCAATACTTACCCTCATTACTTGCGGTGACTACACCCTCATTAAGCGATGCGAAGCGTTCCGGTGTGCCAACATCCACCCATACCCCGCCATAGTGCTCTCCTGAAACCTTGCTTTCTACCATCACATTCCTAAGTAACGGTGCCAACGGGTAGCAACCGTTCTGCTTTTCCGCAAATAACTTAGGGGACAACACAGAGATCCCCGCAAACGTATAACCACTGACGCTGGGACCCAACTCTGTTACCAGTGAGCTCGCGCTATCAACGTTAAAATCCCCCATCGTATTATGAGTGGGGTTGTCCACGAGAATCAAATGAGCCAATTGATTTGAGGACAGATCATAGGATAATAGCTTCTGTAAGGGATAATCCGTCCACACATCGCCATTAAGTACCATAAAAGGCTCCTCACCCAGCAATGTTAGGGCCTGCTGAATGCCCCCGCCAGTTTCTAAGCACTGCTCTTCCCAAGAATACTGAATAGACACGCCAAATGCCTTTCCATCACCTAAATAGGTCTCAATTTGTTTACCCAAGTAACAAAGATTAATCACTATTTCTTGGCAGCCAGCAGCAACTAGGCGCCGTATGTGATGTTCAATCAATGGTCTTTCATCTATTTTCAATAACGGCTTCGGGCAATGAGCGGTAAGCTGCCCCATCCTCTCTCCCCTACCCGCCGCTAAAATCATAACCTTCACGCGAAAGCCTCTGACTCTGGATGCTTATGTTTAATCGCAGGAACAATGATTTCAACTAACATAGTATGAAGATCAAACAGCTCGGGAGACAATCGCGTTTCTTCGACCAAGTAACTCACCGTACGCGGGATATCCGCCAGATAACCGGCCTTGCCGTCTCGGTGACAGAGTCGCGCAAAAATTCCCGCGGCCTTCAGGTGTCTCTGAGCAGCCATGGTAGAGAACCACTGCAAATACTGCTTATCGTCCACTGACTTAAGCGCCTGATCATGCTCTGGGCTATTCCTTAATAGTGAGAGGAAGGTCAAGGCCCACTTTTCAACTTGCTGTTGAGGCCATTGGCAATAACAGTCTTTTAATAACGATACAATGTCATACGTTATCGGCCCATGAACCGCGTCCTGAAAATCAATAACCCCGATTTCATCGCCTGGCAAACACATAAGATTTCGGGAATGAAAATCACGATGCACTGTCACCTGTGGTTGTGACAATGCCTGATCCGCGAGAAAAACAAACGCCTTCTTCAGCATTTCTCTGTCTGCATCCGTCAACACCAATCCAAGATGACGCAAGAGCAGCCAGTCAGAGAATAGAGCCATTTCTGATTGTAACAGTGCCTCATCATACTCAGGCAGAGATTCCTCAAAACTACTCCGTTGCACTGCCAACAGAGTATCCATCGCCAACTGGTAGTATTTATCAACGGTGTCAGCCTTTAGCAGCGGTAGCATAAGCTGGTCACCGAGGTCTGAGAGCAGCATAAAACCTCGATCATAATCCACTTCAAATACCTCAGGGACATTAACTCCAAAGGCATCCATGACTTTCGCGATTTCCACGAAAGCGGGGTTATTCTCTTTTTCTGGAGGTGCATCAACGGCAATAAGACTGGTAAATAAGCCTTCGGCTATCTCGAACCTCGCCCTAAAATAGCGTCGAAAACTGGCATCACCAGATACAACATCCAACGTTTGAGGTAGTTTTTCCTTCGCAACTTTCCTGCCCAGGCAACCTTGTACCCACAAGGTTAATTCGTCTCGTCTATGATCCATGGTAAAACAGTATGATTCCTATGTGATTTCGCACCAACTACCCAGAATCAATATGAAACCCGTAATTTTTATGAGGTGCACAAAAGCGTTATACAGTATCATGCTCCCAAAGCGAGATGACACAATATTTTCAGGATTTTATGGGCCCCAATAAGCAATTTCGAATGAATCTAACTAAACCTTTAGGGACAAGAGCATTATGCCAACACCATAGAGGCATCGCAGACCACCTGTCGCTACTGCTGGCCCTATGCATTGGCGCCGCGTCACCCCAAATCAATGCAGCCTCTCCCTTGTTCACAGAAATAAGTACTATTGACCATGTTCCTCAATATCGGTATTTAGACTGGGTCTCGCCCGAGGAACTGGCGACTAAATCAAACACCCTACATTTAAGTGCTCCTAGGTGCTGCGAAGGTATTTATCTACCTCCCATTATTCCAAGTTCGATCACTGACCCTCAATTAGCACCGATTCAGATCTCAGCAGAACGCTACGAAGCCGATGTTAACGGGAAAGTAAATTTCGATGGGAATGTCGTCATTCAACAAGCAGGGCGTCAACTGGAAAGTGATCATGTAGAGCTCGACCAAATCACCAAAGCAACCGCACTCCAGGGCAATGTAAAAATACGGCAAGATGGCATGCTACTCATTGGCGAAACCGCCACCTTTGACCTGAATGCAAAGAGCCTAGACATTCATAAAGCTGAATACGTTATCCATAAACAACATATTCATGGCCAAGCATCTCGAATCTACAATCCGAACCCACATACGCTGGCCCTTGATTCCGGTACCTATACCACATGCGAGCCAAATTCAGACGCCTGGCTATTTAGAGCGGATGATATCACCCTAGATAATCAATCCGGCTGGGGAACCGCCAAGAATGCGACGCTAGAAATACAAGACGTCCCAATATTCTATTTTCCTTGGGTCATGTTTCCCGTCGATGACCGCAGACAAACAGGGTTACTCTTTCCCAGTATCGGCGAAGATGAAGATAATGGCACAGATATCGCGATACCTCTGTACCTCAATCTGGCTGCCAATATGGATGCTACCGTTACTTTTAGGAACCTTTCGAAGCGCGGCAGCCTTATTGATGGAGAATTTAGGTATTTGTCGCAGTTGGGAGAAGGGCAACTTGGCGCCAGTTATTTACCCGACGACACCCAGACCGACAGCGACCGACAGCTCACTTTGTTTAAACACGTCGGCACCAATAACCGTGGCTGGAGTGCAAACGTTGATTATACCCGAGTTTCCGACATCGATTATTTTAGCGATTTGGACACCACACTCAATGCTAGCTCCCAAACCCATTTAGACCAAAAGGCTGAGCTTCTCTATCAGCAACGCCATTGGAAAAGCAGCATCCTTGTCCAAGAGTATCAAACATTGGACGATTTACTGAGCGATGCCAGCCTACCTTATCGGAAGCTACCTCAAATTCGTGTCGAGGGAAACAAGGACACTCTACTCGGTTCAGCTGAGCATCAAATCGGTATTGACTGGATCACAGAATTTACCCACTTCGAACACCCAGAAGAAAGTAGCTTAGGCATAACGGATGCTCAAAGAACTCACTTGAGTCCAAGTATCAACTATCACTTTACACCGACCTGGGGCTATATTAAGCCGACGCTGCAAGGTTACTATTCCTATTACGACCTCAACGGCAACTCCGACACCTTTGACAGTAGCATTGATAAGACATCACAGGAACGTCAGACCTATGCGGCATCCGTCGATACCGGGCTGTTTTTTGATAGAGATATAACGCTTAATAATCAATCCTTTACACAGACTCTAGAACCCCGGTTATATTACCTATATAGTCCGGAGGTCAACCAAGATGACATCCCTACCTTTGATACCAGCGAGCTCTCTTTTGGCTATAGCCAAATGTTTAGAAATAACCGCTTCTCTGGTGCCGACCGAGTTGGCGACGCACGCCAGCTCTCTCTTGGGCTTACTACTCGCTTCTTGGACAATTCAGACGGAAGTGAGCGACTGCGCGCCAGTATTGGTCAAATTTATTACTTTAAAGATCGCAACATACAAACTAGCTCAGCAACGGAACCTGATACTGACTCCCAATCAGCCATCATTGGCCAACTAGCACTGCCGCTTAATGACGCCTTAACCCTGTATTCAGAAATACAATGGGACGATCAACGAAACCATATTGATCAAACCGATGTCCAACTTTCGTACCACAATGAAAACCATCAAATTTTCAACGCGGGATACCAACAACAAGGTAACGGCGCAGAAGGGTCCGATTTCGAAAACGAGCTAGAACAATTGGATCTATCCACTGCATGGACATTGAATCAACACTGGAGCATTGCATCTCGTTGGATCTATGACATAAAGAAAGAACGAACCTTTGAGGGCTTGTTTGGGGTGGAGTATGATAGCTGCTGCTGGAGTGTACAATTGGTACATCGCCGCTACCTGGAAGAAAGGGGTGACGACACCACCGATAGGGATGGCGATCTCGAGATGACGACGCGCAAAGGTACCTATCTGCAATTCCAATTTAAAGGCCTTGGTGGCGTAGGCAACGCGCTAGAGTCCATCTTGGACGATGCCATCCTAGGATACGAGCGGCGCCGCAAAGCGCTAGAAAGTCAATTTAAATAACAATCAGCCAGAATTAATGTTTCGTATGATTATAAAAAAATATTGGTCTCAAATAAGCACATCTATCGCTCTTATTGGTACGCTCACTAGCGTAGCTCTACTTCCCACCCATGCTTACGCCACAACCACTCCCCTTGATCGAATTGTCGCAGTTGTCGACGATGACATCGTGATGGAGTCGGAGCTTGTTGAGCGTGTTGCAACCGTTAAGTCTCAACTACAAAAGCAAAATACCCCGCTCCCTCCTTTTGAAACCATGCTATCTCAGGTGCTCGATCGAATGATCCTCGAAAACCTGCAACTACAAATGGCAGACCGAGCAGGGATACGTCTTGATGACAACTCCATCAACAAGACTATTCGCAACATTGCCCGCCAAAACAATCTAACCACCGAGCAATTCCGCGCAGCGTTGTCGGAAGAAGGCCTCTCTTACAAGGCTCTCCGAGAGCAAATTCGCCGCGAGATGACACTAACCCAACTCAGGCAGCGTAGAGTTGGCAATCGCATCAGAATTACAGAGCAGGATGTCGAAAACTTCCTATCCTCGGAACTAGGTAAGACCAATCTTGCTCCGGATTACCATCTAGGGCACATCCTTATTCCTCTTGGACAAAACGCCGACAAAGCCGCTCAAACTCTTGCTGAAGAGAAGACAGACCTTGTCTATCGCCAGCTAAAAAATGGCACCGATTTCGCGCAAATGGCCGTCGCACACTCCTCTGGCCAAAAGGCATTAGAAGGGGGGGACCTTGGGTGGAGAAAAGCGGCTCAGCTACCCACATTGTTTGCCGATACCGTACTAGATATGGAAAAGGGTGACATCTCTGAGCCGATTCAAAGTGCAAGCGGGTTTCACATCATTACCATTATTGATGTTCGCGGCGGCTCAGAACACCTTGTCACCCAAACAAGCGCTCGCCACATTCTGATAAAACCCAATGAAATTCGCAGCCTAGATGACGCCAAAAAGCAGCTCGAAGAAATAAGAAGTAATATTATTTCAGAAACTGAAACCTTCGACAGCATGGCTAAAACATATTCTGATGATACCGGCAGCGCCTTAGAAGGCGGGGACTTGGGCTGGTTCAACCCAGGCACCATGGTCAAAGAGTTCGAACAAACAATGGCAAGTATCGAACCTAACACGGTAAGCGAAGTCTTCAGAACTCAATATGGCTGGCACATTCTTGAAGTTCTCGGTCGCCGCAACCAAGATATGAGTGAAGAGTTTAGACAGAACAGGGCTCGTCAGGTGCTACATCGCAGAAAATTTGATGAAGAGCTTACGACCTGGCTAAGAGAACTACGCCAAAACGCCTACGTAGAAATTAGACTCTAAAAGGAAGCTCTCCGTGCGTTTAGCAATTACCCCCGGTGAGCCCGCAGGTATAGGCCCAGATCTCACCGTCATTACGGCACAGCAGGAACAGCCCTACGAGTTAATCGCGATCTGTGACCCAGCACTGCTCCGCCAACGTGCGGAGCTGCTTAATTTACCATTAACCATCAATCCGTTTAACCCTGAGAGCAGTCCATCCGCATCAAAAGCGGGAGAAATAACGGTTATGGAATGCCTGCTGCCATACAAAGCTAATCCAGGGCAGCTTGACCCCAAAAATGCTCGCTACGTATTAAATACCCTCGATTTGGCCGTTGCGGGATGCACATCCGGCGCTCTTGATGGAATGATTACCGGACCAGTGCAAAAATCCGTAATCAACGATGCCGGCATACCATTTACTGGACACACTGAGTACCTTGCAGACAAAACCAACACGTCGCGTGTAGTGATGATGCTTGCCACTGAAGGCCTCAGGGTTACCCTGGCAACAACCCACTTACCACTCAAAGACGTAGCGGGCGCTATCACGGCCACCCTACTCAAAGAAGTGCTACATATCGTTCATCACGATTTACAGGCTGTATTTGGTATAGAATCCCCTAGAATTTTAGTCTGTGGGCTCAACCCACACGCCGGAGAAGGCGGGCACTTAGGGAAAGAAGAGATCGAGACGATCGAGCCAACCCTCAATGAATTACGTGCAGCGGGAATGACGCTGATTGGACCATTGCCAGCAGACACGCTGTATACACCCAAATACCTTGAACATGCCGATGCCACCCTAGCAATGTATCACGACCAGGGGTTGCCGGTTCTCAAATATAAGGGCTTCGGACGGTCAGTTAATGTAACCCTCGGATTACCCATCATTAGAACATCCGTGGATCATGGCACTGCTCTAGACTTAGCAGGGACCGGGAAAGCCGACCCAGGAAGCTTAGCAACCGCCTTACAATATGCCTATGACATGGCAAACCACAAACGCCTATCGACACTCACGCCCGAAAGAGAGCCTAACAATGTCCACCAAACGAAATAAGCCCACGGAAGGACACCAAGCTCGCAAGCGATTTGGTCAGAACTTTCTACACGACCCCCATGTAATCGACAATATCGTTAGCTCTATTGCCCCGCAAGCCGATGATAGAATGGTAGAAATAGGTCCTGGGTTAGGAGCTCTAACCGGGCAAATCCTAAACAATACCAATCAATTACAAGTCATCGAGCTGGATAGAGACCTTATCCCGCGATTAATGGCAAAGTTTGGTGGCTCTGGCAAATTGACCATTCATCAAGCTGATGCACTAACCTTCGATTACACCCAATTGCTCAGCGATGATTCGGAGCAACTACGAATTGTTGGTAACCTGCCATATAATATATCAACACCCTTAATATTTAAATTGCTTGAGCATGAGCAGTGCATACAAGATATGCATTTTATGCTGCAAAAAGAGGTAGTTGACCGGCTCAGTGCCTCCGTGGGAGATAAAGCATACGGGCGATTAGGTATTATGGTTCAGTACTATTGCCAAGTTGAAGCGCTGTTTATCGTAGGCCCTGGAGCGTTTAACCCACCACCAAAAGTAGATTCCGCCATCGTCCGCCTATCACCCCATAAGAAAAAACCGTTCACAACAACGAACCCTAAGCTCATGGGTAAAATTGTTACTTCTGCCTTTACCATGCGCCGCAAAACAATTCGCAATGGCCTAAAGAATATAGCGACGATAGAACAAATGGAAGCTGCAGGAATTGATCCTGGCCAACGGCCCGAAACCATACCAATGGAACATTGGGTCGCCATAACCAACTTGGTCGATAGCCAACTGTGAGCACCTACGCTATTGGCGACATTCAAGGCTGCTTTTCTGCTTTTGAGCGATTACTAGCAGCCATTGAATTTGATCCAAAAAAAGATCGTCTATGGCTAGCCGGAGACTTAATCAACCGGGGGCCAGACTCACTTGCAACACTTCGCTATTGTTATCAGCAGCGCAACAGCATTACGGCAGTTCTGGGTAATCATGACCTACATCTGCTTGCCGTTGCACACGAAGCGTGTGAGTACAAAAATAAAGACACATTTGCAGATATATTAGCCGCCCCCGACCGTCATGAGCTACTTCACTGGCTCCGGCATAACCCTTTGTATCATAGGGATAAGTCTCTCGGTTATGTAATGGTTCACGCCGGCATACACCCACGCTGGAGTAGAAAAAAAGCCAAGAAGCTCGCTAGAGAAGTAGAGGCTGTGATCCAGGGCGAACAATTCCCTGAATTTCTCGCCAATATGTATGGCAATCAACCAGCTCAATGGTCAGACGAATTAGCAGGGAGCACTCGGTGGCGCTACATCACCAACTGCTTCACCCGAATGCGGCTTTGCGACTCAGATTCCGGCATCGACCTTTCTTATAAAGGCGGCCTTGCGGAAGCACCCAAAAACCGCTTCCCTTGGTATAACACTCCCCATAGAAAACGCATCAAAGATACAATTCTTTTTGGCCATTGGGCAGCACTTAATGGCGTCACTGGGAAACCCGATATTGTGGCGCTGGATACAGGCTGTGTGTGGGGTAATAAATTAAGCGCGCTTTGCTTAGAAAGCCGCATTTGGACGCAGATAAACGCATAAAACAGACGAAGGTGCCTAGACTCCTTATAATTTTTTCTTGTAACCAGCGATCTATACGAATATTTGTCATCGTGTAAAGCCCTCTCCCCCCTTTTAGCACCACACTAACTCTTTAAAAATATTCATTTTTTTTGCTGTTTTTTACGCCACCCCAGAAAAACCAAGCTAATATGTTTAATAGAGTTTGCAAAAAAACACTACAAAAGCAGAACCTTCTAACGTAATAATAATCTATTGATAGAAAGGTTATTGCAACGGTAGCAGCAATACTTTGAGCAAAAGTTACCATCGCTATGGCAACAATATTGCTGGCTGTTTTTGAACACTCGCCGACAATCGCATCGGGGCTGAGGGGAAGCGTTTATGAGTATTTTTAGTCATTACCAAAACCGTTATGAAGCCACTCAAGAAGAAGAGTATACGCTTCAAGAATTTCTAGATTTATGCAAAGAAGACGCGCTCACCTATTCAAGCGCATCCGAACGACTCTTGATGGCGATCGGCGAACCTGAACTAGTAGACACATCACTCGACCTACGCCTTAGCCGAATCTTCTCCAACAAGATCATTAAGCGTTATCCAGCCTTTGATGAATTTTATGGAATGGAAGAAGCGATTGAACAGATCGTTTCCTATTTCAGACACGCCTCACAAGGCCTAGAGGAGAAAAAACAAATACTCTATCTACTTGGGCCTGTTGGCGGCGGAAAGTCTAGTCTCGCAGAAAAGCTTAAAGAATTGATGGAGAAAATTCCTTTTTACGCAATCAAAGATTCTCCCGTCAATGAATCTCCTCTCGCATTATTTGACCCAGCAGAGGACGCTCAAATATTAAAAGAAGAATATGGTATTCCGCTACGATACGTAAAAGGCATAATGTCTCCTTGGGCGGTTAAACGACTCCACGAATTTAATGGTGACATCAGCAAATTTAAAGTCGTAAAACGCTACCCCTCAATACTTGATCAAATTGCAGTTTCAAAAACTGAACCCGGCGACGAAAACAACCAAGATATATCAGCGCTTGTCGGTAAAGTAGATATTAGAAAACTTGAGGAATTTGCCCAAAACGATCCTGATTGCTATGCCTTTTCTGGTGGCCTCTGCAAATCGAACCAAGGGCTACTTGAATTTGTAGAAATGTTCAAAGCTCCTATCAAAGTACTACACCCATTATTAACAGCTACACAAGAAGGGAATTACAACAGCACTGAAGGTATGGGTGCAATTCCTTTTGAGGGCATTATTCTTGCCCACTCAAATGAATCAGAATGGCAGACATTTAGAAACAATAAAAATAATGAAGCGTTCATCGATCGTGTCTACATCGTCAAAGTACCCTATTGCCTACGTGTATCAGAGGAAACGAAGATATACGAGAAATTAATCACCAATAGTTCATTAGCCAATGCTCACTGTGCTCCTGATACGTTCAAAATGTTGGCTCAATTCTCCGTATTATCTCGTCTGAAAGAACCGGAAAATTCCTCCTCCTACTCCAAGATGCGTATCTATGATGGTGAAAACCTCAAAGATACCGACCCAAAAGCGAAATCTCACCAAGAATACAGAGATGTTGCTGGGGTTGATGAAGGCATGGTGGGCCTTTCTACACGCTTTGCATTCAAAATATTATCCAAGGTTTTCAACTATGATCATTCAGAAATAGCCGCTAACCCCGTCCACTTGCTGCATTTACTGGAACAATCAATTGAACAAGAACAATATGCCCCAGAAATACAAGAGCGCTACCTACGTTTCATCAAAGAATTCCTAGCACCTCGTTATGTTGAATTCATAGGAAAAGAAATACAAACGGCATACCTTGAATCATATTCTGAATACGGCCAAAACATCTTTGACCGCTTCGTTATCTATGCTGACTTTTGGATTCAGGATCAAGAGTACAGAGACCCTGATACTGGCGAGATATTCGATAGAGCATCGCTTAACGAAGAACTCGAAAAAATCGAAAAGCCCGCTGGCATCAGTAATCCAAAGGATTTCCGAAATGAAGTGGTTAATTTTGTATTAAGAGCCAGAGCAAACAACCAAGGAAAAAACCCATCCTGGCTGAGCTATGAAAAACTCAGAACCGTCATAGAGAAAAAGATGTTCTCCAATACTGAGGACCTCCTCCCTGTCATATCATTCAACCCTAAAGCATCAACGAACGACCAACGAAAGCACGAAGATTTCGTTAATCGGATGGTTGATCGTGGGTACACTGAGAAACAGGTTCGACTGCTGTCAGAATGGTACCTACGGGTACGAAAAGCGCAGTAAATTTTCGTACAATTGAGAGTGAACAATCGTGTCCTATATTGTTGACCGACGATTAAATGGTAAGAACAAAAGCACCGTCAACCGCCAACGCTTTTTGAGACGCTATCGAAAGAACATCAAAAAGGCAGTTGACGATGCGGTAACGAAACGCAGCATCACCGATATCGAAAGTGGTGAAAGTGTTTCTATTCCTAAAAAAGACCTATCGGAACCCATATTTCACCACGGGAAAGGTGGCATACGAGATATGGTTCACCCCGGCAACAAGGAATTCATTGAAGGCGACAAAATCCCTCGCCCTCCAGGTGGCTCTGGCAGTGGAGGAGGTGAAGGTGAGGCGAGTGATACAGGCGAAGGTATGGATGAATTCGTCTTTCAGATAAGCCAAGATGAATTCCTTGAATTTCTTTTCGATGGACTAGAACTGCCGAATTTAATCAAACGACAGCTGCAAGGTATAGAGTCGTTCAAATATGTCAGAGCAGGCATAGTGAATGATGGCACCCCCACAAAACTAAACATTGTACGATCCATGCGTCAGGCCACCAGCCGCAGAATTGCACTCACAGCCCCGACACGCAAAAAAATCAAGAATTGCTTAGAAGAAATTGAAAAGATAGAACAACAAGAACCTGCCATTCGGGACAATGAAAAAATACGACTGCTTCAAGAAGAAATTGAAAGGCTTCGTAAAAAGATCAAGGGTATACCTTTTATTGATGACTTTGACCTAAGATACAACCATCACGTCAAGCAACCAGTACCGACATCCAAAGCTGTGATGTTTTGCTTAATGGACGTATCTGGCTCGATGAACCAAGCAATGAAAGACATGGCAAAACGCTTCTTCATACTCCTTTACATGTTTCTAAAGCGAAATTATGAAAAGATTGAGGTTGTATTTATTCGTCATCACACCAGCGCAAAAGAGGTTGATGAGGAAGAGTTCTTTTATTCCCGAGAAACCGGAGGAACCATTGTCTCTAGCGCACTAAAAATGATGCAAGAAATCATGTCTGAGCGCTACCCAGTTGATGAATGGAATATCTACGGCGCCCAAGCATCAGATGGTGACAACTGGAACGACGACTCACCCACGTGCAAAAAGATCCTTCAAGATGACATCTTGCCTCAATGTCAGTATTTTTCGTACATTGAAATAACACCAAGGCGGCACCAAGCCCTATGGAGAGAATACGAAACAATTATGGAGTCTTGCGACTTCTTCTCGATGCAACAAATTAGTGACCCGGGAGATATTTACCCCGTATTCCGTGAACTCTTCCAAAAAAAGCCGGCTTAACTTATGACCAAGAAACGCCAACCTATTTCAACAGAATCTGAATGGACGTTCGATCTCATACAGGAATATGATCACGAAATTAGCCGCATAGCTGATTCCTTTCGATTGGACACCTACCCCAATCAAATTGAAGTCATCACGGCAGAACAAATGCTCGACGCCTACTCCTCTGTAGGTATGCCCGTAGGCTACAACCATTGGACCTACGGCAAGCATTTTGTCTCAAACGAGCAACAATATAAACGTGGTCACATGGGGTTGGCATATGAAATCGTCATCAACTCAGACCCTTGCATTGCATACTTGATGGAAGAAAACACAATGACCATGCAAGCATTGGTTATTGCTCACGCTTGTTACGGTCATAACTCATTTTTCAAAGGCAACTATCTTTTTAAGACGTGGACAGATGCAAGCTCAATCATAGACTACCTCGTCTTCGCAAAGAATTACATTACGCACTGCGAAGAGCGCTACGGTATCGATGAAGTTGAAAACCTGCTGGACTCTTGTCACGCGCTTATGAATTATGGTGTCGACAGGTATAAGCGCCCCTACCCTATCTCTGCTGCCGAAGAAAAACAGCGACAAAAAGAAAGAGAGGAGTACCTTCAAAAACAGGTCAACGAGCTATGGCATACTATCCCCAAGATGATAGACAAAGACAAACCAGAAACCGAAATGTGTTTCCCTCAGGAGCCTCAAGAAAACATACTCTATTTCATTGAAAAAAATGCACCATTACTGGAGTCTTGGCAGCGAGAAATAGTGCGAATCGTTCGCAAGATCGCTCAATATTTTTACCCCCAACGCCAAACTCAAGTCATGAATGAAGGCTGGGCTACCTTTTGGCATTACACCCTATTAAACCAGCTTTATGATGAAGGTCTAGCTCACGACGGATTCATGATTGAATTCTTACAGTCACATACCTCTGTTGTTTACCAACCCCCTTTCGACAGTCAATTTTATTCAGGGATAAACCCCTATGCCCTTGGCTTCAATATGATGCGAGACATTCGCAGGATTTGCGAACAGCCAACTAAAGAAGACAAGCAATGGTTTCCTGACATCGCGGGTTCCGACTGGTTAACTACATTACACTTTGCCATGGCCAACTTTAAGGATGAGAGCTTCATTCAGCAGTTTCTTTCACCGCGAATGATTCGGGATTTTAAGCTTTTTTCTATTTTAGATAACGACCACAAAAAGGAACTTGAAGTCACAGCCATCCACGATCAACACGGATACCAAGTTGTTCGTGAAAAACTGTCTCAACAATACAATTTATCAATGAATGAGCCGAACATTCAAATCCATAACGTTGACATCAGAGGCGATCGCTCTTTGACGCTACATCATATCCAACACAACCGAAGGCCTTTAGAAAAAGAAAGCACCCTGGATGTACTAAAGCATCTACGAAATTTATGGAAATTTGATGTGCACTTAGAATCACACCAACAATCGGAGGTTACCGAGACCTACCACTGCATGAAAGAAAAGATAGAATTAGATCTACCAGAAAACGACAATTAACCAATACTGTCACAGCACGCTATAACTAGTTTCTACAATTCATACCCTCTTCGACACAAACATCAGCATCAGTATATCCCTCATCGCCACGATCGCTATCATCATGAATCAAATACAAAAAGTGAGGAGAGGTTCATGACTGCACAATCGTTTGACTTTGAAAGCATAAAAAAAATGACAACAAAATCTATCCCTTTTGCGGAAAGATCCGGCATAGAACTAATAGAGTTTGAGCGCGGTCGCGCTAAGTTAAAAATGCCGTTAGAACCCAACAAGAATCATATCGGTACCATGTATGCAGGCGCCTTATTTACATTGGCAGAAATCCCTGGTGGAGCACTTTTCCTTGGTGCTTTTGACATGAGTAAATTTTTTCCAATCGTTGCCGACCTGAATATTAAATTCGTCAAAGCTGCCACAACTGATATAACCATTGAAGCAAGTATTTCTGAAGAAGAGATACAAAGGATTACGGCGGAGGCAACAGAGACAGGAAAATCAACGTATATATTAGAAACTGAGTTAGTAGATGAAAATGGTGTAGTAGTCGCAATAGCGAATGCTACCTACCAAGCCAGGTCACATAGGTAGACAAAACGCTTTGCATTGATCATTAACACATATAATCAAAGCAAAGCGCCTTATTTTCATAGAGGGTATTTAGCGCGCACTCAACTCATGAACCGCGTCTACAAATATTTTTGCATTCTCAGGTGGCACATCCAAATGAATCCCATGCCCAAGGTTAAATACGTGGCCATCGCCATCACCATAGCTATCCAGGACCCTCTTCACTTCCTGCCGAATACTACTCTCTGAGCCATACAAAGCTGAAGGATCCATATTACCTTGCAAGGCCACTTTTCCCCCTACCCGCTCTCTAATATCACCAATTTCGACCGTCCAATCAAGGCCAACACAGTCAGCCCCGATATTGGCAATTTTCTCGATCCACTGCGCACCATTTTTGGTAAACACAATAGAAGGCACGGCGCGACCTTCATGTTCTTTGATCAGGCCTGCCACTATTTTTTCCATATATTGCAATGAGAATGCCTGGTAGCTTGGTGTGCTCAATGCCCCACCCCAAGTATCAAAAATTTGTACCGCTTGAGCACCACACCGGATCTGTTCATTCAAATAATTAATCACGCAATCCGCCAATTTATCCAACAGAGCATGCAGCACTTCCGGCTCTTGATACATCATCCGCTTAAGTATTCTAAAGTCTTTCGATGAACCACCTTCAACCATATAGGTAGCGAGAGTCCAAGGGCTACCTGAAAATCCAATAAGTGGCACTCTTCCGCCCAAGGCTGATCGAATGGTTTTTACTGCGTTCATGACATAATCAAGGTCGACACTCACGTCCGGCTGAATCAGAGCCTCAACATCTGCTGCACTTCTTACAGTCTTCTTGAACTTGGGGCCTTCCCCTGTTTCAAAATAGAGCCCTAAGCCCATCGCATCGGGGATGGTCAATATATCGGAAAACAGAATAGCCGCGTCCAAATCATACCGCTCCAACGGTTGCAATGTGACCTCGCAAGCTAATTCAGCATTCTTGCACAAAGACATAAAGTCACCAGCTTTAGCACGGGTTTCTCGATATTCAGGCAGGTATCGACCTGCTTGGCGCATCATCCACACGGGAGTCATATCCACAGGCTGACGTTGTAAGGCGCGTAAAAAGCGATCGTTCTTTAATTCAGGTAACGTATCTTCTGGCATCTTTACTTCCACTTGATTCTTAATTGATGATTTTTATAAATGTAGTTTACGAATGTCTTTTTGTATTTGAGCTAGAGGTCGAATCCAGGGCTTCGAATTGATCAAAGCCTTAGGCAATATCGCTACAGCGGCCCTCGCCTCATTTCTTGTCAAAAACTCTCCATGCACCACAACGTACCAATCTTTCCCCTTATACAAGGTCTTGTAATAGGCTACCCGTTCCAAACTAGGGTATTTCGAAATAAAAGACTGTACTGCTCGCTCGTCCCTCGCACCAAGCATTTGCATGGTAAATCGCTTAGAATCTAACGACAACAACCATTGCTCCCGAGCGGTGTATATTTTTGAGGCCGACACAGCTGGGCTTTTTTCGATCTTTTGCACTTTTTGTTGCGTTGATACCTTCACGGTCGTATTTGCTTGTTTTTCTGCACTTTTGAGCTTGTCATCAAATACAAACTCATCTTCAACCTTATCATGAACCGCTGACTCAACCTCCCCCCTCTCCTCCTTAACCCAGACAACCTCAGGGTCAACGTAGTTGAGGTCTACATCAACTTCAGCATCAACCAAACTTTGGTCGTAAATGGAGGGTTTGTTTAACCCAATGTCTGGACTAGACACTCTCGTTTCAACAAAATCAACATGCTTGGGTGGACCACTTACAGGCTTTTCGCCTACCATCGCTTCCAATGCGTCGTCTTCAGGGGGGAGAATTACATCACTTCGATATGACAACGCAGCAATAACCAAGCTGATAATAACTATCGCCGAACCATGCCAGAAGGAGAACTTTTGATTTACGTCCTTCTTTGGCTCCACCGGTACCTGACGAACAAGCGTCTCCCTTGCCACCTGATTTATGCGTGCAATATTCCCCAATGAGTCCCGGACAATTCCTTTGATCTGCTGAGGACTGAATCGAACCGCGTCTAACCCGGCTGTACGCATCCGATAAGCAATATACTGTTCAACTTCAACCTCGCGTAAATTAGCCATCTCAAACTCTTGCCCTAAAGGTTCTATGAGCAGAAGCAAAGGCGCAATAACGCTGCCTTGCTGCCGGTCATCATCATCAACCAACAAGAGGAAGCGTAACCCCTTATCTTGAGCCGACTGGACAGCTTGAACCAATACATCAATAGCTGCTGCACTTAGATTCTGAACATTATCAATCACAACGAGCGAGGTTTGCGAATAGCTTTCAGCCTCAGCTGCATACCTCGCCAAAGCTGCCACAAAAGAGTCTACCAACAGTTCGATTTTTAACGAAAAGCCTTCACTAATACTCGCCATTAGTGTCCTTTCGTCCATCAAAACACTAGCTTCTACGACGATTGCTGTAAATATACTAAGGTCCAACTGACGCACTAATTGCTTTGAAAGAAGGGTTTTCCCTACTCCAGCCTTACCATGCAATAACAACATCGGCGGACCATATCTAACAAGATGCAGTAATTGATCGAGCAACTCCTGGCGCCCTGCGCCAGGATAAAACAACCCGATTACACCAGAATCTGAAAATGGCTCTCGATCAATATCAAATTGAGACTTAAGTAGATCTACGTTCCTCTCCACCAACATCCCCCCTGCACATTCACAACGACCTCTTTAATAGAGCCCGATACGAGAATCAATTTGACTTCAATACCTGCTCTAATATATCAGCATCAAAGTCACTAGTAGTAATGGCTTCTCCCAACCCTTGTAAAAGTACTAGGCGAAGCTTCTTGTCGATAACTTTTTTATCTACAGCCATTAGTGTAAGAAACTGCTCAGCACTCATTTCACTAGGCCGACTCACTGGCAAACTAGCTCGCTGTAGCAACGCCACTGTCCTATCTACAATACTACCGTCTATCCAACCTAGCCGCGCAGACATGTCAACAGCCATGACCATACCAGCGGCAACAGCTTCCCCGTGAAGCCAAACTCCATAACCCATCGCTGTCTCTATGGCATGACCAAAGGTATGACCTAAATTTAGTATTGCGCGTATGCCGCCTTCTCTTTCATCTTTCGCGACAATCTCTGCTTTAATTTCACACGAACGTCGGATTGCGTACGCCAAGGTGTCGGCATCCCGAGCTAAAAGAGCATCAACATTTTGCTCGAGCCAAACAAAAAATTCTGGATCACGAATCAAACCATACTTAACAACTTCAGCAAATCCTGCAGAAAGCTCTCGATCAGGCAATGTATTCAGCGTTGAGCTGTCGATAAATACTGCTTGGGGCTGATGAAAAGCCCCGATCATGTTCTTGCCTAAAGCATGATTGACCCCAGTTTTCCCCCCGACCGATGAATCCACCTGTGACAACAGCGTCGTTGGTATTTGAATAAAGTCGACTCCACGCTGATAACTCGCGGCAGCAAACCCAGTCATATCGCCTACCACCCCTCCCCCCAAAGCAACCAAGGTTGTCTTTCTGCTGTGGGTCTTTCCTAATAATGCAGTGAATATTTGATCAAGAATTGCTAAGTTTTTGTACTTTTCACCATCAGGCAATACAACAGTATCCACGTCAGCATGGCTCGAGAAGGCCTCAACAATACCTTCGAGATACAGGGGAGAAATAGTGGCATTCGAGACAATCATTACCTGTCCACCACTCAAAGAAGGTATCAACGAAGAGAGTTGATCTAGTAAATTTGAAGCTATATGAATAGGGTAACTACGCTCACCCAAATCAACGGTTAATGTGTCCATAAGAAATTCTCAATCTGGCGGCAATTATGCCGCCGATTTTATCAGATTTCTTTCATTACCGATAAGGGATAAGAAACAAACAACCATAACATTGAAAGACTGCTTGACTAAAAGTGCTGTAAATTACAAATCATCACTTACCAACGACACAATCCTGGACGCGACATCCTTCACTCCGCCTTGGTCCGTTTCTACGACATAGTCCGCAATATCATTATATAGCGGGTCTCTTAAAGCCATTAATTCGGTAAGTACTTCCCTAGGGTTATCTGTCTGTAATAATGGGCGATTTTGGTCTCTCGCGGTTCTCGCTAGCTGTTGCTCAACGGTTGCCTTCAAATACACAACGATACCCCTGGCTTCAATAATCCTGCGGTTATCTTCCCGCATGACAGCCCCCCCTCCAGTAGCAAGTACAATATGTGTACGTAGAGTTAGTTCATCAATCATTGCGCTTTCTCGTTTACGAAAGCCTTCTTCTCCCTCAACATCAAAAATCCAGGGTATATCGGCCCCTGAACGATCTTCTATCTCATGATCAGAGTCAACAAACTCATAGTGTAGTAGGCTAGAAACTTGACGGCCGATGGTGCTTTTACCCGCTCCCATCGGCCCAATCAAAATCAAATTACGCTGTTGTGTCATTTATTCTCTTATTGACTGTCCGTGACATTGTGAATAATTTTAGGTGTGATAAATATTAACAGCTCTGACTTCTCAAGCTTACTAATATTTTTCCTAAATAGTCGCCCAATAACGGGAAGATCACCAAGAAACGGGGTTTTCGCAATACTCTCTAGCTCTTCGCTCTGAAAAACACCACCAAGCACCACTGTTTGCCCGTTGTCGACAATAACTGCTGTCTTAATTTCATTTGTACTAATAATTGGGATGTTCGACGCATCATCAATATCACCAATAGTATCTTGATTAATCTGCAAATCCATGATGATTCGACCTTCCGGAGTAATTTGCGGTGTAACTTCTAACGCCAGCACAGCTTCCTTAAATGCAGTGGTTGTAGCGCCGCTCGCAGAGGCCTCTTGATAAGGTATTTCTTTACCTGATGCTATTCTCGCAGTTTGCTGATCTGCGGTCAGAACTTTAGGCGTCGACACGATTTCTGCCTTACCTTCGGACTCAAGCGCAGACAATTCCAAGTCAATCAAGCCTGTTGCGTTATCGAAAAAGCCGAGTGATATTCTAGAAGCTGCCTCACTGGTGACCCCAAGGTCAAGTGCCAAATTATTTGATCCGATAGAATAAGAGCCGCGACCATCATCATCCTTGGTGCTTATGGAGGTTACATTGCTCTCCAACCCGGTCCTAGACCCTCCTATGATTGTCATCGTGTCAGTAAAAAATACAGTATCTCCATCAGAGTTGACGCCGGAGCCAACACTTTCATCAACTCCTAAAATGCCCCACTCAACACCTAGTTCCTCTGCAGCATCCGTAGAAGCAATTACAACTCGCGCCTCAATCATTACCTGCCGAACAGGGATATCCAATTGCTCAAGCATGAAGCGAATCTCGGACAATTTATTGGATGTATCTTGAACAATAAGGGTATTCGTCCTCTCATCGACAGAGACACTACCTCGTGAAGAAATAAAACCAGCCTCTGTAGTAAGCAACCCTTGAATATCTGAAGCTTTAGCATAATTGACAATCAAATACTCTGTGTGCAAAGGAGCGAGCTCCTCCACCTGCTTATTCGCCTCTAGCTCTAACTTTTCTCGCGCCGCTATTTCATCAGCGGGAGCAACCAACATAACATTGCCAACCTTCCGCTTATCCAAACCTTTCGTTTTCAAGATCAAATCAAGTGCTTGGTCCCAAGGTACATTTTGCAACCGCAAAGTAATCCGACCAGCAACGGTATCACTAGCCACAAGATTAAGTTCGGTAAAGTCAGCGATCAGCTGAAGCACCGATCGAACTTCGATATCTTGGAAATTAAGTGACAACTTCTCGCCGGTAAACTGGAATTGCTCTTTTCTTTTTCTCTCTAGCTCTTCAGCAGCGACGGGCTTCACACTCACAGTAAATTGAGAGTCTGTCTGATAAGCAAGGTATTCATAATCCCCCTTTGCTGCAATGGATATCTTAGCATTACCCGATTCAGAAACAGCGTCTACGGTACTGACTGGCGTAGCAAAATCCACCACATCCAAGCGTCGACGCAACGCATCAGGTAAAGAAACACCAACAAACTCAACAACAATATTTCCGGCTTCCTCTCGCAAATCTATTGCTGCATTAGGGTCTGAAACGGTAATCATGACCATACCCTCACCCAGCTCTCCACGCCGAAAATCTAGTTCGGTAATACCCGCTTCGTCGGATGAAACCTCAGCCACAACACTCTCCGACATAGGGTTACTGCGAGATTTGGCCTCGACTGACTGCCCCACACGAACCAGCAGAGTATTCCCAACCACCTCAGTATTATATGCCACCAAAGAGCTCATATTAATAATAACACGCGTACGACTTCCAGCTCCCATAACAGTAGCGCTACGTACATTGCCATTACCTAAACCATGGTATTTCTCAGCAAGGGCTGTTTCCACACCCTTTAAGTCCAACGCGATTCGAGCCGGTGACTCAATCGTATAACCAGACGGTTCCGGAGGGGCTGCATCAAATTGAAACTTTATCTCTAGTGCATCGCCTGGCAAAGCTGACGACTCCAGACCAACAAGCTTTACCGCCCAGGAGGACTCTATCATCATCACCATAAGAGCGATGACCACCGCCAGAAGCCGAAAACTAGCATACCGGTTTTTCATTTTACTCAACAAACGTCTCATCTTGCTTTCTCCGACTTATTATTATTCCGTAATCACAATGGTTCTTGGCCGTTCTATCCAACCATCTTGACCATCAGAAACAATTTCCATCACATCGACTTTTAACGAATTTACTGCTAGTACAGTGCCGAAATTACGACCCATGTGATTACCCTGTGCAACTCGATGCAACCCACCATCGGGGGCTTTAATCAACGCATACAACTGCCCCCCCGGCTTCATCAAAGTTCCCACCATTAGCAATGCATCGAGGCTAAAGCCCTCAAGCACCTCTTTTGTACGATCGAAATTAGGCTTAACGCCAGTTCGCCCCTTTGGAAGATCTGTAAGCTCGATATCAATAGGAGGAGAAAACGGACTTCGACTAGCCGCGGCAGAATATGTGAAGCTCTTATATGCTTTAAACTCCGGAGGCGGTTCAATATGCCCCTTAGGGCGCTGCTTTATAGCTTCCATTTTATTTCGAATATCATTGAACTGACCATCCTGACTACAAGCAACAGTAAGCCCGAGTGACAACAATATCATGAGCGTTTTTATAATATTCATAGGCTACTCTTGATCATTATATCGGTATGTTCGAGCGGTAATTGTCATTTCAAGATTGTTAGGGCTTTCACCCGTTGCAATGGCAAAATTATGCAAGGTAACAATTCTAGGCAACGCGGACACCCCACTCACAAAAGCACCAAAAGAGTGATAACCACCTTTCACTTTGATCTCAATCGGCAGCTCCACATAGAACTCTCTGGCAGTTTCAGCACCAAGGTTGATCGAGGTAAACTCTAATCCAGCCGACAACCCTGTATGAGAAATATCTTCGAGCAAACCGGGCACCTCGGTATCACTAGGCAGCTGGCGTAACAGCGCACCAAATGAGGTTTCCATGTCTACCATTTGCTGCTTGAGACGGTCAAGATTAGCCGCTTTATGAGCTTTGCTTTCATAACTACTCATGAGCTCTTGCTCTTTTTGCTGCTCTTTATCTAGCATAATCAAAGAATCCGCAAGCAAAAAATAATACACCGCAAAACCTGAAGCTATTAACACAACCGCCCACATAAGCGCTTTAATCGGCAGCGGCCACCCTCCGATATTTTCTGGATCTAGGTTGTTTAATGAATCAATAAATTCCTTAACATCCATAATCACCCCTCCCCGTCATCTGATGGTGGCAACCCCTGCTTCACCGAGAGAGAAAACTGGCTCCACCCATCTTTAGCATCTTTACTAGCATTTTTGACGCTTGACAAGCTGGGGTCTCTAAACATCTCGGATTTACTTAGGTTACGCATCAGATTAGACACTCGGTTATTTGCCTCAGCAAAACCTTCCACTCTGAGAGTGGTTTCTGTTGCCTCGATGCCATTATAATAAACACCCTCTGGAACTGTCCGTGCCAAATCCTCAAACACGTGAACAATCACAGGCCGATTACCCTGTAAGTTTTGAATGACATTCATTCTCTCGACCAAGCTTTCACGTTTACTCTGCAGCTCTTTTATTTCTTTTATTTGGTTTTCAAGCTTTTTAGTTTCACCGGCAATAAACCCATTACGGCTTTTCTGCTGCTGAATATTGTTATTTACCGACATATCAACTAGATACAGGCTGCCCGCACCAATAAATGCCACTCCAACCAAAATAACAAAAAACTGCCGCTTCAGCTCAAGTCGACGCTCTTCCCGCCAGGGCAGTAAGTTAATTCGAGTCATTAGTCAAAGCTCCTTAACGCCAAACCACAAGCAATCATCAACGCCGGGGCATCATTGCTGAGTATCGATGCATTCACTTTAGGGGAAATTGCCATGTCTACAAACGGATTGGCTATAGAGGTGGAGGTTCCAACCTTGTCCTGGACTAAATCAGCCAAGCCCGATATAGAGGCAGTTCCACCGGCAATCAAAATATGATCCACATCATTGTACTGACTTGACGAGAAGAAAAATTGCAGAGAACGAGCAACCTGCTGTACCACCGCCTCTTTGAATGGTTCCAGTACCTCAGGTTCGTAATCATCGGGTAACCCGCCTTGTTTCTTCGCGAGCCCCGCTTCCTCAAAGGACAAACCATAACGACGCTGTATCTCTTCGGTGAGTTGCTTACCGCCAAACAACTGCTCTCGCGTATAGATAGTTCTTCCATCATGCAAAACACTGAGCGTTGTCATTGTGGAACCGATATCAACGATTGCGACCGTTTGATCCTCTCCGCCGTCAATTTGATCCGCCACAAGCCCAAAAGCCCTTTCAATGGCATAAGCTTCGACATCCACAATTTTCGGGATCAAATTAGCAATCTCTAACACATCAGAGCGCAACTCAACATTCTCATTCCGACAAGCAGCGAGCAACACCTCAACCCTATCTGGTGCGTTCTCAACCTCCCCCTGAACTTCGAAGTCGATAGAGACCTCATCCAATGGATAGGGGATATATTGATCTGCCTCAACTTTAATTTGAGATTCCATCTCGTCGTCATTAAGCGCTGCATCCATTTCGATGGTCTTAGTGATGACAGCGGAGCCGGCCACTGCAACAGCTGCATTCTTTAACGCGCTTTTCGAGCGGGCAAGTACTTTTGACACAGCATCACCAACACCTTCCACATCGGTAATGTTCTTTTCAACCACCGCATTGGGTGGCAATGGCTCTACAGAGTACGCTTCCACTTTGAAACGACTCCCAGAACGACTGAGTTCAAGTAATTTCACCGACGTGGAACTAATATCGATGCCTAATTTTGCTGTTGACGCCTTTTTACCAAGGAAGGGGAGCACTATTAGCTTCCTATTATTCTATTGGGGGCACCCATTTGATATAGAGTATCTAATCTTTGGATGAACCACGTTTATTAGTCACTAAATTTGCAATTGTTTTACCCGCTGCATTAGCAACTTAGGAAAAACTCATGCCTATTTACATTAAATACTACAATATTAGTTCACGCAATTAGATAAGGCCGTTATTATCGTTGTATGATTCACAGTTAGTAACTTTTTCTGCCTTAGACCCTAAGATCCCATCCAAATTATGTCAAAAAACCGTTCGATACTTCGATTTAGCCTTTGGGCAACACTCTTTGGCACCTGTAGTGCTGCATTAATTTTTATTGGTGCACTCCTATACCTTAGTCCGAAATTACCAGCTGTAGAGAAAATACTAGAAATTCCTCTACAAACTCCACTACGTATTTTCTCCAAAGAAGGTAAATTGGTCGCAGAATTTGGAGAAAAGAAAAGAACACCCATTACATTTGATCAAATTCCACCCAGCTTCATCCATGCAATTCTTGCTGCAGAGGACTCTCGGTTTTACTCTCACCCCGGTGTAGATATTAAAGGACTAACAAGAGCAGCATTGGAGCTGCTAACAACAGGGTCCATCAAAACTGGCGGCAGCACAATTACCATGCAAGTAGCAAAAAATTACTTTCTCACCAGGGAGAGAACTTTTTCCCGAAAATTCAATGAGATACTACTTGCCCTTCAAATTGAAAGAGAGCTGACAAAAAATAAGATCCTTGAATTGTATGTTAACAAGATCTATTTAGGGCATCGCTCCTACGGTATCGCCGCGGCAAGTAAGGTCTATTACGGTAAGCCTATTGAGGAGCTCAACACGGCCCAACTTGCGATGATAGCAGGCTTGCCCAAGGCTCCTTCAGCGTTCAATCCAATAACCAACGCTTCACGTGCGCTAACCCGACGCAACTGGATACTCAAACGCATGCTTGAACTGGATTTCCTTGATGAAGAGTCCCATGCTGTTGCAAGCAAACAACCGGTAAGCGCAAAACTCCATGGCGTATCAACAGAAATTAACGCACCTTACATGGCAGAAATGGTTAGAAAAAAGATGCTGTCCATGTACGGAAATAAAGCATACACGGATGGTTTTCGGGTTTTCACATCGATTAACAGCCACTATCAAGAAACGGCAAATAAGGCAGTACATGACGGTTTAATTGCATACGATAAGCGTCACGGCTATCGTGGTCCTGAATCAACGATTCAGCCAGATGAGCAAGAGCTAACGCTCACCCCTGAATCAGCGTTAGCAGCCCTTAACGGGCTCAACACCATTGGGCCGCTTTTGCCCGCCGTCGTAATGGAAATATCAGAGACTTCAGCATCAATCTTACTGGCCAATAACGAGACAAAGGCACTCGACTGGGAAAGCAGTTTATGGGCCCGGAAGTTCATCTCGGTAAACCAAAAAGGCCCGAAACCCAAAAGCTTTGCAGACATACTCAACGTGGGCGATATCATTCGAACTCAAGAGGTGATCAATCAAGATAATAAAGAGAGCCTTTGGCAACTGTCTCAACTTCCTAAGGCGCAATCCGCTTTAGTATCCCTTGACCCTGCCAATGGAGGCATTTTAGCTTTAGTGGGCGGCTTTGACTTCCAAACCAGTAAATTCAACCGAGTAATACAATCTGGTCGGCAAGCCGGCTCTAACTTCAAGCCATTCGTCTATTCCGCCGCTCTCAGCAACGGCATGACCGCAGCAACAATTATTAATGACTCACCGCTTATTTTTAAGGATCAAAAACTAGAAACCACCTGGAGACCAGAAAATTCAGGCAACAAATTCGGTGGATTTACCCGATTAAGAGAGGCACTTTATCGCTCCAAAAATCTCGTATCCATACGAGTATTACAACAAACAGGGATCCGAAGAACGATAAATCACGCTAAGAATTTCGGTTTTAATCCAGATAAATTACCCGATAACTTATCGCTCGCCCTAGGCGTCGCAGAGCTTACACCCCTGGAACTTGCCACAGGTTACACCACGCTTGCCAATGGCGGCTTTCATGTAGAGCCCTGGTTTATCCTTCGCATTGAAAGCAATGATGGCACCACCCTGTTTACTGAAAATCCGATAACTGTATGCCAAGAATGCCTTCAACAAACGCCTCAAACAGAGCTCCCAGTGGAGGCGCCCACCACCGCTGCTCCCGAACAAGAAGAATTCGCCTTTCTAGAAAACCTATCATCCCCCCCAACTGAAGATTTACCCGAGGTACCAGCCCCGATTATCGCAGAAAGAACGGTTGAACCCCGAATCATCTATATCATCAATAGCATGCTCAAAGACGTCATCACGCGAGGCACTGGTAGAAAAGCAAGAAGCCTTGGCCGCAGCGACATTGGAGGAAAAACCGGTACTACAAATGACCAAAAAGATGCGTGGTTTTCAGGTTTTAGCCCAGACATCGTAACCACAGTATGGGTAGGGTTTGACAGCCCACAAACCCTCGGCCGCAGGGAGTATGGCGGCACAGCAGCGCTCCCAATATGGATCGACTACATGAAAGAAGCCTTAAAAGACTACCCCGTCAACAACAGCCCACAACCCGAAGGCATAACAACCGTCAAAATAGCACCCGATACAGGCGAACGTGCAACAGCATCACAAACAACCAGTATTTTTGAAATTTTCCGACAGGAATACGCGCCGAAAATAGACGCAGAAACCACCGCCAACGGCTCAAATGAAGACGACCTACCAACAGAACAAATTTTTTAGCAAAAAAAAGCCCGGATATTCCGGGCTTTTTTCTCTTAAAGATTAATACTTAATATCTTCAAGGCTGTTCAAAGGGTAGTTATCAGGGTATGGCAATCGCGCAACTCCCGTATCCACCGCAGCTTTTGCTACCGCCGCAGATACCACACCTAACAAACGAGGGTCCAATGGCTTAGGAATAATGTATTCCTTACCGTATTCTATTGCCTCACCCCAGCGCTCTTGTATCTCCGCTGGAACAGGCTCTTTCGCTAGCTCGCGAATGGCATGAACAGCAGCGATCTTCATTTCCTCATTAATTCGAGTCGCACGCACATCTAGCGCGCCACGGAAAATAAAGGGAAACCCAAGCACATTATTCACCTGATTAGGATAATCACTTCGACCTGTCGCCACGATCACATCGTCTCGGGTCGCATGGGCCGTCTCAGGTACAATCTCTGGATCCGGGTTAGCTAAAGCGAAAACCACTGGATTTGAAGCCATCAGCTTCAGAAACTCAGGCTTCAGTAAATTCGCACTTGAGACACCAATAAATACGTCAGCTCCGTCAAGCGCATCTTCTAGCGTTCGCTTATCCGTATCGTGTGCAAATGCAGCCTTGTATTGATTCAAATCATCTCGATCTGAATGAATAACACCCTTACGATCGAGAACATAGAAATTTTCTTTCTTAGCACCCATTTCAATCAGAAGCTTAAGAGCAGCAACACCTGCTGCACCGGCACCGACACAGACTATTTTTGCATCTTCCAGCGACTTATTCTGAATCTCCATGGCATTCATTAGGCCAGCAGCAATTATGATTGCAGTCCCGTGCTGATCATCATGAAACACAGGGCAATCACACTGCTCTATTAACACACGTTCAATCTCAAAACACTCCGGCGCCTTAATATCTTCCAGGTTGATTCCGCCAAATGTAGGCGAGATACGAGCAACTGTGTCAATAAAGGCCTGAGGGTTCTCTGCATCAACTTCGATATCAAACACATCAACGCCAGCAAAGCGCTTAAACAATACGCCTTTGCCTTCCATTACTGGCTTACTTGCAAGCCCACCCAGATCACCTAAACCTAGAATGGCACTTCCGTCACTAATAACCGCAACCAAATTACCCTTATTGGTGTAACGGTAGGCATTGTCTGGATCCTTCGCGATCTCTCGGACGGGCTCTGCCACACCGGGGCTATACGCTAATGCCAAATCACGTGGGGTTTCAGTAGGTTTGGTAAGTTCAACGCTAACTTTACCTGGACGTGGAAACTCATGGTAATCTAATGCTGCTTGCTTTAAATCTGACATAACGAGCTCTATCTCTTGATTGGGTCTTTCACTGTGACAATTGACAGCCTTTAATAAAATCTAGTCTCGCTCCCAGCAGTTGCACATATTTACCACTGATAAGTGAGGCGATGTAGCATAACCAAAACCAACACCCACCTCAATAACCCTAGCGACTTAATTAGCACCAAAAAACCGCAAACTGACAACAAGGGAGCACCAAAATGTGGCATAAACACCACAGCTCCCCCCATTTCTGCCTATAAGGCCGCCCTAAGCTGCCATTGAGTATGGTGGCGAACGTTCAACTGCCAACGCTTTCTCTTGCCCTGTTTGATCTTTTTCGCCATAACTGCGCCCCAGGTAGACCGATCAATTAACCAGCCCTGTAGCTCTATCTTTGGCAAATTATGCAACGTACCTGCACCATGAGATCGAAGAATGGACTCTAAAACAGCCCCCTTGTGAAATGCACTATCACGTCGATCCAACTTCAACACGACGCCTCCTTTTAAAGCAACCCAAATAACCTTCTTGGAGATAAATAGCTTTTCTATTGTGCCTACAATTCTCTTATAACCACCTGATAATATTGACTCTTCGCTGCTTTTCAATCGATAGTAGCTATCACCCCAAACACCCACACCCTGAGCCTTCGCTATTTTCTCAGCATAGCTATAACAGTCCGCCCCCCAAACATTAGGCGGTATTGCAACATGGAACCCCCACCCCTCTGCCAAAAGACGGGTAGTCACATTCTCCCCTTTAGATGTAAAAATATGACCTAAGGTTCGACCGTAATGATCCTTGCCATCCTGCCCCACCTTCAATATTGCAGCAAAAGGCAAGGCTCTAGGTGCCTTCCCAGCCCCAGACAAAAGGGCCAACATTCGCTGGTGCGCTTGAGTCGCTAACGGCTGTAAACGCTGCTCGTGGTGAGCCAATTCCGGCGTATTAATGCCAATCACCCTTATTCTACGGCCGCCCTTTAGCAGTAAAGTGTCGCCATCAATCACTGCCTGCACTACCACGCGTTCAATTTCTCCCGAACCATGAGCGCTAGAAGCTAGTACAGACGGACTTAGATCACACTGTTTTTGTGTATCCACTCCCGCGAAAACAGCTGCATTAGCAAACAATAAAAACAAAAAAAGGCTCCCAAGGGAGCCTTTTTTTGCAAACATTTGATGCATGACGAACTTACTTGGAACGACCAACAGCACCAAAACGTTGCTTAAACTTATCAATGCGACCACCAGTATCTACAACTTTCTGAGTACCAGTGTAAAATGGGTGACAAGCTGAACATATGTCAAGATGGATATCTTTACATAGAGTAGACTGAGTCTTAACTTGATTACCACAGCTACAGGTTGCTGTCATTTCGCTATAATTTGGGTGTATATCTTGCTTCATGGGATTACCTTTTTTCGTCTGCACCGCCACCCGATCTATTGCCTGGCACCGTACAGATACTATCACTGATGAATTCGTGTCTTGGACCTGCTACAAAAATGTTCAATAGCAGGGCGCAAGATGATACCAGAGCACACCATAATCTCAAGCTTATTTATCAAGAAAGACTTTTGATGCACACCCAACACAACCTTATGTATACTCGTTCAGTTTGAAAGCAAGACAAATGACAGCGACCCCTATCCAGTGACTGATTCACATAATATTCTCAGAGTTGCCATTCCAGGCCCGCTCAGAAAGTACTTCGATTACCTTCCTGCGAGTCACCCTGCCCCTGAACAGCAGCTCCCTGGTATGCGAGTCCTCGTGCCCTTTGGGAGACGCCAAGTCGTTGGTGTCATCACCCATATCGTGCAACATTCAGATGTACTGACAACCAAATTGAAGCGCGTTCATCGATTATTAGATAATGAGCCATCGCTATCCCCAAGCATCTTAGCCTTATGCAAATGGGCTATTAAATATTACCACCATAGCCCAGGAGAAGTGCTACAAAACGCACTCCCACTTGCCCTTAGAAGCGAAAAAGGTAGCCAAGATACCACCGAGACCATCTGGAAGCAGACAACCAAGGGAAGATTGATCCCTCTTTCTCAACTTTCTCGATCGCCCAAGCAAAGTGAAGCCCTAACACTATTAAGAGAGCACCCAACTGGACTCAGCCAAGCTTTCTTAACTGGGCTGGATATTAAGACACCCATCCTCAATGCTTTGAAAACCAAGGGGCTATGTGAATCACAGCAGCAGTCACAAACCCAAGACTCCCTATTATGGAACACTGACAGCATAAGAAAAGAGGCCCAACTACCGCTAAACAAAGAACAAACGGTAGCCGTTGAGCAGGTCCTCTCCCCAACGAATGACGCGTTTTCGGCCTACCTATTGGATGGAGTGACCGGTAGCGGCAAGACTGAAGTCTACTTACACATCCTTGACCATGTCTTGCACGCGGGTAAGCAAGCCATAGTCCTAGTGCCAGAAATAGGCCTCACCCCCCAAACCATTAAACGTTTCGAGCAACGGTTTATGGTGCCTATCTTTTCAATTCACTCCAATTTAACCGCCAACCAACGCCTTGCAGTTTGGCGCAAAGCGAAGAATGGCACAGCGGCAATTATTATTGGGACCCGCTCGGCACTGTTCACGCCATTACTAAACCCCGGCATCATCATTGTCGACGAGGAGCATGACCCATCCTACAAGCAGCAGGATGGCTTTAGATACTCCGCTCGAGATATGGCGGTCGTCCGAGCCAAGCTTGAAAAAATCCCCGCTCTCCTTGGCAGTGCAACCCCCAGCTTTGAAAGCCTCCATAATGTCAAAGAAGGACGCTACTCTCTCCTTAGGCTCACAGAACGCGCAGGCAATGCAACACTCCCGCAATTCAAAGTTTCCGACATGCGCCAAGCAGAACTCAAACACGGGCTCTGTAAAAGCCTAATTGGCAACATTAGAACCGAGCTAGATAAAGGCAATCAAGTTCTTTATTTCCTCAACCGACGCGGCTACTCACCTTTGCTTATGTGTCACGACTGCGGCTGGAACTCATCCTGCATTAAATGCGATGCTCGCATGACTTTTCATCAACACCCTAAACATCTGCATTGCCATCACTGCAACTACCAAACCCGAATACCGGTACATTGTCCAGACTGCCACAGCGCAGATTTACGCCCCATAGGACAAGGCACAGAAAGGATCGATGAAAACTTATCAGCGCTTTTCCCCGACGCACGAATTATCCGAATAGACCGCGACACCACCCGTAAGAAGCAATCTCTCGAAGCACACCTCAAGCAAATCAATTCCGGTGAGCCTTGCATTCTAATCGGCACACAAATGCTGGCCAAAGGGCATCATTTCCCTCACGTAACCCTAGTAGCCATAGCCGATATAGATAGTGGCTTATTTGCCGCTGATTTCAGAGCAACTGAGCATACCGCTCAACTTATATTGCAAGTAGCAGGAAGAGCCGGCAGAGCAGAAAAAAAAGGCCGAGTGGTTCTCCAAAGCCACAACCCTGAGCACCATGTCTTACTTTCTCTTACGCAACAAAATTATGGAAGCTTTGCTAAACACGCCCTGACCGAGCGCAAACTAACTGGCCTCCCCCCCTATGGTCATATTGCCATGTTCAGAGCAGAGGCCAATAATGAGAGTATCGTTATTCAATTTTTGCAGGATATACTTGAAACATTTCAACAACGCCCTACACCAAAAGTCGATGCTTGGGGGCCAGTTCCTGCAATAATGACGAGGCGAGCAGGTTATTATCGCTACCAATTAATGGTACGTAGCGATGAGCGGGGGCCTCTGCACCAAGCACTGACTGGTATATTATCCTCTATCGATAACAACCCACATATCCGTAAAGTCAGGTGGCACCTGGACATTGACCCATCGCAGACCGACTAAGCTTAGCCGCGATCCCAGTCTTTATCGGTATCAGAAATATTCTCATTCCCATCTTCATCCCAAGAGCGCTGGTTAGCATAATTTAACTCGATGCTTCCGTCCCCTTCTTGACTAGTCCCATCTATGGGTTTTGCGCGCAATATATATTCCGTCGCTGCTGTAAGGTCCTCAGTGACCACTGCCAAATCATAATACTTCGTACCACTATCAATAGGCGTCTGCATCGGATAAATATCAACTGCATTGGCATAGGTACCGTTTTCGGTGTGGTAACGTGCTAACGCCAACGCTAAACCCTCCAATCCACTCATCGCATCAAGTCTACGAGAGTGCTTCACCGAATCCGCATAGCTTGGATATGCAATCGCCCCAATTACTGCCACAATAGCGACAACAACCAATAACTCAATTAATGTAAAACCCCTACGAGTAGAAATACGATACATACGACGCCCTTATTGCTCTTGCCAAAATGTTTTTGTGTACTTTTTCGCGAATACTGCTGGCTCTGAAATAATCTCTGGCCCTGCCAAGATCAGCTCCTTACCATCAACAACTATACGTATTGGCGTAGGTGCGATAAACCCTGTGTCCAGCACCGTCTCTCTATCGATGGCCGTCAATTCATCCATGGATTCCCCCACAGGCGAGGCATCTACCACGCTCACTTGATACACTCGCGCAACGCCTGGCACAGGCTCACAAGGCTCCACCGATAAACTTGGTTCAAAGGTTGTAAAATACACCTCATTATTAACTGTTAACGAAGACGCTAGCACCTTCTCACCATCCCTATTTAAGGTGATATACCAACCTTTTTGGCCATCAAGCTTCAATTGCTCATTGGTGGCATCTCCCTCAACAATTAGATTGTCGGTAGCATCATATAAATTCGATTCCACCAAATTGACATATGAAACAGGCACATTTCGTACATTCGTATCCTTAATCATATAAAAACGGTCAGTCGAGGTCTGAGGAGATCCTTCTGTACCATTCTTGAGCAGCGGGTGCGCTTGAAAACCAGATCCAATTTTAATGGCTAAGATTTGCTCTCGATTTTTACGGTACAAAGAAAGATCCGGTTCATGATAAAAACGCCTGTTTTCAGCAGCATTACCATCAACAGACGCAGTAAAAACCACGCCACCGTCAACTAAACCTGCACCACTCTTACCATTAGCAATATCAAAACGCCACAACTGCCCCCCCATATCACCCACATACATTTTCTCTGTATAACCATCAGCATTCAGGTCCAATGCAACAACACGAGACGGTATGCTGTATTTCATGTCACCAAAGCTATCATCCATGCCTAAACCCGTTCCTCCCGACCAGAGCTTTGCTCCGGTTAGCGCGTCTACCATAAAAATTCCACGCCCCTCTGTATCTGCCGTCCGCACTAGCGCATCATCTTGGTCTTCATCATAACCCGCCGCAAAGATCAGGACATCCTTCACTTCTGAACCAATAATCACACGAGCCTTTGTTGGCTGAGACCACGACTGACCCAGCTCAGAGAAATCACTACCGCTTTTACCACCTTCAATCACCCACTGCAGCTTTGGATTATCTGCATCCGTCACATCTAAAGCATAGTAATTTTTGCCTCCTCGGCGCATGCCGATATAGAGGTAAGCAGATTCGCCAGCAGACACCAAACCATCACCATCAAGATCATTAATCCACGTAGTCACTCCACCGTCTAGACCGTAAAGGTGCTCTTCGCCTGGCACCCCATTCTTTAGAATGGTTTGATTAGCCAGCAGCTCCTGAGGCATAAATGCAAACACCTCCTCGCCGCTTTCACTATCCACTGCATGCAGGAAACCCTGGTTATCACCAAAATAAACTATCGACTCATCGGTGTAAGAAACGATATGCGGCGATGAATGCAAAGGATCGGCCACACGAGTTTTATCAACAATCCACTGGATCAACTCGCCTCTTGCCTTATCACCTTTATCACCCTCATCAAGGACATTCAATACTTCTTTAGTCAGCCCAGAATTATCTTCTACTTTATCGCTATCCTCTATCTCGATGAACGATTGAGCAAAACCATTCTTTGCGTAACTCCCTAGATAGGTAAGTACCTTTCTGCTAGAAGCCTCCTTCAAAGACTCTAACACTCCGCCGACACCTACTTTCGAGCCATCATAGCCATCACTACTTCTACTCAAAGTTGACCAATAGTCTTGCGAGCTGTCAGTAAAGTAACCATCACTACCCACTGCTGAAACGGTATCACCTTCTTTGCTGATCACCTTCCCATCGCTCAGCTTATATTTCTTTAGATTCCCACCCCAGAGCGGTGTATTTTCCGGTTTAAATAAAGAAAAATATAAATCATCAGCATGATTCAGTCGATTATAGCTACTTACGGCAACACCCGGCGTTGCAAATGTAGACTCAGTTTCATCTACGTTATCAAGTACCTTCTCAAACACAGCCAGCAGATCAGCAGCTGAGTTTGCCTCTTCAGCCGCCCCCGAACCACCTTTGCTCGCCATCTTATTTAAGAAAACCTGCCCATCACCATCAAGATTAAAACCAATGGTACGAACAGTAATTGTTTGATCATCCGGCAAATCACTTTGATCCTCATGGGATAAGAACTCCGCCAAATTTAACCCACACTTCTCACCGCTAGTTCTGCTGTTACATTCGCTTTCGGATATATCTAAAAGGTCAATTACATAAGGAGAAGAATCATTTACTGTTGCCTCTCCATCCGACAACAATACGATATGATTAGCTTGGCACTCATCTGTCATCGGCGATATATAAACAGGACCACTGACACCATCCGTAGGATCATCATCAATAATTTTTTCACTAATACACGACAGCGCATTCAGATCCCCATCGTTACACGCCCCTGTTCTCACTACAGTGCCATGGGTATAAGATTTTGGATGAGACAAGCGGTTAAACTGCCTTTTTTGAGCAGTTTTATAACCCGAGGACGGACCCCCATCATAACCACGATTTTTGCCATAACGCACAGGGCCTCCACGAAAATACTGACCCGCCTCATACAACACATCAACAATTGGAGTACTACCCCAACTTTGACCACCTGCTGCTTCCATATCCTCTGCGACAATATCAAGCAACACATCCCGCACAAAGACTGAACTACCTTCTTCAACCACACCATCAATATCAGAAACGGGGTATAAGACTGGGCCACCAGGAGCATTAAATCGCATCAATCCAATATTTACGCCCCTTGCATTACGGAGGATTTCATCAAGGGCAGTCTTCATTCTCTCAATTCGAGTACCGTTTTGACCTGAGTCGGTATTCGTCATGGAGCTTGAGGTATCCAAGATCAACATAACATTCGCTTTCGAATGATTGATGGTGCCAGAACGCGCACTGAAAAAGACTTCAGTATCGTCCGCATGGGCCGTTTGAAGAGCAGAGAAAAAAACAAGCAAACTTATTACGGTGGTTTGAACTATACGAATCACTCGCCCCCCCCCAGAAGTTTCCATCACATCAGTCATTACAGTACATCCTTTTGTTATTGTTCTCGTGGCGAATATCATTCTTCTGTCAGCCCTTGAAATAATATCCCTTGGGATATATCTGCTCCAGTATGAAGAGCATCCATAGAGGCGCTCCCTATAATCTCAAAACGCGCCCTCGACGGCCCCGCTCGGCCTCCAAGTGTCATTCCCTCGTCATTTTGGACCAGCCCCTTATAAACCAATTGAACGTTGGCATTCATTTCTACATCACCGACATCTAATTCTGAGTAGACAGTGCTTGTTGAGGTACCGGTCATTGCCGTCTTAATATTAGTAAAATTGTTATCGTTAATTCCCCTCAGTTCACCCACAATGGCGCTTTCCCCACCCTGGAATACACGATTAATATTCTGTGCATTTGCCGCCATACGTTCTTGTGTTGTTGCATTCTGCAATCCGGACATTGATATCAACGTCACAACAAATAAGAGAACTAGCACAATTAGCAACACAACCCCTCGCTGCCGCCTAACATTCACCACTTTCATCACTTTCATCACTTAAGAATCCTTACTGATAGGCCGATTGCGCAAATTGATCGTGCCCCGAAAAACTTGACGCACTCTGCGGTCTTTACTGTGCGTCAATCCTGTAGATGCGTCATCGGATACAACAACACTCTCGTTTAGCAACGAGTAAGTAAGCTCATCTTCCGCTTGAAGTACGTTGTCAGTACTAGAGACCAGCACAGCAATTCTAATACTCTCAACATTAAGCATATCCAAACCGTCAGTACTAGCTGGCACAAAGCGTATATTGCCATCCCCCACGCGTTCACCATACTCTATTTGAAGACTCTCAACCCCCTCCACAATTTCTTCAACTTCAAATCCAGCAGCACCACTTGTCGATGTATCGTACTGGCGATACAACGCAAATATATCGGCACCATCAGCTCCATTTCGCCCTGTATCTGCAACAAAATATGCGCTAGATACAAATCCCATCACTGACGCATCTGTACCATACCAGGCTGAAAATACAGATTGAGTATTTCCACTCTCATCATGCCTTAGAATCAAATCCTCTGAGACATCATTAGTCACTCTAAAGACATGCCCTCCATTGCAATTGGCCACCAATACAAGGCTATCTTTTTGTACACCGAGAGCTTTCGACTCTAAGGTAATCGTGGTTGCCGTTATGTCTTCTGACGCCACGCTCACGCCACTAGAGCGCATACGCTGAATCGCCACTACATCACTTCCTATAATCGCGTCTGCGGCAATATCAGTATTATCAAACTGAGTACCAACCGCCCACCCCGATGCAACATCAAATCCCTGTAGGCTTGAATCCAAAATATCGTTTGCCGTAATAGGTGAATTCAGAGCAACAACATTGATACTTTGTGATGTTATAGTTCGTGGGTCAATACACCCATAATACCCAACCATGCGTAGATCTCGAGATAACATATCAAGTACAACTCTGCCAGTTTCCTGCACCCGACCTACGGCTTGCCCGACTTTATCTGTTACACGAGCATTAGAGTATATTTGAAAGATACCCAAAATAAGAAAAGAACTAATCGCCAACGCGACCATCAATTCAACAAGAGTTAACCCCTTACTTACACTACCAGCCTTTCTTTTTCGTTCCATCACTTAACTACTCTGCTCAATGGTAAACTGTAAATCAAAGGACTTCCTCGCAATAGCCTTATTCCCTGTACTCTCATCCCAATCATTCTCGACCCAATTAACGGAAACAGTGAACACGTTACTACCCGCTTTACGCGTCACACTGCCTTCTGCTCCCGGCAGAAGAAAAGCACCGGCTTTAGAACTTGATCCTGCCAAGCTTTGAGACCACTCTAATTTATCGACATCACTTAAGTCCGCCCCACCACAACCCACTGATTGACTAATGCACCCAGGTACAGCACCAACACTGCCGCCAGTATAAGAAAAGTTATCAAAGTCTGAACTAGCGACCACTCTATCAGCATTACCACGCAACCTATCGGCCATATCATAAGCAAGAATACTGGCCTGCGATCGAAAATATGCGCTTTGGCTACTCCCCAAGCTCGTCACCTGCAGGGTCGCCGCCCCCATCAAACCGATAGCAATAATGATCATCGTTACAAGCACTTCAATCAGCGTGACCCCTTTTTCATGAGCCCTATTAATTAACTTGTGGGGCATACAACTTCATCTCCATTATGGTCAAGAACAACACCATCAACCGAATCACTTATAGCATGACGACTTAGACCCGCAACACTCACGATAATGGCTTTAGCTTCGACCGCACCCTTTCCATTGCACAGCGTAATCGTTCCTGCACTTCCAGGAGACCCAGTACTATCAAAGGTAATTAGATTGTTATTTTGAAACCCAGATGCTGCCAACGTGAAGTTGGATGACGAAGACTTACCCACTTTCAATAAAGGGTCCTTAGCATCAAGGCCATCCCCTCCCAAATCACTGAACACTGCCCAGCCACCATTTAAGGCCGTTGAATTCGTGCTGCACTCAACGGAATCCGCAGTGATATCCGTCGCAACACAAAATGTCACCGTACCTATTTGATTCTTTGAAGCTTCACTTCTCATATACGCAATAAGACTGCTAATTTCGTTAACGTCGGCGATCCCCCGGTTCCTTTCTAAGGTTTCTCGAAAGGTTGGGTAAGCCATCGCCACAAGTATGCCGCCAATGGCAAGAACGGTAAGCAATTCTATTAGCGTAAAACCCGCACACTGCTTAGTATTGAGTTGTTTCTGTTCCATCACGCCCGTCCGTTTTGGTTCGGTTATAGTTCTATAGTTCCGTTACTTATTCCTTGATGTAATAGTAGCCTGTTCGTTTATAGCAACAACAATGGAAAGACATGCGGCGGCTTTTAGAAGACAAACGGCTAGTCGTCAAGCAGAAACGAGACTTAATACACAAAACCTGGCGCCCCGCCTTCTTGCAGGCAAAGTCGTATCACGACGTTATTAACCGGCCCTATCCAGCCCCGGCTCATGAATTCGCCTGCATTCACTAATGTTTGGTATATATCCCACTTCAAAGCATGTAACCTACTCCCACTATTGGAAGAATTAGAGAATAAGAGCAGTGAGCGAATCATCCCCCCATTCTGTACCTAGCTGGATTTGGTTGTTTACCGGCGTTGCTACGGGGCTATTCCTTGCTTTTCTCTATTACCTAGCAGGGATTCAAACCCCAACACAGCAACAAGATAAGCAACCCCAAGCGGTAACAGCCCCCAGCCAACCTTCAGAGCGACAGCAAGCCCCCGCTTATGATTTTTACAATTTATTACCTGAAGTTAAGGTCACCCCTCCATCTCGGAAACAAAAAGAAGTGGTCGCCAAAACGGCTGTAAGCCAAGCCAAACCAAGCATTCTTCTACAAACCGGTGCTTTTACCCTACCCACCGATGCTGATCGGCGCAGAGCCGAGCTCTTGTTATTGGGGTTGAATGTTAATGTGGCACCGGTACACGTCAAAGGCAAAACCTACCACCGAGTCCAAGTCGGACCGTTCAGTACTAAGCAGTCTCTCGATGATGCAAAAAACCTTCTGAGTCAGAACGGTATTGAGCATCTTGAGCGGAAGCTACCGCTTAAGAATTAATATCTTTCCATTGAATTAACCAAAAATCTCCCCATATAACTTCGATCAGCGCGAATTATCTTTTATCGCGCACGTCATTATCAGGAAAGCACTAGAGGTTAATTGTGGAACAATACCGAGGCACGACCATACTTTCAGCACGCAGAAATGGCAAAGTTGTTATTGGGGGTGATGGACAAGTCAGCCTGGGTAACACCATCATGAAAGGCAACGCCAGAAAAGTACGACGTATCTACGATGGAAAAGTGATCGCAGGCTTTGCCGGCGGTACTGCTGACGCCTTTACACTCTTCGAGCGCTTTGAAGCTAAATTAGAAAAACACCAGGGCAACTTGACCCGAGCAGCCGTTGAACTCGCCAAAGATTGGCGTAGTGATCGTGCATTACGTAAATTAGAAGCGCTACTTGCCGTTGCCGACGAAACGGCATCCCTTATTATTACCGGTAATGGTGATGTCATCCAACCTGAGGACGATCTTATCGCTATAGGTTCTGGCGGTCCCTTCGCACAATCAGCCGCTCGCGCATTACTAGACAACACTGATCTTAGTGCGCGAGAAATTGTCGAAAAGGGACTGACTATTGCGGGTGACATTTGTATTTACACCAATCATAACCACGTAATTGAAGAATTAGACGGATAACAAACTTTCTTTGCTATCTAGCGCCGCAGCCAATACACCGTTGCAGCGAAACAATATTCCGCGAAAGCGAAACCAGAACAGAGTATCTATTATGTCAGATATGACCCCTCGGGAAATCGTCCATGAACTTGACCGTCACATTATTGGTCAAACGGGTGCCAAACGCGCTGTTGCATTAGCCCTAAGAAGCCGCTGGCGCCGTATGCAATTAGACGAGCAGTTGCGTAATGAAATATCGCCAAAGAATATTCTAATGATTGGCCCCACAGGCGTCGGTAAAACAGAAATTGCACGCCGCCTCGCAAAGCTCGCCAAGGCGCCTTTCATTAAAATTGAAGCGACCAAGTTTACCGAAGTAGGCTATGTTGGTCGGGATGTTGAGAGCATCATTCGCGACCTCGCCGATATGGCAGTAAAACTACTAAGAGAACAGGAAATCGAACGAGTACAACACAAAGCGGAAGACGCCGCCGAAGACCGTATTCTCGATGCCCTCCTCGCGCCAGTTCGTAACGACTGGTCCTCGGAAGAAGAGCAGCAACCCACCGAAGACTCCGCCGCTCGACAGCTTTTCCGTAAGCGCCTTAGAGAAGGCGAACTTGACGACAAAGAAATCGAAATTGACCTCGCTGCCCCTTCTGTCGGCGTCGAAATCATGGCCCCTCCTGGCATGGAAGAAATGACCAACCAATTGCAAAGCATGTTTTCCAACATGAGCAATGGCAAGAAGAAATCTCGTAAACTCAAGATCAAAGACGCTTACAAGCAAATCAAAGAAGAAGAAGCGGGTAAGCTAGTCAATGAAGACGATCTAAAAGCAAAGGCCATAGAAGCGGTAGAGCAAAATGGCATTGTATTTCTTGATGAAATAGACAAAGTCGCTAAGCGCTCCGAAGGCGGTGGTACGGATGTTTCTCGAGAAGGCGTACAACGAGACCTACTCCCCCTTATCGAAGGCTGCACCGTTAGCACAAAGTACGGCATGGTTAAGACCGATCATATTTTATTTATCGCATCAGGTGCATTTCACCTCGCTAAACCATCAGACTTGGTTCCCGAACTACAGGGCCGTTTACCCATTCGAGTGGAACTTGACGCCCTATCCGCTGACGACTTTGAACGTATTTTGACCGAACCAAAGGCGTCACTATCAGAGCAATACAAAGCACTGATCAACACTGAAGGCCTCGATATCGACTTCACCGCTGAAGCTATTCGTCGCGTTGCCGAAGTCGCCTGGCATGTGAATGAAACCACCGAAAATATTGGGGCTCGACGCCTCCATACGGTAATGGAAAAACTCACTGATGAGCTTTCTTTCGACGCAGCAGATCTCGCGACCAAGCAATCAGGGGATACTTTCGAGATCACGGCAGAGTATGTAGACGAACGGCTCGGTAAACTGTCTCAAGATGAAGACCTTAGCCGCTACATATTGTAGGTTTACCATGCAAGCTCCCTCGCATATTAAGCTTCACAAAAAGTCTCAAACCCTAGAGCTGATCTTTGACGATCAGCTCTATACACTTTCCAGTGAGTTCTTGCGCGTCTGGTCCCCATCAGCCGAAGTACGTGGTCACGGCAAAGGGCAAGAGGTACTACAAACTGGCAAGAAACTGGTGGAAATAAGAGGGATCGAAGCGGTAGGTAATTACGCGATCAAATTACTTTTTAATGACGGTCATGATACGGGGATTTATAGCTGGGATTACCTCCTAGAACTGGGACAAAACCACGATCAGTTATGGCATCAATACCTCGACCGACTTCAGCAGGCAGGAGCCTCTCGACAGCCCGCTGAAATTGGCCGCTGGACCAACTGATAAAACGTCACCACCATTGACTCAAAACCACCAATCCGCCAAGATACGGGCCCAACCATCCGGGGCCTTGTTCTACGATGAGCAATCAAAACATCCAGCGTAAGAATCATAGAAGGCAAATTAGCACCTCTTTTAGCAAGGTCGCTGATCGCTACGATTTGCTCAATGATGTGATGTCCATCGGCATCCACCGCCTATGGAAACGCTACGCCATTGAGTTGAGTGCTCCCAGGCCAGGCCAGGTCATTCTTGATATTGCGGGAGGAACGGGCGACCTCGCAGCCAAGCTTTCACGTGCAGTGGGCAATGAAGGTCAAGTTTTTCTTGCCGACATCAGCAGTCCCATGCTGCAAATCGGTCGCAAGCGTTTCTCGAACAATAAACATGCAAGCAATATTAGATATCTACAGACCGATGTCGAAAATCTACCTTTTGAAGACAACACATTTGACTGTATTACAATCGCCATGGGCCTGCGCAACACACCCGATAAACAACAAGCGCTGACGTCAATGACCAGAGTCCTCAAACCGGGGGGACGTCTGTTAGTCCTTGAATACTCCACCCCCACCCATCCTCTCGTAAAAAAATTAATCGATCGCTATACACAAACAGTGGTGCCGTTCGTCAGCAAGTTACTCCTTAACGATTCTCAGCCTCTCCAGTCATTAACAGAATCAATACTCACCCATCCCGACCAAAAAGCCTTAAAACATATGATGAGAAAAGCCGGCTTAGAACAAGTTGAATATCATAACCTGACACAAGGCATTGTCGCTCTCCACCGAGGTTTCAAGTATTAATCATGGTAACGGATTCACAGCAGCGCTCGTTAGCCCCAAGCTTCTTCGCCCAACAACTAGAAAAAGCCATCAATAAAGCCCTTGCCTTTGCCCCCGGCACGCGCAAAGCCTTGTCCATACACGATGGCAAAACGATCAACCTATGCGCAAATCGCCCTAACGTATCCCTCACACTTGAAATCGGCGCGGGTGAAGTTCACGTATATCACTATTGGGAAGGTACCCCGACAGTGAAAGTGAGTGGACCCTTGATTTCGATCCTTTTTCAACTGGGTTTAGATAAAAGCCCAGGAGAATTGATTGCAAGTGGCGTTAGAGTTGAAGGCGACCAAGCATTTGCTCAAGAGTTATCCAGCATATTTCGCGATAATGATATAGACCTAGAAGAGCCACTCTCTCAATGGGTCGGTGATGTTACTGCCCATCAAATTGGACAAACAGCACGCTCAGCATTCGGCTGGCTGAAGAAAACAGCCACCTCATTACTCGATGATGGCAGCCATTATCTACGCGAAGAGAGTCAACAAGTTGTCGAGAAAAAAGACCTCGATGTTTTTTGCCAACAAGTAGACCAGACTCGAAACGATTTTGACCGCCTAGAGGTCCGCGTTAAACTGCTTCAAGCAGGGCAACACCGCGAACCTTCAGCCCAACCCAACAATTCCGACAACCCTTTTGACCCACAACCCTAATTCAAATCACCAACCCAAGAGAGCAACACCTTGAAGCAACTAGGCCGCCTATTCGCCATCCTACACATTTTTGCTAAGTACCGGCTTGATGAATTACTGCCAGCTCACGCTGCCGCTTTACCCGTTCGGATATTGCTTCGCTTAATACCGAGTTCATGGTTTGCGTCAACCAAAGAAGACCCTTGGGTACGGCTACGCTTAGCACTCGAAGAGTTGGGGCCAGTGTATATCAAGTTCGGCCAATTGCTATCCACGCGTAAAGACCTACTCGATGAAAAGGCAATAGAAGAGCTCTCCAAGCTGCAGGACAACGTCCCCCCTTTCGATGAGCAGGCCTCGCTCTCAATCATCGAAAAGGAGCTAAAAGCATCGGTCACCACTCTTTTTGCTGAATTCAACATCACACCTATGGCCTCGGCCTCAATTGCCCAAGTTCACGCGGCAAAACTTCATTCTGGACAAGAAGTTGTTGTTAAAGTAGTCAGACCCAATATCGAGCGCACTGTCAAACTGGACGTGTCTTTGATGCAGGCTGGCGCCGCAAGAATTGAACGAGCAATGCCCGATCTTCAACGCTTTCACCTCCTACAGATTGTAAAAGATTACGAGCATATTATTCTCGGCGAACTCGACATGATGCGCGAAGCTGCCAATACAAACCAATTTCGGCGCAACTTTGCTGACTCTCCATTACTCTATGTTCCAGAAGTCCACTGGGACTATTGCAGTAGCAATGTCATGGTTATGGAGCGCGTATACGGAGTACCAATTTCCGATGTTGAGGCTATTAAGGCCGCCGGTATCAACCTTGAAACAATGGCAGAGATTGGCGTAGAGATCTTCTTCACACAAGTATTTAGGGATAACTTTTTCCACGCTGATATGCACCCTGGCAACGTCATGGTCTCGCTAAAGAACCCTGAACAACCCCAATATATCTCCATTGACAACGCTATTGTGGGCTCACTCAACAGAGACGAGCGCTACCTGCTTGCACGTCAATTGATGGCCCTGCTTGACAAAGATTACGAACAAATTGCGCTATTGCTGGTTGACGCTGGCTGGGTACCCAAAACAATTCGCGTAAAGGAGCTTGAAAACGCGCTGCGCGGAATACTAGAACCAATATTGGAAAGACCTCTCTCTGACATCGAGTTTGGCCCTATTCTGATTAGCTTATTTCAAACCGCGCGGCGCTTTGAAATGCAGGCATTACCGCAGTTCTTATTGCTGGAAAAAACACTGATCCACGTCGAGGGTCTTGGTCAACAACTTTACCCAGAACTAGATATTTGGACCGTCGGTCGGCCACTGCTTGAAAATTGGATCCGAGACCAAATGGGCCCCGACGCTATCCTCACAGCGATAAAACGCAATACCCCAGCATTATTAGAGCAACTTCCCCAGCTCCCAAAAATGGCCTGGGAAGCCCTGGATGAAATACGCCAACTCGGCGACAATCAGGAGCGCTTCCTTGCCCAATTGGAAACGCGTCATTTGCAACAAATGAAAAAAGATAGGATTATTATACTCGCAGGAAGCGGCGCATTACTATTGGGCGTCGTGTGGTCTATCAGGCCGGATTTGGTCCCAGACCTATCGGCAATTCCTTGGCCAGCCTGGACTTTTGGCCTAGGTGGGGCGTTTATTTTATGGGCCAAAGGACTCAGGGCTCGCAAATAGTGAAATGAGAATACCTATATTTGCCTAAAGAAAGCTAAAATAAGGTAAGATCAAAGAGTTACTGGAATACTGAGCAAATAATGAGCGATACGTTAACAGCATTAGACAAAGTCTTAGAGGAACGAAAAGGGGCTGCACCCGATTCGTCCTATGTATCCAGCCTATATAACAAGGGCTTAAATAAGATTTTAGAAAAAATTGGTGAAGAAGCAACAGAAACCATTATTGCCGCCAAAGACGCAGAACAGAGCCTCGATAATAGGGACCTGATCTACGAAACGGCAGACCTCTGGTTTCATACACTCGTCATGCTTCATCAACGCGGGGAAGATTCACAAGCGATTCTGACTGAATTAGCACGAAGATTCGACTTATCAGGGTTGGTAGAAAAAGCCAACCGCAACAAATAGGCGGAGAACATCATGGGTATTGGCGGCATTAGCATTTGGCAACTTCTCATAATTCTGGCAATTGTATTGTTACTTTTCGGTACGAAGCGACTCAAAAACCTTGGTGGAGACCTTGGTGGCGCTATCAAAGGCTTCAAGAAAGCCGTTAGTGACGAAGACGCCAAAGCATTAGATCAACAATCGGCTGAAAATACCGCAGCGGAAGAAGAATCTAAACCATCAAAAGAAGAAGTGAAGTAATCACTTTTATCGTATCAGCAAGACCGCTAGCAGGATCCCTGCTAGCATTTCTGTTGCAGGTTCAGCATGTTTGACATTGGTTTTTTTGAACTCATTTTAATTGCCATTATCGGCTTGGTTGTGCTCGGGCCCGAGCGCCTTCCACACGCGATCAGAATGACCAGTGCCTGGGTCGGAAAGATACGCCGCGCCAGCGTCGCAGTTAAGGATGAGCTAGAGCGAGAAATTAACGCTCATGAGATGCAACAACGCATCCAGCAACAGATTGAAAAAGCAGGCTTAGAAGACGCCAAGAAATCCGTCGAATCTGCAGCGAACACAGCACTTAAGGAAACAGTAACAGAACCAACTAAACCAGCAACACCATCCAAACCACCTGCGTCAGCCCCATAAAAAGCCCCCAGCAGAACAAACCAGCGTCGGATTCAATATTAGTTATGACCAAACCAAACCAGGAAGGCAACCTACCGCTCATAGGCCACCTAATAGAATTACGCGACCGGCTTCTAAAAGGCATCGCATCGATCCTTGTTATATTTTGTGGCCTCTTCTATTTCGCCAACGACATCTACGAAATCGTTTCTAAGCCCATTCGAGACCAGCTACCTGAAGGTAGCAGTATGATTGCGACAGATATCACCGCAACATTCTTTGCTCCTTTTAAGCTCACGCTGATGGTATCCCTTTTTCTGGCCATGCCAGTCATTTTGCACCAAGTATGGCGCTTTATTTCCCCAGGGTTGTATGCCCATGAAAAACGTCTCGCCATCCCTATGCTAATGAGCAGTATACTGCTTTTTTATGGCGGTATCGCTTTTGCACACTTCGTGATATTCCCCTTAATAATGGAGTTCTTTACCCACATTGGCCCACAAACTGTCGAAATAACCCCCGACATATCACAATATTTAGCCATTGCCCTTAAGCTCTTTTTTGCATTTGGCCTCGCATTTGAAATACCTATAGCGGTCATGCTGGTGGTATGGTCCGGTGCTGCAACCGTAAAGTCTTTAAGCGAAAAACGCGCCTATATTGTCGTCGGTTGCTTCATATTTGGCATGCTACTAACACCACCAGACCCGTTTTCACAATCAATGCTTGCGATTCCAATGTGGATGCTATTTGAAGTTGGCCTTTTGTTTGGCCGCCTAGTAGACAAGAGCAAAAAGGAAAAGTCCGAAAGAGATGAAGAGGACCAGACTTCAACATAGCAAAGCTCGCTATACTTCCAACATAAACGTCACAGGACCATCATTTAACAACTGGACCTTCATGTCGGCAGCAAAAACCCCAGCCCCGACCAATGGCAAGCATTCTCTCGCTTGCCCCAACATGTAATCATACAACCCTTCTGCTTGTTGAGGCTCAGCTGCACTCGAAAAGCTAGGTCTGAGACCTTTATTTGTGTCTGCAGCCAATGTGAACTGGGAGACTAACAAGAGCCCCCCGCCAGTATTCACAAGAGAGTTATTCATTTTTCCCTCCTCATCGCTAAATACTCGATAATTTATTATTTTTTTCAATAACTTATCTGCAATAGCCTCGTCATCCTTGTGCTCCACACCCAACAATACGAGCAATCCTTGCCCAATCTGCCCCACAATTTTTTGATCAACAACAACCGACGCTTCGGCCACGCGTTGAATTAATGCCTTCATGTGTACACCTGCATAATAAACTTACCCTTGAAAGGCAGAAATCATAACAGAGGGATCGCTAAACCGCTGACAATAAGCTAAATTTAAAGCTGCCTTACATGTTTTTTAATCTGCCAGGTTGTATATTGCAATGATGATTCTATATCCCGACATAAAGCCTTATCGTGAACAGCGTTTTGAGACTGGAACCCATCATGTATTGCACGTCGAGGAATCAGGTAACAAAGACGGTATTCCTATCCTCTTTCTCCATGGGGGGCCAGGTTCCGCCTGCGAACCTTTTCATCGGCGTTTTTTTGACCCTGAGAAATACCGAATCATTTTGTTTGATCAACGCGGCTGTGGCCGCTCCACGCCTCATGCCAACGTCGAAAGCAACACGACACAAGACCTAATAGCGGATATGGAGCAAATTAGAGTCGAACTTGAAGTAGACCATTGGGTGCTTTTTGGCGGATCCTGGGGCGCAACACTGGCACTGCTGTACGCTCAACGATACCCAGAGACGGTAAAAGCAATGGTCCTACGAGGGATCTTTCTTGCCCGCCAACGAGACCTAGATTGGCTTTACAAGGATGGCGCTAACCGGATTTTCCCCGATGCATGGGATGCATTCACCCATAACATACCCGCCGAAGACCATGACAACCTACTGCAGGCATACCAAGACCTACTCGCAGGCAATAATGAACTTGCACGTATGTCAGCAGCCAAAACTTGGTCCGCATGGGAAGGCCATTGCGCCACTTTACGTCCCAACATCACCGTCATGGATCACTTTGCAGAGCCACATACCGCTCTGAGCATGGCGAGAGTGGAAGTCCACTACTTCTCCAACAACGTCTTTATCGATGAGAATCAGATTCTGAACAATATGGATATCATCAATAGCATTCCCGGCATTATTGTGCACGGCCGATATGACATGGTATGCCCTCTTGAAAATGCGACAGAATTACACAAACGCTGGGATGCCGCTGAGTTGCAGATTATTCGCGACGCAGGACATGCCAGCAGCGAAGCAGGCATTGTTGACGCCCTTGTAAGAGCAACTGACTCAATAGCCAAGACCTTGGGTGAAAGCGCCTAAAGCGCTCCCCTTATAAGACTAAGAAGCGTTACTTTCCAGCATCGATATTAAGCACCGCATTATTAAACGCAACATATTGCGCCGTAATAATCACCGCCTCCTGGTTATCACAGTGAATTATCACATTAGCAGACAAGCGGGCTTTCCCTTTTGTCTCAAAATCAGCGAGAAACCGCGTAAACTCTTGCTTACTTATCCCGGTAGTCGCGCTGATATCATGGGTAACCGGCTTCTTATACTCCACCTCAGCCTTTGCCAGCACTACACTGGGTTTGTACCCAGCATCCATCAACGAAAGATGGGTCAAACTCCACCCTGTCATTGCCCCCACGCAATATAAACTTCCTGCGAAGGCAGTACCATGGGTATTCACGTTAGGCTCCAGTGGCGCCTCAACCAAGACCTTCAAATCACCATATTCCGATACCGAAATACCCAAGTGCTTCAATAGCGGCACCTGCTCCCGCAGCATGTCGCGAACAATATCGATATTCTTCATCATTAACTCTACCCATAAAAAAACCACCCAAATACTGTTATTTGGATGGTTTTGTATTACTGGCGAAAAGTAGACTTAGATCAAACCAAGCAACAACTCTTCCGTACGTGCTTTACGACGCTTAGACACTACCGCTGGATCTTCTTCAATCACCACTTCGTCAGGCGTAACTTTAAATAATGAATGACCTTCTTTTACGATAGCCCCATCCATATTTTCCATCAGCACTTTGTCGATGGTGCAAGCGAAAGGCGCATAGATCTTATTAAACATCTTCATCACTTCGATGATGTAAATAGGATCACCCGCTTCGACATGACTACCCTCTTCAACAAACGCAGCCATACCGGGTGCTTCACGGCCGTAGAACATGCCGCCACATACCGCCACTAACTCATCCGCCTTAGTCGCAGGTGGTGGCACTAACACCTTCTGCATATCTGCTTGTAAATCAGTATCAGTGAGCCTGGAAGGAATGGTGATGGTTAAATCCGCATTCACCTTCAATTCATAATAAAGCGCCGTTTGAGCCAACTTCGGTAGCACACTGAATATTTCTAAACCGGATTGATAGCCTACGTGAGCTGCCTGTACTTTCGCCCATGTATCCGCATCATAACCGCCTTGAGGCGCACTTTCTGCCAACTTGCCTGCGAGCGCAACATACTCATCAGTACCTAATGCCGTCTTAAGCGTCTCGTAGAATGACAATGCGCTCTGCAACAATTCATTATCATGCTTCCATATCGATTCTGCCGCAGGTAATTCAGCGCGATAATCCATATTGAGGAAATGGTAAGTTTCATCCAACACTTCGATTGGGTTCTTCAACCACTCAACGCTATCGCCTTTGAATCGAATGTTCGCCTTGTTTAAACTCAACCAACCCGACAGGTTGTGAGGCTCTTCTAACAGACTTTCCATAGGGCGCAATAACAAGCTAGTCTTTCTAGCCATCGCGTTATCAATTCCCTTAAGTGCGTCCACCGACGTTTCAGCATCGCCATGAGCTGCAGAAATTTGCTTTTTGTAACCCGCAACTAACTGCTTAAAGGCATGTTTCACATCAAATTCATTGGCTTCTTTCTTTAGCAGACCCACCATGGTGAGGTAAGGCATGATAAAGCCAGTCGTAGACTTAGCGTTAACATTCTCAGCAAGGAACCAGTGAACAAGACCATAATGAAACTCAAGGTTAGTCGCCAAATTCTCGCCAGTCAGCCTGGTACGGCGCAGCACTTCTGCCAACTTCACATAACTATCTAAACGCCCTTCGCCTGTCGTTAGCAATAATGCGATATTAGAGTCATAAGCACCTGCCAAGTGGTACTTAATAAAGCGACCACTGTCTGGGTTTCTTAGCGATATCCCCTGATCATCGCGAATCTCTCCCGCACGGGGGCTGGACCAATAGCTAATGACTCCACCGGCATGAGGTTTTAATGCGCGGTTAGTTGCATTCAAACGTGCTTCAACAGAGGCATGCTCACGAGGAATTCGCTCTGGCTTAGGTAACGCCTTCTTGAATTTAGCAATCAATGTCATTGCTTCAACCAGAGAATCAACGACAAAGAAATCATCTTTATCTTCTGGGTTAGTGAATTTCAATGAGTAACACAATTCAGAGACACGATGCTCAACCTGAATTCGAGTATTCATTTCCATAAAGAAATGCATTTCTTTATCAACAATACACTCAAAAGTGGATACTGAATCCAGACCTACCGCCAAACCAAAACGCTCAGACTCATCTTCCATTTTCACCAAGATGTCTAAGTCAGTTTTTAACGCATCAGCTTCTTCTTTCCGACCGTCTGCCGAAGCACGCTCGATTGATGCTGTTAATGCTTCTCGTGTTTGCGATACTTCAAGTAGCTTTTGCTCATGCATCTGCAAGGAGCAATCACGCGCCCCTAGCGTCATACACCATTCGCCATTACCAATAACTTGGATCTCTTGGTGGCGAGTTGTCTCTATATTCAATTCGATCAAGATATTCTTGTTATCGCCAACACCGTTGGTTTTAACTTCATTAAGAATTTCGATCAACAGCTCAGGAGCCTTTTGAGACGCCTCAACAATGCGTGCTTCCAGCTCACCTTCATATGAGGTTGGCGCTTTTAATATTCGCTGCCCCTTGCCACCACCACCACCGATAGCTTTCAATCGCATACGATTCTCAGGGAAGCGCTTAAATGTCGCCGCAACCTGAATCTTAGCTTCTTCACAGATTTCCTCGACAGAAATCAGATCAATGCCTGCTTTATAGGATGCAAACAACACATCATCCGCAACATCTTCCAGCTTTTCAGCAGCATAAGCCGCCTCATCAACTTTAAGGTTGTTTTCTTTAACGACAGCCTTAAGGCCCGCTAGATCTTTGACCTTTTTAACCAACGTTATTGCTGTGAGGTTATCGACACCAGGAGTAACACTGACATTACATTCCAATGCAGTACGCTTTGCTTCATCTTTAGCACCAGCGCTTCTCACTGTTTGAGAACACGGCCCAATAAAAGTCAAACCGGCTTCTTCAAAAGAACGTACTAACTCTTCTTCTTCTGCCATAAAACCATAACCGGCAAATACACAGTTATAGTTATTATCTTTAGCGATCGAAATGATCTGCTGAATACGTTGCGTACGCTCTACTTTATCTGCACCGGTATAATCAGGCACACGGTGTACACGACTAGGGTCGGTCAATTGGCGAAGCTCTGGCGCTAGCGCATTGTTATAGGTAATGGAGTCTTTTTCTGACAGCAAGATACCATAATGGGTCATCCCCATTTCTTGCCACACATCCATCACTTCCTTACGAATGGGACCGCGACAAATAATCAACGGCCGCATATCTTCACAACTAAATTGCTTTACCCATGCACTATCTCCGCCAGTACGACGACGACTTTTGTTCACCAACGGGTTATTTAAATAATAATCGGTTTGCATATCCACGTTTCAACCCCTTAGTGAAATTCACGCTGTACAGATGTCATTGGTTCTACTTTATAAGTACGCAACAAGAACTCAAGATGCTGTCCTAAGCTGCTACGTATATCGGTAGGCATCACTAAGTGTGATATGGAGCCCAAGCTCAATGCTTCTCTAGGATTCATAAGCTCACGCTCATAACGCAAGCCAAGTGCAGCTTCTTGCTCTTTCAGCCATGCATCCACGTCAGCTTCTGCCTGCTTTTGTGCAGTTTCATGAGGCATTCCGCCGCCGGCTAGCACTTTGTACTGCTCAACAATACGTGCTGCAACCGCAGAACGTATTTCACGTAGTTCTTTCTTATAAACAAACTCTTTACCTGCTGGTCCCATTACCGCCAAGCGAGTGGTAGGCAACGCCATAACAACATCAGCACCCGTCGCATAGCTGTTAAAGGCAGCGTAGGCACCACCATAGGCATTACGCACAATGAAGAGCATTCGAGGCGTACGCAAATCAATGATTGCATCCAACATCGCTCGACCTGCTTGAACGATACCTCGACTCTCTTGCTCCGTACCGGGCAAGAAGCCAGTGGTATCTTCGATAAAGATTACCGGAACATTGTAAAGGTTACAGAACCGAATAAAACGCGCATTTTTAGTTGCTGCATCACAATCAATCTGACCTGAGCCAACTGCACTGTTATTCGCACAGAAACCGACAACGTTTCCACCTAGGCGACCAAAAGCACACACGGTATTTTGTGCTCGAGTTTCTTGGATTTCAAAGAAGTCACCGTGATCACAAATTTGCTGAATCAACACTCGAATATCAAGAGGGGTGTTAAAACCAGTAGGAGAGTTAAAGGCTTTCTTTAGCAGTATGTCTGCATCCCAGGTCTTGCGATCCATTGGATCCGATGTTTCGACAAATGGTGCAGCCTTTGAGTTATTATCTGGAATATAACTCAGTATTTCTTTTACCTTACGTAATGCACTCACCTCATCTGCGACAACAAAATCCGCGACGCCAGATTGACTATGCACACCAGGTCCACCTAATTCATCGGCGGTTACATCTTCACCCAATACCGACTTCACAACACCCGGACCGGTCAAACCAAAGAAAGTATCTTCAGGTTGTATAATAAAGCTACCTTGTCGCGGCAAATATGCACCACCACCAGCGTTATAACCAAACATACACATGATACTTGGTACAACACCACTGATCTTCCGTAATGCAGTAAAGGCTTCCGAATAGCCATCGAGACCACCCACACCCGCAGGTACATAAGCCCCTGCACTGTCATTTAATCCCACTAGAGGAATTCCACGCTCACCCGCCAGTTTGATCAGGTTCGCAAGCTTGCGTCCGTTGGTAGCATCCATAGAGCCAGCACGAACGGTGAAGTCATGCCCATACAACGCGACATCACGACCATCAATACTCACTATCGCCGTCACCAAGGAAGCACCATCAAGGTTCTTTCCCCAGTTTTGATAAAGAACAATCGGTTCTTTATCCGTGAGCACTCTGATACGTTCCCACACTGTCATACGTTTCTTTTGGTGCTGTCGCTCGATAGCAACCACACCGGCGGACGTTTGGGGCCGCATCATCAGATCATGGCCTGATGCCAAGGCTTCCTCATATATTCCAGGAGTACGGTTGATCTCTCCTGGTATCTTAAATTCTACGGATTCTGGCTCTTGGAACGGATTGTCCAGAGATGGAATGACTTTCTGATTGGTACCCATAAGCTCTCTGTCTCTTTCATAGCAAGTAAGTGCATTACATCTCTTAGGGACATAAACACTATGACAACAAGGCTGAGTCAACAGGCTTGACTAACAAGCCTATAAACTTCTGATTTCTTGTTTTGCGGCGCATTATCGATGCGCTTGACCGTACAGTCAAACATCGAATTCCGAATTATGCCTAATAATTGGCCCTAATTTACGTAAATCGACACCAAAATGCATAGTTTGAAATAATAGTCATAAAACTGTGCGCCGCAAGGTTACTGGCTTGAGCGTAAATTGTCACGCAGAAGGTAAATCTGCCCTAATGAAAATGTAACGAAAGGCGTCAATCGTCAGCATTGAATATCCCAGCAGAGGAACTTAATTAGGTTCGCTCTGTTTCTCCTGGCATTTACCCCATTTAACCGTAAAATCGGCGCTTCCATTTGAACAAATCAAGTACGCTATTCATGAACCTAATCTTATTGCATCCCCACGAACTCGTATGGCAAGGGGACTCCGATAGCCGTATCGACAGTGCAGAAGCGATACTTAGAGATAGACGCTTTTTACATATTCAATCCATTCACAAAGCAGAAGTGGGCGATTTGCTACGCGTTGGCGTGATAAACGGAAGCATGGGAACCGGTACCGTAAAGCATATCGGTAGCAACAGCATCACCCTGCAAGTCGTATTACACCAACACGAGCCACCACCACCTCTCCCCGTAACAATACTGCTCTCTCTACCTCGCCCCAAAATGCTCCGTAGGATATTACAAACAGCAGCATCGATGGGAGTAAAAAAGCTTATTCTTATCAATAGCTATAAGGTTGAAAAAAGTTATTGGCAAAGCCCGTACTTGCAGGAGGACAGCATCAACGAACAGCTGACACTAGGACTTGAACAAGCCGTCGATACCATCATGCCAGAGGTGGTTTTAAAGAAGCGTTTTAAGCCCTTTATAGAAGATGAGCTCCCCGCTATCGCCAACAACAAACGCTGCATTATCGCTCACCCAGAGCTCTCCGCAGGTATTTGTGAGGCTAGCGAACAAGAAACCGTGCTAGCCATTGGGCCAGAAGGCGGATTTATTCCTTATGAAGTGGAAAATCTGAATGCCGCGGGTTTTAAAACTGTTACCCTCGGGACAAGAATACTTAAGGTCGAAACAGCAGTACCAGTACTACTATCTAAACTCTTTTAGCTAAAAAGCTGCAAGTGACAAAATGACAAAATGACAATCACACTTTAAAGGAGCTCAGAGCCTCTTTTAATCGATTGGCATCTTCTGCCATCTCAGCAGTGGCGGTAGCAGTTTTTTCAGCCCGGCCGACCGCACCTTCTCCCATTTCCCTTATTTCATTGACATTCTTGTCGATTTCTTCCGACACCTCCGCCTGCTGAGAAACGGAGTGTGCAATCATGCTATTCATCTCGACCATAGTTTCGAGCTTTTCATTAATGGTATCGAGCACGGTCCCAATCATCCTCGACTCAATCACTGTTCCCTCAGCCACTTTACCACTACGGTTCATTGCCTCCACCGATTCGTTAATGCGCTTTAAGAAACGATCAATAATAGACTCAATGTTTGTTGTTGAGCCGTGAGTTCGCTGTGACAGCGACCGAACCTCATCTGCAACAACAGCAAAACCTCGCCCCTGCTCTCCCGCACGTGCTGCTTCGATCGCTGCATTTAATGCCAGTAAATTGGTTTGCGACGCGATACCTTTAATTTCGTCCACTACCTGAGCAATGCTTTCGCTATCTTTCGCAAGTGCGTTGATAGAATCCGTAGTAAGCCTTATCTCAGCGCAAAGGTGCTCAATGTTTTGCAGCGATACTTTAACAATATCCCCCCCTTGGTTGGCTTCGTCCCTGGTTTCTTGCACCGCCGCCTGAGCTTGACGGGTATAATCAGCCACCCCATGTGCCGTCTGAGTCATTTCTGTTACCGCAACAGCAACCTGACTAGTGCCATCCAGCTGACTATTAATACTCTCCCGTGTTTTTGTCGAACGCTCCTTGGTCTCATTGGCAACAATAAACACGCTATCCGCACTGGCATTAACTTGCTTGATCAACGACCGCATATTCGTCGCGGTTTCATTAAAATGATCGGTAAGGTCTCCCATCTCGTCTTCCGATCGAGATACTAGAGATAGCGTCATATCCCCTTTAGCCATTCGATCCGACCCTTCCACCAGCTGCTTAATCGAATCCTGAATCGACAAATAGAACCCGACATAAAGATAAAATGTTGCCAACAGAACAAACAGTACGGCGGCAGATGTACGGTACATTTGCGCTTCCGCATCAGCCTTCTTATAGGCCACTTTCTCCTGTACGAGCTCGACAACTTTATGAATAAAGTCGTACTGCGGGTTAATATGCGTAGTAAGCGCTTCAAGCACCTGCTCAGGCGGAATATTATAATCCGCGGCGGTAAGCACATTAAAATCGATATAATTTGCTATTTCCAGAATACCATTGACCATCAGATCAAAATCAGAAGTGAGCACTGCCCGCTTATCTTCCGGAATCGAAAGTAAACTACTTTTCTCAACGATAGGTTTAAACTTATCTAACTCGACAAATACGGCATCAAGAAAATCAAAAGTATCTGATGGTGGATATGAGAACGTTAGCGCAAACGCCGTTCCTGCTCGCCCCATACCGGTAAGTTTAGCTAAGTTAAAAAAATCACCGCTAATAAACCGTAAGGAACCAACCACCTGAGGATCGGTCTCATTGGACAACCCGCTCGCCTCTACCACCAATCCAAAGAAGGTCTTCAAGTGATCTACGACTTGGTTATTTTCCTCAAGTAGATTTTTTGGATCCTGCATCAAGGAGCTTCGATCCTGCTCCAGGTTTTTTATTTCCTTGCGTATTGACTCCCACTCTTCTGCAAGTGAGGGGTTAAGCATCAGACTAAATTCTTCCGCTTCAAGTTCAAATGCAGCATCAAGAATTCGCGCACGGTTACGCGATTCTTTTCCTAGAAATTCATCTGTTCTATATTTTACCGCGGTAATATGAAAGTCTCGATAATATTCAGCATGCTGCTTTAGCGTGAGAATATGATCAATAATCTCAACACCTTGCTGCTTGTTATCCGCTGCTTTAATGGCTTGATAGGCCACATTTACGATGAGATAACTCGTAAAAATCAGAGGCACATAGAACAACAAGCTGATCAACGCAAATTTATACGCATAGCGCATCATATTGATCAGTTTGATAGCAGGAATAAACAAAGCTTTCATAAGGTGGTAGTGGTCACATCATATAGATTCATTACTATCAGTATAGCAAGATTCGTAAAAATGCTAGGTTTTTGAACACAATAGACCTAGCCTATCAGGCTATACCGTGAATGAGCTAAGGGCTCTCTTAAGGCTCGACGCTTCTTCAGCCATCCTACCGCTAGCGTCAGCAGTGGACTCTGCTTTTTCTACCGCATGCTCCCCCATCGTACGAATACTATTGATGTTCTTATCGATGTCCGTGGTGACATCAGCTTGCTGGGTCAAGGACTGGGAAATCATGGTATTCATTTCAACAACTGTATCCAGTTTCTCATTGATAGAGCTAAGCACCTCCCCTATCCGTTTAGACTCATCCACCGTATCATTGGCAACAGTTAAGCTTCGATTCATCGCCTGTACTGATTCTTGCGTACGTAAGATAAATTGCTCAATGATACTCTCTATATTTGAGGTTGAATTTTGTGTCCGTTGCGACAACGACCTGACCTCATCAGCAACAACCGCAAACCCCCTCCCCTGCTCCCCGGCTCGAGCCGCTTCAATCGCCGCATTTAACGCAAGCAAGTTAGTTTGCGCGGCAATACCCTTAATTTCATCCACAACTTGCGCGATACTCTCGCTATCTTTGGCTAGCGCGTGGATCGACTCTGTCGTTGCCCCTATATCTTTGGATAACGCTTTAATATGATCGAGGGATTTCTCGACAATCCTTCCACCCTCTGTTGCCTCGTCTCGCGTTTGATGAACCGTTTTTTCTGCATTGCGCGTATAGTCGGCAACGCCATGCACAGTTTGGTTCATTTCGGTAACTGCCACAGCAACTTGATTCGTTCCATCCATCTGCTGACTGATTAGACCGTTACTTTCCTGCGACATCCCACTGGTTTCACCCGCCAATGAAAATACTGTTTCCGCATTCAGGGTCGCCTGTTTCACCAGCTCCCGCACTCTCTCTGTGCAGTCATTAAAACGATCGATCAGATACCCCATTTCATCATCTTGATCTTGGTCTATATGCACAGTCATATCACCAGCAGCCATTCTCTCTGCACCATAAACCAGACGGTTGATCGACTCTTGAATGGATACATAAAATGCCAAATACAAATATGCCGTAACAATTAACACAAGCGCCACAGCGACCAATATTTGCGTCATCCGGCTATCGGCATCCGATTTCTTCTGCTTTACTCGATCGGCAGCCAACACCCTTACTTGATCCGCAACCCGGTATTGATGCTCAGTTTCTTGTGATAGACGAGTAAAATACTGATGCCACGTAATGGAAAAAGATGAAGCATTCATCACCTGTTCATCCATATAGATCTTAATAAAATCAACGCCATCGATCACTTGTTCTAATGTGCGCCTTGCCTCTTCGGCCCCATCAGGCATCGCTATTTGAAAGCTGGACTCCAAACTATCATGGGCCGACTCTAGTCCAAAATAGGACAGGTCGAGCAAATCCAATGTTGCAGAATCAATATAACTCCCCGTCAATCCTTGCCCACCAATTGCACGGGTCCGCCCTGACAAATCATGTAAATCAAAAAGATCAACACGAATAAATTTCACATAACCTTTTAACAATTCATCGCTATCAGAATTGATACCGCTACCATCTAATACGCGATCCACCATATTTTCAACTATAAGCACCAGCGCATTATTAAGTTCAAACAGCGATTTGGCGCCAGATTGCAAGTTCGGTATGGACCCACTCAAGTGTTTAAATTTGGTTTGGAATGCACTAATGAATTTTGATTCACCGCTACTATCAATAAGCACGGTATCAAGTGATTCCAAATCACCAATCAGTTGCTTAATTTTTGCCGTTGTTTTCTCTTCTAATTCTGCGGTTTCCGGTAAAGCTGAAGGTTCAATTTCCAAGAAACTAAGAACCACTCGATAATCACGGTATTGCTCCGCGTATTTTTTTAGTTCCAACAACACCTCTAATGTTGCCGTACCTTTCAATTTATTGTCCGCTAAAGTCACCTCTTTATAAGCGGAGCTAACCACCATCGAGCTAACCACACATAATGGTATATAAAATAGCATGCTTATAAGAATAAACTTATAAGCATAACGCATGCTGTTTATGAAACTCACTGCTGGAGATAAAATCGCTTTCATATCAGGTACTTAAATTAGTGTTTAAACATTACATTATAAGTATAGCAATGACTACGGATTACACGAATTGATTATAAAGATAGCAATCCGCCCCGTGGCGGTCAGAAATAAATTGACTATGCTTATATTATTAAGAGTTGCCAATACTTCAGCAGGAATCACGATGGACTACAAAGACACAATCGATATTGCAGAAAGCTTACGCCGGCAAGCTAGAAAAGCCGTCAATAAATTTCAAACTGAGCTTGATTCAGATGTAGGACTTGTCGACGCGATGAAGAATTTTGGAGAAAGCGCGATTTATGGAAAACTAATGCTTGAACACCTTGAGGGGTTATTCAACATCCTAGATTCGAACGATGACAAGGAAGCTGAACCTTTCTTAACCCAATACCTGATGGAACGAAATGAGTTTCTCACAGGTATGAAACCTTGGGTCCCCAACTCAACAGATGTGATGAATAACCTTGTCAACTCTGTCAGCGCGAATGTACTTGCAGATTTAATCGAAGCGTTTAAGGAGTAGTCTTTAAGTAGAACAAATCAACGCACCTCCACACAGCCTCAATAAACTCACAAGAGCTTTAGCGCGGAAGTACGCCATCACAATACGTGATTTTCCAAAAGTAAAATTTAGTTATTTATAAGACTCAATGATACAGGCTTTTAACGCATCACCAGCACTCATCCCCCACTCATCCTTAGAAACTTCTGGCTGATGGGCAGGGGCAGTAGACTCATTCTTTTTTGTTTTGCTTGAGGATTGAGCACGCTCAACCGCTTTATTGATGATATTTACCATGTGAACCTCAAAAGAGAAAAATCAAAAAATATCCTATATAAATACTCGTCCCTGAATGATCCATCATCCCATGGAAAACTGACATAATCTGTTAGTTGTCTAACGTAATGAGATAGAAGCAGTTCACATTGCAGAAATAAGTACGCAACTAACCGTTGCCAACGCCAACCCTAATAACAACCCAGCCCAGAATGATAGCTTACCTTTATTGCTGTCCTTTTCTCTTTGTAACTGCTCCTTATAGAAACGCGCATTGGTTATTTCTTCCTCCATCTGGTTCCCCAGACCCGCTCGCACAACCGCGACATCACTTAACCAAGTGGGCAAATCCACCCGTTCTAATTTTTGCGTATTAGCATGGGTCTTTAAACTTTTAACATTATCAGACACGCCAAATAATCCAGACCCTCCCTCTTCATGCAACTGAAAGCCAACGTTCGTGAGAAACGCCTTGTTTCGCTGTATCGACTCCCCACCTTCATCCGGCGGCGGATAAACTTTAATCGGCTTTACTCTGTAGTCACTAACATGTGACGTTGCCCACTTAATAAGCTCCGATATGATTAATGACCCAATTCCACCCCCACGCAATTCCACTGGAAGCAACTCCCCCAATTCCCCTAGCGTAAAAGAGATCGTTTGATCTTCATGGTTAGCCAAGACATCAAATTTGGGCTTTGTAGGAAATTTAATCACCTGAAAACCATCTGCTTTCTTTTTGACAATATCCAATAGGTGCACCTGCACTCTGAATAATGTCATATTGGCATCCCCCTTCGCCTTCTTCGTTTCCTTTTTTATCAACACCATCACTTCGTCTTCACTTTCACGGTTTGGATGGGGTTGCATTCGAATTAATTCAAAACTCATATATTGACCAACAGCAGAGGAAGTTACCTATAATTAGTGTAGTGGAAAGCCACAGAAAGAAATGAGCAAACATAAAAAAACCCTTATATCTCAAAATAGATATAAGGGTTTTTTTATGTTTGCTTCACTATTTCTTGGCTGGTGCCTTCTTGGCTGGTGCCTTCTTGGCCGGTGCCTTCTTAGCCGGTGCCTTCTTGGCCGGTGCCTTCTTAGCCGGTGCCTTCTTGGCCGGCGCCTTCTTGGCCGGTGCCTTCTTGGCCGGTGCCTTCTTAGCTGGTGCCTTCTTAGCTGGTGCCTTCTTAGCTGGTGCCTTCTTAGCTGGTGCCTTCTTAGCTGGTGCCTTCTTGACCGGTGCCTTCTTGGCCGGTGCCTTCTTGACCGGTGCCTTCTTGGCCGGTGCCTTCTTAGCTGGTGCCTTCTTGACCGGTGCGTTTAGAAGCTTATCCTTTTTCTCTGCTTTCTTTAGCAGCTCCTTCTCGCGTTTCTCTACGGCTTTTACCGTTTCTTTAACCTTCTTTTCGACTGTTTTTTGATATTGCTTGAGCGATTTGGCATATTTATTTTCCAACGCTTTTTGAATTCTCTCCTTTGCTTTCTCTAAGGCATCCTCTATCTCGCCTTCTAACCGCGTACGGATTTCTTCTTCCTTATCCGATATTCGCTGACGCAACTCCTGCTCTTTACCAACTAATTTATCTCTCAATTGTGCGATTTGTACATCGAGCCTTGCATCAGATAAATCCTTACGCTTTTCGGCTAACTTATCCAACGCAACTTCTAATGTTTCCTGCGCTTGTTCTACCGTAATTTGCGCCGCCGCCGTAGCTTTGACCCTCCACTTTGACTGCGCATTTCTTAACTTCACTTTTGCTTTCAGCACCTGATCTTGAGTATTTGCCAACTGTTTTTCGATGCGCTCGACCAATTGTTTGGCTTTTTCAAGCGCTCGATTACTTGTATCAACTTTAGTAGTTCCAGCATTCGTTTTTTTCGCAGGCATATCGCTCTCCATATTGCTACGACCTCATTCATTGGTACCAAGACAAGCGGGCACCGACCAGTGCGAGTAGAATAACACATCCATTCGTTATATTTCAGACACAAAAAAGGCAGCGAAGTCGCTGCCTTTTTTGTGGATTGTAAAAGGTTAAATAAGATTAACCTTTTGAACGACCCGCCTTTTTACGCTCGTGCTCTTTAAGAAACTTTTTACGTATACGAATTGATTCAGGTGTTACCTCAACCAGCTCATCATCTTCGATAAAATCTAACGCTTGCTCCAGTGAGTATTTAACCGGTGGAGTCAATACGATGTTCTCATCAGTTCCCGACGCTCGAACATTCGTTAGCTGCTTACCCTTGATAGGGTTCACTACCAAATCATTACCGCGTGTATGAATACCAATAACCTGACCTTCATAAACATCAACGTTTGGATCTAAGAATAAACGACCACGACTCTGCAAGTTAAATAGTGAGAAGCCCAACACCTTACCTTGTACCATTGATACAAGAACGCCGTTCTGGCGGGTCGCAACATCACCCTCTTTGATTGCTCCATAATGCGCGAAGGTCGAGTTCATGATACCCGTACCTGAAGTCATTGTAAGGAACTCTGAACGAAAACCAATCAAGCCACGAGCAGGTGCTAAGAACTCTAGGCGTACACGCCCTTTTCCATCAAGTTCCATATTGGTAAGTTCGGCTTTACGCAACCCTAACTGCTCCATGATAGAACCTTGATGTTGCTCTTCTACATCAATTACAAGGTCTTCGTATGGCTCTTCCTTCTTACCATCGACTTCACGGATGATTACTTCCGGCCCACCAACGGCAAGCTCAAAGCCTTCTCGTCGCATGTTTTCAATCAATACAGAAAGGTGCAATTCACCTCGACCCGAGACTCTAAACTTATCTGCACTTTCAGTTTCTTCTACGCGTAATGCAACGTTATGAATCAGCTCTTTATCTAGACGGTCACGGATATTTCGAGACGTCACATACTTACCTTCTTTACCCGCAAAAGGAGAAGTATTAACCTGGAACATCATGCTCACAGTTGGCTCATCAACACTCAATGGAGGTAATGCTTCCACCGCATCGGGAGAGCAGATGGTATCGGAGATGTTCAGGCCATCAATGCCCGTAACACAAATAATATCGCCGGCTTGCGCTTCGGTGACTTCGACACGCTCCAGACCTTCAAATCCCATAATCTTAAGGATTTTTCCATTACGCTCTTCACCTTCGGCAGAGATTAACCGAACCTGCATATTCACTGCGATCTTGCCTCGAGTTACTCGGCCAATACCGATAACACCCAAGTAGCTAGAATAATCCAATGAACTGACCTGCATTTGAAGGCCACCGTCAACATCAACTGCTGGCGGTTTTACATGTTCAACAACAGACTCAAACAAGAAGTCCATGTTTTCGCCTAATTCTTCAGGCTCCTTACCAGCAATACCATTAAGAGCCGATGCATAAATAATCGGAAAATCCAACTGCTCATCCGTTGCACCCAACGAATCAAACAAATCGAAAATCTGATCAATAACCCAATCAGGTCGCGCACCTGGGCGATCGATCTTGTTAACCACAACAATAGGGTTCAAGCCGGCAGCAAACGCCTTCTGTGTCACGAAGCGGGTCTGTGGCATCGGGCCATCTACCGCATCAACTAACAGTAATACACTATCTACCATCGACATAACACGCTCGACCTCACCACCAAAATCGGCGTGTCCAGGGGTGTCTACGATATTGATATGGTATCCATTCCAGTTGATCGCTGTGTTCTTGGAAAGAATTGTAATGCCACGCTCTTTCTCAAGATCGTTAGAATCCATTACACGCTCAACATCTTCATTTCGGCCCAATGTGCCAGATTGCTGAAGCAACTTATCTACCAGCGTCGTTTTACCATGGTCAACGTGCGCTATGATTGCAATATTACGGATTTTATCTGTCACAGTGTTTGCCTGTTGTTCGCTTGTCGTTCCGCCACATGCACAATATTTTATTGGCACGATGACAGTCATTTAAATATCAATTTAGGGTAACAATTCAATCTAAGAATAGATGCCCTGATAACGCTAGAAAGATCGGCTCTAGGCGTTGGGGGCGGCAGTATACCCGAAAAAATGGAGTTTTGTATGTTTACCGTACAAATTGTAACCAGAAAAGAGGATTTTTTTCGGGTATACTTCCGCAACTTTTTCCAACAGCTTACCCATAGCACCGCCGCGCCTAGCGTGCAGCGGACATTCGAGATGACAACAATGGCAATACAACGAAAAGCAATTGCACTGATTTCCGGTGGTTTAGATTCCTTACTGGCTGTAAAAGTCGTGCAAGAACAGGGCATCCACGTAGAGGGCGTTAACTTTTATACCGGCTTCTGTGTCGAAGGGCATACCCACGCTATTCGTAAAAAAGACGAGAAAAAACAAAAGCGTAACAATGCCCTATGGTCAGCGGAGACCTTAGGAATAAAATTGAACATTGTTGATATCTCAGAAGAATATAAGGACATTGTTATCAACCCTCAGCATGGCTACGGTGCCAACCTGAACCCATGCCTAGACTGTAAGATATTTATGGTAGAGCAGGCCAATGCCATGCTTAATAAGGCTAGGCAGTTAGCCGACGATGGCGGCTTCGACTTTATCATCACCGGTGAAGTTATCGGTCAGCGGCCTAAATCTCAGCGAAAAGAAACCATGCCCATCATCGCCCGAGAGTCTGGCGCTGATGACCGTTTATTACGCCCTCTATGCGCGCAAAATCTACCGCCAACCCTCGCCGAACGCGAGGGCTGGATAGATAGGGACCAACTACACGGTTTCTCAGGCCGCAGCCGTAAACCACAGATGGCCTTAGCCAAGCGATACGGTCTGGATGATTACGCGCAACCCGCAGGAGGCTGCTGCTTCCTTACTGACGAGTCGTATTCGAAAAAGCTCGCAGATTTATGGGCCGCACGAGGCGAAAAGACCTACGAAATCGACGACATAATGATGCTTAAAATGGGCCGTCACATACGCCCTGCCCCTCACTACAAGCTTATCGTTAGTCGAGAAGAAGGGGAGAATAACTTCCTAATGGGGTACCGCAAACAATACCCATCAATCCGTATTACAAGCCATCCAGGACCTCTTACTCTCATTGATGGCACCCCAAGCGACGAAGATCTAATCTATGCTGCCAAGATCGCCGGGCGATTCAGCAAAGGCAGAGATGCCGATGAGATGACCGTTGAAATTACCCGAGCTGGTGGCGTGACAACCACACACAATATTAAGCCTATGGGCGTAGATGACATCAAACAAGAGTGGTATATCTAATTATGGCAACCTTTCAATTAGACACTAAAGGGCTACTGTGTCCTATGCCTGTAATTAAAACCCAAAATCGCATTAAGGAACTGGCTATCGGTGACACGCTAGAAGTCTTCGCCAGCGATCCAGGCGTGATGCACGACATACCTGCGTGGTGCCGCATCAATGGGCACACAGTGTTAGAGAGCAGTAAAGAAGATCGACTTTGTAGAATTCTTATCGAAGTATGCGATAGCTAAACGCACTTCCCAAAGGCAACCCACCCCTGTGCGCACCAAAGTGGCGCACGCAGGGAGCCTTAGCTCAGCCAAGCCTATATAAATAAGGCGAATCTCCCCCGAAACTCTCCTTATCAAGCCATCAGCACAAGACAACAAGCCTTACGAAATGGCTTGTATACCCCTCCTTTTAGGGTGAATTTACGACCAAATCCCATGTTTAGACCAAGTTTTTTCCAAATTCAGGCGACATTCCTGGATTAACACTTTTCAGATTCGAATCAATGGCATATATTTTGCCTTCTCGACAGACACAACCAAAACGACCTCGTTTGGTAAATTGGTAAGAACCCACCCAAAAGGTTGTTTTTTACCCAGATGTTCTCACGTACCAGAGAACATCAAACTGACTGTCAGAGGGCCGTGAAGCTCGCAACGGGTAACACGGAATATGAGGCGACACGATCATGATCTCTTGTTCAGACTTCATGATTCTGAACAAGACGCAAATACAATCCAATTGGAGGACACTTAAGAATGTCTGAAACAACGCTAAATTTAATCAAAGAAAACAATGTACGCTGGGTTGACCTGCGTTTCACCGATCCTCGTGGTAAAGAGCAGCACGTTTCTATCCCTACTAGCGAAGTTGAAGGCAACTTCTTTGAAGAGGGTAAAATGTTTGACGGATCTTCAATCGAAGGTTGGAAAGGCATTAATGAATCAGACATGATCCTTATGCCTGATGACTCTTCTGCGGTTATCGATCCTTTCACTGACGAAGCAACACTTAACCTTCGTTGTAACATCGTTGAGCCATCAACTATGGGTGGCTACGAGCGTGATCCACGTTCTGTTGGTGCTCGTGCAGAAGAATACTTGAAGTCTACTGGTATCGGCGACAGCGCGTTGTTCGGACCAGAGCCTGAGTTCTTCGTATTTGACGACGTTAAGTGGAAGAACGAAATGAACGGTTCTTCTTACGCAATCAACTCTGAAGAAGCAGCATGGTCTTCTAACAGTGATTTCGAAGGCGGCAACATCGGTCACCGTCCTGGCGTTAAAGGCGGATACTTCCCCGTTCCTCCAGTTGATTCTCTACATGACCTTCGTGGCGCAATGTGTGCAGCCATGGAATCTATGGGTCTTGTTATTGAAGTACATCACCACGAAGTGGGTACTGCTGGACAGTGTGAAATCGGCGTAGGTCCTAACACACTAGTTGCTAAAGCTGACGAAGTTCAGATTCTTAAGTACTGTGTACATAACGTAGCACACGCCTATGGCAAGACTGCTACTTTCATGCCTAAGCCTGTTGTTGGTGATAACGGTTCTGGTATGCACGTACACCAGTCTATCGCTAAAGACGGTCAGAACTTGTTTGCTGGCGATGCTTACGCTGGACTTTCTGAAGAAGCGCTTTACTACATTGGTGGTATCATCAAGCACGCTCGCGCGATCAATGCTTTCACCAACGCTTCAACTAACTCTTACAAGCGTCTTGTTCCTGGATTCGAAGCACCTGTTATGTTGGCATACTCTGCTCGTAACCGTTCTGCTTCTATCCGTATTCCTTTTGTACCTAGTGCAAAAGCCCGTCGTATCGAAGTTCGCTTCCCTGATCCAACTGCCAACCCATACCTAGGCTTCGCGTCTATGTTGATGGCTGGTCTTGACGGAATCAAGAACAAGATCCACCCTGGCGATGCTGCTGACAAAGATCTATACGACCTTCCAGCCGAAGAAGCTGCTGAGATCCCGACTGTTGCTTCTACTCTAGAGCAAGCTCTTGATGCACTAGAAGCTGATAAAGAGTTCTTGATGCAAGGCGACGTATTCAGCGCAGACATGATTGGTGGTTACATCGATCTTAAGCGTGAAGAAGTTGAACGTTTAAACATGTCTACTCACCCTGTTGAGTTTGACATGTATTATTCTTGCTAATCGCTCTTATTGCGCACTAGCTAGAAATTACATGCTAATTGAACGATCTCTTTTAGTGTGTAGCTACAACCTTGAGTGATCCTCAACGGTTCTGTGAAAAAAGCCCCGACAAGGGGCTTTTTTTATGCCTTAATATAAGCTCATAACAGGTAAACGTACTTCCTCCTTTAAGAGAGTTATATCAATGATCCAAGCGACCTTCTTGACCCGTGTTGCAACGTTACTTTGCATGGTGATTGCGTTACTTTGCATAAGTCACAACCTTTATGCTGCGACGGTATATAAGAAAGTAGATGAAAATGGTAATTTGGTCTTTTCAGATGTGCCTTTTGACGGTGCTGAAGTATTGGATGTGCCCCCTGTACCCACGATAAACCTGCGGGTAACTAAGAACCCTCTCTCCACCATCACACCCAAAGCGCCAACCAAAGCAAACGTATCGAACAGCTATAAATCCTTGGAAATCACATCCCCGATAAACGACAGCTCGCTGGTTAACACCGCTGGAGTCGGCACAGTCACGGTCAGTGCTTCTCCCAGCCTTCAACCCACACATAAATTCAAATTACTCGTCAATGGTGAATCCAAGGGAACTCAATCAGGTAGTTCTTTCTCACTATCAAAGCTTTATAGAGGCGCCCATACTGCCGTCGTTCAGATCGTCAGTAGCAGCGGTGAAGTCCTAAAAGTCAGCCCCCCATCAACGTTTTACGTACGACAGCATTCAATTAAACACTAATACCTCTTTGCACCAAAACAATGCGCCGCGCACTAAAAAGCGATACAATATAGGTGTAGACATGCGCAAAGTTCAACAAAGGGGCGCCCTCTGCGCCATATCCACGCACCCAAAAGCCTATCTGTTTACACAATAGCCTAATTTATCTCCTTTTGGGCCTGATAAAGCACTCAATAATCACAAAAACACACGCCAAAAGACTTACTTGCGGGGGTCAACAAGAAAGCTGGTTTAGTTTTTGCATTCTCCGACTATTCTGGACAAGACAAAACCAACAATAACGACACGACTCAAACAAAGGTCCCAATCAAAATAATTTATGACTATTGATATGCATAAAAAATTATTGGAAAACCTAACCACAGCCGTTCTATTATTGGATGAGAGCTTAAAGATTCTGTACGTCAACCCCGCAGCAGAACACCTTTTTGCTACAAGCGCAGCACACTTGTTGAATTCTCCTGTCCATCACCTTTTCTATGAAGAAAAAGGTGATAAGCACGAACTGGAACAATCTCTCGCGAACCTTCACCCATTCACTCGACGAGAAACGACCTTAATATTAGCTAACTCCTCACAACCGGCCATTGTTGACTATACCATCACCCCCCTCAGCTCCCCTGGCGAGAGACATCTGCTGGTGGAAATTCGCCCGCTAGATCGCCTACTTAAAATTAGCCGAGAAGATAATATTGTCAGCGCCCATCAAGCCACTCGCGCCCTAATTCGTGGCGTAGCCCACGAAGTCAAGAATCCGCTGGGGGGCATCCGAGGAGCAGCACAACTACTGGCAAGAGAGTTACACGACCAGAATCTACATGACTACACAGATGTCATCATCAGTGAAGCAGACCGCTTGCGTAATCTCGTCGACAAGATGCTAGGGCCAAGAAAACCGCCGGAGATAGCCAACACCAATGTCCACCAGATACTCGAACGTGTACGCAGCGTTATTCAGGCCGAATCCGGCGACTCTGTACAGTTCATTCGGGATTACGACCCGAGCTTACCCGAGCTTCCTGCGGATGGGGACCAACTGATCCAAGCTTTCCTCAATATTGTACGCAACGCCCGGCAAGCACTAACGGAAAACCCGGAACAAAAATCCCCCAGAATCACTCTGCGCACTCGGGCACTGCGCCAATTTACCATAGGCAACAAAAGGCACCGCCTTACTTGTGTAGTGGAAGTAGAAGACAATGGACCCGGTATATCTCAGGAGTTACAGGAAACACTATTTTTCCCAATGGTAAGCGGACGAGCCCACGGTACAGGATTAGGATTATCCATCGCCCAGTCCATTTTGCACCAACACCACGGCCTTATCGAATGTGACAGCACTCTGGGTAAGACCACTTTCAGATTTTTGTTACCACTGGAGCGCCCCAGTGATGCCAGCACTACCCCAGGAGCAATAGTATGACAAGCCACGATAACATCTGGATCATCGACGATGATAAATCCATTCGATGGGTACTTGAAAAAGCGCTCACTCAAGAAGGCTTATCAACTATCAGTTTTGAGACGGGCGACGCTGCCATCAGCCGACTACGCCACTCGCAGCCAGACGTCATCATTAGCGATATACGCATGCCAGGTACCGATGGTCTCGGTCTGCTCGCACACGTCCAGGAACAACACCCCGATCTGCCGGTCATTATCATGACCGCCCACTCGGACCTAGACAGTGCCGTCAGCTCATACCAAGGCGGGGCATTTGAATACCTCCCCAAGCCCTTTGATATTGATGAGGCAGTATCCTTAGTTAAACGTGCAATTGTTCACCGACAAGAGCAAAAGGCAGAGTCCGGTGAAGACATCGAGTCAAAAACCGCTGAAATCATTGGCGAAGCTCCCGCCATGCAAGAAGTATTTCGTGCAATAGGCCGCTTATCTCAATCCAATATCACCGTATTGATCAATGGCGAATCGGGTACAGGAAAAGAACTTGTCGCTCATGCACTCCACCGCCACAGCCCACGATCGCCACACCCTTTTATTGCATTAAATATGGCTGCTATCCCCAAAGACCTTATAGAATCCGAGCTATTTGGTCATGAAAAAGGGGCATTCACCGGTGCCAACAGCCTTCGCAAAGGCCGGTTTGAACAAGCCGATGGGGGTACGTTATTTCTTGATGAGATTGGTGATATGCCACTGGACACCCAGACTCGCCTGCTACGAGTACTAGCCGATGGTAACTTCTACCGCGTCGGAGGGCACACCGCCGTTGGCGTTGATGTCAGAATCATTGCCGCTACGCATCAAAATTTAGAGAGTTTAGTTAAAGAAGGTAAGTTTAGAGAAGACCTATTCCACCGCCTCAATGTCATCCGCGTCCATATCCCCAAACTCAGCGAACGCCGAGAGGATATCCCCGAGCTTGCTACTCACTTCTTGAAACAAGCAGCAGAAGAACTCAGTGTCGACGCAAAAGTGCTACTACCAGAGACAGAGGAATACATCTGTAAATTAGCCTGGCCCGGCAATGTACGGCAGTTAGAAAACACCTGTCGCTGGCTTACCGTCATGGCTTCTGGACGAGAGGTCCTTATCAACGACCTGCCCCCCGAACTATTAGACTCTGCGGAATCAAAAGAAACCAGTTCAAACTGGGAAGACTCATTGCGAAATTGGGCCGACCAAGAGCTTGCCAAAGGCCAGCGGGCACTTTTAGATAGAGCCGTTCCGACCTTTGAACGTATTATGATAGAGACTGCGCTCAAACACACTGCAGGGCGCCGCCGTGATGCATCCGAGTTATTAGGCTGGGGCAGAAACACTCTCACCCGTAAGATTAAGGAGCTAGAAATGGACGACGATAACAGCTTATCGGACTCCAACTAAAAGCAATGTCGAAAACAGCATGAGTAGCCTTGCTGCCACTCATGCTGTCCCTCCATATCCTCAGAGCGCGCTACAATCGCTTACTTCTGTATGACAAAATTCCCTTGCCAGTTTGTGTTATTTACGTAAATATCCAAGCTCACTTTTTGATATTTTGTAATGTTAGGAACAAACCATGAGTAGCTATGATGTCGTAATTGTGGGCGGAGGGCCCTCGGGCGCAGCAGCGGCCTATGACCTCGCCAATGCAGGGTTTAGTGTTGTCATTTTGGACAAAAAGAACTTCCCCCGGTTCAAGCCCTGCGCAGGAGGTCTAACCACCAAAGCCCTGCATCGATTACGCTACTCCATCGCACCAATTATACGAAATACCACTCAAACTATGGTTGTTGGTTACGGTACTGGCAGACAAAATACACTCACTACCCAGGCGCCTATATGCGCGCTAACAGTACGCACTGAGCTTGACCAATTCTGCCTTGAAAAAACACTGCAACAGGGCGCTACCTTTGAGAAAATTTCAGGCATTAAATCTATTCACCAGAGCACAGATCGAGTCACTCTGATTACCAAGAATGATCAGAGTTTTGAATGCAAATACTTACTGGGGGCTGACGGAGCCCATAGCCAAGTACGCAAACTAACCCAAGAATTCAGCCCAGACCGAACCGCCGTAGCGCTCGAAGGGATCATTCCGTTTGAGCGGCTAAACAAGATTCCAGAATTCACTTTTGATTTTGGCGTCGTCAAGAAAGGTTATGGCTGGCTCTTTCCCAAACACGACCACCTAAATATCGGGCTCTATACTCGCCGTCCTGACGAAGCTTCACTGGGCAAATCAGAGCTCAAGCTATACGCCCAAGCTCGACTCGGCATCGACAACATTGACCACGTTTGTGGTTTCCCCATTGGCACAGGCGGTGAGTTTTATCGTCCAAAAGCTGAACGTGTTTTTTTGGTGGGTGATGCGGCAGGCATGTCAGAGGCATTGCTAGGGGAAGGTATTCACAACGCGATCAAGTCAGGACAAGCAGCAGCCTCCGCGATCATATCGACAAAAACCAGCAACCGAAGCGCACTTGAATCCTTTAAAAATGACTGTAAACCGGTTATGGAAGACGCTCACAATTGCCGCAAAATTGCTCGGGTATTTTATAAAACCTTACCTCTCGCGTTCCCTGCGCTTAGCCGTTATCCGATTGGCCCCATGGCAATGAACGGATTTGCTGCAGGGCTAACCCTGACTGAGTGCAAACGCCACATGACGCGCTTTAATATATCCCCAACGGTAACTGAGCCGTTATCCCTCACTGAATACAAGCAAATAAGCGCATAGTTGATTTACGCCACACAATCCTCTGAAAACGTAGGCGATGCGGACTTTTGAGTTCCGCAAGCCTCACCATACAAACGCTCGAAGGATGCCAAAATTAAACCGACAAACTCCTCGCTATTTGGCACAATTCCCGGCGTGGTCGTAAAGCCAATGGTGAGCACATCCATATAACTCGTCACAGTCATTGTCAAACCCGCATAATCACAGATAGGGGCGTTAAACGATTGGCTCACCAACTTCGCACCATCCAAATAAAGGGGCACCGGAGAGCCGGGCACGTTGGTAATCACAACATTAAAGATTGGTTTTAACAGTTGAGATAATTTGAACTTCGAAAATACCCGGGTCGAAACAGCCGAGGTCATAGGAGGCAAAAAATCCAATAATTGTTCCGCAGCGACGGCGCGATTATATTGAATACCCTTACGACTATTATCATGAATCTTATCCATTCGGGCCAACAAATTCTCACAATGGGTTTCCAGTGAGAGCAACATAGCTGAAACCTCATTACCTGCCGAGGATGCCCCGCCATTTTCCCCGCGCTTTGATACTGGAGCCATCGCCACCAAGGATTCTTTTGGTAGCGAGCTGGATCGAACGAGTAGCTCTTCCAATGCCGCCGAACAAATAGTTAACGCGACATCATTGACCGTTAACCCTTCCTTAGAATTCTTAATCTCTTTTATTTTTGTGAGAGGTAGATTGGCGTGAGCGAGGTTTCGTTGTGCCTCCACCTGTACGTTAAAAGGCGATGACGGGGAATCGAAAAATCGTGGTGGCGCATCACGCTTATCCTGCGCACGTAAGCGTATTGATCTGTTTGCCGTTTCAGTAGAATTCTTGATTAAGCCCCACAGCTTTTTGGACGTTGAGGCTGTTTTTTGCAGCTTCCGCCCCACCAACACACTATAGGCAGGAAAATCTTCTGATTCCCATGTGTCCTCCGCAAGCAATCTTGGTTGCTCAGAAAAATCCAAAATACCGACCAATATCTCTTCACCGGACACACCATCAATAGCACAATGATGAATTTTAATCATAAGTGCGAAGTCCCCTTCTTCCTCCAACCCGTCAACAAAGGTTATTTCCCAAAGAGGCTTTTCTCTATCGAGCGGCTTACTAAAGAATTCCTGAGATTTTTCCCGTAACTCAGCTTTAGTGCCCAAGCTCAGGTGATGTATATGCAGGTGCTCGTGAATATCAAAATGCGGATCTTCGATCCAATACGGCAAATCAAGGTCCATCGGGATTTCAACAAGCCGTCTCCTGAAGACAGGAGAAGTCTGTAAACGTGACAATATATGCTCGGCGAAGCGTGCAAAGGTCATTGGCGTCGAGGCCGGATCCTTAAAGACAAAGGTCCCTCCCACATGCATGGGGGCATGATCCCCTTCTAAATATAGGAATGATGCATCAAGGTAAGAAAGCTGTTTCATCGCGCGCCTCGAGAAATAGGAGTAGGTCAAAGAGCAAATATCACGTTGATCCAAAGCATGCCATTCGAGTACACACATGTACACTTATATATGTATAATTTTGACGTTTTGTGACTGTATCGCTATAACCCGATGGATAAAGAGGGGGATAAAATAATAGCTAACCGATTGATTTTATGAGTCAATCTACTCTACACAACGAAATATGGGGAGGAATTTCACTTTTTCGTCTTAGTGAAATAACTAGAACAAACAATACACACACACTCTCAAAATTGGGGTAACTTCATCAAGATATACTGCTAATTGCTTTCTTCTCGCCAAAACAAAATTTTATCATGCCCACGATAACGGCCGAATATCGCGGTTGAGGATGGATTATCATCAAGAAAATCAAGATCGGAACCTTGATCGACACCATCCCAGTTGTAGAGTAACCATGACATTGCCGACGTATCAGTGGTTTGGATCTCGATAGCAGCGGTGGCATCGGCACCCGGTGCGGAGAAATTGAAATTAGCAGTACCACTTGAGAAAGGCGAATTACCAATGGAGCCGTCTGTAGTGCCTGAATCAATTGTGATATTGGTAATGATGCCAGCCGTATAATTGAAACTATCATTTGGAGCGCTATCGTCGTCGGTAACCTCAAGATCCAGATTGGTATTAGCCAACACCAAGCAGCCATCATCCTCGTTCCTGATAAAGTCTGACCCTGTGTAATACTCAACATTGATCGGTACGTTCAATGCCGCGGTTTCTGGTCCAAACGCATTTTCCAACCGTAGTCGACCAAACCGTTGTAATGTACCTGTTGATGTCGGTGTAAACGTAAACGGCGCAGATGCTGAAATATCGACATCCGATCCATCCTCAGCCTTCACTCCATCGCTGTCCGTGAGGCTATTCACCTCCAACGACAATGCCACCGAAAAAGGCGCTACCAACGCATTGGTTGTACGTGTATAGGTATAGGTATCAGCACTATTAAACGTAAGAATAGTATTGCTCTCACTACCAGAACCACCGTCAGATAATGTGGGCGCAGAATACGTCGCAGTCACCGGTAAATTGGAAAGGTCAACTCCCGCATTCGCTGATGTGAGTGCCGTGTCCATCACAATAGAACCCGTTGTCAATTTTTTAAAATCACCAAGGTAATTATTGATCGTTGCAGAGCTATCGTTGCCAGATCGCTTTGGAATTACCGTAACACTAGGCTCAGAACTACTTGCGTAACCAAAACTCTGCCCAATATAACTAAATGCGGTACCAGTAGCGCACGCATTACCGTACCCACCGACAGAGCTTGTTAAAACGAAATGATCAGGATAAAAACGCCCTACATCGTTAGCGGTACCCGTGATATCCGCGCTGGTATCACTCAAATAGTCAGACAACGACCCTGTGATATCAATTACCCCTACTTCATTCCAGTTCATCGTGCTGGTAGCAACACCACTACTAAAACTAGATGATCCACCGCCCACAGTAACCGCCGAGGCGGTGAATGTACCCGACACTCCTCCATCACCAATCGTTGGGGCAATCAAACTATGGGAAAAGGTAATGGATGATGCACTGGTTTCCTGTCCAAAGTTTTCTGCAACAACATTGTCTGTGAGGTTGGCATTGGTATCAGGAATACCGTCAATAGGTGAGTCATCAGCAGATTGCCATACTACGGCAGATAGCGTACCCAAAAAACCCTCCTCAGCTTTGAGATACGCCGTTCCAGATGCGCCAGTAGCATAGGTCAGATTTGATGCTGTGCCGTCTAAAGCAGAATTGTCTAACCAATCGGCAGAGCGCAGATCTGAAAAATCAATATCAAACCCAAAGGGTCTAACCACAAAATTATTCGAGCTACCCTCCAAAGTATACCCAGGGTTGGGTGAGGCACTCGCCACCACTTTCTGGGCATATAGTTTTATCTGCCCAGCGTCTGAATAGTTCACTGTAAATCCCGCAATACCGTCAGAATCAAAGGACATATTCACATCGGTATAACTCAGTGTGGCACCGTCGTTATTTCGAGTAATCGTTTCTGTATCTACAGCCGAGGAAAATGACAATCGATTAGTACTACTACAGGATGTCGGATTCTTACATTCATAGGCAATCTGCACTGTCTCCGTTCCCGTTATCGCAGACGTACATGCCTTAGTGTTCGTATCTGTTTCAATGGCACGTAATTCAAGCGTCTGGCTAGAGGGGTTACTCGAAGAAATCAGTCCTGCTATTTGAGCGCCAATTGCGGTAGTAGATACAGGATTACCATCGGCGTAAAACAGGAATGCGGTATCTCTAAATTCAATATAGGGGTCCTCACTGCCATGATCATCAGGGTCAGATATCCCATCACTGCTATTATCAGCATCAATATCAATCTGGCCAATATCCGTGGTTTGTGACAAATAGAATTGTGCCGTTGACTCACCATCCTGTACGGTCACCGAAGTTGGGTTTCCAGCATCAACTGAAGGGCTATAGGTTAATGCCACCACTTTATCGGCATCAACTGCCACCGGACTATGATCATCATCGTCATGTAACGTTAAGGTAATTAGAGTTGCCTCACAGGTCACTCCGGGGGTCGTGTGACTTATTGCTATATGGTAGGAGCCACTTCCGCCACCTCCACCTCCACAGGCAGCAAGCAAGATACTTAGAACGGTCAACGCGAATAAGCTTCTTACGCAGCTCATCAGTTCTTCGCCCTTACTTCAATCACCCGCTGAGCGGCATCAATACCCGCACCACAGGAAGCGGTACTGGTAAAAGTATAGTAATTATCAGAACCATTACTAAAAGTAGAGCATTCAACAGCAACATCACAGCTGTTCAACCCCTCCACGCTCGTACTGGAATACGTACTACTGTCACAGGTAACCGCGCCAGTTCCACCAGCAGGGAAAACTCTCGCCAAAGCAATATCGATCCCCGATTCTGCTGCATAAAACGCATAGATCGAATGTAGATCCTGGCCAAAACCAACGCTGGTTGTTTCATTCATTTTCGCAACACTACCGATAAGCAAGCCCAACACGGTGATCACAAATATAGCCACGGGTAAGGCAAAACCACGATGAGCCTTGGTCATGATGTATTTCTTACGATTAAGGGACATTACGAATAATCACCTCGTAATCCAATGTCTGCTGATCCCCACCTTCGGCCAAAACTAACGTAAGAGATACAACACCATTTCTCGATAGGCTGGCATTAAGATACGAAAACTGCACAGAGGTCAGCTGATTAACGACCACTTCCCTACCGGTTAAAAAGTCAGTGGGGCGACCAGTTCCCATCGTCGACTGAAAACCATAGTTTTTATAACGGTAGAGAAAGCCACCTGAGAAACAATAGGTAATAGGATCTCGTACAATAAAAAAACGCCTTTCTGGTGAATCTAACAGGAACTGATGCGAGGAACTGAGGGTTATGGTTTCAATCGGGGACGCATCCGGTAATGTGCTGATCACAGACGAAATCGGCCCAGGGTCGGCGGATCCATACACATCAACAGTAGAGGAAGGGTAGACCGCCACACGATCATAGCTCGTATTCAATGACGCCGAATAACCTGTACGTATAACACTGAGAGTAGTCGCCCCCGCTAACAAAGGAATCGAGATATACTCGGACCCTCCCGTGACGGGGACAAATTCAATACATTCACCCGTACCATCCACGCGAATACTATAAGGTAACGCCTCTCGTAATTCTCTAGCGACTTTTTCTAGTGCAATAATACCTATTGACGCAATTCTTTGTCTCTCACCTGCATTTATTACCCCTTGGGTGGTATCACTAATAAAGCGAACTGAACCAATAGAGAGTGCCGACATAACAACAATCACAATAATCAGTTCTATCAGCGTAAAACCGGTGTTACACGTGGAGTTTGATGAATATCCGACAAGCTTCTTGTTGGGACGGCGACACATCAGTAATTGGCCCGATAAGCATAAAACGTTATCGCATTTTGTCCAGGTGGGGTAACAACCAGCGTAATTTTTTTAGCATTATCACTCCCCACTACCGATGCCCCGCTACCATCACAGGTAACCGTTATGCTAACGCTATAATTCGAATAGCTACTGTCCAAGGCACCGCTGGTTCCTGTCGGCACACCGGAATAACCATGATAATCATCCACATCATCATAAAGCGCACTACTGGTTTCAGCAGTATCAGGCCCAAGGCTACTACAACTGAGTATCGTTGCTGCAGGCACACCACCAATTGGCGTATTTTCGTCGTAACGCTTACTGAGTATTTCATCCAGGTAAATTTGAGATATCTTAATGGTTTTATTTCTCCACATCGGGTCAGCACTACGATTCACATTACCGGCAAACGTACTCAACATGGCCTCCAGTGCAACCGCCATCACCACAATGGCAATAACCAATTCAATCAGTGTCACCCCTCGAGAGGATTGATTACCGATCATGATTGACAGGCCTCATCATAGGCGTACCCAGTGGATGCTAGGCATACCGTTTTGTCATAATCACCATCAAACACAAAGGTAATATTACCGCCAGAGGTAAGGCTTGCGGCAGTATTGTAAGTAATCGTCTGCGGACTAGAAAACGCCGAGCCATTTTGCGTCAAGCTTGCATTACCTCTATCAACAATAGATTGTACATAAAGGTCACCGCTACAACTGGTTTCTCGAACCTCAAATGTCCATTCTGTTGAACTCTCAATAATACACATCACGATAGTAGTATTCTGTTGCGCCAACGCTGATTGCTGTGCCAACAAGGACATAGAGATCAACTGGTCCTTTGCAATAAACGTAACGTAGCTAGATTTTGTAGAAAATAAACTTGAGGCACTTACTGAAAGAATACCGACCAAGACCAACACCATGATCAGCTCAATAAGCGAAAAGCCTCGAGTGTTAACCCCAGGCTTTTCCATATTGGCTCTAGAAAGTAAAAACATATTCAATTATATGTTCTTGCTCATCTAGCAAGAGGAAATGTCCACTGACACTGTAGGCGGGACAGTATCATCATCGAATATCATATGGCATGTGGCGCTGGTTCCTAACTCATAATCCGCAGAGCTATCCGTACCTCCTGCCGAGTAAGAAAACCCGTCAGACTCTAACGCTGTTGCGATACCCGCAGTGGACTCCTCTGCGTACCCTGCCGCATTAGTTGTCACACTTGTGCTACCTTCTAGCGTGACTGTAGTACCAGTACTACCCGCCGCTAGCCATGCCGCATGCACTATCGCCGAACTGGCTCTGGCACTACCGGCCAAACCATTAATCGCGGACACCCGCGCATCACCACCTAAGTCTGCAAACTTCGGCAATGCGAAAGCAGAGAGTATACCTAAAATAACGATTACCATAATTAGTTCAATTAAGGTAAAACCTGATTGTTGCTTTTTCATGTTGGATATTCCTCTACTGCTATCAATGGGTCTTGTTTAATAATTAAGATTCAATTCAGAATCCATAAACCTTACAAGTACGTTGTTATAAAATGTTGGTACTTACCTCACCAGTACGCGCATCGAAAATAATATTATTTCCCGACGATTCATTCTGATAGATATAGCGACAGTTACCACCTGTTGTATCAACCAAATAATCGGGGCTAGATACGGAACTGGTTGCAGCTGTAGGAGCATTCGCGACAAGCAATGCTCCCCAAATTCTCACACACCGATCAGCACTTGACATCACATCACTGTGATTAGAACCACTTCCTTGATCTGCATCGGTAGGCCATCCTTCTGAACTTGTTGCGACATTATCAATGCCAAATCCTGTTACGGAGTCCACTGCCGTACTCTGTCCATTTGCAATCCATTGACTTCTTACCATCACGACTGCAGAAGCAAAAGCACCACCGGCGCCCTCTACCACAGCTTGATGTGCATTGTCATGGGTATCCATCATTCGAGGCAGAGCGACCGCCGCAAGAATACCAACAACAGAAATTACCACCATCATTTCAATTAGAGTGAAACCGACTACGTTTTTCAAAACACCTTCAACCTCTACTACAACCTAAACTAAGTTTCTTTATAATAAAACTATAGTCGATTTCTAATCTCTTTAAACCTACCACACTTTATTTTGACGCTTTATATCAATTCGTTCTGTCAACTTAATGTTTCATTGCCGAGCCCATATTCCACATTGGCAAGAATACACCCAACGCAAGGATTAGTACCATCACGCCTAGAGCCACCAGAATGATAGGCTCAATAGAATCCGACAATTGTTTCAAATCGTAATCGACTTCTTCTTCGTAGAAATCCGACACATCATTCAACAAAGCATCAATAGATCCGGTCTCCTCCCCCACCGATATCATTTGTAAAATCAACGGGGTAAACATTTCAGTCGCAGCAGCCGTTCTCGCCAATGAATCACCTCGCTCTATCCCTCGCTTCATGTCGGCAATACATCCGCTGATATATTTGTTACCAACTGTACCTTCGACAATACCCAAACTTTGTAAGATTGGCACCCCCGATTCAAACATCATCGAAAACGAACGCGTAAATCGAGATAATGCGGTTTTTTCGAAAATTGGTCCAATAATGGGTAATTTAATTTTCTTTTTGTCCCACCAATATTCGCCCTTCTCCGTTTTTATATAACGAAGAAACATAACAATCGAACCGACAATAACAATCAGCATCAACCACCAGTACTTGACTGTGAACGATGACGTTATCATAAGTATTTTTGTCGGTAGTGGGAGTTCTGCACCTAATTTCTCAAATACCCCGGCGAAAGCAGGTATAACAAACATGTTAATAATGAACATAGCAACAACCATCGATCCCATGACCATCGTGGGATAGCGAACGGCTTGCGACACCCGGCTTTTGGTTTCTCTCTCCATCTCTAAGTGATGGATCAATTTGGCGAAGGCATCATCCAGCTTTCCCGTGCTTTCGCCAACATGCACTAGACCAATAAATAATTCTGAAAAGATATTCGGATGCGCTCCCAAAGAAGTCGCCAATGGGCTTCCCGTCGATAGTCTCACTACGATATCTTTTAAGGCATCAGCCAATATAGGGGACCGAGCATGTTCTGCGAGCCCGCTAATTGCTTGCACAATGGGGATCCCCGCTTTCGACAACGCTTTCATTTGCCGGCAAAACATACTGAGATCATTTAGGGTGGGTGGTTTTGGCGGAAATATACTCTTAATTTGTATGTCGCTACTGGTATGCTCCTTTTTCTCTAGAATTTCAATCGGTGTAATCTTTCTCGCCACCAATTGATTCGCCACCGAATCACTCGTCGGTGCATCGAGTGTTCCAGTAACCGACTCTCCACTCGCACTTCGGCCTTTGTAAGTATATTCTGTCATGACTCATTCAACGCGCGATCATCCAGAGAGGCGGTAATCTTAAACACCTCCTGTATGGTTGTAATCCCCTCCCTGGCATAATCCAACGCGCACTGCGCTAATGATCGAAAATAGGGGTTTTTTGACGCCGCCGAAGAAAACTCCGCAGCATCATTACGCCGTAGCGCCTGCAGCATGGGTTCGTCTAGTTCCAGTAATTCGTACACCCCGATACGCCCAGAATACCCAGTATTATTGCAATGATGACAACCACGACCTAGCACAAAACCCATCCCAATCGCACTGTCATCAATATGACTCAGCCAAGCATTTTCTTGGGGAGTAGTTTCATAAGGCGCTTGGCAATGTTTACATATTTTTCTTACGAGTCGTTGGGCGATAACCGCCCGCAATGAAGAGGCCACCAAATAAGCGTCACACCCCATATCAATAAGCCGCATTGCAGTAGAAACAGAGTCATTAGTATGTAACGTCGACAGCACCATGTGCCCTGTCATCGCCGCTCTCAATCCTATTTCAGCCGTCTCATGGTCTCGCATTTCTCCAACCAAAATAATATCAGGATCTTGTCGTAACGCAGTTCTTAATACCGTACTAAACGTTAGCCCTATCTTTGCACTAATTTGAACTTGGGAAATTCTCGGCAGTCGATATTCGATGGGGTCTTCAGCGGTAATGATTTTGGTTTCAGGCTTGTTTAGTTGTGACAGCGCAGAATATAATGTAGTCGTCTTGCCACTACCGGTTGGCCCCGTCACCAACACCATACCATTTGGCCTGCCGATAAGGTTTTGGAAACGCTTAGTGATTTTTTCGGGCATGCCCAGCTTATCAATAGACAGCATACCTTCAGATTGATCAAGCAAACGCATAACGACACATTCACCGTAGGGAACCGGTAAAGTCGAAAGTCGAACATCGATGCTTTTACCCAATACCCTTATGTTAAAACGCCCATCTTGCGGCAATCGTTTCTCAGAAATATCCAACCCTGACATTATTTTTAGGCGAGAGACCAGCGCAGAAGCAATACGCTTTTCTTTCATAACCTGCTCCTGCAACTCACCATCGATTCGCAGCCTCACACGCAGAACTTGTTCGTCCGGCTCAATATGAATATCCGACGCCCTTACTTGAACAGCATCCTCAAATATACTTTGCAACAACCGAACCACTGGTGCCTCAGCAGTATCCGAAGATGTCGCTAAGGCTTCCAAGTCAAAATCACTATCTTCTAGCTCACCCTCTAATTCAGTAGCAATGGAGGCAATTTGTTCTTGTCGACGATACACTCTATCCAGTGCACTAAGAAGGTCTTCTTCTTTAACAAATGCAGGGTGTACCGGTCGCTTTAAGTGACGCTGCAATTCATCAATAGCTAACAAATCTAACGGATCACCCATGCCAACAAGATAACCGTCTGGTTGCTCGGCTAAAATTATCGAGCGATATCGCCTTGCTTGTGTTTCTGGTAACTCAAGGATTAGATCATTTTTGAGTTTAAAGTGGAGCAAATCCACAAATGGATATGAGAAATGATCGGCCAATGCTTGCAGTAACTGAATTTCTTCAACAAACCCTAAATCAACAACGACCTTCCCCAGCCGATTCCCTGTTCGCTTTTGCTCATCCAAAGATTGCATCAGCTGATCTTGTGTCATCAATCCTTTCGCAAGAAGGAGGTCACCGACTCTAACTTTTCCCTGCGCCATAATCTATCCTATTGACCGTCACTGTAGAATTGCGGGAAACGTTTTCTTATCAAGGCCTCTTCGTCCTTCCAGCCATCTGAAGATATAATCTTTGGCTTTAGCAAGATAACCAATTCAGTTTTCACCGTAAGGTCTTTCTTTTGTTTAAATAATTCACCCAAATAGGGGACATTAGAAAGATAGGGAATACCAGCGCTATTTGATGTTGTTTTTTCTTGCATTAACCCACCAATCACCACAACCTGGCCATCCTTAGCTTTAATAATGCTGTCTGTTTCTCGAATGGTACTAAAAGCTAGAGGAAGGGAAATAACAGCGGTTCCGATACCAATATCTTTAACTCGCTCCTCCACTTCAGTAATCGTTGGATGAACATGTAACACTACTTCGTCATCATCACCAATATGCGGCGTTACGTCGAGGGCAATTCCTGAAAAAAATGGCGTCAAGCTGACTTCCGGCGACTGACTCGTCGTCGTCGTTGAGCTAGTAGTTTCATTGGAAATATCTGTCACAAAATACTCATCTGTCCCTACCTTTATAACCGCCTTTTGGTTATTAACCGTAGATATCCTCGGACTTGAAAGTACATTAACATCGCCATGCGCTTCGAGTAGATTAATTACCGCATTAAAATTTTTGTAGTTTAAACCGAGCGTAAAGAGCCCTTCCACGGTATTATCGATTAACGTGGTAAAAGTATCAGGTGTCATTTGCCCAACAACTCGCTTGTCCGAATTTTGAATCTCTCCATTATACCCCAAGCCAAACGTATCCCATTGAACACCGGCCTGATAACCTTCGCTCAACACCACTTCCATGATTTTTGCCTCAATCACGACCTGCTTCTTCAAACTAAGCTCAGCCCTATCAAGAAATTCTTCAACGCTTTTTAGCTCTGCAGGGTATGCTTTTACCACGACAATACCTGACTCAGGGTCAACCACCACTCGCCGCCCATCATCAACCCCAACGATGGTCTTTATAATGTAATCCAAATTTTTCCAAAACCCAGTTTCTGATTCAGTATTAACTTGCGTGCTCTGATTCGAACTACTGCTGACACTTGAAGATTCACCGCCATCACCGGAGCTATTTTCCTCGCTTAATGTTACCTGTCCACTATTAATCTGCATCGAGGATTTTCCGATACGACTAACATTGAGGTAATTCACGCGAAACAATTTATTCTTTAATTCACGTGGTACAATTTGATAACCGTATGTCTTCACCAGATAATCAATGCCATAGACATCTCGAATTGCATCTAGCGTTTCCCTCAAAGTGACTTGCTTTAACTGTATCGAAATATCACCAGACACATCCGGATGAACCACCATATTCAGGTCAGTACCCTCAACTAAACTCATATAGAAAGCAGCCGCAGGAACATCATCCGCCGAAATGTCGAAACTTGGTTCGTTACTAATTTTTCTCGAATTCAGCTGCTCCTGCTCTACACGCAATAACTCCCTCTTTGCATCGATACTTTTCTGCTCATTATCGAATACGTCATCGTCATTTTTGTCATTAGTGTTAACCGTTTCATCGTCACCCTCAAGGTCTTCAACAATCAATGTATTTGCACCTTTTCCTGACGTAGGATCTCCCCCACCGACAGGAATAGACGCACAAGAAACCAATAGCAACATAACAATCGAGAGCAGCAGGTTCTTATAATAAACCCCCGCTATTGTTAACGACATATTCACTTAGCTAACCCTTTCTTTGTTTTCACTGATTTAAGTTTCAAATCAATCACCTTACCCTGCCTCTTTACGGACACTTTGTGCTTGTTGATAGATATAAGAGTGATGCCATTTTTGACATCACCTTCTCTCATCATTTTGTCATTGATAACAGCAACCTTCCTATTTTTCGATATCAATATCATTTGCAATTCAATCGATCCAGCAGCCACGTGTTCCGATGCAACATTACTAATTAAGTGCGCAGGGGGTTTCATTGGATCGGAAGATTCCGCCGTCACAGCGCTAGACGCAAAAACAGCAAGTACCGGCAATAGAACCCCCCTTTTGCTAATAGACACCGATCAACTCCTTGCTAGTGCTCATCGTATGTACATTGAGCCGTAATGTGCCCGTTGGATACTCTTTCATTTCAAATACCATATCATCCCAATACACTTGCTCGGCCAATTCTTCAATCTTCCCCAAGTACACTTGGACTTGCTGGTAACTTCCTTCTAGTTCTATTTTCAACTCATGTTTAAATAGCCCCATCGGCTTTTCCTCACCCTCAAACATGATGGGTTCACCAGATGCACTCTTCACACTATTGATGCTAAGTGACGACCTTCGACTAAGGAGGTAACCCAGTATCTTTGGCATTTTTTCTGGGTCGATCAATCGTTTGGTTTCACTTTCAATAACATCGTCCAACGCTTCTATTCTCTCTTTCTTCTCTTTAATGGCACTGCGCAGTGCAACATTTGGGTCTCTGGCTTGCCTTTCAACCAGGGATTCTATGGTATTTTGCATTACCTCCATCTCAGGTACTATATCGGCCATTTCTTTTTTTAACGTACTTCTAGTTTCAAGAAATGGGGCCAATACAAACTGGTTATAGGTGCCAAATATGAAAGCAATCGCGGTAACCACAATAATCACCCGCTCTCTCGAGCTCAATCCATCAACTTTCTCAATGGTTTTAGCGACTTGTAACTTCAGATCCACCGACGATACCCTCACTACTCAGTACAAATTTTAGATAACCTTCACCCTTCTCTGGCCTTTCCAAATCGAACAAGCCAAATGAGGTACCTACCAAGACGTCCGATGTTTTTAATTGATCGATATATTTTGGTATCAAGTCGGGGTGCTGCGTATTCCCGACCAAACGATATTGATTACCCTCTGTTTTAATGATTAATTTCGTCAGCCATATACCACCGATATTCTTTTTCGCCAAGCTATCCATTACCGTTGAGAACGAAAAATTCTTCTTGTCTGATTGCCCGCCAAGAAAATCCACCAACTTCTTTTTTTCGACGATAGTCACATCCATCCGATTCATCTCGGCCAAAATGTTTGGATCCTCGGTGGGTTCAACGAAATTGGCTTCAATACTATCGAGTTGCTCTCGCATTTTGGCTTTTTGTTCAAATGCTATTTGTGCACTTTCTTTTAACGAACTCATCATGCTCAACTGTGCGATTGAAAGCACTACGAAAACGAACGACAATGCCCCAACGATAGCCATTATCTGAACTGACGAAAGGAAAACGACCGTCTTTTTAAATTCATCTCGATAGAAATTAACTTGTTGAGAGAACTGCTCCACGGGCCCCCCCCTTCATCGTTTTACTTTGTTCTGATTGACTGCCAAATAACGCCGCACCAATTGACATACAGCTCAAATCTAGTCCCTTGGACTCACTCTCTTCAAGCTCAAATAACCCAGCTAGATCGAGAATCTCTAACTCTATACTCACCTTACCTTTAAGGTCTTCTATAATTTGGGCAATCCGTTCATCAGTCGGTAGAAAAATGATTCTTACCGCGCCCGACTTACCCAACTGACTCTCGTAGTAATCAAGGGATCTTTGTATATCCAAAGCCAACGCATCGATTCGAGAGCCATTATCCAAGGATAATTCCCCGACGGTTTCCCCTTGAGCAAGATCATTTAGCCCGATATCAATGGTGCGAGACAAAAAGAGCAACCCATTCTCCGTGAGATTAATTACTCCCCCATGCTCCTCTAAGGTAACAAAAGCCAACCCCGCATTCTCAACGCCATCCAGCTGTTTACCGTATTGGCAAAGTGAGAGTTCATTAATACCAATGGATGCAAGGTTAAGCCCCGCATTATCAGAGGCTTCTACAATAGACAATACAACTTGGCGCTCAACTATGGATGCATAAATCATATTCATTCGTCCTCGATAAGCCTCAGGAGGCAACCGAAAAACATCAACAACCACATCATCTAGCGCTTGTGAGATAAGATCTTTTACCCGCCAGCGAACCGCATCACTGAGCTCGGCATCATCAACATCAGGAGCATCGACCAATAGCATATTGTAGAACTTGGGATGTAGGGAGAAGTATGCATCCAATCCGCTGAGGTTATACTGCCTTACCAATTCAATTAATTGATCAGGCCACTCCCCAGGTCCACAGCTGCGAAAGTCATGGGATACGATCTGGCCGGATCCAATAGATAAACAGGCAATAGAAAGGCCTTCCGGTGAGATTTCAACTCCCAGTACCTCGGCCTTTCCTTGGCGCCCTCTTTGAAGTATTTTCTTTAACGCTTGCAACATCGACAACCACTCATACAAACCTTATTTCGATAGGCTCTTACTTCGAGTGTAGACCAGACTTGGCAATGCGCATCCTTAGGCTCTGATTTAAGCCTGTCAAAACCGCCAAAAGTGTCTTTCGTTGCACTCCAGCCTAATTAAATCAGGTACTTATGCGACTGACTTAACGCAACAGGTCCACAACGGCATGCTAGGGCCTGCGTTCTGTTCTGCTATTTCTGACAGTATCCGATCAACCATATACAGGTGAACATCTTCTCCCATGACCTGATTAATTTGGCGAATCGCCGAAGGGCTAGTCAAATTAACCTCTGTCAGGAAACCACCGATAAAATCCACACCCACGAAAAACAGCCCATTTTCTCGGAGAAAAGGGACTATCTTGTCAATTGCAGCCACCTCTTTTTCCGACAATTCCGTCGCTTCACACAACGCCCCTTGATGAATGTTGGCCAAGAACTGCCCTTGCCGAGGCACTCTATTCACGTAACCGATTACCTCCCCGCGTAGAAGAAACACCCGCTTGTCGCCCTGACTTACCGCAGGTAAAAAGCGCTGAGCCATCACAAAACGAGGCTTTTGATGTGTATCGAGAACTTCTGCCGTCAAGTTGTCTAGGGCCAGGTCATCAACCTGTTGATAGCGAGTAACTCCCCGCCCAGAACAATCATCCAAAGGCTTCACTACGATATCTTGATGTTTCTCTCGAAATGACAGCAATTTAGCGCTATCACTTGTCACTAGACTGGGTGGTGCCAGCTCAGGCCAACGTAGTGGTAATACTTTTTCGTTAAAATTCCTCAACGCCGCGGTGTCATTGAATTGAACAACAGATGAACAAAGGTAATCCAGTATGTAGGTTATGTGAAAGTAGTAGCTGTCAACCGGTGGATCAATTCGTACTAAGAGTCCATCACATTGATCTAGGGCCAGGGCAAACATCGGTGCTAACTCAAACGGTGCAACGCTTCTGACGGCTCGTACCTCCCCCATCACACTATCATGCTGCAGGGTTAACTGTGCGGGTTCTAGCCATAACACACGATGCCCTCGCTCAATAAGCACCTCCATCAAAAGAAGAGAAGTATCCGTCTGTAAGTTCAGTGTCTTATAAGAATCCATTAAAAATACTATCGTACGCTCATCTTTCATAATCATTACCATTATTCTAGTTTAGTCGAATTATAAAACCAAAAAAACACCTGCCTCACGCTTTAACAGCAACTGTCCTTTACACAACACTTATCAACAAGGTAACCGATAAGATCTTGCATCACCACATAATCGGCAACACAAAACAGCGTCCTACTTTCACGCCGTTGCACGACCAAACCGGTATTTACCAATTTAGCAATATGATGAGATAACGTTGAAGCGGGCACCCCAAGAGACTTTTGAATATCTCCTACCGGTAGACCTTTTTTTCCTGCTTGCACCAATAGTTTAAAAATCCCTAGGCGCGTAGGATTACCTAATGCTTCAAGTTTTTGCGCTGTTTTTACAAGTTCCATAAACTACACCTTAAAGGACAACCAGTCACAATTCAACCATATTTCCAGTATTATGGAATCATATTCAAACTACTCAAATCCTATTTGCCGCCAGGCCTCGTATACAATCACGGCAACTGAATTCGATAAATTCAGGCTACGACTCTCCGGCAACATTGGGATTCGCAAACAATACTCCTGGCCAAGCCCTTCTCTTATTTCAGCAGGCAGCCCTCGAGTTTCCGGACCAAAGAGTAAATAATCACCCTTGGAAAAGTGTACTTCAGCATGACTGCGCGTACCTTTTGTAGTCAAACCATAGATATTCTCAGGGTTCTCCGACGCAATAAAAGCCTCATAACTTGGGTAGGTACTCAAGTCGGCAAACTCATGATAATCAAGTCCTGCACGGCGCAGCTTCTTTTCATCCAAATCAAAACCAAGCGGTTCAATTAAGTGCAACTTGCAACCGGTGTTTGCCGCCAGCCGAATAATATTGCCCGTGTTAGGTGGGATCTCCGGCTCGAACAGTACGATATTAAACATCACTACTTCCTCATCAAACATTATCATCAGATAAAGAAAAACCCGCAACTGGCGGGTTTTTCTTTATCTATCTACAAGCTAACAAGCTCGTTGGCGTCGATTACACTCAGTGAGTGGCTTCGCCATCAGCTTTATCTTTTTGAGCTTGCTGTTGACGTCGTACTTGCTCTGCAAAAGCAGCTTCAAAATTAATTGGCTGTAACAATAGCTGAGGGAATGTGCCCCGAGAGACAACGTCCGATACGGCTTCACGTGCATAAGGGAATAGGATGTTTGCACAAACACCTTTAAGTACATGCTCAAGCTGTACACCTTCAATGCCTTCGATAGTAAACAAACCTGCCTGCTGAACTTCTACGATAAAGGCAGTCTTGTCTTCTACTTTTGCAGTAACGGTCACTTTAAGTACCACTTCGTGAACATTGCCTTCAATAACACTCGAGGTATTATTAACTTCTAGGTTAACTTCCGGTTTCCATTCTTTCTTAAACACACCCGGCGCATTAGGTGCTTCAAAGGACAAGTCTTTTAGATACAAGCGTTGTAATTGGAAATTATTTTTTTGTTGCGCTGCTTCAGCCATTGTCGACATTCCTTTCTAAAATAGTTATTTGATTGTTATGTTTAGGCGCTAGTAGCCGTCAGCATGGGCTCAAGACGGCCTGAACGCTCTAGTGCATATAACTCGTCACAGCCACCAATATGCTCTGTCCCAATCCAAATTTGAGGAACCGTTTGCCTGCCGCTACGTTTAACCATCTCTTTCTTTAACGCAGGGGCTCGGGATACGTCTTTATCTTCAAATTCGACACCTTTACTTGCCAGCAAGTGCTTAGCACGAACGCAATAGGGGCACCAGGGTGTGGTATAGAGAGTTACTGCTTTCATAATACGAATTGATACTCTTGTTACTTACTTAGGCAAACATTTCAATAGTTGGACTATCTCAACGACACAAATCAATCAACCTTTCACTAATGGAAGGCCATCAGCTCTCCAGGTTCCAATTCCACCGGTTAAGCGACGAACATTAGCAAAACCATTTTTCGTCAAAATTTTACCTGCCGCACCAGAATGCTGCCCCATTTTACACACAACAACAATGGGGGCGTCTTTATGGGAATTCAACTCCGCAATCCGCTCTTCCAGCTTAACAAAGGGAATATTTTTGGATTCGGTGATATGGCCATCACCATATTCTTTGCGATCACGCACATCCAAAACAATTGCGCCCTCACTATTGACTAAATTAGTTAGCTGCTGAGAGCTTACACTGAGCCCCCCCCGGCGGGATTCCAAAAACAAAAACGCGGCCAACAAGCCAAAAAAGCCACCAACAAGGGCGACATGGTTAAATGCAAATTCGATCACGCGGTCCATCTACGGTCCCCATAGCAATAATTCAACAAATTTAAAGCTGAGCAGTATACACGCATATGCTCCCGAAGAAAGTGCAAAGCCTAGCGGTTGAAATACGCAAACCTGACTCTGCCGCTTTATCTACGGCTAAATTAAGGTAAAATGGCAACCGCTCAAACCACGAGCAACCGTATTTGGTTAGTTTATTAAAAATAGGTGTCTACGCTGTGACCACAACAACCCCCCGCAAACCCCACGTGCTTGTTATTCTTGATGGCTGGGGCCACCGAGAAGCCACTGACAACAACGCGATCGCCCACGCAAACACGCCTTGCTGGGACAAATTGTGGTCCGAACGGCCCCATACGCTTATTTCCGGTTCTGGTATGGATGTAGGCCTACCCGATGGCCAAATGGGCAACTCTGAAGTTGGCCATATGAACCTGGGGGCTGGGCGTGTGGTATATCAGAACTTTACGCTCATCACCAAAGCTATCGAAACCGGCGAATTCTTCGACAATCCAGCGTTATGCGAGCCTGTGGACAAAGCCATTGCAAATAACACGGCCGTACACATCATGGGTTTGTTATCCCCCGGTGGTGTGCACAGTCACGAAGACCACATCCAAGCCATGATAACAATGGCAGCAAAACGTGGCGCAAAACACATTTATGTCCATGCATTCTTGGATGGAAGGGATACACCACCGCGGTCGGCTGCGAACTCTATCGACAAGATAGACGCGCAGTTAAGGGACCTCGGAGTCGGTCGAATTGCATCGATTGTTGGCCGTTACTATGCGATGGACCGTGACAATCGCTGGGACCGGGTAGAAGCCGCCTACAACATGCTCACATTAGCCGAAACAGATAATCACGCCACCACGGCGCAGGAGGGTCTTGCGCAATCGTACGAGAACGACATTGCAGACGAATTTGTAAAGCCTACTATCATCACAGGTAAGAACGAGCAGAACGTTACCATTTCTGACAATGATGCCGTCATTTTCATGAACTTTCGTGCGGATAGAGCTCGCGAGATCACTCGTAGCTTTGTCGACACTGACTTTGATGGATTCGAACGTAAGCAACACCCAACGTTAGCCAGTTTTGTCATGCTAACGGAATATGCTGATAGCATTGACACTCCGTGCGCTTATCCGCCCAGGCCGCTAGCAAACGTACTAGGTGAACACCTTAGCAAACGCGGCAAGACTCAGTTACGCATTGCAGAAACAGAAAAGTATGCACATGTGACCTTTTTCTTCAGTGGCGGTAAAGAGGCGCTGTTTGAAGGCGAAAAACGTACCCTGATCAGCTCACCGGATGTTGCAACCTATGACTTACAGCCTGAGATGAGCGCACCAGAAGTCACCGAAGAGCTCGTAAATGCGATTACTGGCGGCCAATTTGACGCTATTATTTGTAATTTTGCCAATGGCGATATGGTTGGGCATACAGGCGTTTTACCCGCTGCAATCAAAGCTGTTGAAGCCTTAGATCAGTGCTTATTTAAAGTGCTCAGTGCTATAGAATCGGTCAATGGCCACATGCTCATCACCGCTGACCATGGTAATTGTGAGCAAATGGAAGATAGCAGCACCGGCCAACCCCATACCGCCCATACCTGCGAATTAGTCCCTCTTGTCTATGTCGGAGAAAATGAGGTAACACTGCAAGAAAAAGGCGGTACCTTATCTGATATCGCCCCCACATTACTCAAATTGATGGGTGAACCTCAGCCAGAAGAAATGACAGGTACGGCGCTGCTATAGCGCCCAACCCGTAACTCTATTGATAATGATGTTATTACTTAAGCACTTCGCCAAGACCTGCTGCCCACAAGCCTCAATGCACGCTGTTGCATTGTTGCTTTGTAGCCTTATTTTTAGCAACGGCCTGAAGGCTAGCGATGTTGTTGATGAGCAACTTACTGAGCAAGAACTATCGCAAGTAAAAAAACAAATAACATCGCTTAACCACATCATCAAAAAAACCCAGGGGCGTCGAACCGATACAGAAAAGCGCCTCAGACAAGCCGAATTGGAAATCAGTAAAACTCAAAAAGACCTTAAGCGCGTCAACCGAAACTTACTTGCTTCCAAAGCCTCCATTTTCAAACTCCGTAAAGACCAAAAAAAGCTCAGTGCCGCCAAGAATAGGCAAACCAAAGCACTAATGACGGATATTAGCGCCGCTTATCAAACTGGACGGCAAGAATACGTAAAACTCATGTTAAACCAAGAAAACCCTGAGAAACTTGCCCGTGCGCTAAAATATTACGACTATTTCCATCAGGCCAGAATCAAAAATATCAGCACATTTAATAACACTCTGACGCAATTAAAAGACAACCAACAAACTATCAGCAGTGAGCAAAACAAGCTAGAGCGCTTCAAGAAGCAATTAGAAACCGACAAGGTGCTACTCAACAAGGCTCAAGAAAGGCGCAAACGCGTTATCTCAAAACTCAACCAGTCCCTTGAGAGCAAGGGCGCACAGTTGAAGCGCTTTAAGTCTGATGAGTCCGAGTTACAGGTCCTACTTGACGCCGTCCAAGAAACATTAGCGGACCTACCCACCAATATTAGCAGCACCCCGTTCTCCCAAAGAAAAGGCCAACTAAAGTGGCCAGCAAAAGGCCGCATCAGTAAGCGCTTTGGCAACCTACGAGCCCAAGGCAAATTACGCTGGAATGGCGTCATTATTAAAGCGCCTAAGGGCACCGCTATTACTGCTGTACATCGTGGTAGAGTGGTCTTTTCTGACTGGTTACGCGGCTTTGGCCTACTGACTATCCTCGATCACGGTGATGGCTACCTGTCTCTCTATGGGAACAACGAAATTTTGAATAAGGAACCCGGCGACTGGGTCGAACAGGGAGAGGTTGTTTCCTTTAGTGGTAAAGCAGAAAAACGTTCCAGTTCTGGGTTGTACTTTGAACTACGCCACCAAGGTAAGCCGATCAACCCTGCCAAGTGGTGTAAAAGTTAATCAACAGGCAACCTTTCTGCTACCCGCGGGTCTGAACCCTACTGTAACACCTTGAGTACTTTGCATTTTATTAAAAAATGATGTTATTCCTGCCCAATAACAAGCTAATCTTAATAAAATACCCACAAGGGATACGCTAGACATACCTCAGCAGGAAGATTGGATGAACTTATTTAGCAGAACATTGCGCACCACACCTATTCGCGCCCTTATACTCGCCCCGCTGATATGCGTTGGCAGCATAGCCAGTCACAATGCTTGGGCTGAAGAAAGCTCTCCCATGTCTGCCGCTGAAGTTGATGCCGTCAAAGCCAATGCGAACAAAGCTCCGCTCCCCCTTACCGAGCTTCGTACCTTTACCGAAGTATTCGATATCATCAAAAAGGCCTATGTTGAAGACACCGATGACAAGGACCTTCTTGAGAATGCAATCCAAGGCATGCTTTCAGCACTTGACCCCCACTCTGCCTACCTGAAGCCTGAGGCCTACGAAAACCTGCAAGTGAATACCACAGGCGAGTTTGGTGGATTAGGTATTGAAGTCGGTATGGAGGATGGGTTCGTTAAGGTCATCACGCCAATTGATGATACTCCCGCAGCACATGCAGGCGTGCAAGCAGGTGACCTCATCATAAAACTCGACAGCACGCCGGTTAAGGGACTCACTCTTGGCGACGCCGTTAAGCTGATGCGAGGCAAACCCGGTTCAGATATCATACTGACCATAGTCAGAGATGGCCAAGACCGAGCCCAAGAAATCACTGTCACGCGAGCGGTTATTAAATCCCGTAGCGTTCGTAGTCGTGAGATTGAGCCTCACTATGGTTACGTTCGTGTTAGCCAATTTCAGATCCCAACAGGGTTAAACGTACGTAAGGCCATCGAGAAGCTCGTTGCCAAAAATGAAGATCAAGCTCTACGAGGTCTCGTACTGGACCTTCGCAATAATCCAGGAGGGGTATTACAAGCAGCCAAAGAGGTGAGTGACGTATTTCTCGATACAGGGCTAGTGGTATACACCAAAGGCAAAAACTCTAATTCGGAAATGGAGCTTAGAGCAACACCAGGAGACGCGCTACGCGGTGCACCTGTCGTTGTCCTAATTAATGGTGGCTCAGCTTCCGCCAGTGAAATCGTTGCAGGAGCACTACAGGACCACAAGCGTGGCGTCATTATGGGAACACAATCTTTTGGTAAGGGCTCGGTGCAAACTGTTAGCCCTCTGACCAATGGTCGTGCGATTAAACTTACCACCGCGAGATATTACACACCCAACGGCCGCTCAATCCAAGCACAGGGCATTACGCCTGATATCATTGTAGAAAATGCAAAACTTACCAAGGTCAGTGAGTACGAATACCTCAAAGAGGCTGATTTGACTGGGCACCTCGAAAATACGGGTAAATATGGTGATGCATCCGTAAAGAGATCACAAAACAAACAAAAAACGCTCCAGGAGAGAGACTACCAACTCTATGAGGCGTTAAACTTACTCAAAGCCCTTAACGTCGTAGGGCACTTCTCGATTGACTCCAAAGCCAAGGCAACGGCTGAGCCGACAGCGGAGTCCGACAACCAATAGCATAATAGTAGTTAGGCGATAATCATGAAATATCCCGCAGTATGGGGCAACAATATACGACACTACCAACGGGCTGCAGCGACAGCCTGTTTGATGCTGCTATTAGTGTTGCTGCCATCAACTGCGTTCCCAGAAGCCTCATCCACCACAAGCCAACCAGTCAAAATCGCCATTATTATTGACGATATAGGCTATAACCGCCCAGCTGGAGAGCACATAATCAAGGTTCCTGGCGCACTCACCTATGCCGTCATTCCTTTCACTCCTTTTGCCCATAAGCTCGCCACATTAGCAAATAACGAGCAAAAGGAAGTCCTGTTACATTTGCCGATGGAAGCGACTGTTCGAAAAAAACTCGATACTGGCGGACTCACCGTTAACCAGAGTAAATATGAGTTAAAAGACTTAGTAAACAACTCGTTAGCCGCTGTACCCCATGTCTCAGGGTTCAACAACCACATGGGCAGCTTACTTACCACCGATAGAAAAGCGATGGAATGGATAATGGAGGAGGTCGCATCACAGGATCTGTTTTTTATCGATAGCGTTACAAACCCAAACACCATTGCAGGAAAAGTAGCGACCGAACACAAGATCCCCAACCTTCGCAGAGATGTTTTCCTAGACAACAAACCATCAGAGCAAGAGATACACAAGGCTTTCCAATTATTGCTATCGAAAGCAAAATCCAACGGCTACGCCATCGGCATTGCCCACCCCCACCCAGCAACCATTGATTACCTTTCTACCCGCTTACCCACACTGGACCCCACCAAGGTTAAGCTTGTTAGTGTATCAGAGCTAGTTGAGAGTAAATGGGCATCCAAATCCCCCCAATTATCGCCTGATCGCTTAGTTCACCTTGTCGCCTCATTACCCGCCCCCTTACGAACCCGCTTCCGCTTCGACCATTAGTGCCTTTTTGCAACACGATACTCCCCCACGGTCACTAACTGTAACCAACGAGTAAGCCAGCCCCATTCCCCACCCTCAATAGCAACAATGCCTTACACTCCATCACCTACGGTTACACTGTCGAGTGCGTTATTCCCTGCACCTATAAACGCTTGATACTTATTCGAATTGGGTCTTTTTTGAGAAAAACCTAATCGTGATAGAGTTCTCACTCTCGACAGTGTTTTAGAAATAGACTAGGTTGTTTATAGGTGCAAAGAATGGTCGGCAGTACAGCAAATATGCGACATAAAGAATCAACAGAAAATAATCTCCATATATTGATCAGCGGAATCCCTGCGTTCTTCAGTGACAGCTTTAAAAAACAAGCCAAGGCAATTGCTGCTACCGCGGAAAAAACAGAGAACTATGTAGACCACACAGCTTACAAAAGCGTCATCCAAGAACTAGACAACCATCAGTCCAATATTCTCCAACACTTTAATAATCAGTATTCAAAGGCACTCACTCATTCAGAGACCAACCCTTCTCTTCAAATTGAGCAAGCGCTGAACTTCCATACCGATCACCTCAGCCTCGTCACCGACAGTGAGCTAGAATATCAGCTAACACTCGAAAGCAGTTTCTCTGTATCTGAAAACAATTTTGAACATTGCTTAGCAAGTTCTGGTTGGAACGCCCTCGGCGATATCAGTTGCGAAGAAACCTCTAGCATGCTCGATTGTATCCGACCTGGTTTTCTCGCCCTACTGTTACAAAATAGCCTCGATGAGTTTCTAACCGACAAACAAGTCGCACGTATCACCTATCGGTTCACCGGGGCCGCTTTTTTCAGCATACTCAGCGGGTTTTACGACGAGTTAATATCTCCTCTTGAAGCACTATCGAAAAGTCTACGACAGAAAAAGAAAGATGAGGAGGAAGCGCAAGAAGCCCTAGAAAATAGCCTTCCACAACCACAGGCTGAAGAACTTCCCAAAGGCCACACGTTGCCGCCAGGCACAAATATTGACGTTAGCGGTTTGATCAAGAATTGGGATGTACCCGCGAATCTAGCAGGTAACACCGAAGGATCATTTACCGGCTTCTCTGATATCGATTTTAGCCAACTGAGCCCTGACACTGAAATACACACCGCATCGAGCGATGACATCGCCAAATTGCTACGCTCGCTATCAGAGAAAGCCCGAGTAGAATCGGGATTCGAATCAGAATCCCTGGACGTGCGCAGTGTATTAAAAGAATCCTTAAAAAATCTCACCGATGAAGGCATCCTAACCGTTATTGATAAGGTGAGTGAGAATATTCTCAACCTGGTTAGCCACTTATTCGAAGACCTAGGCCAAAACAACGGGTTAATTGACGATGTGGTCTGCCAAGTATCACGTATCCAAGCATCTGTAATGCAAGTTGCACTCACCGACAGCAAGATGTTTCAATCCGCCGATCACCCTGTCCGCAAATACATCAACACGCTAGGTAAGCTTGGCGTTCGCGTATCGGACTCTGCTGAAGAAGGCTATTACGAACTGCGAGATTCTGTTTCATCCCTATTACAAGAATTCAATGGTGACATCTCCACCTTTGAGCAACATAGTGAGCAACTTGAGGAATATATAGAAGAATCCATTTATTCCATTAAGTGGTCAGATGGCAGCTACGACAACGAAGAATACAAGAACGCCGTAAAGAGCTCCGCCATTCAAGACTTCCTAGAATCGCAGCAAGCGCTTCTAAACACAGAGCTAAACTTCCACAAACTGCTAAAGACAGTATGGGGTGCAATTCTCGCCAGGGTATTAGTGAGAAAAGGCATAGATAGCGACGAATGGAATTCCGCAACAGAGATATACAGCTCAACCCTATGGAGCACACAAGTAAGTTCAGATGACTCCGGCAAACGAGAGATACTCCGTCGCTTACCCAAAATCATCCAAGGTACTCGGCACCTATTCGATCAATATGGACTGAATCCAGACATTCGTGACGCACTGCAGGAACAAATGATTCAGATGCACCTGCAGATTATCAGAGGCATCGACGGTCAAAGCATAGAAGAAAGTCATGGTGATTCTTTGGATATGTTCTTATGCCTAAAAGGTCGCATACTGAACGAGACTGAATCAGAACACAATGCAGAGTTTGACGCGGTTGAAATGGAGTCCCCTGTAGAAATAATTGATACTGAAGCTGGGCTTTTCTCTCGCTTTGACTCAATCAGTCCATTTGACCTCGACAAACCTGCTGAAGAAGAGGTTGACTGGGATAGCGTTAATACGTCAGATTCGAATCTTATTCAGGATCTGCAAACGGAAAACAGCCTCAGCAGTACTCAAGAACTTGATATCGTCTTTAAACAAATCAATCGCCTACCACTGGATACAATTTTTGAGTTCCATTCTACAGATGAGAGCATTCCTCCAAAACAGTACAAGCTCAATAAAAAGTCTATTGTATTGGGGCGGTATACATTTAAGGACAGTGACGGTGAAGACATTCTAGAAAAATCCAAAGCCGAGCTTGCGTTGGATATTTTGCATGGCAAAGCCAAGAGAATAGAGCCAGGAAATATTTTTGACAACGCATTGGAATCGGTTGTCGCGCAAATGCAAATGGAAAGCTAATTCGCATCGGCTTTTTGCAATTAGTATGCCTGCTACCAAAGCATTGAAGGGATAATAGCCTTACTATTTCACGCCCCCACCTAGAGCCGAGAGGTCAGCTGTAGAACGCGCATGAAAAAACATCAAGCATATAACGCTAGACTTCGTTTTTTGACAGTGCTTTTACTTTCGCTTTTATATACCGCCATCGTTCCGCTTGCTGCTGCAGACCAACCCTGTCACCTGACAATTGGATGGGACCCTTGGGCCCCTTACCAATATATAGATCATAATGGCACACTCATTGGATTGGATGTCGAATTAGTAAGTTCAACGGTAAAACACATGGGTTGTGTTCTGGAGTATCAAGAAATGCCTTGGAAGCGACTGCTTGTATCGATTAAAAATGGTCACATAGATTTAGCTGCAGGCGCCACAGTGACAGAGGACCGAAAACAATGGAGCTATACTTCACAGTCCTACCGCAAAGATGAAATCAGCCTATTTATGCTTAAAGAGGAAGTTGACAAATATCCATATACTAGCATCACTACGCTATTAGAAAACACCAACATACGAATCGGTATGCTCCGAGGAGCCTACCTCGGCAAAGAAATCAAAAAATTATCCGACGATCCAAAAACAAAAAACAACTTTCAGTTTGTAACTATGGATTCACAAAATCCACGAAAGTTAATAGCCAAATATATAGACGGATACCTTGCTAACAGGGTTGCCGGCAGACAATATTTACGTGAAACCAACGATCTGAACGAGATTGAAATTCACCCAATGCATGTATTCTCTAGTACTACCCATTTGCTTTTTAGTAAAAAGACTACGACCCCGGAATTAGTCGAAAGATTTAACAAGAGCCTTTTAACATTGCAAACAAATGGGTCCCATCAAAAAATAATTAGCAAATATTTGGAGTGACGCGTGCGTACCGTCACTAACATACCCATGAACGGCAGACACGATCCGCATATTTCAGCAATGTAGGTTCTCGATACTTCCCATGCATTGACAAAATAGAGGCCTTGGCGTGATCTACGGGAATACCTTCGGAAGTAACGTATAGCGGCTTTTTACTGTCTCCCCGAAACAATTCATACTCAGTAGATATTCCTTTGAACGGCTTCTTAGCGACCCCCACTATGTCGACACTGCCATTTAGTTCGTCATAAAGCCGTTTTCCCAGTCCAGCCTCCTCATATCCATCAAGATACACAAATCCATCAACAACGATCACATCGGGTGTCAATTCATGCTCTCTAAGCAATGCCAGAATACAAGGCAGTTCTCTGCGATAGAAATAGCCCGGTACGTATTCCTCTATGCCAGACAACGTAGATGCATAAACTGACATCGCCTCACTATCACTCCATGAAGAAAAAGCAACACCTGCGATGCAAGCCTCATTCCCCTTATAATCCACATCAACGGCCAATATCATCCTAATACTCCCATTTATTGATAACACATCCCTGTAAGTCAAAAACAATAAAGGCTTAATAACATCAACGTTATTAAGCCTTTATTGTTAGCCTCGAGATCACTATTTGGCTAGCACGGAAACCTACAAGCGCATTTCAATTCCCTGCCCCGCCATAAACTGCTTAGCTTCTTGCACGGTATATTCACCAAAGTGAAAAATACTCGCGGCCAGCACAGCATCTGCCTTACCCTTAGTCACACCGTCCGCGAGATGCTGCAAATTGCCCACACCACCCGAGGCAATAATTGGTACATGTACCGACTCGCTAATTGCAGACGTCACGTCTAAATCAAAGCCATTCTTGGTTCCATCTCGATCCATACTGGTCAGCAGGATTTCCCCCGCTCCATAAGCGACCATTTTTTTTGCCCATTCAACGGCATCAATACCCGTCGGCTTACGACCACCGTGAGTAAATATCTCCCAACGCGGCACCTCACCTTCTGCGCTAACGCACTTTGCATCAATGGCAACAACGATACACTGGGAGCCAAACTTCGCCGCAGCCTCACCGACGAACTCAGGATTAAATACCGCAGCGGAGTTTATCGCTATTTTATCCGCACCAGCATTCAGCATACGACGAATATCTTCTAGCTCTCTAATGCCACCCCCCACTGTAAGCGGAATAAAGACTTCCGATGCCATTTTTTCCACTGTCTTAACGGTGGTAGCCCGGCCCTCATGAGTAGCGGTAATATCAAGAAACGTAATTTCATCGGCACCCTGCTCATCGTAACGACGTGCAATTTCAACCGGATCACCTGCATCTCGAATATCCACAAACTGAACGCCTTTTACTACTCGTCCATTATCAACATCTAAACAGGGTATGATTCGCTTTGCTAAACCCATTATCCTAAACCTTAATTGATCAATGTCACGGAGCAGATTAGCTCTGACCGTCCCAGTTCATAAAATTGCCTAGCAACTTAAGGCCTGCATGTTGACTCTTCTCTGGGTGAAATTGCACTGCAAAGATATTGTCCTTGGCAATCACCGAAGTAAATGGAAACCCATATTCACATTGGCCCGCCACTAGAGTCGGATCTTTCACTGACACATAATAGCTGTGTACAAAGTAGAACCGGGAATTGTCATCAATGCCCTTCCACAAAGGGTGCTTCGCTTGCACTTGAGAAACCTGATTCCATCCCATATGGGGCACTTTTAATAGCTGTCCATTGGTATCAGTCAACGCTTCACCGAAAAAAGACACATTGCCATCAAACATATCCAAGCAATCGACACCGTCGTTTTCTTCGCTATGAGACATCATGCTTTGCATTCCGACACAGATCGCCAAGAAAGGCTTCTGCTGAATCGCTTCCGCCACTACCTGGTCTAACCCTAAACGCCTAATTTCGCCAACACAGTCTCTAATTGCACCTACGCCGGGAAATACAACTCGATCTGCTGCAAGGATAGTATCGGAATCCGCGGTCACTACGACGGTTGCATCTGGAGCCACATGCTCTAATGCTTTCGACGCAGAGTGGAGATTACCCATGCCATAATCAATAACGGCAACTGTTGTTTTCATGGTACCTACTTTGTTAACTGACTTTGTTCTTTCAACGTGCCTTTAGTGGATGCTACACCACCCGCTAAGCGTTCATCTACCGTCACCGCTGCCCTTAATGCTCGACCAAAGGCCTTAAAAATAGTTTCAGCTTGATGATGCGCATTGTGTCCTTTCAAATTATCGATATGCAACGTCATCCACGCATGGTTCGTTAACCCTTGAAAGAATTCAAAAAACAATTCGGTATCAAAACCACCGATACTGGCGCGAGTGAACTTCACATCCATACACAACCCTGGCCGCCCAGATAAGTCCAATACAACACGAGACAATGCCTCATCCAAAGGTACATAGGCATGGCCATACCGACTAATCCCGGTCTTATCACCGATGGCTTGAGCCAACGCCTGCCCAAAGGTTATGCCAATATCTTCTGCCGTATGGTGAGCATCGATATGTAGGTCTCCTACGGCATGGACATCTAAATCAATCATCCCATGACGGGCTATCTGGTCCATCATATGCTCAAGAAAAGGCAGTCCTGTATCAAAAGTGCCTTTACCGGTACCATCAAGGTTTACCGATACTTTAATTTGGGTTTCCAGGGTATTTCTCTCTACCTGGGCTGTTCTCTCAGCCATACGGCTCTCCGTGGATCATTTTGGAAAGGTGGGATTATATACGTTTCCCTCGCAGGATTCGAATCTCACGGCCTTTGATAATCTCCCTAACCGTAACTGCCGTCAAAAAAGCTGGAACAATTCGCCCTAATTGCGATCAATAGAAGTATCACTATTGGTAAATACAACCTAAGCTTTTGTTTTATATGCAACAGCATCCCGTACTAGGCCCGATTATGGATGACAGTCAACTTATCACCGCTGCCCCCAATGACGACAATGCGTTTAGGCAGCTCGTCGCTAAATACTATAATGACATGTTGGTCGTCGCCCGCGCCATCATCGGTGACTCGATTGCAGACGACGTGGTACAAGAAGCGTGGCTGTCTATATACAAATCCCTTGATAAGTTTGAGGGCCGCTCCAGTTTTAAGACCTGGGCTATTACTATTACGGCTAACGAAGCCAAGCGACGACTACGCAAGGAATCTCAAACCACATCACTAGAAGGCCTTATTCAAGGCATGGAACCCTCCATGCTTGAGCGGTACGACGATACCGGCCGTTGGAGTAAACCTCCCACGCTATGGCATGAGGACAGTCCTGACTCACTCTTATCTAACCAAGAGCTTATGGATTGTATCCAACACACAATGGGCAACCTAAATGAGCAACAACGAACTGCCCTTTCCCTAAAGGACTTAGAAGGCCTTTCTTTGGATGAGATCTGTAACATCATTGGCGTGTCTGCCTCCAATGTAAGAGTGCTCATCCATCGAGCTCGACAGCGCCTCTTTCAACACATCGATCACTTCCAGGAGACTGGTCAATGCTAAAATGCAAGGAAGTATCGGAACTCTCCAGTGACTACGTGGACCGTCGCCTACCTTGGCGACAACGTGCGGGCATCGTCTGGCATATCTTTCTATGCGTCCATTGCCGACGCTACATACGTTATTTTAGGCTGACGATATTTGTCAGCAAAAAAGCGGCTACTCCTCCCCCTGACCACGTTGTTGATTCCGTTATGGATAGGATTGCCAAAGACACCTCTGACAACCCACCTGACTAGCTTTGCAATACTTTCAACGGCAACCCTAGCATCTCATCGCCCGTTCCTGCGAAATACCACAACACCCCAATCAACCCAAGCACAGTCACAAGGTACCATGTGATCGAAAATATCTGACCATAGAAATCCAATGGGTACAGACGACTCTGATGGCGAGACTTCCACTCCACCAAAATCTCCACTGAACCAATAAGCAGCATAAAACCCAGCAACGCTAATCCAAATTCATAACTCAGATAGACACCACCGGCAGCAGCAATCGCGCACAATGTAATTCCTAGCCGGCTATCCATAGAAAAGCTAATGCTCTTCAGGATATGCCCTCCATCCAAAGGTAATATGGGTAAGAGGTTAAAAAGATTAAGCAAGGCATTAAACGCCGCTAACCCAGCGAAGATCATCTCCCCGGTCAATAGGTACAGCAGCAGACAAAGTAAAGATAACAACAAGCCGAAGCTCGGCCCCATGATAGATATCACAACATCCTGCCAACGGGTGTTTATCTTGTTATCACCTAACGCCAGCCCTCCAACGAAGGGTATTAGGTAAATGCCTTTAGTTTTCATTCCAAAGTATTTCATTGCACGAATATGGCCGTATTCGTGAAAAACCAAGCAGCCGATGAGCGCCAGCGCAAATTGGAACGAAAACAACCAGGAATAGGCAGCAACACTCGCGCCTGCAAACACAACCTTGATGACCTTAGCACTTTTAAGCAGCTTAAACCCAAGAGAAGCCAGTCCAACAAGGCTTAACTGCTTTTTCTCCGGCACGATTTCGGTTGGCGTCTCTCGCGCAAGATTATCAAGACTCCGATCACCTCCTGAGACTTTCTGCCCGTTAACCGTCACTTCATAGCGTAAATCAAAAGGTTTCCACCTAAGTGTCAGTGCAACACATACTCGAACCAGGCCCTGCTCGGTTTGCAGCTCAAATACGTGCTGAATATCCTCTTCATCAGATGCTGTCGCCTCGCGTTGCGACACAACATTATGATCCCAATAGAGCTGCTGCCACCCCGCCATAGTGCCTTCTAACCGCAAGGGTCGTCCAAATAATTCTGCTCTCAGTAGCTCCACACCCATCCCCTCATAAAAATGAAATGGGATTATGCCAATTCGTAGGGGAAGAAAAAAGAGCTAATAAAGATTAGGCTTCAGAACGAGAGTTCGACTGCAACTTATCCAACCACAGACTAACTTTGGTGGTCAACTTATCCATTCGTAACGGTTTTGCAATGTAATCATCCATACCAGCGGCAAAACACTTCTCACGATCACCTTCCATTGCATTAGCAGTGACGGCAATAATGGGCAGCAGTTCATCAGGAAAGCGCTCCCTAATTGCCTTTGTTGCCTCATACCCATCCATGATAGGCATCTGACAATCCATAAATACCATGCCGTAGGCACATTTTTCCACGGCATCGACGGCCTGCTTACCATCCTCCGCCATATCCACTTGAAACCCCATTTTCTTCAAAAATCCGCCAGCCACTTTTCGATTGACCGGATTATCATCCACCACCAATACCCGAGGGAAGTTTTCAACACCCGCGAGTTCCACACGTGATTTATCCACTGTCAGATGTTGCTTAGACACCAGATCCACACCCTGACCCAACACAGCGCTAGTTTCCACCTTGGTGTTCAGCATCAAATTGGACAATGCCTCTTGAGCAAATGGGACATATAAATGCGGCAATGGACGCTGCCCATATTTCTCGTTGGGCAACCGTAACTGAATGACTCTTACCTCATCGTTACCTTTAAGGTATGGATTCATCCGTTCCCAGAACCGATCACTCATCTCCTGCGCAATAAAAATCCAACGATAACTGTCAGCGCTCAATATCTCATCGAGGTTCCTGACCACGCGAGACTCTTTCGGCTCCCAGTGAAAACCCACACCCCATTGCTGACACGCTATTTGTAGCACCATCTTGGTCGCAGGTAAGTCCCCTATTAACAAAGCAGAACTACTCGGGCATTGCTGATAAAACAAATGCCGTAATTCCGAGACAGAAGCTCCTCTCTCCGCGACCTCTTCTGCACCTAATTCAATATAAAACGAAGAGCCCACACCCTTGATTGACTTTACACCAACACTGCCGCCCATTGCTTCGACCAGACGCTGGCAGAGCGCCAAGCCCAATCCTGAGCCTTCGAACCGCCGCGTTGTTGACGCATCTTCTTGTATAAAGGGCTGAAATATCTCCTCTTGCCCCTCTTTCGATATCCCAACCCCAGTATCTTTGATTTCAACATACAACCGGCCCTGGGCTAGCATTTCCGCCCATAACAACACTGAACCATGGCTGGTAAACTTCACCGCATTTGATAATAAAGCTGACAACACCTGTCGTAGCTTTACCGCATCCGCCAATACATAACGGGGTAAATTGGCTTCTTGAATCACGCCAACATCAAGCCCCTTGTTATAAGCATCTGGGGCCGCTAACGCGACAACATCGTGAAATAATTGTTGTATATCTACCTGGGTATAATTGAACTCCATCTCACCCGCTTCTAACTGAGTGAAATCCATCACATCATCAACCAGCGCAACAAGATTTTTTCCAGACTGACACGCCATATCTATCTTGGCCTGCTCATCTGCCGCCAAGCTCGCGTCCTTTAACATATCTAACATGCCAAGCATGCCATTCATTGGGGTACGGATCTCATGGCTCACGATCGCCAAAAAGCGCGACTTACTTTCCGCCGTTTTAACCGCAAGGTCACGCGCCTCCTTCATCTCTTCTGACGCTTTAACAATATCAGAGATATCAACCATGACTCCCCGTAAACCGACAACTTGTAACCCTTCGATCGCAACGGAGATAAAGGCTTTTAGCCATACCCAATGCCCGTCAGAATGCTTTGCTTTGAATTCAACAAAAGCATCTTGAGCATCGTCAACAGCCACCCTGAAGGTATTTTGCACATCATCAGCATTATCCGGATGAATCCAACTCTCCCACTCCGACATAGCAACCCGCATATCAGCCGCAGAATAACCCAGTACGTGGCCAACCTTTCCGCTAACGCCAATAATTCTAACGGGGTTCACTTCTGCTTCCCAAACAACACAGTCAACCGAATCGATAAGAGATTGAAATCGCTCTTTCGCTTCGCTTAAATCATCCATGTAGCCTTTAATATCAACACGCATTTCATCAAGCGCACCAGCCAACTGGCCAATTTCATCTGACGCCTTGATTGACAACTCTCGACTGAGATTGCCTTTCGCCAAGTCCTTGGACCAAGCGGACAGCAACGTAATAGGTCGAGTTATTTGCCATGCCAACAAATACGCCAGCCCAGCGATAACAATGGCGGTAATCAACGCAATAAGCAGCGCCCTCTCGCGAATCGACGCAACCACCGATAACGCATCTTCAGCATCTCGTACCAGCAACAAGCTCCAACCCGTCGCAGCAAGATGCTCATAAGAATGTGCAGGCGTATTTACCACCAATAACCGCTGATCATCTCGACGGATATAACGCTGATCTGGAGCATTCAGTAATTGCTGCAACACATAGGGGTCTTCCGCCGCCCACCAACGCTTGCCAAACACCCTCAACATGTCGCTGTCGGCAGTACTTCCATCGTCTTCTAATAAAATAAAACCCGGTGCCGCAATAATATACCCATCGCGATCAATCAAAATGGCATAGCCTTTGGTACTTTGACCCTCACTGACCACTTCCATCGAATTCACTGTGGTCAACAGTTCAGTCCAACTAAAGCTGGCATTCAATACACCGATGATTTCTTCATCAGAATATTCTTTAAAAATTGGAATACTAATAGCGACACCGTAACCACCGATGTAAGGGTCTAAACGTAGCTCTCCCATTCTGGGTGCGCTTTGTCGCATGGTCTCAATAAACCAAGGGGAACGAGATACATCTACACCCAGCAGATCCTGGTCACCCGCGGCAACAATACTGCCGTCCACATCAGACACAACCAAATTACTATAGATACCGTAAGAGCGCTGATAATCTTCCAGCATCGCACTTACCATGCTTTCGGGATCACCTTTGGCGATCTCTTGCATAATTTCTAGTTCGGCCCAGGAATGGATATTTTCTTTGCTGAAGGCAAACGTTCGATCAATCTGAGACATCGCGAGGTTGGAACCCGCCTGCAGGCGCTCACCTACCTGACTAATCAACACGTCTCTGGCCTGATAATAGGATAATAAGCCGAACACAAGGAGTGGTACCAGTGACACTAACAACATCACTAGCATAAACTTGCCCTGAATCGTTGGCGAAAGGAAACTCGCCCAGGTAAAACGTTTCATTTCAATATCAACAGGTTAGATGTTGTTCTAACCCTAAACTCTCCAAATAGACGAAAATTCACGCATCCATTTAGTATAGACGAAGTACCAGCCACACTAGAATAAAATATGACTTATAACATCAACTGTCTTCGGTGCTCGACTACCTGTTACACTACCGCCCAGATTTTCACCTAGCCAACGCCTTCGAGCAACCTATTAGTCAATAAAAATCATAGAGTTGTAACTGGATCACATGCCTAAGATCAAAACACCTTCTGAGCCCCAGCAAGCCACCGCACCATTTGCCCATCGGGTACTCGAATGGTTCGATCAACATGGTCGAAAGAACTTACCCTGGCAACAGGATATCACCCCCTACCGGGTGTGGATATCAGAGATAATGCTGCAACAAACCCAGGTCGCGACGGTTATACCCTATTTCGAGACTTTTATGCGTCATTTTCCTGACGTTGATAGCCTAGCGGCCGCAGATACTGATGAAGTGCTTCACCTATGGACAGGACTCGGTTATTACGCTCGAGCCCGAAACCTGCATAAAGCCGCAAAACAAGTTAGCAGTGAACATAATGGGCAGTTCCCCGATACCGTAGATGCATTGGCGGAACTTTCAGGTATTGGTCGCTCAACCGCCGCGGCAATTGTTTCTATTGCCTTCCAACAACCCGCTACTATATTAGATGGCAACGTTAAACGGGTCCTAGCCCGTCATCAATGTGTCGAGGGATGGCCTGGTAGCACCCGTACGCAAAATGCACTGTGGGACATCGCAGAAGCATACACGCCCAATCACCGTAGTCGCGACTACACACAGGTGATGATGGATTTAGGTGCAACACTATGCACAAGAAGCAAACCTCTATGCGAATTTTGTCCCATCAAGAGTGACTGCCTAGCTTACGCCAATCATTGTCAGACCGACTTCCCTCATAAAAAGCCGAAGAAAGCGTTACCCGAAAAGTTCACCCATATGTTGATTGTCGTCAACGATAGCAATGAGATTTATTTAGAGCAACGCCCCAACAGCGGAATATGGGGGGGACTGTATAGCTTTCCAGAATGCAAAGCACCCACCGCTGAAATAACTGAAATCATTAACGATGCTCCGCCAGCACTGCGACCAGCCCTGGATTCAATCAATCACATCAGAGAGATTGAACAGTGGTCTCAGTTTAAGCACACCTTCTCGCACTATCACTTAATGATAACTCCGGTTATTATTCGGCTTAATCACACGCCGCTGACCATTGCTGATGGAAACCAACACACCTGGTTTAACACCAAAGCACCTGGAAAATTAGGACTAGCGGCACCTGTAAAGAAATTACTAAGCAAACTAGCATGAGGCAATTATGAGTCGAACCGTCCTTTGTCGTAAGTATCAGAAAGAACTTGAAGGCTTAGACCGAGCCCCTTACCCCGGCCCTAAAGGCAAGTTAATTTTCGAAAACGTCTCCAAACAAGCGTGGCAAGCATGGCTGGCTCACCAGACCATGATCATAAATGAAAAGCGGCTTAACCTTATGGCCCCCACTACTCAAACCTTTCTCGCCGATGAATTAGAGAAATTTCTCGATGATGGAGATTATGAGCGCCCAGAAGGCTATGTACCTGAAGAAAAATAAGTTTTTTAAAAGAAGTGGTTGACTCAAAGTCGATCTAGAGGTTTAATACGCGCCTCCTTAGCCCGGTTAGCTCAGTCGGTAGAGCAGAGGATTGAAAATCCTCGTGTCCTTGGTTCGATTCCGAGACCGGGCACCATATTTATCAAAGAAGCCTACGCATTGCGTGGGCTTTTTTGTGTCTGGCTATTGCCAATCTCACGCCCCAAACATCACACACAAAAAAGCCCGTGCATTGCACAGGCATTTTGTAAACATTTTTGACTAGCACCTTATCAACGCGATTAATGCATCACAATAGACCAAAACAGCAAACCTTTTCTAGAGACTGACTTTTAACGCAACACCCACTGTCCTGGGTTCACCATAATAGTGAAAGGAATCTCCAGAGAACCCAAATTGCTTAAACCCTCCCACCTGATAGTCCTCATCTGAAAGGTTTTTACCCCACACAGCGAACTCTACATTAGACGCCTGTTGCGGCACCGTAACGGTGACTCTCGCATTGTATAACCACAAATCCGTATTCTCAAAGATGGCATCATTCTCAACTGAGAAAAAATAAGTATCGGTGTAATGTGCGTCCATCTGTAGTGTTATTGGGTAGTCGCCCACCTGACAATGGTATAACGCAACACCGTTAAACATTAGCTCAGGTGCGTTGGCAAGTGCATTGCCTTCTAATTCTGGCTCATTGGCATCGACCACTTCGGTTTTCATCCAATTGAAACCCCCACTCAATTCCCAAGGGCCAGAGGATCGCCACGCCATGTCGAGTTCTACACCATATATCTTCGCATCCCCTACATTAATAATCGGCAACGACACCAAGCCACCAACAACTTCCGAAATCACGGTCTGCAATTCTCGCCAATCGTAATAATACACCGCAGAATTTACCGTCAACTGATCCTCTAACACAAGAGACTTCATGCCAATCTCATAAGCATAAACTTCTTCTTCATCAAATGGCTCCAGCTCGACAGGTAAGCTAAATGCGCCGGCAAAACCGCCACTTCGATAGCTCTTCGTTGCACTGACATACCACATTATCCCTTCTTTCGGTAACCACTGAAGACCGACGTTGCCCGACAGGTCCCGATGAGTAATATCATTGCTATATAGATTCTCTACCACCCCCAGAGTACTACCACCTTCCCACTCCTTATGCTCAACTGTATAGCGTAAACCACCATACAAATTAAATACTGGGTTCAACATGGTATCTGCATTCACAAATGCCGCAATTGAATCACTCTCTTGCTCATTAGGCACCGACGCTGTGTTACCTGGGAGCCCAACAAGGGCCGCAAAATCAGATACATCAGCGGACTGGAAAGCATCCACGCTATCCTCTGAATAATAGAGCCCAACCATCCAATGATAACCCTGCTGCTCAACAGAGCTCAACCTTAGCTCCTGCGAAAAAGATGTTGTTTCATCTTCGAATAACATATCAATATGTTTGTAGGGAGAGGCATCAGCATCTTGCGGCTGATAGCGTTTGAAAGACTCATACCCCGTCAATCCCGTGAACGTCAGCCCATAAAAATACCAGTTCAACTCGACAAATCCGCCCGAAGCTTCATTATCCAGTTTATCGTCAACGCTATATTCTCCGCCATAGGGGTCATTATCGGAATCAGAATAACCGGCCAAGTTTTGACACGCCCCTTCATCCCGAACGCCGTTAGCGACAGGGCCACAAGGCTCACTCATCGTACCCAGATCGTACGTCGCTAAATGATCCGGGGCCACCAAACCAGACCGATTATAACCGCCATGAATATTGACCAATAATTCAATATTCTCAGTAGGTTCCCACAACACACTGATGCGACCATCGAGCTGATTCTCTTCACCATAATGGCTGTCGTCTTGCGCTCGATTATCATAAAAACTACCGAAGCGACGATTGGATTTAATGGCTACACGACTGGTCAAAGTATCTAAAATTGGGATATTGACCATGCCTTCTAATTGGTAGGTATCATAGCTACTGTAATCAGCAATGCCGTAAGCCTCAAATTCGTAAACAGGCTTATGGGTGATAAAGTTAATGGCGCCCGCCGTAGAATTTCGACCATATAAGGTGCCTTGCGGGCCTTTTAGCACCTCAACCCTTTCCATATCGTAGAGCTGAAACCCCATCATTGTATGATAAGGAATAGTGACATTATCCACATACACTGCGACCGCGGGGTTTTGAATAGAGGTGAAATCATTAAACCCCACTCCTCTAACGGTAAACAGCGGGTTGTTATGTGCGATGGTTGGCCTAGAATAAACCCCCGGAGAATACAAAGACACGTCGGCCGGCTCATCGATACTAAAACGTTCTAGATCACTGTTGTTTAATGCCGTCATAGAAATAGGCACATCTTGAATTTCTTCTTCTCGCTTTTGTGCGGTAACAGTCACCACATCAACCAAATCTCGCGCACCATCAACACTGACAGAGTCGCCTCCCTCCGCTTGCGCACTCGTTAACACAGCACACCCTGCAATCCCCACCAAGGATGGCGCAATAACTCGACGAAAAACTTGAGATTTGGATAAGAGCATAATTCACCTTCAGCTATAGAGGAAGCTTAGTCTATCGAATAACACCACACATCCAAAGCTTACTTTTTCTACAGAATTTTTTCTTACGGGACCTTCGACGACATAACATCATTCATTAGCCGTTCGTAGTCCTTTTTACAGCTTGGCCAAAACAACCGTTCAATACTCGGCACGGGCAAGGCTTCTCCTGCTAACCATTGTTGGTATAACACCAGCATTTGTCCTGCCATGGCCTGGGACTCCTTTTCAGGGTCATCTAGATACGAGTCGTACAAATACTCCTGCTCGAAGTAATCCGGATAGGCCAAGCGATTAGGCAACACAGGAACACAGCCCGCCGCCACCGCCTCTAATACTGATAGCCCCTGAAAATCATGCAGCGACGTCGATAACACAACATCACACTGACCCAAAAGCTTCAGGTAATCGTCTTTTGATTCGACATAACCAAAACTGACCAAGTTACTTTTAAATTCATGCTCAATAATGGAGAATGATTCTGGGCACTGACGAAACGACTCACCCAATATATGCAGCGAAAACTCAACGCCATTGCGCTTTAAGTGACGTAACAGTAGCAGCAATCGATCAGGCCCCTTGTCATATTCCCAGCGGTGATTCCAAAGCAACGTAAAGACCTTTGATTTTTGTGTAGAAGCGCAAACCAAAGGCACTATAGGGACAGGTATCACGGAGGACTGCTCAGTGAGCTGAGCAACAATTTCTCGTGGCAGCTTTTCCGGCAATCGTTTCAATAAGGACGAAACCCCCGCTAAGAAGGTACTTCTATTGTAGTGAGAATTAAATACAACCTGCGTCGCTGCCAAGGCGCTGTAAAGATTGACCATCTGTGGCTCAAGACTATGGTGCTGTTGCTTGCTCGTAGGATAAGCAAATTGGTTTTCGTGAAAATAGACAATGGTGGGCACAGACGCCAACTGTGGAACAATACCTTTCAGCGTAGCAACATCCACAACAGAAGTCGCGATGATCAAATCATAGGGTTTGACTAACGTATCACGCTCAGAGTATGCCCAACTCAAACTATTACCACGAATACGCCAACTAAAATATCTTGCAGGCAGCGTCAGCACCGTCCAATCAATGCCGGTAACATTCTCTTCCAAGCCTTTGCGCCAATACTGATGGCTTTTGGCGTCATAGGCCGATAACAATAGCACTCTTTTCATGACGTACATTTAACAAGAATTGATCTAAGTTTACCAACTACATTTACACCCAAAGGCACTAACCACGACGATTACTACATCGCCATGATTAAGCACCTAACGATCAGCCGTTCATTCACTTATTACTGAGGTTTGCCCAAGAAATCCATTTTCCCCAATTCAACACCTTGAGACCGCAAGATATTGTACGCAGTTGTCACATGGAAAAAGAAGTTCGGTTGCACGAAATGAATCAGATACATCACTCCAGGAAAAGACATATCGCCACTACCCAATGTCAATGTAATCGTCTTCTCTTCAGTGCCGTCAATCTGTTCTGGTGTAAACTTTTGGACATGATCAATCGTCTTGCTCAGGCGCTCAAGCAACTCAGGAAAGCTCGATTCATTGTCTTCGTAACTGGGAGGTACTTCTCCCGCCAAGCGAGACACACAACCTTTGGATACATCGGTTGCGATCTGTATTTGTTTTGCCAAATTATACATATCGGGTCGCAGTCGACTACCCACCAAAATGTCTGGATCAATTCCCTTTTCTTCAGCAAAAGCCTGACCTTTTTTAAGAATGTCAGATAAATTAGTCAACATTCGAACAAAAACAGGGACTGATGTTTGATACATAGATATGCTCATATAAACTCCAAATATATTCAGATTGGTCCTATGACCGGACCCAAAAGATCATGGGGTTGCACCTCTATATTGTCAATTCCTTACACAAGGGATAGAGAATCCCACAATAGGAACGACTACCTCACAGAAAAATATTACCCTGCCCACACCTACTCCTGAGGAACCCCTGCTCGCACCAACGCCCGATTGGTCAACGACCTCACAACATTACCAGACACCATATCATAGGGCGGCACAAACAAATCGTTTTGAAAGAAATTGGGGTTTTCATCAATGAGCGGATTCTTATCCACCAAAGTAGAAGCCGCAACCATGGACAGGGACTCTACAATACGTGATTGAACTTTTCGGCCAATAAAATAGTTGGCAAAAATCTCGGCAGCTTCCAATTTTTTACCTTGCAATGAATGTACAAAATTAATGGTATCTAACCACACCATGCTGCCTTCTTTGAACTGAATAAGCTGCCAATTACCACCCTTTTTGTTCTCCTGAACAATCTCAGGCCCCCAACTGCTGACGATATCCAACCCTTCCGCAAATGAAGGGGCACTATTCCAAAGCCCCCCTGCGTTAGCATACAGCTGGGTAAGACGATCCATAAATACACCGTTATCCGATTTAAAGGCTTTAAGGTCCGCACGGTCCCCTCCCCATACCTGTTGATTGATATAGAATGGAGACTTACCCATGGACATAAGTGCAAGCCCTACGTTGTACCACTCCTGGCTTCGATTATAAGAAACCCGCCCTTTCCACTCAGGTTTCCATAAGTCTAATAAAGAAGCTGGTACATCCTTTTCCTCCACGGTATCGCGGTTCACATAAAAACCATAGGCTCCCCCTCCCCATGGAATGTACAATTTTCGTCCATTAAAAATTCCGATAGGGATCTCAGTCAGGCTGGGCTCTAGCTTTGCATAATTTGCTAATCGAGGTGACGTCGTATCGATAGGCTTCAACAAACGCGCCATTCGCTCATCTTTCATCTTGATAAAAAACAAGGTGAGAAAACAAACGTCCACCTGACCTGAACGGATAACATTAAACATCTGATCGGCATCATCCGCCGGGGTATCGATAACTACCGCCTCGAAATCATACCCAGCCTTCACAAGTAATGCGTTAACATTCACTAGGTCATCTGCTGTCACATAGCCATCCCAGGTGAATATACGTAATGGCTCTTTCCCATTAACACCCGAACTGAACGCTAAACAAATAGCAAAGCCTACAGACACCCATATTCGACACCACATTGACCCGTAACCCCCCATCAAAACGTGAACAATCTATACTAAAGTGTAGTGGTTTTTCTAGAATACTTAACGTTATCGAGCAAAAATCCGTTAGACTTCCGCATCTACGTTAGCGAAATAAGATTTTGGAGTGCAAATGCCCCGTATTATTGTTGTTGAAGACGATCCCGCTATCGGTGAAATGCTGGAATACCATCTAAAAGACCTTAATTACGAGATCCAGCTGTTTGATAACGGTCTCGACGCAAAACATTACCTCACCAATCACGATGACTTTGACCTCGTCATACTGGACATAATGTTACCGGGATACAACGGGTTGGACTTATGCCGGGAGTTACGCCAGCAAAAACCCGACATCATGATCTTACTGCTAACATCACTGGACGGAGAAGCTGACCGCGTGATCGGCCTTGAGCTTGGCGCAGATGACTACCTAACCAAGCCCTTCAGTATCCGTGAATGCCAGGCAAGGGTTAAAGCGCTACTTCGCAGAGTCCAACGCGCCTCAAGCGCCCCTAAAACCAGTGCAAACCAACTGTCCTTTGACGGCCTAGAAATCAACATAGAGCAGCATGAAGTCATCTTAGGCGGAGATTCCATAGAGTTGACCGCAAGAGAATTTGACCTTCTAAAACACCTTGCTGAAAATGCTGGCAACGTTTTTTCTCGCCACCAACTGCTCGATACCGTATGGGGATATAGCCACGACGGATACGAGCATACCGTAAACACCCATATAAACCGCCTACGCAAGAAGCTCAAACGCCCAGATCTCCCTGACTACGTCCAAACAGTATGGGGCGTGGGTTACAAATTCGTAAAACCGAATAAATAAGCCATGAAAATTACTCATAGTCTCTACCGCAGAATATCCATCGTGCTACTGGTCGTTTTTCTTGTTATGGCAGGATTACTCGCATGGTTATTTGAACAATCCAGTCGCTCTATTCAAGACGAGACCTCACAGCGCCTACATCTAAAACTTGCCGAGCACCTTGTACACGACCTCACCATTGCAGAAGATGGGCATCTTGATAAAAAAAGCATCAAGCAAGCCTTTCACATGATGATGGTATTAGGCCCCTCGATAGAGTTATACATCGTCGATATCGAAGGAAATTTGCTCGCTTATGACGCCCCTGAAGAAAAGATCAAATTACGTAAAATCGATACGGGGCCAATTACTGCGTTCACCAGCGGCGAGCCTGAATTACCATTGAGGGGCGACGACCCTCGCTCATCTATACGCCAAAAAATATTTTCTGCAGCTCTGATCAAACACAACGAAAAAATGATTGGTTACCTTTATATCATTATTGGAGGTGAGGATTACGACAGCATTGCAACCGCGTTACAGCTAAGTAAAGCCTGGCAGATAGGGTTGTTTGGGATGGGGGCTGCACTGCTCTTTTTACTTGCCGCATCACTGCTTCTTTTTTATGCACTCACCAAACCCCTAAGAACACTCACGTTAGAGATCACTGAATTTGAACAATCCGGATTCACCCAATGCCCACCGGAACCCAATAACAAAAACAAAACCAGTAGCTCAGAAGTATCTCAACTATCGACCTCTTTCCACCATATGGCTCGACAAATTGTCGAACTATTGGAGCGACTGCAAAAGCTAGATCAAGTACGAAAAGAGTTCCTCGCCTACGTATCACACGACTTACGCACGCCACTCACAGGGACATCGGCCTATCTGGAAACGCTACAGTTAAAATTCGACACCTTAGACGACGTAGAGAAATTGGACTTCATCTCAAAATCCCAAGCAAATTGCTCCCGACTCGACAGTATGATTAACGAACTGTTCGAACTGGCACGCCTCGATAACGGACAGGTATCCCTAAACCAACAGGTATTTTCGATAGAGGACTCACTAAGCGATCTCTATTCCAGTTTAGAAGGCTTAGCCAATCGCAAGCAGATACAGCTAGATGTCCAATGTGAATTATCTGACCCTTCAACCGTCGGAGATATTGCAAAAATAGAACGGGTTATTCAGAACTTAGTTGAGAACGCTATTCACTACACACCGTCGACAGGAACGGTCACTATCGCTGCCTGCGATAAAAGCGGGCGTATCCGAATCGCCATATCGGACACCGGCCAGGGTATTGCGGAAAATGACCTCCCCTATATTTTTGAACCATATTACCGCTCCCAAAATGCGCTAAAACCATACAACAAAGGCACAGGATTGGGATTGGCTATATGCCAACGGCTATTATCACTTCATCACGCAGAACTACAAGTGAATAGCACCGTAAATAAAGGAACCTGCTTTTATTTTGAATTGGAAATAGCCGACGAATAAAAATACCTGTTTATAAAAAGTTTACAGATTCGTTACTGACACGTTAGAAATACGTGATTTGTTTGTGAATTGTTATTACTAATCTTACCTCTCGTCATACAAACGGAATTAATCATCACGAGAGTTAAATAATGAAACTAAAAAAAACCGCTATCGTCAGCTTGCTTGGACTCGCAGCCATAACAACGAATGTTCAAGCCGAGCAATTTACCGTCAAAATTGAGAACCTGACCAACGGCATCTATTTTACCCCCTTCTTAGTTGCTGCTCATGATAGCAATACAGCGCTATTCACTTCTGGTACCAGCGCTAACACATCCCTTGAAGCAATGGCAGAAGGTGGCGACATCTCTGGACTCGTCGCTGATATCGCTGCCGCCGTGCCCACCACATCAGAAAACCCCGCAGGTGGCTTACTAGCTCCCGGAGCAAGCACAACAACAGAAAACCTTAACACCGATAATACTGACAACAACTACCTGTCTCTTGTGGCCATGATGTTACCCACAAATGATGGTTTTGTCGGCCTCAACTCTTGGGAGATACCCACTGAGGCAGGCACTTACACATTTACCGTTAACGCATATGATGCCGGCACAGAAGCAAACGATGAACTCTCCGCCAGCATCCCCGCCCCTATCGACTTCGGAACTGGCACAGGTGGCACAGGTGTCGCCACAAGTGATAGCAATACTATGATCCATATTCATCGAGGCTCTCTAGGAGACTCCGACAGCGTAGGCGGAGAGAGTGATTTGGATAACCGCATCCATCGCTGGTTAAACCCCATTGCCCGCGTCACTGTTGTTATTCAATAATCAAGGGAGAACATCATGTCTTTTAATCACAGCATTGCTAAAAGCACCGCCATTGCCTGCGCTATTGGAGGTTCTCTATTATTAAGCGGTTGCGGCAGCTCTGATCACGAATCATCCGCGCGAACCTACGAGATATCAGTAAGCAATAGAACCGCAAACCAACCACTATCACCTATCGCCGTGGTTTTGCACCAAACGGGTTATGCTGCATGGACCGACGGAGAAGCCGCTTCCACACCGTTAGAAGTACTCGCGGAGGGCGGAGATAATGCAAGCTTGCTAAGCACAGCGAGCGCTTCTGAATTTTATCTGGCGAGCGACTCTGGCAGCGGCCCTATAGGCCCAGGCAATTATGATAGCGTACAGCTTGAAATTGACACTGCAGACACCATAAATGTCAGCGTTGTCAGCATGCTGGTAAATACCAATGATGCCTATACGGGAGTAAACGCTGCATCCATTGCAGCACTAGCCACAGGAAAATCGATGCGCTTTAGTACCCCTGTATGGGATGCAGGAACAGAAGATGACTCTGAAGCTGCCGGAACAATTCCCGGTCCCGCAGATGGTGGCGAGGGATACAATGCTGCACGGTCAGACACAAATAACCGAGTGCGATTTCATAGTGGCGTCATCTCTAATCAAGATGGACTTTCAAACTCCATTCTCAATGGATCACACCGTTTTGACAACCCAGCGGCAACAATCACCGTTACCCGCATCAACTAAGAATACCCACATGGGGGCGCTCATACAGAGTGCCTTCATGCTCCCTTCAACACATTCTTATCAATCCAATACACTGGCCAACTTAGCCAGCTTCTCCAAACAATAGCTCCAACCAGATTCATGGCTTTGAGCAACATCCATTGACGGAAAGCCTTTCTGCTCGATACACACATTCGTCCCGCCATTCAAATCAGGCTCAATAGAGACAACGATTGTCGTATCGTAATGTTGACCTTCCCATTGCCAGGTTAACTCAAGCTCTCGATCAGATAACAGACTCACATAGTGTCCATGGGCAACTTGCAGAACACCCTCCACATCCTGCATTTCTATCCGCCACAAACCGTTTTCTACCGGATCAACAGTCAGCGCGTTCACCCGCATTGTTCCGGGCGCCATCCAACGTTGCATCAGCGCCGCATCAGTCCAGGCTTGAAAAACCTGCATTGGACTTAGATCCACTTTACCGTCAGCCGCAATTGCCCAGTCACTCATCATCTGCTCCCTTGTTATCAACCACACGCGCCCGAACGATATCTCGAACCATATACAACGCAGCAATGGCGCGAGCCTCGGTACAATCAGCTGCCGCCATCAATAGATCCATATCTTCCAAATCATGCTCAATCACCTCTAAGGGCTCAGGCTCATCACCTTCTCTCTGCTCTGGATACAAATCTTCAGCCAGCACCACATGTATTCGAAATCCCATGTATCCAGGTGACAATGTGAGGGATTTTAATTCTGTAAATGTCCGAGCCCCAACCCCAACCTCCTCCATCAACTCGCGGTTAGCGGCATCAAAAACGCTCTCCCCCGGATCCATCGCCCCCTTAGGCAACGTTAGTTGATAATCCTCCGTTCCACCGCAGTACTCACGAATCAGAAGGACGTTACCATTGTCGGTTAATGCCACAATCATCACGGCAGGCGTCGAAGGTGTCGCCAAACGCTCATATTGCCTCTCAACGCCATTAGAAAAACGCAGAAATAGCCGTTCAATGCCAAATAGTCGACTGCTGAAAAGACGCTCTTTCTTTAATATTTTCGGTTTTATATGCATACTGGTAACTGCTCTACTTGTTCACCTTCAACGAGGAAACCGCCATGATCGACTGGGATCATATCGACACCGTATTATTAGACATGGACGGTACTTTGCTGGACCTGTATTTCGACAACCATTTTTGGCTGGAGCACCTGCCCGCGCATTATGCAGAGATCCACAATATAAACCTAGCGTCAGCAAAAGCCCAATTATATGAACAGTTTAAGGAACATCAAGGGACGTTAAATTGGTATTGCCTTGATTTTTGGAGTGAAACACTGAATATCGATGTGGCTGCACTCAAGCAAGATGTGGCACACTTAATTAGCCCTCGCCCCAATGCCGTCACTTTTCTGCAAAATATTAGGGCATCAGGCAGACGCGCAATACTCGTCACAAATGCCCATCGAAAGAGCCTTGAATTAAAACTAAAGCACACAGAAATAGAAGATCACCTGGATATCATTATCAGCTCCCACGACTTCGGCTTACCCAAAGAAGACATGCTCTTTTGGGATGTACTTGCCCGTGAAACACCCTACGATGAACGAAAAACGCTACTCATCGACGATAGCCTGGCAGTACTACGCTCGGCCAAGCTCGCTGGAATAGGGCATACATTGGCAATTATGAAGCCGGACAGTAAAAAACCGATCATTGATACCCAAGAGTTTGTGTCCTTAGACTGTTTTAGCTCTATAATGCCTCCCCCCCTTACTGGGCCTGCGTAGGGTCCTACCAAGACATATATGACAAAACAATCTAACACCTCCAAAACAGCCTCAACCGCGACGCCAAAAATCAGGCTGGATAAATGGCTCTGGGCAGCGCGTTTTTACAAAACCCGCAGTATTGCTAAAGAAATGATAGATGGTGGCAAAATCCACTATGATGGCCATCGGGTAAAGCCCAGTAAAGAAGTTGCGCTTAATGCATCCATACGCCTGCGCCAGGGCAGTGAAGAAAAAACTGTTATCGTAACAAAGCTCAGCGACAAGCGAGGCAACGCCACCATTGCCGTCACGCTTTACCAAGAAACCGACGAGAGCATCGCCGCCAGAGAGCTCAACACAGAACAACGCAAACTACAAAGGGCATCAGAAAGTGGCTTAACCACTGAAGGGCGCCCTACAAAAAAGCAACGCAGAAAGATCATCCAATTCAACCAAACACCACAGGACTCAATATGAATTACCACGATACTAGCCGACGCTTTATGATTGACAACAGCGCGATCCGTGGAGAATGGTGTTTATTGGAGTCAACTTACCAAACCGTAATAGCCAAGCATAACTACCCCCTCGAGATACAAGGTCTGTTGGGTGAAATGATGGCCGCAGCAGTAATGCTAAGCTCTACTCTTAAATTTGAAGGCCGGTTCACCTTACAAGCCCGCGGAGAAGGCCCTATTCAACTCGCAACAGTTGAATGCACCCATGATAAACACCTTCGCTCCGTAGCGCGTTGGCAAGGGGACATTGAAGGTCTCGGCTTTAATGAGCTATTACAGTCCGCCAGTCTCGCCATCACCATTGAGCCAGACAAAGGGGAAAACTATCAAGGCATCGTCCCCTTAGAGCATGGCAACCTCTCACAGTGCTTAGAGTTCTATTTCCAGCAATCTGAGCAGCTAGACACACGTATCTGGCTTCACGAAGGCAACGGTAAAGCAGCAGGATTAATGATCCAGGTAATGCCCTTTAATTCAGCAGATGCACTGAATGTTGATGACGAAGCACAAGCCGAAGATTGGCAGCGCGTCACAACACTGGCCGATACGCTAACAGCAGAAGAGCACTTAGCCATAAGTGCGGAAGAATTACTGCATCGCCTTTATCATGAAGAAAACGTGCGCATGTTTGATGCCGAACTCATCGACTTTAAATGCTCATGTAGCAAAAAGAAAATGAGCGCCGCTTTAGTCTCTCTCGGCAAGGAGGAATTGCTTCAAATCCTCGAAGAACAAGAGCAAATTAATATGAATTGTGAGTTCTGCAACACCAACCACAATTTCGACAAAGTGGATATTCATATGCTATTTGAGTCCTCTAGTGCGAGCAATGACGGTCACACCCATTAGCCGCATTTATAGTGAGTATTTCGTGGGCATATAAAGTGTAAGCGAGGTTTTCAATCAAACCGCCAAACATTCGAATATGAAAACCCGAAAAATACTCACAACACCATGAAAACAAAGACACAACAAGTAAGCAAGCGCCAACAAACAACACAAACACCGACCGACCGAGCAACTTGCTATTTGCGTAAAAGAACATTTTGGCGCCCTACCGAAAACGGAAAGGTTTAGCCTTTTTTGCGTTAATTTGCCATACTACTGCGCCCAGAAATTGAGTCAGTACGGCTTGAATGGCAAACGGGATGACACAGTGCAATACAGGCACCTTGCCTTCTACCACGACTCAACGTTTGCGACCCAAACAACGAGTAAGAAGGCCTTACTGACACTGCAGTTGATCGATTCATAGCAATAATGAATCAATTGCACACCAAGATTTACTTTTGATATAGACATCGGCCACAAGCCGTGAGGACTTAGGAAAAATGACTCAAGCAAACAGCGAACCTACGATCTACACTGATCTAAGCACCGCGCAACTGGTCGAAGAGGCCCTAGCACGTAAAGAAGGACGTCTGGCCGATAATGGCGCGTTCGTTGCGAATACTGGCGTACGCACAGGCCGCTCTCCAATGGATCGTTTCATTGTTGATGAGCCCAGCACTAGTGATGCTATTCACTGGGGACCTGTTAACCGCCCTTTCGATGCAGCTAAATTCGATGCCCTTTGGGATCGTGTTGAAGCGCATGTTGCAACCGCTGACAACTTTGTTTCTAATCTTCACGTTGGCGCAGCTGTTGATCACTATATCCCTGTTAAGGTAACCACCCAAACTGCTTGGCATAACCTGTTTGGTCGTAACCTATTTATTGAAGCTGAAAAGTTTAACCCTAAGAACAAAGAGCAGTGGCAAATTCTTCACGCTCCTACCTTTGAGTGTGAACCTGAGCGTGACGGCACCAACAGTGACGGCTGCGTTATCCTTAACTTTGCCGCTCGCAAAGTACTTCTTGCTGGCATGCGTTACGCCGGTGAGATGAAAAAAGCGATGTTCTCTGTACAGAACTTCCTGCTTCCAGAAAAAACTGTTCTACCTATGCACTGTGCATCAAATGTTGGTGAAGATGGCGATGTTGCGTTGTTCTTCGGCCTATCTGGCACTGGTAAGACAACCCTTTCTGCAGATCCTGAGCGTTACCTTATTGGTGATGATGAGCACGGTTGGGGCAAAGGCATCGTATTCAATATCGAAGGCGGCTGTTACGCTAAGACTATCGATCTAAGCAAGAAGAACGAGCCTGTTATTTGGGACGCCATCAAATTTGGTACTGTTCTAGAAAACGTTGTGATCAATGATGAGACTCGTACTGCTGATTACGCGGATACGTCTCTTACTCAGAACACCCGTGCAGCATACCCTCTAGAGCACGTTGCTAAGCGTTGTGAAGCCAACCAAGCCGGTGAGCCTGCCCACGTTATCTTCTTAACATGTGACCTTAACGGTGTTATCCCTCCAGTTTCTCGTCTAAACGAAGAAGCTGCAGCCTACCACTTCCTAAGCGGTTACACTGCGCTTGTAGGTAGTACTGAAATGGGTTCTGGCGGTGGTATCAAGTCTACTTTCAGCACCTGCTTTGGCGCTCCTTTCTTCCCACGCCCAGCAAGTGATTATGCTGAATTGCTAATCAAACGTATTCAAGAGTTCGGCAGCAAAGTTTACCTAGTAAACACTGGTTGGACTGGTGGTCCTCACGGTGTGGGCAGTCGCTTTGACATCCCAACAACCCGTGCAGTTATCCGCGGCATCCTTACTGGTGCGCTAGATGATGTTGAAACTCAACACATCGACATTCTTAACCTAGACGTACCTGTTGCTGTTGAAGGCGTTGACAGCAACCTACTTGTTCCTCAGCAAACTTGGGCAGACAAAGAAGCCTATGTTGAGCGTGCAAAAGATCTAGCTGGCCAATTTACTGCGAACTTTGATAAGTACGACGTATCAGAAGCCATCAAGAATGCTGGACCTTCTGCTGAGTAAACTTTACTCTCAAGAAGTGCCACATCGAAAAAGCCGCTCCTAGAGCGGCTTTTTCTTTTCTGTAATTTATTGAGCGTGACCAGATATGGCTAACAGAGACAATCATTTTCAGTCTGCTTTTGGCAGCTATACCTTAGAATGCTACCCGCTAGAAAAAAACACCCAACTACGCGCATGGAATGCAGCGGACGAGCTCGCACTCAGCCACCTTAAAGAGCAACTTGATACCTCGACAGAACTCAGCCAACGGCTCAACGATACCTCAAGTAAAATTCTGACGATTAATGATCACAATGGTGCACTGTCAATTCCTATTGCCTCCTCTCTCGCAGAACTCGCAACGCCTGGGAAGGTTCATTGCTGGGCAGACTCGACTCTCGCAAAGAGCGCCCTGCAGCACAACGCCTCGATCAACACCATAGCAGAAGCGGTATCACCGACATTCATCGCCAGCACCTCCCCCTTAGATGGCCCCTATGATGTTGTTCTTTTACAAACGCCCAAAACACTGTCCTTGCTTGAATACCAACTGCGAGAGCTGCGCCCTCACCTACACTCCAATAGCCTCGTCATTGCTTGCGGCATGGTAAAGCACCTACATCACTCTTACACAGAGCGATTTGAGCAACTTATTGGCCCTACCCACACGTCACTCGCAAAGAAAAAAGCACGACTTATTCTGCCTACCTTTGACCCATCCCTAGACCTACCAGAAAAGCCCCCGGTTACCCAATATAGCCTAGAGCAATGGCCCATTACACTAACGAACCTAAGCAACGTCTTTGCCCAAAACAAGCTAGACATCGGTACTCGCTTTTTTCTCTCTCACCTTGGCGCAGAACAGCAGCATATAAGCACCATATTCGACCTAGGCTGTGGCAATGGCGCGCTAGGTATCGCCGCGAGCCAACTCAATAAGGAGGCCAAAATACACTTTTACGATGTTTCCTATTTGGCAGTATCGAGCGCACAACACTCATGCGCTGACAACAACATCGAGAACGAAACACGATTTCACGCGATGGATTGCTTATCGGAAGAAAATGCAAAAGCCGATCTTATTTTATGCAACCCGCCTTTTCATCAGAGCAATACGGTGGGCACTCAGATCGCCTTTCGCATGTTCTCACAAGCCAAACAACACCTCACCGAGCAAGGCGAACTGCGCATCGTCGGAAATAGACACCTCAATTATCACATAATGTTGAAAAAACTGTTCCAGCACGTGTCTGTATTAGATAGCAATAAGAAGTTCGTTGTTTATCTAGCTAAAGATTAGCCTCTACACACTACGCAATACCTAACGATGTAGGTATCGAGCAATAGTAGCGACCAATAGTAGCGAGCAATATAAGTAGCGATTTCAGAAGCCCTCACACACAGGAACCTTGCCGTTAGGTCAAGGAGGACGCATGGCAAACGTTAGTCGCTTTAGTTTTACGCTTATAGGTCACCAAGACAACTTTCTAGTGACTGAATTTTCCGGCCAAGAATCCCTATCTTGCCCTTTTGAATGGCGGATAACCGTCGCCACAGAGAACGCCGATCTTGACCTGCATCAACTGACCAATAGCTCTGCGCTGTTAACGCTTCGCGGTGAAGAAGCGACGCCTACCGAACGCTTTGCCCATGGTTTTGTGAGCACCGCAAAATACATAGAATCAGGCACCTACTACAGCCTTTATGAACTCACGCTGCAACCACAATTAAGTAATTTCAACCATCGCTCTGGGCACCGAATATTTCAAGACCAGACAGTACAAGATATCATCAACACCCTATTCTCTGACGCCAGAATCCCTTCCGATCAATACCAATGGAAACTAAGCAAACGCTACCCTAAACGAAGCTATTGCGCACAATACGGTGAGTCGGAACTCGCTTTTATATCTCGCTTATTAGCAGAAGAAGGCATTCACTATCACTTTACTCACCACAAAGATCGTCATGTTATTGTACTGTCTGATAACAATAACGCGTTCGCAGCATGCCCAAAACCACAGCTGCCCTACATTCAAGAGCAAAGCCGGGCATTTGGCGAAACCAGCGCTTACCGTTTCGCCCTCAACCGCAACATCACTGCCAGCCAATCCAGCCTGATTGACTTCACTTTTCAGGCACCTAAAAACCCATTAATTGCCAATGGCAAAGGCAGCGCAAGCCATAAGCACTTTACGTCCTACCCAAGCCTGTACCAACAAGAAAGCGTGGGGAAACAATATGCGAACCTTCGACTTCAGCAACTACAGGCGCTACAAGAACACGCCACGGCAAGCACCAACCGACTCCTAACGTCTGGTACACGTTTTGAGCTAAGCAGTCAGCAACACTCATCTTGGAATCAAGATTACCTCATTATTGATATTGAACATAAAGGCACACAATCTCACTCCCTTGAGGCCTATGCAGCATCTCAAGCCTGCACCTATAACAATACGCTGACTGCAATTCCATCAAACATCCCATTTAGACCATCATTAGATCAACTTACCCAACCCGCTGCCCACGGCACCTCTCCCGCCATTGTTACCGGGCCACCCGGTGAGGAGATATATACCGACGAGCATGGGCGAGTAAAGGTACAATTCCCCTGGGATCGCCTAGGATCCTCGAACGAAACCAGTTCATGCTGGCTACGTGTAAAACAAGGGTGGGCAGGTATTGAATATGGCGCGATGAGCATCCCAAGAATTGGCCAAGAAGTTATCGTAAGTTACGAAAACTCCAACCCTGACCGCCCCCTTATTACTGGCCGTGTATATAACGGACAAAATAAGGCACCTTATGCCCTACCTGCAAATAAGACTCGCACCCTGTTAAAAACTAAATCGAGTTTACGCGGCTCTGGATTTAACGAATTTCGCATTGAAGATAAGAAAGGTCAGGAACAGGTATTTATCCATGGCGAAAAAGACATGGATATACACATCAAGAACGATAAGAAAACTCTTATCAAGAATAACCGGCATGCAACAATTAGTGGCAGTCAATACCAACAAACCACCAAGCTCAGTCAAACCATCGGTGGCGAGCATAATGAGAAAGCTGGAAAACAGTTCACACTGTCGATCAACAAAGACACCAACATAAAAATATCCGGTGCCAGCGCAGTGCAAGCGGGCAACTCGATTTATCTAAAGTCCGGTATGAAAGCAATGCTAAGCGCGGGCCAACAGCTCGTATTAAAAGCAGGAGCGGGCACCGTAGTTCTTGATCCATCAGGCGTATCCATCACAGGCCCAATGGTGATGATTAACGAAGGCGGTGGCGGTGGAGCCGCGATGCCACCGATGATTATTCCACCAACAGCCCCGGTGGAAGCAGATAAGAACAAAGCAGGACAAAACTTTACTCCTGCATCGAGCAGCGTCCCTCCATTGCCACCAAGAGATGCCGCAAGACGACAAGCTGCCGCGCAAGCTATCACCTTCCGCATGGCATCAAAGACTAACGCTCCAATCGTTAGCATCCCATCACCCCCCTCAAGCGGGAATAGCTCCTCTGCCAGCAATGACTCCTCAAATACCAAGACTAAAACAACCTCTCCCGCTGTACTTGCCCCTGCCCCGCTCGTCACTGACTCGAAAGCAAAAGAAGAGAAAAATTGGCTGCAGCTGCAACTCAACTGGGACGACAAGCACAAGACACCCATAAGAAATCAAGAATACACATTACACCTTGCTGACGGTAGCAGCAGAACGGGTACACTTGATGCAAAAGGCCAGGCATTTGAAGAGAACTTACCCGCCGGCACCATCGCAGTAAACTACACCAACAACCCAGCGGCGACCACGAAACTACAATCACTCAAAGAACAACTGAGCACATCGCTAAAAAACATTATCATTCAGGCCCAAGAAGATACCGAAATGCAAGCATGGGTATCAACTAGCATTCCCGCTAAAGAAAACGGTTGGGTTTATACGCAAGCAGCCATCGACAACGGCTGGAGCATCGCCACCAACCTGTCATCTTTCGCTTCTCTTTCTACACGAGGACTATATAAATCTGGGTCTTCCTACCTAGATTTGATGGAAGATATTAGCACTGGCAATATCAGGGAAATCCAACGCAAATTAGAAGATGCCAATACCGCAGGTGCGATCCAATACACTCCCGCCAGTGAAGCGGCTGAAGCCATTAATGTTATGATGCGCGACCAGACAATCCGCCAATTACTCGCCGACTTCCCTGAAGACTTTTGGGACACGCTAGCAGATTATGACATAACCGAAAACCTTGCACCGCTAGTGAACGAAGTGTTTATCTCTATATTTGGTATGGGAATTAACACTTCCATCATCACCCCTACGCTTTCAGGAGCGATGAATACCGCAGTACAAGAAGCAGGTACGCTGCTTGCGGACATCACTAAAGGTCTGAAAGATGCAGGCCAAGCTCACAAACAAAAGAGCACTAGCAATAGCATTGTTACGGAAAAAATACGTAAACAAGCTGAGACTATCAAGAACATAAAAGTACGGGAACACTTTATCCTTCAACTCGCGAACAAAAAAGGCACTCCCTGGAGTAACAAGCCTTTCAAACTCACCACAGAAAGCGGCGTAATCAGCGGAAAAGTAAACGCACAAGGCGTCCTCAAAACAAAAATTAACGAGCAAGACCTCAATGGTAAAGTGGATATATGGCTCAAAGACAATGACCCTCAGCCCACTTTCTCAGTAGATTTCGCTGTCGAAGCGGGAGAACTACCGGACGTCAACACCATCCAGGGTGTTCAAACTCGGTGTAACAATCTAGGTTTTAATGCGGGTGTTGTGGATGGCATCAACGGCAGCAAAACCACCACCGCTGTCACCGGGTTTCAACGCTTACATGGACTGGACGCCGACGGCATTCCCGGCCCGATCACCAAGAAAAAACTCTCTGAAGAGTATCGCCAATAGGCGATACCGAAGAGATATCACCTGATTCGGGTCATCATGGACTCAGGGGGTACCATCTCACCTGTAACCGGTAGGTATACCCTAGCTTCCAATCCTCCACCCTCCCGGTTCCTTAACTCAACTCGGCCATGGTGCATATCCACGATGCGCTTCACGATAGCCAAACCAAGGCCTGAACCCTGAGTGCTCCGAGACTCATCCCCGCGCGCAAACGGCTGGAACAACGCCAGCATTTCGGACTCGGTCAGACCTGGACCTCTATCAGCCACCACCATACAGATTTCACCGTTTTCCATTCCACTAAAAATATCAACCTTGCCTCCTCCATGGCGAATCGCATTACCAATCAGGTTACCGACCATTCGCTTAAGGGATAAGCGCTTGAGTGAAATATCGGGAACCGGCTGCACATCAACACTGATATCCACATTATCGACTTGATATTGGCTAGCAACCTCTTGAACAACCTCGTTAAGGTCCCCCACCTCGGTCGCCTCATCACTACCGTCGCGAATAAAGGCAATAAATTGATCCAATATATCGTCCATATCCTGGATATCCCGAATCATTCCCTCTTGTAACTCTTGATCATTTTCCCCTAAAAACTCTGCTGTTAATCGCATCCGAGTCAGGGGCGTACGAAGGTCATGGGAGATTCCTGCCAACAACAACGCCCGCTCTCGTGTGGCCTGCTGGAGATTCTTATGCATTTGATTGAAAGCCTGATTCACCGCGATAATCTCTTGCGGGCCATTATCCATATCCAGTGTCATCACCGGCTCACCACGACCAATTCGTCGCGCAGCTTCTTCCAAACGCTTCAACAACCGGCTAAAACGTCGCACAAATACCGCCGCCAATATCATCGCCACCGCAGGTGTTCCTACCACCCATGAAGTAACAAGCAATCCATCATAGGGCAAAAAGCGATCCAAGGGCAGGTGCACCCAAACACCATCAAGTTCGCTATTGCTGACCCAAAGCCCTGGAATCGGGTGTAAACCCAAACGCACCTTTGCACCGGCACCTAATATATCTTTCATCGGCTCAACAAACAGATCCGTCATTAGATAACTGCTTTCGTCTGGGATCTTATTTTCATCAACGGTATAAAACACACCGGTTTCTTCCGGCTGCCCTTCCATTAACGCATCAATAAGCTGTTGCTTCTCTGCAAGCCCAATTCCAGCCTCCAGCGTACGCATTTCTAACGACACTAGGTGTGCCGACTGCTTTACCCCCGGAAGGTAGACATAAGAAAAGGCAAACCATAGGGTAAACAACTGGCTCATGATAACCACGGCCCAAATCAAAAGTACCATGCGCCAAAACGAAGACTGCGGCGTTATTTTCAACAGAAAGTTCTCACATCAAATAAGAGGGAAGCATACACAAAAAAGCGGTGATAAATCACCGCTGATAGATTTTAGAGGTATCTGAAAGTCGACGCCATCAGATTTTGTATTACAACCGCTACTCCACGTACTTAACTTGCCCCACCATCCGGTACAAACACATAACCTACACCCCATACCGTCTGAATATAGCGAGAGTTGGATGGATCTTCTTCAATAAGGCGTCGTAAGCGAGAAACTTGTACATCAATACTTCTCTCCATCGCACTCCACTCTCGACCACGCGCCAAATTCATTAACTTGTCACGCGTCAACGGCTCCCTTGGGTGCTGAACCAATGCCTTCATAACGGCAAACTCACCGGTGGTAAGAGACATTGACTCACCATTTTTGGTAAGCGAACGTACGGAAAGATCCAATACATAAGGGCCAAATTCTACGACTTCATCTTGTTGGCTTGGTGCACCAGGAAGCTCTTTGACTTGGCGTCGCATCACCGCTTTAATTCTTGCAACCAGTTCACGAGGGTTAAAAGGTTTCGGCAAATAATCATCAGCGCCTGCATCTAAGCCACTAATTCTATCATTATCATCACCTTTTGCGGTGAGCATAATGATTGGTAGAGCACTCTCTAGCTCTCGCAGTCGCTTACATATTGATAACCCATCTTCCCCTGGTAGCATTAGATCTAACACCATCAGCGAGTATATTTCGCGGCCTAACGCTCGATCCATTTGCTCAGCATCTGCGACTGCTTTTACGATATACCCTTGCTCTTCAAGAAAACGCTGTAGCAATGCCCGTAATCTAGCATCATCATCCACTACCAATATTTTGAGCTGCTCTTGCGAGTCAACTTGTGCTTGCGCTACTTCTGTCACAACATTCTCCAGATCTAAGGCGGAACTATTGACTCATGGTCAGACTCTACAATAGCCTGACTATACGTAAATCATAAATAGCTAGTGAGTGCCTTTTGTTACAAGATATGAACATCGTGCTACAACCTTGATGCGAAAGACAAATTGCACTCAAGGATTTTGTAACTTTTGTAACGAAAAGCCCCTTTATTAAGTACATTAGGCTATTCTCTGTTAGGAATCCAAGAGAGAGCCGAGGCACACAGGTCTATTCTATACCTCTGATGAACAAAAATAAGCTATACCCTATTCTCGTAATCTCCATTGTCGCTGTCTGTATATTAGCACTTTACACTCTGCGCCCCGAAGCTAAAGCCAAACCTAGCTCCAATAACGCATGGCGGGTATCCGTTCAAAAAGCCCAGCTGTCACCACAGTCGCCACAACTTACCCTAATAGGTCAACTTGAGTCTCCGCGCGAGACCACGCTTGCCTCCCCGTCTAACGCTTATGTCAAACAGGTTCATACGGAAGAAGGCCGCTTCGTCGAAAAAGGTACTCTGCTTGTCACACTAGATCCAAGCGATGAAGCCCTGCGGCTCACTCAGCGGGAAGCCGATGTTATCGACCTCCAAGCGCAGATAGACGCAGAAAACAATCGGTACGCTTCGGATATTGAAGCACTCGTCATTGAAAAAGAGCTATCCAGACTCAGCAACAAAGCAAGCAAGCGCTATGGAAACCTAGCACAACGTCAAGTCGGTTCCGATGTACAGTGGGACGATTCAAAACAAGCAGCAGGTAAACAGTCTCTTAGCTTACTCAACCGAGAGCTTGCCATTAAAGATCACCCCAACCGTTTGGCAAGGCTCAAAGCACAACATATCAAAGTCGTCGCGTTACGAGACCAATCAACACTAGACTTAGCTCGCACCGAAATCCGAGCCCCCTTTGATGCGAGAGTGACCAACATCCATATATCTCCCCAAAACCGATTGCGAGCTGGTGATCAGGTGCTAACGCTTTACGATATCGATTCAATAGAATTAAGGGCGCAAATTCCTCTTAAGTACTTACCCTCATTTGAAACCGCGCTTTCACACAACATCAGCATCAAAGGCAGCTTCCAATCATCCAATGCATCCGTGCCGATCTCATTATCTCGCTTATCCGGTGAAATCAGCAAGGGGCGAGGTGGTATCGATGGTTTATTTACCATTGATAATACCTCCATTAAACAATCCAATGCCATCACCATTGGCCGCTCACTCTCGATTAACCTATCACTACCTATTATCACTAATAGCATCGCTGTCCCTCCCCAAGCGATGTATGGTCAAGATCGCATCTATACTGTCAGTGAATCCGTACTGGTGAGTCATCAGATTAATCGCCTTGGGGTGACCACCCTTAACGATGGTTCACCTGCATTTCTTATCGACGGAGCTAATATCAAGGAAGGCTCTGACATTCTTATCACTCAAATTCCCAATGCAATTTCCGGCATGGAAGTACAAATCACACAGTAGCTATGGCTGAAACCCAACCTCCAACAGGCAATACATCAAATACGCAAAGCCTTATTGCTATTTTTACGCAACACAAAGTTGCGGCGAACCTACTTATGTTTCTTTTTATATTGTGTGGATTGTGGGGACTAAAGAATCTCAACACACAATTCTTCCCGCAATTTGAATTGGATTTTATCACCGTAAATGTAACTTGGAGCGGTGCGAGCGCTGAAGATATTGAACAATCTGTCACCCTTCCTATCGAACAATCACTAAGCAGCATCACTCAAATAAAGACCCTCACATCCAGTAGTCTACCCGGACATGCGTCTATCGTCCTGGAACTCCTTGAAGGCACTGACATTGAACCCATCGTTAATAAGGTTCGCCAAAAAATTGAAGTGATACGCAACCTTCCTGCTGAAGCTGAACGACCAGTAGTACAACGGGTTGAGCGCTACTCTCCGGCGGCCAAAGTACTTATCACTGGACCAGAACACTTAGATGAAATCAGTCTTCTGGCACGAAAGTTTGAGACCGAATTAATACAACGAGGCATTAAAAAAATAAACTTTAACGGGTTGCCGGAGGAAGAAATCGCCATAGAAGTTCCCTCTACCGCCATCTATGAAACCGGCTTATCTCTTCAACAAATTGCATCCAACATTCGCCAGAACAGTCAGAATCTACCCGCAGGCACTGCCACGAAGAGCGAAGTATCTAAGCAGATTCGTAGCCTGGAACAACAGCGGTCAATTATTGGTTTTGAAACACTACCAGTAACAACGGATCAACAAGGAAGGTTATTACGCGTTAACGACATCGCCACCGTTTCTCGACGACCTCAGTCTGACCAGGCCTACCTTTCATGGAATGGTAAACCAGCGGTCGAAATGATCATTATGCGGTCCGACGAAGAGGATATTCTGCAGCTAGCAGAAATCCTTCATCAGTGGATGGATGAGACAAAAAACCAGCTTCCATTGGGTGTTGAATTACATCCCTACAATGAACGCTGGAAAAGCTTAAAAGAGCGTATCCAATTATTAGTCAACAATGGTACCGGCGGATTGATGCTTGTCGTTGCCACCTTGTTTTTATTCTTACGTGCTCGCGTCGCATTTTGGGTGACAGTCGGTATTCCTACCTCTTTTCTCGCAACCCTCGCCATTCTCTACTTTATCGGTGGTTCCATTAATATGATCAGTTTATTTGCCCTGATCATGGCACTAGGAATCATCGTCGACGATGCCATCGTGGTTGGCGAAGATACGCTCACCCATGTCGAATTAGGTGAGAGCGCATTCTCATCCGCCGTTGGAGGAGCACAGCGCATGCTTGCTCCCGTTATTTCGTCCTCCTTGACCACCATTGCAGCGTTCCTGCCTTTGGCCCTTATTGGCGGCACCATGGGGAAAATAATTGTCGACTTACCCACCATTATTATTTGTGTGATCATCGCCTCAATAATAGAGTGTTTCATTATCCTGCCTGGCCACTTACATCACAGCTTAAAAAAACAAAAACCCGAAAACCCAGAGAGTATCCGTGCACGATTTGACGTTTACTTCAATCAATTCCGAGAAGAAGTCGTACGACCCACTATTGAGCGCGCAATCCAATACCGTGGCACCACAATTACCATCGGTATTTCTGCGTTCATCCTCGCCCTATCAATGTCCTTAACTGGCCATCTTCGCTTCACTTTCTTCCCAACAATTCAGGGCAACGAATTGCGTGCCAGTGTCGAATTTCATCCAGGCATCCCCGAAAGAAATGTCAATTCATTCTTAACCCATCTTGAGGAAACATTGGCCGAACTAGATGCCGAGTATGACAACCAAATGGTAAACATTGGCATCACCTACCATCGCCGAAGTTTTTTTAGAGGTGGATGGAGAGCGGAGATTGCCAATGAAAATGGCGCACTCGTTGTGGATTTAAAGATCGGAAAACGCCCGATTACAAATGTAGAATTCATAAAAAAGTGGAAAGAGAAAATCGTGCTACCCTCAGGCGTATCACGTTTCGCCATCAACCAACGAAAACTTGGGCCTGGCGGCCAAGCGCTAGGCTTTCGACTTATTGGATCTGACCCGCTACAACTCAAACAAGCATCCTTGGAGTTGCAAGAAGAATTACGTAAATACAATGGAGTGAGCAATATTGGTGATGATCTGCCCTTTGGCCAAGAGCAACTTATTTATACCCTCACCCCCACTGGCAGAAGTTTAGGCATGACCACCGAGTTTATGGGCAAACAAATCCGAGCGGCTTTCGATGGTTCAGTTGCACAAATATTCCATGAGAAAGATAACGAAATTGAAGTACGAGTCAGCCTACCTCAATACGAAAAAGACCAAAGCTTGGCATTAGAACAACTGCCTATTGTTACACCTAGCGGCCAAATTGTTCCACTTGCCAATATTGTCACCTTTGAATCACGACAAGGCCTCAGCCAGCTCAACCATACAGATAAAGAACTAAACATTGTTGTTGGTGCCGACGTGGATGAATCCGCGGGTAATGCCAACGAAATTTCGGCATCTCTTTACAAGTCCTTTCTCCCGTCATTAAAGGCCAAATATAGCCTCACCATTGGCGCGGATGGACAGGCGGTTGATCAAAAAGAAACACTGAACGACATGATCGTGGGTGTCGGATTAGGCCTTACATTTATTTATATTATCTTAGCTTGGGTTTTCGCATCCTATAGCTGGCCTCTCGCCGTAATGGCCGCGATTCCTTTTGGTCTTACCGGTGCGATATTTGGGCATTTTCTATTAGGTAAAGACCTATCCATGTTTTCGTTGATGGGACTGTTTGGTTTATCAGGCATTGTTATTAATGATTCCATTGTATTAATAACCTTCTATGCGAAATTGCGCGAAGCAGGACTAGAAGCTCATCAGGCCATTGTCGACGCTATTTGTGCACGATTTCGCGCAGTACTATTAACAACACTTACAACCGTCGCGGGACTGCTTCCGATATTATTTGAAACCTCCCTACAAGCTCAGTTTCTAATCCCAATGGCAATATCCATTGTCTTCGGGTTACTGTATGGCACATTCCTAATTCTATTTTTTATACCCGCATTATTAATGATGATTGAAAACACCAAACGCAGATTCGGAATTGGGTCATAGTTTATCTTCCATCTCTTTGTTACACTGCCTGCTACTTCAAGCCTCTGACCAAAAGGTTTAGCTGCATTTCTGTGATTTATTGCATCTACCTCGGCATATAATATTAAAAACAAATAAAGCTATAAGCTTTTCGCCATACAATCATGAACAATAAGGCTACGTCGCGATTACACGCGGATACTCCCCGCTTAATCACTGACCCAGAAAGAGTAAATCATTTTTATCATATCGAGCGCACATCGATACGATCCTTCGTTGCGATGCTTAACCGTATTTTCAGCACAATGGAAAACGCCTTATTGGCATCCGCAAATACTGCACCCAATCAGAACCTTCAACGCTCTTATTTCACCGACATTGATGAAATACAATCAAAGTCCGTTCACTCACAAACCCGTTTTCGCCACTATTTAACTCAGAATTTTAGGTTGCTATTTAACGATCAATCTCAACGCAGAGCACCGTCTTTGATTGACTTATATGGCGCCCAGAGTTTCGATATTGAAGCGTCGATCAATAATATTATTACCCGAGCACGCTGTGAATTGCCTGGCCCACTGCTACATATCCTCACCCGCCTCAACGCCCTACTACCTGAGGCAAAAATAGCGTCCTCAAACAACCCCCTTGACCCACAGCAAATTGTTTGCGCTTTTGCGCTGGCGATCGCACCTCTTAAGCTATCAAACTCAAACCAGCTTAAATTGCTGAGCATTTTTGCTCAAACATTGACTGCAACTCTCAGACAAGAAATCTCTGATACCAATAATTACCTAATCGATAAGGGCTTTTGCGTCGAGATTGATGCTGCCAGCATACGACATACCCGCTTTACCACCGCGGCGAAAAAAACCTCACAAACAAATGAAGTGGCCGGCACACAAGTCCATGAAATAATACAGCCCACAGGAAAAACTCCGCCAGCTCAAATACAACAACGCTACCTACCTGCACCTAAGCTGATTCAGATAATCGATTATCTTCAGCGCATCCAGTCAAAGCACCCTCTATCTATCGGTCCCCTAAGAATTCACCCTCTAGTTGAATTCCTGTTACAGAATAGCGCAGCAACACACGAACGCCGCAGCCTACCCTCTAGGGATAAAGAAATTATACTGTTGCTCGATCGCGCATTTTCATTTATCTATACTCAAGAACTCCCCATCGCTCTACGATCATTACTCTTACAACTGCAATTACCGTTACTCAAAGTTGCGCTCGTGGATACGCGTTTCTTGAAGAATCGCCACCACCCTTTCAGAAAGTTGCTGAATGCCATAACCTCTCTAGAAAGCCAATCAGACCTCGCTCTTCAAAGGCCACTCTATAACGGGATAAGGAACATCATAGATCACCTTACTCACGAGCTTTACAGAACACCCGCACAGTTGCAAAAGCAGGTAAAATCACTCCTCAACATCGCAAAGCAACACTCACAACGAGCCAAGATAATAGAACAGCGCCTCATTCAAAGTGAACAGGGAAAAGATAAAACCACCTACGCTAGAACGATCACAGATCAACTACTGAGCGATCGTTTACAGGGGAAGTCCATTCACCCCAAATGCACAACATTCCTATTGGGGCCATGGAAACAGATATTATTTCAACACTATTTGAAATTCGACGATCATTCGGCGGAAGTCGCACACGTGCTATCGCTAACCCAGCATATCATCTCACTCTCCGGTGGCCCCACCTCTACGCCCCCCCACACACTGGATCAGCTTATCGAGTCAATTCGAGAGAAACTACGACTCATTACCACTGATACGCAACAAGTATCGAAGCACCTTACTCAATTCCGGCTCGCCCTACACCGTGTCCACACAGACGCATCAATTGGCCAGGCAAATTACCCGCGGATTGACAATATTCTTAAAGAGCCATCAACTATGGTCGATTATATGGACCAACAAGAAGTTGAAAAGCTCGACGCTGCACTTTTTTGCGACACCCACACACAAGTTGAGCACCTTTCGTTGGGAACATGGTTTAGATTTATGGCTACCGATAGCACACCTGTCCTGTGTAAATTGAGTCAGAGGCTGCCTTTTTCACAGGATCTATTGTTTAGCCTTCCCAGTGGTCAAAAGTCCAGTATTCTGAGCACAACTGAGGTAGCAACACGTATGGTTAAAAAAGAGATCATTCCTACACAACACGGCCCTCTAATGGATCAAGCGCTGCGACATGCTAACCACTCTCTTCGATCCAAAAAAGCCAGGGAATAGAACAACTAACTATATATCTCAGCATTAGCGCCATCAAATAGTGACAAAGCAAGGCCCTATGATAAACTTATAAATCCCGCGCTCAACATCGCTGAATTACCATGAGGCAGGAAAGGAAATCCTAAATGAATTCGGAAACGCCAGACAACACATTAGCCGCTCACTCTGCTACGGATAAAGCACAGAAAAGCGCGCCTTCAATACTCGACAATGTACGTAATCGAGCGGTTGAAACACTGTCTGCGTTGGTCGGTACTCTTTTCGAACAAATCGACGACACCTTCTTCGAATTGGCTGACGCCGCACACAACAATAATGAGCAAAATATATACTTTGAAGCCATGCGCGAGATTCGCATGCAACGTACACGCGTGGAAAATACATTTTTCACCCTGTTCGAAGCTGACTTCAGCGCTCTATCCACACCGACAACAACACACAGCGCCAAACAAGTCACTGAATCCCTCGCACTGCTAGATCATGAAGACGTCGAAATTGATGTCGCGCTAGGTACAATGAGTAATCAGGCTCGCTGTGAATTCCCTGCCTTGCTGTTGCAAATTAATACACGATTGAGCGAATTCTTCGCCCCCCTTGAGATTACCGAAGACAACAACCCGCTTGATCCGCAGCAGGTAGTGACCCACTTTGTCAAAGCCACCGAGCATTTCGATGTTGGCCTGCAATCCAGGCTTATTTTCTTAAAACAATTTGACCGTTTGGTGTTACGTCATTACGAGCAAATCCTTTTGGATACAAACCAGATCCTGATTGCGGCGGGAATTTTGCCAGATTTACGCTCAGTGGTGCGCCGTGCACCCACACGCCCAACGTCACCGGCTAGATCTGCACAGACCGAAAAGACCCCGCCGGAAAAAGCTCAAGTAGCCCCCGAACAGCCTGCTCAAAAGCAGAATGCTCCAACATCTAGTGCCAACGCTCATTCCCAACCAAATTACCAAGGTGGTGGCAACGCCTTCAACACATTACAAGGCTTGCTCGCCGCAACGCATAACCTTCAGCAACCGTCGGTATATATCGATAGTAATTTGCCACCGGCTAGCCACCAAGAAATTTTCGGCTTTTTGGATACGATCCAAAAAAATACGACGTTAAGTACAGATCCCAACCAAGATCCACCTCCGGTGCAATCGGTTAATGTGCACCACAGTATTTCAGCCCTGTTGAATAAACAGGAGCAGGAGCAAGATCAACGAAAAATCGATCAGCTAGACACTGACATCATCAATATCGTTGACATGATTTTCGATTACATACTCACCCAAAACTTGCCTGCGCCAATGGCCCTGTTGATTGGCCGACTACAGATCCCCGTGCTAAAAACGGCAATGAAGGACAAGGCTTTCTTTAATACCAACCAACATCCTGCACGCCGATTATTGAACTTAATCGGTCACGTCTGCTTGGGCTGGGATCATAATACCAACCCTCAGAACGACCGCTTGTACCAACAGGTTGAGAATTCGGTACGAGACATCCTTGAAACATATACAGATGACATCAGTATTTTTGAGGAAGCAGAGCAGCACTTGCTCACCTTTATCAAAAAGGAAGAAGTCCGTTCCCGCACAATGGAACAGCGCACCATTGCAATAGAAGAAGGTAAGGCCAAGACAGATCAAGGCAGGCAACTTATTCGACAACTGGTACGAGACCGGATCCAGGGCAAAGAGCTGCCACCTATAGTCATCGAATTCTTAAAGAACCCTTGGCAGAAATTGCTATTACAGGCCCTTCTAAAAGAAGGCAAATCCAGCTATACATGGCGCACCACACTACAGGTTGCTGACGATCTGATTTGGAGTGTTCGCCCACAAAAAAATGAAACTGCCCGTAAGCGCTGGTTAAAAATGATCCCAGTGCTATTGGGGGACATTAAAGCCGGGTTACTGAAAATTGCATACAAGCCGTCTGACACCGATAAAATGATGTCGCATTTGTGGAAAATCCACAGCCAAATGCTCACTTACAAAGGCACAGAGAACCCACTTCGAACCGTTAAAGTCGACCTAACCGACCAACAACCCCTCAACGTAACAAACCCAAAAATCATCGCAAAAAAAGAATCAATACAAACAGACATTTTCAAAGAACTATTACACCAAGTCGCCCTGTTTAAATCAGGCACCTGGTTTACCTTCCAAGATGCTGACGACAAACTCACTAAGTGCAAGCTCACAACCAAAATCCGTGCTACAGACAGCTACGTATTTGTCAATCGATTCGGAGCAAAAGCCAAGCAATTCACTCGAGAAGAGCTTGCAATCGCCCTCCACGACAAAAAAGTCAGCGCAATGAATGCCGGCCCCATTATCGACAGAGCATTGGAAGCGATAATGTCCAAATTAAAGGCCTCTCTGCCCTAGGCTACTTATTGTACAGCCCAGTTTTTTCTGCAAAATTGCCAGCCACATCCTTATCGAAATAACAAGCCTCCCATTGTCCTGCGAGCAAGGTATAATTTCGCCTCGCGTAAGCCAGGTATCTCCAACCATTCTAGGAAAACTGGCATTGAGTTACATCGAGACACCCATATTCGAGAACCGAAGCATGACCAATATTTCTCAACGTATTGCAGAAGAACTTAACGTTAACACAGTACAGGTACAGGCTGCTGTTGATATGCTGGACGAAGGGGCTACCGTACCCTTTATTGCTCGCTACCGAAAAGAAGCGACTGGCGGATTAGATGATACGCAATTACGAACCTTGGAAGACCGGTTACGCTACTTGAGAGAATTGGAGGATCGTCGCGACACCATTCTCAAGAGCATCTCGGATCAGGACAAACTTACTGAAAAGCTGGAAGCGGCAATTCGCGCCGCAGATACCAAAACGACCCTAGAAGATCTGTACCTACCGTATAAGCAAAAACGCCGAACTAAAGCCCAAATTGCTAAAGAAGCCGGCCTTGAACCTCTAGCAGATACCCTATTCGCCGACCCAACCCAGACTCCAGAAGAGCTGGCGAAAACCTATATCGATGCGGACAAAGGTGTCGCCGATACTAAGGCCGCTTTAGACGGCGCAAAATACATTCTGATGGAACAGTTCAGTGAAAATGCTGAACTGTTGGGCAACGTACGTACCTTCCTCGCCAATGACGGCAATATATCAGCCAAAGTCGTTGAAGGGAAAGAAGACTCCGGCGCCAAATTCCGCGACTACTTTGAACACAACGAAGCGCTCAAAGACGCGCCCTCCCATCGAGCACTCGCGATATTTCGCGGTCGCAATGAAGGGGTCCTACAAATCAACATCGGTGTAGAACAGGACGAAGCGCCCTCACGACACCCCTGTGAAGATATGATCGCTCAACATTTCGATATCAGAAATGAAGACCGCCCAGCCGATAAATGGCTGAATGAAGTCGTTCGCTGGACATGGCGAGTTAAACTACTTGTGAGCATGGAAAGCGAGCTACTTGGGCAATTAAGAGAACGAGCTGAAGAAGAAGCCATTAGAGTATTCGCTAACAATCTAAATGATCTATTGATGGCAGCGCCTGCTGGCCCTAAAGCCACCCTCGGCCTCGACCCTGGTATTCGTACCGGAGTAAAAGTTGCAGTCGTTGACGCCACGGGGAAATTTGTTGATCACACCACAATCTACCCGCACCAGCCAAAGAACCAATGGGACCAATCGATTGAGACCTTGGCGCAACTGTGTAAAAAGCACAATATAGAGTTAATCAGTATAGGCAACGGAACCGCATCACGGGAAACAGATAAACTCGCCGCAGACCTAATGAAACGATACAGCGATTTGCCATTGCAAAAAATCACCGTCAACGAGGCAGGGGCATCAATATATTCTGCTTCTGAATTTGCTGCCCGGGAATTCCCTAACCTTGATGTAACCATTCGTGGCGCAGTATCCATTGCTAGACGCCTCCAGGACCCTCTCGCAGAACTCGTAAAAATTGAACCGAAGTCCATTGGTGTAGGCCAATACCAGCATGACGTTAGCCAAAGCCGACTCGCAAGAAGCCTTGATGCCGTCATTGAAGATTGTGTTAACGCCGTAGGCGTAGACGTTAACACTGCGTCCGAACCGCTACTAGCACGAATATCTGGCCTCAACAAAACCATCGCCGGCAACATTGTCAACTTTAGAGACAGCAACGGTGCCTTTACCAATCGTACTGAACTCAAAAAAGTACCTCGCTTAGGCGATAAGACCTTTGAGCAATCAGCTGGATTCCTACGTATTATGGACGGCACCAACGCACTTGATCGATCCAGTGTTCACCCTGAAGCCTACCCATTGGTAAAAGCCATTGCGGATAAAAACAATCGCAATGTCAATCAAATGGTCGGGGAAGCCGGCTTCTTAGGTGCTCTCACAGCGAAAGACTACACCAACGACACATTTGGTTTGCCAACCGTTACGGATATCATCAGTGAACTTGAAAAACCTGGCCGAGACCCACGCCCTGAATTCAGAACTGCAGAATTCAAAGAAGGTGTTGAAGAAATTAAAGATCTCGAACCCGGCATGATCCTAGAAGGCTCAGTCACCAATGTAACTAATTTTGGCGCGTTCGTTGATGTGGGCGTTCATCAAGACGGATTAGTTCACATTTCAGTACTCTCAAATCAGTTTGTGAAAGACCCTAGAGAGGTCGTAAAAGCTGGCGATATAGTACGCGTTAAAGTGGTCGATGTTGACCTACCCAGAAAACGCATAGCGCTAACCATGCGTTTAAACGATCAAGCGGGTGAAAAAGTCACAGGTGGACAGGACAGAAGACCCAAACAGGCCAGCCGCAAGGGCAAAGGTAGTAATGCTCCTCGACCTAGCAGCAGCAACAAAGGAAAGAGCCAAGAACTGCCGGCAGGTAAAACGGGCACTTTTGCAGATCTATTTGCCAATGCCAATAAGCTAAAATCAAAATAAGCAACCCCAAGCACTCCTACTTGGTGTTCCAACAGTAAAACGGGCTCTTTCATAGAGCCCGTTTATTTATGGAACAGGTTCCAGCATAATCAGTCCTAATTGGGGAGTTCACTACCCCCGCTACCAAGTAAGGAATACTCCGTGCAACATAGCTTTGGCAATACCCTTAGGTTAATCCAACAGAACAACGTCCATCGCACATTTACGCAGATGGTGCGTGGCATCGAGAAAGAAAGCCTAAGAATCGAACCTAACGGACATTTGGCACAGACTCCGCATCCTAGCGCGCTTGGCTCCGCACTAACACACCCGTCGATCACTACGGACTATTCCGAAGCGCTATTAGAATTTATTACTCCCACCTTTACCGATACCGATGCCATGCTGGAGCACTTGGACAAAGTGCACCGCTATACCTATCAGCAGCTTGATAATGAAAAGCTCTGGGTCAACAGCATGCCCTGTATCATGGGAGACGAAAGCAACATCCCCATAGCCCAATATGGTAGCTCCAATGTTGGGCGCATGAAGCACGTATATCGACACGGTTTATGGCATCGATATGGCAGACTGATGCAAACCATCGCGGGCATTCACTATAACGTATCAATGCCCGACGCCTTTTGGCCGGAGTATCAATCTCTGCTCAAAAATGAGGATTCGCTACAAGATTTCATCTCCTCTCAGTACTTTGGCTTAATACGAAACTTCCAACGCTTTGTGGGTCTCGTCATTTATCTATTCGGGGCCTCCCCAACCGTTTGCGGCTCGTTTCTCAAAGGACGTGAGCACACACTGGAAAACTTTAACGAATCCACTTTGTATTTACCCTACGGTACATCATTGCGGATGAGCGACTTAGGGTATCAGAACGATGCTCAAGCAGATTTAACGATTTCGTATAATTCTCTTAGTGAATATGTCGACACGCTAACCGCGGCGATCCAAACCCCTCACTCTGCATACCAACAAATGGGGGTAAAGGCGCCAGAAAAGCCCGGGGAAGAAAACTACCGACAATTAAATACCAATATTCTACAAATCGAAAACGAATACTATGGTTCGATTCGCCCAAAACGCGTAGCTCGCAGTGGTGAGAAACCCACCTGTGCATTAGCGACCCGTGGTGTTGAGTACATAGAAATGCGCTGCGTTGATCTAAACCCTTTCGAACCTATCGGTATTACCGCTGAGAAAATTCGATTCCTCGATGTTTTTGCAGTACTTTGTTTACTAGAGCCTAGCGCTAGTATTAGTGCATCTGAACAGTTAGAAATCGATAGCAATCGTGATGCTATTGTAATGGAGGGTCGAAAGCCCGGTTTGATGCTGCAACAAGGCGACAAGTCAGTGCCATTTAGTGAATGGAGCCTTTCTCTACTGGATAAAATGGCTAGCATTGCAAACCTAATGGACGAGGCAGGCAAAACAACTATTTATGCCGACTCTATCGCCGTACAAAGACAGAAAATAAACAATCCAGAGCAAACACCTTCAGCAAAGATCATCAAAACACTAAAGGATAAAGACTGCGGCTTCTATCATTTTGCGATGGAGCAAGCAATTGAGGCTGAACAACACTTCCGCGAGCGCCCGCTCGCAAAAGATGACTTTGCATTTTTTCAACAGCAATCCCAACAAAGTCTGAAAGAACAAACCAATATTGAGAACAGTGACACCCTATCTTTTGAACAATACCTTAATGAGTATTTTGAGAAAAAACCCTGCACAAACTAGTTAATAATCAACAGTGAATATTTTTGTTAAGAAATGTTATTTTTTTTTAACAATTCCGAAACATTTCTTCTATTCGCTGCTACTCTAGGGATTAGGTTATTTACTAAAAGTAAAAACAGTAAATACCTGGGGGATGATTGACTTTAGTCAAGTCAATCGGGACGTAGTTTACTGCTGATTTATGGTAGAGTGGCATTCAACATAATGCTGCGATAGGGAAGTTAAATCTGCAGCACAAGTAGGCAGGGGTTTATAATGAAGATCAATAATATTGATCAGCAAGAGTGGAGCATCGACACGCTCAACAAAGCGTATCGCCAAGGTTACATGTTTGGTCTTAGTGGCGAGAGCCTGCAACAATGCCCATACCAATCAGAAGTCATCGCAGCGGCATGGGAAGCCGGTTGGAATGACGGTAATGATCAAGCTTCCGTCACCCAACGCTTATCCGAAGAGGATGCTGCTATCGCCTAGCCTCCCCCTGTAACAATTCATTCATGGGCGTCTGTACTCTAGACGCCCATATCAATACAACGTGCGCTCCTTGGTCTAGCGCAACTGCCCCCCTCTCCCTCAAAATACCTCCTTCAATATCAAAACTTATCACTGCAAATATTGTCCTAGCACGGAGCCAATAGTGATCTGATATACTCCCGCAACCTCTAGTACAAACCGAAGGAAAACACATGACATTACCTAGCTCACGTATTATCAATGGATTGGGAATAGTAGGCGCAGTGTCATCTATGTTGTTTGCGCTGCTTTTTCTGCAAGGACACCTAGGATTGGAGCCCTGCCCATTGTGCGTGGTAGACCGCGCGATTATCATTACCCTAGGATGCCTGTTTCTTGCGGCTGCCTTACATAATCCGCAAAAGGTTGGACGCCGAATCTATGCCGCAATAACATCAGTCGTCGCTCTCACCGGTGTAGCTGTATGCTGGCGCCATATTTGGCTACAAAACCTACCAGAAGACCTCGTACCCTCCTGTGGCCCAGGGCTCGACTATATGCTTGATACCCTGCCAATCGCCGAGACGGTAGAAATTTTATTCACTGCTACTGGCGAATGTGCGGATATCCAATGGAATCTAATGGGCCTCACAATCCCAGAACAAACGTTGATAGTCTTCAACGGATTTTTGTTCTTAGCTCTCGTTCAATTGTTCAGAAAAACACCATAATGTAAAATAGGTCATTTAGAGACCAGAAATAACCCAAAGTTTGTTAGACCAAATATTCATAGAATACTCTCGATTGATATCCTTACTTTTCATAAACCCCATTAAAGCGGCCTTTTTGGCCGTTTTGACCTGTTGTCAACCACACATTCCTGTTTTCAACTAAATCTAGCTCTTGCTCCCGATTTCCTAATTGCCTATATTCGAAGTTACCGCATCGAAAACATTACTACCGATTCGGTAACAACAATTTGATCCCCCTTGGGATATGCAAGATATCTTGAGGACACCACAAAAAAAAACAGATCAGTTACTACTGATCTAATAACACTCGTACATGGAAGGGTGGCACCATGCTTAAACAAACTGAGTCTAAAACTCAACATTGGGGAAAAGTCGATCAACTAATAGAAGGTTGGCTTAAAGAAAGACAAGATCTGATTATTTTATATTGTGCTGTAGATGGGCTGAAGGAATTTGCCCCGAACGACACACCCATCAGCGTCAAGCTCCAAGCCTTTAGCCAACTACTTATCGATTACGTTTCCGCCGGGCACTTTGAAATCTACGACGAACTGACCCAAGAAGCTGAAGAATTTAAAGACGACTACAGCGGCCTTGTTAATACCATTCTCCCCCGCATTCAAGAATCAACGGAACTTGCCCTCGATTTTAATGACAAGTACGCCAATCTCGAACTCTGTATTGAAAGCCTTCACCAAGTCGCGACTGACCTGTCCCTACTAGGTGAAAAGATGGTAGATCGGTTTGAGCTCGAAGACCAAATGATAGATGTACTGCACACAAGGCATCGAGAAATGGTTGCATAGCAAAAAAGGGACCTTTCGGTCCCTTTTTTAATCCCCTTCAGTACGCTTTAGTCCTTTCACGCTACACTATTAGTTATGTCCCCTCTTGAAAGGATCGAAATGTTGCGGTCTATTATTTGTTTCTCCATTCTCTGCTCACTGCTTATTGGCTGCGGTGATACTCCGTCTAAACACATTGAGTTAACCGAGCAGAGCGCCTACGCATCAGCAATTAGCCCAGACGGTAAATACGCCTTGGTAGGCTCAGTCCTCCACGGTGGCAGCCTTTGGAGGCTGAAAGACTCAGAGCGCTTGTATAACTGGAACCACGATAAAGGCCAGCTTACATCAATGGCAGCAGTCACCTTCTCTACTGATAGTCTCTTTGCACTAACAGCAGATAAAAAAAGGCTCGTCATGTGGGAAGTAAAAACAGGCAAACCCAGTGGCTTCTGGGGCGCCTCTGGTGGCATTTTATCGCTCGCGCTATCGGATAATGGGAAATATGCACTGGTCGGACAAGAAAACTACACAGCGCTTTATATAGAAACATCAACAGGTAGCATCCTACAAAAACTGAATCATTCCGGTGACATCAATACCGTCGCTATCTCTGCCGATGGAAAAATAGGGGTCACAGGTTCCGAGGATGGTATCGTCAAAGTCTGGAAGCTCAGCGAAGGCAAGGCGATTCAAACATTCTCACCCGGAGATGATATCTCAACCGTCGCCATTTCCCGTAAGGGTACTATTGTTTTTGCTGGCTTGTACTATGGCACTGGCAAGATATGGAACGCACGCACAGGTAAGGAGCTATCAACGGTCGGTTATCCCAGAATAACCCTATCGGCGGGCCGATTTAGCGCGAATGGTAGAAAACTCATTACCGGGGACACTGTCCGGCGAGTCATGGTCTGGAATGTAAAAACAGGAAAGAAATTACAGCAAAAAGTCGCCAAGGTCCCTTCTCTGTATCCTCCTTCAGGTTTAGTGGTTGAAGAAGTCTCGTTGTTGCCTAATGGAACCATCAGCACAATCTATTCTAATGGTAGTGTAAATATCTGGCGCAATAAAAAAGGGTAGATTGAATCTACCCTTTTTTATGTACCGTATCGTTGGTTTAGCTATTCTTTTCAATCTCTAATAGCTCAACTTCAAAGATCAGCGCTGAATGGGGGCCTATTTTTCCGCCCGCACCACGCTCGCCATAAGCAAGATCGGAAGGAATGAACACTTTCCACTTATCACCCACCTTCATTAGCTGAAGCGCCTCAGTCCACCCCTTGATCACTTGGCCCACGCCAAATGTCGCAGGTTGGCCTCGATCAATAGAGCTATCAAATACTGTGCCATCAATCAATGTACCATGATAGTGCACTTTAACTTTATCTTCTTTAGAAGGAGAAGCGCCTTCTCCAGCGGCAATCACTTCGTACTGCAAGCCACTTTCTAAGGTCTTAACACCGTCACGCTTTTTGTTTTCAACAAGGAAGCTATCACCAGCAGTTTTGTTTTCAACGCCCGCAGTCTCCGCTTTTGCCTTCATTTCTTCCATTTTACGGGTTTGTAATGCCTGTAATGTAGCAACAATTTCTTGTGCCTCTAGTGCAGGCTTGTTGCCTTCAAAGCCATCTGAAAAGCCTTTGTAAAATGTCTCAAGTTGAAGCTCTGTAAGATCTCGCTTCATCGACTCACCGTATTTTAGGCCAATCGCATAACTTGCTTTCTCGTCTTCGTTTGAAAATGCAGACGCAGGAGCTGCCGCTTCAGCCACAGGGGTTTCTGCTACTGCTTCTGCCGCATTCACAGATTCATCTGCTGGTTGACAGGCCGCCAATCCAAATGCCACTGCTGCTATCACTATCTTTTTCATCGTAACTCCTACCATTTCAATAATGTTATTCTAATTAAAGGTCTCAATTTCTGATTACTATTCTGCAAAAATCGAAGAATTTTGGACAGCGAACCTACGTCATCGTTCAAGGATATGAACTAACAACATTATGCCATTGATTCCCTACCAAGTTTCTACACCAGAATATTTTCGTTTTTTATTAGTTCGTCATGGATACTAACAGATTCATTTGTAAGCTTCTGCATCAAAACTGGCAAAAAATTGCATTTAATTGGCCATGTGCTAGCTCAAAATAGCAAAGCTATAGATATTGTGAAGACAACCCGTATAATTGGTGTCCGTGTGCACCAACCAACTTAGCTGAGGAATTATTCAATGGCCGCAAAAAAAACTACGGCAAAAAAGAAAGTCGCTTCGAAAGCCGCTCCTAAAAAGGCAGCTCCAAAGAAAGCAGCTCCTAAAGTCGCTGATCCAGTAATTGAGCTTTCAAAAGAACTTGCGAAAGTTCAAGCTCAACTGATCAAAGCTGAAGACAAGAAACTAAAAGCTGCCGACAAAGAGCTCGCCTCTGCAACTAAAGCTCTTGAGAAAGCATCAAAAGCTCAAAAAGCTGCAAAAGTGAAAGCTAAGCAAGCTGCCGTTAAGGTTAAAGCGAAAAAAACCGCTGCCTCAGAAAAGGCGCTAGCGACTGCTAAGGCCGCCGTTGAAAAACAATCAGCCACTGCTGACGCTGCAAAAACTGCATTAGCTCCTGCAAAAGCCGCTGTTGACGCGATTAAGAATGCGACATCACGCAAAGCTCGAATCGCTAAGGCTGTTGCCGCCGTTGAGAAAGAATTTGCTCAAGAAGATGCCGCCGCTGCTAAGAAAGCTGCTGCTGCTGCAAAAGTGCAAGCCAAGAAAGATGCTGAAGCTGAAAAGAAAGCTGCCGCTAAAGCCAAGATAGCTGCTAAGAAAGCTGAAGCCGCTCAAAAAGCCGCTGACAAGAAAGCCGCTGCTAAAGCTAAAGTAGCTGCCAAAAAATCGGCACTAGCAGCAAAGAAGAAAGAAGTCGCTGCTAAGAAAAAAGACGCTGCCGCTAAGAAGAAGGAAGCCGTAGCTGCTAAGAAGTCTGCCAAGAAAGCTGCACCTAAAAAGGCCGCTGCTAAGAAAGCAGAACCAAAGAAAGTAGCTGAGAAGAAAGCCGCACCGAAAAAAGCCGCTAAGAAGGCAGCAAAGAAGGCCGAATCTAAGCCAGCAGCGAAGCCAGCTAAAGCGGCTAAGAAAGCTGCCGCGAAAAAAGCAGCGCCTAAAAAGGAAGCCCCTAAGAAAGCTGCGCCTAAAGCTGCGCCTAAAGCTGCGCCTAAAGCTGCGGCACCAAAGGCTGCTAGCAAGCCTGCAGTAAAAGAAGCTGCGAAGCCTGCAGCCCCAGTTGCAGCAGTTAAAGCTCCAGAGCCTAAAGTTGAAGCTCCTGCGCCCAAAGCAGAAGCTCCTAAGCAGCCGATCGTAGCACCGACCGAAGCAGGTCGTAGCTTGTTCGAGCCAGGCGCTGACGCATAAGCAACACCTTTGCGTGACCCGAAGGGCGGCCAATGGCCGCCCTTTTTTATTGCCCTTTTTTCCCACAACGCTCTTACTCAAATTAGGGTAAACTAGCGCCCTCAAATTTCTAAGCATCGACGTAACGGTTTACCCTATGATTCAGCTCAAATCCATATCGCTATATAGAGGCGACAAATGCCTAATCAATGATGGCAGTTTTATTGCTCACCCTGGTTGGCATGTGGGTGTTACTGGCAGAAATGGCTGCGGTAAGTCATCATTGTTTGGATTGTTACGAGGTGTATTTCATGTTGATCAGGGAGACTGCCTAATTCCAAAGGAATGGGCCATTGCCCATATGGCACAAGAAATCGAAGCGCTGGATCGCCCTGCCATAGAATTCGTTATCGATGGTGATCGACCGTTACGAGAACTCGAACAAGCGCTCGAGCGGGCCGAGGCCGAAAATGACAACAATCAAATAGCCCATATCCATCATGATTTAGATACCATTAATGCCTACACCGCAGAATCAAAAGCGGCGAAGTTGCTTAATGGCCTGGGATTCACCCAAGAGCAATTCCGCGTTCCTGTGCAAGATTTTTCCGGTGGCTGGCGTATGCGCTTAAACCTCGCCAAGACATTGATGTGCCGGTCGGACCTTTTGTTATTGGATGAACCCACCAACCACCTCGACCTCGATGCCATTCTTTGGCTAGAGGACTGGTTAAAGCAATACCCTGGCACTCTAATGTTGATCTCCCACGATAGAGAATTTCTCGACGGCATAGTGCAACATATCCTGCATGTGGAAAACCAAACAACCACACACTACAAAGGCAATTATTCTAGCTTTGAGGTGCAACGGGCAATGCACCTTCAACAGCAGCAATCTGCATTTGAGAAGCAGCAGCGAGAAGTTGCTCATATGCAGAAGTACATTGATCGCTTTCGTGCTCAAGCGACAAAAGCCAGGCAAGCGCAAAGTCGCCTGAAGGCACTCGATCGGTTAGAACGAATAGCGCCAGCTCATATCGACTCCCCATTTAGCTTCCATTTCGAAACACCGGACAACATGGCAGACCCATTGCTCTCCATACACAATGCGGACATGGGATACGGCGAAAACCCCATTCTTAACAAGATAAAAATGCAACTGGGGCCTGACTCCCGTATTGGTTTACTTGGCCCTAACGGCGCAGGTAAATCCACACTGATAAAAACCCTTGTGGGTGACATCCCACTAATAGACGGTGAGCTAACACAGAGTGAACACTGCAACATTGGCTATTTTGCACAACACCAGGTCGATCAATTAGATCCCAATGCCAGCCCTCTAATCCAATTACAACGCCTAACACCCACGACCTCAGAAGCGGTTTTACGAAAGTACTTAGGAAGTTTCAATTTTATTGGCGACCAAGTGCACGACCCAATAGGTCGTTTCTCCGGTGGTGAAAAAGCCAGATTAGCATTGGCCCTCATTATCTGGAACAAACCGAACCTCTTGCTGCTTGATGAACCCACCAACCACCTCGATTTGGAAATGCGTCACGCCTTAACCATGGCACTACAATCTTTCGAAGGCGCTCTATTGATCGTTTCCCATGACAGACATTTAATACGGAGTGTCACAGATAGCCTATACTTAGTAGCAGATGGTAAAGCTGATGAATTTAAAGGCGATTTAGAGGACTACGCCTCATGGTTAGCTGAATTTCGCGGGCAACAAAAACAATCGAGTACGCAGGACAGCAGCGAGTCGAAAGTTGATAAAAAAACAGAGAGGCAACGTGCAGCAGAATTGCGAAAGCAACTGAGTCCACTGAAAAAGCGCGTGGACAAAGCTGAAAAAGCGATGGACAAACGCCAGATAGAAAAAGATCAAATTGAGCAGCAATTGGCAGACCCAGACATTTATGACAGCAATAATAAAGAGCAATTAACCCTGCTGCTGAAACAACAAGGTGAATTAAGCTCACAACTTGAAACCTTAGAAATGGAATGGATGGACGCTTCCGAAGCAATGGAGGCATTAGCAACAAGTATAAGTGAGCAGACATGAGATTCTTGAGGCCCTAACCGGCCCAACACCTCACTTATTCAGCACAACTAAGGAATACCACCCGGTGCTAAAAAAGAATAAGTCGAGGCAAGATCCCTCAATGAGTACGCCTAAGCATGGAAGCCAATCTCCCCATATCAACCACCAAAACATACCGGGGGATAAGGGCAAGCTACTGGTCGGCTATACATTAGACTTTATCAATAATCACCTAGACCTCATTGCTTCCCGTTATGAGCGATACGGCGAAATATCCTGGTCATCATTGTTTGGCATTCACATGGTCCATATGTTGGGAGCCGATGCTAACGAATTTGTATTACAAAACAAAGACAACGTCTTTTCGAATCATCAAGGCTGGGACTTTTTTATTGGAAAGTTCTTTAACCGCGGCATCATGCTGTTGGATTTTGAGGAGCATCGTTGGCACCGGAAGATTTTACAGCAAGCCTTCAACCGCAACGCGCTTCAAACCTATCTTCAGCACATGGGCGAATATGTTGAACAGGGTATTCAACCCTGGACTACCCAGCAGTACACAAAGATATCCCCCTTAGCCAAACGACTCACCCTCGATCTCGCGACTCACATCTTTATGGGGGCTGAATTAGGGGCCGAAACCGACAAACTAAACCAAGCATTTATTGATGCTGTTAGAGGCGGTACCGCCGTCGTGCGCTACGCAGTACCCGGTGGACGCTGGTCCAAAGGCCTTAAAGGTAGAAAAGTTCTAGAAACATTTTTCAAACAACATATCTCGACCAAAAGAGAGCAGCCGGGTAGTGATATGTTCTCAGCCCTTTGCATGGCGAAAACAGAGGATGGCTCCCACTTCAGCGATGAAGACATTATCAACCACATGATATTCATCATGATGGCAGCCCATGACACTACCACCATGACCCTGTCGGTGATGATTTATTACTTGGCCAAGCACCCTGAATGGCAAGAAAAGATCCGTACAGAATGCAGAGCCGTTGGAACGCAACATATTGCTTACGATGATTTATCTCAGCTACCTTCCATCTCCCTGGTGATGAAAGAAGCATTAAGGTTATGCCCACCTGTCCCCACACTGCCCAGGAAAACCGTCAAACCTTGCACCTACAAAGGCCGATTCATACCCAAGGGCAGCATGGTGCTTATATCCCTCTACCACACAGGCCATATGGAAGACCTGTGGCCCAACGCCCAAGCCTTCGACCCTGAGAGATTTACTGAGGACAGACGAGAAGACAAAATCCACCCCTATGCCTGGGTACCCTTTGGCGGTGGCGCGCACAAATGCATTGGCCTGCACTTTGCCGAACTACAGGTAAAAGCCATTATGTTCCAACTGATACAGCGTTATCGCTGGTCGGTTCCACCCGACTACGTTATGCCCGTAGACACCACCAGCCTGCCTGTTCCTGGGGACGACCTGCCCGTCTATTTAGAACGGTGTGACTAATAAAAAAGCCAACCTCCCCAACCAGTGACTTGTCAGTCACGCGCAAGGTGTCGGTGGACTATATGCGCAGATTTCTTGCCAACATTGAGTTCTTGGCACACAATGATGCAAAACCAGCGGGTTTCCACTGATGTTAAGTCATTACTTTCGGGTAGTAAGTAATGCAATAAATCCTGGGGGATATCATGACCACGGCTTCATCTACGCCTCACATTGCACCAGAACAAATAAAAACAACACGTCACCTATGCAAAATACCTGGAGACGGCGGTAAACCTGTTATCGGCTACACCTTTGATATGATGAATGATCCCATACGGCTGCTACGTAAACGCTACGAGCGCTATGGCGAGATATCTTGGATTGGTGTATTCGGTCTACGAGTAGTACAAATGATAGGGCCAGAAGCCACGCAGTTTGTCTTTATGAACAAAGGCAATATCTTCTCCAACAACCAAGGCTGGGACTACTTTATTGGTAAGTTTTTCCACCGCGGTATTATGCTGCTGGATTTTGAGGAGCATAAATGGCACCGAAAAATCCTCCAACAGGCATTCAATAAGCCAGTGCTCAAGGCTTACATTCAACGTATGAATCCAAAAATCGAAGAGGGTATCGACCAATGGCAACACAAGAAAAAACTCAATATTCTCCCATCGATTAAACAACTCACTCTAGACCTCGCCACTGACGTATTCATGGGGTCTGAGCTGGGTAAAGAAGCCGACAAAATTAATCACGCCTTTGTCGATGCGGTACTCGCCGGCACCGCAATCATTCGAATGCCAGTGCCTGGTCTACGCTGGCAAAAAGGCTTACAAGGTAGAAAAGTCCTCGAAAAGTTCTTCTATTCTAAAGTGGCTGAAAAACGCAGAAGTACTGGCAACGACATGTTTGCGGTTCTCTGTCGCGCAGAAACAGAGGATGGCGACCGATTCACCGATGATGATATCGTCAACCACATGATCTTCCTTATGATGGCCGCACACGATACAACCACCATCACCCTTTCTACGATGTTCTATTATCTTGCAAAGAATCCAGAATGGCAGGAAAGAATCAGAGAGGAGTCGCAGGCTCTTAATAAACCCCATATAGATTATGAAGATCTGGATAAACTCAGTTCAATCAGCCTAGCCATGAAAGAGGCACTGCGGTTATGCGCCCCTGTTCCTTACATTCCTCGAAAAACAGTTAAAGACTGCGAATACAAAGGGTTCCATATTCCAAAAGGTACTATGGTAAATATATTTCCATACAACAATGGCTACATGGAAGAGTATTGGCCGAATCCAACGCAATTTGATCCTGAGCGTTTTGCGGATCATCGTCGAGAAGACAAGGTTCACCCTTTTGCATGGAGCCCGTTTGGGGGTGGAGCACATAAGTGTATTGGGTTACATTTTGCCGATTTACAGGTTAAAGCAATTCTGCACCAGATCATTTTGAAATATCGCTGGTCAGTGAAGCCAAGCTATGAAATGCCGGTAGATACCTCCACGCTTCCAGTGCCAAAGGACGGGCTTCCCGTCCAATGGGGAAGAGTCTAACCACTCACTCATAAAGATGCGGCCCCTGCGTATTAGGCAGGGCCGTTTAACGCAGACTCGGCAATACGACGCACACTTTCGTCTGGGTCCCGCGCCAATTCTTTCAGGTAAAAACCCTTTCTTGCCAAGCAACGTCTAACCTCAACATTCTGATGCTTAACATACGCAGGCTCTGGGCGTCCCTCTAGAATATTACTAAGCGCTTGAATATTATCGACATAATTCCGGTAAGCGATATCACAATCAACCTTGGTCTTTGTCATATTAATCACTATTCACACTATTGTTTGGATTAAGGGACAACAGCTTGCATCCGTTCAGGCTAATGGACCAAAAAATGCTAAAGCCGATGGCAAATCTATTGGTTTACCTTAACTCTTCCCCTTCACGGTAAGAATCGCACTAATCAAAGACTAGTTCGAAAAGCCCTTATTAGTATTACAGCACATTACTCAAAAGAAAAATGAACAAATTGACAAAGAATCCAGGTTATCTATTCGAGAAAAATATATCGCCGTAATAAGTCTCCGCTCGAGTACCTGTATTATCGGTATCCGTCATGATGGCAATAACATCAATATGGGTAACCGACTCGCCAAACAAGGCCTGAAAGTCGCGCTGCACATTCCTGGATTCCTCATACCATTGTCCCAACTCTGCCTCTGCGGAGCGTAGAGCCAGCATTTTAGATTGACCGGGGGCAAAAGCATTGTTCCACATGTCGCCTTTTTTCACACCATTAGCCCATACATAGTTCAGCGCCATGGTCTTCCATGGGAAAAAACCACCCTTAACAATGATATATACCCGTGCCGCATAGTCGTCATTATTCTTCCTACGCTCATTCGTCGCATTCACGCCACGAGCCACTTTCCAGCGCCAATGCAGAATTGGGGTTTCCGTTAAGTTGACCTGTTGATGTTTCACCAGCCCCGATGCACTGGCATGACTTAAGGCATGAAGAACCGATAGATCTGAACCCGTTTGCTCTGACTGCAACTGATACCGTGTTTCTCCAGAAAAGACCTGAGGCTCCCATTGTTCTAATCGACCCGAAGAAAACTGTCCCACCCACTGACGGTCTACGGTTTCTGCGACGCTCTGTCCGCCAAGAGCGCTCAGTAAAAAAACAGTGAGAATTTTAAACCCTAGCATTTCCCTTCTTCCTCTCGACATAGCTCAATCCATCGTGCAATAGCCATACTCTGATATTTCTGTTTATGAAGAATGAAGTAGAACTGACGCGAAAAGTCCCGTTGGGGAACTGACAGGTTGATTAACGACCCTCTGGCAAAGGCATCCTGCAGAGCAACTTTTGATAGGCAACCAATCCCCAGGTTAGCTTCGACCGCACGCTTAATAGCCTCTGTGTGCTGTAACTCCAAGGTAACGTCTAAATTAGGCAATATGCCATGCATCGCACGATCAAAGGTTTGTCGCGTACCAGAGCCCGGTTCTCGTAAAATCCATTGCGCTTTAAGCAGATCACTTTTCGTTAGCTTGGCTTTGGTCGTGTAAGCGTGTTCTGGAGAACAAAAGACCATTAGCTCATCATCACACCAGGGAATAACGTCAATATCCGGATGCTGAAATTCCCCTTCGATTAGCCCTATATCAATATCAAAATTCAGCACTTTCTGGGCAATCATTTCAGTATTGGCCACTTCCAGCGCCACCCTATCACCGGGGTATTCTTCCATATAGCGCGCCATAATCCCAACTGCAAGGTAATTCCCGATCGTTAGCGTAGCACCAACAGTAAGATCCCCACCGCCACTTTGCTCATTAAAAGTTCGTTCAAGTTCAGCGGCTTGTTGCAACAACGCCTCCGCCTGCGGGCGAACCGTATGCCCCAGGGTATTCAACTGCAGCTTTTTTCCCACACGATCAAACAGCTGAATACCAAACTGTGACTCCAGCTCCCCCAGCGCACTGCTAGCGGCAGATTGAGACATCGACAAATGATTGGCTGCCTTTGTAATGTTCTCCTCCTGTGCCGTCGCCAGGAATACTTCTAATTGCCTTAGGCTGTACCGCATGCCATCCCTCTTTGCTCCAGGCTTCCACCTGCTAATCGATTTTACAGATTATGCTTATCCATTTAACCCGTTTTACCGATAGGTTAGCTTCACGATAGAGTATACGCAACAACTATCGAGGAGCACTTATCATGGCAGGCTTTATCAAAGAACAGGTGACAAGCATTACACACTGGAACGATACCCTTTTCAGTTTCACCACAAGCCGCGACCCGTCTTTCCGTTTTAAGAATGGCCACTTTATTATGATGGGGCTTGAATTAGAGGGACGCCCTTTGATGAGAGCTTACAGCATCGCCAGTGCCAACTATGAAGAGGAATTAGAATTCTTCAGTATCAAGGTACAGGATGGCCCCCTGACGTCTAAACTGCAAAAGATAGAGGTGGGTGATGAGATCCTATTAAGCAAAAAGCCTACTGGCACTTTGCTGCAAGAAAATCTATTGCCAGGTAAACACCTCTACCTATTAAGCACCGGCACCGGTTTGGCACCTTTTATGAGCATCATAAAAGACCCCGAGATCTATGAAGCCTACGATAAGGTCATCTTGATACACGGCGTACGTTACACGTCAGAACTTGCCTACCGGGACACCATCAATGATGCATTGCCCAATAACGAGTTTTTTGGCGACTATGTGAAGAACAAGCTTATCTATTACCCCACGGTAACCCGTGAAAAATATGAAAATACCGGCCGCGTCACAGACCTGATGGTATCAGGCAAGCTGACCAAGGATATCGGCTTACCGGATTTTGATATTGAAAACGACCGTTTTATGATTTGTGGCAGCACCGCGATGCTGAAAGATTGCTGCAAGATATTAGATGATAGAGGGTTTGTTGAAGCTCGCAAAGGTAATCAAGGCCATTACGTCATTGAACGTGCTTTTGTCGACTAGCACACTCAGGGCTCGCTTATCACGAGCCCTCTTTTTCCATTTGATTCCACGGTGCCATTGCCCTTACCCTTTCTAACGCAAAATCAATAAAGGCGGTCACTTTTGTGGTTTGTAATCGACTACTTGCATACACCAAGTAGAAGGGATTCGGCCCCATAAAATATTCGGGCAATACCCGTACAAGTGTGCCACTACTCAAGCTATCGACCGCAACAGTATTAGGAACCAATCCAATACCTGTTGATCGCACCGCCATCTGATGAATCATACTCATATCATTAATCACCAAACGTGGGTTACTTTTTAAGACAAAGGTCTCTTCTCCTTTTGTCAGATGCAAAGGGGCGGCGGTATGACGCATAACACTATGGTTATCAAGCTCTTCCATCGTCTTTGGCTGCCCATTAACTGCGAGATAACCGGGCGACGCTACCAATAACAGGTGACCAAATCCAATTGGGCGTGCAATAAGGCTAGAATCCGGTAAATCACCAACCCGAAATACAAGGTCTATATCTTCTGCAACGATATCTGCACGCTTATTATCGAGGATAATTTCAATATCGATCTTCGGATAACGCTCAAGAAAGCAATGTATCATCTCTTGAATAAATGGCATGCAAAAAGAGATAGGCATTCCAATACGCAGTGCACCACTGGGTTCAGCCTGCATATTCTGTACAGCCCTACGCCCTTGATCTGCCTCTGACACTACCCGTTGGCAATGTTGAAAATACAATTCGCCCGCATCCGTTAACTTCACTTGGCGTGTCGTTCTATTCAGTAACCTGACCCCCAGGGACTCTTCCAAATGGCTAACCCGTCGGCTGACGGTAGACTTCGGCATACCCAGTCGCTCCGACGCCTTTGCAAAACCGCCATACTCCACCACGGCAGCAAAAACACCCATTTCATCAAGATCCATTACTACGCTCCTTATAACAACACAGAACAAGGCCCATTAGACCAAATGTGGCACAATGAGTTCACAATCCAAACCTTATCTCATATATGAGACTGGTGCTAGTATGTATTCCATCCGCCCCCACATACCGACAATAGGTACCAATTCATGTCTGAACGCATTGCAGAACTCACCATTCGTTGGCGCTGGGCCATATTGCTCGCAAGTATTTTTGTTGTTATTGCCTGCGGATACGGGGCAAAAAATATTCACTTCAGCTCCAATTATCGGGTATTTTTTGCTGAAGGTAATGAGCAATTAGAAGCCTTTAATCGATTACAAACCATTTACAACAAATCCGACAACGTGATTATTGTTATGTCACCAAAAGGTGAAGGCAATACCATTGGTAAAGGCGACGTATTTACCCCCTCCTTTCTATCCGCAGTACGAACAGTCACTGAGGAAGCGTGGCAGCTACCCTGGTCTACTCGCGTAGATTCCATCAGTAATTACCAGCACACTCAGGGTGTAGATGATGAATTGCTGATTGATGATTTAGTAGAAGAAGATGTCACATTAGATGCAGCAGAGATTCAACGTATTCGAGATATCACCAATGCAGACCCACTTATCCGTGGACGTTTAATTGCCACCACCGGCAAAGTCACCCTGGTGAATATCACTATTCAAACCCCCGAAGTATCAGAGAATGAAACTCCCATTGTCGTCAAAGCATCACGAGACATGGTAGATACATTACGACAACAATATCCTGATATCGATTTTCGCCTCACCGGCATGGTATTTCTCGATAACGCCTTTAGTGAGATGGCGCAAAAAGATATGTCTACTCTGGTACCGGCGATGTTTGTGATCCTGATCGTCACATTGGGCCTGCTCTTGCGATCATTTAGCGCTACCTTTGCCACTGTGATTGTTATCATGTTATCCATCGTCACTGCGATGGGATTATTTGGATGGCTAGGCTGGCTGCTCACGCCACCTTCAAGTGCTGCCCCCACTATTATTATGACCATGGCGATTGCCGATTGCGTGCATGTTTTGGTATCCATGCTTTACGGTATGAGAACGGGACTATCAAAAGAAGATGCGATTAAGGAAAGTATACGCATCAACTTTATGCCCGTATTCATTACCAGCGTCACCACGGCACTTGGCTTCCTTTCGATGAACTTTAGCGAAGTCCCGCCATTTAGAGATCTTGGGAACACTGTCGCAATGGGAGTAATCGCTGCATTTTTACTCGCTGTACTTTTCCTTCCAGCACTAATGTCTGTTCTACCGGTAAGAGTCAAAGCAATTGACCCAACAACGGCCAAGAAAAATACCTTTATGCAGTCCTTAGCGGAAAACGTTATTGCCAATCGCCGTATATATCTTTGGAGTACAACCCTACTCACCGTTGTGATGTTAGGCGCTGCCACGAAGAATGAAATCAATGATGAGTTCGTAAAATACTTTAGTACCAATACAGATTTCAGACAGCATACTGACTTCCTCAGTGAGAATATGACCGGCATCTACGGCATGGAATATTCATTAGAAACTGGCACCGAGCAAGGAATAAGTAATCCAGAATTTCTACAGGATGTGGAAAAATTCACCGAATGGTTGCGTACACAACCTGAAGTTCTACATGTATTCAGCGTCACAGATATATTCAAGCGCCTAAACAAAAACATGAACAATGATGACCCTGCATATTATCGTTTACCTGACAGCCAAGAATTAGCATCTCAATACCTGTTATTGTACGAGTTATCATTACCTTATGGGTTGGATCTTAATAATCAAATAACGTTAAATAAAGGAGCCACTAAAGTATCTATCACCATAGAAAACATGTCGAGCGCGAAGAGCATTGCATTGGAACACAAGGTTAACCAATGGATAGATAACAATACCCATTTTGTTTCTTATTCGGTGGCAAGCCCAAATCTGATGTTCTCGCATATTGGTGAGCGTAACGTGTCAACCATGATTGTCGGCACGCTACTCGCGCTATTCTTTATCTCATTGATATTGATCGCAGCCTTACGTTCATTAAAATTGGGATTAGTCAGCCTAGCTCCCAACCTTATTCCTGCCGGTATCGCATTTGGTGTTTGGGGAGTATTCTATGGAAATCTCGGCATAGCACTGGGTAGCGCAGTGGGCATGACGCTCGGCATCGTAGTTGATGATACCGTGCACTTTCTCAGCAAATACCAGCGTGCCAGACGGGAATTAGGAAAAAATGCCGAAGACGCGGTTCGTTATGCGTTCTCTACGGTGGGAGTCGCTTTAGCCGTCACTACATTTGTACTCATTGCTGGCTTTATGGTGCTTGCCACGTCTGACTTTCATATGAACACGCATATGGGGTTATTTACCGCATTAACTATTGCCATTGCACTTATCGTTGACTTCTTCTTCCTGCCCTCACTACTCATCGCCATAGAAGGAGATAAAGAACCCGAGAACACAACGGAGCAGACGCTAGCCAGCTCTGCGCAACATACTTTCTAGTTGGTCGATCGGCATCGGCTTGTGGTAGTAAAAACCTTGAAACACATGACAACCACAAGCCCTTGCTATACCTACCTGCTCGAGAGTTTCCACTCCTTCAACCACTACGGTTAGCTCTAGCGCTACTGCTAGGTCCATAATGGCACGAAGAATCGCCTTATCTACATCACTCGTCTCCAACTCCAAGACAAATGCACGGTCGATTTTCAACACATTAATCGGTAAATCTTTTAAGTAACTTAACGACGAATATCCCGTACCAAAATCATCCAATGCGACAGAAATCCCAATATCCCGCAACGCCTGCAATCGAGACATGGTGAAATCGACATTTTTTATCGCTACCGACTCGGTAATTTCAACACACACACTTTTTGCGTCAATATCATACTCAGACAACGCTCCATCAAATAGCCCCAAAAAATTCTCATGGTAAAAATGTTCAGTACTAATATTGATACAGACTTTCCAATAGTCCAACCACAAACCACTAAATTTCCAATTATTTATTTGTTGGCATACTTGATCGACAATCCATTCACTCACTTCAATAATCAAGCCATTGGTTTCTAACAACGGAATAAATTCAACGGGTGAGACCAAACCATTATCCGGGTGAAACCACCTTAGCAACGCTTCAAACCCAACAATATCGCCCGCCACATTCACTTGAGGTTGGAAAAATATGACAAACTGCTGATTGTGCAATGCATCATGCAATTGCATTTCCATCTTATGGCGGTACTCGACTCTCCTACTCATTCCCGTTTGATAGAATACCGCTTGTTTACGGCCTTTGTTTTTAGCCTCATACATCGCTGTATCAGCAAATCGCAACAACGATTCCGCATCATTATCTTCAAAGGGAAACATCATTATCCCAATACTCCCCCCCATATGAAATATTTTTTCGTTAAGATTAATGACACGCGTAATTCTTTCTATTATCGTTCGAGCAACTCCATCAACAATAAGTGCAGCGTCTTCTCTTGTCTCCGCAACGTCTAGCATTAAGATAACAAATTCATCCCCACCGAAACGAGACACCATGCTCTTATGTGAAAATTGTTGCGATAGCATTCTTGCCACTTCCACCAACACAGTATCACCCACGGCATGACCTTCGGAATCATTAATATTCTTAAAATGATCAAGGTCCAAAAATAGGACGGCGCTCGTCTCATCTTTACCGACAAATACCACATCGGAAAGGCGTTTCTTAAGTGAGTAACGATTAGGTAACCTAGTCACCTCATCATGGGTTGCCAAATATACGATATGTTCCTGAGATTTAATCTGATCGGTAACATCATTTGCCACGACCAGGCTGACCCGTTCGTTAAAATGAGAAAGGGGAATAAATTCCACATCAAACATGAGCTTTTTATTGGCGACAGAGGTCAACACCATAGCCTCTACTTGAAGCTGACGACCCTCCTTGATACACCGTTGGCGATAGCCACCCAAACCGACCCATTCAGAGTTACTTTCTTCACCCTCAGCTAACCATTTATTACTCTCAAGACCGGCATCTAACCCATAGAACTCTTTAAACGATTGATTACAGAAATGTATCGTCCCATCGGAGGACTGGGCAGAGATATGTTGAGGCAGACTATCAATCAACTGTAAAAGCCTATGCTCGTTCTCGATAAGTGAATCATTAAATACTCTATTTTCATTTAACAGTTCATTTACTTTGATCAGAAGATGATTCCCCGCATCACTCAACGCACCTAATTCATTATCTCGATGCTGATGTCCGACTGTCAGTGTTGTATCGATCTGATCGCCGATAGAGATTGATTCAAATTGTCTCGATAATTTTTCCAGAGGCCGTGTAATTACCGACAAAAACACAAAAATAAGAATAAACGATAATAAGACATTACGTAACACACCCGACAGCAGTACAAACCCGGATCGATTGTAAAATGCATCAAATACTTGATCCAGATTCACCACAATATTTAGCTGACCTGGTGCCATTCCTTGATATTGGCGATCAATCAGCTCTACTCGATAGTTTTTATGTCTATCACCGATGAAATCTGTCAACCAGGTAGTTGACGTAACCGGAATATCTTTTTTATCTTTAGCGAGAACAACACCAAGATCATCTACAATTTCAGCTTCTTCGATAAAATTGTATTTTAATAACCCCAGTACAATTTCCTCCGCCAGGGATTTATCCAATGTCGTTACTGAACGAACCGCAGAAGGCAGACTTGCCTCCTGTATTTCCAAGACGATATAGTCTAGTTCATCCTCCTGATGAATAAAGTCATTCAGTACCTGCAACGAACTCAACAGCAGACCAATAAGCAATGCTGCAAATATCGTATAACGAGATAGCTTGATCGCTAATCGCGATTTGACATTGGAAGGTTCAGCCATTGCTTCTCGATAAGTTCTTGTGAGTTATAACAGTACCCACCCATGGGTGACCCGTATTTCTTAAACACCTTGATGAACTCCCCCGCCTTTCTGGCTTTTTTGATCGCTTTTTTTAGCGTTGGGACCAACGAGATAAAAGGGGAATCATTGGATATCGATATATGTGTTTCAAAACTTGCAAGGTGTATAGGCTCGGCGACGTTTGAAATCCAATCTTCTGGCACGTTTTCTATCAAGTCCGTACGCGTTGTAAACGCATTGAGTACTGCGTCATTCACGATGATGGCATCCACTCGACCTCGCGATAACATGTTCACCATCAAAAAGTTATTGTTCAACACGACGGGTTCTAAATCCCATTGATGCCGTCGATTAATATCAAAATACCCCAACCCCACAAATCCGATTCGCTTGCGTTTGTTTAGGTCCGCCAACGAGGTAATACCACTACCCTTTCTAGGAACCACAAGCGGCACGAGGCAACCAACATTACCCAGCCAAGTGACATTGGGAACCATATCATCATCTTTGTAAGAAAAGAGCAGGTCAGTTTGACCCACAGAAGCACTGCGTAGTGCTCGTGGTGTAGACATTAAGCGCCCGTCAATATCAATACCAGAGTACTTTTCAAGTACCTTTTCAATATCAAATGCCATTCCTTCTGCGTTTTGCTCAGAGGATAAATAGCCAAACGGAAAAAAATCTATAATGGCAAACACAGGGCGAGTCCGCTCGGCCGCATAAGCATGGACGGCGAGCCCCCCCAGTATTATTAGCAGTCCTTTGACGAGCAGCCCTAACGACTTAATCACAATAAAGATCACAGCAGGTTAATTGATCGATTTACCCCTAATTGTAGACCAAGAACCCCCCGTAAAAGTGCCAAATCACCAGACAGGTTTGTTATTAAGGCTATATTCCTTAACCATTAATCTTTAACCACTAACGTCATTAGCCCCACAAACAGTTTCGCAGTGGCTTCGACCATGGTCTGGCGCTCAATAGCATAGCCACCCCGCAGCCAATGCGTTGCGCTTTGGCGCATAGCCCCCACGATGGAAATCCCTATCACTTCAATCTCATCATCAGGAAGGTCCACATCAGGATACAGCTGACGCGTCATCCATAGGATTAGCTCCGCAAACCCTAAGATATAGCCATGATATAGCTCATCTACGTCAGGGCTTACCCCCTCTAATTCAACCATACACACTTTAGCGACACGAGGGTCTTCTAACTCGTTGAAAAAGCAGTCTAATCCCGCGTGAATTACCTCTTCCGTCGACTTATTCGGCAATGCTATCGTGACCACATCAACGATACGAGCCCGAAGATTGGTCATCCGATCCTCATAGACCGCCACCAATAGCTTCTCCAAGCTACCGTAGGATTCATAGAAATATCGATCCGTTAACTTAGCCTGCCGACACAAGCCTCTAACGGTTGCTGATCTAAACCCGGTGGTACCGAACACTTCCAAACCCGCATCTAAAAATTGCTGGCGACGAGCAACTTTACGCTGCTCCATGCTCATGCCACCGTAGGTGCGTCCACTTTTTTTATCGTCTTGTTTACTCATAGCCGGTATTTGACAACACCTGTCTTCAGAAGTAAAGTGAAGACACTCGTCATCAGATGAATTGTATTACCCCTGATGATTTCAACAACACTAATTTGTTTTGCTTGCGCACCTTTCGGAGAAATACGGTATGAGAAACTATCAAGTCATTATTATCGGCAGCGGTTTTGGCGGCCAATGCGCAGCAATCAATTTAAAGAAGCACGGCATTGAAGACTTCCTTATTCTAGAGCGTCGAAGTTTTATGGGAGGTACCTGGTGCCAAAACAGCTACCCAGGTGCCGCCGTTGATGTGCAATCACCACTCTATTCCATCTCTAGCGAGCCCTATGACTGGAGCCAAATGTTCGTCGAGCAAAAAGAGCTAGAGGAATACACTAATTACGTCATCGATAAACACCAACTACGTTCTAAAACGGCACTTGATAGCAACGTCACCAAAACCCAGTGGAATGAAGAAGAGCACGTTTGGGAAATCCATACCAGCGGCAACGATCCCTATAAGGCCCAATTTATTATTAACGCGTCAGGCCCCCTCAGTACCCCCGTCATTCCGAACTTTCCGGGTAAAGATTCTTTTAAGGGCGAGTCATTTCATACCAATAACTGGAACCATGATTTTGACTATAAGGGCAAACGTGTTGCCATTATTGGGAGTGGTGCTAGTGCAGCCCAAGCCATTCCCGCCATCGCTGGAGACGTTAGTGAGCTGCATGTATTCCAGCGCACCCCGCACTGGGTAATGCCACGACCCGATCGTGTTTTCTCCAAGGTTGAACGTAAACTTCTCAAGAATAAGCGCGCCTATAAATCCTTACGCCAAGCCATTTATTGGGGGTTAGAAACCCGCGTCGTGGGTTTTAAATATTCAGACCTCATGCTAAAAGCCATGGCGCAACGAAAAGCAGAAAAACACATTCGCTCTCAAATTGCAGACCCAACGCTTCGCGCCAAGGTAACCCCTGATTACACCATTGGGTGTAAGCGAGTCATTTTGTCAGATACGCTATACCCCGCGCTTTGCCGAGACAATGTTTCGCTGCACAGTAAAGAGCAAGGGATAAAAGAGATTACCGACTCAGGGATCATCACCCAGGACGGCGAAGAAATCGAGTTAGATTTGATTGTCTACTCCACAGGATATGATGCAACAGATGGCGTGATCTCCTATCCGGTCATCGGTAAAGACAAACGAGAACTCAGTGATTTCTGGGATCAATTCCCCCGCGCGTATTTAGGCACATGCGTTCCGGGATTCCCCAACCTATTTATTGTGACCGGTCCCAATACCGGCATTGGTCACACCTCGGCGATTTTTGTCATCGAAGCACAGATGAATTACATCGTGAACAGCCTCAACGAATTAAAGAAGCGCAACAATCGATCCATTGAAGTGAAGGCGGATGCAGAACAACGCTATACCACTCACATTCATCAGGAGATGGACAAAACCGTTTGGAAATCCGGTGGCTGTACCAGTTGGTACCAGAGTAAGAGTGGTCATGTCATTGCGATGTTCCCAGGTTTTAGCTTTACCTATGAACGCTGGACCAAAAATTTCCGCAGCGCAGACCATGATTTTGCATAAACAACGATAATAGAAGGATCAGACTCATGAAGAACTTTGACAAAAAAATCGTTGTCATCACCGGTGCTGGATCAGGTATGGGGCGAGCCTATGCACTGGCATTTGCCAAGCAAGGTGCCTCACTGGCACTTTCCGATTACGACCAACAAGGGTTAGATGAAACCCTCCAGCTTGTTGATCAACACAGTAATCGCCAAGTTACCCACGGAACCTTTGACGTCTCCAACCGCGCCTCCTTTGAGCAATTCGCACAGCAAGTTAAAGAAGAATTGGGCAATGCGCATATTGTTATTAATAATGCAGGCATTGAGGGTAGCGCGAACCCCGTATGGACAACCACTGAAGACTCCTTGCGTAAGGCTATGGAGGTCAACTATTACGGGGTTGTGTATGGCACCCAAGCGTTTCTATCACAGCTAAATGCCAATAAAGAGGCGGCGATTGTTAACGTCTCCAGTATCTTTGGACTCATTGGCACACCAAACCATGCCGACTATTGTGCCAGTAAATTTGCGGTAAGGGGATTTACTGAAGCCCTGATGGCGGAATTGGATAGCAGCCACATACAGGTGCACCTTGTACACCCCGGCGGTATCGCCACCAATATCGCTCGACAACAACATTCACAAAAATTTGCTGAACATTACTTTCAAACCTCAGCGGATGATATCGCCCGCCATGTACTAAAACAGATCATCAAGAATCAGCCGCGGATTGTATACGGCCAAAGTTCAGGAAAAACCGCCTTAGGCGCTAAGTTTCTCCCTCTTAAAGTGCTAAAAAGTATTATTTGGCATGAGATGAAAAAGGTCATCGACCTGACGGACTACCATCAATTATCTACAAGCCCAAAAACGAAGGTTAAACTATGAAGAAGTTAGTTGCCCTACCCATCCTACTATTGCTCAGCGGTTTTTTACTTTGGGCATTCATTACCTACCCTAAAGTAGGGCACATTGCCTACGATAATCTCACCGTGGTAGAAGCAAAATTTCGAGGTTTAGAAAAGCACCAGGTGGACATTGGTGAATTAACCATGTCAATCTATCGCAGTGAAAACAAAGCCAATAAACCCACATTACTCATGCTCCACGGCTACAGTTCAGACAAGGATGTATGGCCCCGTTTTGCTAGTCATCTCATCGATGACTTTAATATTATTATCCCCGACATGGCAGGGCATGGTGAAACCGGATTCAGCGAACAGTGGAATTACAGGATGCCCGTACAAGCGGATCGCCTAGCCAAAATGTTAGAGGTGCTCGCAATTCCTCAGGTGCACGTCATTGGCAACTCCATGGGCGGTTTTGTCAGTGCGCATTTTGCAAAACGTCATCCAGACCGTACGCTATCAGCATTCTTGATCGACCCCGCTGGCGTATACTCCCCGACATTAAGTCGTATGGGAGAAATGATACTCACCGGTAGAAACCCTTTCGAGATCAATAGCCCAGAAGAGTTTGCCGAGTTTTACCCCATGACCATGGCTAACCCACCCTGGTTACCCGGTGTTGTTCTGGATGCTATTGGTGAAAAGTACGAAGCGCGCCGCCTAGAGCTACGCCATATCTATAACGACTTTCACGAAAAAGATATGCTCGACAATGAGCTTGCTGAAATCACCGCACCGGTACTACTTTTATGGGGCGGCCAAGACCAGCTATTACATGTTGATAGCGCGTCAGTTTGGCAGGCAGGCGTTCCCAATATACAGGTTGAGATTTGGGAAGAGATTGGTCATATGTCGATGCTAGAAGCACCGGCACGAACCGCTGCACTCTATCAAGCATTTCTTTCTACGCTTGCAAATAAGGGATAAGAAGATGAAGAATCTTGAAGGAAAAGTGGCTGCGATTACTGGGGCTGGCTCTGGCATTGGACGGGAACTTGCACTCAACTTAGCGGAGAAAGGCTGTCACCTTGCGTTAAGTGATATTGCCGATGAAGGTCTGCAGGAAACTGCAGCCTTATTGCAACAATATGGCATCAACCTTTCCACTCAGTTATTGGATGTATCCGATAAAGACGCCGTATTTGCATGGGCAGATGCAATCCATAGTGAATTTGGGAAGATTAACCTTATCTTCAACAACGCGGGGGTTGCGCTTTCAGGCACCGTCGATGCCCTATCCATCGATGATTACCGGTGGATTATGGATATCAACTTTTGGGGAACCATCTATGGTACCAAAGCCTTTCTCCCGTACTTAGAACAATCGGGTGAAGGCCATATCATTAATATATCCAGTGTCTTTGGCTTAACGGCGCAGCCATTAATGAGTGGCTACAATGCTAGCAAATATGCGGTACGAGGGTTTTCTGAATCGATACGCCAAGACCTTGAGCTCACCAACTCCAAGGTCAGTGTGACCTGCGTACACCCTGGCGGTATAAAAACTAATATCGCCAAAGCCGCTCGTATGTCTTCAAGTGTAAAGAAAGCCATCGGCATGGATAAAGATGACTCCATAAAAGAGTTTGAACAGTCATTTATTACCACCGCAGAAACTGCCGCGAATACGATCATTAAAGCCGTGCAAAAAAACAAGCGGCGCATTTTGATTGGGCCAGATGCACGTTTTTATGACTTAATATCGAGGGCCATGCCTGCCGGATATCAAAAGGTGTTTACCGAAGCCATCCGATGGCGCGGAAAATACAAGCAGAAAAATACTGCGCATTAATCACCGTAGAACTGTCACGGAGCCGATACCAACTCCGTGACAGTTTTTTACCTTATTCCTCTGATGCTTCCCACACTCCTTTAGAGAAAGCAGCGTACAAGACGGGCAATACAAATAACGTCAAAAACGTCGCAGTCACCAATCCTCCCACAATGACACTCGCCAATGGTCGCTGTATCTCAGCGCCAACACCGGAAGAAAGTAACATGGGAATTAAGCCCAAAGCGGAAGTAATCGCTGTCATCAGTACTGGGCGCAATCGGGAAACCGCACCATCAAACACCCCAACACCCACAGGGCTGCCGTCACGTATTCGTTGATTAATACTTTCGACCATCACCACACCATTCAATACCGCCACACCAAACAACGTGATAAACCCAATAGCGCTAGGCACCGATAAATATTGGCCTGATATATAGAGCGAAAACACTCCACCAATCACCGCTAACGGCACGTTCACCAATATCAATAACGCCTGACCGACAGAACCAAACGCGAAGTACAACAATAGCGCGACCAAAGCCAACGATACCGGGACAACCAGTGCTAATCGCTGCTGAGCACGGGACTGATTTTCAAACTGTCCACCAATATCAACGGAGTAACCCGCAGGTAAATCAACCTCCGTAGAGATTACTTTATTGATATCTGCCACAACGCTACCCATATCACGCCCTTGCACATTCGCTTGAATAACCACGCGGCGCTGAACATCATCACGCCGGATTTGTGGTGGGCCAGACTCAACCGCTATCTCGGCAACATCACCGACCCGCACCCACGCACCGCTGGGTGACAGTAAACGCAGCTCTGCGATACGTTCTTTATTATCTCTAAAAGATTTTTCAAAGCGCACATAAATATCATAGCGTTCATTGCCGTTAATAACCTGACCTGCCTCTACACCACCAAGACCATCACTGACAAGCGACATTAAGTCTCCTACTGATAATCCAAAGCGCGATAACGCTTGGCGATTAGGCTTTATCACCAGTTGGGCCTCACCGACAATCTGCTCCATCGCGACATCTCCCGCCCCAGGCACCGTTTTCACTACCGACTCAATAGCTTGACCTTTTTCAGCCAATACCGTTAAATCAGGGCCAAACAATTTGATGGCGAGCTGTGCTTTCACCCCCGACAACAATTCATCAACTCGGGTCGCAATAGGCTGTGAAAAATTCAGCAATAGCCCAGGGAACACTTCAAGCTTCTCTTCCATTAACCGTTGTAACTCAACACGACTTTTCGCACTCGTCCATTGGCTCACTGGTAGCAACCCAATATATATTTCTATGTTATTGACGGGTTCAGGATCGCCCCCTATTTCTGGCCGACCAATACGACTCAAGGCGTATGTCACCTCGGGAAATTCCAACAACATGGCTTCCAAATGAGGCGCAACGGATAACGCAGTATCCAAACTGGAAGATGGCGCAAGCGTTACACGCAAGTTAATCGTGCCTTCTTCTAACTCCGGTACAAACTCCGTTCCCAATCGAGGTAATACTGCAAGCGCAATAATAAGTAGAACGGAGGCAAATCCCACGATAAATTTCGGACGATTCAGTGCCCAATGCAATCCCCGTCGATACACCGCTTCTAACGCTACCAATAGCGGACTATCCTTAGCGTTGACCCCTCCCGAGAAAAAATACCTGGCCAGGGCAGGTACAATAATAATTGCCACCATTACCGCGGCGAGTATCGCCAGAATAATGCTCATAGCCATCGGCTGAAATAACTTGCCTTCCACACCCTCGAAACTGAATAGCGGCATAAATACCACAAGAATAATCGCTGTCGCAAAAAATATAGGCCTCGCCACTTCTTTTCCTGCCGCAACAATCAAATCGCTGATCGATGATGGTGATGCCCTTCCTGAAAGCGACATGCGTTTGAAAATACTATCTACCATCACCACGGAACCATCCACAAGCATGCCAATTGCCACTGCAATGCCACCGAGAGACATTAGATTCGCCGATATTCCCAACCAGGACATCAACATCAATGCGATACCAATGGAAATTGGAATCGACATGAGTACCAACAATGTCGCCCTTAGATTCATTAAGAATAATGCCAATACCAACACAATAAATAGAAATGCCAACAACAACGCCTCAACCACAGTATTCACTGCTTTATCAATTAATGCCGCTTGATCATAAAACACCTCAAACCGAACACCTTCTGGTAGTGCTTGCTGTATCAGTGCCACTTGCGCATTAATACCATCAATGGTTTCTTTGGTATTCGCCCCCATCCGCTTCAACACAATGCCCGATACCACTTCACCCAATGCCTCAACAGTTCCGTTATCGGCTCGACGGGTCATGGTTACCGCGCCCTGGCGTATCTCCCCACCGAATTCAACAGTGGCAACATCACTCACTGTCACCACCACGCCATCCACTGTCTTTAACGGAATACGGGATAAATCCTCCAACCCGCTAACACCACTTCGTAGCCAGCCCACGCCCCGAATCACCAACTGCTCCTGCCCGCGATTCATATACCAACCGCCCGCATTCTTATTATTATTTTCCAGTGCAGCAATCACATCTTGCTGGCTCAATTCGTAAGCCAATAGCCGAGAAGGGTTAACGTTAACCTGATATTGACGCACTTCTCCACCAAACGATAAGACTTCGGTCACCCCGTCCACCGGCATTAATAGCAGCTTTACCACCCAATCATTCAAACTTCGCAAGGCCATGGTATCCAGCCCTGTCGTATCATCCGCCAGCAGTAAATATTGGAACACTTGACCAAGCCCTGAGGTATTGGGGCCAATGTCCGGTGTCCCCATCCCCGTCGGAATTAATTCTTTTGCGGACTGTAGGCGCTCAAATACTAATTGCCGTGCAAAATAAATATCCACGCCCTCCTTGAAGACCACGGTAATACCCGACAATCCCGTTTTGGAGATAGACCTTACTTCTTCTACATCCGGCAACGCATACATCACCGCTTCGATGGGAAACGTGATCAGCTGTTCCACTTCTTCCGATGCCAATCCCGGTGCCTCGGTATTAATCGATACCTGCACGTTGGTCACATCAGGAAAAGCATCAAGGTTCAATTTTGGTATCACAAAAAAGGCACTGACACCCAAAGTAAACAATCCAATGACCACAAGTAGTCGATTCGCAACCGACCAATTTACAACGTTCTGTAACATGACATTAACTCAACTAATGGTTATGCGGATCAAAACCGCCCTTGGCGATTTCTGACGATACAAAAAAAGCGCCTTCAGTCACGACACGCGTACCGGCTGCGATACCGCGAATTTCGCGTAGACCACCAAGCGACCGGCCAACCTCAATCTCTTGAGGTCGATAGGCATGGTGCCCCGCCTCTTCACTTTCTTCTTCCACATACACGACCCAATCGCCATCACTACCGCGCATTAATGCCGATTCAGGTACCGCCAGGATTGGATCTTTGGTTTTTTGCGAAAAATACACATCGGCAAATTGCCCTGGGTGCAATCGATGTTCTGTATTGTTCACCAATAAACGTACTATTCGCGTACGGGTACGCTCATCAATAGTGTGAGCCGCTTGTATGACATTCCCGTCAAACCATTGGTCTCCCGATTTAATTCGAGCCAATGAACCCACAGGAAGTACTAACGTTGAGTTAGGCGGTAAACTGGCTTCAACCCACACCGTCGACTCCTCTGCGATTACAATGAGCGATTCGCCAGACGAGACACGCTGGCCTTGATGGAAGTCATCCGATAACACAACACCTTCTGCATTGGCTTGTAGCGTGTACTCACCCAAACCAGTGGATTCCGGTGTTAATCTCTCAATGTCGACCTTTTGTAAACCGTACGCTAGCAGTTTGCTTTTACTGGATTGCCACGTCGCTTTCGCGCTCAGATAGCGACTGTCACCCACGTTTTTTCGACCCAGAGTGGTCACTCTCAACCATTCAGCATTGGCGACAAGATATTCCCCCTGCGCTTCTGCCACAAATTCACTAAAGAGTGTGACGAGTGGCTGGCCGATCTTAATCGTGTCTCCAAGAGCCACATGACGCTGTACAATATTGGATTCTATTTTCGGAGAAACAACATAGCGCGTATAACCATTGGCATGCACTTCTGCAGGTGCATACTCGCTATACTGTAAATTGCTTGGGGTAATTTGACGTACAACGATCTTTGCAAGCGCTGAACTTTCTGCCGATAATTCTACCCGCACTTCCTCTTCTTCGTCATGATTGTCATGCCCCTCCTCTTCACTGTGACCTGTTTCTTCATGTCCCTCATCATCATGATCGTCATGTTCTTCTTCTCCATGCTCATCACTGTGTTCACCATGATCGTGCGCTTCATGAGCATCACTTTCCGCAAGCGCATTTGCACTCCAATAAGGGGTGAGCGCCAACACTGATGCTATCAGTAATACCTTGTGCATTTTGTTATTCATATTATTTGTTCTCCGTTTGACGAGTCGTCAATACCGTTTGAATTTGTGCCGTTTGCCTAAGCCAATGGATACTCGCCAGTTGATATTGCTCTTCTATATCAATGCCCGCTGCTTTGCTTTCCATTAAAGATCGGGATATTTGTAGATAATCCATGGTACTCAGGTCACCGCTACGCCATTGCTTCTTAAGTAATTGCTCACCCTGAGTATTTCTTCCCCTCATCAATGATTGCCAACTCGTCCTCGCGTGATACCGCTCTGCTAGCGTATTCTGAGCTGCTGTCATCTGATTATTCACCTGCTGTCGTATTGCGCGATAGGCTGACTCAGCCGATAACATCAGTTGCGTTTGGGCATCAGCGTTATAAGCCCGTGAATTGTCCAGGTTAAGCGGAATCGATAAATTCAACCCAACGACATTATCGGTGTCGGACTTTCCAACAATCACCCCCAGCGTTGGATCGACGGTTGTTTCTGCCGATACCAGCTCCGCCTTGGTTTTCGACAACTGCCACTGACTTTCAGCGAACCGTACATCAGGATGACGGGTAAGCCATTGCTGCATATTTTCGGGGGACACTTCCACTGCACCACTACGCCAAAAATGAGAAGGGATCACCCATTCCTGTGAAGGTAATCCAGGTAGTAGCTGCTGAATCCGGCTCGCACTTTCCTGCACTGCAATTCGAGCATTGGCACTTTCCATTAACCCCTTAGATAACCCCGTCACGGCTAACTGAGCATCAATATCACCGATATCCCCAGAACGCTGCCGCTCTCGAATCAGTGCCAACAACGCATTCAAATTTTCTTGCTGCGTTACCGCCAATGTCGCCCGTTCAGCGGCGGCATTCCACACCACCAGCGCATTAAGTACATCATCTTGAAAAGCTAACAGCGTATTGTCGAACCGCTGTGATGCAAGCTGCTGAGAGTAGTCACCAACGGTCCGTTGGAGCTTTCCTTTACCCTGCCAATCAATGGTTTGTGACAGACCAAATTGATAATTATTGGCATCGCCCTCTCGCTCAAATTCAGTCGTCAACTCAGGGGAGTAATACCGCGACGCTTGTATTGCCTTGGCCTCCAGCGTCTCTCCATCACGCTGCTGTCGCGCAGTCGTCACCGTTGCACTGGAATAAATATACTGCTGCAATCGGCTTCCCCACGAGGGAGCGGCTAGGCTAGAATTTTCTGCACCGAAGCTTTCAGCATTGGCAATACTGCTGACAATACCTACAGAAATACAACTGACAACATAAAACACAACGCGCAGGCGCACAGGCTTGAAGCGCGTAAAAAAACACTTTTTCATAACATCGTCCTAGAAATAGTCGCGAGACATTACATCGAGGTTTTATAGACCCTCGATGTAATGTCTTTTAGACACCGCAATTAGTTAGCAATATTGCTCGCATGCATGGGGGCATTTTCTACTGCTGGTGTATTTTTATGGAAGGACAGCTTCACACGGCTATTCGCGGGAAGTTGCTGGGGGATATTTGCAGAGAAGCGAACGCCACCCTTCATCTTACGTTGGCGAGTTAAGGTATCAGTCGATAATGCAATGGTTGTCTCGGTAATTTTTTTACCCTCTGGAGATAGCGCTACAACGTCTACATGCCCATCGATAATCCCCATTTGTTTCGCGGCAGTCACTCGGCCGCTCACTCGAGTACCCTCTGCTGAGGGGTATGCCAGAACCCGCTGAATAAACCAAGGTTCGTTAGACTGATTTGATACAGAGGTAGAATAAGATTCTGCTGCGTAAGCAGACGTTGAGGTAATAAGTACAAACAAAATAGCCGTCAGAAATTTCATATGAAATTTTCCTATAAAAATAGTGTAATAAAATGCCAAGCTGGCTTATGTATTAAGAAAAATAAGTAATACGATTACACAATAGGAGGGCGTAGCGCAGGGGAAATAACCATGGAATAGTAATCAACGGATCGCTTCCAATGATTTTTATCACCTTGAGAAAAGGCGAACGACTTACAGGTGACTAATACGGCACAGCTACTATGGCAATGACAACAATGCTGACAGTCGTCCATCGCGGCAGAAAAATCCGCATTGGTATTATCAGAGGTTGTACTGTCGTCACCTAGGGCCTCAAGAACGCTGTCGTGTTGGATCTCGATATGTTGATCACCGCGTTGATGTGAACTGTGTTCGTCAGCCATAGCAACAAAAGACTGCATGGCAATCAGTGTTACTAATAAGTAAGTTAGGCTTTTTCGAATCATGTTCTCGTTGATCACACTAGGTTAATGACATGTTTACGTTAATAAAATATTAGTCAAGGTCTCAGTAAAAGACCCATTAGGAAAGCCACCGACGGTGCCATCTCCTAACGGGTTAATAGACTATCAAAATAACCACAAGTTTCAATTTAAATTTTCGCTTACGGCTATTCGCTTACGATAGCGTTGCTGAAGGGCCAAAAGTTTCGTAATGAATATTGGCTTCGTTAAAACCAATTGCCTTGCAATGGCTATTCAACGCAGCCATAAACCCCTGAGGCCCACAAAAATAGACATGGGTATCATCACTGATTGGCATATTATTTTCCGCCAACCACGCCGTTAACACCTCCTGATTCAAGTACCCTTGGTGATCAGCCTCAAGCCCTTCATCTACCACGGTTTTATAGGCGAATGAGGAATTCTTATGGCATCGTTGTAGCTCTTCCTTAAATATTTGCTGCTGCTCATTTCGAGCACATTGCACAAACATAATATCCGCAGGGCTCACTCCCTGACGTAAGGCCTCATATAGCATGCTGATCATCGGTGTAATGCCCACGCCTCCGGCAATGAAGAGGTGCTTGTTCGCATCTGTATTCAATGTGAATACGCCGGTGGGTGCCTGTAAGAAAACTGTCGTCCCCACATCACTTTGATGTAGGTGATTGGACACCAATCCATGGGTTTCAGATTTGGTGGTGATGCGTAAATGCGCCTCCCCCCCATTTCCTGAAAGTGAATACTGACGAATTTCATCAAACTCAGACGCCTCGGGGTTAGCCTTCAACCCCACATACTGTCCCGCTTTATAAGCAGGTATCGCAGCACCATCAGCGGGAATCAAGTAAAACGATTTCACCTCCGGCGTTTCCTCGACGATATCGCTGATAACAAACTCTCGAAAACCGCGCCAACCGCCGGCTGTCGCCTCATTGGTCTTATAGATAAACTCCTCTGCATCAATAAACACGTCAGCCAGTACGCCATACGCTTCACCCCACGCCACTAGCGCTGGGTGGCCTAATGGCAAATCCAATACCTTCTGAATCGCCGCCAATAGATTAGCCCCCACGATGGGGTATTGCTCCGGCTGTATACCTAGGCTTGCATGCTTATTCGCGATGCGAGCAACCGCCGGCAAAATCACCGCCAAATTATCAATATTGTTAGCATAAGCTAACACCGCGTCAGCCAATGCTCTGGGCTGCTCGCCCCGCTGTTGATTCACCTGATTGAATACATTCTTGAGCTCAGGATTCTGCTCAAATAGCGTTTGGTAGAAGTATTTGGTAATCGCACCGCCATGTTCCTGCAATAGGGGTACAGTGGATTTTACGGTCTCAATGGTCTCTGGGCTCAACATGCCTAACTCCTTAGATGGTATGATCAATAAAGATTCATCTCATATGCATCTTTATAAGGTGCATTCTACATGTATCTTTTAAAGCCACAAGCCCCTATACTCTTTTTTATCCTAATAAGTTGAGCCTTCCCTTCTATGCAGTTGACCAAACATACCGATTTTGCCTTTCGCATACTGATCTATTTGGCCGTGCTCGATAAGGACTCCCTGACCACCATTAGCCAGCTAACCCAGAGTTTTGATATCTCTAAAAGCCATACGATGAAGATCGTTAACAAGTTAGTGCATCATGGCTGGGTTAACGCCATCCGGGGTAAGAATGGCGGAATCAAACTCGGTATTGCAGCGGATCAAATCAAGCTCGATGAAGTAGTACGTTTGATGGAACAGACATTGGAGCCGGTCAACTGTCACACTCCCGTGTGTGCGCTAAATGATGTTTGCCAACTCAAAGGAGTGCTCTGGCAAGCACAACATCAATACATGGCTCACCTTGGGCAGTTCACATTAAAAGATATACTGAACGAGAAAACCGAAGAGGTTGTGCGTTTTATCCAATAAGCCCTTGACCCTAGAGTGCGCTCCAGGCCTTAATGTAACGCTATGAAATTACCTAACACAGCATTTATTCTCATTCTCTGGTTTGTTTGCCAACAAGTCAGCGCTGTGACGTCGGGTATGTTTATGGGCCAACACGCGCCAGATAATGACCCTGTTGTAACTACTGTAGTAACTACCGTAGTAACTACCGTTGTTTCCACCACAGAACAACATTGCGACGAACCTTCTGAACACACTGAAGCTACCGCTAACATGGCAACTCAAGATGAGTGCTGTGAAATTGACTGTGACTGCAGTATCAACGGTTGCCAATCCTTACTTAGCTCTTCACATAATAATGCCGATAACGCTGCGCCACTCTCTCCGGTGGACCACTATGCGTTTATTCTTTTGCAGTCTTCTCCTAGCTCTTTGTTCCGCCCACCTATACTCAGCTAATCCCAGGGCAAATCCGCCCACTCAACGCGACTACTCAACGCGAGCACTCAACGTAAATGCTCATTCAGTCAGCCACTAGACCGGCTAGCACCCCATCGCAGTTAAGGATTAGATCATGAAATTCTCTACACCCATCGCCAGACCAACAACCGTGTCTCGCCGTCAGTTTGTCACCGGTGTATCAGCCGCCAGCATGCTTTACGGCGTCGGAGGCCTCTCGGCGTCACAACTTGTCGCGGCCACCCAAAGCCGGACACAGCAACCACCGCAACTATTACGAGGTACCCAATTTGACCTCAACATCGGCTATCAACCGGTGAACTTTACCGGTAAAAGCCGAATCGCCACCGCAATCAATGGCTCGGTTCCAGGTTCAGTATTGCGCTGGAAAGAAGGCGAGCGCATCACGCTAAATGTTACCAACTCATTGAAGGTCGATAGTTCAATTCATTGGCATGGGCTCATTCTTCCGAACAATATGGACGGCGTACCCGGGCTTACCTACGACGGCATTAAACCTGGCGAGACGTTCCAATATCAATTTAATGCAGTACAAAGCGGTACATACTGGTACCACAGCCATTCGGGTTTTCAAGAACAAACCGGTGCCTACGGCGCTATTGTCATTGACCCGAAAGAGCCCGATCCCGTTGAATATGATCGCGATTACGTGGTGATGTTATCGGACTGGTCCGATGAAGCCCCAGAAGATGTGTTTGCGAAACTAAAGAAGATGAGCCACTACTACAATTTCCGCGAACGTACCGCCGGGGATATTTGGCAAGACGTCAAAGACAACGGGATCGCCAACACCTGGAACAAACGCAGCATGTGGAACCGCATGCGCATGAGTGAAACTGACATATCCGATGTCACCGGTTATACCTACACGTTCCTAATGAACGGCATTACACCAGACGACAATTGGAAGGCGTTATTTGCATCAGGAGAGAAAGTTCGCTTACGTTTTATCAACGCAGCTGCAATGACCATTTTTGATGTGCGCATTCCTGGTTTAAAAATGACGGTGGTGGCTACTGACGGGCAAAACATTCAACCCGTCAGTGTGGATGAATTCAGAATCGGTGTTGCTGAAACCTATGATGTGATTGTAGAGCCCAGCGATGACAGCGCGTATTGTATCTTTGCTCAATCCATCGATCGCACGGGTTATAGCCGAGGCACGCTAACACCCAATACCCATTGGACTGCCGATGTACCGAGCATGGACCCTGCCCCCATATTAGGCCACAGAGATATGGGCATGGATATGCAAGGTATGGATCACAGCATGCATGACATGGGCAACATGAAAAGCATGGGAGAAAGCAAGTCCGGCATGGGCAGTATGCAGGGCATGGATCATAGCAGACATGACATGAGCAACATGAAAGGCATGGACCACAGCAAGCATGATATGAGCAGCATGGCCGCAATGCAAAGCACCGGGCTTGGTAAAGCAGGCACCGGTAGTACGAGCGAGATCAATCATGTTACCAGTGAATTCGGTCCCCACGTCGACATGCGCGCGGAGAGTCCGCTGGACGGTTTGCATGACCCCGGTATCGGCTTGCGTAATCACCAAGAGTTATACGGTCGTAAAGTATTGACCTATGGTGATATCAAAAACCTCTACCCCACCATCGATACCCGCGAACCCAGCCGAGAAATCGAGCTACACCTCACCGGTAATATGAGTCGATATATGTGGTCAATGAATGGCATAAAGTTTGCCGACGCAAAACCATTGGAACTCAGTTATGGCGAGCGAGTACGCATTACCTTAGTCAACGACACCATGATGACTCACCCGATTCATCTGCATGGTATGTGGAGTGAATTAGAAACCGGCGATGCAGCCTATATGCCTCGCAAGCACACCATCATCGTGCAACCCGGCTCTAAAATAAGTTACTTGGTAACCGCTGATGCCAAAGGTCGATGGGCCTATCACTGCCATTTACTGTTCCATATGCCCGGCATGTTTAGAGAAGTAAGGGTGAGCTAGGAGAATTATTATGAGCACAATCAATACGGTATTGCACAGAATTCAAGACGGAAATAACAACACTATGCGCTCTTATCTTTCAGCCGCCACACTATCAACCGTGCTGCTTCTGCCTATCATCACATCAACCCAGGCAATGGCTGCGTCCAAAGACGATCCCATTGTATCCACCGTAATAGTGGACCAACTGGAGATCAGAGATAGCACCGACGATGACCCGTTGATCATCGAAGCTCAAGGTTGGATCGGACAAGACCTACATAAGCTGTGGTTTAAGGCCGACGTTGAACATGTAGATGGCGAAACCGAAGAAGCAGAACTGCAAGCACTCTACAGTAAAGCATTTACCCCCTTCTGGGATATTCAGGCAGGTGTACGTCGGGATTTTAAACCCACTCCTGGTCGCAACTGGGCAGTATTTGGATTCCAAGGTTTGTCTCCGTATTTCTTGGAAATTGATACGGCACTGTTTATTGGAGAAGGAGGACGCACCGCATTGCGACTGGCAGCAGAATACGAACTCATGCTCACACAGCAATGGGTATTGTCGCCTGACGTAAGTATTAATTTCTACGGTAAAGATGACGAAGACACCGGCGTTGGAGCGGGCTTAGCCGATGCAGAAGTGGGCTTGCGTATCCGCTATGAAATACGCAGAGAGATTGCACCTTATGCAGGGATTGTTTGGCAGAGTCAATACGGTAAAAGCGCCGACTATACACGAGAGGAAGGTGGCGATGTATCGGACACCCAATTTATCCTAGGTATTCGGGCCTGGTATTAATCGACTGTACCATTTTTTGTTTACTTAAAAGGAACAATATTATGACAATAAATCCTACACTGCTATCTACATTACTATCTACATTAACGTTAGTGATCGCAGCAACACTTTCCAACACAGTACTCGCTGGTGGTTCACACGGGCATGATAAGCAACACTCAATGAGCCCAGTAGGTATGCCTGTCGCTGACGCCCAAGCGACAAAAACCATTCAGGTCACCACATTGGACACAATGCGCTATACCTATTCTCCCCCACTAGACATCAACGCCGGCGACGTCGTTACATTTATTGTCACCAACAAAGGCAATATAGAGCATGAATTTTCCATTGGAGACAACGAAGAACAACGCAAGCATCGTAAAATGATGCAAGCCATGCCTGATATGGATCATGCCGAAGGCAATACCATCAAGGTGAAGCCTGGTGAAACCAAGACAATTACTTGGCAGTTTTCTGCATTAAAAGACGCCATCATCGCCTGTAATATTCCAGGGCATTTCGAGGCGGGCATGTACACCTCTCTTGATAAGTAACGTTAAGAAAGAGCGCTAGTGGAATCACTTGATCTCTCTTATGACCTTTACTCGATTATTCATTTTAGATTTTCCCACATAACCAATAGCATTAGGCGTGCGGGAGACAAATTCGACAACCCTTTCCTCCGTATCTAGCGAATACGGAGGAATCCCTTTGCCCGTAAAAATCAGGCGTGACCAATAGGCTTTTAGCTGCTGAAGCGTTTTTTGAGTCACTGCCTCATGAAAATAAGCCTTTATATCGGAATCATTATTAATGTCGACAACTTTAAGCCGTTGACCATCGACCCTTTTCTTTCTTTTTAGGTACACCCCAGCCAAGTCACCCTCACTAATGGTGTTTATGACGCTATCTTTGTGAACAATAACAACGATATTCTCAGCGAAAACATTAGCGGCCCAAAAGAAGGGAAACATCAACAACAACATCTTTATCAATTGACTCATATCCCCTCCTTAAAAAACCATATCGACAACAAAACCATATATCATGATGTTGTCTTGTTCAGGGATAACCACAGTATCAATTTCATCTGTCGTCTTGGATTTTTCGAATTGAGCGATGGTTCCATCTCGATTCGTAATGCGCTTCGCCTCAAGTTTTATGACTGTATTGGAATTAAAGGAGTAGTTAATTCCCAAGGTGTAAGAATCATTCTGTTGATTCCACAAACCCTGGGCCACCTCTTGAATCGTCCCCCCGGTTGCAGCACCCAGCGCATCAATAATACGCGCGTCCTCTCGAATATCATCATCAGTAGATTCATGGTGGGCGAATGTTAGGTGCGGCATCCACTTCCCAAATCGCCGCCCCAAGGTGAGATAGTAACTTTCCGTATCCACAAAAAGTCCCTGAATATCAAACGTTGCCCACTCAGATAGGATTAACCACTTTTCAGTTTCATAACGAATCCCCACATTCCGATAGGTGATTTCAGTATCTTCATTGGGGATAATAGCAATATCTTCATCAAAGGATTCCAACACACGGTTTACCGACCGAAACGTCTCGTTTTCCAAATACGTGTCGGCTCGCATAGAGCCCCCACGCAATGCCAGTGTAAAAGGTCCATAGTTAAACTCATACATCACGCCAATCACGGACACATCAAAACGAGAGACAGTCCCCTGATCCTCACTTTGTAACAACTGTAACGCCGCATTATGATAGGTGTTGCCCGCACCCTCCCAATTCATATTTAGCGAAACACCCTGTGCCCAATCCGTTGGGATAGGGTCATATACCTCAGCCGGAGGCCTAATCCATGGATACGCAAACCCGACTTCGACATAATCACTTAACATGAAGAATTGGGGGCGCACCCTACCCAGCATCACATCAACATTCTCGTTCACTTGGTATTGCAGATAGAACCAGTCAGCATCAAACTCTGATTCAAAGCCACCCCTAGACATCATTTGTGACACAACTTGCAGGCTATCGGTAATAATAAACCTGGCTTGAATAGCAATGATCGTATCGGAGTTCCAATCTAGCTCATTATCTGGTCCACTATTGCCCCATTGAACTTCTTCGCTAGCATCCACTTTCGCAACACCGGCAGAAATAAACCCATTCCATTTAATTCGATTGGCGAGATCCGCCATCTCAGAAACATCTTGTACATTTGCTTTAAGCGCCGAAATTTCCGCTTTTTGCACATCGATCATTTCCTGCTGATGTTCTAATTGCCTGGATAATTCGTCCACTTTTTCGAGCAATATATCAGCACTCGCAAGAGGACAAACCATAGCCAACACACCTGCCCACAAGCAAATAACACCCGCATTTTTACTCATTATTAACCTCAAGACCTAGCACCGACGCTGACCAACCCAAAATAGCACAACCTAAGTGCAGTCTAGTAAAGCATAAAGCTTAATCAAGAATTATAGAATAGGAGATAATGTTAGCTGCTATCTGCACTCTTACCTGCACTCGCCTGGCAACAGCTAACCACAAGAAGGTTCTGCTAATTAAGTACCATCTCCATCGGCTGGTATTCAAGCCCAGCCGACACCCCAACATCCCCAGTACAGGTAAACCCATAGTTCAGGTAAGCAGAAACCGATGTCAGCGATGCGCTCACCGTCAGGATATCACCACGTGCCTTCGGGAGTACCGCAGAAACCAAAGACCCACCTACCCCTTTTTTCTGAGCATTTGGGGATACAAATAGCATCGCAATATGGCGACCCTCTTTAAACTCCATGAACCCTACGACCTCTCCCTTTTCTTCGTAGGCCAGCATTTCATTATCTGCATCCAGTCGCTTAGTAAAATTCTCTACCGACGCAATATTCTTAAAGGTCTCAACACCCTCATCCGTTAACGTCGGTGCCACTGATTTCATAAATGCATCAAGGCATATAGACCGCACGCGAGCCAAATCTTCTGGCTCAATTTTCCTTATAGACATCGTTCATCCCTAATAAATTCAGCGCATCGGCGAAATCCAATGCAGCGTAATCCAAACATACCACAATTATACTTTTTTATAGTTTCTGATTGTAAACTGCACGCTAAACCCCAAGCTCTCATATAAGGGTTGACCCGCCTGAGATGCCTGCAAGACAACATACTTACCCTGCCACTGTATGCACGCTGCAATAATTTCTCTCATAAAACATCGAGCAATGCCTTGCCCCCGAAAAGAACGTTTAACACCCACCTGATGCACACCGACAATATCGCCCGTTTTATACAGCAACGCACAGGCCACAGCCTGCTCATCTTGATAGGCCAATAGTATCTGTACATCCTTATCATTCATTAACCCTTCAATAACAGAACGATCTATCGAGTATGCAAAGGCTTCGCTACCAATATCGACCCAACGTTTGATATCGTCGAGCGTGGACACCGGCTTCACTTGAAACGATAGAGGTGAAGACGTTGAATATGCAACGCTCTCATCAAGGGCCATGTACATCGCTGTTTGCTCAAAGGCACAAACCCATTGTTGTTCTAGCAACGGCTTATCATTACCAGCCGTCGAGGGCCATACCGACAAGACAGCTGATTCGGGGATATTAGTAGAATAATGCTCCAGCCATGCAACATCATTAGGGTCTCTCAGTAACAAATTGCTCACAGCCTCTGCGTTCCAATCAGGCCAACACCGGTGAGGCCAGTGCGTATTAATATGCAACAAGGGTAATTCACCTTCCTTAACTGCTCTGGAGCCATACTTTCTCCATAGGCCGGTTAAGTTAGTTATATTGGCTTTATCAATATGCATCGCTAGGCTCCCAATTCAGTAATAACACGCCGGCTATGAGTGAAATAGCACCAAACGCTTTGACAGTATTAATCGACGTGACCGGCAGACCAAACCAACCGAAATGACTTGCGGTAATGGCAATTAACATTTGTCCAGAAAGCGCATACGACATCATCGAACCTACCCCCATTTTGGGGATCAGATAATAGAACATACCAACACCAAAAGCGCTTAAGGCACCACCTGAAAACCATAAATACCAAGGGACCGATTTAAGCTCCGCCGCCTGAGGGTAATGTTTCGTTGATAGCAGCATCGCGCATACTGTAAAAACGCCACTGCATAAAAAGGCGACACTTGTACTGAGCATAGAGCTTTTGAGTAACACGCCTAATTGGGCGTTCATGCTTGATTGGATAGCAATGGCGGCACCTGCCACCAACGCTAGCAAGGATAAATGACTCATCTTGATCTGTCCGATTTATATGACTGATTAACTAACTGATGAGGAACAGGATACGGCGCGCACCAAGAGAAGACATTTACATAGGTTGATAAACTACAAATTCTTTCGAATACGGCTCAATTGCGTGGGGGTAATACCCAGATGGGATGCGATATGATACTGAGCCAAGCGATCCACCAAATTAGCGTGGTCTTCGACAAAACGTAAATACCGTTCTGTTGCATCCTCCTGTACGATCTCTACTTCACGCGCGTCTTTTGCCAACAGCCAGTTTTTTTCTAGGTAATAGATTTGAAATAACTTCAAATCGTCTTTTTCAATCATTAACTGTCTATAGGCTAAAAAGTCGATTTCAATAATGAGCGTCTCCTCTATTGCTTCAAAGGCAAAGGCTGACGACGTAGAAGTGAGTAGCGCCGTCATAGAGCCCGGGAACGTTCCCTCATCAAAGAAGTTCTTATTGTACTCATTACCCTTTTCATCACAGACATAACCTCTGACTAAGCCCCGATAAACATAGGCATACGTCGTTGGAGTGTCACCAGCACGATAGAGAAGACAGCCCTTCGGGAGTGACCGGAACGTAGATATCCCCATCAATGCGTCCCAGGTATCATCACCGATAGATGAATATGACGCGAGGGACTCTCTCAGTGCAAGGTAGGCTTTGTCTTCATCATGCATTATCACTATCTCCTTATGCCCTAATACCCTTTACTTTGGAAACCAAGGAAAAAACATGCTTGTTGTTTCTTGGTACGCTTTATACTCCGCGCGTTTACGGACCGAATAGTATTCAGCAGGCGTTGCCCCCGTTAGATACACCAATGTGACATACATCATGATAGAGGCAAACAGTGCGCCCACACCCAAAGCTATCCATACCATTATTGGCTCCGCTGCACTTAACGCCAACCACGATGGTATTGACGCTATCACTAACCCCGTCCATACCATCCACTCCGCAAAGTAATTAGGATGGCGACTATAACGCCATAAACCGACATTGCAGACTCCCCGTTTATTTTTGGAAATAAATAGCATTTTCTGTCCATCAGCAATCGATTCAAAAACATAGGCAACACCCCATATTACAATACCCAACACCTCTAATACAGAAAGTGAATCACTGCCATTAGTAGCCATTAAAAACCCCGGAAATGCCAACACTGAGATATTAGCAAATCCTTGCACCATGATCTCTGCCAAGACGAGCAACGTAATGTGCTTTGTGCCCGATTTCTCAAATATCATACGGCGATATTGATAACGAGGGAATTCACTCTTAAAGATCACGCCAGTGGCTTTTGCCATTGTTAACGCACCAATCCCCATACGAAGACCAATAAAGAGATACACCCCACCCACAAGCGTCTTGCGCACAATATCACCGTCACCCATGACAATGATCAACACACCAATAATCGCCACCCCAAAAGGCCAAGCGATATCAACATAAGACATTCGTCCCGTGCGCAAAAATGGAATACAGGCAACCACAATAAAGAATGTGACCTGTATCGCTGCATTCACAAGCAGCAGGTCAACTAGCGCCCCACTACTCGAAAACAAAGCGATACACCATAATGAAATAAAACTAAGACTCAAACCAAACGCTAAACTCATCACACACCCTTAATCATCCAATAGGAGAACATCTACGCACTTCAACTATACACCCAATACTAGCGCCTTATATTGCCAACTAAACGCGCGGTATTCTGCGGTTAGGGGCGACAGATACGCGGCAAATGTTGCCAACCCACGGCGATATTTGAAGCCCATTGAGTTGTTTCACTGATAATGCGACACTTCTATGAACCTTGAGGAAAGCCACGTAACCAATGAAAGATAACGATTTTTATGTCACTGGCATCGCGCTATCTCAATTTGTTTATGGGGCAGAGTCCCTTGGTATTGCCGGCGTAGAGACCCTTACGCAAGCCGGTCTCAGCAAAGAGCACCTGCTCCCCACAGCACGGGTTCCCGAACCGCTGTATGAAATGACACTGCTTAGACTAATGCTCGCCAGTGAAAGCGACAGTTTTGGCGTAGATATTGGGCAACAGTTAATGCCCCCATTGTACGGTGTACTGATGTCACTGGCCTTCAGCTCCGCAACTCTTGGCGAAGCGCTCAACAATATGGCTCGTTATCAGGGCCTAGCCAGTGGTAACTGTGGCGGCATCGCGTACCTCGTCGATGGACCCACGGTGGAATTATCGGTGGCCATGACACACAAGAACCCCATTGTACGGCGGCATATGGCAGAGTTTGTGATAACACTGTATTGCAGCCTACTCCGGCTCATAAGCACACGCGCTGAACTATCTCCCAAGCACGTTTGGTTAGAACACCCGCCTTATTCTACTGCTGCCCAGCACCGTCTGGAATCGATTGTTCACTGCCCTGTCACCTGGAATGCTGGCCGTACTCGAATGGATATCGACAAAGATATCCATAAACTCCCCATTCATGGCCACGGTGACGACAACTTGCGACTCGCCAAACAACTCGCCCAACAGCAACTGGAAGAACTCGACAAAAGAACGTCATCAGTGGAAAGTATCAAGTGGCACGCAAGGGAACTCATGCTATCGGGCTCCCCGCGCCGGGACACCGTTGCTGAGCGCCTAGGGGTTTCCACCCGAACACTCGACCGACGATTAAAAAATGCAGGGGTCAGCTGGCAAGAGTTGCTCGATGGGTTACGCGCGCAGCTAGCCATTGAGTACCTATCAGACCAGGAGCTAACGATCGCACAGATCGCTGAAAAGCTAGGCTTCAGTGAAGTCAGAGCCTTTCAACGACGTTTCAAAATATGGACAAGCATGACACCATCAAGCTATCGAAAACAGCTACTCTAGATCATGCAAAAAAAGTTAAGTTTATTTCCATCCAAGTCACGAAAATAACCGGCATAAAAACTGTCGCCCCTTTTCCCTGCTGGCCCCTCGTCAGTGGCACCCAGCTCAATAGCCTTTGCATATAACGCATCAACTTGCTGCGGGTTTTCCACCGCCAGCGCAACCATAACACCATTGCCCACGGTTGCGGATTCGCCATCAAAGGGCTTGGTAATAGCCACACTGGGTTTAGCTGGATCAACGGCCCACGCGATAAAGTTCTCATCTTCCATGAATCTTGTTGCGCCAATTTCAGACAATAAGGCGTCATAAAATTTAGCACCACGTTGTAAATCGTTTGTACCTAACGTTACGTATCCGATCATTTCTTAAGCCTCACACATTAAGTTAAATTTCTGAGGCTTTTAAGGTACAACAGATAACTGTATATATAAACAGTTATCTTGGTAATATCCAAAAATTTCGTTGTCGTCCATGGTAGGGATACGCAATGCTAGCGGGCAATCAAATCCGCCCGTGGCACATGACACAACCATTGTGGCGTGTTGCGTAGCTATCTGAATATTCATCCTCATCAAAGCTCGCATACTTTTCCAGTAAACGATCTGGGTCAGCTCGCTGCGCATCAACCAACGCCTTCCACGCCCAGTCATCGTAACCATCCTGAACTGCAACAACTTCCAGTTGATCGATATACTTATCCCTCAATCCCATGCGGGCATAGATGGATGCTAAATGATACTCCAGCCCAGGTCTCGCGAACGGTGCATGCAATGTGTTCTGCACACAAAACGCTACCTCAGGAATACAACCAATCTTCACCTGAGTATCCATCGTTTTCTGCGGAATACCGGTGCTTATGGGATAGTTCATGGTTACCCCCGTCACGGCAAACGCAGTACCGACATTAATCGGCTCAATCACATCAGGGTTACCGCTATTAAGTGCCATATCCAAGCTGGCTAATCCTTGAGTTAGCGCCAAATCATGGTTACCCATCACCTGTGCATTGGCAATATCCAACGTGATATTAAACGACGCCGCCACAAAGTTTCCTGGCTCTAACTCCTCGACGCGTGCAAAGTCTTTTTGAGCGAACAAGCTCGATAACGCCAAATAGATAATTTGCCCGTTCTCGATACCCATCGCCATATAAAACATACCTCTCAATTGATACAAACGAGATAGCTTCACTTTAAAGGCAGGAGAATCATCACCCACAGATTCATTAAGCTTGATGGCCTTCCCCATATAAGACAGCGCAGCCTTTCTAGGCGTTAATCGGCCATCTGAATAAGCATGCCAAAACTCCGTTTCAGCACACTCAAAACGCTCATCCGGCGACTGTAGTTGCAAAGACACGGAACAACGCAGGTCTTCATATGGGCTAGGGAACCGAGGGGCCGACTCCATACGCCGCTTGGGAAGCGCAAGGGAGCTTGTGTTGTTACCACAATCCCCCCGCTCAAACAGGGATTCGTCATAAAACAGTTCAGTAGAACCATCACACAACGCCCCTAACGGCAAACCGTCTTCCGTCACCGTTACAGGCTCAACCAGCTTAGAACAGCCGGAAACAAAAAATACCGCACACAGCAGACCTACCAGCGTAGGTGTTATACGTTGACTTACCATCCTAAACCCTTTTTCTTATTATTAAGTCGTTTGGAGCTGAGAGCATACGACAAAGTGACCTTCAAGTCATTTGATTTTTATGCAGCTATCAGAACGCTCCCAAACCAATACGCAAGGCTACCGCCCGTGCGTATTTCTATCGTTTCAACTTTTTGAAATCGATAACCCGCATCAAATATATTTGTCCAGAATGTCCGTACACCTTCACGCGTTGTAATTCGACCAAAACCAGGTGCTAAGAATTGAGTTTCTTCTTTATATAATTTTTATGAGAACACGTTGCTGTTTGGTTTCCGTATACCCTAGCTCTTGATAAAACTGATGCGCTTCAACACGAAGCGCATTGGCCCTAACGCGTATTTCTTTAACATAATTTGAAAGCCATTTCTCCGCGTGTACCACGAGTCCCTTACCCAGCCCTTGGCCTCTAACGCTTTCAGAGACCACCAGGCTAACAATCTCACCCTTTATTCCTTCAGCCAAGCGAATATCAATAATAGCTGAAATGCATCCACATAGATCACCACCTATTTCCACAACAAAAACATCACTACCGTTTTCTCGTAGAGCCTTAACGTTATCACGAATGCTCTCGGTGCTATGCTCGTAACCAAGTTGACACACTAGTTCAACGATAGCCCCAGAATCCTTGTCTTCGTATCTTCTATATATTGGTTTCGTCATAATTGCTTCCATTTAACGTTGCTAGCCCTCGTTAAAACACACCAACAACACACCCTCTCCATCATTGAAATCTAGCCATTTTCTTCCAACATTTTCCTTCTGTATTCAAATAACGGAACCAATGAAAAAACAAACAATAACATAACCCCGCTAACCCCATAGTCAAAAATCATATCCTTAGGCAAAAACTCAACGTCTGGATCATAGAATACGATTAATACCATTAAAAAAGCGTAGACAGATAATAATGACTCTATAAATTTGAGAACTGGGTTATCTATGTTATACCCCAATATCTTCGGATTATCGGCAAAATTTTCTGGATACTTTCTGTATTCAAAAAAGACCACACCAAATCCAACCAGTAAGAATACAATCATGCTTCTACTGATTTCTGTAGCAACAACGACATCGCCAAAAATAAACATTAAGTGACCGACAAATGAAAGAATAACCAGCAAGAGGTAGAGCACTGCTAGAACCCTGTAAATTAAGATAAATTTCATTCTATTCCTTCATTGCTATGACGTTGCAAAATAGCAACGCCTTATTAATCATTACTTATACAATGTTCATACGTGGTATCAAACCAACCATTAGGCTGACAATCTCCTGATAGTATTCTTTCAATGCTAGACACACGAGTCTTAAGTTGCATAGCCCCTTTTGAGGGATGAAAGTGATTCGGGGATTTTAACATTGCAACCAAAGTAATAAACTCAATATTTGACAGATTCGCTAATGGCTTTTCAAAATAACTGCTTGCTGCGGAAGGCAGACCAGTCAGTTGTATGCCTTTATTACCTCCCATGTATATACGGGATACAAACAGCTGCAACTGCTGATCTTTCGATAGATTGTGATCTAGTACCAAGGCCATGACATCTCGACCTATATCTATTTTTTTACAGCAGGCAAATACACCACGATAAAACGATTGGAATCCGCCCTTTATACCCGACAGTTTCTCTCCAAAGAGAAAGACAGTACGAGCCAAGGATGACGTAATCGTTGTTAGCCCTTGGCCTTGAGAGACATCCAGTCCAGCGTGCTCATAGAATGTCGGGTCTTCGATTTGGAGTAGTATATTTTTTTGTTCTGGAGTGAGTAAGGGTAACTTACTCTCCGTAGCTCCAGCCGGTAAAAGACTGCTTATTGATACCGACGCCCAAATCGCGACAATGGTGAGATACCCCGCTATAACCACACCAATACCCAGTATTGTTTTCCCTAGCATTCTCAGATACATCATATTTCCTTGAGATGATTAACACCGATAATGGGCCGGGGTATCGCCTACCAATTAAGTATCAATCTGCGGCAAGACTAATTTTAGCCCAAGTTCCTCTACTGTTTTTCCAGGCCTGGCCTGTCAGCTTATCTATACGAATTGTTCTCCAATTCAAACCGGTACTAACCACTTTAAACTCGTAAGTAGAATTTGAGATAGGTTCTGGTTCTATTATCTTTTTCCAAACTAAATTTTTTGACCACAACGTTTCTCCAGTAATCTCATTGTATTTAATGTGACGGGTCTCTCCGTTGTTCAGAGCAACCATTTCAATGCTCCATGGAGAGCCAACATCTGAATGTGCGTTTACGCTAAAAAATATGGATAGGAATAGTACTACTTGCTTAAGCATGATTTCGATTTCCTTTTCTGTCGAATGTATTATTTTGTAATCAAAATAATTAGTAGCAGCAGGGGGGGGGGAACATAAGCTTCCCCATATTAACGAGAGGTACATGCTTCGTAGCCGAAGTTTTGATTCCTTGGCTGCATGTTTATGCATCTCTCTTCGAAGGCTATCCAGAGCATATGCAGGAATGTTATTAAACTTGCACCCCAAAACCAATGCTGTAAATATATGGCTTGAGCCAATAAGGTGAAATTCCTTAGTAGGAAAAGCATCAATGGACATCGATTAAACGATAACCTCTGGTAAATGGCAAGGATTTACCCATGATAGTTGGAAAGGTTAAGCGCCATATTTGCGCAAGTTAGTGTGTGAATCAACCTTAATTAACCACCTCCTTTTGAATCTCTCTCGCGCAAAGAACATTCGGCCGAGCACGCGACTGAAAAAACGTGGAGTATAGGTGGCTTGAACAGTGAGATACGCGCGCTAACCGTGGAGAGACGTAATAGCGGCTATAACCGAATAAAACCCTGAAATAGGCATATTATAGGAAATGTCGCACTTTATTTTGATTACGAACCAGTTACAATCCCCAGACTTATAACTCACAAAAAGGAATTGTGAAATGTCGTGTGCTAACCCAAGTCTAATTACAGGAAAATAACATGTTAATAGGCGAAATTGCGTTTGTGATCATTGCTCTGTCTGTGGGTATATGTGGCAGCATCGAGCTTTACGACTTTATCCAGGTTAAGAAAGGTGCTTTCCCTAAGCAAAAAGGGATCACTTTAGAGGATATTAAGAAGATGCGCGATGATGGGCATGAATCATTCGCTATTCGCCGATTCCGTAAGATGCCCGAGAACAAGGGGTTGTATACCTTGAAAGGTGCATCTGAGAAGATTGCTAGTTTGTAGGGGTAGATTGGGGTAACTGAGGGCCTGAGTTCGCACACGACCAGTAATCTCTAATTCGTTAAACATATACGCTATTCTTTCGCCTGAATAATCTGCTTAGTTATGGATTTAGCATTAACGCATGCGGGATCATCCTCACCGTGCTTGCAGGATTTGGATAACGCAACAAGAGCGGCATCTAAGTCTTTAGCAACACCTTTTCCATGAGCTAAATGAGATCCATACATAGTACAACCCCAAGGATCACCCCAATCGCAGGATTTCTTGTACGTCCTCGCTGCACAAGTAAAATCTATTGTGCCCTTTCTATTCTGATTAGTCGCTGCACTATTCGTGCACCCAGATGCAGAACCCAATCGACACGACCTTACAAAAAGAGCTTCAGCATACCTTTCATACTCTGCTAGCTCTAGGCGCTGTACTTCTTGAGCAGCGTTATAGCAATAGTTAACTTTTTCTTTATTGCACATCGCTAAGCAGAATGACAAGTTGTTGGCACACGATGAAGTATCATATTTTACTTTTGCAGGGTTCCTTGCCATCAGGTCGGCGGGACAGCTAACTGACGTCAATAACCAACTTTCACTTTTTTCTAATTCTTTCCTAGGGTCACTGGCTTCTACAGACCCTACAAGTAAAAAAAACAACAATAATATTCTCATTATTCCTCCATCAGATAATTCATTATTGATACAGCGCTTTACCGAGTCACTTACCACAACGTGCTCAGCATTGACTCCTACTGGGTGTTAATATCCATAAAAATCACAGCAATTCTATGGATCTCGTTCACATGCTAATTTTTATATAGATACGGAGACAAAAACTGAGATACTGAATCAGATAAGATGTTTTCCGTAACCGTTATTCCTGCATCCCGCAACATTCTGATCCCTCTACCGCTATTTCTTGGATCAGGGTCTTCAATTGCCACAAAGACTTCTTTAATGCCTCTTTCTATTAACGCATTAGCACATGATGGCGTTCGCCCGTGAAATGAACAAGGCTCTAACGTTACATATGCTACCATACCTTCAAGGGAGCCCGTAATTGACTGCATGACACTGGCTTCTGCGTGATCACTCCCAGGCTCTTTGGTATACCCCGAAGCCATAAACGTTCCATCTTGGACGAGAACGCAACCCACCGGGGGATTCGGCAGGCAGTGAGGAAGAGCCTTCTTGGATTCTTCCAAAGCCAATACCATAAACTCTACATGCGACTTTCTATTTAACACTTTAGCAACCTAATTGACCTACTATCGGTATACCGGATTCAATAAACCCTGCCAAATATATGCGATAACCAACCCGGTTAACGATGCAGCCACGACAGGAATAAAAACTCTTTCCACAGGACTCCCAACGCGCCATCGCACCTCCTTTTTCGACACCCTAGCGACAAAGGCTATTAATGGCAGACAGAGCATCATTAATGACATGCCCATACCGGACAGACAAAAGAGTAACTTCGGATACCCAACATACACCATTTTACTTGGCTCTACAGACCTCGCCTCCACCGCTATATCGTTGGCAAACAGCCCTTGCAGGCAAAATACCAATGCGAATCCAAACATACCTACATAGAGAATTGCACCAAGAATCAATGTTAGCTTTTCTTTTAGTGGCATAGTATTCACAATTCAGGTCTCGTGTATTGCTAGGTGCTCAGAACCAATCATAGGATGGATAGCTGCCTCCGATTGATCTCATCATAATATCATCAACTATTTTAAACGACTGCCTACTATTGCTCATTACAATTGCCGCAATTTTCTCTTTAGGATACCCTACCACGTAATGCCTAAACCCCGCCTTACTGCCCCAATGCCAAAAGGATGCGTGCGGCGTAGTATCTTGTATGCCCCAGCCTAGCCCCCACTTCACCCCGTCAGCCACATCAACCGTCGGTTTGAGTAATTGGTACGCAATACTCCCGCTCGTTGTTGCGGTACGCAGAATATGAATCACAAACTTTGCATAGTCTTGTGGCGTGGTATACAGGCTCCAAGCAGCATGACCCGTTTGCGCCTCTTGAGTCACCTTGTATTTGTCTAGGTTATCGCCATAGCTACTCGATATACGATTTTCGTAGTCCTTGCGCCAATGATAACTACTTGCCGTCATGGACAAAGGTTCAAACACCACCTCAACCGCCAGCTGATTGTAAGCGTCCGGCAAACAGCATCTAACTATGCATATTGAGTTGTCGCATCATTGGGGTTTTCAATAGGAGAACTCTATGAATGCCCCAACATTGACAGAAAAGCAGAAATATTGGCTTG